>Ga0213831_1000021_pt1 | contig 493497 bp, 465 predicted proteins | sample SWATP12_FD_163421 | JGI IMG/M metagenome (GOLD analysis project Ga0213831, IMG submission 163421) | Coastal seawater microbial communities from Marineland, Florida, United States - SWA TP1 #2 | ecosystem: Environmental > Aquatic > Marine > Coastal | place: USA: Florida | collected 2016-08-06 | reverse complement strand
GAGCCAGAGCCAGAGCCAGAGCCAGAGCCAGAGCCAGAGCCAGAGCCAGAGCCAGAGCCAGAGCTTTCTGCCGAAGAGTTGGCGGATCAGGCGATGATTGCCGCAGCGGGCGATGAAGAGATAACCGAGACTGATGCGTTAAGTTCTGAAGAGGCAGCTGACCGCGCTATGATCGAGGCAGCAGAGGCTGTCGAGCGTGAGCAGATTGAGGCAGAGCGTGCTGAAATGGATGCTGACGAGGCGATGATAGCTGCAGCTGAAACTGAGGCCGTCAATCAGGCCGGTTTGAACGATGCTGCATTGGCTGATCCGACGCTTAAACCTTCGACGCTGGCGGATGAACTTAACTGTGTACTCATTCGCATGCACGGTCTTAATCTCGCCGTACCTTTCGATAAGATTGAAGGCGCGCTGCACTTGGATGCCCTATCGATGAAGCTTCAGAACGATCACGATTGGGTGATTGGAAGTTTCTCCAGCGCTATGGTATCAACCAGCGTTGTAGATACCGGGATGTTATTGATCCCAGGGCGTTACGATGAATCAGAGGCTTGTTACGAAGAAGTGCTAATCCTTGAAGGGCGCCATTGGGCGCTGGCATGTGATGAGCTGGTGAAATCATTGCGGATACCTTCAGCCAGCGTCAACTGGAACACCGACAAGTCTGATCGGCCTTGGTTGCTTGGCACCTATATGCCGGAGCGATGTGCATTGATTGATGTTGATGTATTGCTTAATCAGTTCGAAGAGATGGTCGGGCTCTCTAGTACCATCCAGTTATAGGCCAGATAGAGGGAGCTTAGGTGTCGGGATTTACACTTATATTGGTTGTGTTGTTAGTTATCGCGGTAATGGCGCTGCTGGGGTTTGCGATCTTCCTGCACAGGAAAATGCAGCGCTATGAGCGTCAGCACCAGGCTTTGATCAACGTACTGCGTAATGAAATTCGTACCATGACCAGCAGTTCGATCGGCATTGGTAACCGTTTGCTGAAGGTTGAAAAGAATCTTGATATCACCGTCGAGAAGCAGCAGGAACTCGAGAATCGTGATCCTGGGTTAATGGCCTACAATCAGGCTTCCAAGCTGATGGAGATGGGGGCTGATGTCGATGATCTGGTGAGTAGCTGCGGTATCGGGCGTCCCGAAGCAGAGCTTATGGCTCTGTTGCACAAAGAGTTACATAGCGATCCTATGCTAACCAGGAAATAGTCTAATCACTGTTTGAACTCTGTTCGCTCTTCAGGCCATAAGCAAAGGCTATGACTTCTGCAATGGCGCGGTAGAGCGATTCGGGTATTTCTTCGCCAAGTTCCAGCCGAATCAATACCTCAACCAGCTCTGGGCTCTCATGAATATGTATATCATGTTCACGCGCGAGCTCAATGATCTGCTCTGCTACCAGGCCACGTCCTTTGGAGACAATCTTAGGCGCAGTGCCCTTGTCATGGTCGTATTTGAGGGCGACGGCGCGCCTTTTTAAATCTATCTCTTCACTCATGTTCTCAGATCAATCAGGCTCTTGCGTACTGTAGATTCGGGTTTAGATGGCTCGCCCTGACGGATGTTCAGCTCCTTGACTTCAAAACCAGTGTCAGACAGATGCCCGTTGAAACCTTTGAACCTTTCTCTGACAAGCCTGACAGTATCATCTTTCTCGGCCCAGAACCGTGCGCTAAGTTCAAAGTCATGTCGAATTGTAACTTCTGCATCAAGGCTCCCGAGAGCTTCCAGATCAAAGTGTAGTTTTATCTTCCAGATCGATGATTGTTCTGAATCGTGTGCGCCTGGCGCGTACTCGGTGATATTAAGTTCCGCATTGCCAATCTTGTCGTTCTGCAGAATCGGCAGGTCCATCGCAAAGTTTCGTTCCATACCTCCATCGGATAGCTCACGCCAGCTTTGTGCGCTGGTGAGTTGCTGACTCGTCGCTCTGGCCATCAGCGAGTCGACCAGCTGATTCATCTGCTGTCTTGCTGCTGGTGGTAGGTTTTCGGCGTGTTTGACCAGTTGTCCAAGTTGTTGTTTCAGATCCAACTTAACGCTTTCACCGGCGGCCATTCGGGTCTCGGCAAAGAAACCGCTGTTTTGAATGTTCTGTTTGACTGTTTGTTCGGCGCCAGCAGCGCCAGGTTTTACGCCGAACAGTTGCAGCAGTGAGCGTACAACCTGATTGATGTTTTCGCTTTGTGCCGTCGAGGATACTGCAGGTTGTTGCGCAAGTTGGACTAGTTGATTAAGCCCCTCGCCAACAGGTATCTGCTTGGGTAACGCGTCCTTTAGAATTTGGCTAACGACCGGCAAGTTTGCTTCCTGAACCGGTTTGGCCTGATTGTTTTGCGGCACAGGCTGAACCGTTATTTGCTCATTGGTTCTGGTCACCAGTAGGTGTTGACCAGGCTGTAACGGCTTATTGCTGCTTAGTTCGACCGTACCCTGGCCTACTTTAAGCTGTACAGCAAAGTTCTCAGGGGCCGCTGGAGGTGGAGCGGGACGGGCCTGGCTGACGATAGGCCTTTGGATTGCCGGAGAGTCTGGCTGTGATGGTTGAGGCTGTACCTGAGTTGTTGCGGCTGGTGCAGGTTTTGGTGTTGTTGTATTAGTTCCCGAAAGTGTGGATGTAGAAGGCGGTGTAGCAGGTGATGTTGAAGCCTGTCTTGGTGCTTGTCCGCCAGGTTCACTGGTTGGTCGTATCGAGGATGCGGTAGCCGCTATCGAGCTCTGACTAGGTGGCGTGGTGGTCTGAGTCGATTGAGATGCGGCGGTGCTGGTACTCGATTGGGTCTGGTTTATTGAGGGCTGTGATTGCACTGGCGTTGCATTCGCAGCTGCGACCGCTGGTTGGCTAGACGCTGTGGGTGCAGGTGTTGTAACAGGCGTGCTTTGAGTGCCTGTCGTCGACTGTGCTTGCAGTTGAGGTTGTTGCGTTCCACTGCTTGGACTCGGCGCTGCTTGTGCCGTTGCCGGTGGCGTGGCAGCGGGTGCTGGTTGGCTAGAAATTACGACTGCTCGTTGCGGTTGGTTTAAGGGCAGTTGTTGGATGAGCTGCGTCTGTTGCGCAGTTGTCGTTGCCGACAGTTGGGTTGCGGGAGTCTGCCGGGCGGCAGTGTTGTTGCCTTGTGTTGCTGGTGGCTCTACCGAACCCGATTTTCCGGAGTTTGGTGGCGTTGGCGTAGCGGGCAAACTGATAGAGATATTGCCGTCCTGATTACGGCTTAGGGCAATTTGCTGGCCTTTTTGAAGTGGCTGTTGAACGGAAAGCTCCAGTAAAACACTGTTGATCAGAACTTGCACACGAAACGCCTGAGCGTTCGATTTGTCAGGAGCGCTTTGTTGGACAGTGGCGGGAATATTCTGCCCTTGTGGCAACAGCCGGTTCAGATCAGGTGTCGCCTGAGATGAGGCAGAGCTCGGCTTGACTGGAATGGCATTGATTTGAGCAAGCAACGTTCGATCCTGAATCTGAGTTTTAATTGACCTGACCCGATACGCGGGAAAGGGAATATTCGTATATAATGGCTCGTCTTTTAATCGGCGTCTTGTCGAAAATATTGAGTACTTTGGTTTTTCGGCGTTATTACTGATAGACGTCAGGGGTGAGGAATAGTTGTGACAGTTCCGCTGTTAGAAGCAAAAGACCTGTTTTGTGAACGGGACGAAAGAGTTTTGTTTGAGCAGCTTAGTTTTTCGGTTTCAGCTGGTGAAATACTTCAGGTTGAAGGACGAAACGGTAGCGGAAAGACAACTTTACTCCGGATTTTAGCTGGGCTCAGTAGTCACTTTGAAGGTGATTTGTACTGGCAGGGGCAGTCTATGGGGAGTGTGGCTGACGAATTCAGGGCGGCAATGCTCTATTTTGGCCATAAGCCTGCCGTTAAGGCGCAGTTGACGCCTGAAGAGAATCTGGATTGGTACGCATCGCTTCACCCTACGCTGGATAGAGTCCGTATCTTTGAAGCGCTTGAACGTGTTGGCCTGAGGGGCTACGAAGACGTTCCGTGCAGTAGTTTGTCTGCGGGCCAGCATCGACGCGTTAGCCTTGCGCGTTTGTATATGTCGATCGCACCGCTATGGATTCTGGATGAACCTTTCACTGCTATCGACAAAAAAGGTGTGGCTGCCAAAGAGGCCTTAATTTCCCGGCATGCAGAAGCTGGTGGAACGGTAATACTCACGACACATCATGACCTGAATTTAAGCGGAAATTTCAGGAAGTTAAATTTAGATGAGTTGGTGGGAACTTCGTGAACAATATGACGACTAATAGCTCGGCTGATGCATCAGCGACAGGTTTTCTCGGCGTTTTTACCGCTTCATTACGACGAGACCTGCTGTTGGCGTATCGTCGCAAGAGTGATTTCGCTAACCCTCTGATCTTTTTCTTGATGGTTGCGACACTGTTTCCATTAGGTGTTAGCCCTGAGCCGGATTTTCTCGCAACTGTTGCACCTGGCGTTGTATGGGTGGCTGCACTTCTGGCGACACTACTGTCGATGGAAAGTGTATTCCGTGCTGACTACGAAGATGGGACTTTAGAGCAAGTGTTACTGAGCCCTCAGCCAGTTATGCTAGTCGCGCTCGCGAAAGTGCTAGCGCACTGGATGATGAGCGGACTGCCCCTGACGATCATGGCCCCTTTGTTGGGTGTGATGCTGTTTTTGCCAGCAGAGGGGATGGGAGGATTGATGCTTAGCTTGTTGTTGGGGACACCAACCCTGAGCCTGGTTGGGGCCATTGGTGCGGCCCTGACGGTAGGGTTGCGTAAGGGCGGTGTGTTGATCTCTCTACTAGTGCTGCCTCTGTATATACCAGTGCTGATTTTTGGCACGGCAGCAGTTCAGGCATCGGTCACCGGATTGCCTGTAGGTGGATATTTGGCGTTGTTAGGCGCAATGCTGGTGCTGGGACTCGTTCTGGCACCACTAGCGATTGCAGCGGCTTTAAGAATTTCGGTAAGCGGATAGGTTGTTATGGCTGACAAGAAGTGGATGCCCCGTTGGTTTTATCAGATGGCATCACCACGTTGGTGTTATGAGTTTTTAGGTAAGTTGTTGCCGTGGTTCGCGGTAGTGGCAGGTATTTCCCTGCTTAGTGGTGTTATTTGGGCACTGTTGTTCGCTCCGCAGGATTATCAACAGGGCAATAGTTTCCGGATTATCTACATCCATGTGCCATCCGCAGTGCTTGCTCAGTCCTGTTATATGTTGATGGCGGTCGCAGGGGCGATCGGCTTGATCTGGAAGATGAAGGTCGCTGATATGGTGGCCAAGTGTTGTGCCCCGATTGGTGCCTCAATGGCGATAATTGCACTGGCTACGGGGGCAATATGGGGTAAACCTACCTGGGGATCTTGGTGGGTCTGGGATGCCCGGTTGACCTCGATGTTGATTTTATTGTTTTTGTACCTGGGCGTGATAGCACTGCATTCAGCAATCGAGGATGACACTACATCGGCCAGGGCTGGTGCTGTGCTGTCATTGGTGGGGCTGGTGAATATCCCAATTATCAAATACTCAGTGGACTGGTGGAATACATTACATCAGCCAGCCACTTTCACACTGACAGAAAAGCCTGCAATGCCGGTTGAGATGTGGGCTCCGCTGTTGGTGATGGTGATCGGTTTCTATAGTTATTTTGCGGTGACATTGATGTTACGCACCCGTAACGAGATTCTGCGGCGGGAGAGCCGAGCCAGATGGGTACGGGAGTTGGTTGAAAAGCAGTGAGGTGCTTGTGAGCTTTAGTAGTTTTGCCGACTTTATCGCAATGGACGGCCATGGCATTTATGTCTGGCTGGCCTATGGCATAGCGTTTTTTATTTTTCTGTTTAACCTTATTTTACCGCTGATGAACCGTAAGGAACTGCTTACTAATCTGGCCCGTCGCCTGCGTCGGGAGAGGGCGTCATCATGAATCCTAAACGCAAGAAACGATTGCTGATCGTCCTCTCATTGGTCTTTGGTGTTTCTATTGCTGTTGGATTGGCGATGTATGCACTAAGCCAGAATATCAATCTGTTCTATTCACCTACACAGCTTGCGAATAACGAAGCGCCGGTCGGTACACGTATCCGCGCGGGCGGTATGGTTGTTGAAGGTAGTGTTGTTCGTGATCAGGAAAGCCTGAAGGTGCGCTTCGAGATGACGGACTACGCCGAGAAGGTTGCAGTGGAATACACGGGAATCCTGCCAGACCTGTTCCGCGAGGGGCAGGGGATTGTGGCACAAGGAGCTGTTGATAAAAATGGTGTGCTGCAAGCTGTTGAGGTCTTGGCTAAACATGATGAGAACTATATGCCGCCTGAGGTGGCTGAAGCACTCGAAAAAGCCGGTCATATGCCAAAACCGTCAGCTGAGGAATTCCATAAATGATTCCTGAACTTGGGCAATATGCGCTGATTCTGGCGCTTCTGATCTCTGTGCTGCTAGCCATCGTACCTATGGCGGGCGCAGCAACTCACAACCGACTCTGGATGAGCTATGCCCGTCCGTTGTCGAAAGCGCAGTTTGTATTCCTGTTAATCAGTTTTCTGTGCTTGGTCTACTCCTTTGTTGTTGATGACTTCTCTGTCGCCTATGTGGCCAATAACTCGAATAGTGCGCTGCCTGTCTACTACAAGATCAGCGCCGTCTGGGGTGGCCATGAGGGCTCGCTATTACTGTGGGTCTTGATTATGGGAGGATGGACACTGGCGGTTGCCGTTAAAAGTGACGATCTGCCATTGGTGATAGTGTCTCGCGTATTGTCTGTAATGGGGTTGATCGGTATCGGTTTTATCCTGTTTACGCTGATTACATCCAGCCCGTTCACCCGTTATTTACCAAATGCTCCTCAGCAGGGAGCGGATCTTAATCCACTGCTGCAGGACATCGGTCTGATATTACATCCACCAATGCTGTACATGGGTTATGTAGGCTTCTCGGTTGCGTTTGCCTTCGCTATAGCAGCTCTAATGACTGGAAAGCTTGATGCTGCGTGGGCTCGTTGGTCGCGTCCATGGACTAATATCGCATGGGCGTTTCTGACATTAGGAATCGCGTTGGGCTCCTGGTGGGCTTATTACGAACTGGGTTGGGGCGGCTGGTGGTTCTGGGATCCGGTAGAAAACGCATCCTTTATGCCTTGGTTGGTAGGTACCGCGTTGGTTCACAGCTTAGCGGTAACTGAAAAACGTGGTGTCTTTAAAAGCTGGACAGTGCTGTTAGCAATTTTTGCTTTCTCTCTCAGCTTGTTGGGTACCTTCCTGGTTCGCTCTGGTGTACTGACATCAGTGCACGCTTTTGCTACCGACCCGGAACGAGGTTTCTTCATTCTTGCATTGCTGGGTATTACCATTGGCGGTTCTTTCCTGCTGTATGCCGTTAAAGCTGCGCACGTAAAAAGCGAATCAAGCTTTGAGCTACTGTCTCGCGAAACCCTGTTGTTAATGAACAATATCATTCTGACCGTCTCATGCTTGATGGTGTTGATTGGTACCCTTTATCCATTGTTCATGGATGCCTTTGACCTAGGCAAAATGTCGGTTGGCCCTCCGTACTTCAACGCGATGTTTATCCCTCTGATGTCGCTTATGATCATGTTGCTGAGTATCGGCATTATCTCGCGCTGGAAGCGTACCCCAGGGTCTTTCCTCATTAGTCAGCTGGCTGTGCCAATGGGTGCCGCGATCGCTGCAGCGATTGCAACACCTTTTGTTTACGATGGAGAGTTTCACCTGGTGATCGCCGGCTCGATGTTGCTGGTGTTCTGGGTGAGTTTTGCCAGCCTGCGGGATCTGGCAAATAAACTGAAGAATAAATCTTCACTGATTGCTGGGCTGCGCGGTTTGTCCCGTAGCTACTATTCGATGCATATCGCCCATATTGGTGTGGTGATCACTGTTGTTGGTATTGCGATGGTCTCTATCTATGAAGAGGACCGCGATCTTCGTATGGAGCCAGGGCAGTCATTAAAATTTAAACACTATGAATTTGTCTTTGACGGAGCGCGTCATCTTGAAGGGCCGAATTGGGAGTCCGAGCAGGCGCGAGTTCGTGTATTCCTGGATGGCGAACCATACGATGTGCTTTATCCAGAGAAACGTAAGTACAACGCTAGCGGTACTGTGATGACTGAAGCGGCAATTGATCCGGGCTGGACCCGTGATATTTACGTCGCGCTTGGTGAGCCTCTGGGTAATGGAGCATGGGCGGTACGTATACAGCATAAGCCGTTTGTACGCTGGATCTGGCTTGGTGGTCTGTTTATGACAGTTGCAGGTTTGTTATCTGCCAGTGATCGCCGTTACCGTCGTCAGAAAGCCAGACAGAAACAACAGCAAAAACAAGTCGCTGCTTGATGCAATGAGGTTTTGACCGATGAAACGTATAGTGTTGTTTGCGCCATTGCTGATTTTTTTTGTAATGGCCGGCTTCTTTGCTGAAGCGCTGTTGGTAAACCGCGATAAGACTAAATTGCCGTCGCCGCTGATCAATAAGCCACTACCGGAGTTTTCCGAAGAATCACTGGCTGATCCGTCTCGACTACTTACGCAACAGGACCTTAAAGGTAAACCAGCACTGCTGAATGTGTGGGCAACCTGGTGTCCGACTTGTAAGCAAGAGCATGCGCAGCTGAATAAGATCGCGCAGGAGTATGGTGTAACGATTTACGGCATTAACTATAAAGATGACCGGGTAAAGGCTCAGGCATGGTTAAAGCGCTATCTTGATCCTTATGCTCTGAATATCTTTGATCAGGATGGTTCCCTCGGGATTAATCTTGGTGTCTATGGTGCGCCGGAAACTTATGTGTTGGATGCTAACGGAACCATTCTGTACAAACATATAGGCGCGGTAGATGAGAAAGTGTGGCAGCAGGATCTGCGACCGAAGTTGGAGCAGGCATTGGCGGAGGCAACGAAATGATCCGCTTAATTTTAGCTTGTCTGTTGTCGCTGTCCTTCACGGCAAACGCAGCGATTGATACCTATGAGTTTCCAGATGATGAAACCCGTAAGCGTTTTCAGTTGCTGTCAGCTGAGCTGCGCTGCCCTAAGTGCCAGAATCAGAATCTTGCCGATTCAAACGCTCCGATCGCGAACGATCTCAGGCGTGAAATCTACACGCAGTTAATGGATGGCTCGAGCAACGACGAGATCGTTGATTTTATGGTCGTTCGTTATGGCGATTTTGTGCTCTACAAGCCTAAGGTCGACGCTAAAACTTACCTGTTGTGGTACGGGCCTTTTGTGCTGCTGTTTTTTGGGCTCTGTATTGCAGTGTTGTTGGCTAGAAAGCGACGTAAAGTTGCAGGAGACGAAACCGATACTGAGGTTGAGTCCACCGAAGAGCATCTCACCGCAGCTGAACAGCAGCGCTTGAACGAAATATTGCAGCAGGATAAGAAGTAATGGTTGAACTTTGGATCGGGATCGCGCTTTTGACGTTACTGGCGATCTGTTTTGTTTTTATCCCATTTTTCCGTGCACGAAGGATTCAACAGATCGAGTTGGCGGACGACGCTGACCGACGTGAGCAGAACATCGCCATCTTTCAGGAACGCGATGATGAGTTAAAGAAGGAATTTGAAGCGGGGAATCTAACAGAAGAGGATTATCAGCAGCTGCGTACTGAGCTGCAGCGTAATTTGCTGAATGATGCTGAGGCAGAAAATGAAACTGCGGGCTCTTTTACCCTTGGTACGCCTCAGTTGGTAACAGTCACCTTGATGGCCTTGATGATTCCTGCCGCAGCCTTTGGTTTGTACAGTAAGTATGGTAGTGCACCTGCATTGCAGGTCGCGATCGAAAGGGAAGCGAGTGATCCATTTGATGGTCGTACACCAACAATGGAAGAAGCGATCGCCAAGCTTGAACAGGAGCTTGAGACCTTCCCTGAAAACGCCGAAGGCTGGTATCTGTTAGGTAACACCTACATGAATATCAATCGCTTCAGTGATGCTGCTGATGCGTTTTCGAATGTTATCCGCTATCTGCCAAGTCAGGCCCCGCAAAGGGCTTCTGTGATGGGGCAGCGTGCTCAAGCTCTGTTCTTCGCTAATCAGGGCGTATTGTCCGATCAGGCTCGCGATCAGATAAAGGACGCGCTATCTCTGGATCCGAACGAAATTACATCACTGGGTCTGTTGGGCATCAATGCTTTCGAACACCAGGACTACCAGGCTGCACTTGAGTACTGGCAGCAGGCTTTGACAGTTGCCGACGGTAATGCAGCAGAGTCACTGACATCTGGTGTAGCGAAAGCTAAAGCAGAGTTGGCGAAGCAGGGGGTTGTCTTCGAAGAGGATGCCGCCGAACAGGTTGAGTTGAAGCTTGAACTGTCGATTGACGAGGCTTTGGCATCAGGCATTAGTGACAAAGCAGTAGTGTTTGTTTTGGCTCGTCCTGAAGGAACGAACATGCCGTTGGCGGTTATCCGGATGCCGTATAGCGAGTTTCGCAGTAGCGTAGTACTTGATGACTCTACCGTTATGGTTCCGGGCGCTTCCTTAGCAGGCCAGCCTGCGCTTGAAGTAGTTGCTCGGGTATCCAATTCCGGCCAGCCACAGCCTCAGGCAGGTGATCTGTACGGACTGGTCGGTCAGATCAATGCCGAAGAGCAGCAGGAAGTTGTCTCTTTGCTTATCAACCGGGTTGTGGAGTGACACTTAGTCGTTCTATAGTTGCAACGTTTGATAGTAGAAAACCCGAGGACAGGGCGGCGTGATGGAATTTGGCCTGCGTGAATGGCTTATCGTTGGCGCTATCGTACTCATCCTGCTGATCATCTTTGATGGTTGGCGTCGGATGCGTGGCGGTAGAAGCAAATTAAAGATGGCAATCGATGAATCGTTAACCGATATGCCGAACGATGGCTATAACCCAGAACTGCCTAATGGCGGAGCGAGGGTTCGTGACGAAGACGAACTCAACGTGGATTTCCAGATGCCGGTTGAGCCTATCACTGCTGAACCTGCAGCCAGTAGTTCTTTAAAGCCTCAGGCTGTCGAGCCTGAGGTGTTACATGATCAACAACAGTCGGTTGTAAAAGAGCCTGTAGCTAAAGTTAGTCAGTCAACAGCAGGTGCCGCAGCATCAGAGCGAATTGAACCGACATTTCAGGTTTCAGCGGAGCAATCTGAGCTAACTTCGCCTGAATTGGAACCGTTCGAAGATCCATTTGATGAGTTGGGACCTGTCCGTGTCAAACCGTCTGAATCTGGAGTTTCGGCGATTTCCACCGCTGCTGATAGACCGGCAGCAACCTCATCACAGCCTTTGAAGCCTGTTGAAGATAGCTCAAATGTTGTGGAGCCCTATATATCTGCAGAGTATGAAGCTGCGGAGTATCAAGCCTCGACCGAGATGCATCAGCAGGATGTGAAGATCTCTGAAGATCCTGTTGCTGTTACAGAGTCTGTGCAGTCGGAATATCACGAACCTGTACATGAGGTTCTTGATGATGGTTTGTTGAGCCTTGAGCCAGAGCTACCGAAAAAACAAACGGCTGATAAAGTCGTTCCCGCAGTAACCATTGATATTGAGGTTGCTCCGCCACCATTGGTTCCTGATGCCGAAACACTGGGTGTTACCCTGGTTGCCGAATCAGAAGTCGATAATGCGCCTGATCAATTCGGGGCTGAAAGTGAAGTTATAGCCACTTCATCTATGGATGAGTTGGTCACGGAAGAGCTACCGGAACTTGCCCAGGCAGGCGATGTTGATTATGAATCAATAGCCAAGCCTGTAGAGCCTGTAGAGCCTGTAGAGCCTGTAGAGCCAACGCCAGCTCGGCGAGCGAAAGTTTACAACGATATGCAGGACGCAGATCCTCTGTTTGATGAGATTCCGACTGATGAAGTGCTGGATCTCGGAAAGCCTGTACCTGTCCTGATGCAGCAAGTGTCTCGTTTGGACGAACCCGCGATTCAGCAAGCTGAAATGGATCTGGGAATGCCTGCTCCAGAAGAGAGTGCGGTGCATAAGCCTGCTCCGATTGATTCGAAACCCGTGAAACCAAAACGCAAGACTGTAACTGATGAGCCGCAAGCTAAACCCGTCATTCAGGGGTTATTTGCTGATCCGGCCGATCACTACACAGATCCTGCTGATCAGCCTCAGCATGTGGAAGAACATATCCTTGATTTGGATGATCTAGAACCCATTTCTGACATGGCCGTTCCAGCTGAACCTGAGTCACTTGGTGTTGAGCCAGAGCAGGAAGTTGGTGTTGAATCTGTAGCGGCATCTTTCGCTGATGATCCAGAGCCTGTTATAGAAGAAGCGACAGAAGATGATGTTGATGAAGAGCTGGCTATTGATCCGGCAAATATGTTGATGATCATGGTTGCCTCTAAAGATAAAGCGGGCTTCGCTGGTGGTTCGTTGGCTCAGATTCTTGAGGCCTGTGGTATGAGCCATGGCAAGATGCAACTGTTCCATCGCTACGAGGATGGCTTGGGTAAGGGGGCTTCGCAGTTTAGTGTGGCCAATAACTCTACCGAAAGTGGGCAGTTCGATCGCGCAAATATGGACCAGTGCCATACCCGTGGCGTTACTTTCTTTATGTCTTTGTCTGAACCCAAGGATGTAATGACGGCGTTTGAATGCATGCTGGCAACAGCTGAGACACTGGCTCGCCATCTGGGCGGTGAATTGCTTGATGAAGACCAGTCCGTCATGCGTAGCCAGACACAAGAGCACTATCGTCAGCGTATCCGCGACTTTGAAATGCAGAACCTTCGCCGGCGCGCCCAGTAGCGCGCTGCAGCTAATCTCTTTCTGGTTTGTATTAGATGACTATTCCATCCGAACTGCTGGGTGAAGCTCAGCAGTTGCAGCAGCAGTTACATTTTCACAATCATCGCTACTATGTACTCGATGACCCCAGTATTCCTGATGTGGAATATGATCGGATGTTTCGTCGATTGCAGGAGTTGGAGCAGCAGTATCCTGAGCTCCGTTCTGATGATTCGCCTACACAGCGAGTAGGAGGTGCTGCGTTAAAGCAGTTTGATCAGGTGCTACACGAAATGCCGATGTTGTCACTTGATAATGCTTTTTCATCTGAGGATATGGACTCCTTTGAAGGCCGGGTAAGAGATAGGCTAGGCCTTGCTGATGATCAGAAAATTACCTTTTCATGCGAGCCGAAGCTCGATGGTATTGCCATTAGTTTGCTCTATGAAAATGGTGTGCTGGTTCAGGGAGCTACCCGTGGCGATGGTACAACCGGCGAAAACATTACTCAGAACGTAAAGACGATTCCTACCATACCGCTAAAACTCACTGGGCAGGGTTACCCAGACCGTTTGGAGGTCAGGGGAGAGATCTATATGCCTAAGGCGGGGTTTGACGGCCTTAATGAAGCCCTGCTAGCTCGTGGTGAAAAAGCATTTGTGAATCCCCGTAACGCTGCGGCGGGAAGCTTGCGCCAACTTGATTCAAAGGTAACTGCTTCACGCCCGCTTGAGATGTGCGCTTATAGTGTTGGTATTGTCGAAGGCGGCGACTTACCTGATCTTCACCTAGATGTGCTGCATCGACTTGGTGACTGGGGCTTTAAAGTTAGTGCTTATTTGGACAAAGTTGAAGGTTCGGAAGGGTGCCAAAGCTATTATCAAAAAATGTCTCAGTTGCGCGATGGGTTGCCATTTGAGATTGATGGATTGGTATTTAAGGTTAACTCACTTGAGCATCAACGTGCGCTGGGTTTTGTTTCCAGGGCTCCACGCTGGGCGATCGCCCATAAATTCCCAGCCCAGGAAGAGATCACACTGGTAAAAGATGTTGAGTTTCAGGTGGGGCGTACAGGAGCTATTACCCCTGTTGCCAGGCTTGAACCTGTGTTTGTAGGTGGTGTAACTGTTAGCAATGCGACATTGCACAACATGGATGAGGTTAGCCGTCTAGGAGTGATGGTAGGCGATAGCGTTGTTATCCGCCGTGCTGGTGATGTGATTCCTCAAATTGTTAAGGTGGTCACAGAGAGAAGGCCTGCTGACGCTCAATGTATTGATATTCCTCAACAATGTCCGGTTTGTCATTCAGCTGTCGAGCGCGTGCAGATTGTAAAACGCAGTAAGTCCGGACAGCAGATATCTGAAGGCGCTGCTTATCGATGTGTGGGCAGATTGGCCTGCGATGCTCAGCTACAACAGGCCATTATTCATTTTGTATCCAGGCGTGCGATGGATATCGACGGCCTTGGTGACAAGATTGTTCAACAGTTGGTCGATAATGAGCTAATCCGTTCCCCTGCTGATCTGTATAAGCTGGAAGTTGGTCAGCTTGAGCCATTAGAAGGCTTTGCTAAGCTTTCGGCGCAAAATTTGGTGCAGTCAATTGATGCCAGCCGCCAGCCGGGGCTAGCTCAGTTTGTCTATGCGCTTGGTATACCCGATGTTGGCGTAGAGACTGCTCGAGTTTTGGCGGCAAGCTTAGGTTCACTTGCTAAGATTCGCAGTGCATTGCCGGAAACCCTGATGTGGCTGCCAGATATCGGTCGTGAAGTGGCGTTGGAAATTCACAATTTCTTTGCTGATCAGCACAATGCCGAAGTAATAGAGCGCCTATTGGCAGGCGGTATTCAATTGTCTGATGAGACTGATCTGTCTGCGGAATTTACCGCGAGCGTTAGCTTTGCCGAATTGATCGAGCGGATGGATATTTCCGGAGTTGCCAAAGTTGGTGCAGAAAAAATTGCTGCGCACTTTAAAACAGTTGAAGCGCTACTGGAGGCAGATCTCGCAGCATTGGATCGTGTGAGCCGGTTATCTGCGAAGGCGATTAATGGTGTTTTAGATTGTTTGGATTCCGAGGCCTGGAAGACGCGGCTAGTTGCTATAGAGTCCCAGTTGATTGAGTACGGAATGCATTGGTCCTGCGAGCAGCGAGTTGTGGACAGTGGCACGATACCGCTTGATGGAAAAACCTATGTACTAACAGGTACTTTAGAGCAGCTGTCTCGGAACCAAGCTAAAGAGCATCTGCAGGCACTAGGTGCGAAAGTAGCTGGTAGTGTTTCGAAGAAAACCGATTGTGTGGTTGCGGGACCGGGCGCTGGCTCAAAATTAGCCAAGGCGGAATCATTAGGGATCCCTGTGCTGGATGAGAATGGGCTTCTCGCATTACTGGCGGAAAATGGAGTGGATACTGCATCATGATGGTAAGAGGACTAATAGCGTTTGGAGTTGGGGCTGCGGTGCTATTGACGCTCAGTGGTTGCTCGTCTGCGCCGGAAAAAATCAGGCAGGTTGATGCTTGTGCGCTCCTTGATGATGAAGAGATCTGGCGTGATTCGCTAATACGTTCAGTTGACACTTGGGATGTACCACCGGCACTGTTACTTGCTTTGATGGAACAACCTTTGTCGGTGATTGATAAGACTCATGTAAAGCCGCATGTCGGCGCCTGGGATGAATATCGTGCAGCGACGGCGAACTGGAAGGCAAAACCAGAGCAGCCAGAAAGTGCGGTGGATTTTTTGGGGTGGCACCTTAATCGTAGCGCGAGTTTAATGCAGTTGGATTGGCGTGATACAAAGGCATTTTATCTCTCCTATCGTTTAGGCCCAGGTGCATATCGTGATGGCATCTATAAAGGCAGTTGGACCGAAGTTGAGGCGGGTCAGATTGCTATCAGGGCCGACCGTATAGAGAGCCAGCTCCGTCAGTGTCCGGAATTATTGGATGCCGAAGATAGCTGGTACCGTTTCTGGTAGTGAGGCGGCTAAGACTATGATAATTCCCTATGATCAACTTGAGCCTGATACCTTAACGAGTCTCATTGAAGAGTTCGTGACCCGTTCGGGAACCGACTATGGTGAAGTTGAGATTAGTTTGGCTGAACGGGTATCTCAGGTCCGGAACGCTCTCATCAGTGGTGATGTCGTGATTCTGTTCAGTGAACATAAAGGCGAATGTAACATCATACGTAAGGAGCTATTGAATACCTGAATGAGGTCGCAGAATGGACCAGCTAGAGCAAATATCAGCGTTAATTGCGCTTTCAATGGGGCTTGCCTGGGCTAGCGGAATAAATCTTTACGCAACGCTGTTAATGATAGGGCTACTGCATCACACAGGTAATATTGCATTACCGGAGCCCTTGTTAATTGCCACTGATCCGATGGTCATGATCGCGGCGGGGTTCATGTACTGTGTCGAGTTTTTCGCCGATAAAGTGCCTGGTGTCGATACCGGTTGGGATACTCTTCATACCTTTATCAGAATACCTGCTGGTGCAGCATTGGCAGCAGGCGCTGTTGGGGATGTGACTCCGGCTGTGATGCTGGCTTCTGCGATCGTCGGTGGTGCGGTCACTACTGGTACCCACGCGGCGAAAGCCGGTAGTCGGGTAATGATCAATACATCTCCCGAGCCCTTTACGAATTGGACAGCTTCTATCAGTGAAGACTTTCTGGCAATAGCTGGCATCTGGGCCGCACTCCATCACCCAGTATTGTTTTTGATTCTGTTGGTGCTCTTTCTGTTGTTACTGTGTTGGTTGCTACCCAAAATATGGCGTGGGATCCGGCGTGTCTTCCGGTTTTTGACGGGGGCGGGTAACGATGAGGTATCAGGCCCAACGGTCGAAAAGTTGTCCGGTGATCAGCAGACGCAGCAGATCCGTTCGACAAATAATCCCCACTAGTGAGCCTGCTGAGTCAATGATTGGCATTGAGTTTATCTCGTAGTCGACAAAGGTTGCTGCGATTTCGGCAACATCGGTTTCTGGAGCGGCTGCAACCAGGCGGTCTGAGAATACTGCTGAAATACTAACGGGTGAGTCAGTGCCACTGCGTAAAAGATCCGTTTCGGATATTACGCCTATTGGTTGTTGATCATCATTGGTTACCACCAGATGACTGATCTCATAAACAGACATTCTGTGCCAGGCGTTTTTCGCTGTGTCCGTCTGAGAGATGGTTTGAACCGGACTGCTCATGATCTTATCAGCGAGTAATCTCTTTGATGAGTTATCACTGGCTCGGCCCGATTCGTTATAGGTTTGACCTGATGGTCTTCGCGCCGAATGGTCCACACCACTTTTGTTGTAAAGGGTGAATTTTTCCCCATCGGCATGCAGTTCATCTTCGCGCTTAGCGCTAGCGTGAGTAGCTTTGCTTGCCTGTGTCGAGACAACCTTTCTGTCTTTTAGGATAGAGCGAACCGGAGTTTGGATTCGCTGGCCCTGGTCGATAATGAATAACGTCATCGCCCACCTCTGTCCGATATATAACTATATCGTTCCTTTTATCAGATTCTTGATAATAAAGCGTGCCGGATTAAGGGCGTCAAGTATCTCTTTTCCAACAGGCAGTGGCTCTCCAAGGATTTGAGACGCAATGATCTCGCCTCCCAAAGGTGCTGTAATAAGCCCTTTAGAGCCATGGCCCACAGAAATGTAGAGGCCTGGGAAGTGCGTTGGAGGAGTGTTGATGCTTGATTTGGCGTCTTTTGATAGTTTTCTATAATCCCGGCAAAAAGATTCATGCACCGGCACTGCACCTATGATCGGCATGTAATCGGGCGTCGCGCAGCGAAAACCAACTTTGCCTTCATTTGGGGGCGCTAAATTCTCAGCGACTTCTGGGAGTATTTGAGTTAACCGATCAAAATTCTCTGCATGTTCTGAGTCACGAATGCTTGTTTCTTGGTCACGTAACTTAAAGCTGGCTCCGTAACAGAGTTTATCCTCAAGAGGTGGCGATACATAGCCTTCACCGCAGACAACACATTTCGGTACTTTGGCGCCTTTAGTTGTTTTAGAAGTACTGACTTGACCTCGGATTTTCTTAATGGGTATATGTGAGCTTTGGCTGAGATGGATGCTTTCTGAGGCTGACGCAATCACTACTGCATCAGCTGAATAGTTACTATTGTTGGTATCTAGCTGCCAGTGGTCCCCCACGTGTTCGATTGAACGAACAGTTGTATCAGTTACCAGTCTGATATTTGGATGATCAAGCAGGTGCTTGCAAAGATCTCTTGGTGAAACCCATCCTGCTTGTTCCATCCAAAGGGCTGGTGCAGATATGTTTGTACCTGCTAGTTCAGAGGCTTCATCTTGTGATACTGCTGCGATCACTGATTCTGGATAGGTTTGGTTATCCAGTAGTAACTGCTGGCGCTTGGCTTCCTTATTGGTATGGGCAACTAGTAGTAATCCTGATCGATTCCAGATAGCTGTCGGCGCTTGATTGAGAAGTGATATCGTGTAATTAAGCCCCGACTGGTGAAAGCTGCCTTGTTTAGTGCTCTCAGCAGGAAGTTTTGCATAAAGGGCTCCCTGGCGATTACCAGAGCCCTCAGTTGCTGGTTCTGAATGTCTCTCTAGGACTGTTACACGGATGCCTCTTCTAGCAAGCGCATAGGCTGTGCTGCAGCCTGCGATACCAGCGCCAATCACAATTGCTGAATCTATATGTGTTGGAATGGGTGGTGAATACCATGGTTGTGAAAGAGGTATGGCCTCAGGCTGGGACTGAAAATACCCTACCGCCATCTCCCTCTTGCGACCGAATCCTGGCACTTTCTTAACGGCAAATCCTACTTCACTTAATCCTCTTCGAACGAACCCGGCGGCGGTAAAGGTCGCAAAGCTAGTGTTCTGTTTGCTGAGGCGTCCCATCTGTTCGAAAAGTGCCGGGTTCCACATATCTGGATTTTTTGACGGTGCAAACCCATCAAGAAACCAGGCATCGACCTCAGCTTCTAACAGTGAGTAGCACTCGGCAGCATCCCCGAGCATCAGAGTGAGCTTTATACTCCCATCATCGAACGAGAGTCGATGAAATCCGTCACTGGCGATTGGGTAATTTTCGATGAGCTGGTCGGCTCCATCTTTTAGCTCTGGCCAAGCAGTGAGTGCTTTGGTGAGGTCTGCACGCCGTAAAGGAAATTTCTCAACTGATATGAAGTGTAATTGAGCTTGTGGCGGGGCCTTCTCTAGCCATAGCTGTCGGGCAACTAAGAAGTTAAGTCCTGTTCCGAATCCAGTCTCAGCGATACAGAAACGAGAGAATTCTAGCGATGAAAATCGCTGTTGAAGACCGTTGCCGTTGATAAAGACATGAGTAGTCTCCGCGATGCCCTGGTCGATATTGAAATACATATCGTCAAAGTGATCGGAGATCGGTGTGGCGCTGTCCCAACGAAGGCGGGGATGGAACATAGAAGATTGGTTGGTCATATCAATTGGAGGCGAAAACTCTGCACATTAGCTGTAGCGTTAATGGTACTATAGGGGATTCGATTTGGCTTCAGAACTTGGGAATAGGGAAGCGATGCTGGACCTTAGCAATGTGAAAATCTGTGTGGTCGGCCTTGGGTATGTCGGGCTGCCGCTAGCTGTAGAATTCGGTAAGAAATTCGACACTGTTGGCTTTGATATTAATCAGGGTCGCATAGATGAATTGCTCGCGGGACACGATAGCACATTAGAGGTTGATGATGAGGAGCTCAGCTCAGCTGACAAGCTTTCTTACGTTTCAGCATTGGAGTCAGCCAAGGATTGTAATGTATTCATTGTCACAGTGCCTACACCTATAGATTCACATAAGCGGCCTGACTTGTCTCCTTTGATTGGAGCGAGCAAAGCGATTGGTAAGGTTTTAAAAAGCGGTGATGTCGTTGTGTATGAATCGACCGTTTATCCGGGTGCAACTGAAGAAGACTGCATCCCTGTTCTTGAACAGGTCTCAGGCCTTGAATTCAACGTAGATTTTTTTGCAGGTTATAGCCCTGAACGAATTAATCCAGGTGACAAGGAACACCGTGTAACTACGATTAAGAAAGTTACATCGGGCTCTACCCCGGAGATCGCAGACTTTGTTGACGGGCTTTACCGATCAATTATAGTTGCTGGCACGCATAAGGCACCTTCCATGAAAGTCGCTGAAGCTGCGAAAGTCATCGAAAATACGCAGCGCGATGTCAATATCGCCTTAATCAACGAGCTTGCTTTAATCTTCAATAAGATGGATATCGATACGGAAGCAGTGTTAGAAGCAGCTGGTACTAAGTGGAACTTCTTGCCGTTCCGACCTGGTCTGGTTGGTGGTCACTGTATCGGTGTCGATCCGTACTATCTGACTCATAAGGCACAGCAGATTGGTTATCATCCTGAAATGATTTTGGCTGGGCGTCGGCTTAATGATCAGATGGGGCAATACGTTGCCAGTCAGCTTGTTAAAGCGATGATGAAAAAGCAGATACAGGTGAGTGGCTCTAAAGTTCTGGTGATGGGCTTGACGTTTAAAGAGAACTGCCCGGATCTTAGGAATACGAAAGTCGTCGATATCATTTCTGAACTTAACGATTATGGCGTCGATGTTGATGTATATGATCCATGGGCTTCTTCAGAAGATGCACTTAGGGAGTATGATATTCGGTTGATTGGCCGTGAAGAGCTGGTGGAACAATATGACGGCGTTGTTTTTGCGGTAGCTCATGAGCAGTTTGTTAATGCTGATTCAGCAGAAATTGCCGCGCTAACTAAGCGAAACTCGGTTATCTACGATTTGAAGTCCGTTAGAAAGACTGATGAGGTTGATATACGGCTTTAACTCTACCTTTCATTTTTTAGTGCTAGTACGCATCTAGCACTTCTCTAATCATTCCGGGTGTTTTGCCCTTTTCGCTGCAGCCGGAATTTATCTAGAGTTTCAGTGCGCGCTTCATTGCTTTCCAGCGTTACCCTCGTTTATTCCAAGTACATTTAGTGTTAGGTTGTCTTCGCTTGTGTGAAGGAAATGCGCTGCAGCTACACACTTGGTCGCTCTACTAATCTTTCGACGGCGATTGTTTGATGGGGGAGCTGTTAGTTTCGATGCGCTGTACTGAGGCTAGGAGGATAGGGTGTAGTGGATGTTGTGCGTGGTGCCCCCGGCAGGACTCGAACCTGCGACCAACGGATTATGAGTCCGCTGCTCTAACCAACTGAGCTACAGGGGCTTTGGAGAGGGCGCTCATAATACCTTGGAGACATTATGAGCGCAACCATTTGATTTTATTGATTACCCTGGTCGTCGATGAAGCTGCGCAGGTGGTCTGAGCGGCTTGGGTGACGTAGTTTTCGAAGGGCCTTTGCTTCGATCTGTCGGATACGCTCGCGGGTAACGTCGAACTGTTTACCAACCTCTTCGAGAGTGTGGTCTGTGTTCATGTCGATACCGAAGCGCATGCGCAGGACTTTAGCTTCACGTGCTGTAAGACCGGAAAGGACTTCGCGAGTTGCCTCACGCAGGCCTTCGCCTGTTGCAGAGTCAACAGGTGAAGACAGGGTCGTATCTTCGATAAAGTCGCCCAGGCTGGAATCTTCGTCATCGCCGATCGGAGTTTCCATTGAGATCGGCTCTTTAGCGATCTTCAGAACTTTACGGATCTTGTCTTCCGGCATCTCCATGCGCTCAGCCAATTCTTCAGGTGTGGCTTCACGGCCCATCTCCTGAAGCATCTGACGAGAAATACGATTCAGTTTATTGATCGTTTCGATCATATGAACCGGAATACGAATTGTACGTGCCTGGTCGGCAATCGAACGAGTGATTGCCTGACGAATCCACCAGGTTGCATAGGTGGAGAACTTGTAGCCGCGGCGGTATTCAAATTTGTCGACCGCTTTCATCAGGCCGATGTTGCCTTCCTGAATCAGGTCGAGGAACTGAAGGCCGCGGTTGGTGTATTTTTTCGCGATAGAGATAACAAGACGAAGGTTGGCCTCAACCATCTCTTTCTTAGCGCGACGAGCAAGTGCTTCGCCAATCGACATGCGGCGGTTTACTTCTTTGATCTCAGCTAGGCTTAGGCCAGCGTCTGCTTCGATTGTTAGAAGTTTTTTCTGTGCGCGTTTAAGTTCGATCAGGTTGCGGCGGATTGCACCTGCATATGGCTTATCGCTTGCTGCCAGTTCATCAAACCAGTTTGGATTGGTTTCATTCCCTGGGAAGTTTTTGATGAACTCTTTACGTGGCATTTTTGCGCGCTGTGTACAAACACGCATAATTGCACGCTCTTGTTTGCGAACGCCAGTAATGCCGCCGCGAACACGCTCAACCAGCGCTTCGTAAAAGCGCGGAGACAGTTTGATTGGGGCAAAAGCCGCGCCAAGTTCTGCCAGGGCGGAATCCATTTCACGACACTCACGACCTTTACTGTGAGTCAGCTCTACAACTTGGTCGTGGCATTCGCGAATCAGGTCGAAGCGACGTTTAGCTTCTTCTGGATCTGGGCCGCGATCTTTTTCCTCGTCGTCGTCTTCGTCGTCATCAAGATCATCGCTCGGAGGAGTAGGGGCGCTGGTGTAGTCTTCACCGTTGTCCGGATCAATGTACCCACTAAAGATATCGCTCAGGCGACCTTCTTCCTGAAGCACCATATCGTAGGCTTCAAGAATAGTCGCAACTGTACCTGGGTAGTATGCAAGCGAAGTCATTACTTCGCGGATGCCTTCTTCGATTCGCTTAGCGATATCGATTTCGCCTTCTCGGGTCAGTAGTTCTACTGTACCCATTTCGCGCATATACATGCGTACCGGATCGGTGGTGCGGCCAGCATCTGACTCAACGGCTGCCAAAGCGGCAACAGCTTCATCGTCAGCGTCTTCGCCGGAGTCACCTTCGGTCATCAACAGTGTTTCAGCATCCGGTGCTTCCTCGGATACGCTGATACCCATGTCATTGATCATCCGGATGATGTCTTCGACCTGGTCCGGGTCTGCTATATCCTGAGGTAAGTGATCGTTTACTTCAGCAAAGGTGAGATAGCCCTGTTCTTTACCTTTAGCGATCAGTTCTTTAAGACGCGACTGTTGCTGCTGGGAAGTATCTGTCATAGAAACCCTGCGACGATGAAAATGGACGACATAAAGCAAGCGCGCAATTATACATTCTTGGGGGCAGTGATACCAGTGAAATGCTGTCAACTACGGCGGTTCTACATACAACATAGACCAAAGCTCGGGGCTTTGGTTGCGGCTTAATGCAGATTCTGTCCAGAAAGTAGTAATTGTTGTAAACGCGCTTTTTCTTCAGAAGATAATGGGGACTGCCTGTTCTTTTTCAAGAGTTGATCGAGTTCACCATCATTTCTTCTTTCAAGTAGTCGCTGAAGAGCGTCTCGCAGTTCTGCTGCAGGGTCTATTTCGTCGGGGACCGCATAGTGTGAGATCTGGTTCAGCTGCATCAGTAAAGGGCTGAGTTCCGGGTCATGCAGCCAGTCGACGACCAGTGTGCCCAGGCTATTTTGCTGATTGGAACGTAGGTAGCGAATAAGTTCGCTCAAGACTCGGATATTTGGCGCGTTAACCGAAGACAGGTCACTGTGTTCAGGGGTCTCGGCCACGAGTTCCGGGTAATGGATTAGCGAGGATATCGCTTTGTTGCATAAGTCCTGCTGAGTGGCAGGAGGTAGTGGTTTCCGTTCCTGTTTGCGTTTCTTTCGCTGCTTGCGGTTGTCGTCGAATTGGCTGTAATCGTCCTGATAGTTGTCGCCTACTGAGTCATAACCGTCATAGCTATTGGCTTCTGGATAGTATTCTGTCACCGGAGATGTGGTTGCAGGTGTAGCTTGTTGCAGGTTGATAACGCTATTGAGCTGAGAAATTTCGAGTCCGGTGATCTCGCATACCCGATCAAGCATCATCTGTCGTAGGATGCTTGGTGGCATTTCGTTGATTTTAGGGATAGCTTCGGAACTGAATCGAGCGCGGCCATCCATGCTGTTTAGGTCGTGTTCTTCTTGTAGTGATCTGAAAAAATAGTCGGACAGGTTTGTGGCTGATGCGATGCGTTGTTCAAAAGCTTCGATGCCTTCTTTGCGGATCAGTGTGTCGGGGTCTTCCCCTTCAGGTAAAAACAGGAATTTGGCGCTTTTTTCGTCCTGAATGACCGGTAGTGTTGTGTCGAGCGCGCGTGCTGCTGCTTGACGGCCTGCAGCATCTCCGTCAAAGCAAAAAACTACTTCTGGAACTATCTTATGCATCCGTTCCAGATGCTGACGACTGGTCGCTGTACCAAGAGTTGCCACGGCGTAGTGAATGCCAAATTGGGCAAGGCTTACAACATCCATATAGCCTTCGACAATGAGTAGCCGTTGGAGCTTGTTTTGGTTCTTTCTTGCTTCGTAGAGTCCGTATAGCTCACGACTTTTATGGAAAGTATCCGTTTCGGGTGAGTTCAGATATTTCGGTTTTTCGTCTGTAAGGACTCTCCCGCCGAACGCTATTGTCCTGCCTCGGACATCACGGATAGGGAACATGATGCGATCGCGAAAACGGTCGTAGTAGCGGTCTTTTTCTTCGTTGTGGATCAGCAGGCCACTTTGTTCAAGTGTCTGATTGTCAGCTTTGCTGGATAAGTGTTGCTGCATATTGTCCCAGCCTCCAGGCGCGTAGCCGATCGCAAATTCATCGATCACTTGTTGGCTCAGGCCTCGTTTGGCGAGGTACTGTTGTGCATTTGAAGCGTCAGCTTGTTGGAGTCTTCGCTGGTAATAGTTAGTGGCTAAGTCCAATAGGCTGTATTGCTGCTTGAGGTGTAGTTCCTTAGCTGCATTTACCTGGCCTGCTTCGCGTGGAACTTCCATTCCTGCGAGCTTTGCTAGTTCTTCTATCGCTTCGGGAAAGGAGAGTCGGTCGTGCTCCATTAGGAAACTGACGGCATTACCGCCTGCGCCGCAGCCAAAGCAGTAGTAAAACTGTTTTTCTGGATTAACGCTGAATGAAGGGGTTTTTTCTTTGTGGAATGGGCATAGGCCCGAGTAGTTTTTACCGGTGCGTTTGAACTTATCAACGCGGCCTTCAACTACATCAGTGATGTTGATTCGGGCTAGCAGGTCATCAATAAACTGCTGAGGGATTTTTCCTGCCATATAAACATCTGCTGCTGAACTTTGTCAGCAGGAAGTTTAACTTGTCAGCTGTTGCTTGACGAGGCCGGAAATTGATCCCATATCTGCGCGCCCTTGAATCTGGGGCTTTAGAATCGCCATCACTTTGCCCATATCCTGCATGGACTGGGCACCAGACGATTCGATGGCTTGACCGACAAGAGTTGTCAGTTCTTCACCTGTCAGCGGTTGCGGCAGGAAAGTTTTAATCACCTCCAACTCCCGTCGCTCAGAGTCCGCCAGATCTTGACGGCCCGCTTCTTCAAATTGCGAGATTGAGTCACGGCGTTGCTTTGACATCTTATCCAGGATAGATAGCACGCGTGTATCATCTACTTCGATCCGTTCGTCGACCTCAATACGCTTGATCTCAGCTTGAATCATACGAATAGTACTAAGACGTTCTTTGTCTTTAGCACGCATCGCTTGTTTCATTTCTGCTTTGATCTGCTGTACGAGTTCAGACATGGTTAACCCTGATCAGAAGTGAGCTGATAAATCTCTGAAAAAACGTTTCTTAGTACAGGCGAACGCGACGAGCGTTTTCGCGAGCAACTTTTTTAGCGTGACGCTTAACCGCAGCAGCAGCTTTACGCTTACGAACAGAAGTTGGCTTTTCGTAGAATTCACGACGACGAACTTCAGCCAGAGTACCTGCTTTTTCACAAGAACGCTTAAAACGACGCAGAGCAACGTCAAACGGCTCGTTGTCTTTTACCTTAACGCTTGGCATTTTTTCAAACCTTAGCAATGTGTTTATGAATTCCGGACAGGGTTGTGTCCAGAGGCGCGGAATTTTAAAGGAGGTGCTTCTAAGTGTAAACCCTGGAAGTGCAATTTACCCTCGCTTACGCGATAATACGCGCTGTTTTGACAGTTAGGTGATGGTGAATCATAGGATGCGAGTTTTAGGCATTGAAACGTCTTGTGATGAGACGGGAGTGGCAATATACGATACTGATAAAGGTTTGTTGTCCGATGCGCTTTATAGCCAGGTGGCTATGCATACTGAGTATGGAGGCGTGGTGCCCGAACTGGCCTCTCGCGATCACGTTCGTAAGCTTATTCCTCTGGTACGGGAGGTGTTGGATAAAGCAGATCTTGATAAAAAGGATCTGGACGCCATCGCTTTCACGGCTGGTCCTGGGCTTATCGGTGCTTTGATGGTGGGGGCTTCAACAGGCCGTTCGATGGCGATGTCATTGGGTATCCCTGCAATTGCAGTACATCATATGGAAGGTCACCTGCTCGCGCCTATGCTTGAAGAAACTCCTCCTGAATTTCCCTTTGTCGCTTTGCTGGTTTCTGGCGGTCATACCCAGCTAGTCAAAGTAGAAGGTATTGGTAAATACGAGTTGTTGGGTGAGTCTCTCGATGATGCCGCAGGAGAGGCTTTTGATAAAGCAGCGAAAATGATGGGGATGGATTACCCGGGAGGCCCGTTAATCGCGAAGCTCGCTTTGGAAGGTGATCGAACAAGGTTTCGTTTCCCACGGCCTATGACTGATCGCCCAGGTCTGGACTTCAGTTTTTCCGGCTTAAAAACTTTTACGCTCAACACTGCCCAAAGTCTGCGGGACGAAGATGGCCAGCTTGCAGAGGCTGATAAAGCGGATGTAGCTGCGGCTTTTGAAGATGCTGTAGTAGATACCTTGGCAATTAAATGTAAAAGGGCTTTGCAGCAAACTGGGTATAAGCAGTTGGTGATCGCCGGCGGCGTAAGCGCGAATAAGCATCTAAGAGAAAAGCTCGAAGTTATGGTTGCTAAAGAAAAGGCCAAGCTTTTTTATGCCCGTCCAGAGTTCTGTACCGACAATGGTGCAATGATTGCGTTTGCAGGTGCTCAGCGGTTGTTGGCTGGCCAGACCTCTGATCTTACTATCCTTGCGCGCCCCCGCTGGCCAATGGATACACTCGAAAGTATTTAACCTCTATCGCCTGTAACAAAAGTTACAGGCGGCTCTCCTGTCCATCGATCAACTTGATGATGTTATCGGAATGACGAATCAGTAGTAGTGCACTTATCAGCGTTACAGGTAGCGCAATTGCAGGGACAAAGAGCCAGCATGCTATTGGGCTAAGGGTTGCGGCAGAGATTGAGGCTAGTGACGATATGCGCCTGATCGTGATGACGAAAAGCCATATAGATAACTGTGCTAGACCTAGTTCCGGGGCGAGTATGACAAAAGCTCCGAACGTTGTGGCTACACCTTTGCCGCCTTTTAATCCGTTGAGTATTGGAAATGTGTGTCCCACTATCACGGTGGCTGCAATCCAACCGCAAGTTGCTGTTTCGACTCCAGAAAATATGGGAATTAAGACAGCTAGTCCGCCTTTGCCCATATCTGCAAACAACGTAAGAAGTGCCGCTTTGCGACTGCCGGTGCGCAGGACATTGGTTGTGCCCGGATTGCCGGAGCCTTTGTGGCGTGGATCTGGCAAGCTTAACCAGCTGCAAATCAATACGGCACTGGGTATGGATCCCAGCAAGTAAGCGATTACGAAGTATAGCCACTCCATACCGATGATCATCCGTTGGTAAGTCTGTTTCTCGCCCAGATGTTTGTCTTTGGTGCGAAGTGAGTGTTTCTGGTTATACCTAAACTCCGGCGGTTAAGGCAAGCAAAGGGTGCTTAGCGGAATAGTTCAAACTCATGTATCTATTTAATTGAAGAGAACAAATCAAGTTCTTCTGGCGGAGCTACAGTATTTATCTCATACCGATGTTAAAATGCCGATCCCTCTGGTTGGGCATTGTCCAGTGAGGTGGAGGGTCTGGTTTATGTAGCGTTTTCGTTAACATAAATGGGAAGTTAAATAAGCGCCAATGTGCGTCGTAGCAGGTGAAGCTGTGGATATTGTTTATATAAAAGAGTTGCAGGTTGAAACTGTTATCGGCATATACGACTGGGAGCGGGAAATAAGGCAGAAGGTCGTGCTTACACTAGAGATGGGGACTGATATTGCTGCCGCAGCCAGAAGTGAAGACATAGGCAATACGCTTGATTACAACGCTGTTAGTAAGCGACTTCTGGCGTTTGTATCTGAAAGCGAGTTTTTATTGGTTGAAACATTGGCAGAAGAAGTGGCCAAGCTTGTCTTAACTGAATTCGGCGTGCGTTGGTTAAGGTTGGCTGTCGGTAAACCTGGCGCAGTACCAGCAGCAGCAGATGTTGGTGTTGTCATCGAGCGCGGGGAGCGATTTTAATGCCGTGTGTCTTGGTTAGTATTGGTAGCAATATAGAGCGCTATCGCCATATATCTGCTGGGTTGGACGCTCTAGCTGAATTTTTTGGGGCTCTTCAGCTTTCTCGTGTTTATGAGAGCGAGGCGGTAGGGTTTGACGGTTCTAACTTTTTAAACATGGTAGCTGCTTTCGATACTGATATGGCGCTAGAAGACGTTTCGTCTTGCCTCAAACAGATCGAAGATAATAATGGGCGGGTACGTGGTGGGCCGAAGTTTGCTGCCAGAACACTGGATATCGATATTCTGACCTATGACGATCTTGCGGGCTCCTTCGCTGGTATCAGCCTCCCGCGAGACGAAATTACCAAAAATGCCTTTGTATTGCTGCCATTATCGGAAGTTGCTCCAGAAGGGGTGCATCCGTCACTTGGTCTGAGTTATCTGACTATGTGGCAGGAGTATTCGGGCAATCAAAAGCTCTGGCCTGTTCCTTTTGACTGGAATGGCCTCAGTATATCTTCAGCTGAATAATTCACTCACAGCCCTTTTAACGAGCCATCGCGGTTAGCTATAAAGCGACTTTCCGCCGTCAACAGCTAGTATCTGCCCGGTTACATATCGGGCTTCGGCCAGATAACTGATGGCCTGTGCTATATCTTTCGGTTGCCCGCATCGATCAAGCAGCGTTTTTTCAATCACGGCTTGTTGTTCTTGTTTGCTAAGGGCTGCTTCTTGTTCCGGCCATAGAATAGGTCCGGGCGAGACTCCGTTGACTCGTATTTCGGGTGCTAGCTCTTTTGCAAGGCTTTTGGTTGCTGCTGCCAGGCCTGCTTTAGCGATAGAGTATATCGGGTAGCCCTCTAGCATGCGTTCAGCATGTATATCAATGATATTGACGATGCTGCCATGCGCATTCTTCAATAATGGTTGAAGCCGCTGTGACAGAAAAAATGGCGTGCGTAGGTTGGAATCAATCAGTTCATCCCAGTTCTGTTGTGTTGCCTGATCAAAATTGGTCGGATAGAACTGCGAAGCATTATTCACCAGTAGGTCCAATGAGCTTGTGTGCTGTTCGATCGCCTGACCGATAGATGCGACGCTTTCTCTATCTAAAAGGTCCGCTGAGATTAGAAATGCACTATCAGCCCGCTGGCTATTGAGCTGCGCTGCTAGGTTTTTTGCTTCTTGGGTCGAGCGGTGATAATGCAGGAATACTGTATAGCCTTGCTGATGAAGTGAGGCTGCAGTTACTGCGCCGATTCTGCGTGCGGCGCCTGTTATCAGGGCATACCTGCTCATTGCTGCTTACCTAAAAAATCTGCGCACAATCTGATTCTTTCCTGCTTCAGGGCTGCGCCAAGCTCTGCGCCTTTGTAGCCTTGCGCGATAAAGTGCTTCGCATCAATCTGACTGAACTCGTTAATCAGATCTGCCAAGTTGGTCGCCAGATTTTCAGAAGGTTCTTCCAGTAGAGCGAAAGCACGCAATAGCGCTGGTAGTCGCTCAGGACGGCGTAAAAAATCGCCCTGTTGAATCAGGTTTTGCAGTTGTTCTGGCGTCAGTGTTTTGAGTGAATGTAAGTCGGAGTAGCAACGGTGTAGCAGAAGACTCAACTCACTGTAGGCTTTGGGCGCTTTTAAGTGATCACATAGTTGTTTAATCAGGGTTTCTGGTGTTTCTACGTCATCAAGCGATAGTGCTGTGAGCAGCGCAGCAAAGCGTTCCTGACCGTTGGTGTCTGTGTTTTGAACCCTGGACTTCCATTGCGCATAGCCATCCGTTTTTTGCAGATTAAGCAAAGGTGGATAGATTGTGCGGTCGGCACCACAGTGATGCAGGGTTTCGAAGAATATCCAAGGGCTTGCTTCCGTTAGAGCGCGCTCCAGTTCTTTCCATACGCGTTCTGCGGTCAGGTGTTCGAGCTCATCGCCGGAGCTGATTTCTGTCATTAGCTCCATAGTTTCCGGCGCGATGCTAAAGCCCAAGTGGTGGTAGCGTGCTGAGAAGCGAGCTGTTCTTAATACGCGTAAAGGGTCTTCTGCGAAGGCCGCTGATACGTGGCGAAGAACGCGGTTCTCCAAGTCTGCCTGACCATTATATGGATCGATGATCTCGCCGTGTTCGGATTCTGCCATCGCGTTGATTGTCAGGTCACGACGCAGCAGGTCCTGTTCTAGAGTGACCTCTGGGCTAGCGTAGAATTGGAAGCCTGTATAACCCTTGCCTGATTTTCTCTCGGTTCTGGCAAGGGCATATTCTTCCCCTGATTCAGAGTGAATGAAGACCGGGAAATCAGCCCCGACGGGCAGATACCCCAGCGATTTCATCTCTTCTGGAGAGCTTCCGACAACAACCCAGTCGTTGTCATATACCGGGTAGCTCAGTAGCTTATCCCGAACTGCGCCGCCAACTCGGTAGATTTTCATTGTTTATTTTTCGTCGCCAGTTTGACAGTGATCAGGTTGGCTAAAGTGCCAGTGTTCGAAACCACCGTCCAGGCTATATACGGTATCGAATCCTTGGCTAATCAGATACTGGGCAGCACTTTGGCTGCTAATGCCGTGGTAACAGCAGACAACGAGTGGCGTATCAAAGTCTGCTTCTGCCATATATAGATGAATATTGTCGTTGCGAAGGTTGTATGCGCCGACGATGTGCGCGTGTTGAAAGCTTTGTTCGTCTCGAATATCTACGACGGCTGCACCATCTTGAATGAGGGAAAGCGCGTCTTCGGCATTAATGCATTTATATTCGTTCATACTGCGGACCTTATTTCTTTTTTTGCCGCGCTTCTATGCTGACTTGCGCGAATTTAAGCCGGGAACGTTAAAGAGTTTTCCATCTTCCAGTCTCAACGCTGTGAGAGTGTTTCCCCACACACAGCCTGTGTCCAGTGCGACGACACGTTGATGATCTGTATCGCCCTCTAGTGCTGCCCAGTGCCCAAACAGTATGGTGTATGAATCAGCTGGACGGCTGTGGTGAAACCAGGCCCGATAACCCTCCGGACAGCTTTTTAGTGTACCTTTAGCGCTAAAATCCAGTTCACCTTCAGCGGTGCAAAAACGCATTCGTGTCAGGTAATTGGTGATGACTCTCAGACGATCCATTCCATCAAGGCTTTTATGCCAGCGACGGGGCTCATTGCCATACATAGCAGCAAAGAACTCACGGTATTTGTCGCTACGCAGGGCCTCTTCTACTTCACGCGCTCGGGATTTTGCCTGTTTCACAGACCAGGTCGGTGGAAGGCCCGCGTGGGTCATCACGTAACCTAACTTTTTGCTGGAAACGAGCATAGAGCGAGATCTGAGCCACTGCATCAGTTCAGCGCAGTCGTCAGAGCTCAGTAATTCGTTCAGGGTGTCGCCTTTTTTCAGCCGCGCGCCACTGTAGTACACCGCTAGTAGATGAAGATCGTGGTTGCCCAGAACGATTTTGGCTCTATCTCCCAGTTGTCTCAGGAAGCGGAGAGTTTCAAGTGATTGCGGGCCTCTGTTGACCAGGTCGCCCGCTATCCAAAGAGTGTCGTCATCACTGAACTGGCAGGTTTCCAATAGCGCAATCAGCTGGTCGTAACAGCCCTGAATATCGCCAATTGCATAGGTTGCCATCTGCTAGTTCCCGGTTAATGAAGAGCGTTTGGTTGAGCCAGTGTAAATGGTTTGATCGGTGCGTTAAACTCTTCTCCTTGGTCAGAAATCATGCAGTAATGTCCTTGCATGCTACCGACCCGAGTAGCCAGAACCGTGCCGCTGGTGTAGCTATAGCTTTGTTCAGGCTCAATTGTTGGCTGTTCACCAACAACGCCATCACCGGTCACCTCCTGAACATGCTCGTTGCCGTCGACGATCATCCAGCGACGGGAGAGAAGTTTCACTGGTAGAGGATTATGGTTGGTAATGGTTATTTCGTAGGAAAACACAAACCGCTGACTATCCGGGTCTGATTGATCAGCCAGATAGTGGGTTTTGACATCAATATCTACGTTGGAATCCAGTGACATAGGTTCTCGGATTATTGTTTGTTGCTTAGATAGTCGCTGATTGTAACAAATTCAGCGAGGGACAGTCGTTCAGGGCGCAGGCCCGGGTCGATGCCTAGTTGCTCAAGTTCGTCACCGGTTAACAATGGCTTTAAATTATTACGCAGTGTTTTACGGCGCATGGTGAACGAAGTGCGGACAACATTTTCCAGCACTTTGATATCTTGAGCTTCGATCGGAAGTTTTTTGTGTGGGATAAGGCGCACGATGGCTGAGTCTACCTTTGGCACTGGATCAAACGCTTCCGGGGGAACGATGAAGAGTGGTTCAACATCACAGTAATACTGGGCCATGATGCCGAGGCGCCCGTAATGATTTTCCCCAGGTTTTGCGGCTAGTCGATCTACAACTTCTTTCTGCAGCATAAAGTGCATATCCATGATGACATCCGCATGGCTAAGCAAATGGAATATCAGCTGAGTAGAAATATTGTATGGCAGGTTGCCGACAACACGCAGCTGGCGACCGTCTTTTGCCAAGTCTGCATAATCAAACTTCATTGCGTCCGCTTCAAAAATACGGAAATCATCACCATAGCGGAAAAATTTAGTACGCAGGATCGGTGGTAGATCCCGGTCAAGTTCGATGGCATCCAGGGCGCCTGATTCTGCAAGAATTTCCTCAGTTAATGCGCCCAGACCCGGTCCGATTTCGACCATATGGTCGCCCTCTCTCGGGCTGATAGAAGCGACTATTCGGCGAATAATGGCAGGATCTTGAAGAAAGTTTTGGCCAAAGCGCTTACGCGCTTTATGCATTGCTGGCTTTTTACTCATATAAACCGTTAACTTGAGGTTTTTCGGTGACTGGCCATTGTGGCCGCGTAGTCGATAGCTGTCTGAAGGCTGCCATGATCTGCCTTGCCTGAGCCGGCAAGATCCAGGGCAGTACCGTGATCTACAGAAGTACGGATAATCGGCATGCCTAAGGTGATATTGGCTGCCTTGCCAAAGCCCTTAAATTTCAAAACAGGCAGTCCCTGATCGTGATACATGGCCAATACAGCATCTGCTTGATTGAGGTAATGCTCATTGAACAGGGTGTCGGCAGGAAGTGGGCCGACTAAGTTTAGTCCCCGATCTCGCATTCGCTCCAGAGTAGGATTAATTATCTCAATCTCTTCTCGCCCAAGATGACCGCCTTCACCCGCGTGAGGATTAAGGCCAGCTATAAGAATGCGAGGTGAATCGATACCAAATGAATGCCGGAGTTCTGCATCAAGTACCGATACCACGTCTTCTAACAACTCTTCCGAAAGAGCATCTGCAACCTCTCTTAGGGGGAGGTGTGTTGTTACTAGAGCGACTTTCAGGCCTTCAGTCGCGAGTAGCATCACGACTTTGTGAGTATTTGTCAGTTCTTCCAATAACTCAGTGTGGCCGGAAAAAGGAATGCCTGCGTCGTTGATAATGCCCTTGTGCACAGGAGCTGTAATTAAAGCGTCATAACGTCCTTTTAGGCATCCTTCGGTCGCTGCACGCAAAGTATTGACAACGTATTCTGAGTTTGCCTTGTTCAGCTCTCCTGTTGTTACCGGAGCGCGGAGTTGGAAGGGCTCAACCAGTAGTGTCCGGGCAGGCATAGGCCTGACCGGTTCGTCCGGGTTAAACAGTTCGATTGTCAGAGGCAGGCCGAGCTGCTGCGCCCGTTCGCGCAGTAACTCAGGGTCTGCTAGTGCAACCAACTGATGCTGCTGGGGCTGCTGGGCTAACTGGATGCAGAGGTCAGGCCCGATTCCCGCAGGTTCTCCCGGGGTCAGTGCCAGTCGAAGCCCTGTCATCATTACTTAAACTCTACGTATGCTTGTGAACGGATCTCGCGCAACCAGTTTGTCAGTTCGGCATTAAATTTACGTTTCCGAATGATAGAACGTGCATTAGCCTCTTTCATCTCTTCACTTACGTCCTGCTGACGGCGTTCGTGAACAGTCAGGATATGCCATCCGAAGCGAGACTCAAACGGCTCACTGATAGCTCCCTGAGGAGTGTTATTCATTACTTGCTCAAACTCACCAACCATCTGGCCAGGGGATGCCCAGCCCAGTGCGCCGCCTTCTGAACCGCTACCTGGATCATCGCTGTACTCTTTTGCCAGTTGTTCAAAATTCTCGCCATTGCGAAGTCTTAGGTGAACTTCTCTGGCGAGGTTGCGAGCCTGGCTCTCGTTTCTAATTTCGCTGGTTTTCAACAGGATATGGCTGACGCGAGTCTGCTGAATCATCTGCGTAGTTCCGCCTTTTTTGTCCCGTAGCTGAACCAGAACAAATCCCATTGGGGTGCGGACGGGTAGGCTGAAGCTACCAATTTCAAGTTGGCTGATAGTGCTGTTCATTGCCTCTGGTAGCTCTGCGCCTTTGCGCCACCCAAGATCACCACCGTTTAATGCATTTTGGGCATCGGAGTGCGCTACAGCCAGTTCAGAAAAGTCAGCGCCATCTTTTAGCTGCTGGTATACGGAGTCAGCTTCCTTTTCCGCTTTACGAATAATTTCCGGAGAAGCTGGGGTCGGCAGTGCGATTAGGATATAGCTCAACAGATAATCTGGAGTTCCCTGTGCTTTACCTGCGTCAGAATTCAGGAAGGTAGCCAGCTCCTGTTCAGATACCTTGATCCGGCGATTTACATTGCGCTGCTGAACTTGTGTTAGCAACAGCTCTTTACGAATCTGTTCGCGCGCTGCGTTATAATCCTGCCCTTCAGCAATCAGTGCTTCCCTGAACTGTTCCAGGTTCATTCCGTTCGATGCTGCAATGCGCTCGAGAGACTGGTTTAGCTGGCGGTCTGAGACACGGATTCCTTGTTCTTTAGCAAGCTGTAGTTGGATCGCATCTATCACTAATCGGTTTAATACTTGTTTACGAAGTACGTCCTGAGGTGGTAGGCGGGTATTTTTTGCCGCTAGTTGTTGCTGGATAACCAGTAGTCGTTGGTCCAGTTCTGATTTCAGCACGATGTTGTCATCGACGATGGCGATGATGCGATCTAGTGGAATCTCAGCAGCCAATGCTGGTGCAGAGAGTGCAGAAAGCGTCAGCGCAGTTGCCAGAGTGCGGCGTAGGCCAGCTTTAAAACTCATTTTCCTTTTCCTCATCATAACCGGTAATTAGGTCGATAAAATCGCTGCCAGAATCGCTACCGAAGCCGCCAAGCCCCCGCAGGATAAAGTGCAGGAATATTCCCTTGTCATATTCGCCATCGTCCAAACGCCATTTGCGAGCAGAAAGGCGTAGCTGCCAGCAGCAGTTTTTGTACTCGACACCGAATAGAGCATCAACTAAATGTTCTTCGCGCAGATCCTGTTGCCAGTGTGCCAGTATATTCCACTGGTTGCTAACTGGTGCACGGAAACCAATATCTGTCTGCTGTCGGGTGTCTTCGCGTTCTCTATAACCCGCATAGAAGATTCCGTCGTGCTTATCGGATCTATAGAAAAGCTTATAGTTCTGCTCGACCATGCCGAAATCAGCGTGTGAGACTTCAGCATCATAGGTAAAGCGTGTATTGCGGTTTATATTCCAGCTAGCTTCTGCAGCAATGTTTGATTGGCTGGAATCGTCATTGATATTGCCGTTCAGGCCCACTATTCGGTCTTCCAGATAGTATGCCTGGCCGATAGCCAGTCGTGCTCTTTCGCTCCCGTCTTCTTCGTAAAAACGACTGGTTACACCAAGTGACATCTGGTTGGTGTCACCAATGCGGTCTTTGCCGGTGAAGCGATTGCGATAGAACAGGGAGGCATAACTGAAATCGATATCGCTGCTATCGAAGTTTGGTACCTCTGTCTGGTCTTCTTCTGGTACGTAAAGATAGAACAGGCGAGGCTCTAGTGTCTGAGTGTAGCCGTTACTTCCAATTTCCAGTTCGCGTTCAAATATCAATCCAGAATCAATACTCAGGATGGGTGCGTTGATTGTTGGCGCAGTATCAAGACCGCTAAGCTGGTTTTCGAGAGAATAGCTGCTATGCCAAAGTTCTAGTGATGGTTTGATAAAGCCCCAGGTGTTTTCCCAGGTAGCGTTGATACCAGGTCTTAAGTGTGTGCGATCACCGATGACTCTGGCGCTCCCAGTGAGCCCATCCAGGTCGCGTTCGAACTTAGTAAACTCAGCTTGATAGGTTAGCTCAGCGTTTTCGATCAAGTCGTCGCGGCTACCCGTGACGCGTAGTTGCGGCTTTTTCTGGTATGGGGCTGTGGAGTCATCGTCAATCGTCTGGTAATCATGGATCAACAGGCTGGCTGTATAGTTATCACCATGATAGACCGCTTGGCCTCGCTGATTTAGGTGGCTTTCGCGCGCTCGCTCGAGGTTTGTTGGGCTCAGGTCTTTGAAATAATCGTTGTCGGAAACTCGGGTGAAATCTATATCGGTTTCTAGGCGATCCCCAAATGTTCCTTCATGATCCAGTCCTAATAGCCAACGATCTTCGCCAGTCTTATCGTCATCTGGCATATAGGCCGTACTGAGTACATTGTGTGACCATTCGTTCATATACCGGAATTCATTTTCCAGCATCAGGCCGCGTTTCGAAACGATACGGGCGGTTAGTGTGTCGTCATAGTGTGGTGCGAGATTAAAGTAATAGGGCGCAGCTATATCAGCACCGTCACCTTCTGAGTAGCCAATACTTGGTGTTAGGAAGCCGGATTTTCGACGATCATCGATTGGGAACTGGAAATACGGCAGGTAGAAAACAGGGATGCCAGCAATTTCTAATGTAACATCTTCAGCTTCACCATAGCCTTCTGCCTGATTCAGCGTGATGCTTTCTCCATTTAGCTGCCAGCTGTTGTCGCCTGGTGCACAATGGGTGTAGCTGCCTTCTTCAATGCGCACAATACCGCTATCGGTACGAATAACTGTATCTGCCTGGCCGCGAAGGTGGCGTTCGTGGAGCACATATTCGGCATCATTCAGAATGGTCTGGTTGTTGGTTAGGTTGCTTTGTGCTCTGTTACCAACCATCAACATACCAGGTTCGCGGAATGTGACATTGCCTTCGAGTCGGAGCTGGTTTGTCACCTGATCCAGTTCAGCGTAGTCAGAACGCAGTTGGCGATTACCTTGATCCAGTTTGACGCCGCCGCGCAGTCGGGTAAGGTTGCCCAATTCCGACTCTGACTCGTCAGCATCGACATAAAGCGGTAATGAACCAATAGGTGTATTTGGGTCAATATCCGCAAATGTTGGCTGTATATAGCGACCTCTGCAGTAGCCTTTGTGCTCCCCTGGCTGGTAAGGGTACCAGTCGAGATAAGCGTATTTATTTGCAGTTTGTTGCTGGCGCGAATTTCCGGCAACAATGGCAGGGTTGTAGGTACCTATCGGTTGCTTAGTGACACACTCCCATGTGCCATCTGCATTGGCTGTACATTCGTGTTCCGGGCGTGCAGCTACAGCAGTATTTCGCTGAGCCTGAGTAGTTGCGAACTGCGTGGACTGTGCTGCGGGGTTACCACTGCAATCCCAGCTTGAGCCATCTGCCGTCGGTGTACAATTCCAGGCATCGTACTGGCGAGCGCCAGTGTAGCTCTGTGTTGTGGCTGCCGGTGGTCTGCCAGGAGTGGGCGTGGAGCTTTCTGCTAGTGCTCGTTGCTCTGCCTGTTCTTGAGCACCAGATGCAGTAATGACAGGAGCCGGTGCAGGTTGTGCCGGTGGAGCATCACTTATGATTGCTGATTCACCACTGTTGGATTCGATCGGTGCCACATTAGGCGTAGCTGCGGTTGCTGGCTGCTCTGCGGGCGATGGGTCAGTAGCTACCGTTTCTGTCTGTTCGGCTGGTTCGGGCAGTTTTGGTTCTGGAGCCGTTTGAACTTCGCCTACTTCACAGTCCCAGTCGCCACCCGCTGTCATAGAACAGCTCCAGCCAAACTCAGGTTCAGAGCTGCTTGAAGCCGCAAGTCCCTGTTGGCTCCATATGGCGGCAGAAATCGCCAGTGCCAGAGAATAGTGTTCTACTTTACGAAAAGGCATTAAGTGACATCCAGTTACGGCCTGTTTTGGCGGCAGCTATTTTTCGCCCAACCTGACTCGGGTAAGATAAAAGGCGAAATGATAAATCATTAGCGCGACTCAGTGCCAGAGGAATTACATACTATGGCGGATAGAATGCTCCAGCTGAAAAGTTGGGCGCTAGATCAGCTACATCAACTATGTTCAGAGAACGGAGATCGACTCCGCTTTGAATCCTTATTCGGGGATGCCGGTTTTAGATGTTATTACCGGATCTCTTCAACTACGAAGAGTTGGATTGCTGTCGATTCACCGCCTGAATCAGTAGATAGCGCACCTTTTGTAGAAGTCTGTGCAGCCTGGTTTAAGAGTGGCGTCCGCGTGCCTGAAATCTTAGCGAATGATCTTGAACGTGGTTTTATGCTGCTGGAAGATCTTGGTGACCAGTTGCTGTCTGAAATGATTTCGGACGACAACGCTGACGCTATGTATCAGAAAGCGGCAGATCAGTTGGTGTTGATGCAGCAGAGCCGAGACTTTAGGAAGCAAAGACCTTTGCCTGCCTACGATCTAAAGTTGCTGACCCGTGATGTCGAACTGTTCCGGGAGTGGTTTGTCACACGCTTGCTTGGGCATCAGTTATCAGATGCTGAAAATCAAATGCTAGACAGTTTCTTTGAATTGCTTAAACAGAACGCGTTGGAGCAGCCACAGGTATGTGTACATCGTGATTTTCATAGTCGAAATCTTATTGTAATCGACGATGTGATGGCTGTTATTGACCTGCAGGACAGTGTTATTGGACCGATAAGTTACGACTTGGTTTCGTTGCTGCGGGACTGTTACCTCGAATGGCCTGAATCAGACGTAGAGCGCTGGCGAATTAAGTGGGGCAGGGTGTTGTTGCAACAGGCTGGTGCTGATTCGGTGACAGATGAGCAGTTTAGGGTCTGGTTTGACCTTACTGGTTTGCACCGTCATATCAAGGTCCTCGGAATTTTCTCTAGGCTCTATCTTAGGGATGGTAAAGCTGGTTACCTGAACGATATGCCATTGGTGTGGCATTATTGCTGCAGTGTTCTGGGGCAATACCCAGAGTTTGATCAAGTGAATCGCTGGTTCAATCAAACGATCTATCCTCTGATGCAGGCGCGAGATGATTTGCCGTTTGAGCGACAGCGGGCGTAGCCGTTAAGGAGTAACAATTGCGTGCAATGATATTAGCTGCAGGCTTGGGCAAGCGGATGAGGCCTCTTACGCTAACAAAGCCTAAACCTTTGATCCCAGTGTTAGACAAGCCTTTGATTCAATACCATATAGAGTCGCTGAGATCAGCGGGAATTACTCAGTTGGCTATCAATCATGCCTGGCTAGGGGAGCAGATTGAGCAGGAGTTTGGTTGCGGCTCAAGCCTTGGTGTAGAGATACGGTATTCACCCGAAGGGGAGCCTTTAGAGACCGGTGGGGGAATTTACAAGGCTTTGCCGATTGTGGCGCCAGAACAGAAGCCCTTTGTCATCGTAAACGGTGATGTTTTTACCGACTTTCCATTTGAACAATTGCCCCAGAAGATTGATGGGTTGGCTCATCTCGTCATGGTGAATAACCCTGTTCAGCATCCTGCAGGGGATTTTGCTTTAGAGGATGATGGCAAACTTGCTCAGCAAGGAGTGCGAAAATTCACCTACAGCGGGATAGCCGTTATCTCTCCGAAGTTGTTTGCTCGCGCGCCTGAAGGTGGTTTTCCGCTTGCGCCGCTGCTTCGAGAAGCTATGGATAAGGGGTTGGTGACTGGGCAGTTATATGATGGATTATGGGTTGATGTAGGTACGCCCCAGAGGCTGGAGCAGCTTGAGCAGGATCTGGTTGCCCTCGAACAATGAAGGATTAATAGATGAACGTTGAGAACGCGCTTGATAAGTTGAGGCAAAACCGCACCGGAGTGATTGTTGGTGCGCTTATTGGCATGGTGTCGGGCGGTTTGTTTGGTGTCGTTTTTGGTGCTGGATTGGGATTTGTTATCGAGCGCTGGTTGCGAGGAACCTTTTTGCCAGCGCTGAATCCTCAACAGGCATTTTTTCAGGCGACCTTTGCGGTGATGGGAAAGGTTGCAAAAGCTGACGGGCGAGTGACTGAGGATGAAATTGAATTTGCCAGGCATGTAATGGCGCGGATGAAACTAAATGAGTCGCGCAGGCGAGAAGCAATCGACTGGTTTACTCGTGGGAAGTCTGAAGAGTTTGAGATTGATGAGGTTATCAAACCGCTAGCTGTTCTGCTGCGTAAGCATACCGCTGTGAAATTGATGCTGGTGGAAATACAGCTGCAGGCGGCGATGATTGATGGGGAGTTATCCAGAGCCGAGCTGGCAGTGATCGCGAAACTCTGTGATCTGCTGCTCCTGACATCGATGGAGCGGGATGCGGTTATCGCCCGGATGAGGGCTCATACCTCCTATCAAGGAGAGCAGCAAGGTTTCACGGCTGCTGGGCAGCAGCATCTGGTGCTTGAGGCCTATGGTGTATTGGGGGTAGAGAGTAGTGCGACAGATAAAGAGGTGAAACAAGCTTACCGCCGTCTGATGAGTCAGCATCATCCTGACAAACTCGTTGCGAAAGGATTGCCGGAAGAGATGATGCAGATAGCTAAGGAAAAAGCGCAGGAGATTCAGGCTGCTTACGATTGCGTTAGGCAAGCGAGAAAAGAAGGGGCGGCCTGACGTCAATTAAATCGCTTCGGGTTGCTTGTTGGCAGGGGCTGGAACCGAGCCTGGTTGTAGTTCTGCCGAAGGGTCTACAGCTGGATTTACTGTGCGCCTCCGCGATTTCTCCTCAGCTTTAATCACGTAAGTGTTAAGCATCCCTCGAACTTGTCTGACAAGACGTTGGTCTCGGCTCTTCCAGTTGTCAGGTAATATCGGCATTCGGTGTTGATGGAAATTATTCATCAAGTAGTGTCGCGCATTTCTGAGGCGTTTATCCGCGAGGATCTCGGATCGAGTCATGGCGGGGCGGTTGCCATGATACAGGTCCAGAGTGGTTACCTTCACTTTGCGCAAGAGCTCGTTTAGCTCGCCCTGTTTTATGTCAGTAGGCTCCCGAGCGTCAACCAGTAGCAGCTTTAAATCCATTGTTCCCTGGTATTGATGGACAAACCGGGTGGCCCAATATCCGCCGGTTCCGATTCCGAGTACTACGATTCGATCTTGTCCCTGTTTCAGAATTCTTTTGCTAGCGGCTTCGGTTCGCTTGAAAACTTTCTCGGTATAGATTTCCTGTTGTTGTTTTAGGTCAGTCTCTGCCTTGTCGTCTGCCTGGTTTTGGATAGTCGTCACCGAATCCGAGGAGCCATCAGATGAAGCCGTTTCCGTATCTGTGGAATTGTTGGATGCATCTCCATTTGTCGGTTTGACTGCAGATAATACCGGCAGTGTGCGCTTAGGAATTACGCGTTCGATTCTGTCCGGTAATGCGATGGCTAGGGTATACCAGCCATATAGTGGCAAGCGCTGCCTGAGTGGGCGGGTAACCTTTGGCCAGTCAGGAGAGGTGTTTTCATCGGGTATGATGATTATGCCGCCTTGTGGCAGGCCGCTTGCTTCTTTAAGGAACAGGCTGAGAAAAGGGCCATCGCTAGTTTCAAGCCAGAGTGTCTCGCCACTTTGCTGGTATTGTTGCGCGAGAGCGGAAAGCTGAGTTTCTCGTGAGCGCAGAGGCGCGCGTTTGACAGGTGGCTGGTTGTTGGCTGATGCCTCGCCTGTCTCATTGTCAGTGGTCTCACCTTCCGCCATGGTGTATGTAGATGCCATTAACGCAAAGAGGAAGGTGAATGTAAGTATCTGTCTCATGGGGCTATTATTATGCTGTCGCTTGCGTCGTACAAGGCTTGAAAGCTTTAATCTATGCCTGATCGCTGAGCTTGGATACAATAGCCGCTGAATTTTCGCCAAGACCAAAGGTTGTTGATTTATGGCCGATTTTAAAATTGCCCCTTCGATTCTGTCTGCTGATTTCGCCCGTTTGGGGGCTGATGTTGACGCCGTATTAGAAGCTGGTGCTGATATTGTTCATTTTGATGTTATGGATAACCATTATGTGCCAAACCTGACGATTGGGCCTATGGTCTGTAAGGCGCTGCGTGATTATGGGGTTACTGCACCGGTAGACGTACACCTTATGGTAAAGCCTGTCGATCGTATCATTGGTGACTTTATCGAGGCTGGCGCTTCGTATATTACTTTCCACCCGGAAGGTTCAGAGCATGTTGATCGCTCATTGCAGATGATTCGTGATGGTGGTTGTAAATCAGGTTTGGTCTTTAACCCGGCAACACCGCTAAGTCATCTGGAATATGTACTGGATAAAGTAGACATGGTGCTGCTGATGTCTGTGAATCCAGGGTTTGGTGGCCAGAAGTTTATACCGGGTACACTGGATAAACTGGCTCAGGCTCGAAAAATTATCGATGAAAGTGGCTATGACATCCGTCTGGAGATCGACGGCGGTGTTGGTGTTCACAACATTGGCGAAATCGCCGCGGCAGGTGCTGATACCTTTGTGGCAGGTTCTGCGATCTTTAATTCGGAAAGTTATAAGGCGACGATCGACCAGATGCGCGCCGAACTGGCAAAAGTTACCGGTAAATGATTGCGCGTCTCAATGAAAAAGGCCTGCATTAGCAGGCCTTTTTCATTCATTGGCTCTCAAATAGTACCGAACGTGCGGTATTAGTGATCGCAAGCACACCCGGATGGCGGATCAGTCGTTCCAGTGTAATGGCATAGAAGCGTTCGGTCATACCCTCCAGTTCACCGATGTTGTGCACGTCGTATTGCTTTTCTATTGCTGAAGACAGTGCTGTTGGGCCGCAAAATAGTCCGGTGCCTGCTTGGCCAAAAGTGCCTATTAGTGCGCTATCAACACATTCAACGGTTACATTAGGGCTAATGTTCTGTGCGTGGCTCCACTTTATGAAGCCTGCGCCTATGACGGTGTCGCTGGTTGGGAGCAAAAAAGGTGCCTGGTCGAGTGAATCTGGGAAATTATCGGCATACTTTTGTCTAAGTTCGTCGGCTGCGAACACACTAATACCTGACTCTCCGAGTAAGTGATTGTATGCTTTGATGTGGAAGCTGGCATTGGCAGGGCGATCTGCCAGTACCAGATCGATCTTGTGGGTAGTCAGATCAGCAAGTAAAGTTTCCATTGAGCCTTCGAGGCAGACCAGCCGAACAGGTTGTTCCATCTTTAAAAATGGTTCCAGTAGCCTAGTGGCTACCACTTTGGGAAGTACGTCGGCGATCCCGACGCGGAAGACTTTAATTGCACTGTCAGGATTTTGCAGTTGCTCCTGCAGTTTCTCGCCCATGGTGAAGATCTCTTCAGCATAGCTGAGGGCTTTGCGACCGGCATCGGTCAGCTCCATTCTGCGGCCGTCACGGTTGAACAGCTCTACGTCCAGAGCTGTTTCAAGTTGCTTGAGCTGCGCAGAGATGGTTTGAGGTGTCAGGTTCAGACGTTCGCTGGCCCTGGCAATACTGCCCTCCTGAGCAACAATCAGGAAATAACGTAAATGTTTGAAGTTCAGGTGGTGAATCATAATTCGTAAAACTCGAACGTAAATTAAATTTTATTCGATTTTTTTTGTCGATAAGGGTGAGTATACTAGGTGGCGTTGAAATCGTCTCCCCCTTTGATGGTCGAAGCTGATTAAACATTTCTTGTTTTATCAGTGGGCTCTCATCACACACACCACCCCGGCTTGTCCGGGGTTTTTTTTAAGGATAGAGGGAAGTTATGCAGATTGTACGTGAATTCCTGCGACTTGAATCTGCCAGTGGTGTATTGCTCATAGGAGCAATGTTGTTGGCTATGTTATTGGCAAACACGCCATTGGATCCTTTCTACGAAGCGGCTCTGGCGATTCCTATTGAGGTAAAGCTGGGTGATCTACACATAGCTAAACCTGCGCTGCTTTGGATAAATGATGGCTTGATGGCGATCTTCTTCTTGCTTGTTGGTCTTGAAGTAAAACGCGAAGTTCTCGAAGGAGAACTTTCTCAGCCGTCACAGATTGTTTTGCCGGGCGTGGCTGCAATCGGCGGTATGGCGATTCCGGCACTGGTATTTGTGCTGTTCAACTGGGGTAGTGAAACGGGCATGAGAGGTTGGGCTATTCCAACCGCAACTGATATCGCGTTTGCCCTGGGTATTTTGTCTCTGCTGGGTAACCGTGTGCCTGCGTCTCTTAAGTTATTCCTGATGACGCTAGCTATCATGGATGACTTAGGGGCAATTATCATTATTGCACTGTTCTACACAGCTGATCTGTCTGTGCTCTCGCTGACAGTTGCAGGTGCGGCGCTATCTGTGCTCTTCATCATGAACCGGTTCGGTGTGATGCGAATTGCAGCATACGTTATCGTTGGTGTAATCCTGTGGATCTCTGTACTGAAATCCGGTGTGCACGCGACCCTTGCTGGTGTTGCGCTGGCATTTGCGATTCCATTGAAGACCAAAGATAGCTACCAGATTTCACCACTGCGTCATCTAGAGCATACTCTGCACCCTTGGGTCGCATTCGCGATCCTGCCGATATTTGCCTTCGCGAATGCGGGTATTCCTCTAGCGGGGATTGAAGCTGAGCAGCTGCTCGGTCCGGTGCCAATGGGTATTATGCTTGGTTTGTTTATCGGTAAGCAGCTCGGGGTATTTGTCTTTAGTTGGGCAATTATCAAGACGGGGTGGGCCAAATTGCCTGACGGGGCTAACTGGGCCGGCTTGTACGGAGTCTCGGTGCTTACTGGTATAGGCTTTACCATGAGTTTGTTTATCGACTCCCTCGCGTACGAAGGTATGGAGGGCCTCTATGGCTCTGCTGACCGACTGGCGATCCTGATCGGTTCCATTGCAGCAGCGATTGTAGGTTATGTTGTCCTGGCGCTGTTCCTGCCTAAAGATGGCAAACACGAAAGTTAATCGCTTTCCTGTCCGCGGCGGTTGCTTCTGAACCGCCGCTACTATATGGTTGTGAATCAAGCTAATTGTTTTACAACTTCGTAAAAATAATCGTGAAAATCCTATTCTCTCTCAAGGTGAAAAACCATAACGTCCGTTTCCCGTTTGTCGGCGAACGATGGCGATGGCATGTCTGAACCCCGCTTTTCAGATAAGTAGTGCTAATTCATATTGCTAACAAGTTGTTTCCCTGAGGACTGGATATGACGCCAGATCTATTTGCTGAGCTTGCTGCTCAGGACTTTAACCGTATACCTGTTACCCGCGAAGTATTGGCGGATCTTGATACCCCTCTGTCGACCTATTTGAAGCTGGCTTCAGGTCGCTATAGTTATCTGCTTGAGTCTGTTGAAGGCGGCGAGAAGTGGGGGCGTTATTCTATTATCGGATTGCCGTGCCGTACGGTGCTGAAAATTTCTGGCTATCAGGCGGATGTTGAAACTGATGGTGAGGTTTGCGAAACCCTGCAGTTGGAAGATCCACTTGCTTTTGTTGAGGAGTTTCAACAGCGTTACCGGGTGCCGGAGCTCGACGATCTGCCACGGTTTAATGGTGGCTTGGTTGGATACTTTGGTTATGACTGCGTCCGTTACGTGGAGAAACGTTTAGCTGAGTCTGTACCGGAAGACCGTTTAGGTACGCCCGATATACTGTTGATGGTTTCGGATGAGGTTGTAGTTTTTGATAACCTCAGCGGCAAGTTGATACTGATTGTGCATGCGGACCCTTCGCAGGCTGATGCGCTGGATAGCGCTGAAGCCCGCTTAGACGAATTGGTTCTGCAACTGCGATCCACCATGCCTAAGCTTGCCCCTACAACGGTATCCAAAACCGTGGATGAATCGCAGTTCGAGTCCAGTTTTGGTGAAGAGGCATTTAAGTCTTCGGTAGATAAGATTAAAGACTATGTGCTGGCCGGTGATGTGATGCAGACCGTTATTTCACAGCGAATGACGATCCCGTTTGCCAGTGAACCACTAGATCTCTACAGGGCATTGCGTTGTCTGAATCCGTCGCCATATATGTACCTGTTGGATCTCGGTGATTTTCATGTTGTAGGCTCTTCTCCAGAAATCCTTGCACGGGTTGAAGATGGTGAAGTCGCAGTGCGGCCGATTGCAGGTACTCGTCGTCGTGGTAAGACCGAGGCGGAAGATCTGGCGCTTGAGAAAGAGTTGCTGGCTGACCCGAAAGAGATTGCAGAGCATCTGATGCTGATTGATCTGGGCCGGAATGACGTTGGTCGGGTAGCTGAAATCGGTGGTGTTAAGCTGACCAACAAGATGGTTATTGAACGTTATTCACATGTGATGCATATCGTGTCGAACGTAACCGGTAAGCTTCGTGAAGGTGTTAGCTCAATGGATGTATTGCGGGCAACGCTGCCCGCAGGAACATTAAGCGGGGCACCTAAGGTTCGGGCGATGGAGATCATTGATGAGTTGGAACCTGTCAAGCGTGGAGTCTATGGCGGTGCCGTAGGTTATCTGTCCTGGAATGGTAATATGGACACCGCTATTGCGATCCGTACCGCTGTTATTAAAGACGGGCAGCTGCATATTCAGGCAGGGGCGGGTGTCGTAGCTGACTCTGTACCGAGACTGGAGTGGAAAGAAACCATGAATAAGGGGCGGGCTATCTTTAGTGCCGTCGCAATGGTTGAAAAAGGTCTCGATAATCTCTGATCCAGAGTACAGGAATAACATCATGCTTTTAATGATCGATAACTACGATTCATTTACTTACAACGTCGTTCAGTACTTTGGAGAGCTGGGTGCTGACGTGCGGGTGTACCGCAACGACGAAATTACTATTGAACAGATTGAAGCTCTGAAACCAGATCATCTGGTTATTTCTCCAGGGCCTTGCACGCCGAACGAAGCGGGCGTATCTGTTCAGGCAATTAAACACTTTGCTGGCAAACTGCCAATTTTTGGCATCTGTCTTGGGCATCAAAGCATCGGGCAGGCCTTCGGTGGAGACGTCGTCCGTGCCAAGCAGGTTATGCATGGCAAAACATCTCCTGTCTATCACAGGGGTGGTGGTGTATTTGAACAGCTGAACAATCCGGTAGAAGTGACACGCTATCACTCATTGGTTATTGATCAGAAGACGCTGCCTGACTGCTTGGAAGTCACTGCCTGGACGCAAAATGATGATGGCTCTATCGATGAAATCATGGGTGTGCGCCATAAGACCCTGGATATTGAGGGTGTGCAGTTTCATCCCGAGTCGATATTGACAGAGCAGGGTCATGACCTGCTGGCTAATTTTTTGAAACGTAGCTGCTAACGAGGTAATTGCCATGGATATTCAACAGGCCCTGGCGCAAGTCGTCGACGGGAAGGATCTGAGTAACGCCGAGATGCAGCTGGTGATGCGCCAGATTATGACCGGCCAGGCTACGGATGCGCAGATTGGCGGTTTTCTGGTAGCGATGCGTATCAAAGGCGAAACAGTTGCTGAGATCTCGGCAGCAGCTCAGGTCATGCGAGAGTTGGCGCTGCCTGTTTCGATTGAAGCTAGTGATGCTGTGGATATCGTCGGTACTGGTGGTGATGGTGCAAATCTATTTAATGTGTCCACTGCCGCTTCATTCGTAGTGGCGGCGGCAGGTGGTGTAGTAGCCAAGCATGGCAACCGCTCAGTGTCTTCTAGCTCTGGCTCTGCAGATTTGTTAGAGACCGTTGGGGTCAATCTGGCGTTGGAAGCTGATCAGGTCGCTCAGTGTATCAATGAAGTCGGTGTGGGCTTTATGTTCGCACCTAATCACCACAGTGCAATGAAGCATGCGATTGGTCCGCGTAAAGAGATGGCGTTACGTACGTTGTTTAATGTGTTGGGGCCACTGACAAATCCGGCAGGTGCTAAGCATTATCTGTTAGGCGTGTTTGATCAGAAACTATGCCGTCCAATGGCAGAGGTGCTGCAGTCTCTCGGTGCAGTACATGCATTGGTTGTCAGCGCAGAAGATGGATTGGACGAGATTACACTGGCCGGACGTACTCGAGTGGCTGAGCTCAAAAATGGCCAAATTGAAGAATACTGGCTGACACCAGAGGATGTAGGTGTCGCTACTCGTAGTCTTGATAGTCTTGTTGTTGAAGGCTCAGAACAGAGTTTGGCATTGATTAAAAAAGCGTTCGCCGGAGAGCATCAGGATGCTATCGATATGATCGCACTGAACGCTGGTGCTGCGCTATATGCTGCTGATCGTGTTGATAGCCTGAAAGCAGGCGTTGAGAAAGCGCGCGAAGTCATTGCTTCGGGTGACGCTGCTACCAGAATTAAACTACTGGCTGAATTCAGTCAGTCGCTGAAAGGTTGATTGGAAATGTCTGATACACCAACCGTTTTAAAGAAAATACTGGCCCGTAAAGCTGAGGAAGTCGCTGAGCGTCAAGCGGTGGTTACCGTTGCTGATCTAAAGTCGGCAATTGCTGAACAGCAGGGCACAGATCAGGACCCGCGCGGATTTGTAGCTAGTATGGAGCGTGCGATTTTAGAAGGGCGCTCTGCCGTTATCGCTGAAGCTAAGAAGGCTAGCCCATCAAAAGGCTTGCTGCGTGAGCCTTTTGTCCCAGCAGATATTGCGCGATCATATCAGGCTGGTGGTGCCAGTTGTCTGTCTGTGCTGACCGATCGTGATTTCTTTCAGGGGCACGAGGAATACCTGAAACAAGCACGTGCTGCCTGTGAATTGCCTGTTATTCGTAAAGATTTCATCGTTGATCCTTATCAGGTTTATGAGGCCCGTGCTATTGGTGCTGATTGTATCTTGTTGATCGTGGCTGCTTTGGAAGATCAGCAGATGGCTGATCTGAACGGCTTGGCGCAGGAATTGGGTATGGATGTGCTGGTGGAAGTGCACGGTGGTGATGAACTTGAAAGAGCTCTGCCGCTGGGTAACCGTCTGATTGGAATCAATAACCGTAACCTGCATACATTTGAAGTCTCATTGAATAACACCTTTGAGTTGCTACCACGTATATCCAGCGACCATATTGTGGTTACTGAAAGCGGGATTCACAGTAGGGATGACGTGGCTATTATGCGCGAGCATAATGTGCATAGTTTCCTGGTCGGCGAAGCCTTTATGCGTGCAAAAGAACCAGGCGATAAGTTACGAGAACTGTTTGAATAAGGAAGCCTTCCTGTGGATATGAATGCGAAAGTTAAATGGGACGGTGACGTTCAGTTTAAGGGTACGACCGGTACCGGTTTTGACATCATGCTTGATGGCAAAAGCGAGGTTGGTTGTCGCCCGATGGAGCTGCTGTTGGTCGGGCTGGGCGGTTGCACTAGCTACGACGTTATCAGCATTCTTAAGAAAACGCGCCAGGACGTCGTTGATTGTGTTGCAGAGGTCGGCGCTAAGCGTGCTGATGAAGTTCCCGCAGTATTTACTGATATCCATGTAAAATTTGTAGTTTCCGGACGTAATCTGAAAGAATCGCACGTCAAACGGGCAGTGCAGCTATCAGCGGAGCAATATTGCTCTGCTTCACTGATGCTAGAGAAGGGCGGTGTTAACATTACTCATAGCTACGAAATCGTAGAGGTCGAGTAAGCAAAACTTAAGTCTCTGTCCGTTACTCGAATCAACGCCACCTAAACTGGGTGGCGTTGTTGTTTTTATCTGGTGATAATTGTGCTGTGCAATCGTATGCGGAGAAGAAATGCGTAAGTTATGGTCCTTATTAGGTTCTGTCCTGCTGACAGGGTGCGCGACCTTAAGTGAAGAAGAGTGTCGCTATGCTGACTGGCAGCAGTTGGGTTATACCGATGGTAGTGCAGGGCACTCGCCTGCGCGTTTGGATGAGCATCGCGAGGCTTGTGCTGAATATGCCATAGTACCTGATATGGAGTTGTACCTGACTGGCCGGGAGCAGGGAGTTAGAGTTTATTGTCAGCCCGATAACGGATTTGTCGTCGGGCGCAGTGGCGGCAGTATTAGTGTTGCTTGTCCGACAGATCTTAGAGCTGCTTTCGTTGAAAATCATAGTGCTGGCAGGCAGCTTTGGCTTCAGAAACAATCATTGAAGCTCGAACAAGACAGGCTTAACACGCTGAAGCGAGAATTAGCCGACGAGCGTAAGAAAAAAGAAAAGCTTGAAAACAAACTGATCGCCAAAGGTAGTTCTGAGTCTGATCGTCGTACTTACCTGCAGGAGTTGCGAGTAATAGATACTGAACTTTACTCTTTGCAGCGCCAGATTTCCGATGCGGAACGTCATGTCGCGAAAGAGCAGCTAAAGTACGACCAGTTAGATGCTAAGCTAACAGCTCAGCGACTGCGTTGATCTTATAGTGCTTGCGCACGCTCGAAGGCTGCTGTAGAATTTCGCGTCCTTGAATATTTCTTTAACCTCCTTGCTTTCGGGCCTAATGGCTCCGGAGGCTGTAAAACCGTAAGGAGCTACAATGCGTCATTACGAAATCGTATTCCTGGTTCACCCGAACCAGAGCGAGCAGGTACCGGCGATGGTTGAACGTTACACCAACATGATTGAAGGTGCTAACGGTCAGATCCACCGTATGGAAGACTGGGGTCGTCGTCAGCTGGCATACCCAATCAACAATGCTCATAAAGCACACTACATCCTGATGAACGTTGAAGCGGGTCAGGAAGTAATGGACGAGCTGGAATCTGTTTTCCGTTACAACGACGCTGTTCTGCGTAACATGGTGATCCGTCGTAAAGAAGCGATCACTGGCGATTCTCCAATCAAAGCTGCTGAAGCACGCGAAGAGCGTAAGCCTCGTCGTGAAGAGCCTAAGCAGGAAAACAAAGCTGAAGTAAAAGCTGAAGAGAAATCTGAAGCTGCAGCTGAGTAATTTACCCCTAATTTGATTTTTGGAGAAAGACAATGGCTCGTTTTTTCCGTCGTCGCAAGTTCTGCCGTTTCACGGCTGAAAACGTTACCGAGATCGATTACAAAGATCTGGACGTGCTGAAAGGTTACATCACTGAAACTGGTAAGATCGTACCTAGCCGTATCACTGGTACTAAGGCGCGTTACCAGCGTCAGCTGGCTACTGCTATCAAGCGTGCACGTTACATCGCGCTGTTGCCGTACACTGACGGCCACAAGTAAGACGCTGTTCCATAAGGAACTGTAAAGAACGTGTAAAGCTGAGCGAGGCGAAAGCTTCGCAGATCAGTCTGAACTGAAACTGTAATCGTGAAGGCGGTTACAGATAAGAATGAGGTTTACGAGATGGAAGTTATTCTGCTCGAAAAGATTGGCAAACTGGGTGGCCTGGGCGATAAAGTCAACGTTAAATCCGGTTTCGGTCGTAACTACTTGCTGCCACAGGGTAAAGCTGTAGCAGCTACTGAAGACAACGTAGCGAAGTTCGAAGAGCGTCGTGCTGAACTGGAGAAGGCTGCTGCTGATAAGCTGGCAACTGCTCAGGCTCGCGCTGAAGAGCTGAATGAACTGGAACTGTCTGTTGTTGCTAAAGCTGGCGACGAAGGCAAACTGTTCGGTTCTATCGGTACTCGCGACATCGCTGATGCTATCACTGCAGCAGGTACTGACGTTGCTAAGAGCGAAGTTCGTCTGCCAGAAGGTGCTATCCGCACTACTGGTGAATTCGACGTTGCTCTGCAGCTGCACCCTGAAGTGACTGCTTCTATCAAACTGAATGTTGTAGCTGCTTAATTTCAGCTAACACATTTGTTTGTCAAAAAAGCACTGCGTAAAATGCTACGCAGTGCTTTTTTTGTTTTTGGGCTCTATTCAGCCCGGGAGATGTTATGAAGGTCAGTGACCTGAACGAAGAAGAACTCGCGCAAATCAAAGTGCCACCGCACTCGTTAGAGGCTGAACAGTCTGTTCTGGGCGGGTTGATGCTGGACAATAACAGTTGGGATAACGTAGCTGAGATTGTTTCTGATGAGCTGTTCTATCGTCCGGATCACCGAAAAATCTTCCGAATGATGGAAAAGCTGGTGAATGAAGGCCAGCCGATAGACGTCGTAACCCTGTCGGAAGAGCTGGATCGCACTGGTGACCTTGAAGCTGCTGGTGGCCTGGATTACCTGGTCGAGTTGGCGCGAAATACACCTTCTGCCTCAAATATCAGAGCTTATGCCCAGATTGTTCATGACCGGGCCTTGCTTCGTCAGATGATCAATGTGGCAGGTGAAATTTCCGAGAACGCATTTAATCCAGAAGGGCGTGCCCCAGAGGAAATTCTAAACGAAGCTGAGAGTGCAATCTTTAAGATCTCAGAAAGTCGACCAAGTGAAGGTGGGCTTGAGCAGGTCAACCCGCTGTTGAAAGTGGCTGTTGAGAAAATCGACGAGCTTTTCAACAGTAGTGAGGCGATGACGGGTATTACGACAGGATTTGATGATCTTGATGAAAGTACTGCTGGTATGCAGCCATCAGATCTTATTATCGTCGCGGCACGTCCATCGATGGGTAAGACTACTTTCGCGATGAACTTGGTTGAGAATGCGCTTATAGGGGCGAATCGACCGGTGTTGGTATTCAGTCTTGAGATGCCCTCAGATCAGATTGTAACCCGTATGCTCGCTTCTCTGGGCAAGATCAACCAGACCCGCTTACGTACCGGTCAGCTTGAGGAAGATGATTGGCCACGGCTGACGACTGCGGTCAATATGCTCAAGGATAAGCCGCTATACATTGATGATACAGCGGGGCTTAGTCCGAATGAGATGCGAACACGCGCCCGACGTATTATGCGTGAGCATGGCGATATCGGCCTGATCATGGTCGACTACCTTCAGCTGATGCAGATTAAAACCGGTAATGTTGATAGCCGTACTCAAGAGATCTCTGAGATATCGCGCTCCCTGAAGGCACTAGCGAAAGAGTTGGAATGTCCGGTAGTCGCACTGTCTCAGCTAAACCGTAGCCTTGAGCAACGACCTAATAAGCGTCCGGTAAACTCCGACCTTCGTGAATCCGGTGCGATCGAGCAGGATGCGGACGTTATCATGTTTATCTACCGTGATGAGGTTTATCACGAAGACAGTGAGCAGAAAGGCATCGCTGAAATTATTATTGGTAAGCAACGTAACGGTCCGATCGGGACCATACGACTTGCGTTTATTGGTCAGCACTCTCGCTTTGAGAATCTGGCGGCTCACCACTACGACGAGTATGGTGGTTTCGACTCGGGTTAATACGATAAAAAAGGGAGCATTAGCTCCCTTTTTTATGCTTGCTTGGAGTACTTGTGGATAACCTTAATCATAGTCAGACACAATGTTTCCAAGTCCTCTTGGTTCATCACATAAGGCGGCATCACATAAACCAACTTGCCAAAAGGTCTGACCCAGACACCGTGCTCAACAAACATAGGTTGAATGATACGGTTATCAACAGACTGCTTCATCTCTATCACACCGATCGCACCGAGGCAGCGTACTTCTGATACGCTATCTATCTCCTCTGCTGCAGCCAGATGTTGTTTCAGGCCTGCTTCAATTGCTGATACCGATTGCTGCCAGTTATTCTTCTGCAGTAATCCCAGGCTTGTATTGGCGACCGCGCAAGCTAGTGGGTTGCCCATAAAAGTAGGGCCGTGCATGAAGCATCCCGCACCTCCGCTGGAGATGGCTTCAGCGATTTTACGGCTGGTCAGGGTGGCGGCAAGAGACATATAGCCACCGGTTAATGCCTTACCTACACATAGAATATCAGGCTCGATATCCGCATGTTCGCAGGCAAAGAGTTTACCGGAACGACCAAAGCCGGTGGCGATTTCATCAGCGATTAACAAAATGTCGTACTGATTACAGAGTGCGCGGGCTTCACTCAAATATTGCGGTGAGTAAAAACGCATTCCTCCAGCTCCTTGAACTATTGGCTCCAGAATCAGGGCTGCTATTTCGTGATGATGCTGCTCCATCAGTTGCTTAAGCGGCGCTATATCCTGCTCGTTCCATGTTTCGCCGTAGGCGATTTCAGGGCGGGGTGCAAAGTGATGTTTCGGTAAAATACCTGCAAAGAGTTCGTGCATACCGTTCACCGGATCACACACCGACATCGCGCCAAAAGTGTCGCCGTGGTAGCCATTTCTGATTGTCAGCATTTTATGCTTGTCAGGCTTATCCATGGCATGCCAGTACTGAATAGCCATCTTCATTGCGACTTCGACGGAAACTGAGCCGGAATCTGCAATAAACACTTTTTCCAGATTGTCCGGTGTCATCTCGACCAGTTTTTTAGCGAGTTCGATCGCGGGGCTATGGGTTAGGCCACCAAACATCACGTGCGCCATCTGATCAATTTGTTGATGAGCAGCAGCGTTCAGCTCAGGGTGGTTATAGCCGTGAATGGTAGACCACCATGATGCCATGCCATCGATAAGTTCGTTGCCGTTCTCCAAAGTGATCCGCACGCCATTCGCGCTGCGTACCGGAAATGCGGCGACAGGGTTGATCATCGAAGTATATGGATGCCAGATATGTTGGCGGTCAAATTCGATATCTGCGGCAGTGATTTGATGTATGGTCACAGAAACTTCCAGTTATGGTAAATAATGGATCCCAGGTCGCGATTATAACAGCAGTCAAAACAATTGATTTTGTTTCAGGTTCTTTTCAGAATCAGTTGCTTAAATTGCTGTCGAAGGTTGAGACATCTGCCCTTAAACAAAAAGAAAATCTTTTCAGTTAAGTTTCAGGGTCACGTAGTTTCATAATAATCAGCCGAACGGGAAACGGCACTTGTGACGGTAGTTAATTAAGCCGTTCACTAAAGCAAGCGGTTCGGAATCAGAACAGATTGAGCAGATAAACTTAGAAGGTGATTGATATGGCTAATGTAAAACCGATTGTTGCTACTGTTGGTGCTGCTTTCCTGGCAAGTGTTGCTACAACTCAGGTCGCTACGGCATCTGAAAACCCATTCGCGACTACTGAACTGGGCACTGGCTACAACACTGTTGCTAACAACGAAGGTAAGTGTGGCGAAGGCAAGTGTGGTGGTGAGAAAGTAAAAGAAGAAGGTAAGTGCGGCGAAGGTAAGTGCGGCGGCGATAAAGCTTCTAGCGAAGGTAAGTGCGGCGAAGGTAAATGCGGCGGCGACAAAGTGAAGAAAGAAGGTAAGTGTGGTGAAGGTAAATGCGGTGGTAACGGCTAATCCGCCAGCACAAGCGCTTTAAAGCACTTTATACGGGCTCTGCTTCAGCTTTGTGGCGGAGCCCTGTTGTTTCAGGGGGTACAAAATGGACTATCCGGTTACCGGCGCAGGTATGGGGTTTCGCCGCTGTATGGTGGGTGAGCTCGAAAAGCTTGAAACTGGGCGTGTCGATTTCTTCGAGATCGCTCCTGAGAACTGGTTGGGGCTGGGTGGTCGTTTTGGTAAGAGATTCCGGGAGTACGCTTCCCAGTATCCGTTTTTGGCACATGGTCTTTCGTTATCAATCGGCGGGCCAGAACCTCTTGATATCGAGTTCCTGAAGCAACTTAAAATCTTTTTTAAAGAGCACAATATAAGAGCATATAGCGAACATTTGAGTTATTGCTCTGATGATGGCCATCTGTATGACTTGATGCCGATTCCCTTCACCGAAGAAGCCGTACGCTACGTTGCAGACCGAATCAGACAGGTACAGGATATCCTGGAGCAGAAAATAGCGATGGAGAACGTCTCTTTTTATGCTGCGCCAGCTGCAGAGATGACAGAAAAGGAATTTCTCCTGGCGGTGCTAGATGAAGTTAACTGTGATCTGTTACTCGATGTAAACAACATTTACGTCAATAGCGTGAATCATGGCTACAACGCCGAAGAGTTTCTATACAGCATGCCTGCAGAACGGCTGATGTATCTGCATGTGGCTGGGCACTATAACGAAGCGGAAGACCTGATTGTAGATACCCATGGTGCCGATATTGTCGATCCTGTCTGGGCGTTACTGGAGAAAACTTACGCCCACTTTGGTGCAGTTCCAACCTTGCTAGAGCGGGATTTTAATATCCCACCGATACAGCAACTGGCGCTGGAGGTGGATCGAATCAGACAGATGCAGCAGTTAGGAGGTGCTCATGAGCGAACGGTCGCATGAGATAGATAGCTTCCGAGCGGTTCAGTATCAGTTTGCCGGACATATTCGTAATCCGGATCAGGTGCAGATGCCCGAAGGCGTCGATGATCGCAGGATGAAGGTGTATCGGGAGCTGTTCTACAACAATATTGAGGGCTTTTTGGCCGGCAACTTCCCGGTGTTTAAGTCATTGTCTGATGAGTCTTACTGGCATTCACTTGTCAGAGACTTTATGACGAAACACCGTTGTCAGACACCTTATTTCCTCGAGATAGGCCAGGAATTTATGCAGTACGTCAGTGAATGTCGCACTGATTGTACCGACGACCCAGTGTTTATGCAGGAGTTGCTGCATTACGAATGGGTTGAGCTGGCTTTAGATAGCAGTACTCAGGAAATTCCTACTGAGGGCATTGATCCTGAGGGTGATCTGCTGACCGGTGTACCGGTTCAGTCGCCGCTGGCATGGTCTCTTAGCTATGAGTATCCGGTTCATCAGATAGGTCCGGGGTTTCAGCCGGATGAGCCGTCGCAACATCCTGTTTATCTGTTGGTTTACCGCGATCGTAGCGATCAGGTGCAGTTTATGGAAATTAATGCCGTAACTGCGAGGATGTTGTTTTTAATGCAGCAGCAGGTTGATGCTTCTGGTAGAGCGCTGTTGGAGCAGATCGCTAGTGAACTCAATCATGCCGATATTGATGTGGTAATAGCAGGAGGTGCGGAAGTGCTGGAGAACCTGCGACAAAAAGGTGTAATCCTCGGTACGCGCATATCAGGCTGAGGCTCGGATATCACATTTATAAGTTACTGAATTCTTTGCAGTCAGGGAGAAGAATATGTCTAACCCTATCATGAATTTCGCCCAGCGAATGCAGGATGGACTCGATAGTCTGCGTGTTGCAGATGGTATCGCTCCATTGCTGTTAAGGCTGTATCTGGCCCCTGTCATGCTGCAAGCCGGTTACAATAAACTTTCTCACTTTGATGATACGGCAGCCTGGTTTGGTAATCCTGATTGGGGGTTGGGGCTTCCTTTTCCTGAGTTGATGACCGCTTTGGCTGCGGGAACGGAATTCTTCGGTGGGGTCTTGTTGGTAGTAGGCTTTGCCGTCCGTTGGATTACGATTCCGTTGATGATTACGATGTTAGTCGCAGCTTTCTCTGTCCACTGGGAAAATGGTTGGTTGGCTATTTCAGATGCCAGCAGCTGGCTGGCAAATGATCGGGTGATGGAAGCGTCAGAGCGCCTTGCGAAGGCAAAGGATATTCTCCGTGAGCATGGTAACTACGGCTGGCTAACGGGGCGAGGGAGCGTGGTGGTACTCAACAATGGGATTGAGTTTGCAATCACCTACTTTGTGATGTTGCTTAGTCTATTTTTTACTGGGGCTGGCCGCTATGTGAGCGTAGATTATTGGATTGCGCTGTGCTGCAGAAAGGAAACTGTTACGCAGTAAATTAAAAAGGCTCCTATCGGAGCCTTTTTTACGTACTTTGGTCAATCAGGTCCTGAAGGTTCTGCTCGCCTTCCTCTTGTGGTGTAGTCTCCAGCATCAGGTTTAGTTCATCTAGTATCGGCTGACATTCACTACCAGATTTTTGTAACTGTTCCAGCAGCTCGGTCAGACCGGCAGATTCATCTGCCTGCAGCGCCTGCTCGTCGTTCAAGCACTGCAAGTAATTTTCAAGGTAAGGAAGAAGCTGATCTGAAGTCTCTAATACACGCTGGCGCAGATCGGCAATGACTGCATCGTTGAGATCGCTGATCAGATTATTGACCAGGTCATCTACGGAGCTGCTGTCCGACGTCATAGCTGGTGACGCCTGAGCAAAGGAGCTCATTATGGCAGTGAGCATCACTATAGCGATCGTTTTCATCTATATCCCTCACTAAAGCTCAGGCAAGAGATTGCCTGAGCTGTTCAGAGTAGCAGCCGGGTATTAATTCAAAGGTGTTGATAGCTACTCTAATATTGGAATAGCGACCGGCAAAAAAGTTGCTGAGTTGCTCTTCCAGTGCGTCTATCTCTTTAGATTCGGCTGCTGGAACAATAATAACAAACTGCTGCTCATCCCATCTTGCACATATATCTCGGCTACCAAGGTGTAGCTGCAATGCTTCGCTGAATAACGGAAGGTTCTCTGCTTTCAGTTCCCCTTGTAAGGCTATGGAAATAGCTTGAGCGTGTCCCGCTTCTGCAGCTTTAGTTGCGGCTTTGAGGCCCGCTTGGTTGTAAAGGGTAGTGACGTTGTCAATAAGCCCCAGATCGTTCAGTAAACTATCGCGCTGCTGTAAGCGTTGGTTCAGGCGAGAGCGGCTGAGTACTCGCTCAAGTCGGACAAACAGCTCTTCCTGATGTACGGGTTTCGTCAGGTAGTCATCGACTCCGAGATGGTAGGCCATGATTCGGCGGGCGGAGTCGTTAAACCCGGTTATCGCAATCACCGGAACATCTTTGTTACGACTGTCTGCTGCTATGCGTTGTTCGTGGATTAACTGTAATCCGGTGTGATTGCTGTCTAATACGACATCTACCAGCGCCAGATCGTAATCATGTTCATTGATCGCCTGACGTGCTGGCTCAAAGTTGTCAAACCAGTCGACAGTCATGCCACAGCTTTCCAGTTGAGCTTTGAGTAGTCCACCGCTGGCACGGTTGTCTTCCAGTAGCAGTGCTCTGCCGGCAAACCGGAAATCACTCATTCGTAACGAACGACGCAGGCCATTGAGAATGGCTTGTGGATCTGTCTTGTCCAACACATCGGTGACACCGCAGCTCATCGCTTCGATGAACAGGTTCTCCTGACTATCTGAGGACATCAGTAGAATAGGGGTAAACTGGTAAGACTCCATATCTCGAATACGACGCACTACCGGCTGATAATCCCCTGCGTCAAGGTGGCGGGTAATGGTGATCAGGCCGTAATCTTTTTTACGTAATGCCCGAAAAGCTTTATCTGCTGCGTCGAAACTATCGAGCTTGTGGCCAAGATGGTTGACGCAGCTTTCCAGAATTTGTTCAAAATGTCTGTTTGGTTCAATGCTAAGTATGTGCATAGAGGTACCGGTCCGGGATCAACACTGAGCTGATTCGGTGTTAATACTGAGGACTTCAATTTCACTGTCGCTGATGCGCCAGCGGATGTTCAGGTCATGTAGCCGGATACCATATTCTCGGGTGGTGTCTGACTTCTTATATGCCGGACGAGGATCGCAGCGCAGTACATCGACGATCTGTTGCCGCAGTGGTTGCTGATGTGTTTCGCTGTAAGCCCTGCACGCTTCTTCTGCCTGCTCAGTGAACTTAACCTCAAAGTCCAGAGTTTCAATCCGGTCGGCAAGAGTAAAGGTCGCATCCTCTACGAGGTCGGAGTAGGGCAGGTAGGGTTTAATATCGATGATAGGGGTTTGATCGAGCAGGTCTGCTCCGCTGACGTAGAGTAGTACTTTACCGTTCTCAGTGGTGACTCTATCCAGTTTTACCGGAGATAACCCCAAATGGTTCGGCCTGAATGGGGAACGAGTGGCAAACACTCCCAGTCGTTGGTTACCACCAAGCCTCGGTGGGCGAACTGTTGGTTGCCAGCCCTTATCAACGCATTCGCTGAAAATGAAGGTTAACCAGATATGGCTGCACTGTTCCAAGCCTCGAACCGCATCACGGTTGTTGAAAGGAGGCAGGAGTTCGATGGTTGCAACCATAGAGTTGACTAGCCCGGGTTGGCGGGGGATGCCAAATTTCTCTTTATAGCCGCTGTGAATGACACCAATCGGTTGAAGATTGTACTGCTGCATGTTGTCTCGTCTGAGAGCGGATTTACTGAGTGGTCAAAGCTAGATGATAAATAGACAGCAGAATAATACAACGCTGCTGTTATGAATATTCAGCTGAAATGGATCTTCTTCTACTATTTACTCAATAGTGTTAGCAGGCAGGCTTTAAAGGAGTGCGGTGTTGTATTGTCATGATACCGACCCAGTAACGAGAGATTTTTGCTGCTTGTTCGCCTAGTCTGTGTATGTGGCTGAGGGCATCAAGCAGATCTACGCTTTCCCTGCTTTTCAGGCGACCCGAGACGGTAGCCTCCAGTATTTGGTTCTTTAGCTGCTGATACTCCCGCTCAAGCCTCTCCATTGATACCGATGCCTCTCGGGAGGAAGTATCCTTTCTGGCGTCTATCTCACAGGCGTCGAGAAGTCGTATGGAATCTCTCTGGAAGTGATAAACGGCTAACTGAATATCCGGGTCACGCAGCTGGGTTAGTTTGTCGTAATAGTTGGGTAGCAAAGTCGATAGTCTAGCGACTTCATTCATATATCTGCCAAGCCTGATGGTTACTGGAAGAATATCGCAGGTTTCCTCGTCTAACCCGTGCTTGGCTAGCTGCTGGTTAAATTTCCCCAGTTTGTTTACCAGCCGATTGACGCTGTGAAGTTGTTTATTCATCTCTCCGTTGTGGATTTTTTCTGAGCTGATCGCCATCCGGGCCATTTGGTGACACAGGCCATCGATATACCCCAGTTCTTTTGCAATCGCCTCAAGGGCGAGATCGGGAGTCTTGGTCAAGGTCGAATCGAGATAGCGAGGATGGCCAAGGTCTTTGTCATAACCACTGTATAGTTTTTCGAGTTTGGCGACCAAGGGCTCAGTTAAGGGCCAGAGCAGTATTACGGCAGCGATATTGGCGCAGGTGTGAGCGGCAGCAAGAATGAATGCGGAAGAGCTTGTTAACTCATTGATTCGTGCGCTAGAGATTAACAGTGTCATCACGACGACTATCAGGGTGGTAAGGCAGTTAATCACCAGGTGAGCAATTGCCGCCCGACGCGCATTTGATGTGGTGCCGGTTGCGGTCAGTAAAATGGTTGAAGAAGTGCCTAACTGTGCGCCAGCCATAATTAATATAGCGTCACTTAGTGCCACCCCTCCTGATGCAAGTAGCGCCATAATAATCGCAATAGTGGCGGTTGCGGACTGCATCAGTACGGTTAGGAAAATACCGGTAAGCACCATTGCCATGGTGTAGTACTGTCCCGAATCTGATAGCTGAGGAAAGAGTGTCAGCTCCATCGTTCCCTGTTTGAGAAACTGCAAACTAAGGAAAAACAAGCCAAGTGCAGCCAGTGCTTTACCTGTCTGACCAAGGCGCTCGTTGCGACTGCTCAGACTGAGTAGCATCCCGACTCCCGCCAGTGGCAGTGCGAGTGCACTGAGGTTGAAGTCCAGCGCGGTACTGGCAAGTAGCCAGGTGGTCATAGTCGCGCCTATAGCGCAGCCACAAAGGAAGTTTACTGAACGGGAAAGAGAAAGGAGTCCGGCATTAACGAAACCGATGGTGGTGACAGTGACGGCGTTGGATGACTGTAGTAAACCTGTGACAAGCATGCCCGAAAACAAGGCTCGTATTCGGGAATCAGTGGCTCTTCGTAGGGTGGCTTTTAATGACGATCCGGCAGCCTTGCGGATGCTTCGGGTCATTAGTTGGATCGCAAGTATCAGTAGCCCGATACCCCCGAACAGATAAGAAAAAGCTGTAAACTCTGCCATTACACATCCTTTGCCATCACTGGCGCTGGCGGCTGCAGACAGAGGCCTCTGACCTGATACAGAGAAGGGCGTTAGTGCTCGCGGGGCGTAGCAGTGCCCGATCGGATATCTGTACTCCTGAGTTAGGTTGGAAAACCTGAGTTTAGTATTGTGATAAAGCGATGATGCAGTGACCTGGGTTCTCAGGTTTCCATGGTCTGGCTCGATAATGGCGCGCGCCACATGTTGCCGCAGCCGGGAAAAACACTCCGGATATATTAAACATGGACGCTAAACGCGAAGTTATCAACAAGAAACAGAAGTGCTCTTTATTAACGCTATCACTGCCTTGCCGGGATGGAGATCCATTTGGTCAGCTGCGCGGCGTGAAATCTGGGATAGCAAGAATCCCTGCTCCAGGCGTAGACGAATCAGACAGCTGTGTCCGTTTAGGGATACCATCTCATCGACGGTGACGCGTAATCTATTCTGATGGCTGCTATCATCATGATCTATGGTTGCGAGTGATACATCTCGAGCGGCAACGCGAAGCCGGATCCTGTCGCCAATATTGTGGCCAAGCGCTGGAAACCAGATCCGCTGGCCGCCTTTGCATTGAGCCTGTGTTAGGCCGTATCGATGATCATGTTTGCGAACGGTTGTTTCGAGCAGGCTGGCGGGCTCTTTGATATAAGGCTGCGTATGCAGTTGTGAGAAGGTTTCAATGGTATCGCCGAACGCTATCTGCCGACCTTTATCCAGTACCAGTGCAAAGTCCGTGAGTCGCAGCAGTTCATCTAGTTCATGGCTGACGTATAGCATTGGTATTTCATGGCTGTGCTGCAGCGCGCCTATAAAGTCGAGGATCAGTTCTCTCGAAGGGCGATCCAATGCACTCAGGGGTTCATCGAGAAGTATCAGTTCCGGTGCTGACAGTAGTGTACGGGCCAGAGATACACGTTGTGACTGACCGCCTGAGAGTTGGCTGGGTTTCAGGCTGAGTAATGGCTGTATATCAAGTGCAGCGATCAGGCTGTTAAAGCTGATCGCTGGCTCACGGTGCGCCAGTGAGGCTGCGAAATGAAGGTTCTCTTCCGCAGTCATGTGAGGAAACAGCCGGCCATCCTGAAAAACGTAACCGATCCGCCGTAGTCGCGGGTCAACATTAACGCCTGATTCGGAGTTGAACCATTCGGTACCATTAACACTGATTCGTCCCTGATGTGGAGTATCCAGGCCCGAAATCAGGCGTAGCAAGGTTGTTTTGCCACAACCTGAAGGGCCAAAGATAGCTGTGATGCCTTTCAGTGGTAGGTGGGAATCGAGCTGAAGGGAGAACTGCTCTGAAGCTTGATAGTTAAATTCCAGTGCCAGCTTCACAATACGGCTCTCCGCTGTGTCATCTGGCGGCGGTTCAGACTGTACATGCTGATCAGCATCGCAAGTGAGAACACTAATAGTCCTGCTGCCAGGTAGTGCGCTCTTTGATATTCCAGTGTCTCAACGTGATCATAGAGCGCGATAGCAAGTACCTGGGTTTCACCGGGAATATTCCCTCCGATCATCAGCACCACGCCAAATTCACCAACCGTGTGTGCGAAACCTAGTGCCGCAGCTGTTAAGAAAGAACGTCGGCAAAGCGGCATGACTATTTTTTGGAACTGAGTCTTTCGATCCGCACCTAGTATTCTGGATGCTTCTAATAACTTCGGATCAAGTTGCTCAAAGGCGTTCTGTAAGGGCTGAATCACAAATGGCATTGAATAGAGCACAGACCCGATGACCAGGCCTGAGAAGCTGAAAGCGAGAGATGATCCAGTCAGGTGTTGCCAGCTGGCTCCAAATGGGTGTTCTGGTGAAAAGGCCAGCAACAGGTAAAAGCCAAGGACAGTAGGGGGTAAGATCAGAGGTAGCGCAACCGTAGCCTCAAAAAGAGGTTTTATACGACTGCGGGTCTGCGCCAGCCACCAAGCTGCGGGTGTGCCTAACAGCATTAAGATCGCTGTGCTGGTAGCGGCGAGTTTCAAGGTGACCCAAACGGCCATTAGGTCCTGATTGGAAATCCAGTCCACTATTAAGGCCGTCCTATACTGCTGTATCCCTGTCGGGAAATGAGGTCGCGACCGGTTTCACTTTTTAGAAACGCAGCAAAGCGATGCGCAAGGTCGTTTTCAGACGCGCGTTTCAGTACGACTGCATCCTGCCTGATCGGTTGGTGAAATTCTGCCGGAACAGCGGTCAACTGTGTTGCTGGTATCCCTAGTTGAACCATTTGTGAGCGAGCGACTAAGCCATCCCTGACATTACCGCTTTGAACAAACTGAAGTGTCTGGGCGATATTGGTTCCTGAGATCAGTTTCGGTCCATCGACGCCGGCAGGTAACAACGCTGCGAGAGTCTCCTGAGCTGCTGCACCATAAGGGGCTGTGCGGGCGTTGGCAATTGCCAGTCGGTCAAGTTTCGTCAGCTCCGCTAAGGCTTGATTACGGCGGTGTGGATGCCACCAGACCAGTTCCCCTAAGGCATAGGTAAAGTGGGATTCAGGTACTACCAGATAGCGATCAACTAGTAGGGCGGGTCTCAGACTGTCTGCTGAGAGGAATATGTCGTAAGGTGCCCCATTCACTATTTGCGTGAAGAGAACGCCAGTCGACGCGCTACTCACTCTGATCTTGTCATCAGCCTCGGCTGGAAAGTGCTCGATCAGAGTCTCGAGTGGTGCTTTAAAGTTTGCAGCTACCGCGATGTTAAGCTGTTCTGCCAGACTCAATCCAGGAAGTGACAACAGCAGGCAGACGAACAAAGTTCTCATTCTTTCTCCGCAGATGAACGGCTGAAGGGAGGGTACGAACAGACTCCGAAGACTATTAACAGGACCTATTCCCTTCTTGTTTGGCCAATCTATCAGATATTACCTCGAAAACTATTGTTTGTAGTCAACTGTTGTGGGGCCAGAATGCAGCTGGCGTTCGGGCCAGTACCCAAATGTAGACGCGATCTGCGCCTTGATTCAGTAGCGTGCGTGTGAGCTCATTCACAGTGGCGCCAGTTGTCATTACATCGTCGATAATAATGAAAGTTCCTCCATCGATCGGCTTGCTCTCGAATGCGCCCGCCAGGTTTCTTTTGCGTTGTGTTGAAGACAGCTCCTTTTGCTTCTGAGTATTTTTGACTTTCTTCACTATGTTGCAGTTAGTCGTTATGCCTGTGGCTTTGGATAGATGCCGGGATAAAATCTCAGCCTGGTTGAAACCTCGCTCATTAAGTTGAGTCCGGTGCATCGGGACAGGTATCAACTGCGCGTTTTGGGTTATCTCTGAAGGCGGCGGTTGGTTGCTCATCAGTGTTGCCAGTGCAGGTATCCACTCCGGGTGATTGTTGTGTTTGATTTGAGAAAGCAGCTGGCTGATAGGAAAATCGTAATCCAGACAGCTGAAACATTGCTGATAAGTGGGTGGTTTTTGCTGACAACGGGAGCAGTTGGCCTCGGTCGAATATGTCAGAGGTAGAGCGCATTTCGGACAGCGATAGCGGCTTCTGGCCAGATCGGCGATACAGGCTTGGCAGATACCTGTTCCTGATGTGTCCTTTCCTGCACAGAGAATACATTGCTGTTTAATTTTTGATCTGAGGTTTACCTTTGCCCAATGCATAAGTTGACAGTTCCTTCTGTCGATATATCATTGCGTTCAATAATGATGATCTGATCTCTTTGATCATACTGCAGAGAATTAAGAGGATCCTACCGGGATGCAAGAGCGAGCGCCAATCCGCCACGACTGGACCAAAGAAGAAGTAAAAGCCCTGTTTGAGCTGCCGTTTAACGACCTGTTGTTCAAGGCGCAGACAGTGCATCGTCAGCACTTTGATCCGAATGAAGTACAGGTAAGTACTCTGCTTTCGATCAAAACAGGCGCATGCCCGGAAGACTGTAAGTATTGTCCGCAAAGTGGCCACTACAACACAGGCCTTGAAAAAGAGCGTCTGCTGCAGATTGAAAAAGTACTGGAAAAGGCGCGTCAGGCGAAAGCATCTGGTTCTACCCGCTTCTGTATGGGTGCTGCCTGGAAGCATCCTCGCGAAAAGGATATGCCTTACGTGCTGGAAATGGTACGTGAAGTAAAGGCTATGGGTCTGGAAACCTGCATGACCCTAGGTATGTTGGATCAGGACAAGGCTGACCAGCTGGCAGATGCCGGACTGGATTATTACAACCATAACCTGGATACCTCCCCAGAATTCTACGACAAGATTATCACCACGCGTAGCTACCAGGATCGTCTGGATACTCTGAACCATGTTCGTGAGTCAGGTATGAAGATCTGTAGTGGCGGCATCCTCGGCATGGGGGAAACTGCATCTGACCGTTATGGCCTGTTGATGCAACTGGCGAATATGCCGGTTCAGCCAGAAAGTGTGCCAATCAATATGCTGGTTAAGGTAAAAGGTACGCCACTGGAGAATGTGGATGATCTGGATCCGTTGGAATTCATTCGTAACATTGCTGTTGCCCGTATCATGATGCCTGCGTCCCATGTGCGCCTTTCCGCCGGTCGTGAAAAAATGAGCGATGAGATGCAGGCGATGGCGTTTTTTGCCGGTGCCAACTCAATTTTCTACGGTGAGTGTCTGCTGACAACTCCAAACCCTGAGACGCATCGCGACCTGCAGCTCTTCAAACGTCTGGGTATTAATCCTGAACAGCGTATCTCTGAAACAGATGAAACTCAGGAAGCTGCATTGGTGAAAGATATCCAGAAGCATCAGGATAGTCAGCACTTCTACGAAGCCTGATAACGGTTGCTAACCAATAGTGTCCGGCCAGGCTGGCTTTGCTCGCCTGGTCTTTGCCCGTAGCTGGATTTTCTATGTCTTTTGACAAGCTCGAAGAAGCGCTGCAGCTGCGAAAGCAGCAATCACTTTATCGTCAGCGTCGTACTCTACAAAGCCCACAGGAACCAGAAGTGGTCGTTGATGGCCGCCGTTATCTGGCCTTCTGCTCAAATGATTATCTTGGACTCGCTAATCATCCAGACGTGATTCAGGCTCTGAAAGATGGGGCCGACCGTTATGGTGTTGGTGGCGGGGCATCTCATCTGGTCAATGGACACAGTGCAGCCCACCATGAGCTGGAAGACGCGCTTGCTGAATTTACCGGTCGTGATCGGGTCTTGTTGTTTTCGACCGGCTATATGGCGAACCTGGGGGCAGTCAATGCACTGCTCGATAAACAGGATGCGGTCTTTCAGGATCGATTGAATCATGCCTCTTTACTGGATGCTGGGTTACTAAGCGGCGCGCGTTTTCAGCGCTATTTGCATAATGATCCGGCAAGTCTGGAAACCAAATTGAACCGCACCGAAGCGCGTCGGAAACTGGTAGTAACCGACGGTGTATTCAGCATGGACGGTGATTTGGCAGATCTGCCTGCAAAGGCTTCACTGGCAGCAAAACACGATGCCTGGCTGATGGTAGATGATGCGCATGGTTTTGGCTGTTTGGGAGAGCAGGGCGGTGGTATTGCAGAACATTTCGGACTTGGGCAGGAGCAGCTCCAGGTATTGGTTGGAACACTAGGTAAGGCTTTTGGTACATCTGGTGCCTTTGTCGCTGGTTCTGAGGCATTGATTGAGACACTGATTCAGTATGCTCGTCCCTACATCTATACCACGAGTATGTCTCCGGCGATTGCTACCGCGACGCTAACCAGTCTGCGATTGCTACAGCAGGAAAGCTGGCGCCGGGATAAGTTGCAAAAACTTATTGCCCGCTTCCGGTCTGGCTGCGAACAGCTTGGTTTAGAGCTGATGGATTCTCCAACACCTATTCAGCCGATATTGATTGGCGAAGCCGATAAAGCGATGGCGATTGCCGCTGAGTTGGAACGGCAGGGAATCTTTATTACTGCGATCAGGCCGCCGACGGTGCCTGCCGGGAGCGCTCGTTTACGTGTCACTTTATCTGCCAGCCACAGCGAGGCACATATTGATCGTTTGCTGGAAGCGTTCTCGACGATCGCGGGAAAAAACTTTTTATGATTAATGTACAGATAACGGGTGATACCTCTTTACCGCGTTTGGTGCTTCTTCACGGCTGGGGTATGTCGTCAGAGGTTTGGATGCCGGTTGTGGATAAGTTGGCTCAGAACTTCTGTGTTCAGACCATCGATCTGCCCGGCCTAGGCGCAAGTCTCGTTAGCGATAAAGTTGAATCTCTGGAACAAGTGGCAGGTTGGCTGGTTGAAGAGGTTGATGCCCCTGCGATCTGGTTGGGTTGGTCTTTGGGCGGCAATATTGCGATGCAGGTTGCTGCCATGGCTCCCGAAAAGGTAAAAGCGCTGATTACTGTCGCGACTAATCCAAGTTATGTGGAAAAGAGTGACTGGCAAGAGGCTATGGCCTCTGGTGTCTATCAGGCGTTCTATGATGATGTTGCCGCTAAGGGGCCTGCCGCATTAGCAAGATTTCTGATGCTGATGGTGCAGGGGAGTACTGATGCGAGATCACTGACCCGCCAGCTGAAGCCAATGATCAAAAGTGATCATGCAGATCGTTGGCAGCTATTGGAAACTTTGGGATTGTTAGAGCACGACTGTCGCCCCTTATTGGATCAGGTAAGTGCACCTCAACTCCATATCCTCGGTGCAAAGGATCCATTAGTTCCTGCATCTGCTTATCATGCGACAGTAAAGAGTTATCCAGACGCCCAGTGCGAATTGTTTGAACAGTCGGGACATCTGCCATTTCTATCTGAGCCGGACCGTTTTGTTGCTGCAGTAGCGGATTTCTCCGGAAAAGTTTCATGACCGCTATGATCGATAAAAGCCGTATCGCTGAGTCATTTAGTCGTGCTGCCAGCAGCTACGACAGCGTAGCTGAGCTGCAACGCGAAGTTGGAGCTGAGTTGTTAGAGCGTCTGCCGAACTTTTCCGCTAACCGAGTGATGGATCTGGGGAGTGGCACTGGTTGGTTTACCGGACAGCTGGCGGAGTGCTATCCGTCGTCCCGATTGATATCACTCGATCTTGCATTCGGTATGTTGCAGTATTCGCGAGCTCAGCGGCCTTCGCCTCGTTGTGACTGGCTATGTGCAGATGCAGAGCAATTACCACTGAAGGATCAGTCGATCAGTCTGATTTACTCGAGTCTAGCGGTTCAGTGGTGTGAACGTCCCGAATTGTTAATGAGTGAAATCGACCGGGTGCTCGAGCCGGGTGGTTATTGCCTGTTGGCGACACTTGGCCCGGATACGCTGGTGGAACTCCGCAACGCCTGGGCTGCAGTTGATCAGTATGTCCATGTGAACCGTTTCATCAGTGCAGAGCAGTTGCTGTCGGGCAAACCAGGGTCGTTGCAGCTGGAGAGTCTGACCGAGAGCGTCAAAACATTGCAATATCCCCGGTTGCGGGATCTGACGGATGAGCTGAAAAAGCTCGGTGCACATAATATGAATGCAGGCCAGCAAACCGGTCTGACCAGTCGGCAGCGGGTGCGTCTGTTTAGTCAGGCATATGAGGAGATGAGGCTGGAGAATGGCATGTTGCCAGCCAGCTATCAGGTTTACTTTATCGTGCTGCAGAAGGCAGAGGGTTAACGATGGCGAAGAAAAAGTTCTTTATTGCAGGTACAGATACAGATGTAGGCAAGACTGTTGTGACGGCAGGTTTGTTGCAGGCAGCTAATAATCGCCAGCTAAGTACTATTGGCCTCAAGCCTCTGGCTGCCGGTTGCGAAGTAACCGATCAAGGCCTGCGCAATAGTGACGCACTGCTGTTGCAGAAAACAGCTTCTCAAGCGTTGAGTTACGAACAGGTTAACCCTGTTGCGTTCGAACCGCCTATTGCACCTCATATTGCCGCACAACGAGAAGGTCGGATGCTAAGTGCTGAGCGGTTGGCGGCATACTGCCGTGGTGTTTTACTGCAGCCGTGTGATTTTGTGTTGATTGAGGGGGCTGGAGGGTGGCGAGTTCCGCTGAACCCGCGTGAGACATTAGCAGTCCTGCCAAAAGCGCTCGGGACGCCGGTCATTCTGGTTGTTGGAATGCGTCTGGGATGTCTTAATCACGCCTTGCTAACAGCTGAAACTGTGGCGAAAGATGGCTTGCGGGTTGCCGGTTGGGTGGCTAATCGAGTTGATCCTGATATGTCCTGCTATCAGGAGAATCTGGATACACTGAAGGGTATGTTCCGGGCGCCTTGCCTGGGCGAAGTACCTTACCTTGATGACCCCGTGCCGGAGCGGGTAGCCGAGTATCTGGATATCAGTCCACTATTTGAAGAGTAGTAAAATAACCTCTTCGAGACTGAACAAAAACTGACCAAGTGTTGTCTCTGTACTATACTAAGTGCGGTGATAGGTGTAACTGCCTCTCGCCGCTGTCCGTTTGGGCATGAGTAGAAATTTCTGGGGAGCAACACAATGCAGATCAGCAATGCGATCAGTACGCCGCTGGTAACCGGTGCCGCGCCGGAGCAGGATCTGCGTGTCAGAACGGATGCCCGCAATGGGGTCGTTCGCAGTGAGCTTAATCCCGTTCAGAAAAAGTCCGCAACCGAATTAGCTGTTGAGGCCGAAGAAACCGGCAGCTCCGAAGAGCTTGCTAGTGGTGGCAGCGCGAGTCAGTCAGTTGGATCAACCGCTAAGACGAATGAGTTCTCCGCAAATCGAAACACGGTCGAAGCTCAGCAGCTTGAAAAAGAGCAGCAGTTGATTCGTGAGCTGGCCGAGCGTGATCGCGAGGTACGCAATCACGAACAAATTCATGCTTCTATCGGCGGGCAGTATGCAGGGGCACCTTCATACTCATACGAGCTAGGTCCCGACGGCAGGCTCTACGCAACGGCTGGTGAAGTCAAGATTGATACATCTTCTGTACCTAATGATCCACAGGCAACACTGGAAAAAGCTGAGATTATTCAGCGTGCCGCACTGTCTGTACCTGAACCTTCAAGTGCCGATCGGCAGGTTGCTGCGCAGGCCCGCTTGATGGCTGCCGAAGCGAGGGCTCAAATTGTTCGGCAGGAGGAAGCAGAAAGAGCTGCTGCGAATGAAGAGCGAGCCGAAGGCGCTGAAGAAACTGAGCAGGAACGGGAGCCTGAAATTAGCGCCCGGGAAGCCCGTGAACAAGCCGATGAAGATGCAAGTGTCACAGCGCAGCGTCTTAATGAATTCAATGAACGTCTTGAAGAGATAAACGACCGCTTAAAGGATGTAAACCAGCGTTTAGTTGATGCAGGCGTATTCGAAAAATTATTCCCAACCGGTACTTTGCTTGATCAGGAAGCCTGAGCTTTTCTGAATGCTGCCGGTGTAATCTTATAAAAACTTCTGAATCTATTACTGAAATGGCTCTGGCTGGAGAATCCGCACTGCATTGAGATCTCGGCCAACGGCAGTGTGCTTGAACGCAGCAACAGGTTTGCTCGGTTAAGCCTCCTTTCCATCACATACTGGTGTGGCGGAACTCCAAATGAACGTTTAAACATTCTGGCAAAGTGATATTCACTGAGGTTGGCAAAGATCGCGAGCTCGGCCAGCGTTAATGGTTGATCCAGATGGCTTTCGATATATTCGAGCAGCTTCTTTTGCATAAAAGGAGCGAGACCACCTTTGATCTCCGGTAATGTAGCCTCGTAAGAGCAGTAATTCTTCAGCAGGTGGATCAGCAGCATATCGCTGGCACTGCTAAGACTGAGTTGATCTGCTTTATCCTGCCAGTTCAGAGGCATCAGTACCTGCTGACAAAAATGGTTCACCCAGCGATCTTCGAAAAAAGTCAGATCCTGAAGCTCCAGAGCATTACTACCCTTGTCCTGAATCCGCTCAGCCATCCCTTTGAGTTGCTGTTCCGAAAAATACAGATGCATAAAACGGATTTCACCAGCCACATCCCAGTCTGATTCATGATTTCCCGGCATCAGGCAGATGCGACCAGGTGCGCCTCCACCGATAGAGCGTTGCCGGAACAGTCTGCGAATATCATGGCCACCATCAAGGTAACAGCTAAGTGTGTGATGCCCTGGGTGCTGATAACGGGTCAGGTCAGACTCTTCCCGGTGCCAGATAGCCACACTCGAACCATTACCCAGCTCAGCATTGTTCTCCAATACCGCATTGGTCTGCGAAAGGCAGTGGTAGACAGGTTGGGTTAGGATGGAATCAGACAAAATAAAACCGCAGGATTAAAACATTAATGCTGTGACACTGGGAATCTGTGATGAATTCGACAGCGTCACCGACTCTCTATCCTAATGTTGTATGACTATTAGCGACAATATGCCAGCAAAAAATAGCGCAAGAATATGCAAAAGAAGCAAGATCGGGTAAGAAGGCTTGGTGTGGATTAGCCACAATGCACAGACTAGAAAATCTGTTTTGTGGTGTAGTAGATGTTTAATACCAGTTTATATTTGATGACTGTGCTGATCTGGGGAACGACCTGGATAGCGATAAAACTTCAGTTGGGAGAGGTAGAAGTACAGGCTTCTATTATCTACCGTTTTGCGATCGCAGGTCTGGTGATGTTCGCAATTCTGCTACTGAGCCGTCGTCTGCAGCCACTGAATAAAAATGACCACCTGTTTTGTGTGTTACAGGGCTGCTGTCTGTTTTGTTTTAACTTCTACTGTTTTTACAGTGCAACTGGTTATATCAGCAGCGGGTTAGCATCGGTAGTCTTTTCGTTAGCGACGGTGATGAATGCCGTTAATAACCGGATATGGTACGGCAAAAAGCCAACTGCTCGGGTGGTTGCTGGATCAGCAGTGGGGCTGGTCGGTATCGCATTACTGTTCTGGCCGGAAATCAGTGCTGAGCAATTCGGTCAGGATGCTTTGTTAGGACTAGGCTTGGCCGCGCTTGGTACCTGGTTCTTCTCAATGGGAAATATGATCTCGGTGCGGCATCAGTCTAAGGGCCTGAAACCACCTTCAACCAATGCGTGGAGTATGTTTTATGGTGTGACTGTGCTGAGTTCTCTTGCTCTGTTTCAGGGTGTGGAGTTCAGCTTCAGTACTGATCCTGTCTACTTGTACTCGCTGCTGTATCTGGCAATTCCGGGGACTGTTATCGCCTTCACCACCTATCTGATGTTGGTGGGGCGAATCGGTGCCGATAAAGCTGCATACAGTACTGTTATGTTCCCGGCGGTAGCTTTAACTATCTCAACCTGGTTTGAGGGCTACGAATGGAGTTCTGTGGCAGTTGCCGGGTTTATTCTTGTGCTTGCGGGTAACCTGATGATCTTCGCCAGATTGCCCGCAAGAATGGCACTCAGGCCTGCAGAAAGTTAAGCACTAACTTTGAGAACAACTCGGGTTTTTCGGCGTGTGGCCAGTGTCCTGCGCCCTGAATCAATTTATAGGTGGCTGTCGGGAATAGCTCCAGTATCTGTTCGCGATGTTCGGGGAGTATGTAATCTGAGTTAGCCCCCTTGATGAAGAGGGTTGGCCCTTGGAACGGTTTACCGGCTGGAGGCTTGGAGATATGTATGTACTCACTATGGAGTGCCGGCAGGTTCATCCGCCAGCTGAAGCCGCCTGATTCGTTTCGGTAGAGGTTTTTTAGCAGGAATGCCCTAACCGATAGCTCGGGAACTTTTTCTGCCAGTACCTTATCCGCTTCAGAGCGTGACTTGAGGTTTTCAAGGTTAATCGCAAACAAACCTTCAAATACATCATCATGGTGAGGCGTGTACTGAACCGGGCTGATGTCCGCGATGATCAGACGTTTTACTTTTTCTGGATGGCTCAAGGCTAGTTGCATAGCTGCTTTCCCGCCCATTGAATGGCCTAATATTAGCGCCGAGTCCAGTTCAAGGTGAGTCATCAGTTCCGCGATGTCGTCCGCCATTGCTGGATAGCTCATCTCATCGCTGTGAGGGGAGCGGCCATGATTACGCATGTCTACAGCGATAACCTGAAAGTGTTCAGCCAGTGTTTTGATCTGGCTACCCCAGTTCTCCAGAGTGCCAAATAATCCATGAAGGATTACTAGTGGCTCGCCGTCGCCTTTAATCTGGTAATTCAATAGCATGCGTACAATGTTTCCATCTAAAAAAAACCGCACTAAGTGCGGTTTTGATTTTCTGATTTGCTCTGGGTTCTTAGTTACAGAACCGCCAGCAGTTCGACATCGAAGATCAGGGTTGCGAACGGTGGGATACCGCCCGGAGAACCGTTCTCACCGTATGCCAGGTTGTATGGTACGTACAGACGCCATTTCGCACCTGGGTTCATCAGCTGCAGGGCTTCAGTCCAGCCAGCGATTACACCACCAACAGGGAATTCTGCTGGCTGGCCGCGATCGTAAGAGCTGTCGAATACTTTGCCATCGATGAATGTGCCGTGGTAATGAGTACGAACAGTCGATGCAGCGGTCGCTTTTTCCGCACTCTCGTCACCGGCTTCAATGATCTCATACTGCAGGCCGGATTCCAGTACAGTGACTGCGTCACGCTGGCCGTTATCTGCCAGGAATTTTTCACCCTCAGCAGATGCTTCTTTGGCAGCTGCTTGCTGAGCTTCCTGAATGCGCTTGTTAATTTCGTTAAACGCTGCCTGGATATCGGCAACAGGCACACGTAGTTCATCACCGTTGAAAGAGTCGCGGATGCCTACTGCTACAGCGTCAAGGTCAACGCCTTCGAAACCGTTCTGTGCCAGCTGGTCGCCCATCTGGCGACCAATGCCGTAGCTGGCATGTTGTTCCAGAGTTTCCAGTTTAATATCGGACATTCTGAATCCTAAATCTGTAAAGCTTGAAAGATTGCGCAGCCTAACATATCAGCCCGGTTATTGCTTGTGCAGGAAGAGCATTGGGTCGACCCGGGTATTATTCAGACTGATGCTCCAGTGTAAGTGGGCGCCCGTTACCCGGCCCGTTTTTCCTACTTTACCAAGTCGTTGGCCTTTGCTGAGTTTGTCGCCTTTATTGACCATGATTTCGCTTAGATGACAGTACAGGCTGGTCATACCATTGCCGTGATCCAGTATCACAGTTTTGCCGTTGAAGAAGTAATCTCCTGTTGCTACAACCGTAGCAGCGCCCGGGGCAATAATTGGGGTTCCTTTGGGAGCGGCGATATCTAGTCCGCTGTGTGGCTTACGTGGTTGGTTGTTGAAAAAGCGACGCAAGCCAAATGGGCTGCTGAACGGGCCTGTTGTCGGAAGTTCTAATTTTAGGCCGTGCTGTAAGGGCTTGCTCCAGCTGAGAAAGGCAGCGTCCATCTCCGCTCGTTCCTTTTTCCAGCGCTCGGCATCTGCCGGGTCAGGATTAACATGACGTTTGTTTTTTATGGTCAGATATTGGCTTTTATAAGACTTACCAGTGATGTCGAAGTAGTAGGATTTTCCATCAGCTCGCAGATGCTGTTTCTTCTCGGGAGCAGCGGATAGGGGGATGCCAACAACTGCTAGCCAAGGTGCCTGATTGGCATATTTAGTGTTAGTACTGCTCACGACCATGACTCTGTCGCCTTTATACCAGGCGGTAGGGAGTCTGGAGAGCTTGGTTTCGGTGAGTGGTAGAATGGTAACGCCACCGGGAATTCTTGATTCGATTGGCAATTCCAGTGCAGCTGCATTCCAGCTGACAACGCACAACAGAAGAAGTCGTAGCATCAGCTTGTTTCCTCGATGGTGTCGACGATGCTGATGACTTTGCCGCTACTCAAGCGGGTGTGGATAAGGTCTCCTGGTTTCAGCTCCGTTGCCTGATGAATAACTGATTGGTCCGGGCGTTGAGTAATGGAGTAGCCGCGTTCCAGCGTAGCTAGTGGGCTAACGGTATTGAGACGGCCTGAAACTGCGCTGAGTTTTAGTCTGGACTGAATCAACTGGCTATTGATTTGGCGTTGCAGGCGCTCTTTTAACTGTTCTACCTTAGCGGCAGTTTGGAGCAATTTATGCTCTGGTGCTTGTTGCTGCAGTCTTTCGCGAAGGTGCTGAAGCTGCTGCTGATCTCGGTAAAGGCGCTGTTTAACTGCCTGCCGTAAGCGGATCTCCAGTCCATCCAGACGTTGCGCGCGTTCTGCTAACCTTTCGCCAGGGTGACGTAGTCGCTGACGTAGGTGCCTCAACTGTTGCTGTTTTGCTGCCAGTTGAAGCTGCATTCGCTGTTTCAGTCTGAGCTGTAACTGTTCCAGTCGTATCGTCTGTTGAGAATAGTCCGGGCTGAGTAGCTCTGCTGCAGCAGAAGGGGTCGCCGCTCTCATATCTGCCACAAAATCACTAATGGATACATCTACTTCATGGCCAACCGCACTGACAATGGGGATGGTGCAGTTGAAGATCGCCCGTGCTAACTGCTCGTTGTTAAAACTCCAGAGGTCCTCCAGTGAACCGCCGCCTCGGCCAAGAATTAAAGCGTCACACTCACCGTGTTGTTGTGCCAGCTGTAAAGCCCGACAAAGTTGCGGGACGGCTTCTTCGCCCTGAACGGCTGCAGGGTAGATAGTGACAGGAATGCCTGGGCAGCGCCTGTTTAGAACGGTGAGAATATCGTGGACAGCAGCCCCGGTACGGGATGTGATAATCCCTATATGAGCGGGCCGTTCCGGCAGAGGTTGTTTGTGCTGCTGATCAAAAAGGCCCTCATACTGGAGCTGTTTCTTAAGCGCCTCAAAGGCCTGTTGCAGAGCGCCTGTGCCGCTCTCCTCCATATGCTCACAGATTAACTGAAAATCACCGCGTCCTTCATACAGGCTGACTTTAGCCCGAACTTCGACCTGATCACCATTTTTCGGGCGTATGTTGAGGAACTGGCTGCGATTGCGAAACATTGCGCAGCGCACTTGGGCACGTTCATCTTTTAGTGTGAAATACCAGTGCCCGGAGCTTGGGCAGACGAAGTTGGATATCTCTCCCTGAACCTGAATGAACATGAAGGAGCTTTCCAGCAGCGACTTCGCTTGTCGGTTAAGTTCAGAGACGGTAATGGCGTGTTTTTGTGGTGATCTGGAGCTATGCATCAGGGCATCTTATACGAACAGTTCCTGAAGAGTGAATCGACCCATGAGGAAAATTTTCGCCGCAGCCCTGAATCGCGCATTAGTTATGCGACTTAGCAATAACGATAACGCTATATTTCATTGTTTGGTCCGGGCGCATCAGGTATAATTTTGCGTTTAATTTTCCACTGATACAGGTTGGCTGAGTAATGTTGCGAATCGCTGAGGATGCACTCACTTTTGATGATGTTTTGCTGATCCCGGGATACTCTGAGGTTCTGCCGAAAGATGTTTCATTGAAAACTCGCCTGACCAAAGAGATTGAGCTGAATATCCCACTGGTTTCTGCTGCTATGGATACAGTTACTGAATCCGGTCTGGCAATTGCTATGGCGCAGGAAGGCGGTATCGGGATTATTCACAAAAACCTGACTATCGAACAGCAGGCTACTGAAGTTCGTCGGGTTAAAAAATATGAAGCAGGTATCGTAAACGATCCTGTGATTTGCAGCTCCGACATGACTGTTGGTGAGCTGCGTGCTCAGGCTGATCGCCTTGGCTTCTCCGGCTTCCCGGTTGTTGATAACGGTGAACTGGTTGGTATCGTAACCAGCCGTGATATGCGTTTCGAGAACTACCTCGACGCCACTGTTGCTTCGATCATGACACCGAAAGATCGTCTGGTTACCGTTGAAGAAGGTGTTGATCCTGACAAAGTTCGTAACCTGCTACGTAAGCACCGCATTGAGAAGATCCTGGTGGTTGACGCAAGCGGTAATGAACTGCGCGGCATGATGACCGTTAACGACATGAACAAAGCTAAGGCTTACCCAAATGCGGCGAAAGACGAGAAAGGTCGTCTGATCGTCGGTGCAGCGGTAGGTACTGGCCCTGAGACTGAAGATCGTGTGAAAGCCCTGGCTGAAGCTGGTGTTGATGTTGTAATCGTCGATACTGCGCATGGCCACTCGAAAGGTGTTATCGATCGCGTCGCCTGGGTTAAGGCAAACTTCCCTAAAGTACAGGTGATCGGTGGCAACATCGCAACGGCTGAAGCAGCAATCGCGCTGGCTGATGCGGGTGCTGATGGTGTTAAGGTTGGTATCGGCCCTGGTTCTATCTGTACTACTCGTATTGTTGCTGGTATCGGTGTGCCTCAGATCTCCGCTGTTGCGAACGTAGCGACTGCGCTGAAAGAGCGTGGTGTACCTGTGATCGCGGACGGTGGTATCCGTTTCTCTGGTGATTTAGCTAAAGCTGTAGCTGCGGGTGCTTCTGCAGTGATGGTTGGCTCGATGCTGGCAGGTACAGATGAAGCTCCAGGTGAAGTAGAACTCTTCCAGGGACGTGCGTTTAAGTCCTATCGTGGTATGGGTTCTCTGGGTGCTATGTCTCAGAGTACAGGTTCTTCTGACCGCTACTTCCAGGATGCTACTAAAGGCGTTGAAAAGCTGGTTCCTGAAGGTATTGAAGGTCGTGTAGCTTGTAAAGGTCCTATGGCGGGTGTAGTTCACCAGCTGGTTGGAGGCCTGCGTGCTTCAATGGGTTATACCGGAAGCGCTGATGTTGAGACTATGCGCACCAAACCACAGTTTGTACGTATTACTAACGCTGGTATGGCGGAGAGTCATGTTCACGATGTGAGCATTACTAAAGAAGCGCCGAATTATCGCGTCGGATAAGATTTTTATAATCCCCGAAAGGTGGGGCGGTGTTTGAACCGCCCCATTTTTTTTTTGCTGGCTTGCTCCGGTAACGGTGGAGACACTGGAAAGATGACAAAAGACATTCATGCTCAACGAATCCTGATTCTGGATTTTGGTTCTCAATACACTCAGCTGATCGCTCGTCGCGTACGTGAAATCGGCGTTTACTGCGAGATTTATCCTTGGGACATTAGCGCGGACGATATTCGTGCATATGCTCCGAAAGGTATTATTTTGGCGGGTGGTCCTGAGTCAGTGACTGAGGGAGACTCACCACGTGCGCCTGAACTAGTGTTTGAGCTTGGCGTTCCTGTTCTGGGTATCTGTTACGGTATGCAGACCATGGCTGAGCAGATGGGTGGTAAGGTTGAAGGCTCTGACCATCGTGAATTTGGTTATGCGCAGGTTCGTCTGAACGACAGCCCTAGTCGTTTGCTGGAAGGCATTGAAGATCATCTGTCCAATAACGGCTCTATGCTGCTGGATGTATGGATGAGCCACGGCGACAAGGTGACAGAGCTGCCGGAAGGTTTCTCTGTTATTGCGTCTACTGATTCAGCACCTATCGCAGCTATGTGCCATCCGGGCAAGGCTTTCTTCGGTGTTCAGTTCCACCCTGAAGTGACCCACACTAAACAGGGCGGCCGTATTCTGGAGCGTTTCGTAGTTGATATCTGTGGTACGGAAACACTTTGGAACCCAGCGAACATCATCAATGATCAGATTGAGAAGGTTCGTCAGCAAGTTGGTGACAGAAAAGTACTGCTGGGCCTATCTGGTGGTGTCGACTCTTCTGTAGTAGCAGCGCTGCTGCATAAGGCGATTGGTGATCAACTGACCTGTGTATTCGTTGATAACGGCCTGCTGCGCAAAAATGAAGGCGATCAGGTTATGGAAATGTTCGCCAACAATATGGGCGTTCGTGTTATCCGTGCTGATTCAGAAGATCTCTTCCTGGGTCGCCTGCTGGGTGAGAACGAGCCAGAAGCTAAGCGTAAGATTATCGGTAATACATTTATCGAAGTATTCGACGACGAAGCTGAGAAACTAAAAGACGTGAACTTCCTGGCTCAGGGGACAATTTACCCTGACGTTATCGAATCTGCTGCTGCGAAAACTGGTAAGGCACACGTGATTAAGTCTCACCACAATGTGGGCGGTCTGCCAGAAGATATGAAGTTCGAGCTGGTCGAGCCTCTGCGCGAACTGTTCAAGGACGAAGTGCGTAAGATCGGTCTGGAGCTGGGTCTGCCGTACGATATGGTATATCGTCACCCATTCCCGGGACCGGGTCTTGGTGTTCGTATCCTCGGTGAGGTTAAAAAAGAGTACGCTGATATCCTGCGTGAAGCAGATGCGATCTTCATTGAAGAGCTGCACAAGGCAGACTGGTACCACAAGACCAGCCAGGCGTTTGCGGTATTCCTGCCTGTGAAATCTGTAGGCGTTGTAGGTGATGGTCGTCGTTATGAATACGTGATTGCGCTGCGTGCTGTTGAAACCATCGATTTCATGACTGCTCGTTGGGCGCACCTGCCGTATGAGCTGCTGGAAACTGTTTCTAGCCGCATCATTAACGAGATTCCACATGTATCTCGCGTGACTTACGATGTTAGCTCTAAGCCGCCAGCAACGATTGAGTGGGAGTAAGTTCCCAGATAAGAAAAAGCCCGCTTAGCGGGCTTTTTTTTGCGGTATAGTAAGTCCGATGTTTGCAGAGTAATGAGTTTTATCTTGGAACAGGAACAGCAAAAGTGGATGTCTCATGCGCTTGCTCTGGCTGAGCGTGCCGCCTCTCTGGATGAGGTGCCGGTAGGGGCTGTAGTCGTTGCAAATGGAGAGATCATTGGTGAAGGTTGGAACCGTCCAATTAGTGGACATGATCCTACAGCACACGCAGAAATTATGGCCCTACGTGAAGCTGCCGAAAAGATAGGTAATTACCGGCTGGTAGATGCAGATCTCTATGTGACTATTGAACCTTGTACCATGTGTTCTGGCGCCATCGTTCATGCCCGAATTAGAAAAGTATTTTTTGGCGCCACTGAGCCAAAGTCCGGTGCTGTTGTGAGTAATGCAGGGGTTTTTGATCAGCCCTGGATGAATTACCGTGTAGCCTATCAGGGCGGAGTGCTGGCGGATGAGTGTAGTCGAATCATAAGCGAATTTTTCCAGCGCCGCAGGGAGCAGAAAAAGGCGCAGAAAAAAGCACTGAAAGCTTCTGTGCCTGATAAGGGCTAGTGCTTAGTTTCAGGTTCTGGAGCTGATGCAGCTGAAGCTGTAGGTTCTTTCTCAAGGATCGGATATATATCCACGTTTGGAATTGTTGCTGGCGGGTTGAGGATCTCTGTCAGCGTCCGATTTGCTGATTCGGTGCTCAGCCACTGGTCGGTACTGAGTTCCTCGGCCAGCTCGTCTCTTTCATGGCGCATCTGCTGTAGCTGTCTTTCGAAGTTTAATAGCTCCAAGTACTTCTGAATATTACTCACATAGATAACCGGCTCGTAGCCGCGAGCATAGCCGCGCTTAACAGTGCTGTAGTAGCGTTTTTGCGTCAGGAGTGGCAAAAATTCACGTACATCTTCCCAGCGATCAGGGTCTCGGTTGGCACGTTGCGTCAGGACTCTTGCGTCCTCCAGATGGCCAAAGCCAACATTGTAACCAGCAAGGGCAAACCAGGTGTTATCTGGCTCAGGGATTCGCTCAGGGATCTTATTGCGAACAGAGACGAGGTAGTGAGCTCCGCCAATGATGCTCTGGATTGGATCTGTTCGATCGGTCACTCCTACTTCTTTTGCTGCTGCATTGGTTAGCATCATCATCCCTTTTACCCCGGTAGGAGATACAGCGTCTGGCTTCCAATGAGACTCCTGATAAGCGATCGCAGCGAGTAGCATCCAGTCAATATTGGTTTCCTGCTCGGCGATATGAAAGTACTGCTCGTAGAGGCTAAACCGTTCTTTAAGGCCTTTTTTGAAGGAGATAGTGTCAAAGTAGTTCAGCTGGTTCTGTCGTTGAAGGTACTTTTTCTTTAGGTAATCGATCAATGATTCCGTTGCTGGATCGGCGAAGAAGCGTTTTAACTGTTTCTGTAAGCTGCCATCAAGATTGTTGGCCAGTAGCCAGCTGATGGGTTTTGGTTCGGCCAGGGCGAATGCTTTTTTCAAGCCCGGAAAGAATGAGAACTGAGAATCAAAGATTGCCGATTCTGCGATGGTGTAATCGAGCTTTTTAAGGTGAAGCTGCTCAAGTAGGTCGCTTTCAGTGAGTTCAGATTCTTGCTGGAACTGGAGGTCAGGATATTGTTCCTGAAGTTTAGTCAGGAGCTCGGCGTGGCTGGAGTCTGCAACGACAGTGATTTTTCTGTTTTGCATGTCGTCGATAGTGGTCGGTGCTTTTTTGCCTTGTGTCGTGCGGTAGATAAGGGTCGGTACGCTATAGCTGTATGCTGGTGACTGTGAAAACTGCTGTTGCCTGTATGCCGGCAGTGTCAGGCCGGTAGCTGCCAGATGGGCCTGTTGCTTTGAGACTGCATCATAGAGCCCGGTTACATCATCAGGGAACACCAGTTCGAGTGAGACGCCCAGAAACTCAGCAAATGCCTGTGCGAGTTCATATTCGAAACCTGCAGCTTGGCCTCGATCAATAAAGTAGGTACCGGGTGTGTTTTGCGTCGCGACTTTAAGAACGCCGCCTTCAAGAAGTGCTTCAAATTGCGTTTTGGGATTCAGGCTTAACAGCAACGGCGCTGTAACCAGCGTGAGTAGGGCTGGAACAAGGCTTCGATGACCGACAAGACGGAATATTGTCCGAAATATTGCAAAAAACGACAGCATAAGTTGGGCTATTCTGGTATCTGATGGTCGGTTTCGGGTAAAATCACCGTCTAAATTATTACCTTCAATACCTGTCTTCACAGGTTTATTTCAAGAGGCTCGAGAACAACATGCTTGTACTGCGTGGAGCTCCCGCTCTTTCTGCATTCCGTTACGAAAAGCTGCTGTCTGCTCTGCAATCAAAGGTGTCGTCTGTCACCGGACTTTACGGTGAGTTTCTGCACTTTGCAGATCTTGAACAGGCGCTCTCCGAAGAGCAGCAGAACGTCCTGGATCGTATTCTTCGCTACGGTCCGAAAGCAGAAGCGGGCGAGCCGGTTGGCGAGCTGTTCCTGATCGTACCGCGTCCGGGGACTATATCGCCATGGTCTTCAAAAGCAACTGATATTGCTCACAACTGCGGTCTCCAGATTGTTAAGCGTCTGGAACGTGGCGTTGCATACTATATTCAGGCATCTGAGACGCTTGATCAAGAGCAGCGTGATCTGATCACCGCTGAACTTCACGATCGTATGGTTGAAGCTGTACTGACAGAAGTTGATGCTGCTCAGGCGCTGTTTGTTGAAGATAAACCTGCTCCTCTGACTACCGTTGATATTCTGAATGGTGGTCGCGAGGCGTTGGTAAATGCGAACACAGATCTTGGTCTGGCGCTGGCTGAAGATGAGATCGATTACCTGGTAGACAGCTTCAATGAGCTGCAGCGTAATCCGACTGATGTCGAGCTGATGATGTTTGCGCAGGCAAACTCTGAACATTGCCGCCACAAGATCTTTAATGCTTCTTGGGATATTGATGGTGAAGAGCAGGATTACTCCCTGTTCAAGATGATCAAGAACACCTATGAAATGGGTGGTGAAGGTGTGTTGTCTGCATACAAGGACAACGCTTCTGTGATCGAAGGCGCAAATGCAGGTCGTTTCTTCCCGAACCCAGAGTCAAAAGAGTACGGTTACAATCAGGAAAATATTCATATCCTGATGAAGGTTGAGACTCATAACCACCCAACAGCTATTGCTCCGCATTCAGGTGCTGCAACCGGTTCCGGTGGTGAGATTCGTGATGAAGGCGCGACTGGTAAAGGCTCTAAGCCTAAGGCCGGCCTGACAGGCTTTACTGTATCTGATCTGAATATCCCTGGCTTCGAACAGCCTTGGGAGTCTAAGTATGGCAAGCCAGATCGCATTGTTACGCCATTGGATATTATGATTGAAGGTCCAATCGGTGGTGCAGCATTTAACAACGAATTTGGCCGTCCGGCGTTAACGGGTTACTTCCGCACCTTCGAACAGCAGATCAATGGTGCTGATGGTGAAGCAGTACGCGGTTATCACAAGCCAATCATGATTGCTGGTGGCATGGGTAATATCCGCGAGGAACATGTTGAGAAGGGTGAAATCCCTGTTGGCGCTAAGCTTATCTGCTTGGGTGGGCCTGCGATGCAGATCGGTCTGGGCGGCGGTGCTGCCTCTTCCATGTCCTCTGGTTCCTCTTCTGCAGATTTGGACTTTGCATCTGTCCAGCGCGACAACCCTGAGCTGGAACGCCGTTGTCAGGAAGTGATCGATCAGTGCTGGCAGTTGGGTGATGCTAACCCAATCGCCTTCATTCACGACGTAGGTGCTGGTGGTCTGTCTAACGCTTTCCCTGAACTGGTGAAGGATGGTGACCGCGGCGGTAACTTCGAACTGCGTAACATCAACAACGATGAGCCTGGCATGTCTCCACTGGCTATCTGGTGTAACGAAGCGCAGGAACGTTATGTGATGGCGGTACCGCCAGAAGATATGGCGCGCTTTGAAGCGATCTGTGAACGTGAGCGCTGTCCTTATGCGGTAGTGGGCGAAGCTATCGAAGAGATGCACCTGACGCTGGGTGATACGCATTTCGAGAACAAGCCAGTTGACCTACCGATGAGCGTCCTCTTCGGCAAGCCACCTAAGATGCATCGCTCTGTTAAGCGTGTCAGCTATGAAGTGCCTGAGTTTGATACCAGTAAGATACGTCTGGAAGATGCCGCTGAGCGTGTATTGAAGCTGCCTGCTGTTGCATCCAAATCATTCCTGATCACCATTGGTGACCGTTCTATCACCGGTCAGGTTGCTCGTGACCAGATGGTTGGTCCATGGCAGGTGCCGGTAGCAAACTGTGCGGTTACAACTGCCGCTTATGACACTAATGCTGGTGAAGCGATGGCAATGGGCGAGCGTACGCCGCTGGCTGCTGTAGATGCGCCTGCTTCAGGTCGTATGGCAATTGGTGAGACCATCACTAACCTTGCCAGTGCCAACATTGAAAAGCTGTCTGATATTCGTCTGTCTGCAAACTGGATGTGTGCAGCGGGTCACCCGGGCGAAGATGAAAAGCTGTATGACACTGTTAAAGCCGTTGGTATGGAGCTGTGTCCTGAGCTGGGTATCACTATTCCGGTGGGCAAAGACTCTATGTCAATGCGCACCGTTTGGAATGATGAAGGTGAAGATAAGAGTGTAACTGCTCCACTATCACTGGTGATTTCCGGTTTTGCGCCAGTTGCTGATGTTCGTGACACTCTGACACCTCAGCTGCGTACTGATAAAGGTGAAACTGACCTGATCCTGTTGGATCTGGGTAATGGTAAAAACCGCATCGGTTTGTCTGCTTTGGCTCAGGTGTACAACGAGGTGGGTCAGGAAGTACCTGATGTCGACGATGCTGCTCAGTTGGCGGCATTCTTCGCGGCGATCCAGGAACTGAACAAGCAGAATCTGCTGCTGGCATACCACGACCGTGCAGACGGCGGCTTGTACGCAACTGTCGCTGAGATGGCATTTGCCGGCCATACCGGTGTTGATCTCAATGTCGACATGCTGGCGGCTGACGAGCAGGAACTGGCTGCAGCGTTGTTCGCTGAAGAGCTGGGAGCGGTGATCCAGGTTAAGCGTACGGATACTGAGACTGTACTGACAGAGCTGAATGCTGCTGGCTTGGGTGATATCAGTAAGGTGATTGGTACTCTGAATCCGGATGATCAGCTGAATATCTTCTTCGATGATGAAGAGGTATACAGCGCTGCTCGTACTGATCTACAACGCTGGTGGGCTGAGACTTCTTACCGCATTCAGGCGATGCGCGATAACTCTGAGTGTGCAACTCAGGAGTTTGATCGAATTCTGGATAAGAATGACCCAGGTCTTTCTGCCTCTCTGAGCTTTGATCAGAATGAAAATGTTGCAGCTCCATTTATCCAGACCGGTACTCGCCCTCAGATGGCCATCGTGCGTGAGCAGGGTGTTAACGGACATATTGAAATGGCTGCTGCCTTTGACCGTGCAGGCTTTGCAACGGTTGACGTGCACATGAGTGATATCCTGTCTGGACGCACCGATCTGGAGCAGTTCAAAGGTCTGGTTGCTTGTGGCGGATTCTCCTACGGTGACGTACTGGGTGCAGGTGAAGGCTGGGCGAAGTCTATCCTCTTCAACAGTCGCGCACGTGATCAGTTCGAAGCGTTCTTTAACCGTAACGATACCTTCGCACTCGGTGTATGTAACGGCTGTCAGATGCTGTCAAACTTGCATGAGTTAATTCCGGGTGCTGAGCTTTGGCCACACTTTGTCCGCAACGTTTCTGAGCAGTTTGAGGCGCGTGTCGCGATGGTCGAAGTGCAGCAGAGCAACTCTGTATTCCTACAGGGAATGGAAGGTTCTCGTATGCCTATCGCTGTTGCTCACGGAGAGGGTCATGCTGAGTTCCGTGACGCTGCCCATCTGGATCAGTTCGTTCAGAGCGGTGCTGTTGCGTTGCGCTATGTGGATAACTACGGTCAGCCGACTGAAATATATCCGGCAAACCCTAACGGCTCTCCGCAGGGTATCACCGGTCTGACTAATGCAGACGGCCGTGTCACTATCATGATGCCGCATCCAGAGCGTGTATACCGTGCTGTAACCAACAGTTGGGCACCAGATGAGTGGGATGAAGATGGTGCTTGGTTGCGCATGTTCCGAAATGCTCGTGTCTGGGTTGGCTAATTGTTAGCTATAAGAAAAGGCAGCCAATTGGCTGCCTTTTTTGTGCCCAGAGGTTTCCGCTATTTCTTGCGTTTCTTAGTTACGTTGCCCTGTCGTGCTTTAAAACGCGGTTCTGATTTGCAGATCACGTAGAGACGGCCACGGCGTTTAACTACCTGACAGTCTTTGTGGCGTGCTTTTGCAGTCTTTAGAGAGCTAACAACCTGCATCTGATTACTCCTTGCCTTTCAGTCCGCGCTGGCCGAATCGCTTGTTGAATTGAGCGACACGCCCTTCAGCTTTAGCCTTGCGCTGCTCGCCTGTATAAACAGGGTGGGACGAGCTGGAAACATCGATGTTAATCAGTGGGTATTCTTTTCCATCTTCCCAAACAATTGTTTGATCGGACTTACAGGTTGAGCGGATGCGGAAGTTTTTGTTGCAGCTGGTATCCCGAAACACTACATAGCCGTATTCAGGATGGATATTCTTTCTCATAACAAATCCTATGTTATATCGTAACATTATGGGTGTTATTAGAAATGATTCTCATTAATTTGTAAAGAGTTTAGGGGCGAACGTATATGTAGCCCGCTTGCTGAAGCTTTACGATTTCCGGCAGGCCAGCTGTCACTATGTCGCTATCTTCAACCTCATAGAGTTGTTCACCAGACAGACCGTAGGCTGAAAGTGTGTTCCCACAGATAACGAACTGGACTCCTCTGAAGCGCAGCTCATCCAGTTTAATCTGGTAATCGTCGTTGTTTATCGCTTCTTGTAAATACTCTATAGCAGGTCCATGGGTAACGACCTTAATATCGCTATTACTCTCGCCAACGGCGTCCAGATGGTTACGGATGTTGGCGATAGTGGCGTTAATTCTGGAATGGTCAGCGTAGTTGACATGGTAGACAACTTTTTGGGGTGAATAGTTATCAGCGAACGAAAGAGGGGATATAAAAGCGAGTAAAAAAAGCAGGTGTTTCATGAAGGGTTTAACATCCGGATAGTTGCTGTGCTATCCGGATGTTATCAGATTATTGCTGTACTTTTTTATTGCCCATAATTTGCACATCAACTCTTCTGTCAGGTCTCAGGCATTGGATCAGTGCTTGGCTACGTTCGCCTTCGCAAAGCTTAACCGGAGCGGTGTCTCCCAAGGCTCCCAAACTTATTTTGTTACCTGGTACTCCGGCCGCACGAAGTTCTGCAGCGACGGCTTCAGCTCGACGCATCGATAGGTCTTGATTGTACTGGCTTCCGCCGAGTGGGTCGGCGTTACCGATCAGACGGATACCTTCGAGGTTATCCAACGAGCTTAAGTAGCTGACTATTTCACTCAGGTCGCCAACAGCCGTGCTGTCGAAATCAAAATAAACACTGAACTTTTTGTCGGCATCCATGACGACCATTTTTGGTGCTGCTGGCTTTTTAGGGGTTTCGGCAACAGGTTCCTGGTAACCAGGACAGCCCTTTATCGCAGGCGTATCATCGCTATAGTTACCGTTATGCCAGCAGTCACCTGTGCTGGTGCGCCAGATTGTTTCAGTTGAATTGGACAGGTAGCCGTCATGATTAGGATGTGCCTGCACCGTAGACGACAGCGAGAATGCCAGCGCTATACCGGTGCATATGGCCAATTTATTCATTTTTACGTTCCCCGATTTCTGACAATCGAAATTGCTGCTGCCTGTCCGGGGCGTTGAAACGCCATTTCGTTGCAAACATAAACCGAACAGGCCGGTTATTGTTCGAGTTTTACTGTTTTAGGGTAGTACCTTTTTGTAAGGTTTGACCACTACGCGCTGGTAAACTCCTGCTTCAATATATGGATCCATATCAGCCCACTGTTGTGCTGCTTCGAGGCTTTCAAACTCTGCAATCACCAGGCTGCCGGTAAAGCCTGCTGCACCAGGGTCTTCTGAATCGATTGCCGGATGTGGCCCAGCGACCAGTAGTCTTCCCTCTTCATTCAGGGTTTTAAGCCGTTCAAGATGGGCTGGGCGTGCTGCAAGACGGCGTTCAAGACTGTTTTCAACGTCTTCGGAAATAATGGCGTAGTACATATCGATTCCTTACTTCTTGTCTGCTACTGATAGGGCGCGATAGTCGTCCCTGGCGAAAATACTGGTAAGGCAGATTACTATGTCGAGAATGCTTTGTCGTCACTCTTATGTCGCGGTGATCGATATTCTCATGGTGGCTTTGGTGATGGATACTTATAATAGAGCTATGACGATAAATTAATTAAAGGCCGTTGTTATCAAATACGATCTTCATAGCCACAGTACTGCGTCCGACGGAACTTTAAAGCCAGGCGAGTTGTTATCATTAGCGGCTGAAAAGGAAATAGAAACCTTCGCTTTAACCGATCACGACACCGTTGATGGTCTGGTTGAAGCGCAAGATGTTGCAGATAGGGAAGATATAAAGCTAGTTCCGGGAACTGAGCTGACCTGCTATTGGAACAATCGGATTGTCCATATCATCGGCCTGGGCATAGATACAGCTTCGAAGACCTTAATTAAATACCTTGATGGTATTCGTCAGCTGCGGGAGGAGCGATCATTATTAATTGCTCAAAGGTTGAAAAAGAAAGGTCTTCCAGATGTTCTTGAGTTGGCTGAAGAATATGCTGGTGGCGGCCAGATTGGCAGGCCTCATTTTGCTCGCGCGTTAGTGGCAGCAGGAGCAGTTAACTCTGAGCAGCAAGCATTTAAGCAATGGCTTGGGGCTGGGAAAATAGGTGATGTTAAGGTCGAGTGGCCACAGCTTCAGCAATCAGTCGAATCAATTAAAGAGTCCGGTGGGTTTGCTGTTATAGCTCACCCGACAAAATATAAATTCACTTTTACCAAAATAAGATCATTGGCAGATGACTTTCTGGCGGTTGGCGGGGATGGTATAGAAGTGGCTTACCCTGGATTGAAACCTAATCATTTAAGCGAGCTGAGTCGTTTAGCTGAGCAGCGAGGGTTGCTTGTCTCTGCAGGGAGTGATTTTCATAACCCCCAGTGGAACTGGACTGGGCTTGGTAAGTTTCCGCGGATTGAAGTTGATGAACGACATATTCTATCCAAACTGGTTTAGCGTTGTTCCAAGTCTTAAAATTCAAGAAAGACATTAGGTTATATAAGGATTTTTATAGTGAGTCAGTTCTTTCAAATACATGCTGAAAATCCCCAGACTCGCTTGATTAAGCAGGCGGCGGAAATTATCAGACAAGGAGGCGTGGTGGTATATCCTACTGACTGTGCCTATGCACTCGGATGCCATCTTGGCGATAAAGCCGCAATGGAGAAGATAAAAAAAATCCGGCAGTTAGATGATAAGCACAACTTCACATTAGTTTGTCGTGACCTTAGTGAAATCAGTGTGTATGCAAAGGTGGATAACCTAAGGTATCGGACGTTAAAGGCTTATACTCCCGGCGCTTATACCTTTATTCTCAAAGCAACCACTGAAGTTCCAAGGCGTTTACTTCATCCCAAAAGGCGAACTATCGGTATTCGTATCCCTGAAAATAAAATTGCCCTCGATTTGATGGCAGAGCTGGGGGAGCCGATTATGAGTACCTCATTGATTTTGCCTGGTGACGATATGCCGTTGACCGATCCATATGAAATACGCGACTTACTTCAGCATCAAGTCGATCTGGTAATTGATGGAGGTTATTGTGGTATGGAAGCAACAACGGTTGTAAATATGGTGGAAGATACTGATGAGCTTGTGAGGCGTGGAGCAGGTGATTTTGCGCCTTTTGAATAGTTTCGGGTGTTATGAATATTAAGGTTTTTTCAAAGAGCGTGATTATACTTACTTGAAAATATTTTATTTATAACGATAATTGCTTTTACCTTTAGATTATATATAGAGCGCCCATTAAAATGTCTGAATTTATCAAGACTCTGACTCGCAAAAACTCCCTTCGGAAGCATTGCCAGGATCTGGCACTCAGCGATATCGAAAAGGTAATTGCTGATCTGACTGTTATTTTGGAAGAACGTCGTGAAGCGGATGAAGCAGAGCAGGCTCTGATTGCCGCTAAGCAACAGAAAATTGATGAAATCCGCCGTGCAATGCAGGATGCAGGCTTATCGATGGATGACTTTGCAGCTGTTGCAGAGGCGTCCCCTAAGCGCAAAGTAGAAGCGAAATACCGCATCACGGACGAAAATGGTACTCACGAATGGTCTGGTCGTGGCCGCACTCCAGTCGCGTTCCAGAAGTATTTTGATAAGCATGGTGTAAGCAAAGAAGATACTTTGATTAAGTAATTTTTGCTAAGCTATGCCAAGGCTCTTCAGTTGACGCTGAAGGGCCTTTTTATTTGTTGCTTGCTAACGAGTTATTAGCAGGTGTAGAGAGGCGTCAAAGATGAAAGATGAAAAGTTACAGAAAGTCCTGGCGCGCTCCGGAATTGGCTCACGTCGTGAGATGGAGCGTTGGATTGATGAAGGCCGTGTGGCTGTTAATGGTTCAACTGCGAAACTCGGCGACAGGATTGATTCCCGTGCGCAGGTTAAGGTAGATGGCCATCCGGTTGATCTGGTATTTGAAAGGGATAGTCAGCGTCGTGTATTGATCTACAACAAGCCGTTGGGTGAAGTATCTACCCGACATGATCCTGAAAAACGCGCGACTGTATATGATCGTCTGCCGCCGTTAAATCAGGGGCGTTGGATCGCTGTTGGTCGTCTCGATATTAATACGACGGGTTTGTTGATTTTTACCACCGACGGCGAACTGGCAAATGCTCTGATGCATCCGTCAGCCAACATTGACCGTGAGTATGCGGTTCGTGTCCTTGGTGATGTTTCAGAACAAACACTAGAAACCCTGAAGCAGGGTGTTCTGCTTGAAGATGGTAAGGCGAACTTTACCGATGTTCAGTTCTTCGATGGCGATGGTGCTAATAAGTGGTATCACTGTGTGGTAATGGAAGGGCGAAATCGCGAAGTGCGTCGTCTTTGGGAGTCCCAGGGGGTTCAGGTAAGTCGTCTGAAGCGAGTACGTTATGGACCGCTGTTCCTGCCGTCTGACGTGCGTGCTGGTACCTGGAAAGAGTTGCCAGTGAAAGAGGTAGAGGGTCTGGCTAAAATGATGGGTTTGAAGCCTAAGCGTCCACCTAAAGTGAAGCCAGCAGAGCGTGAGCAGATGGAGCGTCGCTATAAGCGTCAGCGTACGCGCCGGGAAGTGGGGCCAAAACGGCGTCACGATTAGTTAATAAAAAACGCGCCTGTTGGGCGCGTTTTTTATTTCGATCAGTGTTGTTTAAGCTTGGGCATCCAGAGACTGGCCGTGCACTTCACTGCTGTCTGCTCCCATCAGGTAGAGGTAAAGCGGCATGATGTCTTCAGGTCCTGGCAGGGTGAAGGGATCTTCAGCAGGATAGGCATTAGCGCGCATCTGAGTGCGTGTAGCACCTGGGTTAATGCAGTTCACTCTGATCTCGGACACGTTCTCCAGCTCATCCGCTAAAGTTTGCATCAGGCCCTCCGTCGCGAACTTAGAGACAGCGTAAGCGCCCCAGTAAGCACGGCCTTTGCGGCCAACGCTTGAAGTTGTGAAGACCACAGAGGCGCTTTCCGCTTCGTTCAGCAATGGTAGTACCGCTTGAGTCAGCATGAAAGTTGCGTTGACGTTCACCTGCATGACCTGATTCCAGATGGATGGATCGTAGGATTCAAGAGAGGTGCGGGTACCCAGTAGGCTGGCGTTGTGGAGAATGCCATCTAGTCTGCCAAATTCTTCTCCAAGCGTATTGGTCAGTTCGATGTATTCGTGCTCGGTTGCGCTTTCCAGGTTAAGTGGTACGATTGCCGGCTGTGGGTAACCTGCCGCTTCGATCTCGTCATAAACCTTTTCGAGTTTTTCCAGAGTGCGCCCCAGTAAAACTACGGTAGCGCCTTTTGCTGCATAGCTGATAGCAGCTACCCGACCGATGCCATCTCCGGCACCCGTCACCAGAATAACTTTATCTTTCAGCAGGTTGTCCGGTGCTTGGTAATCGAACATCTAACTTATCCTTAAAATGACTGCTTAACAGTTGGTATATAGCGATTGTAGCAGTGGTTTTATTTCAGTTGCACAGTTAACGATGTGATCGCCCTGCCAGTCTTCAGCTTTTTCATTCGGATTCAGGTAGCCGTAGGCCGCTGAGATCGTCAACATGCCCGCAGCGTTTCCGGCTTCGATATCACGTAGGTGATCGCCGACATAAACTGTTTGTTCGGGTTTGCAGCCTATCTGTTCGCATGCCAGATGCAGTGGTTCAGGGTGAGGTTTGCGATTGACGACATGATCTGGACAAATGGTGCTGCTGCAACGCTGTGCTAATCCCAAACCGGTCATTACAGGAACGGTATAGAGCTCTGGTTTATTGGTGACAACGCCCCAGGGAATCTTTTGTTCATCAAGGTGAATAAGCAGGTCGCTGATTCCAGGGAAGGGGATTGTATCGACGTCGAGATGGGTCATGTAAAGCTCAAGCATCTGCTGATGTAGCGCAGAAAAGTCATCGTGCTCGGGTGTTATCTCAAAAGCGGTTGCGACCATCGCGCGCGCGCCGTTCGAAACCTGAGCACGAATCTCCATTTCAGCCTTAGCTGGGCGACCGTGAAGTTGCAGTAGCTTGTTGATAACCCAGACGAAATCGGGCGCTGTATCCAGTAGTGTGCCATCGAGGTCAAATAGCACCGCCTGTAAGCTGTTGGTTGTCAAAATGCTATTCCGGCTTACTGCAGCTGATCATATAGTTCACGTCTGTGTCCTTAGAATTCAGCTTGTAGGTTTTGGTTAGTGGGTTATAGACCAGGCCGGTAATGTCATCGATCTGAAGGCCTGACTGTCTGATCCACTGGCCAAGCTCAGAAGGGCGGATGAACTTTTTAAAGTCATGAGTACCGTCGGGTACCATTTTCAGGACTTTTTCAGCTCCAACAATAGCAAACAGATAGCTCTTCGGATTTCTGTTCAGGGTAGAAAAAAAGAGCTTTCCGCCTGGTTTGCACAATGTTGCGCAGGCCTCGACGATAGATGATGGGTCTGGTACGTGCTCAAGCATCTCCATGCAGGTCACCACGTCGAAGCTCGCCGGTTGTTCTTCAGCAAGCTGCTCCACAGGGATCTGTTTATAGCTGACATTTACGCCACTCTCCAGACCGTGCAACTTGGCAACTTTTAATGGCGCCTCGCCCATATCAATGCCTGATACAGTCGCTCCACGTTGTGCCATGGACTCGGACAAAATGCCGCCGCCACAGCCAACGTCCAGTACGGTTTTGCCTGCTAATTGTGCGATGCGGTCGATATAGCTAACACGCAGTGGGTTTATATCGTGCAGGGGTTTGAACTCGCTGTTTTTATCCCACCAACGGCTTGCCAGCTCTTCAAACTTGGCAATTTCTTCCGGGTCGATGTTCAGGGTGCGGTTCTCGCTCATGCTGGGTATCCGGTAAAGATCAACAAATTACGGAGGATTCTATCATTGCTGATCAATACGCGACAGATTTCGGTACTAACGGCTGACATCGATCCAGCTTCCTGCTGGAGGAGGGTATTTTATCAGGAATCTTTTGGGATCAATGTGATATCATTAGCCGGTTAAAATTTTGCCGGTGAATTTGTACGCCGGCCCAGAAGCAGACCGGACCAAGGAAAGCTGAATCGAATGGGTGATCTAGCCAAAGAAATTCTGCCAGTTAACATCGAAGATGAACTGAAGCAGTCCTATCTCGATTACGCCATGAGCGTAATCGTCGGGCGAGCACTGCCGGATGTGCGTGACGGCCTGAAACCTGTACACCGTCGTGTACTCTTTGCGATGAACGAACTGAGTAACGACTGGAATAAGCCGTATAAAAAGTCAGCGCGTGTTGTTGGTGATGTAATCGGTAAATACCACCCGCACGGCGATAGTGCTGTATATGACACTATTGTTCGTATGGCGCAGGATTTCTCGATGCGCTACATGCTGATTGATGGCCAGGGTAACTTCGGTTCGATCGATGGCGACTCTGCTGCGGCGATGCGTTATACCGAGATTCGGATGAAGAAGATCTCTCATGATCTGCTCTCCGATCTTGATAAAGAGACCGTCGATTATGTGGATAACTACGACGGCACAGAAAAAATTCCTGCGGTACTACCGACACGGGTACCAAACCTGCTGGTGAATGGTTCTTCTGGTATTGCCGTAGGTATGGCGACCAATATCCCGCCGCATAACCTCAGTGAAGTCATTCGCGGCTGTATCGCTCTAATCGACAACGGCGAAATGACCGTTGATGAATTGATGGAATATATCCCGGGGCCGGATTTTCCGACTGGCGGCATTATTAATGGTCGTGCCGGTATCCTTCAGGCTTATCGTACCGGTCGTGGTCGTATCTATGTACGTGCTAAGCACCATGTAGAAGAGGCTAAAAGTGGTAAGCAGTCTCTGGTCGTAACTGAAATACCATATCAGCTCAATAAGGCTCGACTGATCGAGAAGATCGCTGAGCTGGTTAAAGATAAGAAGATCGAAGGCATTACTGAGCTGCGTGACGAGTCTGATAAGGACGGTATGCGCATCGTAATTGAGCTGCGCCGTGGTGAAATGCCTGATGTTGTGATGAACAACCTCTTTGCTCAGACTCAGATGCAGAGTGTGTTCGGTATCAATGTCGTTGCGCTTGTGGATAACCAGCCAAAGATCCTCAACCTGAAGGATATGCTGGAGAACTTCGTACGCCATCGCCGAGAAGTAGTGACGCGTCGTACGGTTTATCTGCTGCGCAAGGCACGCGAACGTGGCCATGTCCTCGAAGGTCTGACCATCGCATTGGCGAATATCGATCCTATTATTGAACTGATTAAAACGTCGCCATCTCCATCCGAAGCAAAAGAGCGTCTGTTGGCTCAGCCTTGGACTCCTGGTGATGTTGTTGAGATGCTGGAACGTGCAGGCGAAGATGCTTGTCGTCCTGAAGATCTCGGTGATGAGTTTGGTATGCATGATGGTAAGTACCATCTGTCTCCAGTTCAGGCTCAGGCAATTCTGGATCTGCGTTTGCATCGTCTGACAGGCCTGGAACATGAAAAGCTGATCGGCGAATACCGTGAACTGCTCGAAAAGATTGCTGAACTGCTGGAAATCCTGGGTTCCCATGAGCGCCTGATGGCGGTTATTCGTGAAGAGCTAGAAGCTATTCTGGAGGAGTACGGTGATGAGCGACGCACTGAAATTACCGCTTCTCAGCAGGATCTGACAGTTGCCGACCTGATCAACGAAGAAGATATGGTGGTGACCATCTCACATGGTGGTTACGCTAAGACTCAGCCACTGTCTGATTATCAGGCTCAGCGTCGTGGTGGTAAGGGTAAATCTGCAACCGCTGTGAAAGATGAAGATTTCATTGAACACCTGCTGGTTGCCAATACCCACGATACTATTCTGGTATTCACTAACCGCGGCAAAGTGTACTGGCTGAAAGTTTATGAAATCCCGCAAGCCAGCCGAACTGCCCGTGGTCGTCCAATCGTAAATATTCTGCCGTTTGAAGAAGGCGAGCGAGTCTCTACTATTCTGCCGGTTAATGAGTTTAGCGATGACAAGTTTGTCTTCATGGCGACCGCGAATGGCACTGTGAAGAAGACGGGCCTGAACAACTTTGCTCGTCCGCGTACCTCTGGTCTGATCGCGCTGGGTCTTGACGAGGGTGACCAGATGATCGGCGCTGCCATTACAGATGGTGGTGATGACATTATGCTGGTGACCAGCATCGGTAAGGCTATCCGCTTTGATGAGCAGGATGTACGTCAGATGGGTCGTACTGCGCGCGGTGTCCGCGGTATTAAGCTTAATGATGGCCAGTCTGTTATCGCACTGATCATTCCAAAGCCTGATGGCAAGCTGCTAACGGCTTCCATTCGCGGTTATGGTAAGCGTACTGAAATCACCGATTTTCCAGTGAAAGGTCGTGGTGGTCAGGGCATCATTGCGATGCAGTGTACGGACCGTAATGGTGAACTTGCTGGGGCTGTACAGGTCTTCGACGGCAATGATGTGATGCTGATCAGCAATAAGGGCACGCTGGTAAGGACACGTACCGAGGAAATCTCGATTCTGGGTCGAAATACTCAGGGTGTTACTCTCATCAGGGTTGCTGAAGATGAAGCTCTGGTCGGTTTGGCCCGTATTGATGAGCTGGAAGAAGAGGATGAAGAGGAAGAACTGGAGCAGGAAACTGATCAGCAAGATCAGGAGCCTGATGCGGAAACTTCTGAATCTGAATAAAACAAAGTGCGGCTAAACAGCCGCACTTTTTGTCTGTCTGCCATTTGTTTTTGAGATCAGATAATAATGACACGTAAATTCAACTTCAGTGCTGGTCCGGCAGCACTGCCCGAAGAGGTATTGTTGCAGGCTCAGCAGGAGCTGGTTGATTGGCAGGGGCATGGCCTGTCGGTAATGGAGATGAGCCACCGAAGTAGCGAGTATGTCGGTATTGCAGAAGCTGCTGAGCGTGATTTGCGTGAGTTGATGGCTATTCCCGACAACTATAAGGTGCTGTTTCTACAGGGGGGGGCTACCAGTCAGTTTGCGATGGTTCCGCTTAACCTGATGAATGGCAAAGGCACTGCTGATTATATCAATACAGGTGTTTGGTCGAAAAAGGCGATCGCTGAAGCCGGGCGTTACTGCAACGTCAATATCGCTGCATCAACTGATGCGGAGAGCTTCTGTCGGGCTCCAGAGCAACACGAGCTGAAACTGAGTTCTGATGCCGCTTATTTGCACTATACATCCAACGAAACCATAGGCGGCGTTCAATTTGACTATATCCCTCAGGCGAATGCACCGCTGGTGGTTGATATGTCATCCGATATTCTTTCTCGTCCAATAGATGTCAGTCAGTTTGGGTTGATCTACGCGGGCGCCCAGAAAAACATCGGGCCAGCAGGTCTGACGGTAGTGATTGTTCGTGATGATCTGCTTGGCAATGTTGCGGCAAACGCGCCCTCTATGTATGACTACAAAAAGCATGCTGATGCCGATTCAATGCTGAACACGCCACCAACTTTTGGTTGGTATCTGACAGGCCTGGTATTTCAGTGGCTTAAGAAGCAGGGTGGCGTTGCTCATATGGCTGAGGTGAACCAGCGTAAAGCGGAGAAGCTTTACGGTGCTATTGATGGCAGTGATTTCTACGCTAACCCGGTAGCTTTGCCGAACCGCTCCTGGATGAATGTGCCTTTCACACTTGCTGATGATCGTCTTGATAAATTGTTCCTACAGCAGGCTGAAGAAGCCGGGCTATTGAACTTGAAAGGACATCGATCAGTTGGTGGAATGCGCGCCAGCATCTATAACGCGGTACCGGAAGCGGCAGTCGACGCATTAACTGACTTTATGCAGCAATTTGAGAAAGCTCAGGGCTAGGTCAGGGGTAAGGTTATGAACGAGCAGGAAAAACAGCTGCGGGTTATTCGAGATGATATTGATCGAATTGACCGACAGATTCATCAACTGTTGAATGATCGTGCCACCTGCGCACAGAAAGTCGCTGAGATAAAACAGAAGTTTCAGGGCGAAGATAGCGCTGTGTTCTACCGGCCGGAGCGTGAAGCTCAGGTATTGCGGGAGGTAATGAAGCGAAATCAGGGGCCCTTACCTGATAAGGAAATGGCGCGTCTGTTCCGCGAGGTGATGTCAGTATGTCTGGCGTTAGAAAAACCGATGCGAATTGCGTTCCTTGGGCCAGCAGGTACTTATACCCAGCAGGCCGCGCTGAAGCATTTTGGTCATTCAGCCATCAGTGCACCTATGAATACGCTCGATGAAGTCTTCCGCGAAGTGGAGTCCGGTTCGGCCAACTACGGTGTGGTTCCGATCGAAAACTCTGCCGAAGGCTTGGCGCATCATACTTTAGATCTCTTCAGTCGTTTTCACCTGAAGATTTGTGGAGAAGTAGAACTGCAGATTCATCACCACCTGCTGGTACGTGCTGGTGCAGGCGTCGAGAATCTGCAGCGTATCTATGCGACCCGACAAGCACTGGTTCAGTGCAGTAGTTGGCTGGAAGCGCATTGTCCGGGTATTGAACGGATTACTGTCGATTCTAACGCTGAAGCGGCCAAACTGCTGGCAGATGACAGTGGTTCTGCTGCTGCAATTGGTGGCGAAATGGCAGCAGAGCTTTACCCGTTAGATGTGGCCGCGCGGAATATTGAAGATCAGTCAGAGAACATTACACGGTTCCTGATCCTTGGAGATCAGGAAGTCGGGCCGAGCGGTGAGGATAAAACCTCTGTTCTGGTTAGTACACACAATGAACCGGGGGCGCTCTACGATATTCTCGGCCCGTTCCGTCAGCATCAGATCAGTCTCACCCGGATTGAAACACGCCCGGCTAAAGGAGCAGAGGAATCGGTGTTCTATATCGATTTCGAAGGGCATGAAGATGATCAGGGCGTGAAACCGCTACTGACTGAACTTGAGAACGCGACCGTCGAATTGCGGATGCTGGGTTCTTATCCAAAGGCAGTGTTGTAGCCTGTTCGCAGGTTAGCTTTTCAGGGCACAGAGTAAGAAGGTAAAAATACTTTGAATCCGGCAGTTCAGAATGTACTGGTAATTGGCTTGGGTCTGATAGGTGGCTCTCTGGCGAAGGCTTTGCGTTGTAAGGGGTTTAGTCAGAAAGTTACGGGTTTTGATCTGAATAGCGATGAATTAGCGGCAGGCGTACGTCTGGGCGTTATTGATGAAGCTGCTGAAGATCTGATTGAGGCTGTTGCCAGCGCTGATATAGTCGTGCTGGCGGTGCCGGTTAAGGCAACTGATAAGGTATTGCGGCTGATAGCGCCAGCGCTGAAAGCTGGTGCGATTCTGACCGATGTCGGCAGTACCAAAAGTAATGTCGTGCAAGCTGCACGGGATATCTTTGGAGAGTTGCCTCCAGGCTTTGTGCCTGGTCATCCCATCGCAGGATCTGAAAAGAGCGGCGTTGCAGCATCAGATGAAAATCTGTTTGTACGCCATAAAATAATTCTGACACCATTACCAGAATCCGCAGAAAGTGCCGTGCTGACAGTCGCTCGAATGTGGCTGGCTACAGGTGCGGAAGTGTTGCAGATGCCGCTTGAACGGCATGATCAGATACTGGCTGCGACTAGTCATTTACCACATGTGTTGGCGTTCTCTTTGGTAGATACATTGGCTCGTGAAGAAGATAGTACTGAAATCTTCAGATATGCGGCTGGTGGGTTCCGGGACTTCACGCGGATAGCGGCGTCTGATCCAACGATGTGGCATGACATCTGTATCGCTAACCGAGAGGCGCTACTGGCGCAGATCGATCAATTCAGTGCTGGTGTGGATAAGTTGCGTGAGGCGATCGATCAAGGGGATAGTCAAAGCCTGCTGGGGATATTTACTCGCGCTAAGGCATCTCGGGAGCACTTTGGTCGAATACTCTCCCGTTCTGCATATTCACACAACCTAAATAAAACTAATGTAACTTTTCACGCCCAGCCGGGCGGATCGGTATCCGGCGAGATATCTGTCCCCGGAGATAAATCGATCTCTCATCGTGCAGTCATGCTTGCGGCACTTGCGAACGGAATCACTGAGATAAAGGGCTTCTTACAAAGTGAAGACAGCCTGGCTACGCTTCAGGCGTTCCGTGACATGGGGGTAGTGATCGAAGGGCCTCATTTAGGTGTAGTCAAAGTATACGGTGTTGGCCTGTATGGACTCCAGCCAGCTCCCGGTCCTATATACCTTGGTAATTCAGGTACGTCGATGCGCTTGCTATCGGGTGTGTTGGCCGCACAGCCGTTTTCGTCGCAGCTTCAGGGAGATCAAGCACTGAGTCGTCGTCCAATGGCAAGAGTGGTTGATCCATTACGTACAATGGGTGCGGATATCAGTTGTAACCATAGTGGTCTGCCGCCGGTATCCATATCCGGGGGAAGCTCACTTAATGGAATCAACTATCAGCTCCCAATCGCTAGCGCTCAGGTTAAATCGGCTCTGTTGTTGGCAGGCCTGTACAGTCAGGAGCCAGTAACCGTCAGTGAACCAGCAGTCACTCGAGATCATACAGAACGGATGTTGGAACACTTTGGTGTGGAACTTGTAAAAGCGAATGGCGAGATATCTCTTCCCAACGGGCAGCAGTTGAGTGCTCGAGATATTGAAGTGCCGGGCGACTTTTCGTCTGCTGCTTTCTTCATTGTTGCTGCGACAATCGCCAGCAGTGGCGAGCTGTTGCTGAAGAACGTCGGTATTAACGAAACTCGCACTGGGCTGCTCGATATACTGCAATTGATGGGAGCAGATATCGAACTACTTAATCTGCGTGACTGTGGCGCAGAGCCGGTAGCGGATCTGCGTGTAAGACCATCTAGGCTAAAGGGAATAGATGTTCCTGAAGAGTTGGTTAGTCGTGCGATCGATGAATTTCCGATATTGATGGTTGCTGCCGCCTGTGCGAACGGCGTTACCCGATTCAGTGGTGCTGCCGAGCTAAGAGTGAAAGAGAGTGACCGTCTTGAAGCGATGGTAACAGGTTTAAAAGCGGTAGGAATTGATGCCAATGCTACCGTTGATGGCGCCGAAATCAGGGGTGGGCGCCTGCAGGGAGGAGAAGTTAATAGCTTTGGTGATCATCGTATAGCGATGTCATTTGCTATTGCTGCACTCGCTGCCGAAAACGAAATAATGATAAGTGACTGTGCCAATGTGGCGACTTCTTTTCCTGAGTTTACGGAAGTTGCCGGTCAGGCCGGAATCACAATACATAAGGAGGAGGACTGATGTCCGAAGCAAGCAGTAACGTACCGGTGATTACGGTGGATGGACCAAGTGGATCGGGGAAAGGGACGATCTGCCGGCTGCTGGCGAATGAACTGGGTTGGGGGTTGCTCGACAGCGGTGCGCTGTACCGTTTGACTGCTCTGGCAGCTCGTCACCATGGTGTTGCGCTGGATGATGAAGAGGCTCTAGTGGTATTGGCTGGTCATCTGGATGTGCAGTTCCTGGCCGATGAAAATGGCGAAGAAGTGCAAGTGGTTTTGGAAGGCGAAGATGTCACCACTGCGATGCGTACTGAGCAAGCCGGAAATGATGCTTCAAAGGTAGCAGTGATCCCCGCTGTTCGTGATGCTTTGCTGGAAAGACAGCGGGCGTTTGCTGAATTGCCGGGTTTGATTGCAGATGGGCGTGATATGGGTACAGTCGTATTTCCATCGGCGGTGCTTAAAATCTATCTGGATGCGAGTGCTGAGGAGCGTGCTCGACGCCGGTATAACCAGTTGATAAATAAGGGACTGGATGCTAGCCTTGAAGCAATACTAGCGGACATCCGTGCTCGCGATGACCGTGATATGAACCGATCAGTTGCGCCGCTGAAGCCGGCGCAGGATGCCGTGGTTCTTGACTCGACTACGATGACAATTGAGCAGGTTTTGAGCGCGGTGCTTGATGAAGCCAGACATAAGGGACTACGTTAATAAGTAGTCTTAACTGCGAGGATGGTAGGGGTATGAGCGAAAGTTTTGCTGAACTCTTTGAGGAAAGCTTGAAAGAGCTCGATATGGCGCCTGGTGCAATTGTCACCGGTACAGTGGTACAGATCGATGCTGACTTTGTCATTGTAAATGCAGGCCTGAAGTCTGAAGGCGTTATCCCCCGATCGCAATTTGTTGAGGCTGATGGTTCGTTTAACCTGAATGTGGGTGATGAGGTCCAGGTAGCACTCGAGGCCGTAGAAGACGGCTTTGGATCAACGGTGCTCTCTCGTGAGAAGGCCAAGCGTGCAGCAGCATGGCAAGAGCTGGAAAAAGCTTACGAGAAAGAGGAGATCGTTAAAGGCTTCATTACCGGTAAGGTGCGTGGCGGCCTGACAGTCAACGTCAACTCTATTAATGCCTTCCTGCCAGGTTCTCTGGTTGATATCCGACCGTTACGGGATACTTCGCATCTCGAAGGTCAGGAACTTGAATTTAAACTGGTTAAGCTTGACGCTAAGCGCAATAACATTGTGGTTTCTCGCCGCGCGGTTCTGGAAACTCTTCATAGTGAGGAGCGCGAGAAACTACTGGCAACCCTTGAAGAGGGAGCTGTTGTTAAAGGTATCGTGAAGAACCTCACCGATTACGGTGTATTTGTCGATCTTGGCGGCGTTGATGGTTTGCTACACATCACTGATATTGCCTGGAAACGTGTTAAACACCCGAGTGAGGTGTTAGCAATTGGTGATGAAGTTGATTTGAAAGTCCTGAAGTTTGATCGCGAGCGTAGCCGTGTATCACTGGGTATGAAGCAGCTGACTGACGATCCATGGACTGAGTTGCTGAAGAATTACAACGTCGGAACTAAGGTTCCGGCGAAAGTCACTAACCTGACTGACTATGGCTGTTTCGCTGAGTTGGGTGATGGCATTGAGGGCTTGGTACACGTCTCCGAGATGGACTGGACAAATAAGAATATCCATCCGTCCAAGGTGGTTCAGGTCGGTGAGCAGATCGATGTGATGATCCTTGATATAGACGCTGAGCGCCGCCGAATATCTCTTGGTATGAAGCAGTGTAAAGAGAATCCATGGCAGGCATTCGCTTCTACCTATACTAAGGGAGACAAACTGACAGGTAACGTCCGTTCGATTACTGATTTCGGTGTATTTATCGGATTGGAAGGTGGTATTGACGGATTGGTGCATCTGTCTGACCTTTCCTGGGATATTCCAGGTGAAGAGATGGTAAAAGAGATCCGCAAAGGCGATGAGCTGGAAGCGGTGGTGCTATCAGTTGATGCCGAACGCGAACGTATCGCTCTGGGCATTAAGCAGCTGAGTCAGGATCCGTTCGGTGAGTATACAACTGAAAACGGTAAAGGCACTGTTGTTAAAGGTGTGATCTCTGAGGTTACCGACAAAGTTGCAACCATCAGTTTGGCTGAAGGTATTGATGGGCAGTTGAGAGTTTCCGAGCTGTCGCGTGACCGCGTAGAGTCGTTAACGACTGAACTTAAGGTCGGTGATGAGTTGGAGGCGGTTATCACCAATATTGACCGCCGTAATCGTCAGATCAGCCTGTCGGTGAAGCAGCTTGAAATGCAGAGCGAAAAACAGGCGATGAAGGCTGTGAAACAGCAGAATGTAGAGGTTGCAGGTCCAACGACTATAGGTGACCTGATTAAGGCTCAGATGAAGAAAAAGTGATACTATAGCGGCCGCGCTGGTGGTCTCGCTATGGTAGCCGGAGCATCAGGAATCACAGATTTCTGATGCCGTGCAACAAGCACATGCTCAAGGAGATGCCATGACCAAGTCTGAATTGATCGAACGGCTAATTGACCGTCATCATCAGCTTTCGGTAAAAGATGTAGAGCTGGCTGTTAAAACGATGCTGGATCATATGACCGAAGCATTGGCGCACGGGGATCGTATCGAAATCCGTGGTTTTGGTAGTTTTTCTTTACACTATCGGGCTGCACGGGTGGGGCGTAACCCGAAGACCGGTGAATCGGTGCCGTTAGGTGAAAAAAATGTACCACATTTCAAGCCAGGAAAAGAGCTGCGAGAGCAGGTGAATGATAGTATCAAGCACTAGTGGCTGATACGGATTAAATTTAGGGGGCATAGTTCAGCGTGCGCTGGTTAAAGAAAATCGTTCTGGTCCTGGTGCTGCTGGTTGTAGCGCTGCTTGGCCTTTTTCTGAGTATTGATAATCCAACTCCAGTTACTCCGACTCTGTTGAATCTCACCTTGCCTGAGTGGAGTTTAGCTAAGTGGTTGATAGTCGCGTTTGCAGCCGGCGGTGTTGTCGGCGTTATCATTAATGCGATTGCTGTTATTGCCCTGCGTACTCGCCTCGGTGCGGCGCGTCGTAAGTTGGCAGCTGTTAACAAAGAACTAAGCCAGATTCGTACAGCAGGTCTGAAAGACGCCTGATATGGCAGATTACTTGCTAATAGTTCCTATTTTCCTGGCTATTGCTGTTGGCTGGATGCTGGGAAGAAGGGATCGAAATCGGCAACCACTAACGGCTCAGGCAAACCTGAGCCGTGACTACTTTAACGGCCTAGATTACCTCCTGAGTGAACGAACGGATGAGGCTATCGAAAGTTTCATCAAAGTCCTCGAGATCAATTCTGATACTATTCCTGCCCATCTGGCGCTTGCTAAGCTCTTTCGCCGTAAGGGCGATGTCGACCAGGCAATCAAACTACATCAAAACCTCCTTGCCCGACCTGATCTGAATCGCAAAGATTTTCTGCGCATCCAGATGGCGCTGGCTCGCGATTACACAGCGGTTGGTTTGCTGGATAGGGCTGAAAATCTCCTGCTTGAAATTAATCGCCAAAACCCTCCTAGGGAAACCCGGGCAAATGCTCTACGTCTACTGATCAAACTCTACGAGAAAGAAGGTGAATGGGGGGACGCGCTTGATACCGGCAATATACTGAGCGCGGATGAAAGGGCAGATATAAAACATGAGTTGGCTCACTACAGTTGTGAGATCGCCGAAGGCTTTATATCACGAAAGAAATATAAGAAAGCGCAGCAAGCTTTGAAACAAGCATTGCAGTACGATCCGGCATCTGTCAGAGCAAGTTTACTGCAGGGTCGTGTAGCGTTGCTGAACGAGCAGTGGAAGACTGCAATAAAGTATTTTCGAATGGTGGCAGAACAGGATCAGGCCTTTGTCAGTGAAACTGTCGAGCCGCTAAGGGAGTGTTACCAGTCATTAGGGCGGGAAGCTGAATTTAGAGAGTATCTCGAACAGATGGCTCTGGCAGCACCGTCTACAACAGTGATGTTAGCGCTATCTGAACTTGTACGGCAAGAACGTGGTGTGTATGCCGCGGGTTTCTTTGTCACAGAAGAGCTTAAAAAGCGGCCTTCAATCAAAGGCTTTAATCGCCTGATAGACATGCATATAGAGTATGGCTCGACAAGCGCTAAGGAGAGCCTTGTGATACTCAGGGGATTAACCGGCCAGTTAGAGCAAACCAAGCCTGTTTATCGTTGTAACAGCTGTGGTTTCAATAGCAGAAGCTTACAGTGGCATTGTCCTTCTTGTCGAAACTGGGGTACAACTAAACCGATACAAGGAATAGAAGGCGAATAGCCAAGGCTTCATATCGGTTGTGAATTATCCAGGCTTGTTGTCGCTCAGAGACTTGCTTATATTCCGAACCTTCTTTCTCCCGCCAGTCTGACCATCGGTTAGGTTAGTTCTTAGCTTCCCTAGGTAATTTGATGAGCCGCTATTATAATAGCCGCTGTCATGAATGCTGCTCTACCCGTTCAGGGTACCCAAACGTGAGAAATTAGAAGATGAACACCGATTCAAAACGAGTACTTGTTGCCCTGGATTATCCTGCTAAAGACGCAGCGCTGGAAATGGCTGAAAAGCTGGATCCTGCTCGTTGTCGGGTAAAGGTGGGTAAAGAGTTGTTTACTCGCAGCGGGCCGGCTGTGGTTGAAGAGCTTCATCGTAAAGGTTTTGAAGTATTCCTCGATCTGAAGTTCCATGATATCCCAAATACGACGGCAAAAGCCGTGCGTGCTGCTGCCGAAATGGGAGTCTGGATGGTTAATGTTCATGCATCTGGTGGTCGTCGTATGATGGAAGCTGCAGCAAATGAACTCGCTCAGGTTAATGGCGCTAATACATTGCTCATAGGTGTGACGGTTCTGACGAGCATGGAGCGAGAGGATATGGTGCCAATGGGTTTGGATATCGAGCCACTGGAACAGGTTAAAAGACTTGCGCTGTTAACCGAACAAAGCGGGTTGGATGGAATCGTATGTTCAGCTCAGGAGGTTAAGCCGCTCCGAGAAATTATTCAACCTGAGTTTAAATTGGTAACCCCGGGAATTCGTCCAGCGGATGCCGCTGTTGGTGATCAGAAACGTATCATGACTCCTGGAGAAGCCATTCGCGCTGGGAGTGACTATCTGGTCATCGGGCGTCCGATTACTAAGGCGGAGAATCCAGTAGCTGCCTTGGAAGATATCGATCAGGAAATAGCGGAAGCGCTTAATTCATAATGGATTCAGATCGCTGTTGTTAGTTTGTAAAACCAGCCTACGGGCTGGTTTTTTTATAACCAACAGGGAGAAGTTGACGATGAAACACTGGAAAGGAATTCGAAACATACTGCTTCTGGCGTTTATGTGGCCGGCGTTAGTTTGGGCAGAAGTGGATATCAATGTTGCTACTGCGGAGCAGATCGCCGCTGAGCTGAATGGTGTAGGCGCAGCCAAAGCGCAGGCAATTGTTGATTTCCGAAATCAGCATGGTCGCTTTGAGTCGGCTGATGAACTTGTTGAAGTAAAAGGTATTGGGACGGCTACTGTTGAGAAAAACCGCGATAAGATAGTGATTAAACCCGTTAAAGAGTAGGTGTTGATTCCAATCTGGAAAGGGGCAATTCCATGCCCCTTTATTCGATCATTGCAGGGCAAAAATCAATACAAGCGGAATGATAAGCAGGCTGCCGATGTTGCCCAGTAGTACAATCGAAGCGACTTGTTGAGGGTCCTGCTGATAACGCTCCGCGACCATGTAATTGAGAACCGCCGGTGGTAAGGCCGAGAATACCAGCAAATAGCTAAACTGCTCAGCTGTTAGCCCAATGACAGGTTGTAGCATTAAGGCGATAAGAATACCGCTCAGTGGACATAACAAGGCTCCACTGATACCTATCCTCCATTGTGAAAAGTCGACACTCAGCATCCGTACGCCAAGCGCGAATAGCATTAACGGTATTGAAATCTGTCCGAGCATATCGATAAAGGTTTGCAGAAATACCGGTAGTTCAAAGCCTGAAAGGCTCCAGCCGATGCCTGCAATGGATGATATGATCATCGGCATTTTCAACAGGGCAAAAGGGTTTGTCCGGTGATCCAGCATGTAGATACCGACGGTAAAGTGCAGTAGGTTCTCTACCAGAAATAGGACAACTGCAGCTTGCAGCGCGTGTTCTCCGAAGGCCAGTACGATTAGAGGGATGCCCAGGTTACCGCTGTTACTGAACATCATCGGAGGCAGGAAGGTTTTAACCTGGACTTTGAGTAGCCTGCAGATGGGCCATAGTAGTAAGCCTGATCCCAGAACAATGATCAGGGCCGCTAGTGCCAGTTCCTGATATTCCGCCAGATTGAACGATTTAGCGGATAAGACCGAAAAGATAAGGGCTGGAGTAAAAACATCCATATTAAGGCGGTTTGCCACCGCCATATCGGTACTGACGCGCCTGGCGTAAAAATAGCCGATAGACACAATTGCTACCAGCGGGAACACAGTTAAGAAAATGCGTTCCATCAACGCCAGCGCATCTATACCCATTACCTATTCCATTATGTCGTAACTGGAGTGACAGTTAGTCGAACTCTTTACCTGTCGGTACTACTAAGACAGGGACTTTTGATTCTTTTACAACCTGTTGTGTTGTGTGGCTGTGGAAGCCGAAGCGGTTTTCAGAGCCAAGCACTATCATATCTGCATTGTAGGTGCGGGTCGCATGCATAATCGCATCTGTGTGGTTCCCTTCCTCTACGACGTGCTGGACGTCCAGTTCCACCTGATGATCCAGAGACTGGAGCTCTTCTTCACAAAAGAGTGCGACTCGCTCTTCCATCTGTTTTTTGACTTCATTGATGCCCTGATCGTGCATTTTTTCAATCAATTCTTCAGGTAGATAGTTCTGGATCAGTGCGTGGCCCAGTTCTCCGAGAGGTTCTACAGCATGGACCATAATGATTTTGGCATTGAAGGTATCGGCCATGTTTACGGCATGACGAAATACCGGGCGCGTATGTTCACCTAAGGAAGTGGCATACAGGATAGTGTTAATTTTAGGTAGTGCCATCTCAGAAACCTCCGTTTACATCTCATCGTTACCCGGCAATCAGGTTACTATTCACCTGATTTACAAGGCATAAATGACAATAGCTTATCTGTACAGACAATATATTGTTCCGGCGCACACATTGTACTGATAGTGTGTACTGGCGTTTTGGTGCTTAGCAGCAACCCCGGTGGTGTTTGTGTTTCGGAAGCTTACCAACGCCGGGGTTGAATGTATTTGTCGGATCAAGTTCTTGATAGAAGGATCCAAGCTGCTGCTCTGCTTGATACAGGTGGCCAACATTATGTTCTGCTGGATATTTAGCGCCTTTGTCTTCCAGTAATTCAAGCATCTTCTGTTTAAGTAATTTTGTATTAGCGCCTTTTCTAACGATGTAATCCTGATGGAATACGTGGCAAAGGAAGTGACCGTAATAGAGCGTTGCCAACATCTCCTGCTTAATTTCCGTAGGTAGTTTCTCCACCCAGTCTGGATCGTTTCGGCGCAAAGCGATATCGAGCGCAAGTATGTCGTCTACTTCTTTCTCATGCATAACCTGATAACGAATCGCTGCACCGGCAGCAGCAAAGCGGTGAAGATAGGCTTTTTTCGCTTCGTCACTGGAGCAGCGGAAATATGCTCCCCTGTGTCTATCCTGATCGACGAAGAAGTCGGCCAGATAGCGCTCAGCTTCCTGAATACCATCATCACTCATTTTAAGTATGAGATGGTGTTCATATCGGTCTCGGTATTCCAGTAATCGTTCAGGTAAGCACTGCTTCCATAGCTGGCTGGCAATCTGCATCACCTTGTCAGGTATGTTCTTTGGAAGGAATCCGATCTTATTCAGACTGGCGGTAATGCGGCCCTTTAGCGCAAACAGCTTAGGCATATGTTCTGTGCCAAGATAATTGATTAACAGGAACACATCTTTGCCATATTTCTCTGCGATATTGAATGCGTCACGATGCATGTATTCCGCTACTTCGGGAAGGTTCTCGAACTGACTAAGTATGTCACGTCGTAACTGAGTCAGTTGTGCAGAGTCATTAGTGCCTATGTAAAACACCTGCTCTTGCGCTGCGACTGGATAGGTATCCAACCTGACTGCGAATACGGCTAGCTTACCAGCGCAACCGCTGGCTTCATACAAGCGCCTAGAGTCGGCGTTATAGCGGGCTGGGCTATCTTCATCGATTTCACGAATGCGATCAGTGTATTCCTTGTCGGAAGCAAGCTTCTCTGTAGGTTCCAAATCGTCATCAGTGAAATTCTGCTGTTCGAGATTCGTTAAAATTTCTTCGGGTGTATTGCCGAGGTTATTGATACCTAAGTGGTTGACAAGCTCCAGCTCGCCGGCTTCGTCTATACGGGCGTATAGCGCCAGCTCAGTATATGCAGGGCCTCTTTTAACCAGTGCTCCCCCGGAGTTATTTGCGACGCCTCCCACTATAGAAGCGCCGATACAGGAGGAGCCGATGACTGAGTGCGGTGCCCGGTTCACTGGTTTTAGTTTTTGCTCCAGTGAGTGGAGGGTTGCGCCAGGGAAGCTCAGAATCTGCTTGCCCTGATCCAGCAGGTAAATTGAGGTCATTCGGGTGGTGTTGATTATGACGATATCACGGTCATAGTCACTGCCACTGGGGGTGGAGCCTTCGGTCAGCCCTGTATTGGCTGCCTGCATGATCATTATCTTATCTGCGCCGTGACATGCCTTTAATACCTGCCACTGCTGTAGCAGCGTTGTAGGGAAGATGACAGCCAGGGCGTCTCCTTCACCGGATCGAAAGCCTTTGCGATAGTATTCAGTCTGGCGATCATTGCTATAGATGTTGTCGATACCTACGATCGCTGACAACTGGGTGAGAAATTCCTGATTAGTCATCTGAATTTTTCCGTTGTATGACTGTAGTCTTTCGCTTTGTGGCTTTAAGCCTTTTTATTATCTCGTGCGAGACTATTGATTGAAGGTTGCCCGATCCCAGTTCGGGCAACCTGAGCGTGTGACTTAACTGTATGCGACTGCAGGTAGCCAAAGCACCAATTGTGGCCAGAAGACCAGAATCAACAGGCCGATCAGCTGAAGGATAATGAAAGGGATTACCCCCTTGTAGATATCCGTCAGCTTAACGCCTGGCGGGCATACGCCTTTAAGATAGAACAAGGCAAAGCCTACTGGCGGAGTTAGGAACGATGTTTGTAGTGCCATCGCCACCAACATCACAAACCAAACCAGCTGCGGGTTGTCTACGACTCCATATCCATCGATATTCAGTCCGAGTGCCGAGACAACAGGAGCTAGCAGAGGCAGGATAATCAGGGTGATTTCGATCCAGTCCAGGAAGAAACCAAGTAGGAAAATTACCGCCAGGATAAAGAAAATAATGCCGTAGTCGCCAAATGGCAGCCCGGTCAGGAAGGATTCAATCAGCTCATCGCCGCCGAGTTCACGCAGTACTAACGCGAAACAGGTTGCACCGATAAAGATCGCGAAAATGTAAGCGGTAGTATTTACCGTACCGCCAACGACTTCCTTAAGCACTTTAAAGCTGAATTTCCTGTTATACATTGCCAGTAGCGTTGCGCCAAAAGCGCCTACACCAGAGGCTTCGGTTGGAGTGGCAATACCTGCGAAGATGGAGCCCAGAACGACAAATATGAGTGCCACTGTTGGCAACACAGCTTTCAGGACGTTCATCAGCACGCGCGTATCGACTGGTTTTGCGTCAGCTGGGATAGGAGCAGCTGAAGGGTTTACCAGGCCAACACCGAGTATGTAGAGGATGTAGAATGCGCCAAGCATCAGGCCTGGGAATACGGCACCCATAAACAGATCACCAACAGAAAGTCCCAACTGGTCAGCCATGATAACCAGCATAATGCTCGGAGGGATCAGGATGCCAAGCGTACCAGCAGATGCGATGGTTCCAAGCGCCAGAGGCATGGAGTAACCCTGCTTAGTCATTGCTGGCAGCGACATTACAGCAAGCAAAACAACAGATGCTCCGATGATACCGGTAGAGGCTGCCAGGATAATGCCGATAGCGGTTACGGTGATCGCTAAACCACCACGGACGCGCCCAAACAGCTCTTGCATCGACTGCATCAGTCGTTCAGCAACGCCTGATTTATCGAGCATAATCCCCATGAATATGAACATTGGTAAAGCAACCAATATCCAGTTATCCATTATTTTGTAGAGTCGGTTGACCACCAAACCAAGCGTGGTGTAGTCGAGGCCGGTAATGGTATCCAGATAGATATCCGAGAACTGACCGATAAAGGCAAAAATAATACCGATGCCACCCAGTACCCAGGCGACTGGAATGCCGGTGAAGAGTAGAGCGATGAACGAGAGGAACATCGCAATAACAAGAATTTCATTAATTTCCATTAGTCGTCCCCTCGTACCAGCAGAACGCAATCCCGGTAGAAACGGGAAAATACAGCAAGTGCCAGCAGGATCATGCTGACAGGAATGACACTCTTGATCAGCCAACGCCAAGGCAGGCCGGATGGGGCGTCTGAGTGTTCGTTTATACGCCATGAATCAGCAACAAAATCCAGGCTATGCAGGAATATGATGGTGATAAACGGCAGCACCAGAGTCAGAATGCTGATGATTTCGATGATCCGCTTGGTGCGGTTCCGGAAACGGGAATAGAACAGGTCTACCCGGATATGCGAATTTGTGGTCTGTGCATAAGAGAGACCAACCATAACGCCGAGTGCATAGAGATGCCATTGCAGCTCTTCCAGTATAATGAGGCCGCTGGAAAAACCTTTACGGAGAATGACCTGAAGAATAATGACTGCAACCAGCAGTACATAACACCAACCAACTGTAAGACCGATTCTCTGAACCAGTTTGTCGATCTTATCAGCCAGCGGAACGGGTGGCAGCTTGTCCTGTTGATTCACGGGAACACACCTTTTACTAGCCGACTGGGAATTTCAATGCAAAAAAGGGCGGGATCACCCGCCCTGTTTGCTGTAGAGCTCGTGCTTACTTCTGTTTAGCGCGTGGCAGGAATGCGTTTGCTTCCCACAGGTCGTAACGGCCGCGGAACTCGCTCATGTCGTCCCAAACCTTCTTGAAGAACGGATCAGCAGCTGTTTTCTCTGCGACAACTTCACCCCAAGCTTCTTCGAAAGTCTTCAGCATGGTGTCGTTCCAGTATCGGATCTTCACGCCGTTCTTAGACGCTTGCTCCATTTCTGGGAACTGCATGGACTCACCTTCCGCGATGGAGTTAGTCATGGATGCTTTACAGGTTGTTTCAACAATAGCCTGCTGGCCTTTGCTCATTTTGCCCCAGGTATCTTTGTTGATCAGCAGTTCGAAGACAGTTGCCTGCTGGTGCCAGCCTGGGAAGTAGTTGTACTTAACAATTTTGTGGAAACCGAGCAGCTTATCAACCGCTGGCTGGGAGAATTCAGATGCGTCGATCGCGCCTTTCTCAAGAGCGCCAAAGATTTCACCACCTGGTAGCTGAGTAGTGGATACACCCAGTTTTTCCATTACCGAAGCACCAAGACCGAAGAAGCGCATATTCAGGCCTTTCAGGTCTTCAGGTTTCTCGATTGGCTTAGCAAACCAGCCAGAAGTTTCAGGTGCGTTGATAGCACATGGAATAACTTTTACGTTATAGCCGTTGCTGTCGTACATTTCCTGATACAACTTCAAGCCGTTACCGTAGTACAACCAAGCCATGTATTCACCCGCTTCAGGTCCGAAAGGAACTGAAGAGAACAGTGCTGCTGCAGGAAGTTTACCCTGCCAGTAACCAGCTGTTGCATAACCTGAGTTAACTTTGCCTGAGGATACAGCGTCCAGAATCTCTGGTGGGCTTACCAGCTTGTTCGGCTCGTAAACTTTCATTTTGATGCTGCCATCACTAACCAGTTTCAGCTGCTCTGATACCCACTTGATCGGTGTTCCCAGTGCAGGCAGGTGGGAACCGAAAGCGATTGGGGTTTTCAGCAGAAGCTTGTCTGCTGCCTGGGCAGTCGTGACAGCGGACATCGCAGCAGTGATAACCGCAGCAGAGATCAGGGTCTTGGTGAACTTTTTCATGGGTATCCTCAAGAATCTTACTATTGTTTTTATATGAGGGCTGGTGGCGGGTCATCGTCATCAGCACAAAATGCTTGCCTTGATTGGTATTACCAATTTACCATGGCGTTCATTCGTACTGTATTTTTTTTGTGCAACTATTGTCAACGGTTTTTTAGGGGTATTAAATCAGCCCCCCTGGGAAGGACACCTTAAATCGGGTAGGTGTCGGGCGTACGGGCAGGATTGGTCATGCCAATTCAACTTTATATAAATAATTTGTCTTTCAGTATAGACAAAAAGAATAAAAGTCGAGTGTTGATGTAATGGGTTACCAGAGGGTGAAACAACCAAAAATCTCTGACGTCATCGTGCAGCAGATGGAAGAGATGATTCTGGAAGGGACTCTGAAACCGGGCCAGAAACTACCTCCGGAGAGGGCGTTAGCTGAGCAGTTTGAGGTATCCAGGCCGTCGGTGAGGGAGGCAGTACAGAAGTTGGCCGCAAAGGGGATGCTGGTTAGTCGTCAGGGTGGAGGAAACTATGTCAGTGAAGACTTAGGGCGCTCTTTCTCTGATCCTTTGCTTGATCTGTTCAGCAGCCATCCTGAAGCGCAATACGATCTGCTGGAGTTCCGCCATGCACTGGAAGGGGTGTCGGCATACTATGCGGCTCTCCGCAGCACGGCGGCGGATAAAGCCGAGATTCAGCGTTGCTATGCGGTATTACAGCAGCATCATGATAATGATGAGTTTGAGCAGGAAGTCCATGCAGATGTCGATTTCCACCTGGCTATCGCCGGGGCTGCTCATAACCTGGTGTTGTTGCATATGATGAGGGCGCTTTTTGGTCTTCTTCGTCAGCATATTACTGACAATCTGATGAATATTTATCCCAAGCCTGGGTATCGAGAAAAAATTCATCAACAGCATCGGGTGTTAATGGATGCAGTGTTAGCGGGTGACCCAGAAAAGGCCAGGCAGGCAGCACATCATCATCTGGCTTACGTTGAAGATGCGCTGTTGGAAGGTGAAAAAGAAAGTAGTCGTGTAGAGCGTGCGCTTCGACGTACTGATACTAAGTAATTGGCTTTTTTACTTATTGATAATGCCGGGCTGCTTTTATCTGATAGGCTCCCGGCAAACTCTTGTACTTTTACTACAATCTTCTAGGTAACCCTTTTGTAGTTTCACTACCCCTTTTGCGACCTAAGTAGACACCTTTGTCGTCATTCTGTAGTATTACTACAAAATAATAATGAACGAATCAGGGCGGTTGCAGGTTTCGGTTTATCATTCGGGCCCGCAATCAAAGCTAGAGGGATTACCGCGCTTATCACAAGTGAGTGGAGAAGGTAACGTGCAAGATTACATTGAAGATATTGATCCGATTGAAACTCAGGAATGGCTAGAAGCACTAGAGTCAGTTGCCAAGAACGAAGGTGACGACCGCGCTCGCTTCCTGTTAAAGCAGCTGGGCCAGAAGGCTGCCGAAATCGGTGTTGGTGCCTCAGGTGCTATCACAACCCCTTACCGCAACACGATTGCGTCAAAAGACGAGCAGAGAATGCCGGGCGACCTGTTTATGGAACGCCGCATCCGCTCATTTATCCGTTGGAACGCGATGGCTATGGTTATGCGCGCCAACGACAATGATGAAGGCCTGGGTGGCCACATCTCCAGTTTCTCTTCCTCTGCAACACTTTACGATATCGGTTTTAACTACTTCTTCCGTGGTAATGAAGGAGAGCAGGAATCCGATATGGTGTTCTTCCAGGGCCATATCTCGCCGGGTATCTATTCCCGTGCATACCTCGAAGGCCGTCTGACAGAAGAGCAGATGGATAATTTCCGCCGTGAAGTCGACGGCAATGGTCTGTCCTCATACCCACACCCATGGTTGATGCCTGATTTCTGGCAGTTCCCGACTGTGTCTATGGGGCTTGGTCCAATTCAGGCGATCTATCAGGCGCATGTGATGCGTTACCTGTCTGCTCGTGAGCTGATCGATCGCGGTGATCGTAAAGTCTGGGCTTTCCTGGGCGATGGTGAGTGTGATGAGCCTGAAACACTGGGCGCTATTTCACTGGCTGGCCGTGAAAACCTTGAAAACCTGATCTTCGTTATCAACTGTAACTTGCAGCGCCTTGATGGTCCTGTTCGTGGTAACGGCAAGATTGTTCAGGAGCTGGAAGGTATCTTCCGCGGTGCTGGTTGGAACGTGCTTAAGTGCCTGTGGGGTCGTCATTGGGATCCACTGTTCGAAAAAGACGAGCACGGCCTGCTGCAGAAGCGTATGGACGAAGTCTGTGACGGTGAACTGCAGAACTACAAAGCAAACGGCGGCGCTTACACGCGTGAGCACTTCTTCGGTAAGTACCCAGAACTGCTGGATATGGTTAAAGATATGTCGGATGACGACATTATGAACCTGAACCGCGGCGGTCACGATCCATATAAGGTGTTTGCAGCTTATCACTCGGCGTATAACCACAAAGGCCAGCCAACTGTAATTCTTGCTCAGACAGTTAAAGGTTACGGTACTGGTAAATCAGGTGAAGCGAAGAACGATACCCACTCTATGAAGAAAGTGGCGTTGGATGATCTGAAAGACTTCCGTGATCGCTTTAACATTCCACTGTCTGATGATCAGCTGAAGGATGTGCCTTACTACCGTCCGTCTCCTGATTCTGCAGAGATGAAGTACATGATGGATCGTCGCCAGCAGTTAGGTGGCTTCTATCCTGTTCGTCGAGCGGATTTCCAGAAGCTTGAGTGTCCACCATTGGATGCATTCGCCAGCCAGCTCAAAGAGAGCGGTAAGCGTGAGATGTCCTCTCAGATGGTATTGAACCGAGTTCTGAGTACGCTGGTTAAAGACAAAAATGTTGGCTCCCGTATTGTGCCAATCGTGCCAGATGAAGCTCGTACCTTTGGTATGGAAGGTATGTTCCGCCAGTTGGGTATCTATACCTCTGCTGGTCAGCGTTATGTACCGCACGATCGTGACCAGATCATGTATTACAAAGAATCTAAGACTGGTCAGATTCTCGAAGAAGGTATCAACGAAGCAGGTGCTACTTCTGCGTGGTTGGCGTGTGCGACTTCGTACAGCAATAACAACTGCCCGATGGTTCCGTTTTACATTTTCTACTCCATGTTCGGCTTCCAGCGCGTGATGGACCTGATCTGGGCGGCGGGTGATTCTCAGGCTCGCGGTTTCCTGATCGGTGCAACTTCCGGGCGGACGACGCTGAACGGCGAAGGTCTGCAGCACCAGGATGGTCATAGCCATCTGATGGCGCAGATGGTGCCGAACTGTGTTTCCTACGACCCGACTTACGGCTTCGAGTTGGCGGTTATCGTTCAGGACGGCCTGAGACGTATGTATCAGGAAGGTGAGAACCGTTTCTACTACATCACTACGATGAACGAAAACTACGCTCACCCAGCAATGCCGGCTGGTGCTGAAGAAGGCATCATTAAAGGTATGTACCTGCTGAAAGAAGGCGCTAGCGCTGAGAAGAAAGTTCAGCTGATGGGCTGTGGCACTATTCTGCGTGAAGTAGAAGAAGCGGCTGATATCCTGCGTGAAGACTACGGTATTGAAGCGGATATCTGGAGCACAACGTCTATCAATGAGCTGCGTCGTGATGCTCAGGCTGCTGAGCGTTGGAATATGATGCATCCAACAGAAGAAGCGAAAGTGCCATATGTCACTGAGTGCCTGAAAGACCGTCAGGGTCCGGTAATCGCTTCCACTGATTATATGCGTATGTACGCCGATCAGTTGCGTGAGTACATTCCGGGTAACTTTAAGGTTCTGGGTACTGATGGTTTCGGTCGCTCCGATACTCGCAGCAAACTGCGTGAATTCTTCGAAGTGAATCGCTACTACGTTGTTGTTGCAGCACTGAAAGCGCTGCAGGAAGAGGGCAAGGTTGAGGCCGCTGAGGTCGCTAAAGCCATGCAGAAGTTCAACCTGAATCCGGAGAAGCCGGCCCCTTGGACTGTTTAAGTCCGGGTGGAACTTCTTAAGGCTTAGAACTGGAGGACAACAACGTGAGCAATATCACAATTAAAGTTCCTGACCTGGGTGGCGCTACCGACGTCGATATCATCGAAGTGTGCGTTGCTGAAGGCGATACAATTGCTGAGGGCGATTCTCTGATCGTCCTCGAAACAGATAAAGCATCTATGGATGTTCCTGCTGAGCAGGGTGGTGTAGTAGGTAAATTGCTGCTTAAAGAAGGTGATACCTGTAATGAAGGTGACGCCATTCTTGAGCTGTCTGGTGGTGCAGTAGAGGCGCCGGCAGAAGAGCCGGTAGCAGGAGCTGCTCCAGCAGCTCCTGCTGCGTCGCCTGCGCCTGCAGCTGAGACCGCAGCGCCTGCTGTGGCTTCAGTGGAACAGGTTATGGTTCCAGACCTGTCTGGTGCGACTGATGTAGATGTGATCGAAGTGTTGGTAAACGCTGGTGATCAGATCGCTGAAGGCGATAGCCTGGTTGTACTGGAAACGGATAAGGCTTCTATGGAAGTGCCAGCCCCTAAGGGTGGTACTGTTCAGTCTGTTAGCATCAAAGAGGGCGATACCTGCAATGAAGGTGATCTGCTGTTGATGCTGGAGGTTGCTGGTGGGGCTCCTGTCGCTGAAGCAGCTGCGCCTATGGCGGCTGAGCCGGCTGCTGAGGTTTCGGCTCCAGCTCCAGCTCCAGTGGCTGGTGGTGTTGAAGAGGTGCATGTTCCTGACCTTTCCGGCGCAACTGACGTTGACGTTATCGAAGTGCTGGTTAAGGACGGTGATAGTGTCGAAGAAGGCGATGGCCTGATCGTACTGGAAACGGATAAAGCTTCTATGGAAGTGCCGGCACCAAAAGCGGGTGTCGTTAAGTCGATGAAGATCGCTGAAGGTGGCACTTGTAACGAAGGTGATCTGCTGATGCTGTTGGAAGTTGCGGGTGAGGTTGCTCCTGTAGCGGCTCCGGCGGCTGCTTCAGCACCTGCAGCGGCGCCAGCGAAAGCTGCAACTCCGGCCCCTGCTGCCCCAGCGAAAGCAGAGGCGGCGACGGACCTTGTTGCACTGGATAAGAAAAATCGCTCCGTTCATGCAGGCCCTGCGGTGCGCGCAGTGGCCCGTGAATTCGGTGTAGATCTGACTCTTGTTTCTGGTACTGGTCGTAAAGGCCGTATCCTGAAGGAAGATGTTCAGGCTTACGTCAAATCTGCGCTTAAACAGCTGGCTGAAAAGCCTGCGGCTGCAGCTGTAACTGGTGGTAGTGGTATCCCGGCAATTCCAGAAGTTGATTTCTCCAAATTTGGTGAGATCGAGATGGAGAAGCTGAGCAAAATTGCTAAGGTTACCCGCGACAACATGTCCCGCTGCTGGCTGAACATTCCGCATGTGACTCAGTTTGATGAAGCTGATATCACTGAGCTGGAAGCTTTCCGTAAGTCTATGAAGGATGAGGCAGCTAAAGCGGGTGTGCGACTTACGCCACTGCCATTCATGATCAAGGCGGTTGCTAAAGCGCTGACTGAACATCCGAAGTTTAATGCTTCTCTGCATGCTGACGGCGAGCACATTGTTTATAAGAAGTATGTAAATATCGGCATCGCTGTTGATACACCTAATGGCCTGATGGTTCCGGTGATCAAAGATGCGGATAAGAAGAGCATCTATGAACTGGCGAATGAGGTGATCGAGTTGGCTGGCAAGGCCAAAGATCGCAAGCTGAAGCCAAATGAGATGCAGGGTGCATGCTTCACTATCTCGAGCCTGGGTGGTATTGGTGGTACTGGCTTCACGCCAATCGTTAATGCACCAGAGGTGGGTATTCTGGGTATCTCCAAAGCGGATGTTAAGCCGCGCTGGAACGGTAAGGAATTTGAACCGCGCACTATGTTGCCGCTGTGCTTGTCGTACGACCATCGTGCGATTAATGGCGGGGACGCAGGTCGCTTCCTGACCTATGTGAACAGTCTGCTAAGCGATGTGCGTCGCTTAGCTCTGTAATTTGGAAATCCTTTTCCAAATCCCTTAGCTCACAGGGTCCGATCGGGCCCTGCTTTTTAAGATTTACAAAAGGCGCCTTTGGCGCCTTTTCTGTTTCTGGTGAGCTGCGTATTTCTGGACGAATTAGTCAGCATTGACAGCTAAATAAAAAGGGCAGCTGATGGCTGCCCTTATCTTCATTATTCTATTGATTGGCCTCGTCCAACCGCGTAGTAGAGTAGTCCTGCTGCTCTCGCTTCATCGGGGTTGTAAAGATTGCGCCCGTCGACAATTACCGGGAAACGCAGTTGTTGTTTGAGCCAGTCCAGGTCGATTGCTCGAAAAGCGCTCCACTCAGTGCAGATAACTAGTGCGTCAGCATGTTCGAGCGCTTGTTCTCTGGTATCGCACAGTATGAGTCCTGTTTGATCCGGGTAGAGGCGGCGGCATTCATCCATAGCTTCAGGGTCATATGCTTTTACTTCAGCCCCATGTTGCCACAGGGATTCCATCAGAGTTCTACTAGGAGCCTCGCGCATATCATCGGTGTTTGGCTTGAATGACAGGCCCCAGATGGCAATTGTTTTTCCCTGTAACTCCTGCAGAGCGTTTTGCAGTTTGAGGAACAGGGTTTGCTTCTGATCATGATTAACGGCTTCAACAGCGTTTAAAATCCGGCTGTCATAACCCAGTTGGTCCGCTGTTCTGGCTAGTGCCTGAACATCTTTCGGGAAGCATGAGCCGCCGTATCCGCAGCCCGGATAGATAAAGTGATAACCAATTCTTGGATCTGAGCCGATGCCCTTACGAACTTGCTCGATATCAACGCCCAGTCTTTCAGCAAGCTGCGATAGCTCGTTCATGAAGCTGATCTTAGTAGCAAGCATGGCGTTTGCGGCATACTTAGTCATCTCTGCCGCGCGCACGTCCATAAACATCAGTTTGTCATGATTACGGTTGTATGGGGCGTAGCATTCAGTCATCAGTTCGCGTACCTGCTCTGAATCCGTGCCGACAACGATCCTCGCGCCTTTAGTGAAATCCTCTATCGCCGCACCTTCTTTCAGAAACTCAGGGTTAGAGCATACGTCGAATGGAAGGTCGGCACCGCGCTGCTTAAGCTCGGTTGCTATACGTGTGTGGACCTTTTCGGCGGTACCAACAGGGACTGTAGACTTGTTGATGATTACTTTGTAACTGTCGATATATTGGCCAATTGTTCCTGCGACAGCCAGGACGTGCTGAAGATCAGCGGAGCCGTCTTCATCCGGTGGTGTGCCTACGGCGATAAAAACTAGTTGAGCGCTTTGGATCGCCGCAGCTGCATCGTTGGTGAACGTCAGGCGCCCGGACTCGTGATTCCTTAGAACAAGTGGTTCCAGACCCGGTTCAAAGATTGGGATCTCGCCTCGGTTAAGTTTTTGGATCTTGTTCTGATCAATGTCGACGCATGTCACATGATGTCCTGCGTCAGCGAGGCAGGTTCCGGTTACAAGTCCGACATAGCCGGTGCCGAATACGGTTATATTCATCTTTTGATGCTTCCGTGTCTTGATGTGCACATTGTTGATGTGCGTTTGGCATCTATCTTATTGATAATATTTGCGAAACCACGCGACGTATTGATCAATGCCATCGCTTACAGTTGTTTGTGGCTGATAGCCTACGGCACCAAACAGATTGGCGGTGTCAGCCCAGGTATCAGTTACATCTCCAGGTTGAGCTGGCAGCATATTGAGTGATGCTGACTCACCTGTAGCGTTTTCGATTGCCGTAATGAATTCCATTAGTGGAGTTGGCTGGCCTCGTCCTATATTGAATACTCTGTGGGGCGGGGTTCCAGTAGATGATGTTGGCGGTTTGGCTAAAACCCTTACAATGCCTTCAACAATATCATCGATGAATGTGAAGTCTCTGCTCTGCTTTCCGTGGTTGTACACGTCAATTGGCTTACCGCTTAGGATATCTCGCGTGAACTTAAAGATAGCCATGTCAGGGCGCCCCCATGGGCCATAAACGGTAAAAAAACGTAGCCCAGTCATCGGAATACCGTAAAGGTGAGCGTAGCTGTAAGAGAGCATCTCTCCAGACTTTTTGGTTGCAGCGTAAAGTGATATTGGCTGATCGACCCGATCGTCCTCACTGTAGGGCATTTTTTCATTTAGGCCGTAAACCGAGCTTGAAGATGCGTATACAAGATGCTTGATCTTATGGTGACGACAGCACTCCAAAATATTGGCGTAACCAACTAAGTTTGTCTGGATGTAAGGTTCGGGGTTTTCAATCGAGTAGCGCACTCCTGGTTGGGCGGCGAGATTTATGACGCTGGAGAACTGATGTTGGCTAAAAGCTGATTCAAGTGCTGCTCGATCGGCGATATCGATCTCGATAAAGTGGAAGTTCTCTGAATGGCTCAGCTGATTGAGGCGATCCTGTTTCAGTTGCGGATCATAGTATGGGTACAGATTGTCGATCCCAACAACTTGGTGGCCATCTGTCGCCAAGCGCTGGCATAAGTGATAACCGATGAAGCCCGCGGCGCCAGTTACAAGTATCGTCATGAATTAGCTCTTGGTAGATACAGAAAGGAATCAGGAAAGCGTTATAGCAGACCCGATTCATGTGTAGATTCAACTACCTACACTGACAGTAATTAGTTGGGAAAGTTTATCTGAAAGAGCTGTGCGGGGGAATGCTCGCTGGCGAGCATATCTGCCCGCCAGCGCAGCAAAAATGCAGTTGTTGCTTAGGCGAAATATGCCAGCTTAACAACAAACAGAATTGACAGGATGATGAGCGCGGAGTTTACGTCTTTTACTCGGCCGGTCATCAATTTAATTGCTGTATAGGAGATGAAACCCAGAGCGATGCCGGTAGTGATCGAGAATGTCAGCGGCATAGTGACAGCAGCGATTACTACTGGTGCTGCTTCGGTGATGTCGTCCCAATCTATTTTAACCAGACTATGAGTCATCAAAACTGCGACGAAGAACAGTGCTGGTGCGGTCGCGTATGCCGGGATAGTACCCGCTAATGGCGACAGGAACAGGCAGGCTAAAAATAGGATGGCCACAACTACGGCTGTAAGACCGGTGCGTCCGCCTGCAGCAATGCCAGCACCTGACTCAATGTAACTTGTAGTGGTGGATGTACCCATAACTGCACCAGCCATAGAAGCGGTGGAATCAGCCAGCAGTGCACGGCCCAAGCGCGGGAAGTTACCATCTTTATCCAGCAGTTTGCCCTTTTGAGCAACCGCGATAAGTGTTCCGGAGGTATCAAAAAGGTCGACAAACAGGAATGAGAAGATAATGGCGATCAGGCCGACTTCGAAGGCTCCGGTGAGATCAAGTTCTGCGAATGTTGGCTCAAGGCTAGGTGGTGCAGATACGATACCGTTCAGCTGAACTTCGCCAGCCAATACGCTGATCACTGTCACAGCCAAAATGCCAATCATTACGGAACCTGTAACCTGGCGGTAAAACAGAGCGGCAATGATCAGGAATCCGATGCAGGCCATGAGTGGGCCCCATTCGCTCATACTGCCCAGTGTTACAAAGGTCGCTGGGTTATCAACGACGATTCCGGCGTTTTTAAGTGCGATAAAGCCCAAAAACAGGCCGATGCCTGCGCCGATTCCGCCACGTAGGGAAAGAGGGATGCTGTGGATGATCCACTCGCGAATCTTGAAAATAGAAAGCAGGAAAAAGCAGACGCCGGAAAGGAATACTGCACCCAGCGCTACCTGCCAGCTATAGCCCATCTGGCCGACAACGGTGAAACTGAAAAATGCGTTAAGCCCCATGCCAGGAGCGAGTGCAACAGGGTAGTTAGCCCATAGTCCCATCACCAAACAGCCAATTGCAGCTGCAACACAAGTGGCAACGAAAACTGCACCCTGATCCATACCGGCAGCTGCCAGCATGCTTGGGTTTACGAAGATGATGTAGGCCATTGTCAGGAAGGTCGTGAAACCCGCGACAATCTCCGTTCTCACGGTAGTGTTGTGCTCTTTGAGCTTAAATAGCTTTTCCAGCATGCCGGCTTTTCCGTTCTAGTTGAACTTGAAGCCGCGCATTCTAACTTAGGTTATATCAAATGGGTATATGAAAGTTTATGTCATGCGATTTTTTCGATGTTAGCTGCGAGTTTGCACCAAGTTGTGGCACTAACTAGGGGGGATCGACGATCTTTTACCGCTTGTTAAAGAGTCATGTGGAACACTTTGTTGTCTGTTTTTGCCGGGTGTTGATGTCTGCTTGGCTGGGTATAATTGCACCCACTTTTTGATGTTAGGTAGTTTTAGGTGATTGATTCTTCATTCTTTTATACCTTCGCGATGGTTTTTGCTGCGGAGTTTGGTGATAAGTCCCAATTAGTGTGTATGGCGTTAGCAGCGCGTTATCGGGCAGCCCCGGTTTTATTTGGTACGGTTCTGGCTTTTGTATTACTGAATCTTCTGGCTGTCAGTGTCGGTGGCGTTATCGCTCAGTGGGTACCGCAGGACCTGTTGTTGTTACTGGTCGCAGTTATGTTTGGCTGGTTTGGCGTAAAAACATTGCGAGCAGATGATGACGATGAGGACGATAGTGGCAGCGCTGTCGGTCGTAGCCTGATTCTGTCGGTAATGGTGCTTATGTTTATGGCTGAGCTGGGAGATAAAACACAGTTGGCTGTAGCGGGGCTTGCGGCAGTTGAACCAGTGATTTGGGTATGGTTTGGTGGGACTCTGGCTTTAGTGTTGACCAGCACCATCGGTGTGATTGTGGGGCGAACATTGCTGCAGAAAGTACCGGTTGTGTGGCTTCATCGGATAGGCGGTGGCTTATTTATTTTGTTTTCCTTACTTGCACTCTGGCAGTGGGTGCAGCTTTCCGCTGTTGTATCCCCTTAAGGTCGAGTAGTTGATAAAAGAGCGACCGCTTACACTCCAGTGCTGATATGAGGGTAAGAATATGATTGCGTTACTTTGGCTGCTTGGTTTTCAGTTGCTCGGTGAGTTGGTTGTGGTTCTGCTTGATATGCCTGTGCCAGGTTCTGTGGTCGGTATGCTATTGCTGCTTGTTGCGTTGGTACTACGGGGTGGGGGGCCTGACGAGCTTGAAAATGGTGCAATGAAAGTGTTGTCGTTTTTGCCTTTAATGCTTGTTCCGGCAGGAGTTGGACTAATGCAGTATTTGGATGTCATTGCGGAAAACGGTCTGGTCATTCTGGCTGCTCTGTTCGTCAGTACGCTAATCACTATGTTCCTTGTTGGAGGAATGTTAAAAAAGCACAGTACTGTAGGGGATAAGCAAGATGTCGGGTGAGTTCGATCAGTTGATCAATGGTCCTCTATTGTGGGTGTTGCTGACCCTGGTTGCTTATCTGCTGGCGCTATTGCTTCATAAGCGCTTTAACGGAAATCCCCTGCTTCATCCCGTCCTGGTATCGCTATCCGTTATCATCGTTGTCCTTTTGGTTTCTGGTCTCTCTTATGCGGAGTATAAAGAAGCGACTGAGCCTCTCTCCTTTATGCTGGGGCCTGCCATTGTTGCTCTGGCTATCCCGCTTTATAACAATTTGAGTAGGGTTAAGGAGCTGTTATTACCGTTGCTCGTCGCAATGGCAGTAGGGGCAACGACAGCTATGGCTGTTGCAGTAGCTATTGGCTATTGGGGTGGTTTGCCTGATCCGGTGTTGATCGCAATAGCGCCAAAATCGGTAACCTCGCCGATAGCAATAGAGGTGGCGGCGAAGTTGGGAGGCTTCTCATCTTTGGCTGCCGGTTTAGTGCTGGTAACTGGTGCAATGAGTTGTATGTTGGCCCCGCTAGTATTCAAACTTCTGAAGTTAGATGATCCCGCGGCCAAAGGCTTTGTTTTAGGTGTATCCGGTCATGCGATGGGGACCGCGTTTGCGTTCCAGTATGGCGCTGTGGCCGGTGCTTTCGCGGGGTTGGCGATGGGTGTTACCGGGGCCTTTACTGCTTTTCTACTTCCGCTGCTGTGGTCTTTGATCTGAGACCATATATTTTGCTAATTGATTAATCCGCTGGTCGTGGGTAAAGTGCGCGGCTGGTCAATTGACAGACAAAGAATTTACAGGGTGATTTTCGAGCATGACTCCGTTAGAGCGATATAAAAGGGATCTGGAACGGGATGACTTTAGTTACGATCCGGCTCAGGAGATGGCCATTAAACACTTGCAGCGCCTGTATGATGATCTTACGGCGGTGCCGGCAGAGCCCAAAGAGGGCTTAGTAAAGCGGTTTAGTAGCAAATTCCGAAAATCGAAGCCTGTTGAGCCTTGTCAGGGTTTGTACTTCTGGGGAGGAGTAGGGCGCGGTAAAACGTATCTGATGGATACCTTTTACGACAGTCTTCCTTTTGAGCAGAAGATGCGAACTCATTTTCACCGTTTTATGCAGCGGGTGCACGCTGAGCTGAAACAGTTAGATGGCGTTAAGAATCCGCTGGTCGAAATCGGCAAAAAATATGCTGCTGAAACTAAGATTATCTGTTTCGATGAGTTTTTTGTTACTGATATTACAGATGCAATGATTTTGGGTGGTCTGCTGGAGCAGCTCTTTGCTAATGGTGTTTCTCTGGTTGCGACCTCTAATATTGTACCTGATGGCCTGTATAAGGATGGTTTACAGCGCGCCCGTTTCCTACCAGCAATTGCTTTGTTGAATCAGTACACCGAAGTGGTAAATGTTGATGGTGGTATCGACTATCGCTTACGTACCCTTGAGCAGGCGGAGCTATATCACTATCCGTTGGATGCAGAGGCGGATGTTAGCCTGAATAAGAGTTTTGAAGGGCTTGCGCCTGATTTGGAAGAGGTTGTAGAAGCACAAGTTCTGGATATTAATGGCAGGGGCATCAAATCACGGCGTTGTTGTGAAGATGTCGTTTGGTTTGACTTCCCGGACATTTGTGAAGGGCCGCGATCACCACACGACTATATTGAGCTAGCAAAAGAGTTTCACGCGGTGCTGGTTTCCAATGTGCCTCAGTTAGGGCGCAAGAACGATGATGCCGCGCGTCGGTTTATCAATATGGTTGACGAATTTTACGATAGTGGTGTGAAGCTGATTATCTCTGCCGAAGTGCCAATCCATGAGATCTATTCTGAAGGGCGGTTGGAGTTCGAAATAGAACGTACCCAGAGCCGTTTGTTGGAGATGCAGTCTCATGAGTATCTGGCGCGAGAACACCGCGCCTGATCGCGGTATCGGTCTCCTTAAAATAAATGCGAATTCCAGTCGCATTTCCAAATTTGTTCTACTATAATTCGCGCTCCCATATTTGGGGATTGTGAGTTGTTCGAAGTTGGAACAACAAATAATTATAAGTTAGGCCGGGATCGTTTCTTTACTGAGGACGTGATGAGGTCTAAGTAATTAAGGTAAATTCAATGAAAACTTTTGTTGCTAAACCAGCCGAAGTAAAACGCGACTGGTATGTAGTAGACGCAGAAGGCCTGACTCTGGGTCGTCTGGCTACTGAAATTGCACGTCGTCTGCGTGGTAAGCATAAGCCGGAATACACTCCGCACGTTGACACTGGCGACTACATCGTAGTTGTAAACGCTGAAAAAGTTGCTGTAACCGGTAACAAGCGTAAAGATAAAGTTTACTACCGTCATACTGGCTACCCAGGTGGCCTGCGTGAGACTACTTTCGAGAAAATGATCGAAACTCACCCAGAGCGCACTATCGAGCTGGCTGTTAAAGGCATGCTGCCTAAAGGTCCTCTGGGCCGTGCGATGCACAGCAAGCTGAAAGTATACGCTGGTGCTGAACACCCGCACACTGCTCAGCAGCCACAAGAACTGAACATCTAAGGGGAAGGCAGATATGTCAATCACTCAGTATTACGGTACTGGTCGTCGTAAGACTTCCGCAGCTCGTGTATTCCTGCGTCCAGGCACTGGCAAAATCACTATTAATAACCGCACTATCGAAGAGTTCTTCGGTCGTGAAACTGCTCGCATGATCGTTCGTCAGCCACTGGAGCTGACTGAGAATGTTGAGAAGTTCGACGTTATCGTTACCGTTAAAGGTGGTGGTAGCTTCGGTCAGGCGGGTGCGATCCGTCACGGTATCACTCGTGCGCTGATGGAGTATGACGAGACTCTGCGTCCAGCTCTGCGTGAGGCTGGCTTCGTTACTCGTGACGCTCGTATGGTTGAGCGTAAGAAAGTGGGTCTGCGTAAAGCGCGTAAGCGTCCTCAGTTCTCCAAGCGTTAATCCGTCTCTGTACAGATTTCGTAAAAACGCCCGGGTCCCTGTGTCCCGGGCGTTTTTTTATGTCTGCGGGAAGTGATTTTTGTCGTTGGTGTCAGGTCAATACTTAGTCGCAAATGGGGCAAAAACAGTAGATATCTCCTTGTAAGAGGTGGGTATTTTCTTTACCATTTGGCGCATTTTAAAAATCCGTATTTCTGTGGTTTTTTATACTGAGCGATCAGGCAATGCATGTGATTTCTGCATGGTTTGCTGATCGAATGAGGGGAGAGAAACTTAATGAGCAATGACGGCGTGAACAAGGGCCGGCGTCGACTCCTGCTGGGCGCAACATCCGCCCTGGGTGCAGTAGGAGCCGTAGGTGCTGCAGTCCCGTTCGTAGCTTCCTGGAATCCGAGTGCTAAGGCTAAAACAGCTGGTGCGCCGGTGAAAGTGGATATCAGCAAGCTTGAGCCTGGTCAGCAGACTATCGCTAGTTGGCGTGGTAAGCCGGTTTGGATTATCAAACGTGGCGATGAAGCACTGAAAAACCTGGACGCTATTCCGGCAAGTAATCTGCTGGATGGTGATTCTGCAGGTTCTATTCAGCCAGGATACATCCCGGGCGACGCCAAGCGCTCTCTGCGTGATGATATCGTGGTACTGGTTGGTATCTGTACTCACCTGGGTTGCTCGCCAACCTATCGTCCAGAGATTGCCCCGGAAGATCTGGGCGCTGACTGGGTTGGTGGTTTCTACTGCCCATGTCATGGTTCCCGTTTTGACCTGGCAGGTCGTGTACTGAGCGGTTCGCCAGCACCTACTAACCTGGTGGTTCCACCTCACTCATACCTGGATGACAATGTGATCCTCGTAGGTGTCGATCAGGAGGCTGCGTAATGGCTGGTTACCGTAATAAAGGCAATCCTGGCCTGATGGGCTGGATTGATGATCGTTTCCCTGCGACAGCAATGTGGGAAGATCACCTGTCAAAATACTATGCACCGAAGAACTTCAACTTTTGGTATTTCTTCGGCTCCCTGGCACTGCTGGTGCTGGTAAACCAGATCCTGACCGGTATCTGGCTGACTATGAACTACAACCCAAGCGCAGAAGGTGCGTTTGCATCCGTTGAGTTCATCATGCGTGACGTCGAATACGGCTGGTTGCTGCGTTATATGCACTCCACTGGCGCCTCTGCATTCTTCGTGGTCGTTTATCTGCACATGTTCCGCGGCATGCTGTACGGTTCTTACCGTAAGCCTCGTGAGCTGGTGTGGATCTTCGGTATGACCATCTACCTGGCGCTGATGGCGGAAGCTTTCATGGGCTATCTGCTGCCATGGGGACAGATGTCTTACTGGGGTGCTCAGGTAATCGTTTCCCTGTTCGCTGCGGTACCAGTGATTGGTCCTGAGCTGGCTGAGTGGATTCGCGGTGACTACCTGATCTCTGGCGCTACCCTGACTCGTTTCTTCGCGTTGCACGTTATTGCGTTGCCGATCGTGCTGCTGGCGCTGGTTGTGCTGCACATCATCGCGCTGCACGAAGTGGGTTCTAACAACCCAGATGGTATCGAAATCAAGGAAAACAAAGACGAGAACGGCGTACCGCTTGATGGTATCCCATTCCACCCTTACTACAGTGTCAAAGATATTGTAGGTGTGGGCGTATTCCTGTTCGTATTCTGCTTCGTAATCTTCTTCTTCCCAGAAGGTGGTGGTTACTTCATTGAAGCACCTAACTTCGAACCTGCGAACCCGCTGAAGACCCCTGAGCATATTGCTCCTGTTTGGTACTTCACGCCATTCTACGCAATGCTGCGTGCGATTCCGCCAATCGCTGGCTCTCAGTTCCCAGGTGTTGTTGTAATGGGTGGTGCGATAGCGATCCTGTTCGTTCTGCCTTGGCTGGACCGTAGCCCGGTTAAATCCATTCGCTACAAAGGTATCTTGAGCAAGATCTGGTTGGTTGTCTTCGCGGTTAGCTTTGTAATCCTGGGTTACCTGGGTGTGGTGTCTTCCACTCCGATGCGTACCCTGGTTGCACAGATCTGTACTGGTCTGTACTTCGCGTACTTCATCCTGATGCCGTTCTACACCAGAATGGAAGCAACTAAACCAGTTCCGGAAAGGGTTACAGGCTGATGAAAAAGTTTCTCATTGCAATTGTAATGGCTGCGCTGCCTGTAATGGGTAATGCAGCAGGCGCTAAGGTGCCACTGGAAGACATCGATATCGATCTTGAAAACCATGCTTCTCTGCAGCGTGGTATGAAGACATTTGTTAACTACTGCCTGGGCTGTCACTCCGCTGAGTTTCAGCGTTATGAGCGCGCGGCTCAGGACCTGGGTATGCCGAACGAGCTGGTTGAAGAGAACCTGATCTTCGGTACCCATAAGGTGGGTGAACAGATGACGATCGCTATGGATAAGAAAGACGCTGCTGGCTGGTTTGGTGCTCCACCTCCAGACCTGACGCTTGAAGCGCGTCTGCGTAAGCCAGAGTGGATCTACACTTACCTGAAGAGTTTCTACGTTGACCCAAGTCGTCCATGGGGCGTTAACAACGTAGTCTTCAAAGACGTTGGTATGCCTAACGTACTGGAAGGCCTGCAGGGTAAGCAGACTCTGCATTGCTCTAAGGAAGAGTTGTTGAGTGGCGAAGTTCTGATCGATCCGCTGACCAATGAGCGCAAGAACGAATGTCTGAAATCAGACGGTTCTGGTAGCATGTCAGCAGAAGAGTTCGATAAGACTGTCTACGATCTGGTAAACTTTATGGCATACATGGGTGAGCCATCTCGTGTTGAGTCCGAGAAGCTGGGTATCAAAGTACTGATCTTCTTGTTTATCTTCACAATCTTCGCTTACCTGCTGAAGAAAGAGTACTGGCGCGATATCCACTAAGCTATCGTAGTTCATTGCTTTATTCGATACGCGGCTCGTTACGGGTCGCGTATCTTTTCGTTTTTAATGACATCAGTTTTTAGGGGGTTTATCGATGGGAGTTGTGGCAAAGCGTTCTTCCATGACCTTTTACTCAAATGGTGAAGACCATTACAGCCATAGGGTTCGTATTGTTCTGGCTGAGAAGGGGGTTGCGGTTGAGGTAATTGACAGCGACGTTAATGACCTACCGGAAGATCTGGTGTCCCTCAATCCATACAATAGCCTGCCGACTTTGTTGGATCGCGAGCTGGTTCTGTATGAGCCAAACGTGATGATGGAGTATCTGGATGAGCGTTTTCCTCATCCGCCACTGTTGCCGGTTTATCCGGTAGCGCGGGCTGAAAGTCGTCTTTATATCTACCGTATTCAGCGTGACTGGTGTGCTCTTGCGGATCGTCTGCTTGAGAATACTGAAGATATGGATGTGCTGGATGAGGTACGTAAGCAGCTGCGTGATAGTCTGGTTGCTGTTGCACCGGTGTTTGCTGAGAAAGACTTCTTCATGAGCGAAGAGTTCACGCTGGTTGATTGCTGTCTTGCTCCACTGTTGTGGCGTTTACCAATCATGGGTATTGAACTACCGGAAGAGCAGTGCAAACCGTTGCTGAAGTATATGGAAAGCCTGTTCGCTCGTGATGCTTTCCAGGAGAGTCTGTCCGAAGCAGAGCGTGAAATGCGCGACTAATCGGCATGTCTGTTTTTTAAAGGGATGAAGCTGGCTTCATCCCTTTTTTGTTTTTAAATTGGAATATTGCTCATTTTAGGGCTGTAGCCGATGTTTTTGCTGGGGTGAATAAATGAAGCCGAGTCGTCCTTATCTGGTGGCAGGGTTGTATGATTGGATACTGGATAACGATTGTACGCCGTATATCGTTGTCGATGCCGAAGTTAAGGGGGTGATGGTTCCTGAGCAGTTTGTTCAGGATGGACAGATTGTACTGAATATCACACCTGGAGCTGTTAGGGATCTGAGTCTTCAGGGCGATGCGATCTCGTTTAATGCGCGTTTCGGCGGTGTGCCGATGAACGTGTATGTTCCTTACGTAGCCCTGCTTGCAATCTATGCGAAAGAGAATGGTATGGGTATGGGATTTGGTATGGAGCCCGGTGCTGAGCTTTATCTGGAAGTTGATGAGGTCGAAGAGCCTGAAGTAGCGGAGGTCGAAGATACTTCTGAGATACCAGAGCCGGATCGACCTAAGAAAGGGCGGCCCTCCTTAAAAGTCATCAAGTAATAAAAAAGGGAGCCTGGGCTCCCTTTTTTATTACTTGATCGTATCAACGATTTACATACTCAAAGACCTTAACAATCTTTTGTACGCCACTGACTGACCGGACGATGTTAACTGCGGCGTCAGCCTCAGATGAAGATACCAGTCCCATCATGTATACAACGCCGTTTTCGGTTACCACTTTAATTCTACCGCCCTCTACCTGTTCGTTGGCTAGTAGTTCAACCTTAATGCGGCTGGTGAGGTAGATGTCGTTTGACTTAACGATTGTTGATACAGGGCCGGAGACGGTAAGTTCGTTATGTATCTTGCGAACTTTTCGTACCTGATTGGCAATATTTTCAGCTTCCTGACGAGAGGCGTCAGAGGGAACCTGGCCAGTTAGTAGAACGACACCGTTATAACTGGTAACAGCAATGTTGGCGTTGCGGAGTTCTTCGGAGCCTTTGCTGATGTTGACCAGGGCTTTGTTTTCGATCACTTCATCTTCAACGTAGCTGCCCCAGGTGCGGCTGCCGGTGTCTTCGGCGATTGGCTCTTCAGAGGTGGCGCTGATGATAGAGGCGCAGCCTCCGAGGGTTAGTGCGGCACCGATAGTAACGGAACAGGCAATAGTTTTTAGCGCTTTCATCCAGGTCAGGCTCCAAACAATTGATAGTCAATCAGGTCGCACAGGCTGTGGATAACCAATAGGTGTGCGCCATGAATAAGTGCATCATCATCCGATGGAATGCAGATTTCGATCTCGTCGGGGGATAGCAGTGCGGTCATGTTGCCGCCATCGTGTCCGGTCAGGGCGATGACGCACATTTCACGATCATGTGCTGCCTGGATCGCCTGGACCATGCTGTTTGAGCGCCCGTCTGTGGATATTGCCAGCAAAATATCGCCTGGTTGTCCCAGCGCTTGAATTTGCTTGGAATAAACCTCACTAAAACTACTATCAGCAGATATGCCGCTCAGCACGGACGCATCAGCCGCTAGCGATATGGCTGGCAACCCCGGACGTTCGTGATGGAATCGGTTGAGCAATAATGCACAGAAGTGCTGCGCTAAAGCGGCGGAACCGCCATTACCGACACATAAGATCTTACTTTCATTGACCAGGCAGTGGAGTAACAGTTCACCGGCATCGGCGATTGTTGGAGTGTAATGCTCAATTGTATGGGCATTAATATCCATTGAGTTGTGAAACTGACTGACGATACGGTCTTCTAGCTCCATCCGCTTTTTCCGGTCCTCAAATTATGAATGCGTCTTTATACCACAGAGGTGGCTGATTGGCAGAATTTGTTTCAAAAGCAATGACATCGAAGCGGCAGTTACGTTGATTGTGTTGTAAATGCTTACTTAGAAACCATTCGGCGGTCGCAATGATTTTGCGTTGTTTTCGATAGTCGACTGAGCCGGCTGCGCCACCAAAACCTTTGTGGCTGCGCAGACGGACTTCGATAAACACCAGTGTTTCACCATCAAGCATAATCAGGTCGATTTCACCGAACCTGCAGCTATAGTTCTCGGTGATCGCTCTCAGGCCTTGTTGCTGGAGCCACTGTTTGGTGTGTATTTCGGCTTCCTTGCCGGTAGTGGTATCGCTTTCCACATGGCTGTCCTTGTGTTTATTGTGCGAGGTGGGGGCTACCCTCCTGGAATACTGCCCATGGCATATCGCGCGAGATACGTCCATTGCCTTGTTCAATGTGCAGAACGCCTGTCTCACCCTTAATCCGAGCTTGTGGGCTCGCCTGCATCTGTTGCAGATATGGGTAGACGTTATAAGCATCGATGCCTAAGGCGTAAAGACGGCCAGAGCGCTGGCTGGTGTCCTGGCGTGTCTGGCTCAGCTGGAGCTTAAAGCGTGAAGGAGGCTCCAGTACCCAAGGTATGTCAACAAACTGGACCTGATTCAAATCGATGTCGCCAGCAGGATTGGCCAGGCCAGAATAGATCTGGGAGGTGGCATAGACCGGGACGTCACCAGCGTAATGGAAGGCGAGTGTCGGCTTGATCTGTCTTGCATCCAGCGGGCGGGCAGCAAGAAATACTGCCTGCACGTCTTTACGGCGGCGCTCTTCAAATTCGAGCTTCTGACCCAGAATCTTACGTACTTGCAGGTAGCGCTCTTTACTCTTGTCAGTTGTCAGTAGTTTGCTGACGGGTGCGGAGTAGTCACTTTCGTTGCCAAAGGAGACGCTGCCAACGACCAGGCCGCCTAACGCCTCGAACTGATCGGCAAAAGCATCTGCTGAGCGTTCGCCCCAGATCGCCTCAGGGGCGATGATCAGTGCGCGACGATGGCCGTCCTGCCAGATCTTCTCAGCGGCAGCTCTGGCTTCATCTTCCGCGCTGAGACCGAGCTGATAAAGATTGCTGCTGTTACTTGCGCCTGAGTAGTTGAGAGCTAGTACTGGCACGGGAAACTGGAAGCTGCCCAGCGTGCGGACATAGTTCTTATCAAGCGGGCCGATTACCAGATCAAGTTGCTTATCGGTAATCACCTGTTGTAACTGTTGAGCTGTAGTGACCAAGGTCGAGTCGATCAGCTCGATCTGGGGAGTCGGTTGGCCAGACTGCTGTGCTTCGAAGTAGGCCGTCATAAAACCATCGCTGATCAGCTGGGCTGGTTTAGCCAGTTTGCCGCTTTGTGGCAGCAGGAGGCCAATGCGATTAGCTTGAAGTCTTTTGGCACCGATTAGTTGCGCAACGCTGGTAGGCGGGGTTGCAGCGGCAGGGTGTGATTCCCAAAGCTGTTTCCATTCAGCTAATAGTTGGTGTTGCGAAGCAATGTCGGTTGCTGAACGAAGTGACTGTTCCAGTTCCAGCCAGCCTTGTTCGAAGTAGCTAGCTCGGCCGCTCTGTATGGTGTCACGAAGCTGCTGGTCAGACAGTTTATTCAACGTGATCCAAATCTGATCATGCCACTGTTGCTGTTCTGCTGGTGTTGACAGCTGGGCGATTGATACCAGCTCTTTAAGTGCTGCGAGAGTATCGTCCTGCTGGTTGTATGCTTCTGCACGCAGTTGGCTCAGCTGAATTCGTTGTGCTGCAGGTAGTGGCTCAGTCGTTGGCATTTGTGCCAGGACATTCAATGCCTGCTGGCTGTCCTGGCGTTCAAGAGCCGCTTCAGCCTTAAGCTTGGCAATGTTAAAGCGCAGGCTCGGTGGTAGCAGAGCGATGTCGACATCCTTGAGGATCAGGATAGCGTCCTGACGACGCCCCTGGGCGATCAGGTATTGCGCAGCTTCAGCTTTCAGGCTGGCTGCCTTAATAGGTGGAGCGCCTTCTGCTTGCTGTAGCAGCTGCTCTACTCGATCCTGTTTTTTAGCTGTCGTCGGCTTGCCGGGCTGGAATCCCGGGCCTGTACAACCTGCAAGGACTGCGGCGATAGTCACTGCAGTCAGAGACAGACGTAGTCTATTCATCATATACTCTGTCACCCTGTAAACGGATGGATAACCATGTCAGAAGCGGTTCTATATATTGTTGCAACGCCAATCGGCAATCTGGAAGACCTGACTCCAAGGGCTCAAGATGTGTTGCAGTCCGTTGCGATCATTGCAGCAGAAGATACCCGCCACAGTGCACGCTTAATGGCGCACTTTAACATTAAAACGCCGATGATTTCAGTGCATGAGCATAACGAAAGGCAACGAATTGATAAAATTGTCGAATTGTTGTCTTCCGGGCAGAGTGTTGCGCTCATTTCTGACGCTGGAACTCCGCTTATTTCCGATCCTGGGTTTGTTATCGTTCGCGCTGTGCGTGATGCAGGATTCAAGGTGTCGCCGGTACCTGGCTGCTGTGCTTTCGTAGCTGCTCTTAGTGCAGCAGGGCTGCCGTCCGATCGCTTTATTTTCGAAGGTTTTTTGCCTGCGAAGTCCGGTGCGCGTCAGCAGGTACTGGAGCAGTTTGCGGAAGAAAGCCGTACGGTACTGTTCTATGAGTCTACCCACCGCATTGAAGACTCGGTAGCTGATATGCTGCAGGTGTTTGGTGAAGAGCGTTTCGTGGTGGTGGCGCGGGAGCTTACCAAGACGTTCGAGACTATTCATGGTGCACCGGTAGGGGAGTTGCTTGAGTGGTTGCGCGCGGATCATAATCAGCGCAAAGGTGAATTTGTGGTATTGGTAAAGGGTGTCGAGTCTGCTGCCAGATCTGATGGTCTGGATGCCGAAGCGGAGCGTGTCTTAGATATCCTGCTGTCTGAGCTCTCGGTCAAGCAGGCCTCTGCATTGGCTGCGCAAATTACAGGTGTGAAAAAGAAACAGCTGTATCAGGCAGCTCTCGATAAACAAAAGTGAGCGTTATCCGGTAATACTGGGTAAGAATTGCTTGCTGTCTCTGTGTTTGCTGGTATCCTTCCCCGCGAAGAGATCGCCAGACAGTCGCCGCCTCTTTTGAGGGGGAGGAAAGTCCGGGCTTCACAGGGCAGGGTGCCAGATAACGTCTGGGCGGCGCAAGCCGACGGAAAGTGCAACAGAGAGTATACCGCCTAAGCATCTTCGGATGCCGGTAAGGGTGAAACGGTGCGGTAAGAGCGCACCGCGTGGGTGGCAACATTCCACGGCGATGGTAAACCCCACCTGAAGCAAGACCAAATAGGGACCCATTACGGCGTGGCCCACGCTGGGTCCGGGTAGGTCGCTAAAGATATGCGGCGACGTATATCGTAGATGAATGACTGTCCACGACAGAACCCGGCTTATCGGCGGTCTCTTCAACCTTCCTTTCTATCGTTTCCGATCTGTTTTATTGATCAATTAAATGTTCTTTGATCTGCCGAATGATGGCGAGAGCGCGGTATTGCCTTGAGGCTGATTCTGTCTGCGCTCTTCTCGTGGCGTTTGATCAAAATAGTTGCGGTAGGCAGTGCTGAAGTATGATGCGCTGGAGAAGCCGCACATCTGTCCGACTTCTAGGATTGGGTAATCCGTCAGGCGTAACAATTGTCGTGCTTTTTCCATGCGGATTTCCAGATAGTACTGTGAAGGCATTGATTGCAGGTGGCGTTTGAACAGGCGTTCCAGATGACGGCGGCTGACACCTACATGTCGAGCTAGGTCGTCACTGGTAAGGGGTTCTTCAACGTTTGCTTCCATCAGTTCTACGGCTTCCAGTAGTTTTGGCTGGTTGATGCCGAGGCGTGATTTGAGTGGTGCTTTTTGCTGTTCGTCAGCGTTTCTGTACTGGCCGTACACCATCTCATCTGCGATGGCTGCGGAGATCGAGTTGTCGAGACGCTGGCTAATCATGTACAGGATCATATCCAGTGTCGAAGCACCGCCTGCGCAGCTAATGCGGTGGTTGTCGTGTTCGTAGAGATTTCGACTTGCCTTTAGACGCTGTGATGCCTGGCGTAATGACTGATCAAAACGCCAATGGGTGGTGACTCGATGGTGGTCATAAAGCCCCGCCTGGGCGAGGATGCAGCTTCCAGCTCCAATGCCTACTATCAGTCGATTATCGTTTTTTTGCTCTCTTATCCACTGTAGTAGTTCTTCGTTTATCAACTCTGCTTCGCCGGCAAGGATCATCATGATATCGCTGGGCTTGCTGCTCAGGGCCGCGCTATGGCATGGGATGTTGATGTTGCAGTTGCTGCTGACGGGCTGGCCGTCAGCGCTGGCTATGGTCAGTTGAAAGGCCGGTTGCTTAAGTTGCTCGTTCGCTAAATGAAGCGACTCGGTAATATTGCTGAACGCTGACAACGAAAATTTCGGGCACAGCAGTAGTGTGACCTGAGCACAGCTATGACTATTTTCGTGATAAACGCCTGTCACCTGGTTCTTTTCCCTGAGACTGCCTGAGTAATGAAGCTATGATTCCGAATTACGCTAGGGCGAGTTTTCGGACCTATAACAATTGAGATCTATCTCTCTGATTTTGCGGAAGGATACCGCGCACAGCTGTTGGATACCTCACTTTCTTTTCTATTTGACGGGTTAAGTTAAAAAATAGGTCGCCGCAGCGAAACTTTCTAGCGCCGCTTATAGGAATAATGGTCGTTAACAATTCCGACTGCTTTGTTCTGGCTTTGGTCAGAGTTTCAAGAGGTAACTAAGAAATGACTGATAAGACCGTATCCCGCAGCAATTTTGAAAATGTAATGGTACCTAACTATGCACCGCAGCAGATGGTGCCTGTTAAGGGTGAAGGTGCCCGTGTTTGGGATCAGGAGGGTCGCGAGTATATTGATTTTGCTGGTGGTATCGCAGTTAACTCCGTCGGTCATCGTCATCCGGAAGTTGTTCAGGTACTGAAAGATCAGGCTGACAAAATCTGGCATCTGTCGAATGTTTACACTAACGAGCCAGCTCTTGCTCTGGCGCAGCAACTGCAGGATCTGACCTTTGCTGACAAGGTGTTCTTCTGTAACTCTGGTGCGGAAGCGAACGAAGCAGCGTTCAAACTGGCGCGTCGTTACGCGTTTGATCATTTTGGTCCTGAAAAGAATGAGATCATTGCGTTTAATCAGGCTTTCCATGGTCGTACGTTGTTTACCGTATCTGTCGGTGGTCAGCAGAAATATCGTGAAGGTTTTGAGCCTGTACCGGGTGGTATCTCCCATGTTCCTTACAACGATATCGAGGCACTCAAAGCTAAGATTTCTGATCGTACTTGTGCAGTGGTGATGGAGCCTATCCAGGGTGAGGGTGGCGTTATTCCTGCTGATCCTGAATTCGCTAAGCAGGTTCGTGAGCTGTGTGATGAGCACAATGCGCTCTTGATCTTTGATGAAGTTCAGACAGGTGTGGGTCGTACTGGCCATCTGTATGCGTATGAAGGTCTGGGTGTGACTCCGGATATTTTGAGCACAGCGAAAGCACTTGGTGGTGGTTTCCCTGTTGGTGCAATGCTGGCTACCTCTAAAGTAGCGGCAAGCTTTGTAATGGGTACTCACGGCAGTACTTACGGTGGTAACCCGCTGGCATGTGCGGTGGCTGGCAAGGTGCTGGATATCGTGTCCGATAAAGCTGTACTCGCTGGCGTTCAGGAAAAAAGTGATCGCTTCGCTGCGGGCCTTGCTGCACTAAATGAAAAATATGGAATTTTCACTGAGGTGCGTCGCGCAGGTCTGCTGATCGGTGCTGAGCTGATTCCTGAGTGGCACGGTAAGGCTGCGCAGTTTAACAAAGCGGCTCACGCAAATGGTCTGATGATGCTGGTTGCTGGTCCAAACGTGCTGCGTATGACTCCGTCTCTGCTGATTGAAGATGCAGATATCGATGCGGGTCTGGCAATCCTGGATAAAGCCATTGCTCAGGTACTGGAGGCTTAAGGTCTAAAGTGCGGGTCGCCTCAGCAACAGCGCTGAGGCGGCTAATAAGGAATAATAACTTCTCACTCTGAAAAGGATCTGTCTGTAATGCAGCAACATGATTTTACACCTTGGGTAAATTGGCTCGATGACAAGTACGACGAAATGCTGGAAAAAACGATCCGGCTTGTACGTATCAACTCTGGCAGCCTGAATCACGAGGGTGTAAATGAAGTGCGTAAGTTGCTGGCGGAATTCTGTCAGGAGTTGGGTGGTGAACAGGAAGTGATTGCTGTGAAGCCATACGAGGTGGTGAATGAGCAGGGCGAGAAAGAGTTCTTCGAAATGGGTAAGGCGCTGCGTATTACAAAGCGTCCCGAAGCGCCCCTGCAAATCTTCCTCTGTGGCCACATGGATACAGTCTTCCCTGTTGACCATCCATTCCAGGATATCACCTGGTTGGATGATGAAACACTGAATGGTCCGGGTGTTGCGGATCTCAAAGGCGGTCTGGTTGTGATGATTAAAGCTCTGGCAGCGCTGGAGCGGAGCCCTTGGGCGGACCAGATTGGTTGGCAAATTCTATTTAACCCAGATGAAGAGATTGGTTCTCAGGGCTCTGCAGGACTGATCATTGATGCCGCGGAGAAGTGCGATCTGGGTATGATCTACGAGCCAAGTTTTCCTGATGGTAATTTGGCTGGGGCTCGAAAAGGTAGCGGTAATTTCAGTGTTGTTTCTAAAGGTCTGGCTGCACATGCGGGTCGTGAGCATCATCTGGGGCGTAACGCGGTTCGGGCGATGTGTGACTTTGTTGCAATGATTGATGATCTGAACGGACAGCGCGAAGGCGTAACGATCAATCCCGGATTCATCCATGGCGGAGGTGCGGTCAATATAGTGCCGGATAACTGTATGTCTCGCTTTAACATACGTCTGGAGCGTTCCGAAGATGAGAAGTGGTGTCTTGATCATCTGAATCGGATTATTGATGAGATTAACCAGCGGGATGGTATCTCAATTGAGCTGCATGGTGGTTTCGGGCGTAAGCCGAAAGAACTCAGCCCAGCGAATGAGAAGCTGTTTATGCTGGCTCGTGAGTGTGGCGAAGTACTGGGAATGACATTGCAGTGGTTGCCAACAGGTGGTTGTTGTGACGGAAATAACCTGGCGGCTGCAGGGGTGCCAAATATTGATACCCTAGGTGTTCGTGGCGGTAAGATCCACAGCAGCGATGAGTACCTTAAGGTGGACAGCCTGACTGAGCGTGCGAAGCTAAGTGCGCTGCTGCTGATGAAGTTGGCGACCTGTGAAGACTATAGCTGGCTGGAGACAAAATAATGTTGATTGTTCGTCCGGTAGTTGAACAGGATATGCCAGCGGTCGAAGCGCTGGCTAAGCAAGCGGGTAGCGGTTTAACGAATCTGACAGAGGATCGTGACTATCTGACTGCACTGATTGCGAATACGCAGCGCTCACTACGTGATGCTCCGGACGAGTTTTTGGCTCGCGATAGCTATCATTTTGTATTGGAAGATCTGGCTACAGATCAGGTGGTGGGTATTGCCGGGGTGCAGTCTGCTATCGGCATCACATCGCCATATTACAGTTATCGTATTGACGAGATTGTGCACGCGTCGAACGAGCTTGAGATTCATAACCGGATGCCTGCTTTGCATCTGTGTCAGGACTACACAGGGTGCAGTCGTTTTTGTTCGTTGTTTATAGCGCCTGAATATCGTTCCCCGGCAAATCTGCAGCTATTGTCCCGGGCCAGAATGATGTTTATGGCTCAGTATCCGGAGCGTTTCGCCCGACGTACCGTAGCAGAGCTACAAGGGTTGCTGGATGAGAATGGTCAATCGCCATTTTGGGAATCCTTGGGGCGGGATTTCTGCAACATGGAGTTTGCTCAGGCGGATTACCTGACAGCGATTGATTCGAAGAGCTTTATTGCTGATCTGATGCCTCGCTTCCCGGTTTATACAACTTTGCTAACACCGGCGGCGCGCAAGGCGCTGGGGCAGCCGAGACCGGATATCGAGCCAGTCATGGATCTGCTTGAAGACGAAGGTTTTGTCTATCGCGGTTATGTCGATATCTTTGATGCCGGTCCAACGATCGAGTGTCGGACCAGTGATATTCGTACCGTCGATCAGAGTGTATGTGCTGATGTAAATGTAGCCGATACCCCTGCCGATAATGAATGGGTATTGGTGAGTAACAATCGATTGCTGGATTATCGCTGTATGTTGGTTCCAGCAAGTGCCGATGGGCTGCCTGTGATGTCTGACGAGCAGGTTTCAGCTTTGCTGGCAGAGGCTCAGATCAGGACGATCCCTGTTGCTGCAGCTGAAATTGCATTGGGTTGAAGCGCCCGGTCGATTCGTAATATTTCCGGTAGTTCAGGATAGTGCGGACATTAGTCTGTAGGGGATTGTGCGTCCTGAATCTGCCTTTGATTAATCAGTTTGAGGTGAGCCGATATGATGGTAGTGCGCCCTGTTAAAGAGAGTGACTGGACTGATTTGCGCCATCTGGCCAGCCAGACCGGGCCTGGTTTTACATCGTTGCAAGATAACGATGAGCAGGTACGGGGTAAGCTGGATGCGGGGATTAAGGCTTTTGATCCAGAAACGCGTCGCGAAGATATTAGTTATCTGTTTGTGCTTGAGGATACTGAGCAGCAGAAGGTGGTCGGTGTTTGCGCGATCTATACCGCCGTAGGTATGTGCGATCCGTGGTACAACTACCGTGTTGGGACTGTGGTACATGCATCTCGAGAGCTGGATGTTTACAACCAGACGCAGACATTGTCGATCAGTAACGACTACACCGGATACACCGAGATGGCGACCCTGTTCCTGTCGCCTGACTATCGCCATAGTAAAAACGGCCATCTGTTGTCCAAATCTCGTTTCCTGTTTTTGGCTGAGCATCCGAAGATGTTCCATGAGATGGCGATTGCAGAGATGCGTGGTTACTCAGATGAAAACGGTGTCTCGCCGTTTTGGGAAGGGCTTGGCCGACATTTCTTTACCATCGATTTTGCCAAGGCGGATCAGCTTTCCTATCGCGATAAAGCCTTTATTGCTGAGTTAATGCCTAAGTACCCGATCTACACCAATCTGTTGCCTGAGACGGCGGTGGAAGTGATCGCGAAGACCCACGATAAGACTGTGCCGGCCCGTCGTTTGCTTGAGGGTGAAGGTTTCCGTTATGGCAGTCATATCGATATTTTCGATGGTGGCCCGGTACTTGAAGCGCCGATCAAGGATATTCGAGCGGTACGTGACAGCAGGAATAGTCGCTGCCAGGTCGTACGAGAGATCGCTGATGAAAAACTGTATCTGATCAGTAATGGTGGTTATGAAAATTACCGTTGCTGCATGGGGGCAGCGTTAAAACTTGAAGATGGTCAGGTAGCAGTGACTGAAGAGACTGCGTCTGCCCTGGATATTAAGCCGGGTGATACTGTGCGCCTGGTACCGCTTTTTGCTGAGAGGAGTGCCTGAGTGATGTCTGCAAATCTGTTTATTAATGGTGAATGGCTGGCTGGCGAAGGGGCTGAGTTTGTATCTGTCTGCCCTGCAAACGGCAAGCAGGTTTGGAGTGGTGCTTCTGCTACTGCTGCTCAGGTGAATGCGGCAGTTGCTGCAGCCCGTGCAGTGGCTGCAGATTGGGCTGATCGAGCGTTGGAAGAGCGCGTCGAGCTGGTGCGCCGTTATGTCAAAGTGCTGGAAGAGAAGCGTGAAGAGCTGGCGCTGACCATTGCAGAAGAGACTGGTAAACCACTGTGGGAAACCCGTACTGAAGCAGGTGCAATGATCGGTAAGGGTGAGATCTCTATTAAGGCGCATCAGGATCGTACAGGTGACCGTGAGTCTGAAATGCCGGGTGCGAAGGCGGTGCTTCGTCATAAGCCTCACGGCGTAGTGGCTGTATTCGGACCTTATAACTTCCCGGGGCATCTGCCGAATGGTCATATTATCCCTGCATTGATTGCTGGTAATACTGTTGTACTTAAACCAAGCGAGCTGACGCCTAAGGTTGCTGAGTTGATGGTTCAGTGCTGGCAGGAAGCTGGTTTGCCAGCGGGTGTGCTGAATTTGGTGCAGGGTGAGAAAGAGACCGGTATGGCACTGGCTGCAAATACTGAGATCGACGGTCTGTTCTTTACTGGTAGTTCCAATACTGGCCACATCCTGCATAAGCAATTTGCAGGTCAGCCAGAAAAAATTCTGGCATTAGAAATGGGTGGTAATAACCCGTTGATCATTGGTGAAATCAGTGATCTGACTGCTGCGGTGCATGAGACTGTTCAGTCTGCCTATATCACCTCCGGTCAGCGTTGCACTTGTGCTCGTCGTTTGTTTGTACCAGTGGGTGATAAAGGGGATGCTTTTATCGCCGCACTGAGTAAAGCAGTGACTAATATTAAAGTGGGTGAGTGGGACGCCGAAGATCAGCCTTTCATGGGTTCGCTGATCTCCGAGGGTGCAGCTCAGGGTATGTTGAAGGCTCAGGCAGAATTGGTTGAGCTGGGCGCTAAGCCGCTGGTAGAGATGGTGTCTCTGAAAGAGGGAACAGGTCTGGTTTCACCGGGGCTGATTGATGTGACAGAGATTGAACTACCGGATGAAGAGCATTTCGGGCCGCTGCTGAAAGTGGTGCGTTACGAAACCCTGGATCAGGCGATCGAAGGTGCGAACAATACTCGTTATGGTCTGTCCGCAGGTATCTTCAGTGATAACGAAGATGAATATCGTCAATTCTATCGCCGTATCCGTGCCGGGATTGTTAACTGGAACAAACAGTTAACGGGTGCCAGCAGTGCAGCTCCGTTTGGTGGTATCGGTGCCAGTGGTAACCATCGCGCCAGTGCTTATTATGCGGCAGATTACTGCGCTTACCCGGTAGCAGGTCTTGAAGCTGAGTCTCTAGTGCTGCCGGCGTCACTGGCGCCAGGTCTTAAGCTGGACTAATGCAATAAGAGGGAGGTGTCTTGCCTCCCTTCGCAAACGACTTTTCTGGAGATAACAATGAGCGCTGTTGAAGCGAATTTTGATGGTCTGGTAGGGCCAACACACAACTATAGCGGTCTGTCGTTTGGTAATGTTGCATCCGAGCGAAATCAGGCTGTGCCATCCAATCCGCGTGAGGCTGCACTTCAGGGCTTGGCGAAAATGAAAGCGCTGCATGATCTGGGTATGACTCAGGGTGTGTTAGCGCCGCAGGAACGTCCGGATATCCATACGCTGCGTCGCTTGGGATTCGGTGGAACTGACGAGCAGGTGCTGGCTGCAGTTGCAAAGCAAGCGCCCTATCTGTTGAATGCTTGCTGTTCTGCTTCCAGTATGTGGACTGCTAATGCGGCGACTGTATCTCCGAGTGCTGATGCAGCTGACGGTAAGGTTCATTTCACCCCTGCGAATCTGACGAATAAATTCCATCGTTCTATTGAGCATGAAACGACTGGCCGAATCCTGCAGGCGACTTTTGCTGACAAGCAGCACTTTAGCCACCATCAGGCATTGCCAGGCGCGGAACACTTCGGTGATGAGGGGGCGGCAAATCATACTCGTTTCTGTCGTGAATACGGTGATGCGGGCGTAGAGTTCTTTGTTTTCGGTCGCTATGCATTTGATGCGTCTAAGCCGGAGCCGAAGAAATACCCGGCACGTCATACCTTTGAGGCATCTCAGGCTGTTGCTCGCATGCATAAGCTTGATGATTCCCGCGTGGTCTATGCGCAGCAGCATCCGGACGTGATTGATCAGGGCGTGTTCCATAACGACGTGATTGCGGTGGGTAATCGCGATCTGATGTTCTGCCATGAAAATGCATTTCTCAATCAATCTGAAGTCATTGCTGACCTGACGCAGGCTTTTGCTGGTGATTTTAAAGTGATTGAAGTGCCTGTTGATGAAGTCAGTGTGGCAGACGCGGTAAATTCCTATCTGTTTAACAGTCAGTTGCTGGCATTGCCGGGTGGAAATACTGCTTTGGTTATTCCGGAGGAGTGTCAGAAGACACCTGCAGTGTGGAATTACTTGCAGAAGCTGGTGACCGAAGGGCGTGGCATTGATGAGTTGAAGGTGTTCGATCTGAAGCAGTCAATGAGTAATGGCGGTGGTCCTGCTTGTCTGCGCTTGCGAGTTGTACTGACAGAGCAGGAGAAGGCTGCGGTAAATCAGTCTACGCTGATGAGTGATGCGCTTTACTCCAGTCTGACCGGTTGGGTTGAGAAGCACTATCGGGATCGTCTGGCTGAAGCCGATCTTGCTGATCCTCAATTGCTGCGTGAGTCTCGCACAGCGCTGGATGAGCTGACTCAGATTCTGAATCTTGGTTCGGTTTATCCGTTCCAGCTCTAATCTGGATCTATCCCCCAAGAGCCCGCGGTCGATTATGCTGCGGGCTTTTCTATTTTGGGTCATTGAAAAAGTAGGCTGTGTTATAATCTCGGCGCGCTTTTTAGAGCGGGGTGTAGGCCTTTTTTTGTGGTATGGGCTAAGAAATTTTCTCATCTTGGATCTCCGGGTTGTGTTCATCGTTTTATTCCTTCCTTTTTATAAGGTGATGATTTTAAAAGCATCGTCTTAGTGGTACTCCCTCCGTTTTCTCTTCTGCTTTAAATCTACTAATGATCGGCGGTCTGAGCCCCCGCCATTCCTTGCATTGACTGGTGTTAATTTCTATAGTGTGCGATGTGGGGTAAAGTGGGTAAAAGTGGGTAATTCTGGTGCAGAAAGGGGAGTTGAAGTGTTTCGTGGCATGAATCCGGTCAATCTCGATGCGAAAGGGCGGCTAGCTGTTCCGGCCCGCTATCGCCCGAGGATTGCTGACTGCTGCGAAGGTGAAATGGTCGTTACCATTGACACTGAAGCACGATGTTTACTGCTATACCCGCTGCCCGAGTGGATTGAAATCGAGAAGAAGCTCGAACAGTTGCCCAGCTATAACAAGGCAGCCAGAAGAATTCAGCGGTTATTGATCGGTCATGCGACTGAGGTGGAATTAGACTCCGCTGGTCGGTTTTTACTGCCCGCTCCGCTGCGTGAATACGCGGGCATGGAAAAGAAAGTTGTCCTGCTGGGTCAGGGGAAAAAATTTGAAATCTGGAGTGAGTCAGTCTGGCAGAGTACTCGGGATGAGTATCTCGAAGAACTTGACGACGAAGATAGTATTCCAGAGCAATTGCTAACACTTTCGCTCTAACAATTTAGAAGCGGAAAGATGGGGTTTTTAATAGATGGGTGAGCAGTTTAGCCATAAAACGGTATTGCTGGATGAGGCGGTTGAAGACCTGGTTCATGATGCTGATGGCTTTTATATCGACGGAACTTTTGGTCGCGGAGGACATTCCGGGCTGATTCTTTCGCAGCTCTCTGAAACTGGTCAATTGATGGCGATCGATAAGGACCCGCAAGCCCACGAACATGCCGCTAAGCATTTCTCTGGTGATAAGCGGTTTAGCATCGAAAGGGGATCATTTGCTGAGCTGCAGCAGTTCGTTGAAGCTCGCGATATGGCTGGAAAAGTCTCCGGTGTGTTGTTGGATCTGGGGGTTAGCTCCCCGCAGCTGGATGATCCGGAGCGGGGCTTTAGTTTCCTGAATGATGGCCCTTTGGATATGCGCATGGACCCAGATGTAGGTCAAAGTGCTGCTGAATGGATCAGCGAAGCAAGTGAAAAAGAGATCGCTGATGTTATCTATACCTACGGAGAGGACAGATTTGGTCGTCGTATGGCTAGAGCCATAGTGGCGGCCCGTACCGAGTCGCCGATCACCACCACGGCGCAGCTGGCGAAAATCATCGCAGAAGCAAATCCCGCCTGGGAGAAGGGGAAACATCCGGCCACAAGAGCTTTTCAGGCTATCCGCATCCATATCAATAAGGAGCTGGAAGACCTGGAGCTGTGCCTGGATCAGGCGTTGGAAATGCTGGCCGTCGGTGGTCGCCTGGTGGTGATCAGCTTCCATTCGTTGGAAGATCGAATTGTTAAACGCTTTATTCGCAAATATGTCAAAGGTGACGAGCACTTACCGCCCGGTATTCCTGTTACCGACGATATGCTGAATCAGCGCCTTAAGGGGCTTGGCAAGGCGAAGAAAGCGAGTAAACAGGAAGTGGATGAGAATCCAAGGTCCCGCAGCGCGGTGATGAGGGCGGCAGTAAAATTGAAATGAAGGTGAACTGGCGCTTCTGGTCTGCTCAGGATGAGCTGAAAGAAGAGGGAAATGAAGTACCGGATGAGCAGCAGGTCTCTGAAGATGCTGTGCAGTTGGTGGCATCATCTGAGCTTATATGGCCTGCAGCTGTTTTGACAGCTCTGGTAAGTGCGGTCGTAGTGACCGCAGTGCTGATTACGTACAGTGCATTTGAGTACCGTATTTTGTTCAATCAGCACCAGAAGCTGGTGCAGCAATGGGATCAGTTACAGGTTGAGTGGGCTCAATTGGTGCTTGAACAAAGTGCCTGGGGGGCCAACAACCGAGTCGAACAGCAGGCTACGAAGAAACTGGTAATGGTTGTTCCCGATACATCTCAGATGGAGATCGTTCGCGATGAGTGAAGTTCTGGAACAGGAGCCACAACAGAGCGAAGGACCGGAGGAAACTCCTGTTGCTGAGCAGAGTGCCGCGCGTAGCTGGCGTCTGTGGTTGATAGCCTTTTTGATGGTGCTGATCGCGGGTGGAATAGTCGCGAAACTGGTTTCACTGTATGTGGTTGATCAGGCATTTTTGCAAAGCCAGGGCGATGCGAGGACATTGCGTACCACGTTGATCCCGGTACATCGCGGTATTATTCGTGATCGTAACGGCGAACCCCTGGCGGTCAGTGCTCCGGTTGCGACTGTCTGGGCGAACCCTAAAGAGGCGGACCTTCAGCATGAAAAATTAGGTGCTTTGGCGAAGTTGCTTGAGATGCCACGAGCAGACCTGATCCAGCGGCTGAAAAAGTTTCGCTCCAAACAGTTTCTTTACCTGAAACGGCAGTTAACACCTGAACTCGCTTCTAAAGTGGATGCGCTGTCGATTCCGGGTATAAATGTCGATCGTGAATATAAGCGCTACTATCCAGCGGCTGAGGTTGCGACCCATCTGGTTGGCTTTACAAATGTTGATGGTGAGGGGCAGGAAGGGTTGGAGCTTGCCTTTAATGACTGGTTGCGAGGGGAGCCAGGTAAGAAGCTGGTTTTGAAGGATCGTCTCGGTAGAACCATCAAGCATATTAAATCGCTCGAAGAGCCAGATCCGGGTGAAGACCTGCAGCTGAGTATCGACCTGCGGGTTCAGTATATGGCTTACCGGGAGTTGAAAGCGGCTGTCCGTTCTCACCGGGCAGACGGCGGTTCAGTCGTGGTACTGGATGCGCGTTCCGGGGAAGTGCTGGCAATGGTTAACCGGCCTTCATACAACCCGAATGATCGCGGTCGCCTGAAGCCTGCTGCATTGCGTAACCGGGCGATGACCGACGTGTTTGAACCGGGCTCGCCAATGAAACCGATTACAGTCGCTGCTGCGTTGATGAGCGGCAAATACACTCCAGAGAGTGTGATTGATACGGCGCCGGGATACATCAGGATTAAAGGGCATACAATCCGGGATCACCGCAACTACGGTGATCTGGATCTGGAGCGGGTGATACAGAAATCGAGCAATGTTGGAGCAACCAAGTTAGCTCTCAGTATGCACTTTGACAGTGTGCGCCGACTGATGGCCAACATGGGGTTGGGGGAATCAACCGGATCAGGTTTTCCGGGTGAACGAACGGGTACATTGCCGTATATAGCGGAAAAACGGGTTGTTGAACGGGCAACTATGTCATACGGGTACGGTCTGGCTATTACGCCATTGCAATTGGCACGTGCCTATACCGCATTCGCGAATGGCGGGGTGATCAGGTCAGTGTCGTTGCTGAAGCAGGAGCAGCCTGATGAAGGGCTTCGAGTGATGCCAGAGGAAGTATCTCGTCAGGTGCTGGAAATGATGGAGTCTGTCATTAGTACCGCAGGCAGTGGTCGCAGGGCTGCTGTTGATGGATATCGGGTTGCAGGAAAGACGGGTACTGTCCATAAGCTTGGGCGTGCTGGATATATCGATGATCAATATGTATCGGTGTTTGCTGGTGTCGCACCGGTGCAAAACCCTGAAATCGTCGTCGTAGTCATGGTTGATAACCCTAAGGGGCAGGAATACTACGGCGGCGAAGTGGCTGCGCCTGTATTTTCACGTGTCACAGGTGGCGCACTGAGATTGTTGAATGTGGCGCCTGATAACTGGCCGCAGGAAGAAGGAAAGGTAGCAAGCAGATGAGTATTGAATGTCAGTTAAATGAATTGCTGCCTGAATTAAACGAGGGTGATGCAGCACTTTCTGTTACTGGGGTTTGTCAGGATAGTCGGCAAGTTAAGTCCGGTTATCTGTTTATCGCACGCTCTGGCTTGCAGCATCGTGGGGCTGACTACATCGAGCCAGCGGCTAGTAGTGGAGCTGTCGCTGCGTTAGCTGATGCTTTAGAGATAACTGCAGAAGAAGCTGCGGGTTTTAGTATCCCTGTGATCCGTGTTGAATCGCTTGTATCGCGTATTGGTGAAATTGCTTCCCGTTTCTATGGGCGGCCATCTGCAGATTTGCTGATGATTGGTATTACCGGAACTAATGGAAAAACGTCATGTGCGAATTTCGTAGCGACTGCTCTGAATACATCGGGTATTAGGGCTGCGGTGATAGGTACCATTGGGAATGGTTTTCCGGGTGAACTGAAGGGGGCGACTCATACCACACCAGATGCTGTGTCACTACAGAGGGTTCTGGCAGAACTGAAGCAGCAGGGTGCGGAAGCGATAGTGATGGAAGTATCTTCACATGCCATCGATCAGGGACGAATTAACGGTGTTGAGTTTGATATAGCTGCCTTCTCAAATCTGAGTCGTGACCATCTTGATTACCACGGCTCGATGGACGCATATGGCGCTGCCAAGTCGCGTCTGTTTACTGATTTCGGAATTACACAACATGTCATCAATATTGATGATTCTTACGGCAGAGAGATTGCACAGCGTCTGGATGCTGGGCATCAGACGCTCAGCTGTGCTGAACAGAATGCTTCAGCGGACTTGGTAGTGCTGGAGCAGGAATTAAGCCTGTCTGGCATGGCTCTGAAGATGAAAATTGGCGAACAGGTCGTAACTGTCCGGAACAAACTGCTCGGACAATTTAATGTTGCCAATGTTTTGCTAACAGCCGGGATTTTGTATCAGGCAGGTTTTTCAGCCCAGCAGGTGATTGAAGGGCTGGAGAGTCTGACGCCTGTTTGCGGTCGGATGGAATGCATAGCTGAGGATGGTGCTCCATTGATCGTTGTTGATTATGCACATACGCCTGATGCTCTCGAAAAGGCGCTACAGGCAGTGAGGCTGCATCAACCTGACAAACTTTGGTGTGTTTTCGGTTGTGGTGGTGATCGTGATACTGGCAAGCGGGCCGAAATGGCAGCAGCAGCATCTGAGCTAGCCGACGTGGCAGTGGTAACCAGTGATAATCCAAGAACAGAAGATCCTCAGACGATTGTAGATATGGTCGCTAAAGGGCTGCTTGAAGGACGGCAGGCGCACGTAGAGGTTGATCGCCGGGCGGCTATAGAATTTGCCGTCAATGAGGCCGGTGCCAGGGATATTGTGCTGGTGGCGGGGAAGGGGCACGAGGACTATCAGGAAATAAACGGTATCCGTCATCCATTTAGCGATCAGCAGGTTGTAAGGGAAGCGATGACGAAAAGGGGGCGTGCATGATTCGGTCATTGTTGTTATCGGAATTGTGTAGGCCGCTTAAGGCACAGTTGCTGGGTGACGATATCGCTTTTGATCGCTTGAGTACTGATACTCGCGCAATTGCAAACGGCGATCTTTTTCTGGCGCTGACAGGGCCTAATTTCGATGGTCACAACTTCGCTGAGGCGGCGGTGGCGGCTGGTGCTTCTGCCTTAGTGGTAGATCATCCGCTTGATCTAGAGATTCCACAGCTAATTGTCGCCGATACAAGACTGGCATTAGGGCTCATAGGGCAATACAATCGCTCGCTTTTTTCCGGACAGGTAATAGCTGTGACCGGAAGTAGCGGTAAAACCAGCGTTAAAGAGATGCTTGGTAAAGTGATGTCTGCCAATGGGCCGACCTTAACGACCAGAGGGAATCTAAATAACGATATTGGTGCTCCGCTGACGCTGTTGAGTATTGAGGTTGATCATCAGGTGGCTGTGATTGAACTTGGGGCGAATGCTCAGGGTGAAATCGACTATACAGTGGGGCTGGTGCAACCGGATGTGGCAATTTTGAACAACGCGATGGGTGCGCATCTGGAAGGTTTTGGCGGGCTACAGGGTGTCGTCAAGGCTAAAGGCGAGATTTTTAATGGTCTGGGGCAAGAAGGAACGGCCATTGTAAATCGCGATGATCCGCATGCGGATGTCTGGTTATCGAACTTGGCTGGACGAAAGGTCCTAACTTTTGGTTTTGCGGATACTGCTGATATCAGGGCTGAAAATCTGCAACTGCAATCGAATCATTGTTATCGCTTTGAGCTGGTCATTGATGGGCAGAAATCTGAAGTGAAACTGCAGGTTCTTGGACGTCACAGTGTAGCCAATGCTCTGGCGGCGGCGGCTGCGGCAACAGCGTCAAAAGTGAGCCCGTCTCAGATTGCGACCGGTCTCTCTGGCTTCACCGGAGTGCCAGGGCGAATGAATGTCCTGGCAGGGGTTAATGGATGTCAGGTCATTGATGATAGTTACAACGCTAACGCAGGCTCTGTTTGTGCGGCAATTGATGTGCTTGAAAGTCTGGAGGGGCAGCGCTGGTTAGTGCTCGGCGATATGGCTGAGCTGGGTGATGAAAGTCAGGAACAGCACGCTCTGGTCGGCGGATATGCTGCCGAAAAAGGATTGGACGCACTGTGGGCAGTGGGTCCTGAATCATTATCTACCGTTGCTGCTTATCAGGCTAATGGTGGAGTCGGCGGTGTTCACTTTGAGCATAAAGCTCAGTTAATTGAAGAATTATTACAACATGCAGGCGCGGGCCATACCTTTTTGATGAAAGGGTCACGGAGTTCTGCAATGGATCAGGTGGTGAATCGCCTGACGAAAGGGGAAAAGTAACCGATGCTGGTTTTACTCGCAGAGTATCTGAGCCAATTTCATAGCGGCTTTGCAGTCTTTCAATACATCACGCTGAGAGGCATTCTTGGAATCCTCACTGCGCTTGCGATCGCGCTTTTTGTTGGTCCGTATATGATCAACAAACTGAAAGTAAAACAGATTGGTCAGGCTGTACGTGATGATGGTCCTCAGAGCCATCTGTCCAAATCAGGCACTCCAACAATGGGGGGCGCGCTTATCCTGATGGCGATCAGCTTGAGTACACTGCTGTGGAGTGATCTGACCAATCGCTATGTATGGATCGTCATTGGTGTCACTCTGATCTTTGGTGCAGTGGGTTGGGTTGATGACTGGCGCAAAGTCGTTGAGAAAAACTCCCGAGGGCTGCCTGCTCGCTGGAAGTATTTTTGGCAATCGGTTGGTGGTATTGGTGCTGCAGTAATTCTTTACAGCACGGCGCAAAGTCCTATCGAGACGCAGCTGATTATCCCGTTTGTAAAAGATGTCGCCATTGATATGGGGATCTTCTTCATCGTATTCACATATTTCGTCATTGTAGGTAGCTCAAATGCGGTTAACCTGACCGATGGTCTGGATGGGTTGGCAATTATGCCAACAGTCATGGTAGCAGGTGCGCTGGCCGTATTCTGTTACCTCAGTGGCCACAGTCAGTTCGCATCATATTTGAATATTCCATATGTGGCGGGCTCCGGTGAACTCATTATCTTCTGTGGCGCTATTGTTGGTGCTGGGCTCGGCTTTCTTTGGTTTAACACTTACCCTGCGCAGGTCTTTATGGGTGATGTTGGCGCGCTTGCGCTTGGTGCCGCACTGGGTGTGGTAGCGGTTGTCGTACGTCAGGAGTTGGTGTTGGTCATTATGGGTGGTGTCTTCGTTATGGAGACCATTTCAGTCATCCTGCAGGTTGCGTCGTTCAAATTGACTGGACGCCGTATTTTCCGTATGGCCCCGATCCACCATCATTTCGAATTGAAGGGATGGCCTGAGCCACGCGTAATTGTGCGATTCTGGATTATCACTGTCGTACTGGTACTGATTGGCCTGGCCAGTCTGAAAATTCGATAGCGGGAGTCAAGATGAGTCTGATCACATCTGATCGCTTAGCAATCGTAGTCGGCCTTGGGCAGACCGGACTCTCTGTCGTTCGTCATTTGGTTCGTACCGGTCGACGTTTTGCTATTGCTGATACCCGCGAGCACCCTCCGGGTCTTGAAGAGGTTCAGCAGCTGGCGCCGGACGCTGCGATTAAATTAGGGCCTTTAGATCCAGGTTTTCTCAGTGCGGCGTCTGAAATCTACCTGAGCCCTGGAGTAGCCAAAAGTGAACCAGCAGTGGTTGCTGCTGTGAAGCAAGGCGTCAAACTGAGCGGAGATATCGATCTGTTCTGTCAGCAGATCAGCGCTCCAGTAGTTGCTATTACCGGTTCAAATGCAAAAAGTACGGTGACTACACTGGTTGCCGATATGGCACGAAAGGCAGGCGTAGATGTCGCTTTGGGTGGCAATATTGGTGTACCAGTGCTGGACCTGCTAGAACAGCCTGAAAAAGAGCTCTACGTACTGGAACTATCAAGCTTTCAGCTTGAAACCACTCATGATCTGAGAGCAAAGGTCGCTACGGTTCTGAATATCAGTCCTGATCATATGGATCGATATGACAGTGTTCAGGATTACTACCTTGCTAAACATCGTATTTTCCGCGGTTGTGAACATGTAGTAGTGAATGCGGAAGACCCGTTAAGTCGGCCGCTGATGAGGGAGGGTGTCACTGAAGCAGAGTTCACCACCGCCAAACCAGACCTCAAACAGTTTGGCTTGCTTGAGGTTGATGGCAAGCAGTGGTTGGCGAAAGGCTTTGAAAAGCTACTGCCTTTGGATGAAATGAAAATCAAAGGACAGCATAACGCGGCAAACGCTATGGCTGCTATTGCTCTGGGAGAGGCTGTTGGTCTGGGTCTTGAGCCTATGCTGGCAGCTTTGCGTGAATTTCCCGGTCTGAAGCACCGTTGTCAGTGGGTTGCGGAAAAGCAAGGTGTTCTGTACTTCAACGATTCGAAGGGCACTAATGTTGGTGCTACTGTCGCTGCATTAAATGGTCTGGGTGGCGCACTGGCAGCAGACCAGAAAATTGTACTGATTGCTGGTGGTGACGGCAAAGGTGCGAGCTTCGAAGAGCTTAATGAGCCAGTTAAAAACTTTGTACGTGGCATGGTGCTGATAGGGCGTGATAGCCCAGTTATTGAAGCTGAAGTCGCTTGCGTATCTACCGTTAAAGCGACCGATATGGATGATGCTGTTTCAAAAGCAGCAGGGTTGGCTGAAGAGGGGGATTTGGTGCTCCTGTCCCCAGCCTGTGCGAGCTTTGATATGTATAGCGGATATCCAGAGCGCGGTGATAAGTTTGTTGAGGCGGTAAACAGAGTATGAACCTGTTGATCGGAACGAGAATATCGGACTGCGTCGATGAGGCAGGGGTAAGGCGGGTTTTGCCGTTCGATCCCTGGCTTTTGATGACCACTGTCTGTCTCGTTCTGACAGGTTTTGTGATGATCACCAGCGCCTCAATGGACGTCGCGGCCGCAAAGTTTGGTGGGCCGTTCTTTTTTAGCATGCGCCACGGTATGTTTATCGTTCTCGCAACAGCGGCAGCCCTTGTTGCGACAAGAATTCCGGTGTCGTTCTGGCATGCGACAGGCCCTTATTGGTTGCTGCTCGCGGTCATCCTGCTGACAGTTGTATTGATTCCAGGTATTGGGCGTGAGGTAAATGGTAGCCGTCGTTGGATTGGCCTGGGACCTATCAACCTGCAGGCATCCGAAGTCGCTAAATTCTGCATGGTTCTCTTTATGGGAGGCTATCTGGTCAGACGTCTTACAGAGGTAAGGAATAGTTGGTGGGGGGTTATCAAGCCTGTATTGCCGTTGGCATTTTTGGTTTTCCTGCTGATTATGGAACCGGACTACGGCGCATCTGTCGTACTGATCGGCACCGTAATGGGGATGATTTTCCTCGGTGGAATGAAGTTCTTTCAGTTTATGTTGGTGCTTTGTGGAACTGGGGCGCTGACGGCGCTTCTGGCCGTAGTGCAGCCCTATCGTATGGAGCGTCTGAAGTCCTTTCAGGATCCGTGGGCTGATCCTTTTGGCTCAGGGTACCAGTTGTCTCAGGCGCAAATTGCATTTGGTCGCGGCGACTGGTTTGGCACCGGTTTGGGCAACAGTGTTCAAAAGCTGTTTTATCTACCTGAAGCTCACACCGATTTTGTCTATTCGGTTTTAGCAGAAGAGTTTGGTTTGATCGGCGCGCTAATCGTTGTTGTGCTCTATGCCGTGATGGTGGTGCGAATCTTCTCAATCGGCAGGCAAGGCGAGCGGCAGAAACAGTTTTTTATGGCGTATGTCGCTTATGGTTTCGGCTTTATCCTGGCTGGGCAGGCGTTGATTAATATCGGTGTAAATGTAGGCGCCTTGCCGACTAAGGGGCTGACACTGCCACTACTCTCCTATGGTGGCAGTAGTTTGATTATCTGCGCTGTGATGATAGCGATAGTTTTACGAATAGATTATGAGCTGAAACAACTTCGGTATGAAGATCAGCCATCGGAAGCGGAGAAAAGTGAGTGAGCACCTATCAGGGTAAAAAGGCACTGTTGATGGCAGGAGGAACCGGTGGTCATGTATTTCCGGCTCTTGCTACCGCTGAGCACCTGGAGCAGCAAGGTGTGTCGATCGAATGGCTCGGTAGCAGTCATGGAATCGAAAATGATCTGGTACCAGCTGCTGGCATCAAATTGAATACAATTTCGGTAACGGGCTTACGCGGCAAGGGAAAGCTAAGCCTGCTGCTGGCACCGTTTAAAGTGATTCGGGCAGTACTGCAGGCTCTTAATGTGTTGCGGGAAGTAAAACCCGATGTTGTTCTGGGAATGGGCGGTTTTGCCTCCGGGCCTGGTGGGCTAGCGGCTTGGCTGTTAAGAGTCCCTGTGGTTGTTCACGAACAGAATGCCATTTCTGGCATGACGAACCGGATTCTTTCACGCTTCGCTACCCGCGTACTGGAGGCTTTTAAAGGAGGCTTTGCCAGCCTTGAGGGTGTTGTTCAGACCGGAAACCCTGTGAGAGGCAAGATTCTTGATCTTGCTGATCCTGCTGAAAGATATGCTGATCGTACCGGTCCTGTCCGGGTTTTGGTTGTGGGCGGCAGTTTAGGGGCGAAAGCGATTAACGACCGTCTGCCGGAAGTCTTAGCGGAGATGCCGGAGGATGAACGTCCAGAGGTTTGGCATCAAACCGGTAAACAGCATTTTGAAACAACATCCAACGCTTATCAGGCGGCAGGAATCGATGTCAAGGTGACGCCTTTTATAGATGGCATGGATCAGGCGTATCAGTGGGCAGATTTGGTTATCTGCCGTGCGGGTGCTTTGACTGTTAGTGAATTGGCCGTAGCAGGTGTGGCGTCAGTGTTGGTGCCTTTTCCGTTTGCGGTAGATGATCATCAAACTGCTAATGCTCGTTATCTGGAGCAAAGCGGAGCAGCAGTATTGTTGCCGCAGCAGGAGATGACAAAAGAAAAATTACTATCGATCCTGAGAGATTTACAGGATCGAACCAAATTACTACAGATGGCGAGCGCCGCGCGCCAGCAAGCGCGCCCGGAAGCAAGTGCCGAGGTCGCAGCTATCTGTCTGGAGGTCATGAAGTGACAATGAGATTTGAAGTACCTGAGATGCGCCGGATCCGTACAATCCACTTTGTCGGTATTGGTGGCGTGGGTATGTGCGGCATTGCCGAAGTTCTGCTGAACCAGGGTTACGAAATTACGGGTTCTGATATTCGTAGTTCAGCGGTGACCGAGCGTCTGTCCAGCCTGGGAGCTAAGATCTTTATCGGTCATGCGGCAGCGAACGTCGAGCAGGCTGATGTGGTAGTGACTTCTACCGCTGTATCCAGTGAAAACCCAGAAGTAGCAGTTGCTCGTGAGAGCCGGACACCGATTGTAAGGCGCGCAGAGATGCTGGCTGAGTTGATGCGTTACCGTCATGGTATTGCGGTAGCTGGAACTCATGGTAAGACCACAACCACTAGTCTGGTTGCTTCGATTCTGGCGGAAGGTGAGCTTGACCCTACCTTTGTCATCGGTGGTCGACTGAATAGTGCGGGCACCAACGCTCGTTTGGGAGAGAGTCGTTACTTGGTTGCAGAGGCGGATGAAAGTGATGCTTCTTTCCTGCACTTGCAGCCGATGGTATCGATCGTCACCAACATTGATGCTGACCATATGGAGACCTATGGCGGTGATTTCAGTGTACTGAAAAAGACCTTCGTGGATTTTCTGCACAACCTGCCGTTCTACGGTCTTGCTGTTCTTTGTACCGACGATGAAATCGTGCAGGAGATTCTGCCGCAGATCAGTCGTCCGGTAGTGACATATGGCGAAAATGAAGGTGCTGACTTCCGGGCAGTAAATATCCGCCAGAAAGGGATGTCTAGCTACTTCAGCGTTGAGCGTCCGGACGGGCACGCGGATCTGGACGTTACCCTGAATATGCCGGGTAAGCATAATGTGCTGAATGCCCTGGCTGCGATCGCTGTAGCAACAGATGAAGGCATCAGTGACGAAGCGATTTGTAAAGCGCTTGAACAGTTCCAGGGTGTTGGTCGCCGCTTCCAGGTACTGGGAGATATCGCGCTGGAAGAAGGTAGTGCAATGCTGGTGGATGATTACGGTCATCACCCGCGTGAAGTAAAAGCTGTGATCTCAGCCGTTAGGGAAGGTTGGCCAGATAAACGTTTGGTTATGGTCAATCAGCCTCACCGCTATAGCCGTACCCGTGATCTCTATGAAGACTTCGTTGAGGTTCTATCCGAAGTCGATACATTGGTACTGCTTGATGTCTATGCCGCTGGAGAAGAGCCGATACCGGGTGCTGACAGTCGTAGTCTATGTCGTAGTATTCGCCAGCGCGGTAGTCTCGATCCGATCTTTGTCAGCGATAAGGCTGAAATAGAATCAGTATTGCAAAACGTGCTTAAGGACGGTGATCTGCTGCTGACGCAGGGGGCTGGGGATATCACTCATGTGGCGCATGCTCTTTTAAATGCGGACTTCAGTGGAGGTGATAATGGCTAAGTTTGAAATCTCTGCTGCTGAACGAGCAGAGCTGGGTAGAGTCGCTGTTATCTATGGTGGTAACTCTGCTGAGCGACCGGTATCACTGAAAAGTGGTGCCCAGGTGTTACTGGGTCTGCAGCAGGCAGGCGTAGATGCTTTTGGCATCGATCTATACGGCGAAGATGGTCAGCAGTGTCCGTTAACTCAGCTCCAGGCTGAACCATTCGACAGAGCGTTTCTGATTCTTCATGGTCGTGGCGGTGAAGACGGTGTTATCCAGGGCTTGTTGGAAATGCTTGAGATCAATTACACCGGTAGCGGCGTCGCAGCGTCGGCGTTGGCGATGGATAAGCTACGCAGTAAACAGCTGTTTATGGGGGCAGGCATACCAACGCCTGAGTTTGTTCATCTCGATCAGAGCAAGGATCCTGTTTTGCAGACTGAGCATCTGGGTTACCCGCAAATGGTAAAACCTGCTCATGAAGGCTCCAGTATCGGTATGGCGCGAGTTAATAGCCCTGCTGAACTGCAGAAAGCGGTTGCCAGTGCAACTGAGTTTGATGGCATGGTACTGGTTGAAAAGTGGATGACTGGTTCGGAGTTCACTGTAGCAGTGCTTGATGGTCGTGCGTTACCTGTGATTAAGCTGGAAACGCCGCATGACTTCTATGACTATGACGCGAAGTATGAGTCTGATGACACCAGCTACATGTTCGAACATGAGCTCACCGAAGATCAGGTTGCTGAGCTTCAGACATTAGCTGAAAGAACTTTTGAAGCGCTTGGATGCGAAGGTTGGGCGCGTATCGACATCATGCGCGATGAAGCGGGTGAGTTCAGAGTATTGGAAGCGAATACTGCACCGGGAATGACCGATCACAGTCTGGTGCCGATGGCTGCGCGCCAGCAGGGCATTAGCTTTGAACAACTGGTTGTTGAGGTTCTTCGGGCAAGTTCCTGATGGGTGTGATGGAGAAAATTAGCCGCCGTACGGCAGCGCGAGAACAATTTAGCGTCATGCTAAGTCGTTTCTCGTCAGCGGGAGTTACTGATGGAGATTGGTACTGGCGGCCGATTGGTTTAGTCACAGCGTTCTTTCTATTCGCTGGGCTAAGTGCAATTACAGTCAAAGCCGGATGGCAATTTCTTGATCGGCCGATAACCGCGGTCAGAGTAGTTGGGGAAACGCGGCATCTCGATAAGCCGGAACTCGCTGCCAGAGTGGGTGGTGAAGTTGAAAGTAATCTGCTTTCGCTCTCGCTGTCTCAGGTGCGCGAGCAGGTTCTGGAAGAGCCTTGGGTGCATGAGGTAGAGGTTAGCCGGAGCTGGCCGCCTGCGTTGACATTGACTGTAGATGAGGAAGTGCCGGTTGCTCGATGGGGTGACAAGGGATTGCTAAACCATCAGGGGGATATTTTTTGGCCGGAGTTGAAGCCAGAGTACCAGGCTTTACCGAGGTTAAGCGGGCCAGCCAGTGACACCGCGAAAGTGATGGCGAAGTATCACGATCTTAGCCGGATGTTTCAGAACGCCGGCATACGGTTAAGCGGTTTATCGCTAGAGGCCCGAGGGGCCTGGACACTAACGCTTGGGAATGGCGTTAGAGTGATCGCAGGGCGAGAACTGGTTGCCGAACGGCTGGTTCGGTTCCTCAGTATCTATCAGAGATCGTTGACTGATAAAGCTGAGAAAATAGACACGATTGATACCCGTTACACCAATGGTGTTGCGGTTAAATGGCATCCTCAGGCTGACCCTGAGGCGCCGAAAGAAGAGTGAAGCGGTATATGTCTGACGGGAATATGATAGTTGCGCTGGATATCGGCACCTCTAAGGTGGTGTGTCTGGTTGCAGAAGTAACAGCCGACGACCGTGTGGAAGTGATAGGAATTGGTTCCCATCCTTCGCGCGGTTTGAAGCGTGGTGTGGTTGTAAATATCGAGTCGACCGTCAACTCGATTCAGCGGGCAATCGAAGAAGCTGAGCTAATGGCCGGCTGCAAAATCCATTCGGTTACTGTTGGGATCGCCGGTAGTCATATTAACAGTATGAATTCGCACGGTATTGTTGCTGTGCGCGATCGAGAAGTGACGGATTACGACCTGGAGCGGGTAATAGATGCTGCTAAAGCGGTCGCTATCCCTGCAGATCAGAAGATCCTGCATATCTTGCCGCAGGAGTATCTGATCGACAATCAGGAAGGTATTAAAGAGCCTTTGGGAATGTCGGGCGTACGCTTAGAGGCGAAGGTTCATCTGGTAACCGGAGCTATTAACGCGATTCAGAATATCGATAAGTGCGTAAGGCGCTGTGGTTTGGAAGTAGATGGTATTGTGCTGGAGCAGCTTGCCTCGAGTTTCTCAGTACTGACCGATGATGAGAAAGATCTCGGTGTCTGTATGGTGGATATCGGCGGTGGAACCACTGATATCGCGATCTTTACAGCGGGTTCGATTCGTCATACCGCCGTGATCCCTATTGCTGGTGACCAGGTAACTAATGATATCGCCATGGCACTGCGGACGCCGACGACTCACGCCAATGACATCAAAATCAAATATGCCTGCGCGCTGGCGCAGCTGGCTAGTAGCTCTGAAACGATAAAGGTGCCGAGTGTTGGGGATCGCCCGCCGCGGGACCTCTCCCGTCAGGCGTTGGCAGAGGTTGTCGAACCGCGCTATGACGAACTCTTTAATCTGGTTCAGGCGGAGTTGCGACGTAGCGGATTCGAAGATCTTGTTGCTGCTGGAATCGTATTAACAGGTGGTACCTCGAAAATGGAGGGGGCCGTTGAATTGGCAGAAGAGATATTCCATATGCCTGTGAGATTGGCAAATCCACAGGGCATAGAAGGGATGTCAGATATCCTGGGTAATCCGATTTTCGCTACTTCAATTGGTTTGTTGCAGTATGCCAGCCAGCAGTTGGGGCCGAGAGAGAGGCAGCCGCAGAAGCAGCCTTTGGTGGCAGATGTTGCGATGGTTCAGCCATTGCAGGAAAAGACCGGTTTGATCGGTCGTGTAAAAGAATGGTTTCAGGGTAATTTTTAAACCGACGACTGATTGAAAATTGTCGGGTGGGGATCCGGAAGAAAGGAGACGGATATGTTTGAGCTGGTCGAAAGTATGCCGCAAAACGCGGTAATTAAAGTGATCGGTGTCGGCGGCGGTGGTGGTAATGCGGTTCAGCATATGGTCACAACTGAGGTCGATGGCGTCGAATTCATCTGTGCGAATACAGATGCGCAGGCGTTGGCAAATATGGCGACGCGATCAGTGATTAAGATCGGTGGTGAACTGACCAAAGGTTTGGGAGCCGGTGCAAACCCGGCAATTGGTCGGCAGGCTGCTATTGAAGATCGGGAGCGTATCGCTGAAATGGTTTCAGGTGCAGATATGGTCTTTATCACTGCGGGCATGGGTGGTGGTACAGGGACTGGTGCGGCCCCCGTCGTAGCTGAGATCGCTAAAGAGTTGGGTATTCTGACGGTCGCAGTGGTAACCAAGCCATTTCCGTTCGAAGGCCGTAAACGTCGCGTGATCGCAGAAGATGGCATTAAGGAGTTGCGTGAAAATGTCGACTCTCTGATTATCATTCCAAACGAGAAGTTGATGCAGGTACTGGGTCGGAACTGCAGTCTGGTCAATGCGTTTAGTACTGCCAATGATGTTCTGAAAGGCGCAGTGCAGGGGATCGCCGATCTGATCACCCGTCCGGGCATGATCAACGTCGACTTTGCCGACGTACGTACTGTGATGTCTGAGATGGGCATGGCGATGATGGGTACCGGCGTTGCCCGTGGTGAAAGTCGTGCTTTGGAGGCTGCTGAAGCCGCTATAAAGAGCCCATTATTGGAAGATGTCGACCTGAGAGGTGCTAGCGGTATCCTGGTTAACATTACGGCAGGAACGGATCTGAGCCTTGGTGAGTTCACCGAAGTTGGTGATACCGTTGAAGAATACGCTGCGGAAGACGCGACTATTGTGGTCGGTACAGTCATTGATCAGGACATGGTTGATGACATTAAAGTGACCGTTGTGGCAACGGGGCTGGATAAAGCGCGTGAAGAGATTCGTGTCGTGACTAACCCGGACAAAAAGCCAGATGGTAGCCTGAATCTCGAGCAGATCGAGTTGCCAACGATATTGCGTCGTGAAAAACAGGAAGCACTGTTGGACGGGCCAGGAGAGAATTCTGCCCCTGCACCAGAGCAGGATATCGGTGATCTGGATATTCCGACTTATCTGCGGCGTCAGGCCGATTAATTGCAGTGCAGCATTGCCTGAACTGGGGTTACTTTGGTAGTATTCGCGGCTAATATGGCACAACCTTATTTTATTCGGCGGGGACTATGATCGGACAACGAACATTAAAGAACAGTATTAAGGCGACAGGTATTGGTCTGCACACCGGGCAGAAAGTATATCTGACCCTCAAGCCGGCCCCTATTAATACTGGTATTGTGTTCCGACGCACTGATCTGGATCCTGTGGTAGAGATCGAAGCGCGGGCTCATAACGTAACTGATACAACGCTATCCAGCACTCTGGGTAAAGATGGCGTCAAAATCGGTACCGTTGAGCACCTCCTTTCCGCGATGGCTGGTCTTGGAATTGATAATGCCTATGTTGAGCTGAGTGCCGAAGAAGTTCCAATCATGGACGGTAGTGCTGCGCCTTTTGTGTTCCTGATTCAATCCGCCGGAATCCAGGAACAGGAAGCGCCGAAGCAGTTCATCCGCATCAAGAAAGAAGTCACTGTTACTGTCGATGATAAGTCTGCAACTTTCCGTCCGTTCAACGGTTTTAAGGTTGGTTTCCGTATCGATTTCGATCACCCTGCATTCGAAAATCGTAAGATGGAAGCTTGCCTGGACTTCTCCAGTACTTCCTTTGTGAAAGAAGTAAGTCGTGCCCGTACATTTGGTTTTATGAGCGATATCGAATACCTGCGCTCACAGAATCTGGCATTGGGTGGTAGCTTTGAGAATGCGATTGTCGTGGATGACTACCGAATTCTGAACGAAGACGGGCTGCGCTATGATGATGAGTTTGTGAAGCACAAGGTGCTGGACGCAGTAGGTGATCTTTATTTGTTGGGTAACAGCCTGATTGGTGAATTTTACGGTCAGAAGTCAGGTCACTATCTGAATAACCTGTTGCTGCGGAAGTTGATCGAAACTGAAGATGCTTGGGAAGTTGTGACCTTCGAAGATGAGCGCGTAAAAGACGTCCCTATTTCCTACCTGAAGCCAGTTCTGGTTGGTTAATTCCGCGATAATTCTAAAAACCGGGCTAAATGCCCGGTTTTTTATTGCTTAATCAAAATTATTTACCTATTGAGATTCATTTATCCGTCCCAATATAGGTAGAATGTCGAGTTACTTTACGGGCTATTGTCGTTAGATTGATGACCGATTAAGCCTTTCACACAAGCCGCAAAATGGCTGGCGATTCAATAGGTTGAAGAACGGATATGCTGAGGTCTCTGCTTAATAAAGTTTTCGGTAGTGCAAACGACCGTGAACTGAAACGGATAGGAAAGCTGGTACAGTTGGTAAACGCGCTTGAGGCTGAAATAGAGCAGTTAAGCGACGAGCAGCTCAAGGCGAAAACACAGGAATTTCGCGAGCGGCTTGAAGCCGGTGCAGAGCTGGATCAGATCATGCCAGAGGCTTTTGCAGTCGTGCGTGAAGCATCCAAGCGTACTCTGGGGCTACGCCATTTTGATGTTCAGCTGATTGGTGGCGCGACCTTGCATGAAGGCAAGGTTGCTGAAATGCGTACCGGTGAAGGTAAAACGCTGGTCGCAACACTACCTGTTTATCTGAATGCCATCTCCGGTAAAGGTGTTCACGTTGTTACCGTGAATGACTACCTGGCTAGCCGAGACGCCGAGTGGATGCGCCCACTGTATGAGGCGCTGGGGTTGTCATTGGGTGTTATCCTGTCCGGTCAGGATCATTTCACTAAGCAGGCTGCTTACGCTGCTGATATTACCTATGGCACAAACAATGAATTTGGCTTTGACTACCTGCGCGACAATATGGCGTTTAGTAGTGAAGACAAAGTTCAGCGCGAATTTAACTATGCGGTTGTCGATGAAGTTGACTCCATACTGATTGATGAAGCTCGTACTCCTCTGATTATCTCAGGCCCAGCGGAAGATAGCTCTGCTTTGTATGCCAGCATTAATACGCTTATTCCTCAGCTCAAGCGTTTTGATGGTGAGATTGATGTAAAAGATGAGACTCAGCAAATCGATGAGCATTTTGTTGTCGATGAAAAGAACCGGACGGTTGAGCTAACAGAAGCAGGTCACTTGCTGGTGGAGGAGTTGCTGACCGGACATGGTCTGCTGAAAGAAGGTGAAACCCTTTATGCGCCGCAGAACCTGAACCTCCTGCATCACGCTTTGGCTGCTCTGCGTGCACACCATCTGTATCACCGTGATGTGGACTATATCATTCAGGACAATCAGGTTGTCATCGTTGACGAGCATACTGGCCGTATTATGCCGGGACGTCGTTGGTCCGAAGGCTTGCATCAGGCGGTAGAGGCTAAGGAAGGGGTAGCAATTCAGAACGAAAGCCAGACTCTGGCTTCGACAACTTTCCAGAACTACTTCCGGTTGTACAACAAGCTGTCCGGCATGACAGGCACAGCGGATACCGAAGCCTTTGAGTTGCGTCAGATTTACGGTCTGAGCGTAGTTGTTATCCCAACAAATAAGCCTGTTGCGCGAATCGATGCGAACGACGCCGTCTTCCTGACAATGGAAGAAAAGTACGAAGCGATTATTGAAGAGATTAAAAAGTGTAAGGAGAAAAACGCACCAGTACTGGTTGGTACTGCGTCAGTCGAATCTTCTGAACTGATCTCTGCCTGGCTGAAAAAGGCAGGTATCGAGCATAACGTTCTAAACGCCAAGAATCATGGCCGCGAGGCTGGCATTATCTCTGAAGCTGGCCGTCCAGGCGCTGTCACTATTGCCACGAACATGGCTGGTCGTGGTACGGACATTAAGCTCGGTGGTAAGTTGGAGGCTGAGCTGGAAGCCTTAGGTGAAGATGCTACTGAAGCCCAGATTGCTGAAGCTACTGAAAGCTGGCAGAAACGCCATGACGAAGTAATGGCTGCGGGTGGTCTGCATATCATCGGTACTGAGCGTCATGAGTCTCGCCGAATCGATAACCAGTTACGTGGGCGTTCTGGTCGTCAGGGGGATCCGGGTGCGTCGCGCTTTTTCCTGTCTCTTGAAGATGACTTGATGCGTATCTTTGCTTCAGACCGTGTTCGCCAGTTTATGCAGGCGTTGGGTATGGAGAAAGGTGAAGCGATCGAGCATAAGATGGTCACCAATGCGATCGAGAAAGCACAACGTAAGGTTGAAGGACGTAACTTCGATATTCGTAAGTCGCTTCTTGAATATGATGATGTTGCGAACGATCAGCGTACCGTCGTATATCAGCAGCGTAATGAGTTGATGTCGAGCGATGATCTGTCTGAAACCGTTGATAATGTTCGTACTGAAGTAGTTGATAACCTGATCAGTGAGTACATCGCGCCGCAAAGCCTGGAAGAACAATGGGATATCCCGGGGCTTGAGAAAGCCTTTGATGTAGAGTTGGGCGTAAAAGTGCCTGTGCAGGAGTGGCTGGACGGTGACGATACTCTGCATGAGGAGACGTTGCGCGAGAAGCTGCAGACGACTGTTGTTGATGAATACAAACGCAAAGAAGAGCAGGTAGGTTCTGAGACAATCCGTCTGTTCGAAAAGCAGGTTATGCTGCAGGTTCTGGATACGCTTTGGAAAGAGCATCTTCAGATGATGGATCATCTGCGTCAGGGTATTCACTTGCGTGGTTATGCTCAGAAGAATCCGAAACAGGAATACAAGCGTGAGTCTTTCCTGTTGTTCCAGGAGCTGCTGGACAATATTAAACGTGACGTAGTTAAAATCCTCTGCCATGTTCAGGTGCAGCAGCCAGAAGATGTTGAAGCGATGGAACAGCAGCGTCGTGAGCAGGCTGAACGCCAGCAGATGAACTATCAGCACCAGAACGCATCTGGTATTGCTGAAGATAGTGATTCAGAAGCTGCTGACGAGCAAGGCCAGGCTGAGCCATTTGTGCGGGAAGAGCGCAAAGTGGGTCGTAACGAGCCTTGCCCGTGTGGTTCTGGTAAAAAATACAAGCAGTGCCACGGTAAACTAAGCTAAGTCGTGAACTGAATAGAGAGCAGCCGATGGCTGCTTTCTTTGTTTATAGAGGAATATTGGGGGAGTTATGGCGGTAGGTTCGGGTGAGTTGCCGGTATTGAATCCGGTTAAAGGTTTTAAGCTAGGTACGGCATCTGCGGGAATAAAAACGCCAGGACGAAAAGATCTGGTTGTGATGGAGTTGGCTGAAGGCTCTACCGTAGCGGGTGTTTTTACCCAAAATGCCTTTTGTGCAGCCCCCGTGCAAATCGCTCGTAAGCATCTATCTGAGCGAGCAGCTGCTTACTTTCTGGTAAACACTGGGAATGCCAATGCCGGAACCGGTGCAGAAGGCTATCAGGATGCCATTGAGTGTTGTGAGGCTCTGGCGCAAGAGGTCTCTGCTGAAACTGAGACAATTCTGCCATTCTCCACCGGTGTAATCGGTGAGAAATTGCCGACTGATAAAATCTTTGCGGCGCTACCGGCAGCTGTGAGTGACCTGGATGAGACTGGTTGGGAAAAGGCTGCTTGGGGTATTCTGACTACGGATACCCGTCCTAAAGCGAGTTCGCTACAGATTGAACTGAATGGAAAGCAGGTGACGCTAACCGGTATCTCAAAGGGTTCCGGCATGATCAAGCCAAATATGGCGACGATGCTTGGTTATGTTGCAACGGATGCGGGTATCGAGGCTGGTCTGCTTCAAGAATTATTGAAAGAAGCCGCTGATAATTCCTTCAATCGTATTACTGTTGACAGTGATACCTCCACAAATGATGCCTGTATGCTGGTCGCAACGGGCTGCTCTGGCGTAACAATCAATCGCGACGACACAGAGGGATTTGCTGCTTTCGTGACTGCTTTAAAACAAGTCATGCAGGAACTCGCACATGCTATTGTTCGCGATGGTGAAGGCGCTACGAAATTTGTGACAGTCCAAGTTAATGGTGCGAATGATCAGCAAGAAGCGCTTAAAACAGCTTTTGATATCGCACACTCTCCCTTGGTTAAAACTGCTTTGTTCGCAAGTGATCCTAACTGGGGACGGATTCTGGCTGTGGTCGGTCGAGCTGGCATTGAAAATCTCGATCTCGAAGCTCTGGAGATCTACCTAGGGGATGTCTGTATTGTGCGCAGCGGCGGTCGTGCAGACGACTACACTGAGGAAGCTGGACAGGCTGTAATGGATCGAGAAGAAATTCTGATTCGTGTTGATCTAAATCGTGGCGCGGTTTCTGAAACGGTCTGGACTACCGATCTTTCTCACGATTATGTGAGCATCAACGCTGATTACCGTAGTTAAGGTCGCGTTCTTCGATGTCAAAGCTAGTTCATGTTGCTGCTGCGGTTATAAAGAACTCGGCTGGTGAGATCTTTATTGCCAAACGCCCGGATGATAAACATCAGGGCGGATTGTGGGAGTTTCCTGGGGGTAAGGTTGAGCCAGGGGAGGCTGTTGAGACCGCTCTAGCCAGGGAGCTTGAAGAGGAGTTGGGTATTCAAATAAAGGCCGCAACTCCACTGATCACGATACCTTATCATTACCCCGATAAGTCAGTGCTGCTGGATGTGTTTGTCGTTTCTAAATTCGACGGAGAACCCTTTGGCCGTGAAGGGCAGCCGGTAAAGTGGGTGTCTGATGATCAGTTAAGAGAGCACCAGTTTCCCGCAGCAAATAAACCTATTGTGACTGCAGCGGTATTGCCTGATCGCATTGCGATTACGGGTAGTGCTTCATCGGTAGAAGAATACCAGTCTCGGCTTCGAAAGCTGCTAGATGATGGTGTCCGATACGTAATGTTAAGGGCGCCCTCTTTAGATGAGGAGAAGTTGGAAGAGCTGTATCGAGCACTTCACCCCATAGCTCATTCAAATGGCGCCGTATTGGCTTTGAATACTAGCCTTGAATTAGCAAACAAATTAGATGCAGAGGCTTTGCATCTAAGTAGTATTCGCTTAAGCCAACTTCAATCACGAGAGCAGTTCAAGGGCCGTTTGCTGAGCGCGTCTTGTCATAATCAGGCGGAGCTTGAGTGTGCCGAGGCAAAAGCTTTAGACTTTGCGCTGCTATCCCCAGTAGCTGAGACGAGTAGCCATCCAGAAACCTCTCCTATCGGATGGCAGGCATTTTCTGAAACCGTGTTGGAAATCAAAATGCCTGTATTTGCGCTTGGTGGTATGCGGGTTTCTGATATAGAAACAGCGCAGTCAGCCGGAGGCCAGGGGGTCGCTGCAATTAGTGAATGGTGGGGTTGAGAAGGTCTTCTTTCCCACTGTTTTCGTTTGGAAAATCTTGAGGGTTTTCTGAAGAGTTGATTTTATGTTCTTCGTTTGCCCAGGCGCCTAAATCAATCAGCTTGCAGCGCTCTGAACAGAATGGTCGAAATTCGTTCTCAGGTGTCCATTCTGATGGTTGATTGCACTGAGGGCATTTGATCTTCATAGTTTGCTCTGTTGTTTTAGATCTGCGCGTTCGCATAACGTCTGATGTAGTGAATGCGCCTGATCTATAAGGTCTGCGATTGAGCCGCTATTATCTACGACAAGATCTGCTTTTGCCAAACGTTGTTTGCGATCCATCTGACTTTTCATAATGCGCTTTATCTGCTCTTCGCTGTTTGAGTCTCTTTTGCTAGCACGTACTAGCTGAAGTGATTCCGGGGTATCTACAACAACGATAGCGTCAACAAGGTTGTGCTGATCTGTTTCTAGCAGAAGAGGGGATGCTAAGACTGCGTAGCTACTTTCAGCATTTTCTAGCAGTTCAATCGTCCGGGTTCTGATAAGTGGGTGAAGCAACTTCTCCAGCCAGTATTTTTCTGCTTTATCCTGAAAGACCAGCTCCCGCAGCTTGGCACGGTTTAGCTCTGAGTTTTCCAATAAGATCGATGGGCCAAAATGACTAGCGATCTGCTTCAGTGCAGGCTTGCCGGGTTCAACTACTTCTCGGGCGACCAAATCGGCATCGATAACGGTGGTCCCCAGCTTTTCCAGTTCTGAGGTCAGGGCGCTTTTACCGCTTCCTATACCACCGGTTACACCTACGATGTACTGACTCATGATGTGAGGAAACTCAAATACCAGTGGTTAATTTCGTGCCCCCATAGCATTGCGATCCATCCTGCAATGGCCAGGTATGGCCCGAACGGAAGAGGGTTTGAGGCTTTATGGCGATTTACAGCCATTAGAATAAAAGCGAGTACAACCCCGACTACAGAAGATATCAGGATGATCTGCGGTAACATGGTTATCCCGGTCCAGGCACCGAGTGCCGCGAGCAGTTTGAAGTCACCATAGCCCATACCCTCTTTCCCGGTAAGTAGCTTAAACACCCAATAGACACTCCAGAGACAGAGGTAGCCTGCAATAGCTCCCCAGACTGCGTGGTGAAGGCTAGTGAAGGTGCCAAAGCTGTTTACCAGAAGGCCGAGCCAAAGTAGAGGTAAGGTGAGTTTGTCCGGAAGGAGTTGGTGGTCTATATCTATGAATGTCAGAGCAATCAGAACCCAGGTTGCCAGCATAAGAGTGATGCCGGCGTCGTTAAGGCCATAAATATATACAGGAATGCTACCCGCAAAAGCTGTGAGTAGCTCGATGATTGGGTATCGTGCGGATATCTTAGCCGAGCATTGGCTGCACTTGCCTCTTAGGGCAATATAGCTAAGTGCAGGTATGTTCTCGTACCAGCGAATTTTATGCTGGCAGGAAGGGCAGGTGGAAGCTGGGGTAGAAAGTGTTAGTGGCGCTTCTTGCTGTTCTGTTGTTATTTGATTAGCTGGCTCATCTGATGTTTCTGTCAGATACTCCTGACATTCTGATTCCCACTCCCTGCGCATCATTTCAGGAAGGCGGTAGATGACGACATTGAGGAAACTGCCAACCATTAGCGAAAGCACGAACGCTACTAGCAGCCCGAATCCGGGCTGCTCTATAAAGAGGTTTAGATACATATTGTTGAAATGATCCTGAGGTCAGACGACAGAGCCCAGTTTAAAGATTGGAAGGTACATAGCAATTACCAGGCCACCTACAAGAACGCCAAGAACAACCATTATCATTGGCTCAATCAGGCTGGATAGGTTATCGACTGCGTTATCGACTTCGTCTTCGTAGTATGTGGCGACTTTGTCTAACATGGTGTCGAGCGAACCAGCTTCTTCACCTATACCAATCATCTGTACGGCCATATTTGGGAATACGCCGGTAAATGCTGTCGCGCTTTGTAGGGATTGGCCAGTTGATACACCGTTCTTAATTTGTAGGATTGCTGTGCGATAGACGACGTTTCCTGCGGCACCAGCAGCAGAATCCAGAGCATTGACAAGAGGGACGCCGGCAGCGAAGGTGGTTTCGAGTGTTCTCGAAAACCTCGCGATAGAAGCGTTATGTAGAATGTCGCCGATAACTGGGATTTTGAGAGAAGTACGGTCAACCCAGTCACGAAATTTTTCTGATTTTTGATGGGTTTTTTTCAAAAGAAATCCAATGACCAGTGCTCCGACTAAACCTACGAACCACCATTCCTGAGCAACTTCAGAAAAGTTAATTACCATCTTGGTAAATGCCGGTAGGTCGGCCCCAAATCCTTGGAATACGCTCTCAAATTGAGGAACTACCTTAACGAGGAGGAGGGCCGCAACTATTACACCAACTACTAAAACAGCTGCAGGGTAGGTCAGCGCTTTTTTAATCTTCGCCTTAAGTGCTTCTACTTTTTCTTTATATGACGCAATCCTGTCAAGCATTGTTTCCAATGCACCGGACTTCTCCCCCGCTTCAACTAAGTTGCAGTAAAGGTCATCAAACAGCAGAGGGTGTCGTCGCAAGCTGCTAGAAAACTCGTTACCTTCGTTGACTTGATTTCGAAGGTCGTACACTACTTTCTTGAGCTTTTCCTTTTCAACCCCGTTGGCAACGATATCCAAAGCTTGAAGTAACGGGACGCCCGATTTCATCATAGTGGCCATTTGGCGAGTAAAAAAAGCGACATCCAGGGGTTTAATTGACTGATTTTTTGCGCCAAACGCAGAGACACGCTCTTTGACGACCTTTTTCGGGTTAATACCCTGTTTTCGAAGTAAGGCTTTCGCAGTAGCTATATCAGGGGCATCTATCTTGCCCTTACTTGCGTTCCCGCTTTTATCTTTGCCTTCCCACTGAAACGTTTTAGGCTCTGCCTGTTTTGCTGCCATTAAACTTGTCCTTTAATCATCAGGTCTTAATAACCCGATTCATCTCTTCGAGACTGGTAACACCTTGTGCAACTTTCATTAGTCCAGATTTGTGCAATGTTCTAAAACCTTGGCTCTCTGCTATACGGAGTATATCGAGAGATGTCCCGCTATTCATAATAACTTCGGCTACCTCAGGAGTCATTCGCATCATTTCATAGACGCCAACCCGGCCTTTGTACCCGCGATTGCATTTTGGACATCCTTCTGGATTTGGTTCGTATATTGATGCATCTTTTAGTTGTTCAGGGGTAAAGCCTGCTTCTATAAGTGCAGGCTTAGGTATATCTGCAGGTTTTTTACAGCTCTCGCAAAGGCGACGGCCGAGACGTTGCGCAATAATTAAACTAACAGAGGTTGCAATGTTGAAGGCTGGCACTCCCATATTGCGAAGACGTGTTAATGTCTCCGGTGCACTATTTGTGTGTAGGGTAGAGAGCACCATGTGGCCTGTTTGCGAAGCCTTGATTGCGATTTCTGCTGTTTCTAAGTCTCGTATCTCACCGACCATTACAACATCAGGATCCTGACGGAGGAAGGAACGCAATGCTTCAGCAAATGTTAATCCTACTTTTGCGTTTACGTGTACCTGATTGATGCCTTCAAGGTTTATCTCCACTGGGTCTTCGGCAGTAGAGATGTTGCGTTCTGAGGTATTTAGAATGTTAAGTCCGGTATAAAGTGATACGGTTTTACCGCTACCGGTTGGGCCGGTAACCAGAATCATGCCTTGAGGTTTTTCAAGTGTATCTAGATATAGTTCTTTTTGGTCAGGTTCGAAGCCAAGCGCATCGACACCAAGTTTTGCGCTTGATGGGTCCAGAATACGAAGTACTATTTTTTCGCCCCAGAGGGTTGGCAGTGTATTAACACGGAAATCTATAGCTCTCTTTTTTGAAATTTTCATCTTGATTCGGCCATCCTGAGGGATGCGCCTTTCAGATATGTCCATTTGAGACATGACTTTTAGGCGAGCCGCTAGCCTGCCTGCCAGATTTGAAGGTGGTTTTGCTACCTCCTGCAATATACCGTCAATACGTGAGCGAATTCGGTAGGTTTTCTCATATGGCTCAAAATGGATATCGGAAGCACCGCCTTTAATTGCGTCTAGCAGTATTTTGTTAATAAAACGTACTATTGGAGCGTCGCTGGTACCGTCATCCTGATCTTCATCTGCAGTTTGGCCTTCAGGCGTTTCATCAAGTTCAAGGTTTTCCAGATCTTCATCGTTGAGATCATCAAGCGCTGAGTTACCGCTATCTAAAAACTGGTCTATGGTGCGGGTGAGTTTATCTTCCTCGACAATAACTGCTTCTGTCGTAATGCCTGTATGGAACTTGAATTCATCTAAAGCTTGAATATTTGTCGGATCTGAGATGGCGACATAAAGTCGGTTATCACGCTTCATTAACGGGAGGGCGTGATGTTTGGTGATAAGGTTTTCTGAAATCAGCGACTGTGGGATGTTGTCGATTGCAAATACATCAAGATCGATCAGAGGTAAGCCAAACTCATCTGATGCGGCACAGGCTGCCCGGTGAGCGCTGACCAGTCGTTGTTCAACTATATGAGCAATGAACGGCTTTTTGCTATTGTTCGCTTGCTGAATCGCTTCCGTTGCGACCTCTGCGGAGAAAACACCGTCATTGACTAAACGTTTGGCGAGCCCGCTAAGCGGTTGAAAGTTCTGCACTTATTAATTCCTGATTAAGAAATGTGATCCGGATCACCAATTATGAATTTTCTGCGATTAAACATAGCATTTGCGTGACAGTTTGAAAATGAGCACTATACTAGGGGTTAGTCACAGGCGAATAGAGATGCGCCGGTGCGATCAGGTTGGGCTTGCCTGAACATGGATTGATGCTTTGTAGTTGAAAAACTCGCTGGAGATAAAAAATGAAAGCACAAAAAGGTTTTACTCTTATTGAATTGATGATCGTAGTAGCGATCATCGGTATTCTGGCAGCAATCGCCCTGCCTGCTTATCAGGACTATACGGTTCGTTCTCGGCTTTCTGAGGCTACCGTGTTAACGGGTGGTAATAAGCTAATAATTGAAGAGATAGTCCAAGTAGACGGTACTGACCCTGCTTCCATTACAGCAGTGGCTGCAGCTTCAGCGGGTTTCACCACGAATTTAAATGGCTCTCATATCGATGCCTCTGCTGCTTGGGCTACAGGGGTTATGACTTTGACGATTGTCGATGCTACTACAGGCGGTCAGGTCGATGCTACTGGCGGTGCGGATCAAATTACTTTTACTGCTACTCAGGAAGCAGGAGGTAACGTTTCTTGGGTTATAGCATGTGGCGCTGGTATCGCAGCAGCTCGTTGCCCAAGTCGATAATTTTCGCCCTACGCTGATTTAGGCTGGCCAATGTGCCAGCCTTTTTTGTATCCTGCGTCTTCATTCGCTAAAAGATATCCTTACCGATGAAACGCAATATCCTGATTCTTCTGATTGTTCTCTCCGTCGCCATTACTGCTTTTATTAACCTCACAAACGAACCTTTGTCCGGTGATATCCGTGCTAAGGTTGAAGCTGAGCTGTTACAAGACAAGCGTTTCCCAGCTCGACCAGTGTGGTGGGAAGATGGTGAAATTCTGGCTATTGGTGTAATGCCGGATGGTGTTGATCTGAATAAAGCGGCTGCAGATGTATGTCCGGTGTTGAAAAAGCATGGTGCGAGTCAGACCAGCGTAGAGGTTTACGATATCCTTAAAATCCAACAGGAAGATGATTGGAAATTGATTGCTAAAGCGTCTTGTAAGTCATAAGCAGTCATTTTTAGCAATAGGTACAAAAAAGCCCGGTTCAACCGGGCTTTTGCTGTTAGAGGCTTGTCATTTAACAAAGCGCATTGACAAATCTACTGCCTGACAATGCTTGGTCAACGCGCCGATGGAGATGTAATCGACGCCTGTTTCCGCAATTGGACGTAATGTACGGTCGGTGACGTTACCAGACGCTTCCAGTTTTGCTCGTCCTTCAGTAAGAGCAACGGCATCGCGCATCTGCTGCAAACTGAAGTTATCCAGCATAACAATATCTGCGCCTGCAGCTAGTGCCATTTCCAGCTCAGAGATACTTTCGACTTCGATTTCGACTGGCTTGCCAGGCTCATTGGCTTTCGCTGTTTCGATGGCCTCGGTAATGCCGCCGCAGGCCATGATGTGATTTTCTTTGATCAGGAAAGCGTCGTACAGGCCTATACGGTGGTTATAGCAGCCACCGCATGTCACCGCGTATTTCTGAGCCTTACGCAGGCCGGGGATAGTTTTGCGGGTATCGAGTAGCTTTACGCCTGTGCCGGTTACCATATCAGCGTAGTGGCGGCTTACTGTCGCCGTACCTGACAGAGTCTGCATGAAATTCAAGGCACAGCGCTCCGCTGTTAGTAATGAGCGTGCACTGCCGATAGCTTCGAACAGCAGTTGGTCGCGCTCAACCCGATCACCATCTTTCACGTGCCAGATGATTTTTGCAGACGGGTCTACCTGACTGAATGTTTCATTGACCCAGTCAATCCCACAAATAGTAGCGGTCTGGCGGCTGATGACACGAGCGTGTCCCTGTTCGCTTTCAGGGATCAGATTGGCGGTAATATCGCCATCTCCGACATCCTCAGTCAGTGCCTGCTGGATGCTATGTACAATGGAGTCTTTCAAGTCTGCGTTGGTCAGCATAGGTTTTGATCTGCAGTGGTAAATTGGTGGTACTATTCACCGAGTAAACCGGCCTAAATACAGAAAAAGGACGGGGAACGGCGGCGTTAAAATCCATAAATAGATGCTAACGCGGGTGGCATAGTGTACCGAATTCGACTGGGTTGGAGTAGTCGCAGATATGTTTGAAGTTATGGGAGAAGGGCTGGTTGAGGGTGCTCGACAGGCTGCTTCGCCAAATTGTAATCAACGACCGGATCTTTCTGATGTGTCTTTGTTGGTGCTACATAATATCAGTCTCCCTCCAGGACAGTTTGGTGGTACGCAAGTTGAAGAGTTTTTCAGCAACGGACTAGATCACAGCAAGCATCCGTTTTTTAGAGAAATTGAGGGAGTGAAGGTCTCTGCGCACCTGTTTGTCAGGCGTGATGGTGAGGTAGTGCAGTTTGTGTCTCTTGAGTTACGTGCCTGGCACGCTGGTGTTTCATGCTTTGAGGGGCGTGAGGGCTGTAATGACTTTTCTATTGGTATAGAGCTGGAGGGTACAGATTCGCTTGCCTATACCGAAGAGCAGTACCATGCATTGGCTAGGGTTACTAGGGCGATTCAGAAGCGTTATCCAGCGATAACAGCTGATCGCATAGTCGGTCATTGTGATATAGCGCCTGGTCGGAAAACTGATCCGGGTGATAGCTTTGAATGGGACAGATTCAGGGCGATGCTTTAGTCCTCACATTGACTGAGGCCACTGTTAACGTAAACGATTTTCACTTATCATTGCTGCGCGTTTATTGAATCGGAATTGCTATGTCTTTACTGCTTGAAGTTGATGGTCTCGGGTGTGCGTATCAGGACACTCAGGTAGTATCCAATGTTTCATTCAGTGTACGTTCCGGTGAAATCGCCTGTTTGCTGGGCCCTAGTGGCTGCGGTAAGACGACCGTATTGCGCGCAATCGCTGGCTTTAATCAGGTTCAGGCAGGGACAATCTCCCTGAACACCAAGCAGGTTTCTTCGTTAGGTTCTATGCTGCCGCCCGAGCAGCGTAATCTTGGCATGGTTTTCCAGGACTATGCGCTCTTTCCGCATCTGAATGTTTTCGACAATATTAGCTTCGGCCTCAAAACTCTTAGTCGTCGCGATAAGTCCCGTGTGGTTAAGGAGATGCTTGCTTTGGTGCGTCTACCTGACATTGCTGAAGTTTACCCTCATGAGCTTTCCGGCGGACAGCAGCAGCGTGTTGCTATGGCACGAGCTTTAGCCTCGAAGCCGCAAATGATCTTGATGGATGAACCTTTCTCTAACCTTGATGCAGAGCTACGTAAACAGCTCTCAATTGAAGTCAGGGACATCCTGAAAGAGCAGGGGATAGCCGCTATTGTGGTGACCCATGATCAGGAAGAGGCTTTTGCCATCAGTGATCGGATTGGAATCCTGGCTGATGGTGCTTTACAGCAATGGGGCGCTCCCCAGGAGCTGTACTATCAGCCGAGCAATCCATTGGTTGCGAGCTTCGTCGGCAAAGGAGATTTGTTCGAAGGGGTTTGTGTGACCGAAAATCAGGTTCGTTCTGAGTTGGGATTGGTAGAGTTTGCTGAACCGTTCTGCGTCCCCGTTGGCAGTGGTGTAGAGTTGTTTATCCGGCCTTCGGATCTGTTACTTAGTACAGAAGGTGGGGTGAAGGTAGAAGTTCTGCACTTCGAGTTTCTTGGTTCAGTAACCCATTATGCTGTTCGTTTGCCATCAGGCAGAACCGTAAAGGTGGAGAGCAGGGAACGCTTCAGCTTTGATAGTGGCGATCAAGCGAGCCTGCATGTCGCAGCGCATCGACCGATCGCTTTTCTCTGAAATCGTTAAGATTCCTGACGTGTGCCGCTAATCGAGCGGCTCAGCAGAATCACCGGAAGAATCCCTACTATTACGATCAATAGTGCCGCCAGAGCGCACTCCTCCAGCATTTCATCGGACGCATACTGGTAGACAAAAGTTGCCAGTGTATCGAAGTTAAATGGTCTGAGGATCAGTGTCGCTGGCAGTTCCTTCATACAATCGACAAACACTACTAATAGCGCTGTTGTCATGCCACCCCTAATGAGCGGTAGGTGAACCCTGAAAAGCGTTTGTGCTGGTGTCTGGCCAAGAGAGCGGGAGGCCATATCCATCGATGGTGTGACCTTCGCAAGTGATGAGTCTATCGCGCCGGTTGATACTGCTAAGAATCTCACTACGTAGGCAAAGACAACAGCGAATACAGTGCCGCTTAGGAGCAGTCCGGTGGAGATTCCGAATGTCTGACGCATAAAGCCGTCTAGGCTGTTATCGAAGGCCGCCAGTGGGATAATGACGCCAATCGCCAGTACTGCACCAGGCATCGCGTAGCCCAGGCTAGAGAAGCGGACAGCGTTGACCAGGCTTTTACGTTCATGATGTAAGCGTTTTGAGTAGGCTAGTAGAATAGCGATAACTACAGTTGCAACAGCCGCAGTAGCTGAGAGTAGAAAGCTATTTGCAGCGTAGCGAACAAAACCTTCGCTCCAAAGTTGGTCGATATGCAACCAGGCATAATCTGCCAGGACGACAACAGGAACAGCAAAGCCGCAGAGGACTGGAAGTAAGCAGGTAAGAGTTGCGGCGATAGCCTTTCCGCCTGTCAGGTTGAATGCTTCAAGTGCCTGAAAGCGGTCTGCGCTATGAAATTGACGCTGTTTGCTGCGTGCGATCCGCTCCAGGGTAATCAGCATCACCACGAAAATCATCATCATGCTGGCGATCTGGGCTGCACCGCCCAGGTTGTTCATATTTAGCCAAGTGTCGTAGATACCTGCGCTCAGGCTTTTTACAGCGAAGAAATCTACAGTTCCGAAATCGTTCAGTGTCTCCATCAGTACCAGAGACAGACCAACAGCAATAGCAGGGCGAGAAAGAGGCAGGGATATGCGGTAGAAGCTCTGCCAGCTGTTGCAGCCCAGAATTCGGCTAGCATCACGGATACTGTTGGATTGCTCCAGAAATGATGCGCGAGCCATCAGGTATACATATGGGTAAAGAACCAGCGATAGCATCAAAATTGCGCCGCCGAGTGTCCGTATATCCGGGAACCAGTAGTCTCGGGCGGTCTGCCAGCCAAACAGCTCACGTAGCCACATCTGTAGTGGGCCAGCATATTCGAGCAGGTCAGTATAAACGTATGCGATCACATATGCGGGAACGGCGAATGGAAGTAGTAGTGCCCATTCAAAGATCTTTCTACCGGGGAAACGGCACATGGTGACCAGCCAGGCGCTGCTGACTCCGATCACGGCTGAAAGGGTGCCAACACCCAGCATCAGCAGCAGGGTTGTTTTTATATAGTGGGGTAGCACCGTTGAAGCCAGGTGCGGCCATATATTTTCGCGAGGGAATAGAGCAAGATAAAAAACGGAGATAACTGGCAGTGCAACCAGAAGGGCTACCACCCATGTTGCGTGATACCAGCGAGCCTGAGGTTGTACAAAGGAGGCTGGTGAAGTATCGGGTAATACAGCAACGTTTTCTTTCATTACTTACTCGAAACAAAAAAACGGTAGCCGCGAGACTACCGTTTTATAGGAATGGTGTCGATAATCAATTCGATTATAGCTTAATTTATCGCTGCATAACTTTGATCAGTAGCAGCGATTTATTAATTAGCTGTCGAAACCAACCTTGTCAGCCATCTTAGCTGCTGCAGAGCGCTGCTCAGCAACTTTCTGCAGGCTGATGCCATCTTCCTTGAACTCGCCCATGTACTGCTTGATCAGCTCAGAGCGTGCAGTGTTTGGACGTACAGGGAATTCGAAGTTAACTTCGGCGTAGATTTTCTGTGCTTTTTCGCTGCTCAGGAATTCGATCAGCTTAACTGCATTTTCCGCATGAGGGGCGTGTTTAGCAACAGCCGCACCAGAGATGTTCATGTGCGCACCACGGTCGCCCTGGTTAGGGAAGATCAGGTTGACGGAATTAGCCCAGTCTTTCTGCTCTGGCTTCTTCTCGTTAGTGATCATTTTACCGAAGTAGTAAGAGTTACCCAGTGCCAGGTCACAAACGCCTTCTTTTACAGCTTTAACCTGAGCACGGTCGTTGCCCTGAGGTTTGCGAGCCAGGTTGTCTTTCAGGCCATTCAGCCACTGCTCTGCGTCTGCAGAACCGTGGTGAGCGATCATGGAGCCGACCAGAGACAGGTTGTAAGTGTGCTTACCGCTACGAGTACAGATACGGCCTTTCCATTTAGGATCAGTCAGATCTTCGTAAGAGTTGATTTCGCCTTCTTTAACGCGGTCTTTAGACGCGTAGATGATGCGAGAGCGAGCAGTCAGGCCAAACCAGCGACCTTCGTTATCACGGTATTTAGCAGGAATATTGTTTTCCAGTACGTCACTGTCGACAGTGCGAACGATATCTTTCTGTACAGCGTCGAACAGAGGACCGATGTCAGAAGTCAGCAGGACGTCAGCAGGAGAGTTCTGACCTTCGTTTTCCAGACGTTCCAGCAAGCCTTTTTTCGCGAATACGACATTGGCTTTGATACCAGTCTCTTTTTCAAATTCCTGTAGCAGTGGCTTGATCAGAAATTCCTGACGGTAAGAGTAGATGTTAACTTCACCAGCAGCCTGAACAGCTGGAGCAGCAGCAACCATTGCCAGAGAAGCAGCGATAAAAAGCTTAGAACGTTTCATTTAAATGCTCTACCTAATGATACGTGAGTGAGTAATGCGAATTATTCTCAATGCAATTTGTGTTTAAGTCAACAGCAATTAGTTGAATAAATAGGTCAGTAATCGAGTTGGGTCAAAGAAATGGCAGAATTTTTACTGTCAGACCGGGAATAGCCGCGCCAGTAAAACAGGCACTGCTGTTTCAACACGGAGAATGCGGGAGCCGAGATGGATACTTTCCAGACCAGCATTGTTCAGCTTCTCTACTTCATAGGGAATAAAGCCGCCTTCTGGTCCTACCGCTAGAGTAGTTGGGCTTTCTGTGGCTGGTGGGCACTTACTTGCCTGATAGGGATGCGCAACGAGAGCACGGGTATTTTCAGCTATTTGAGGTAGTTCATCTTCGACGAATGGTTTGAAGCGTTTGCGCAGGTGAACGCTTGGCATAATAGTGTCATTGCATTGCTCTAAACCGAGTATCAAATTCTCTCTAATTGACTCCGGTGTCAGTACTGGCGAAGACCAGTAGCTTTTGTCGACTCGGTAAGAATTGATCAGATAGAGCTGCTTAACACCCATGGCGGCACAGGTTTGTAATGTGCGTTTCAGCATTTTTGGTCGTGGCAGGGCGAGTAATAGAGTTAACGGTAGTGGGGAAGGAGGTTGGGTTGTGAGTGTGACCTCCATTGTTAACTCGTCTGATGCTATGGCTGTTACTTTGCCAGTGCCGATAAGCCCGTTAAGCAATCCTACCCGGAGAGTGTGTCCTACACTGGCTTGTTGGACATCGTTAATGTGTGATAAACGACGACCTGTTAGTCGGACTGTGCCGGAAGAAAAGTCTCCTTGGTGGGAGATATAGTCGTCTTTGAACAGCAGGATCAGGTTCATTTGGAAGAGCCAAAACGTACTAGTCTAGAACGATCGGTCGCGTTTGAGAATATGGCTGGTAGCAATTTCGATGCTTTTCTCTTTAAAGTCATAAAGCTGCAACATAACGCTTGTCACCAGAGTACGGTTGTGGTTTTTTAAAGGTAGATGTTGGTGTCATTCAGATGACATAAAGGCTCTGTAGATTCAGGGACTAACCAGCGTCATTTTATTTCCCCCCCGGAATCGGGCAAAGAACCCGATAAATGCCAAGGAAGTAATCTGGCAGATAAAAAATACAGGGAGTTCTGGACAAGTTATCGAGTGCTGCACCGATCAGGGCAGTTCCGAAGCTGTGTCGATATTTAAGTAGTTTTCCGGCCGCTTCATTATCTGGTCAGTGCAGGCTAAAAGACTTTCCAGTCTCCTGGACAAACACAACCAAGGAAAAAGAAAAGGGGATGCGAATGAGTAAGCGAGTTGCTCTCGTAACCGGTGGTACAGGCGGTTTGGGTACTTTCATTTGTCGCGCACTGGCGGATCAGGGTTATACCGTCGTGGCGGGTTACAACAGTGGTGGTAACCATGACAAGGCAAAGGCCTGGGCAGAAGAACAGAAAAAGGATGGCTATGACATCCTGACAGCTTATGGCGACGTAACAGACGCCGAATCATGTGAACAGTGTATCGCGGCCGTTAAGGAGATGACCGGTCAGAACGTGGCGGTACTGGTGAACAATGCGGGTATCACCCGTGATGGACAATTCAAGAAGATGTCTTGGGAACAGTGGGATGAAGTACTCTCTGCGAACCTGGACTCCATGTTCCATATGACCCGTTTGGTTATTAATGACATGATTGATAACGGCTACGGGCGCATCATCAATATTTCATCTGTAAACGCTCAAAAAGGTCAGTTTGGCCAGTGTAACTATTCCGCAGCTAAAGCGGGTATCCATGGCTTTACCAAAGCTCTGGCTCAGGAAGTTGCGCGTAAAGGCGTTACAGTTAATACGTTGTCCCCTGGCTACGTCATGACGCCGATGGTTGCGAAGATTGCAGAAGATGTGCGGGATAAGATCTGTAGCACAATTCCGGTGGGGCGTTTCGGTACACCAGAGGAAATTGGGCGTACAGTTGCATTCCTCGCGGCTGAGGAATCCGGTTACATCACCGGCTCCGACCTTTCTATCAACGGCGGCCTGCATATGCATTAAGTCGATGTTTAGATATAAAAAAACCGCCTAAATGGGCGGTTTTTTGTTTTTACAGCTGAATATCCAATACCTGACTAAGAGATCGGTAGAAGCGTTGCTCTAGTTGATCAAAAGCGTGCCAGAGCGGCACGCAGCGCCACTCATGTTCATGTTTCTTCAGATCTGTCAGATCAGGGTCCTGATGGTGTTGGGCGATTGCCTGTTGTAAGCGTTGTAGCTGTATCGCCATTCGTTGCTCATGATCTTCATCCGGTGAGTCGAGCTTGAGTTCGATTTCAAGTTGGATACATAGTTGGTGTAGATGTTCCTCAGCCGCTTGCTGAAGTTCAGGTAATATTGACGGATCTTCGATAACCGATGTCGCCAGCTCCAGACGATGTTCAATCATCTCGTGAAACTCGGGTGGAACCGCACCCGCTTGTTGCCATTGCTCATTGATATCTGTGACAGCGTTCACTTGGCTAGTGCCTGCCAGAATGCCGCGTTCCAGTTGGTCGCAAATCTCAATTTTTGTCGTGAGGGCGTTTACAGCACTGCTGCTGATGTACTCTTTCAGCTCCGTAACAGGTTGTCTGACACGTTGCATAGCACGCTCAAAGCGTTGCTGATGCTCCTTGCGTCCCTGATCATCCAGACGTTCAAACAGATGGCTGGCTTTAGTATCGACTGACATACGCAGGCTCAGGCTTGCCTCGTCAGGCATACTTTCCAGTAGTTGGCATGCTTCTTCTGCCTGGCCGTTACGCTTGCGCTGCTGCTGGCGTTGTTGGCGTTGTGTGTTGCGAGCGTTATCGAACAGCGTGTCACTATAACTACGAAACTCTTCCCAAAGCTTTTTATCCAGACTACGGAAGGTTCTTCCGGCAGCTTTCCACTGTTGCTGTAGTTCCTTGGCCGTGTCAGTCGCTTCTGGCAGGTTATCTGTCTGCTCGCTCAACTGTTGCATCTGCTCAATCAATACGCGTTTCGCGTCAGCAACTGACTCTCTGTGTTGTTTCAGAGGCTGATCAAGTGTTTCGAGTAACTGGTTGAAACGGTGCTGTACTTTTTTCCCTGGAGCGCGATCCACAGGGGTGAACTGACGCCACTCCTGTTTAGCGGTATGGCTGATGTTTTCAACAGCATCCCAATCCGGAGCTTCCATATCCGAGATAGCTAAAAAGTGTTCTAACTGTTCACAGATGGTAATACGCTGCTGAAGGTTGTACTGGCGTCGTTGGCGCTGGTCATCGTAATGTTGCTGGCACGGTTCGTAGGCCAGATCCGAAGCCTTTTTAAACCGCCGCCAGAGATTCTGGTCGTGTTGAGGATCAGTTTCGTCGAGCTGCTTCCAGAGCTGCTGCAGTTGTTTGATGTTAGCGACGCGCTGTTCGATGGATACATCCTGATCAATCAGGGCTTCCATCTCATCACAGATCTCTGTTTTCTTCGCCTGAACGGCATAGCCCTGCCAGTCTTTTAACTCGGTAACTTTTGCTCGGGCAACTGCCTGCGTCTGTATGAAACGCTGGCGCTGTTGTGCTGGCAGTTGTTCCAGCAGACTGTAGCAACGGTTAAGCTGTTTCTCTGCGTCAGAAGCCTGTCCAGCGGCAATCATCTCTTCAAGCTCTGTAAAAGCCTGTTCGGTGCGGATGATCGTTTGATGAAGCTGTTGCTGTTGTTCGCCAATCACCTGTTCAAGCTGCTGTAGCAGTGATTTGGCCGTGCTCACACTCTGGAAATTCAGACCAGAGTTTTCTGCTTCTGGTTGTTGCAGTTGTTGTGTGATCTTTTTGCAGAGCTTTACTTTTTGCTCGTAGCTGATGTCAGATTTCGCCCCTTCAGCCAGCATGCGCTGAAGCTTGTTGAGCCATTTCTGGCACCCTGCATACAGCTGTAGCTCTTTGGTGAGCTGGCCGAAATTATGGTTCAGACCATCGTCATTGCATTCAATCAGTAACCATTGTGTGGCTATCTCAGACAGTTTCGCGCTGAGTGCTTTCAGGTCCAGTTGCTCATTTTGCAACTGTTGCCTCTGCTGCTCTGTGTAGGCTGATATATCTCTAAGAAACTGCTCAGCTATTTGCTGCTGTTGTTCGGCTGCGAGCTGCGCTTGCTGCAATTGCTGCTGTTGCTGATTTTGCTGTTCGATTCGTTGCTTACAGAATGCCAGCAGTTCATCGATGGTGTTCAGGTCGATTACCAACTCTTTGGAGAGTTGTCGCCATTCCGTTTCCAGTGCCGTTATTTTGGCTGGATACTGTGGAAACCAACTGCACTCGGTCATTTGCTGTAGTTGGCTTAAAATATTGTGATAACGCTGTTCCAAAGCTTGTGCAATCAACTGCTGCTCGCGGATCTCAGCGAGTTTAGCGCGCATAATGCGGTACACCGCTTTATCTTTGTTGCGGCTATAACGGCTGATTCGCTCCAGAATCTCCTGATTGGTCAGTTTTTCAGACGCGGCTTTGCGCAGTGCTGCTGACTGGGCTTTCAGGACTATGGTTTCGAGGCAGTGCTGATCGGCAATCTGAGCAATTGCAGCTTCTCTTAGTAACGCATCTTCTGCACGTAGAGCGATATGAGTCAGCAGGTCGCTATCGGTGACCTGCTGCAGCCACTGGCGGCGCAATTCGACTGGGTGTTCTCCCAGTTCACCGGTAACAGCCTTGCATAGACGATCTATAGCTACCTTGCGAGCATGCTGGTGCTTTTCCTGATTTGAAATACGCAGCAGCAATTCCGGTTGGCTTAACCGGGCAGTCGCTGCAGAACGAACTTCCGGACTGTGATCGGTTAAAGCTATATCGATCAGGATCTGCTGTTCTTCGGAATCACCTTCCTGCAGACTGGCAATGGCTTTAATGCGAATTTCCGGTTTGTTGTTCTGCCACTTAGGGCGAAAAAACTTTGCAAACATCTGGTAACTAAATCTCGGCGTTACAGCGTTTTGGTGAGGGCTGAGTACTGAATGGCGCTATTTTACCGACCGCGGGCGGTCGGTAAAAGGGTTGACATTGCGAGTAAGGATTAAACTTTGATGATTTTCATGTAACCAGGTCAATTTGCTGCACTGTACCGGTTGTTCCATCATTATTTATGTAGATGCCAGTTTGCCGAATTTTGCCTGCAAGCTGATTTTGATCGTCGGCAAGATCCCAAGGAGTATGGCTCCTGCCCAGATAGATAGCGCCAATATCCTTTTCTGCCAAAGCAACCAGCTCTGATCTGCCGTCATCGTGCTGGATCCAGAGTTTAAGTGAGTGAAATATACTGTCGCCAGAATCGATGAAGCCGTTACCATCTTCATCATACTGCTCGAGATCTGCGAAACCATCACCGCTGAGTGCGCCAAATAACTCGCGGCCATCATCGATCTCACCGTTATTGTTTTTGTCCAATGCCAGATAACCACTGCCGGAAGCCAGAGTGGCCAGGGTATCTTCAGTGCCATCTGCATCAATGTCGAACTGATAGCGGCTGTCTGTTAGCTGTGCTGAGTGGTTGTCGAAATTTATAACCAAGGGATCTTTTAGCTCGCCGCTAACGCTGATGCTGATCATCTGTTCTTGAGTCATATGTCGCTGCAGATTCATCTGCAAGTCGATATCTATGGTGCGGCCGTCTTTTGTCGTAATCTGGCCGACTGAGGCGAAACTCAGGCTGTCATGCTGCTCAACGCGCTGCCAGCGTTCCATTATGAATGATGACTCAGTAGCAGGCAGCAACTCAGCTGATGGAGCAGATAGAGATGACTGAGAAGGAGCAAAGGGTACTGATACTACCGGGGCTGATGTGTCGATTTGTGGTGGCGGCTCAAGTTTTTTGCCGGTAAGTGACTGAAATAGCGCAGCCATCAGGCTATAGCGGAGGAAATCTTCTGCTGACAGATCCCTGACTTCTGTCTCTGGTAGCGCGATCTGGGTGCCGAGTTGGTCCAGAGATAGTGGAGGAGAAGCTGGAGTAAGTGTTTTACCTAGTGTATCCGATTGGATCTCTACGGTTTCCGGCGCCTGCCGCTCCAACCTTGCGATCACTTCGGTTCTTTCAGATATGTCGGTCAATGACGACCGTTGCGACGCAAGTGATATCTGGCTACTTACAATTTCCATGTTGTCCTCGCTGATTCATCCTTTTTAAGATGAATCGGCGGGAAGCGAAAAATAATTAATTTGCGTAGATGAAAATAATTCCGGTTCAGTGAGTGATAACCTCTACATCACCATCAACATAGTACCAGCGGTCGTTATCACGCCTGAAATTAGAGTGCTCCCTTAGGGTGCCATGTTGCTCTCCGCTCTCGAAGTGAGCCTCAAACTCAACAGTACCGGTTTGGTCCTGTGCTGACCCGCGAGTGGCACCGAGAATATCGAGCCCAGTCCAGATCGTAGCTTTGCACTGCTCTTGCAATAGTTCTGCATCATCGGGAAAGCGTTTTTCGGGTGCCGTTGTTTGAATAAGGTAGTCGATGGCACCGAGAGAAAAGGCGCTGTACCTCGAGCGCATCAGAGCTTCTGCTGTTTTGGCAGGTTTATGGCCTTCAATGGCTGGTTCACAGCAAAACCGAAAAGGTTTACCGCTGCCACAGGGGCATTGATTGTTCACTGAATCCATATTGTGGAGCATGCTGATGATCCCTTATCCGTTAACTGGTAATCTTTCGGGTGCGGTCAGGATATCTCGCGCTCCGGGGAATGCAAATTGATCTATTGATTAATCTACTATTTGCGATCTCAGATCATTATATAGCGCTGAATAAGGCTTATTGGTGATTGTGGTGACAGATATTCTGTTGAATTTTATTGGCTCTGTTTGGAATAAAGATGGCTGAACGCATCACTCCCAGTTTTTTCTGGCACGATTATGAAACCTTTGGCGCTGACCCGAAGCGCGACCGGCCAGTGCAATTTGCCGGCATTCGTACAGATCTGGAACTAAACATCATTGATGAGCCTGTAATGCTTTACTGCAAGCTGGCCGATGATTATCTACCGCAACCGCAAGCTTGTTTTGTAACCGGAATTACACCGCAGCAGGCAGTCAGTGACGGTGTGCCAGAGGCTGAGTTTGTAGCTGGTATCTATAAAGAACTCGCCAAGCCTGGTACTTGTGGGGTGGGTTACAACAGTATTCGATTTGATGATGAAGTCAGTCGCTATGCTTTTTACCGTAACTTCTATGATCCATACGCGCGGGAGTGGCAGAACGGTTGTTCCCGCTGGGATATTATCGATATGTTGCGACTGACCAGAGCTTTGCGGCCTGACGGCATTAACTGGCCGACCTATAGCGATGGTTCTCCCAGTTTGCGCTTAGAAGACCTGACAGCGGCAAATGGTATTGAACATGGCAATGCTCACGATGCATTGTCTGATGTTTATGCCACTATTGAGATCGCGAAGTTAGTCCGTGATAAGCAGCCTAAACTTTACGACTTTGTGGTCAATAATCGAGATAAGCAGAGTATCCAGCGGCAACTTGATGTCACTACTCATAAGCCTGTCCTACATATCTCATCGCGATATCCTGCCGAGTGGGGAAATAGTGCCATTATTGCTCCTGTGGCATCTCACCCTGTAAATCGCAACAGTGTCATTGTCTGGGATCTTCGAGCAGATCCTTCAATATTACTATCGCTGTCGGTTGAGCAGATTCGAGAACGACTTTATACACGCCATGATCAATTACCCGAAGGTGAGCAACCGCTGGCGTTAAAACAGGTGCTGGTTAACAAGTGTCCCATTATCGCTCCGGCAGGGATGTTGACCGCTGTTGAGGCGGAGCGGTTGCATATTAACGGTGATATCTGCAGAACGCATTTGCAGATAATTCGTGCAAATCCTGAACTTCGCCAGAAACTGGCCGATGTATATAACGACAACCCATTTGAGCCTGAGTCAGATCCCGACCATATGCTTTACAGTGGCGGTTTTTTTGGCGACGCCGATAAGGCAGCGATGGAGCATATCCGCTCCTGTGAACCTCAGGCGTTGGCAGAGCTGGAACTGGCTTTTCAGGATCCAAGGCTGGAAGAGATGTTCTGGCGTTACAAGGCCAGAAATTATCCATATACGCTGACCGACGAAGAGCGTGCTCGCTGGGAAGAGTTCCGTCGAAGCCGGCTGACCGGAAATGGTGTTGATGGCTACCTCAATATGGGCCGCTTTTACGATGAGCTGAATCGACTCTATCAGTCGGAAGACACTACGTCTGATCAGCGCTATATACTGGAAGAGTTGGCGGTCTATGCCGAGGCGATCTTCCCGATGGAGATGGATGAACAATTCTGATGAGAAATTGGCTGTGTGTAATCTGTATGCTGCTAACAACGGTGCCTTCAGTCGCTGATGAGCCAGATAATGCAGAAATCGAATACATCATCACGCAGTCTAAAGGATTCAGTTACGGCACCGAGGACGGTAAAACGGTCTATGAGAATCGGGAGAGGGGCAGCTTCGACCGTGAGGTGATGACCGAAGTCTACAGCGTTGATGAGCCTGTCATTATCCCAGATCCTACCGTTGTGCTCTTTAGTGAGGATCTTCAGGTCGTTGAGGTGGAGGTGAAGCCCGACAAGGCGCGACAGCGCCCGGCCAGTGGTGAGGATAAGATTTTCCAGCAGATCGCGGTCGATGTTGTACGAGCGCGCTGCTTTATCTTAGATGAAGGCTGCCCCGGTGAAGGCGAGGCAGAGCAGTAATATTTACTTCAGAATCAGGCTTCCGGGAAGTAAGCCTGATTCTGCTTCAGCTGCTTGATCGCAGCTTCTGCATTAGACGATGGCGTGGAGTCATTGTTTTTATGCTGTTGGCCAAAGCTCCGGACTGTCAGTCGTCTTTGTTCCAGGTCTGCCAATGTAGAGCGGATATCGCTCACGGTTAACTCAGTAACGGCCCTCACCAGTTGATCTCTGCTGTCGAAAGAGAGATCACCACTATCAATCTCTCTCCAATAGCGGTCACTTCTGGCTGACAAAGTGTTTTCCTGACGTAAGATGCGGGATATAACACTGGACTGATAGCGAGACAGTGTCTCGTCGGTTAGCTCTTCTGCATTCACCACCATTGAGTCAATAAACTGACTGATTCGACTCTCCAGTTTGGTCGGATCTGCAACAGGAGACTGCACAACAAGCGCGATACCGGGAGCTCGTCTGACGGGCATTGCAGTGCCGAAGACGACATACCCCAGTTGATCCTCCGTACGTAGTTGATTGTAAAACGGCGATGACAGCAGTTCTGCTACAACTGCATAGGCCGCCCGGGTCTTCAGGCTTCGGTTGTCGCCTTGCAGATAGACACTGATGGCAGAGTCATTGTGTTCTACCGCCAGTGTTTGAACCAGCGGCGCACCTGATTGCAGTCGAACAACGGGGGGGGCTGCTGTTACAGCCAGGGCGGCGTCTGCGCGTAGTTTTTGATTTACCTGATGTGCCAGTTCCTGCGCCTGTTCAGAGCTTATATTACCGTGGGAAAGCACTCGAATTCCTGTATGGCTTAGCAGTTCAGGGATAAACGCCTGCAGATCCTCTACCGTGACTGACGCAAGTGCTTCTCGTTTTTCCTGATTGCTCCAGATCGGTAGTAAGAGGTGGTAGATCTCGGCAAGTGTCTGATTGTAAGGAGCCTCTTTTGCCTCATTCTCCAGTTGTTCCTGATATTGCTGTTTTAGAATATCGAAACGCTCAGGGCTAAGAGTCGGGCGTTTAAGCTGTTCAAGTACCTTATTAAGTAAAACAGGCTGTTTATCATTGTAACCAGAGATCCTGACACTAAAGCCCCGCATATGGGTATAGATACGGGTATTCAGGCCTGCGAGCAGGGCATCATATAACTGCTCGTTCAACTGATCTTGTACCATCCGGGTATAGATCTCGGTCATTAGGCTGTTTTTAACTGTGCGATAGCTCGCGTCCGATAAAACGGTGAAGAACAGGTCAGCCTTAGGAATGCGGTAGGTATTGTCTTGTTTGTACCAGAGCGCTAAACCTGGCTCATCAAGGAGCTGCTGTGGCTTGTCAGATTCACCAACCAGCGGCGATAGACTGAGATTCTCAGCCAGGTATGGATTTGGTTTGCGTACCTTGAGATCCGGATCAATTTCGCTGATGTTGTTCCAGGGAGTCAATTGTTCGGCAGTTAATTGTTGATAGCCATAATTTGCGCCGAACCAAGGTTCTTTTTTATCAGTCGTCAGGTCTTTAGCCTGCACGATCATCAGCATATTGGCCGGGGTAATCTGCTGTAAAAAGCGGTCGATCAACGCAGGTTTAAATTCGCCAAAGGTATAGCCGAAGTCGATGATGTTTTCGGCAGGGTATTTTTGCAGTGCACGTGCTAACTGGCCGACATAGTGAACAGGTTCAGAAGGCTCTTTAAACTGAAAACGCAATGCGTTCAGCTGCTTCTCTTCATTGAACAGACTTTCTTTGACACCACTGCTACGCAGCTGGTTTATTGCCTGAAAAAACAGAGATACAACTTGATCCTGTTCTTTAAGGCCCTGTTCGGTGAGGGCGATATTGACCGAAAAAGTCGCTTCAGTTCGGCTGCTATGGCCAGGTGACGCACTCAGGCCAGATGCAAGGCCTCTCGCTTTTAGTACTGACAGCAGGCTGCCTTCCCCTTCATAGCCGACCATGCTGGCGATGTAATACAGCGGCTTTTCACGCCACAGATCGTAAATGCTGTCGACCGGGAAAGATAGAGTGAGATAGCGGATATCTTTTAGTGTCTGGATTTTTAGTTTTGCAGGCAGTTGCTGTGATAAGTACATAGGTTCGTTGTCGACGAACCGGTCAGTGTTATGGTTTTTTACAGCCCCAAAGCGGCTTTCTACCATAGTTTTTAACTGCTCTACCGGCTCATTACCTAGTACGACTAATGTCATCAGGTTAGCCGAGTAGTATTGGTTGTAGAACTGAATCAGTTCGTCCCTGATCTGGCTGTCATCGCGGTTGGCCAGCGTTTCCAGGCTACCAACGGCAAAACGACTACTGCTATTGGCCGGATTCATCACTTGTTTCATTGCTGCAAAGATTCTGCGCCCGTCTTCGCGCAGTTTTGACTGATACTCTGAGTGAACAGCGTTACGCTCGCGATCAACGTATTGTTCGGTAAATAGCGGAGCGACAAAGAATTGGGCGAAACGGTCAAGTGCTGGCTCCAGTGAGTCTGCACGTATGTCGAAAAAGTAGTTGGTATTATCCATCGAGGTGTAAGCATTGTGGCTGCCACCGTGAGATGAGATAAAAGACTTATATTCGCCAGCTGTCGGGTACTTTTCTGTGCCGAGGAACAGCATATGTTCGAGGAAGTGAGCTAAGCCCTGACGATCCTCCGGATTGGATCGAGAACCTATGTCGACATCCAGCGAAGCTGCGGCTTTCTTGCTGTCCGGATCTGAAATGACCACAACCTTGAGCTGGTTTTCCAGCGTAAAACTGAGATACTCCCGATCATCATTCGGGCTGGTATTGATGGCGGCGACGGCTGATTGCAGGCAGAACGTCAGTACCAGTGAAATCAATGTAATCAGGCGCAATGTCGCTTTCATGCGTAGTGCTTTTCCTTAGTAACAAATAAAACAGTCCTGCTCTCATTCTAACGGAGCTGTTGCGATCTGACAGCGAATAATCGCTACTGGTTCCATGATGTTGTTGATTAGCAACTCCAGTTCCCTAAAACCTAGCCTTTCAGGCTGCTGCACCGTTGTCTGAAAGCCATGCTACAATCTGCGCACAACAGGGTTACAGGATGTTGGTTACCGCATGAATCGGGAAAAGGTTATTTTTGCATTTTTTATTGTCTTAGCACTGACGCTGAACTTTGGTTTCTTCGTTGGCGACTTCGACAATCCAGATCACCACAATGTGTTTGAGTTGTTTGCGGCACTGGTGGTCAGTCTTATCTGTACTGTGCTTAAACTCGGTGATCGAACACATCTTGGCGCACTGATGTTAGCGACCAGTCTGGTGGTGGATCTTCAGCTAGTATTGGCTGCGGCTCTATGGGGTTATGGAGAGCATGTTCTTGGTGGTGTTTCTCCGATGCTAATGGCGAGTATCATTTCATTGTCTGGTGGAGCACTACTGGCCAACATCGTTTCTGTCGTCCTGTTGATGGTGGAAACAGTGCTGATACGTCGCTAGTCGTCTTCAGGGTTCCGCTATGAACCATGTAATCTATCTGTTGTTGCGGCGGCTGCGAATGCCGCTGATAACACTGATCGTTGTATATTCGGTATCGATCATCGGATTTGTTCTGATACCTGGTATGGATGATCAGGGTAACCCCTGGCGCATGAGCTTCTTCCATGCGACCTATTTCGTTTCCTTTATGGGATCTACCATCGGCTTCGGTGAGATTCCTTATCCATTTACTGATGCCCAGCGTATGTGGGCACTAGTCACTATCTATGCCACAGTTGTCAGTTGGTTGTACGGTATCGGTAGTACACTGGCAGCGTTCCAGGAGCCCGTTTTTGGCAGAATGATGCGACGGCGTTCATTCGCAGGGGAGGTTTCCCGTTTTCAGGAACCCTTCTATCTGATCTGCGGATATGGGGTGACAGGTAGTGTCATAGTGTCGAAACTGGCTCGTCGAGATATTCGAACCGTCGTGGTGGATATTGCGCAAGACCGTCTTGATGCACTGGAGATGGACAATCTCCCGATTCGGGTTCCAGGTCTCTGCGCTGATGCTGCTTTGCCGGATGTGTTAGATGATGCCGGTATTCAGCACGATAAATGCATCGGCGTGCTGGCGTTGACAAATAACGATAATGTAAATCTGGCGATTGCTATTGCAAGCAAATTGCTGACGCCGGATCGCATGGTGATCAGTCGCACTGAATCATCCGTTACGACTTCCAATCTGGAATCCTTTGGTACTGATCTGGTGGTAGATCCTTTCCGGTCTTATGCTCAGTATCTTGCACTGACAGCTCATTCTCCCTACAAGCATCTTGTCTATGACTGGCTGATTAATCCTACGCATCGACCGCTTTCCAGTGCATATAAAGAAACCCGAGGGCGCTGGATTATCTGTGGCTTTGGCCGCTTTGGTCAGGCGTTGTATGAGGAGTTTCGTGCGGATGATGTGCCTATAACACTGATAGATCCACAGACAAAGTCACGCCAGCCGGACTGCGATCTGATTATCGGTGTCGGTACTGAAGCCGTTACCTTGCAAGCCGCTGGTATTGAGGATGCGGTTGGCATTATCGCCGGGACAAATAATGACGCTGATAACCTGTCGATCATCATGACTGCTCTGGCCTTAAATCCGAAATTAGTCACTGTGGTCAGGCAAAATATCCATGCGAACAGGCTTGTGTTTGATCGTTCCGGTGCGGACTTTGTTATGGAGCCGGGGCGAATTATCGCGAATCGAATACTGGCCAGTATCAAATCACCTTTACTGCCGGTGTTTATTCAGGAGTTGCTTGATCACAATGATGTCTGGGCACACACGCTGCTGAATCGAATGAGTAATGAGGTTGGCGATAGTGAACTTGAAAGTTGGTCGTTAACGGTTGGCGAAACTGACGCTCCTGCTGTTATCCAGATGCTTAATGATGGCGATAGGGTACGGCTGATCCACCTGATGAAAGATCCAAGGGATAGGTTGCAGGTACTCGATTGCTTTGCATTGTTGATGCGCCGGACCGGAGAAGTTCAGCTTCAACCGGGAGAGTTGAACGAATTGATGCCCGGTGATGAATTGCTGTTCTGTGGCACCACTGAAGCTTACCGTCAGATGCAGTGGACGATTAGTAACTTTAATATGCTGCATTACGTGCTTAAAGGTGACGATGCCAGCAATAACCTGTTGTCACGATTATTGAAGAAGCGAGACTGCTGAATGGCTTATCTGTTACTGACCCTGACGGTTCTGTTTTGGGCAGGCAATTTCGTCGTGGCCAAATTGATTCACGCCGACCTGCCACCAATACTGTTGGCGTTTTCCCGCTGGGCGTTAGCTTGGGTGCTTATTTTGCCGTTTTGGATTCCCAAAGCGAGGAAACAATGGCCGTTAATCAAGCAGCATTGGAAGATTCTGGCATTGTTGGGAATCGTGGGTGTCGCAAGCTTTAACACCTTGATATATACCGGCTTGCAGTCAACAACAGCAACTAATGCTGCGCTACTTCAATCGATTATTCCGGTTCTGATACTGCTTATCTGTGCGTTAGTGTTATCTGAACCTGTATCCGGGCGTCAGTGGTGTGGTGTGTTGGCATCGATGGCCGGTGTGGCATTACTGATCTCACATGGCGAGCCGGAAAGGTTGCTGGAGCTGCAGATCGGTACCGGGGATTTATGGATCTCAGCGGCGGTTGTTAGTTGGGCTGCTTACTCGGTATTACTGCGTTACAAACCGGCAGAACTGGGTGGATTTGTGATGTTCGGCTGTACAGTGTCAGTTGCGATCGTCGGACTCTTACCGTTGGTTGTCTGGGAGTGGCACCAGCTTGATCAGACTGTTCAGTGGTCTACAGAGGTACTGGCTGTTATTGGCTACGTTGCTTTGTTTCCATCAATACTGTCGTACATCTTCTGGAATCGCGGCGTAGCTGAGTTAGGTGCAGCGAGGGCTGGTTTGTTTATACACCTGTTACCGTTATTTGGTATCGGTCTGTCGGTGATGATTCTGGGAGAATCGGTGTATCTATATCACCTGGTAGGGATGTGCCTGGTGTTCAGCGGTATTTATCTTGCTACAGCATCTACACAGCGTTCCCGGGAGCAGGCAGAAGCTGCTCGCCGGGAAACCCCAGGTCACTCTTCGTGATCGCGAATAAAGACCCAGGTATCTCCTTCACTCATTGATTCTGAGAAGCGGTAACCGTCGTAATCGAAGGCTTTCAGCTGCTCAGCATCGGTGATCTGGTGATCGATAATGTAGCGGGTCATCAGGCCACGGGCTTTCTTGGCATAGAAACTGATGATTTTGTACTGACCATTCTTCCAGTCCTTAAATACTGGAGTAATCAGTCTGCCGTTAAGCTGCTTTTCTTTTACTGACTTAAAGTATTCATTGGATGCCAGATTAACCAGTACCTGATCTTCCTCAGCAAGTTCCGAATTCAGAGCGTCAGTCAGTGTGTTGCCCCAGAATTGATACAAATTACTCCCGCCGCTGTTTTTAAACTTAGTGCCCATTTCAAGGCGATAAGGCTGCATCAGATCCAGTGGTTTCAGAATGCCATACAAGCCTGACAGGATACGCAGATGTTTTTGGGCAAAAGCCAGCTGCTCTTCATTCAGTGTTTCCGCATCCAAGCCTGTATACACATCGCCCTTGAATGCCAGCACTGCTTGCTTTGCATTCTCAGGATTAAAAGGTGTTGTCCAGGATTCAAACCGTGCCACGTTCAGGCTCGCCAGTTTATCGCTGAGCTTCATCAACTCAGCTACATCCTGTACCGACAGTTCCTTCAATTCCGTGATCAGCTTCTGAGATTGTTCCAGGAACGCAGGCTGGCTGAATTCTGAAGTGGTCGCAGGTGTATCGAAGTCCAGGGTTTTCGCAGGAGAGATCGTAATCAGCATAGTCGGGTTCATATGGTTATCGTTAAAGCTGATCTTACGCGGAGTTTACGAGCAAAAAAAGGCCGGGATAACCCGGCCCTAAATACGGCATTGCATATATGGAAATCAGTTGGATTCAGAGCCCTCTCAAAATAGGCTCTGAAGCCGGAATCAGCTTCTTAAACGGCAGTCGAGCTCATCGACCACTTCGCTCCAGTCAGAATCATCTTCAAGCGCTTCTTTAAGGAATGAAGCTTGGGAGGGTGTCCAGAAGGTCGCTTCATCCAATTTTATGTCTTTGCTGAACAGCCGGTGGTGGCCGATAAAATGATTAATATCCTGATCACTGCTAGGTAATCCGAGCTGTTGAAACAGCGTGCCAATGTTATGTGTGGATGTATCCATTGTTCTCTCCGCAGGCGAGTGGGCGATGCTCGCACTGGATGGTCATCGGAAGTCAGGCACTGAGCCTGATCAATGCCTGCCACAAAGAGAAGTTTTGTTCAGGATTGTGGATCTGTCAAAGTTAGAAACAGGGCTGGAGAATTGCTTTAGCGCAGCCCTATATCACCAGCTCCTTATTGAGGATCGAGGATATAGCTGCGCCTTTCCGGTTAAAACTACAGTGGTAAAACAGCCAGGTTTAGCTCGCTGTTTCTGTTTGCTTTGTTTTGCGTTTACGCCAGAGAAGTAATGGCACCAGCAAAAGTAGTGCGCCACCAAGCACAAGGGTGGCGGAGATGAGTGGTGAAACACTATTACCGGACAGGCTTAAAAGCATGCCGGAAATCAGCAGGCCGCCAAACATAAAGAATATTCCCTGTAACACCGAGAGCGTCAGGCTATGAACTGATCGGTCTCTGTTAGTAGCGATCAGGATGACTGCCGGGATAATTGCAGCTGACAGAGTAATAAAAGAGGAAGCGGTGTTGTAATCCACGTGAGGCACCTTGTTATTATTGTTATCCAGTAGCCGTTTTTTACCATTGTCAGCGGGCAGTGTGAAGTACTGTAGCTCAATCCATTGGTTGAAGATGCCCTGGCTTATTCAGCAGCGTTCGATTTGTGTATCATAGAGCTAAATTTTGCACGCATGACGTAACAGATTACAGCAGATGACTAAAAAAACGGTTCTGACCGGTATTACCACAACCGGTACGCCACATATTGGTAACTATCTTGGCGCAATTAAACCTGCGATCGAAGCCAGCCATGATCCGCAGCTGAACAACTTCTACTTCCTGGCAGATTTTCATGCCCTGATTAAGTGTCATGACCCTGATCGGGTGGCGCGTTCAACTCGCGAAATTGCCGCTACCTGGCTGGCATTGGGGCTGGACCCAGAGCAAGCTACTTTTTATCGTCAGTCTGATATTCCAGAGATCTCCGAATTGACCTGGATTCTGACCTGTATGTGTTCCAAAGGATTGATGAACCGCGCACATGCGTATAAAGCGTCTGTCGATGCTAACGTCGAAGCGGGTAACAGTGATCCGGACGATGGCGTAACTATGGGGCTGTTTAGCTATCCGGTACTGATGGCGGCGGACATTCTGATGTTTAATGCCGATATCATCCCTGTGGGTAAGGATCAGATTCAGCACATTGAGATGGCACGGGATATTGCAGGCCGTTTTAATCACACCTACAAGTCTCTGTTTACCCTTCCGGAAGCGCAGGTTGATGAACAGACTCAGCTGATTCCAGGTCTGGATGGTCGCAAGATGTCTAAGAGTTACGACAACACAATTCCATTGTTCTGTAACTCTGATGAGCTCTACAGCCTGATCAAGAAGATCGATACAGATTCTCGTGCGCCAGGTGAGCCAAAAGATCCTGATAGCAGCACGTTGTTCCAGCTTTATAGTTGTTTCGCCGATGAGGCAGAAGCGACGCAGATGCGTCAGCGTTATCTGGATGGTATTGGTTGGGGAGACGCTAAGAAAGATCTGTTTGAGTTCCTGGATGCGAAGTTGTCTCAGCCACGTCAGCGTTATAATGAACTGATGCAGGACTTGGGCTATGTGGAAGAAATCCTGCAAAAAGGCGGTGCTAAAGCACGAGAGTTTTCCGCGCCGTTCCTGCACGAGGTTCGTGTCGCAGCAGGTATCCGCCCGCTGAACTACGTTGCGCAGGAAGTTCAGGAAGAGGTTAAGAAGAAAGAGAAGTCTGCAGAGCAGCTCGCACGTGCTGAGGAAGGCCGCCGCCGTGCCATCATTATGCAGCTGAAACCGATTCTGGATAAGATTCGCAGTGCTGAAGATATCGCTGATGCGGCTCGTGCTGAAGTTGCTGAACGTCAGCAGCAGATCGAATCGCTGAAGAAGAAAGCTAAGCAGAAAGCGGAAAATGAGCTGGAGGTGTTACAGCTCGAATTAGCCGAATATCTGTAATAGCGGAAGCCGGAGCTGATCACTCCGGCTTTTTTATTGGAGGGAAGCAATGTTCAGGACAATAGTCACAGTTGAACAATTGAGCCAACATCATAAAGATTGGCTGATTCTGGATTGCCGTTTTAGCCTTGCCCAAAAGGGAGGAGGTTCAGAGTATGGTCTTGAGGCATACCGTAATGGTCATATTCCGGGGGCCTTTTATCTCCATTTGGATAATGACCTTTCGGGCGCCATCAACGAGCAGACAGGCAGGCATCCGCTGCCAGATCCTGATCAACTTGCAGAAAAGCTCAGAGCCTTAGGGCTTAGTCAGCAGCAGGTTGTAGTTTATGACGACTGCGGCGGCGCGATGGCTGCCAGAGCCTGGTGGTTACTGCGTTGGTTAGGGCATTCTGACGTTGCTGTTCTTGACGGTGGTTGGGGGGCTTGGACTAGTGCCGGTATGGAGATCTCATCTGCGGAAGAGACTGTTATTCAGCAGGGGGATTTTGCTGACAGTCTGGATGCTGACCTGAACGTACCCGTGAGTCAGCTGATCTCTGAGCAAAAGTCGGGTTGCTTGTTGGTGGATGCTCGTGGTGCAGAACGTTATCGCGGAGAACAAGAGCCGATAGATCCGGTAGCAGGACATATCCCGGGAGCAGTTAACAGGCCGCTAACCGACAATCTTCAAAATGGCCATTTTAAGTCTGCAGCTCAGTTAAAGCGGGAATGGAGCGAAATATTGGCGGATCATTCGCCAGAGCAGGTGATCCATTACTGTGGTTCCGGTGTGACTGCCTGTCATAACCAGCTGGCTATGGCGATAGCGGGAATGGACAACTCTCGTATCTATGCCGGGTCATGGAGTGAATGGATTAGAGACCCCATTCGGCCCGTGGCTACAGTCTCCTGAAACCTATCGAATCGCCAGCACCTTGCTGGCGTTTTTCTTTGTTAGCTATGATATGTCTGTTAAGTGGCTTTTAGTTGCTGGCTAGCGATAGCCGTATGTATAGCCTGCGGATATGGTCGCTTAGAGCACGTCGTTTTATAAGTATGCTGTTGGTGAGGGATATTGAATGAGTCAGGGGTATCAGAGTGGCATCGTGGCAGATGGTAACAGCGATGCACTGTTTATTAGTTGTAACGTTAGTCGGGATTCGTCCTCGGTTGTGCAGGTACGCCAGGCGTTGGCGGCAGTTTCACAGTTGCAGTCAGAATATCAGCACAAATATCCTGACGCCGGTTTTTATCTGATTGCAGCGATTGGCTCTCATTACTGGTCGCAGCTAAGCGATGCGCCAGCTCCCGCATTGTTAGCGCCTTTTCCCGCAATGGCTGAGGAGGACAGGCTGGCTCCTTCTACTCCAACCGATCTGTTATTTCATATCCGTTCAGAGCGACACGACCTGAATTATGAAGCCGCGCAGAAGCTTTTCGCCCGCTTTGGAGATGCCGTTACTGTGGTTGAAGAGGTGCATGGTTTCCGTTACCTGGATAACCGAGACCTAACCGGGTTTGTAGATGGTACTGAGAATCCTCAGGGAGAGAAAAGGGCTAGTGTTGCTTTGGTTGGAAATGAAGATCCACAATATGCTGGTGGCAGTTATCTTCATATCCAGCGTTACGAGCATGATCTGGAACACTGGAATAAGTTGCCGGTAAAGGAACAGGAAGACAGTGTTGGACGCACCAAAGTCGACAATATTGAATACAGTAGCGATGAAAAGCCGCTGACCGCGCATGTTAAACGTGCTGCGGTGAAAGATAGCACTGGTAAGTCTCTGGAAATCTTGCGTCACAGTATGCCGTACGGAAATCTGCAACGAAAAGGGCTGCTATTTGCCAGCTATTGCGCCTCTCCGGAAAACTTTACCCGGATGCTGGAAAGTATGATCAATGGTGATGGTCATGGGCATACTGACCACTTGTTGAAATACACACGAGCCGTTACCGGCGCTGCGTATTTTGCACCGCCGGTAGCTTTTCTTGAACAGCTAAGTAGCTAGTTTCTGGCGCAGGCGCGGCACTATGACCGCGTCTGCCAGCAACATCAGGAAGTGGAACAATACGCAGACCAGCAGTGCTTCAGCAATCGGTTGGTTCAATGCAGCCAACACACTTACTGCCACTGGTAGTGTTTTCTGCGATGCTGTCATCACTAGTGCGATCAGCTCCTCATAAGGCAGTTTCAACGCTTTTCCGGCTAACCAACTTATTACCATCAACAGGAAGTGAACGCTGAGTGCTGCCAGTGCAACTTTTATCAGTGTGTTCCAGTGAAGGGCGCTAATGACATCGGCTGAACTGGAAAGAGACATCCATACCGCCAAAATAATGCAACTGGATGGCAGATACTGAAGAATAAGGTGATCCGGTGGGACAGAGGAAATCTGACGGGCGATAAAGCCGACGATCAGTGGCAGTAGTACCAGCATCAGTAGCTGTTGTAGCAGCGGCCAGGGGGCGATCTCAAACTGCCCTGCATCAGCCAGTGTGAGCGATAACATAAAGGGAACTGTAAACACGCCCAGTAGATTCAGAATAACGGTGATCAGCAGCGCCCAAAGGGCGTAGCCACCTGCTAGCTGAGTCATAACAATGCAGGTAGACAGGGTAGATGGCATTGCTGACTTCACGACTAAGCCGAGTAGAAGTCCGGCAGAAAGGCCAAATAGCTGGCCAATGAGTAGTCCGACAAAAGGGCTGATCAAAAGACTGATTATGGCGCCTGCCAGCAGGGCCTTGAAGAAGTTCTGTTCTCTCGGTAATTCTTTTAGTTGAGTCTGATATCCGTTGACGAGAAAGATCACCACTACCGTCCACGGAATCAATCCCCATTGCTGTAACGTGGCGCCCGGCGCAGGCAACAGTAGAGACGCTACAAGGGCGGCAATTAGCCCAACTGGCAGAAAGGCTGACTTCATTTACAGCACTCCGATTAGAAGGAGGCTCATTATGTCACGGTTTTGCAAACTGACTGACATTCACTTGTTAAATTCGGCCTTTAGTCTAATACTGTCTTAACCTTCTCGATGGTGGGCCGGTTTTCCTGACAGGGTAGGAACCAGAGCGACACAGATCGTAGCAGCCTGAGAAGATGGCAGAGCATAATAATGACAACAGGACTCGGAGATAAAACGGATGCGCACAGAGAGCAAAGTAAGGACCATCGCAGTGCTGGCAATAGACGGCGAGAACTTTGAAGTTGATGGACATTATGAGGGCAAGGAGCACAGGCCTCGCTGGTACACGATCACCAAGACAAGCGATCGCTCAGTCAGATTAGATAATCTGACAAAGTTTCCGACCCACGACTCAATCCGAGAGTTGCTGAATTAATCTGATTTCAGCTTCTGGAAATAAAAAAGCCTGCTTAAGCAGGCTTTTTTATTGGATTGTTACTGGACGTTTTCGTTGTCGCTGAACATTCCCTCATACAGTGCTGAGCTGAGATAGCGTTCGCCGGAGTCCGGCAGGATGACGATGATGTTCTTATCTGCGTATTCAGGCTTCTCTGCCAGGCGCAGCGCTGCGCAGGTTGCCGCGCCACATGAAATACCAGCCAGAATGCCTTCTTTTATACCCAGATCGCGAGCGGTTGCGATCGCATCTTCGTTACTGACCTGTTCAACCTGGTCAACCATTTCTAGGTCAAGGTTTTTAGGAACGAAACCGGCGCCTATACCCTGAATCTTATGCGGTGAAGGCTTCACGTCATCGCCTGCCAATGTCTGACTGATGACTGGAGAATCAACAGGTTCTACAGCGACCGAGGTGATCGCTTTACCTTTTTCCAACTTAATGTAGCGAGAGACACCAGTAATAGTGCCGCCAGTACCTACACCTGCTACCAATACGTCGATTTCACCCTCAGTGTCACGCCAGATTTCAGGGCCAGTCGTTTTCTCATGGATCGCCGGGTTTGCAGGGTTTTCGAACTGCTGCAGCATCAGGTAGGTTTCCGGATTTTCATCAACCAGCTGCTGTGCTTTTTCGATTGCACCTTTCATCCCTTTCGCAGGCTCTGTCAGTACAATCTCGGCCCCCAGTGCCTTCATCAGCTTACGGCGCTCAAGGCTCATGGATGATGGCATGGTCAGTACCAGATTGTAGCCACGTGAGGCTGCTACAAATGCCAGCGCGATACCTGTGTTACCGCTGGTAGGCTCGATCAGGGTCATGCCTGGTTTCAGGCGGCCATCCTGCTCTGCTGCCCAGACCATGTTGGCACCGATGCGACATTTGACAGAACCTGCAGGGTTACGGGATTCAACCTTAGCGTAAACATTACCCTTAGGTGCCAGCTTGCTCAGGCGAACCAGTGGCGTATTACCGATTGATAGTGAGTTGTCGTCGAATGCTTTCATGATCGTCCTTCTCGTCTGAAACATTTTCTTGAAACCGAACCAGTGTAACTGAGGCGGTTAATAACAATAATAGTTGTTTGTAATAAGCTTATAACGGTGTGATTTTTGTGTCGCTGGGTCATCGCAACGGGTTGTGCTAGATTAGGCAAACTCTTCATCGAACGATTACTTATCGCACATTGGAGCGCTGATATGTCCTCCCTTTCAGAGTCGTTGGCCCCCGCTGTTTTCTGGCTTGGCTATCGTCTGTTTCGTTTGAATCTGGCAAAGACATCCCGCCGCAAGCACCGTTGGTTGATGGCGTGGTTTCGCTTTGCCGCCGACAATGGTTCGGTTAAGGCTCAGTCAGTTTATGGCCATCTGCTGCATTTTCGGGGAGAGGGTGAGCACAGTCGAATCAGAGGTGTTGAATATCTGTTACGGGCTGCAGATCAAGGGGATGCGAAATCTCAATATCAGATCGGCAGAATCAGTGAATCAGGTTATGGAACGGAGTATCCCGCTGATCAGGAGCGGGCGGTGCGATATTTTCGGCTGGCAGCCGATCAGCAGCATTACCTGGCGATTAAAAGGCTGGTGGACGCCTACCGTGCAGGTGAACTAAATCTTCCCTGTGATCCTGAAGCGGCCAGACAGTGGCAAGCAATGCTGCCTCGACTGAGTAAAGCTGCGGAGCTGGACTGTTAACTGGCAGGAAGATGATGTTGCCAGGCATGATAGTGCTGCATAAAGAGATCGAACAGATCCGAAAGTCGATCTGCGGCTTCATTCTCACTATTTATACGCAGTACAGCTTCTGCAATCTCAGCAGTGCATAGATGGTCCGCATCCGGGTTACGCCGGAGTGTATAGCGAGTTGTCTGATCCGGGTTGAAGGCCAATATTGGAACTGAATCCAAATATGGGCTGCGACGAACCATCTTTCGGACCTCTTTCCAAGTACCGTCAGGCAGAATAAACAATGGGCGTTTACTTATTGCCGGGCTAAAGGGTTTAGCCCGCGCACTGAGTTCAGGGCGATCTGCGGGGAAGATCAACCACGGCTGCAGATCGTCGCGAGCCAGTAGTGATAACAACTGCTGATCAGGTTCGCGACGCTGCCAGATTGCACTGTAAGTCTCCGGCAGGAGATGTTCTATCAACACACCTGTATTACTAAGACGTTGAGGTTCCTGTTCATGGTAGAGCAGGAAAAACACCGGACCGACGTTGGCCGGCACCGGTATCTTTGAGCAATAACAGTGCGTTACCGCGAAGCGGCAATCAGGGCATAATTCCGTTTCTCTCATTACTTCTTAGTCAGCTTAACCTGAAAGCGCAGCGCTGCTTTCCCTTGCGCCGGTACAGTGATTTTCCACACGGCTGCAGAACCTTCGGTCGTCGTTGGTTTTGGGGCGCTGTTATTGATTGTCCAGGGCTGGTGGAACTCCGCTTTCAGGTCAATTGTCTTGGGTTTCTTAGCACTGTTACGGAGAATAAGTTCGTAGCCGATAAGATGGCCATCAAAGGACTTCTGAAAGATTGTTTGGCGGCGCTCAACGACAAGGTCAAACGCTTCGCCTATTGGTAGTTTGACGACACCACCAGCGGGCGTATTGCTTAGTTGTGCGCCACCAATAAACTGCAGTAGGCCTCCCTGATCTGGAGCGAAAACCCTGGCTGTGCCAGCCGGTAGTGGCAGTGAGCTACTCGCAGGGTTACGAAACTCTAGTTTGATCTGAGGGTGCTGTTTATTGACTCTGCTGTCAGCTCCAGCATACACCGGGAAGTTGTACTGATACTGTCGTTCAAAGGGGAGCTGTTTTTGTGACAGTAACGGAACCTGCTTTTGCTGCTGGTCCCGCAGCGTAACTTTCCCTGGCAGTGGATAGATATAATAATCCTGCAGGCTTTGTGGTGCCGGATGGCCTGCCGCCTGTCCAGCGTCCATTTCCATCATCGCCATCTTCATCACCGGTCGTGGTGCTGGAGTGGGTGTGTTTACCTTACCTGCTAATAAGCGAATGCTGGCATCGTTGTAATCGATACCGGTCTGGTTAACCAGTGATGCGAGGGCTTCCAATTCAAGCGTGCGATCATTCTTGTTCAGCGTGATCACATAATCAGAGTTCCAGCTAAGGCCATTGGTCAGATAGCTGATTGTGGCTGTGCCCGGGTTGCGGGTGCCAGAGCTTCTGAATTCCAGGCTGGGTTGGATCTGCAAGTGCTCTGGAACTGAGGGGTATATAAACCGATAGTGAGTTCCCAGCGGAATAGTTTCAATCTGGCCATCGGCTCTGACTAGAGCGTTTCGGCCGTCGTAGCTCAGCAGTGTGACTAACCGTGAAGTTTCAGTTCCATCTGCAGGGTTGAGCCTGGCCAGTGTTATGGTATCTCCCAGATACTCCCGTAGCATCAGTTCAGGGCTGATCAGTTTTGTGTTCAGGTTTTGTTCGCTGATCTGGCCTGCGCCGGCAATTCGCAGTGTTTCCGTTTGCATCCGTTCGCTGACAGAGTTGATAGTCACGTTCTGGCCCGGTTTCAACTCAGGTAGCTTACGCTTTTCCTGTATTAGCCCTAAGTCCTGATTGTATAGCGTCAGGTTTAGGTCTGTTCTGCTGTCGGCGGATACCTGCAGGGCATTTGCCTGCGAAGTGCCGATAAATACGCTGGTCGCAAGTGCCAACGCTGTCGCTAATTTGTTCATTGTGTCTCCTTGACCTGACTAGCAGGAAGCTCCAAAGCAACCCTGAACCCCCAGGTGTTCCTGCTTCTGTTTGCCGGATGGCGATAGCGGCTGGCGGAACGGATTAGCCTGCCAATATCGAACCATGAGCCGCCACGCATAACACGATGACGACAATTAGGTATATCGACGGCACTGGCATCTGTTGCAGCTCCTTCATAGCTGTCGAGATAGCAGTCCTGTACCCATTCATCGACGTTGCCGTTCATGTCATGGATGCCCCATGGATTCGCGGGAGTTGAGCCAACAGGCGCTGGTTGCTGGCCTGCGAACTCACCACCGCACTCATCACAGACCGCTTTATCACGACGTAGTTCATTACCCCACCAGAAAGCGCTTTCGGTGCTGGCACGCGAGGCATATTCCCATTCTGCTTCAGTCGGCAGGCGGTAGGGTTGGCCTGTTTCAGCTGCCAGCCACTCGGTAAAGGCGTTGGCTTCCTGCCAGCTGATGTTGATCACAGGTTGTTTACCGCGTCCCCAGCCTTCATCAGCTGGGCGCTGTCTTCCGGTTGCATCAGCAAAGCGGTCATACTGCTCAAAGGTGACTTCATATCGGGACAGAGCGAAAGGCTTCGGAATTGTAACGGTTCGGACGGGGAGCTCGTTATCATCTCCCTGACCGTTCAAATCGCCCATCCGGAACTGACCTTTAGGCAGGATTACCATATCCGGTCCAAAGAAACCGCTGGTCAGCTCATCCCTGAAAGCGGTCAGGTTGTCCTTCATTTCAGCATTTTCACGTTGGATCGCTTGCTCTGCCGCCAGTTGTTGTTTTTCGAATTGCTCTTTTAACGACGCATATTGTTGCTTCAGTTGCTCATGGCCGCGTTGTTCCGCTGCCAGTGCAGATTGCAACTCGATGCTGCCCTGCTGCATTTTTGTCAGATGTTCGTTCAGGCCACTAACACGCTGATCACTGACCATAAAACCAAGCCAAAAGCCGACAGCGATGCCGACCAGAAACAGCAGTGGCGGGATCAGCCACTTCATCGGCGGTAATGGTATTTTGCTGCCCAGTTTCTCTTTCAGGCTTTGTTTAGGTGATTCTTCAAGCGTGGAATCTTCATCAGGCGTCTGCTCATCATCCTTGCTGGCTTTCTCATTGTCCGGCTCTTCTGCTGTTTCAGGTTCAGGTTGGAACAACGCCTTGCACAGCTCGGTTGCACTGATATGGCGGTCATCGGGCCGGGTTTCAAATCCTTTCAGCAATCCTTGCCATTGGTTTTCAGCCAGGGATTCCGGCGCGCTCAGTTCATGACTAACCCTGTCAGATTCGCTGTCGTTTGCTGAGAAGGGGGCCTTACCGGATAACAGATGATAAGCGACGGCGGCGTAGGAGTAGATATCCGCCCGGAAGGTCAGATTACCGGGGTGGAAGGCTTCCGGTGACTGATAGACAGGGTATTGAAGTGGGGGATTCAGTAATGGGCTGATAATTTCGCCGCCGCTGCGGCTGCAGAATCCTGTCAGCTTGATACCGCCCTGGCGGTTAATATAAATCTGATCGGGTGCTAAAGCACCGTGGGCTCTGCGCAGACTCCGGTATCCGGTATCCAGTGCAAGGCCAAGTTGCATCAGCAAGCCTTTCTTTTGCGCTGGTTTGAGTTTGTCAGATTTACCACTTTTCAGTAGCTCAGCGAGTGTCAGACCATCCAGTTGCTCAGTGGCGATAAAAAACAGCCCACCTTTTTGAATGAAATAGCCGTAAATCTTCGCGATATGCTTGAAGTTAAGGCTCTTGGTAAAGCTGATCTGTTTCTTCAGTTCGTCCACATAGCCTTTCTGGCGTAGTAGCTTTGGGTGGATAAAGTGAAGTGTGACTGGGAAGGGGCGTTTGGTGCTCAGGTCCTCTGCCTGCCAGAGCATGCCGGTCGCGTTCTCGCCCACTTTAGCTGTCAGACGGAAACGATGATGTTCCGGGCCGAGAGTGTGTCCTTTCTTCAGCGAGAGATATAGCTTGTTTTGCGGAGAGTCCATAACGCAGCCCTGTTCAGCGATTACCCCTATCATAGACAAGGCTGCGTCTGGTTTTAAGTCCCTGTTATCAGGGAATAAAATTAGCCGGCGCTGGTATCCAGTTCAGGGAACTGTTTTACCAGATCATCGATCGCTTTCATCTGCTGCAGATAAGGCTCGAGTTTATCCAGTGGCAGAGCACAAGGACCGTCGCATTTCGCAACATTCGGATCAGGATGTGCTTCCAGGAACAAGCCCGCGATTCCCTGGGCCAGGCCTGCGCGAGATAGTTGCGCTACCAGTGCACGACGACCATCAGCAGAATCGGAACGACCACCAGGCATCTGCAGTGCGTGGGTAGCGTCAAACATCACTGGATAGCCAAACTCTTTCATGATTGAAAAGCCCAGCATATCGACGATCAGGTTGTTGTAACCGTACATACTGCCACGTTCACACAGGATCAGCTGGTCATTACCTGCTTCAACACATTTGTTCAGAATGTGCTTCATCTCATGCGGTGCCAGGAACTGAGCTTTCTTAATGTTGATGACCGCACCGGTTTCAGCCATCGCCTGCACCAGATCGGTCTGGCGAGACAGGAATGCTGGTAGCTGAATAATGTCGCAAACTTCGGCAGTTGGTAGTGCTTGATGTGGTTCATGCACATCGGTGATCAGTGGCACATTAAAGGTTTTTTTGACTTCTTCGAGGATCTTCAGGCCTTCATCAAGGCCAGGGCCGCGAAACGAGGTTAGCGAAGAGCGATTTGCCTTGTCGAAAGATGCTTTGAAGACATACGGGATACCCAGACGCTGGGTTACTTCGACGTAATGCTCGGCGATCTGCATGGCCAGGTCACGGGATTCCAGCACGTTCATCCCGCCAAACAGCACCATTGGGTTATCGTTACCGATGGCGATGTTGCCAACCTTTACCACTTTCTGTTCCATAATTGCTACCGAAGTCCTGCTAAGTATGAGTCACAGCAGGAATTATAAAGCCTGTAGCTGCGGCTGAATAGCGTCGGCAGAGTGCTGTTAGTCGATTCTAAGGCCGCTGGAGGGGAAGTAGTGGGCGTACTTATTAATCCATTGTAGCGCCGCTTCATCCTCGCTGAGTTGTTGTCCTTGCTGTTCCAGGTGGTTACGGTAGCGGCGGATATGGCATAGCTGTTCGAGCATCCGCATCCTGCAGGCCTGCTCCTCATTGGAGAAGGTGATCCCAACTTCGTATTGTTGATCCATATCACGACACCAGCTGACTTCGCCGGTAATATCGAGATCGGGAGCTATTTCCGGTACCGATATGCGAATCTGCTGACCGCGACAATGCGCTATCTCGCTTGGACAGACCAGACCTATAGGTAGATTGGAGCCTTCCGCAGGAGCTGTTAGCGCTAGCTGCTGCAGCTGGAGAGGGACATCCTCGGGATGCCTTATAAAGAGTTGCAGGCTGCCCATGACAACCTCCTTCATTCTGTTTACCCTCGAATACTATATCGGCGAGGGGAAACATAGCCTTAGCCTTATATAACCATATATATCCTCTACGGGAATAACGCCAGTATGGATAAACAAAAAACTCCGGAAATTTTGCAGCAGGAATACCAGGCCCTTATCGAGAGTCAGCAAACGCTGATGCTGGCGTCATTGGGTAAAGAGCAGATGCCGGATGCGAGTTACGCGCCCTATATTCGTGATGAAAACGGTGTTTTTTACATCTATGTCAGTGAGTTGGCGAAACATACTCAGAACCTGATGCGTCATCCCTATGCCGGTATTATTTTTATCCGACCGGAAGCGGAAAGCAGAAATTTGTTTGCACGGGAAAGGGTTAGCTTTCGTTGTCAGGTAACAGAAGTAAGCCGCAACGAAGAGCCGTATGAAGGCTTGTTAGAGAACTTCAGAGACCGCTTTGGTGCAGTGGTGGATATGTTGTCGTCGCTGCCTGACTTTCATCTGTTGGCACTTAAGCCGGAAAGTGGCAGCTATGTGGTGGGGTTTGGCCGGGCCTATGCAATCGATTGTGAAAGCGGTGCATTGCAGCATATCGATGCGGATCAGTTGAAGGCAGGCCGCTGATCCGCATATTGCAGAGGAGGCGGTGTCAGGCTCCGGCGCCGCCCATCATTTCGAGGACAACTGTTTTAACCAGAAACGCGGCCAACCCTAGTCCCAAGGCGAAGAACAGAATGAAAGTACCGAATTTTCCCGCGTTGGATTTCTTCGCCAAATCATAGATGATGAAGAATACAAAACCGGCAAAGACAACCAAGCCTACATTCAGGGCAATTGCTTCCATCTCTGCAAGACGCATTTGAGCTACCTCGGTTATTTAGGGACGCGCGGATTGTACAGTATCTGATCAGATAAAGGGAAGCGAAGTGGGATTGGCAGAACAGAACTTAAATCGGATCAGGAACAGACAGATGCCAACAGTATTGATTACAGGTGCTAACCGTGGAATAGGACTTGAACTGGTGCACCAGTACAGCGGCTGCGGTTGGCAGGTGATAGCGGCAGCACGAGATATTGACTCAGCAGCAGAGCTGAATCAATTGGCGGAGAACAGGGATATAGATGTGGTTGCGCTGGATGTTGTCTCGGATCAGCAGATAGATCAGCTGCGGCAGTTTCTTCAGGGGCGTACTTTGGATCTGCTGATCCATAATGCCGGGGTGTACGGCCCTAAGTCTGTAGCTTTCGGGGAGTTGAACCGCGAGGCATGGCGTGAAGTGCTTGAGGTGAATACCATTAGTCCGCTGATGGTGGTGCAGGCGTTAGAGCAGAATATCAAGCAGGGTGGCACTGTTGCACTGGTTAGCAGCAAAGTTGGCAGTATTGAAGATAATGGCTCCGGCGGCGGTTATTACTACCGCAGTTCAAAGACCGCGCTGAATCAGGTAGTGAAAAGCCTTTCAATTGATCTGTCCGGGCGTGGCTTAAAGGTATTAGCACTGCACCCCGGTTGGGTGCAGACCCGGATGGGTGGGCCAAATGCATTGATCTCCGCGGAGCAAAGTTCGGTCGGTTTGATGCGAGTTATCGAGAAGGCAGAAATGGCTGATAGTGGTCGATTCTTTAATTACGATGGGAGCAGTATTCCCTGGTAATAAAAAAGGCGCTGTAGAGACAGCGCCTTTTTACTTTTCGCAGCAGTCGCTATCAAAGCTTAGTCTGATAGCTCTGCTAGCTTCTCAATCAACCAGTTGATGCCAGGCTGGTCATCTTCTTCCAGCTTGGTAGCAAGGTCTTTCAGGCGTTCAGTCAGTACTGCAGTATCGAAATGGCTTAGATTCAGGTGGCCAACTTTACGACCAGGACGTACTTCTTTGCCGTACCAGTGAGTTGATACACCCTGACTTGCCAGCCACTGTGGGTTGAAGTCGATGCCAATCAGATTCACCATCACTGCTGGAGCCTGAACTTCCGGTGCCAGTAGTGGCCAGTCCATCATTGCACGAATGTGCAGTTCGAACTGGCTGACTGAGCCCGCATCCATAGACCAGTGACCACTGTTGTGGACGCGAGGTGCGATCTCGTTGATCAGCAGTTTGTCTTCAACACGGAAGCACTCCATGGTGATGACGCCAGCGTAGTCGAGGTGATCCATCAACTTACCCAGCATTGCTTCAGCCTGTGCCTGTAGCTGCGGGCATGATTCTGGACGGGCGATGCTCGCACGCAGAATGCCATCCTGATGGTAGTTGGTGGTCAGTGGCAGAAATACTTTCTCGCCAGCCTTATTTCGCGCACCAATCAGTGATACTTCTTCACAGAACGGGATCATCTGCTCTGCGATGATATCGCCATAAGCTTCCGCCGGGATATCGTCTATATTGTCGGCGGTAATACGCCACTGGCCTTTACCATCGTAGCCGCCTTTACAGGTCTTAACGACCAGCTTTTCACCTAGCTGCTGGTGTAGCTGTTGCCATTCATCACGGCTGGTAACCCGGTGCCATGGTGCAGTGGCGAGCTGCAAACGATCCAGCAGGGATTTCTGATCAGCTCGATGTGACAGTTCAATAACGCCCGCGTAGTTACGGAAGCCAGGGTGTGCTTCCAGTGTGCGGGTAAGCTCTGTTTCCGGCCAGTGTTCACGTTCAACCGTGATACATGCGTCCGCTGCCAGTTCAGGGGGGGAGTCCTCAAGACCAAGCGGGTTTACCTTAACGCCCAGCTGATCAGCCGCACGTTTTAGCATGTTCCCCAGCTGGCCGTTTCCCAACACCCAGATCGGCTGTGTCATTGTGCAGTCCTCGGATCCGGATTTGCGAGTACATTGTCGGTCTGTGCCTGACGCCAGTCAGCCAGACGCTGGTGAAGCTCTTTGTCCTGACCGGCCAGAATCTGCGCTGCAAACAGGCCTGCGTTAGCTGCGCCTGCGTTACCGATAGCCAATGTACCGACAGGAATACCTTTCGGCATCTGAACGATGGAGTAAAGGCTGTCGACGCCGCTCAGGGTAGAGCTTTTTACGGGTACACCCAGTACTGGCACCAGTGTCTGTGCGGCAATCATACCTGGCAGGTGAGCAGCGCCGCCCGCACCAGCAATAATAATTTCAAAACCGCGTTCCTGCGCAGTTTCAGCAAATTCAGTCAGCTTGCCCGGGGTACGGTGGGCAGACACAACTTCGGCGTGATAGGCAACACCCAGCTCATCGAGCACTTCTGCTGCAGCACTCATGGTTGGCCAGTCACTTTTTGATCCCATCACGATGGCGACCTTAGCTTGCATCGGTCATTCTCCGAATCTAATTTGTCACAATGTTCAGCAGCTGGTGGTACAACGGCAACCCGACCAGCACATTAAACGGAAATGTTACCCCCAGCGAAGCAAACATCGCCAGACCAATATCAGCCTCTTTGATTGCCGTGCGTATAGCTGCCGGAGCGGCTATATATGAAGCACTGGCAGTCAGTGCCGCAAGGATGACGGCAGTACCTTCCGGTAACTCCAGCGCAATTGCTGCAGCAAGTCCGGTGAAGGACAGCAGGGGCGGTGCGATAATTGCGAAAGCAATTACCCGCCAGTGACGCCACGGCATAGGCCATAGTGTCTGGGCTGCTGTCAGTCCCATCTCTAGCATAAAGATCGCTAATACGGCTTTGAACGTATTCAGGAACAGGTCAGTGACCGGGGCTCCTTGCTCGCTGCCATACATCGCACCAATAAACACGCCGCCAGCCAGTAAGACTACGCTTCGGCTGGTGAAGGCTTCATGCCAGATATGAGAACTGGATACTTTTGCTGTACTGTTTCGGTTGTAAAGCCAGATTGCCGTAATAATCGCAGGAAGCTCCAGTAACACCAGGTATAAGGTGGTCTGAGGCGCTATTTCCAGTCCGTTATATTCGGCATAGGCCAGGGCAACACCAAAGGTACCTGCGCTGACTGATCCATAATGAGCGGCCAGGCTGGCACTGTTGGCGGCCGAAATTTTAACAAGGTGCTGCAGGATCGGATAGAGGATAAGTGGAATCAATACACCTAAAAGCATGATTCCGACCAATTCAGGCACTATTTGCCAGCTAATATTGCCGTGAAGGGCGAGTCCGCCTTTCAAGCCAATGGTCAGCATCAGCAATAAACTGAGGGTGTCATAAGCTGCTTTTGGAACTTGCAGGTCTGATTTGGCAAGCCCGGCGATTACGCCGAGCAGGAAAAACATGGCAATAATATCTGGCACTATCGATGTCCGTCCGGCACTGAGTTTGAGGTTTATCCGTTGGTAGGAGGAAATGCGGCGCCAATTGTGCTTGTGAATGGGTATAGCGTCTAATAACATTTATCGTAATGATGTATAGATAATTATCAATATCATGGATATCCGCAGAATTTCGTTTCGTTTACTACAGGTTTATATCGAGGTGGTTCGGGCTGGCAGTGTTAGTCATGCTGCCCGGCAGATGCACCTGACCCAGCCAACAGTATCAGCTCAGCTCAAAAAGTTAGTTGAAGAGGTTGGGGAGCCACTGTTGGAGAGCCGATCGGGTAAATTGGTGACGACTGATGCCGGGCGAGAACTCTATCGAGCCTCTGTTGATGTGCTAGGTCGTTTCGATGATTTCAATGACTATATAGATGAGCTTCGTGGTGGACAGAGCGGACGTTTCAGTATCGGTATTGTCACCACGGCCAAATATGTTATGCCTCGCGTTCTTGGGGTGTTTGCCCGTCAATTTCCCCATGTCGATGTCACCTTAAATATTGGCAACCGAGAAAAGATCCTGCAGCGTTTTGAGCAGCAGATGGATGATCTGTATGTCTTCAGTCATCCCCCTGCTTTGCATCAGGCCGTGGCTGCGAAAATGGTCCGGAATCCATTGGTGTTTATTGCACCGCCGGATCATTGGAGTGCGAATGCTGAGCAACCGTTGTCCTTTGAGCAGCTGCTCGGAGAAAGGTTTCTATTACGCGAACCGGGTTCCGCAACCCGGATGATGTTTGACGCATGGCTGCGCTCTCACGGTCATCAGCTGGGGAATGTGATGCAGGTTGAGAGTAATGAAGCGATTCGATTGAGTGTTGCTTCAAACCTTGGTGTGACTGTGCTTTCCCGGCATACAGTGAGTGAGGGTTCAGATCCAGTCAGTATGCCTGCCGTTAAGGGATTGCCGATTGAGTGCCACTGGTATCTGCTAGCGCATACAAATCGACGGTTACCTCATGCTGCCAGGCAGTTCCTGACATTCATTGGCCAGCATCTCGATGATGCGATGCCGCAGGAACTGCTGTGTAACGAGATCGATAGTCTGATTAAGGCGCTGGAACCGTCCTGATCAGATGTTGAGGTTATGGCTGCTGGCGAACTGCTGCAGCTGCTGTAGTAGCTCTTCTTTACGTTTCTTGGGCAGAAAGCTGGCCTTAAAACTATTTGCTGACAGCTTAATTGCCTGTTCAGAAGTCATTGCAAGCTTGTCCTGAAGCGCTTGAAAGTTCTCAGTCATATAACCGCCGAAATAGGCTGGGTCGTCCGAATTTACGGTAACCATAAGGCCCTGATCGAGCAGCTGCAGTATGTTGTGCTGCGACAAATCCTCGACTACACAGAGTTTGAGGTTCGAAAGTGGGCATACGGTCAAAGGAATTGCTTCAGACTTTGCTCTTGCTATTAGCTCTGGTGCTTCAGAAATTCTTACGCCGTGGTCGACGCGGGACACTTTCAGCAGATCCAGTGCTTGTTGAATGTATTCTGGCGGGCCTTCTTCACCCGCGTGCGCAACGGTTAACAGGCCCGCTGAGCGCACCCGGTCGAAAGCGTCTTTGAATTTTTCCGGTGGGTTATTCAGTTCTGAACTGTCGAGGCCAATCGCGATCAACTCCTCGTTGCGGTAGCTAAAAATCTGGTCGAGTGTCGTCTGTGCTTCATTTTGCGACAGGTGCCTAAGGAGGCTGGGGATAAGTAGGCTGGATATTCCTAGTTGGTTTTGCCCGTCGTTCAGTGCCTGTCGGATGCCGTCCAGGGCAACTTCATAAGGAATCCCTCTAGCGGTATGGGCCTGAGGATCAAAAAAGGGTTCGCAATGAAGCACGTTCTGTTCGGCGCACTTGTTCAGGTAAGCCCATGTCAGATCATAGAAATCCTGTTTGCTACGCAATACATCACAGCCTTGATAGTAAAGATCAAGAAAATCCTGCAAATTTGAGAAGTTGTAAGCTTCACGAAGCGCTTCAACTGAACGGTATGGCAGCTGGACCTGGTTGCGTTCCGCCAGTGCAAACATCAGCTCTGGTTCGAGAGTGCCTTCCAGATGAAGGTGCAGTTCTGCTTTTGGCAGTGCGTTGAGAAATTCAGACATGGCGTAGATTCCTGTGCAAATCCTAGTTAACAGGATACACAATGCATAGCCGGAGAGCTGAAGTCGTTTTAAGGAATTTAGTTTTTTGAATCGGTTGATTCAGATTGAGCTGGCTTGCTCAGTAAGAAGTGGTGGTGGGGGGTGGATTCGAACCACCGAAGCTTGCGCGTCAGATTTACAGTCTGATCCCTTTGGCCACTCGGGAACCCCACCGCGACTTGAGGTGGCGTATACTAAGGATCGGACTGGGCTTTGTAAAGTAAAAATTTAAGAAAATTGCAGTTTTTTGACTATGAACTGAATTTGTCGTTTTTTTAGTTTTCTGTAATTATCTTCATATTCGTACTGTCCTCTCTACAATCCCCGTCACTACTGCGTTTACGACTAAGTGCCTACTTCGTCTACACCCTGCAAACGGCAAAATCAAGTATTGAAAATAATATGGCACTCACTATATTTAGTGCTCATTAAATACTCGTGCACAACATCTTGTGCTCAAAGAGACAGCAGGGAACGGATGGCTTACGCTGAATCCACGGGTAACCTTCCTTTGCAGGATCAGCGCGCCACACGACATGGATGCAGTCTGAAACCTTTCCCAGATTTCTCTTTATAAAGACTATAAAAGCGGAGTTGGAAGAGCGGCGCTATGCAGCAAAATTTGATGGTTACCAAACGTGATGGGCGACTGGAAAGCATTGATCTTGAGAAGATTCATCGCGTTGTTATCTGGGCAGCGGATGGCCTCGATAATGTTTCACCTTCTGAAGTTGAACTGAAAGCGCATTTGCAGTTTTTCGAGGGAATGAAAACCTCGGATATCCATGAAACCCTTATCAAATCAGCTGCTGATCTGATTTCAGAAGAAGCGCCTGACTACCAGTATTTGGCTGCACGTCTGGCTATCTTCCATCTGCGTAAGCGTGCTTTCGGAGCTTTCGAACCGCCACGCCTGTTTGACCATGTGACCTCTATGGTTGAAAGTGGTCGTTACGATGCGCATCTGCTTGAAGACTATAGTGAAGCTGAGTGGGATGAGCTGAACGATTACCTCGATCACAGCCGCGACATGAACTTCAGTTATGTCGCCGTTAAGCAGCTGGAAGGTAAATACCTGGTTCAAAACCGCGTCACCGGTGAAGTCTTTGAGAGCCCGCAGATTCTCTATATGCTGGTATCTGCCTGCCTGTTTGCGAACTATCCGAAAGACACGCGTCTGAGCTATGTAAAACGTTTCTACGACGCAACATCATCTTTCAAACTGTCACTGCCTACACCTATTATGGCTGGTGTCCGCACGCCAACCCGTCAGTTCAGTTCTTGTGTACTGATTGAGTGTGGCGATAGCCTAGATTCGATCAATGCGACCGCAGGTGCAATTGTAAAATATGTGTCTCAGCGCGCAGGTATAGGCATCAACGCAGGTCGCATTCGAGCGATTGGTAGCCCGATTCGCAATGGCGAAGCATTCCATACCGGTTGTATCCCGTTCTATAAGCATTTCCAGACAGCAGTTAAGTCCTGCTCTCAGGGCGGTGTTCGCGGTGGTGCTGCGACATTGTTCTATCCATTGTGGCATCTCGAAGTTGAATCACTGCTGGTCTTGAAAAATAACCGTGGTGTAGAAGAGAACCGGGTTCGTCACCTTGATTACGGTGTACAGCTCAACAAACTGATGTACCAGCGTCTGATCAAAGGCGAAAACATTACTCTGTTCAGCCCACACGAAGTACCGGGTCTGTATGATGCCTTCTTTGCTGATCAGGACGAATTCGAGCGTCTGTATGTTCAGTATGAGCAGGATGACAGCATTCGTAAGCAGACAATTAAAGCGGTAGAACTCTTTGGTCTTCTGGCAGCTGAACGTGCTTCCACTGGTCGTATCTACATCCAGAACGTTGATCACTGTAACACTCACAGCCCGTTTGACCCTCAGGTAGCGCCAGTACGTCAGTCCAACCTGTGTCTGGAGATTGCGCTGCCAACCAAGCCATTGAATGATATCAATGACCCGGAAGGTGAGATCGCACTTTGTACACTGTCTGCGTTTAATCTGGGTGCTCTTGAAAGCCTGGATGAGCTGGAGAATCTCTCTGATCTGATCGTTCGCGCACTTGATAGCTTGCTGGATTATCAGGACTATCCGATCGAAGCGGCACGGACTGCAACGATGAACCGTCGAACTCTGGGTGTTGGTGTGACTAACTTCGCATATTATCTGGCGAAGAACGGCGCGCGTTATTCTGACGGTAGTGCGAATGGCCTGGTTCACCGTACTTTTGAGGCGATTCAGTACTACCTGTTGAAAGCGTCCAACCAGCTGGCAAAAGAGCTGGGTAAATGTCCGAAGTTTGATGAGACGACTTACGCTAAAGGTCTGTTGCCGATCGATACTTATAAGCGTGAAGTTGATGAGTTCTGCGATGAGCCGCTGCATCAGTTCTGGGAAACCTTGCGCGAAGATATTCGTGAGTTCGGTCTGCGTAACAGTACCCTGACAGCACTGATGCCATGTGAGACTTCGTCTCAGATTACCAACTCAACCAACGGTATTGAGCCACCACGTGGTTATGTATCTGTGAAGGCATCTAAAGACGGCATCATGAAGCAGGTGGTGCCTGATTACACTGAACTGCGCGATGCGTATGAACTGTTGTGGGAAATCCCGAATAACGAAGGTTATCTGCAGCTGACCGGTATCATGCAGAAGTTTGTTGATCAGGCTATCTCTGCAAACACTAACTACGATCCGGCGAAATTCCCGGGCGATAAGGTGCCGATGAAGCAGTTGCTGAAAGATCTGCTGACCGCGTACAAGTATGGCGTTAAAACGCTGTACTACCATAACACCCGCGACGGTGCGTCTGACGACCATGGTGACATGGGTGGTTGCGAAGGCGGTGCCTGCAAGCTTTGATCCCGTAACACCGGATCTGAACTGATATCAGGCCGCCTGCTTCTTAGCATGAGCGGCCTTTATTTTCTGAATTTAGGACACTTACGAGTCGATGGCTTACTCTACGTTTAATCCGACCGCTTACGATGCTACCCGCGAGCCGATGTTCTTCGGCCGCAACGTGAACGTTGCCCGTTATGACCGTCAAAAATACCCGATTTTTGAGAAGCTGATTGAAAAGCAGCTTTCATTTTTCTGGCGTCCGGAAGAGGTTGATCTTTCGACTGACCGTAAAGACTTTATGGCGATGCCGGAACATGAGAAGCATATCTTCCTGAGTAACCTGAAGTATCAGACGCTGCTGGATTCCGTGCAGGGACGCTCACCAAACGTGGCTTTCTTGCCGGTCGTATCGCTGCCGGAACTGGAAACCTGGTTTGAGACCTGGGCCTTCAGTGAGACTATTCACAGCCGTTCCTATACGCACATTATCCGTAACATCATCACTGAGCCTTCAGAAGTATTCGATACTATCGTTACCAACGAAGAGATCATCAAGCGCGCAGAGGCCGTTACTCGCTTGTATGATGAATTCATTGAGCTGGTGAATGTTCATACCATTCATGGTGAAGGCCTCCATACACTGAACGGACGCGTTTACGATACCTCATTACGTAACCTCAAGAAGAAGCTCTATCTGACATTGGTATCCGTTAACGTACTGGAAGCGATTCGTTTCTATGTCAGCTTCGCATGCTCTTTTGCATTTGCCGAGCGCGCCATTATGGAAGGTAACGCTAAGATCATTAAGTTGATCGCTCGTGATGAAGCACTGCACCTGACAGGCACTCAGCATATGCTGAACATTATGGCATCTGGTCAGGACGATGCTGAGATGGCAGATATTGCGAAAGAGTGTCGGGACGAAGCTCATCAGATCTTTGCTGAAGCTGCTGAGCAGGAGAAAGAGTGGGCGAAATATCTGTTCCGTGATGGCTCCATGATCGGTTTGAACGCACAGATTCTGGGTGATTACGTTGAATACATCACCAATGTTCGCATGAAAGCGCTTGGTTTTGAGCCTATCTTTGATGATCGCCAGAACCCGCTGCCATGGATGAATGCTTGGTTGATCAGTGACAACGTTCAGGTGGCTCCGCAGGAAGCGGAAATTTCCTCTTATCTCGTTGGCCAGATCGATAATGAAGTTGATGATGACGACTTCGACGGTTTCGATCTGTAAGCATTACTGAGCAAGAGCTTTCTTTAACCGGCTGTGTCGGCAGCCGGTTTGCTGCATCAGGAGACACCGACGATGTCGACTATCCCTCGGGTGAAAGTAAACAACTTCCACACATTTTATTATCAGTATGAGTTTTCCTTGCTTGAAGCACTGGAAGCTCAGCAGATCCCTGCCCAGTTCAATTGCCGCGGCGGATACTGCGGCTGTTGTAAGATCCGTCTGATTGAAGGGGAGGTGGAAGAGGTCCAGGATAGTCTGGTCGATCTTCCTGAGGGTTACATCCTTAGTTGTTGTTCAAAGCCAAAAGGACATATTGAAGTCGAGCTACCCGAGGATTGATCGGAGCTATCTCTTTGGTTTTTGAACAGTTTTTACCGCAAATGTCTTATTCATAAGACAATGAATTTGTATGGTTGCACAATAATTCCCAGTTCTTTGGTTGTTATTTGGTGCAACTGAACTTTTCCTGCTGCTCGTTCTGGCACACACTTAAGCTAAGATTTCCGAACGAGTTTTTCAGATGTTCCATCTCAATTCAGCACTGGCACAACGTATCGTTGATCGCACAATGGCAATCATTGATTCCAATATCAACGTGATGGATGCCAGCGGTGTCATTATCGGATCCGGTGATCCAGCCAGAATCCACGAGTTGCATGAAGGCGCCCAAATCGCGCTGGCAAACGGCCGTACAGTCGAAATCGATGAAGAGACAGCCAAGCAATTGAAAGGTGTTTGCCCTGGTATCAACCTGACATTGCACTTCGAAGATCAGGTGATTGGGGTGTTAGGCATCACTGGTGATCCGGATCAAGTGCGCAGTTACGGTGAATTGGTGAAGATGGCGGCTGAAATGATTGTTGAGCAGGCGAATCTGACTCAGCAGTTGCAATGGGATAAGCGTCACAGGGATGAATTGACACTCCAGCTGGTACGGCAGCAGTGGCAGTCGGAGCAGGCTGTGCATACTTGGGCCGAGCGATTGGGTGTTGATTTGAAAAAACCTCGAGTTGCAATCGTCATTGCTATTCCTCGCAGTGAGGAGGGGGGCGCTGTACCGGAAGTGCTGCAGAAAGTCATTTCCCGTCTCTACGCGCTGGAACGAAATGCACTGGTGGCACAACTCGAAGTCGACAGAGTCGTTTACTTGCGCACCTTGCAGGGGCGGCCAGAGGGGGAGGTGCCAGCCGTAGATCTGAATCGTTGGCAGCAGCTCTCGTCAGCGATTGAATCACAGGTGGGCTGTGAGTTAAAGATGGCTGTTGGCCATTACCTTCCTGGATTAGAAGGCCTCAGAATGTCCTGTCAGAGTGCCATCGAGACATTGGCCTATGGTGACAAACGGGTACCGCAGAAACGCCACTTTGCTTATGATCAAATGCGCTTACCTGTGTTGTTGGCGTCACTAAGGCAGGGTTGGCAGGCTGACGAATTATTACTGCCATATCGGACATTGGCTGAGCAGGACAAAAATGGATTATTGCGGCGTACGCTGGTGGTTTATTTTGAGCAGGGCATGGAATCCTCTGCAGCTATTCAGATTTTGCATATTCACCGTAATACTCTCAGGTACCGCTTGGATCGTATCGCTGAAATAACAGCAATGGATTTAAGTCGGATGGAGCATCTGCTGCAGCTTTACATCGGCCACCTGTTGCTGCCGTTTCGTGAAGACAATTGTTGAAGCTTTGTTTACCGTTGAGGTTGTTGCACAGCCGGGCCCTTTTGAGAGCCCGGAAGTGGGATAAACTTCAAACCTTGAATACACCACAGACTCGCTGAATCTCTCCAACTGTGTCGTTGAGTAAGCGGTGGGTGTTGCTCAGGCGCTCGATATCTTCGTTGGTTCGGCTTGTCGCATGGCTCACATCGGAGATATTGTGATCGATCTCGTCGGCGGCACATCGCTGTTGCTCTGTAGCGGCAGCTATCTGGTTGCTCATATCAGCAATCTGACTAACGGTCTGCTCAATCTCTAACAACATATCACCCAACGCAGTCACTTTATTAACGCCTTCATGAGCCTGGCTTGTTCCAGCGTTCATCGCTTCGCGCGCAGTACCAACTGCTTTCTCAAGTGAATCAATGATTGCACTGATCTCATCCGTTGATGATTGAGTCCGGAATGCAAGATCCCTCACTTCATCGGCGACCACTGAGAAGCCCCTGCCTGAATCTCCTGCCCTGGCTGCTTCAATGGCTGCATTGAGTGCGAGTAAATTGGTTTGTTCTGCGATGTCGTTAATCACGTCCAGTACCCGGCTTATCTGTCCCATCTCCTGTTGGAGCTGCTGGATAGCCCCTGAAGATTGCTCTACCTGCGTGGCAAGGGCCTGAATAGTATCGACGCAATCATTGGTGGTTCGATGGCCCCGGCTCGCTTCTGTTCGTGCTTGTGCTGTTGCCGAAGCGGTAGTAGCGGCGTTCATTGCGACCTCGTTGAGCGCTTCCAGGTTAGCGGCGACAGCGGTTGTCATCTGCTCTGTGCTTGAAAGCTGGTGATGGCTATTATTGCCGGTCGTTTCGATCACCGCCGAAAGGTCGATCGCCATCTGCTGAAGTTGCTCAATCTGCTCGATGAGTTGTCGTACCACACCAAAAGTGGTGCCAATAAAGCTGTTGCAGTCTTCGCTTAGCGCACTGATTTCATCTTTACCCTGAATATCAATTGGTTGGCTGAGATCCGCGTTGCCACTGGCAAGCTGTTTCATTGCGCGACCGAGTGTGCGAATACGGGTATGCACTGAACGGGCGGTCCAGGCGATGAAAGCGAGAGTTGCAGCGGCGGTCAACAGGGTCAAAACAGCCGTCATGGTAATTTGCCGTTGCAAGCGACTGGCGATGACTGGGTTCAGTGTTTCGACCAATTCAGTAAGCTGCGCCTCGGCCTCGTGAGCGGCTGAACGCAGTACCTTACGCAAACCCTGGTCTGCAGTGAGCCCTAGCGACTGGCTAACACTTGCATATTGATCAAATTGCTGGCGATAGGTACGTAGGTGGCGAGAAGCTTCCTGACGTGTTGTTGCAGCTACTGATGTCTGACGTAACTGATTATCCAAAGTATTTGCCAGTTCATTAAATCGATCGATGTATTCGGGGTGTGACCGCAGCATGAAGTCCTTTTCGCGGCGGCGCATTTGCAGCAGTGTATTATGCAACGCAGGATAGTATGCCAGTTCTTTAGCAGTGCTATGGGCGGCTGCTCTCATCGTGCCTTGAATGCCGTCGGTCTCGTTTAGCCCGAGTTGCTGGCGTATTTCAACCTGCTGATGGAAACTCTGACGATAGCTTTCCATCCGTTGTCTCAACTCCGGTAGTGTCGCCAGGGAGAGTTGATTAGCGTCGGAAACATGCTGGAGCTGATCCATTCTGGACTGAAATGTCGCAAAGGAGACGTCGAATTTGTCGACGTATTTGTTATTCAGGCGATTGAGATAGTCTTTCTCATGTCGCCGCAGCATCAGTGAATCCCTTTGGAGCTGAGTAATCAGTAGCTCTGCATCTCGGAACTGCTGAATCTGAGCTAGCGAGAAATAGGCCAGTGAGCCGATCAATACGATGGCAGCGATGAAAAAGCCTGCGATCAGAAAGAGCTTTGTTTTGATAGTCATGGTCTTGCATCCTTACAATTGGATTGCGTTCCTTTGCGGGCACTATCTTTTTCACTGTTTAAAGAGCTGCGCTGAGTCTTAGACAGCTGTGCCGACCAGTCCAGTATAGTCGACCTATGCTGTTGTCAAATTTCTGTAACATTGCCGTCCAGGCAAAAAAAAACCGGTCAATGACCGGTTAAGGGCTTCTCAGGCAACCGTTGAGCAAGCCGGGATATGAAAAGCGCTTTGGAGAATGTGAGTAGGCTAAGTCGCCACTGCATCTGTTCTCTGTAGAGCGCTGTATTGGATTCGACCTTTTAGTGGATCTGTTCTCCGGCGATAACCAGTTTCAAGGTGTTGGTTCCACCGTGTACGTTGTGATAATCGCCTTTGGTCAGCAACACCAGATCGCCTTTCTTTATCTCACCGCGACGCAGCAGTATTTCTACGGCATGTTGGTTGATGTCACAGCTTGCTATGCGGTCGGAGTCAAAAGCGATTGTCTGCACCCCCCGGTAGAGGCTTACTTTGTGTTGGGTTTTTGGGTGGCGGGTAAAGGCGAAAATAGGTGCGCTACCGCGACTACGTGACATCAGAAGAGGAGTGCGGCCTGATTCTGTCATACAGACAATCGCCTTAATCGCTGGCAGCAATCTTGTTGCGCTGATCGCAGCCAGGGCGATTGTCTCATCAATGCGGCTGGCGCTGTTGCTTAGATGGTTTTGCTGACGTTGTTCGTCTTGTTGTTCTGCGCCAACAATGATTCGGCCCATTGCTTCAACCGCTTCGATAGGGTACTGACCGGCTGCAGATTCGGCGGAGAGCATTACGGCGTCGGTACCATCCAGTACAGCATTCGCCACATCAAATACTTCTGCGCGTGTTGGTAGAGGGTTGGTGATCATGCTTTCCATCATCTGGGTGGCCGTAATCACACTTCTGTTGAGGTGTTGTGCACGATCAATGATATGTTTTTGTACACCGATCAGTGCTGCATCGCCGATCTCTACCCCAAGGTCTCCGCGCGCTACCATCACTGCATCAGACGCAGAGATTATCTGATCAAGTCGCTGGTGATCATTGACTGCTTCAGCTCTCTCTATTTTGGCAACTATCCCAGCCCCGGAGCCCGCGTCTCTAAGCGACTGGCGAGCAGTCTCAATGTCGTCAGCTGATCTAGGAAATGAAACTGCCAGATAATCCACACCAATTTGAGCAGCCAGCTGAATATCGCGGAAATCTTTTTCGGTTAAAGCGGGAGCCGAAAGGCCACCGTTTTTGCGGTTGATTCCTTTGTTATTGGAAAGTATGCCTGGCTGTATCACCCGGCATTTGAGTTGTGATGCGTTTTTTTCTGTTACTTCCAGCTCTACTCTACCGTCATCCAATAGCAGTATGTCGCCTGGGGAACAGTCACTGATAAGCGCTGGGTAATCTAGACCCACTTGTGTTTGGTTGCCTTTATCAAGCGCTAGTTCTGCATCGAGCGTAAATTCGTCATCGGTATTGAGAGTGATAGGACCGTCGGCAAAACGAGCAATACGAATCTTAGGGCCCTGCAGATCGCCCATGATCGCTACAAACAGATCGTGTTGCTTCGCAATTTTTCTGACCTGTGCCGCGCGATGGAGGTGATCCTCAGCGTCGCCATGGGAGAAGTTTAGGCGTACTACATTTACGCCAGCCAAGAGCAGGCTTTCGAGTTGGCTTTCGTTATCGGTAGCAGGGCCGAGGGTGGCAACAATTTTGGTACGTCTATTCATCTAAGGCTCCGTAACCTGGCCCGTGGACCGTTGATTGAAGTTCAGAGCCAAATTGTGTCAGCCATCGCTTGATTGGGCTTTGGCCTGGAAAACAGACCTATTGCGACTTTTCTCTAAGGAAATTGTGCGAATGACAGAAAATGTCTGTTTTTGACGGTTATCCACTTGCGTCAATTGCCAGTTTCTTATGCAAGAACCCACGGTTGAAGTCGCCCATAGCTGTCTCAAGTGGTTGATTTTCTGAGAGTAACTATTTTGATGAAAATCTATACAGCTATCGAAAAGTGCTCGTTTTCGGGTCTTAGCGTGGCTTCTTAAAAGGTTATTCACAGTTTTATGCACGATTTATGTGAATAACTGGAAAAGAAGGTCGTTAATTTGCTGTTTACAGGTCCTATTTGGTGCCTTTTACGGATAAATATTCATATGAAGGTTATGTTAAAAAGCGGTTGCAATTCGATCCTTGAATAGGGCGAGATTTTTCGATGGCAGGCGGTGAATAACTCTTGACTGATTAATTGCTCGCGGAAGAAGTCCACATAAGATTGGTTGAGATCGTAAAGCTGGATAAATTCAACAGGAATATTTTTAATGCGGCTGTTGATTTATGTAACTAATTGAAAATAAAGGGTTTTGTTTGTGTGTGCAAAAAAGCGCCAGTTTGACGGTTAGCCCCGTAATTCGGGGCCTCTAGGCATATGCCCAAAAGATATCAACTGATTTATCCACAGAATTTGAGGATAAGCCTGCTGTGAATAAACAGGCTTCTGATTCAGTGAGTGTCAAGGGAAAAACCCCTTAAAAATCGGTTTTTTCCTTAAATTCACAAAGGTCTTCTATCAGACAGGCACCACATCTTGGCTTACGTGCAGTGCATATATAACGGCCGTGTAAAATCAGCCAATGATGTGCATCGATCAGGAACTCTTTGGGCACAAACCGAAGCAGTTTTTTTTCGACTTCAAGCACGGTTTTGCCGGGGGCTATACGAGTCCGATTGGAAACGCGGAAGATATGGGTATCGACCGCCATTGCTGGTTGGCCAAATGCGGTATTCAATACAACGTTGGCAGTTTTGCGGCCTACGCCAGGCAGTTTCTCCAGTGCTTCGCGATTATCTGGTACTTCTGAATTGTGCAGATCAATCAGCATTCTGCAGGCCTTAATAACGTTTTCAGCCTTTGAGTTATATAGCCCGATGGTCTTGATGTATTCTTTTAAGCCGTCGACACCAAGATCTACAATAGCTTCTGGTGTATTAGCAACAGGAAAGAGTTTACGTGTTGCTTTATTTACGCTGACATCGGTGGCTTGGGCGGAAAGGGCCACAGCGACCAGTAACTCGAAGGGGGAGCTGTATTCGAGCTCTGTTTTCGGATTGGGGTTGTCGTCGCGTAGGCGACTGAATATCTGATGGCGTTTATCGGCGTTCATGTATAACCTCACTCTGAGGCTCACATGTTAATCGTCCTTCACCACGATGCAAGCACTCTCTGGGCTGGTGCTTTTTGCGTTCTACTGGCCAGCTACTGTGGTGAGGTTTCGACCGTTTTCTTTAGAGTAATAGAGTGCCTGATCCGCTTCTTCAATCCATTGCTCTGGGTATTCCTGCCCATTGCTAACTTCAGAGATACCGATGCTTATAGTAAAGGTGATCTCCCGCCCGTTATGTTTAACAACTTGAGCTTGCATTGCGAGCCTAAGACGTTCAGCGAGAATCTGTGCGTTTACCGCCGGTGTATCGATAAGCAGTAAGCCAAACTCCTCCCCACCATAGCGGCCGCAGATATCGGTGGAGCGAACATGTTCACGGATCGTTCTGGACACCTGACGAATGACTTCGTCCCCCGCCTGATGGCCATAGGTGTCGTTGATCGCTTTAAAATGATCGATGTCGAGCATTATGAGCGAACTGGCAGCCTGAGTACGGTGGTAGCGCTTAAACTCGGCTCGAAGCTGTTCTTCCCAATAGCCTCTGTTGTACAGCTCTGTCAGGCGGTCAGTACGGCTGAGTAACTGAAGCTGTTCGTTTGCTTGCTCCAGGGCTGTGCGGCCAACCGCCGCATCCGTGACATCGTAGATCAGTACTCCGACCTGATCGACGTTGCCGCTAGGAGAGGTTAATGGAATGATAGTCACATTCTGATACATGAATGGTGACTCACCAGTGATCGGTCGATAGGTTTTAAAGTTAAACAGGTATGGCCGTTCTTCCCAGGTAATAAAGGCGCGGTTGTTAAGCAAAAAAACGGAGTCAACTTTGCGCTTAAACCACTTCGCTGGCAGATCCGGAAAACTGAGGAACAGATTGCGTTGTAGCACTTCAGCCGGTCTTGAACCTGAGTGGTTCTCCATGAAGCTGTTCCATAGTTGGATACGGTAGTCACGATCCAACACGATTAAACCTACATCCAGCGTTTGCAGAAGGCCAAGATGCCAGTGAAACTCTTCGATATTCAGTGTCTTTTTAATCGTGTTCATGTGAACAGGCTCGCGCGTTCGTTGAGTGCTGGCAATGAATCTTCGGTGAACAGCAGCAGTAGGTCACAGTCGATATTGTGGTCCTGAATGTTGTAGCTGATCTCGATTGAAAGGCTCTTTTTCCACGGTTGCTTGCGAGATATAAAGTCCGGCATTGCACAATGCTGGCCGAGGATAGCAGGGGCTCCCTGGCTCACAGTCAGATCGAGTTGAGTCGCAAGGCTATTGAGGAAGGCGCCAATCAGTACGTTGGATATATCAGTCAGGAGTTCACGTTCCGTTGTGGTATTCAGTTCACCTTCAAACTTCAGTAGCTTAGCGATGTCCTGATAGCTGGAATCGTTGAAAAGGATGATAGCTTCGCCTGCGATACCCGGGCTGATGAATCCCTGGCTAATAACCGAGGTACTGGTGCCCTGACCGGTAATAGTCATGGCTAGTTCCTCAATATCCATCAGTTCAACTTTTGGAATCGGTAGGTGAACAAATACGTTGAGCAGTCGGGCAAGGCGATCTGCGGCATGGCCCATTGCGACGTTGGCGATCTCCTGATAATAGTCCTTCAGGCTGATTGCGATATCACTGTCTGACATGCGCTCATTAACTTGCCCGGGCTCCAGCTCAGAAAGTAGTCCGTAGTTATTGAGAACGTTGCTGATGGTGTCGCCATCTATTGGCTTTTTGATAAATTCCAGAGCGCCAAGTGACATCACTTTATTGCGAGCTTCCGGCTGAATATCACCGGAAACAACAATCACCATGGTTGGAAGATCATCCCGGCGGATACGTTCCAGTACCTGATAGCCATCCATAATCGGCATCGTCAGGTCGAGAAATAAGATATCGCCTTTGCCTGCTCTGACCGCTTCAAGCCCTTCAAGACCGTGCTCAGCGTAGGTAACTTCGACGTTCCAGCCTTTAAGAGCGTTGGACATCTGCTTTCTGGCCATCTTTGAGTCATCGCAGATGACAACAGGAATCGCTGAACTCACCGGGTACATCCTTGCAGCTGAGGGCTTTGGATTAACAACAGGAAACAAAGGAGCTTAAAAAAAAACTGTCTAAAATACAACCAGATATAAGTCCTAGAGTAAGACTTAAGGGTGGGAAAATGATGTTGCAGTGCGGTAAATTTACTGAGGGAATATCGCTGCAGCTTAATATAGCTTTATATCTTATTGGTGGCATTTTTCCGCCCCGTGAGCAGGGGCGGAAATACTAGAGACGATTAACTGATATTGCCGGTTACGCGAACACGTTTGCTACCCGGATCAGCCTTCGGTTGATTGGCGGCCTTACGGTCTTCCATTTTCTTATCGATGATGTTTTTCAGCGCAATCAACAGCCCCATGCCTACAAAAGCACCTGGCGGCAGGATGGCAAAGAGGAATCCTGAATAATCATCTATCAAGGTGATCTTCCATGACTCTGCGATAGGGCCAAACAATAGCTGCATATCACTGAATAAGGTGCCCAGACCTATAGCTTCACGCATGCCGCCTAAAACAATCAGTACCAGTGTAAAACCGAGACCCATCATGAAGCCGTCCAGCAATGAAGCGCCTACCGGGTTTTTACAGGCGAATGCGTCAGCACGTCCCATAATTGCACAGTTTGTTACGATCAGCGGAATGAATATCCCCAAAATAAGATAGAGCTCATAGGTGAATGCTTGCATCAACAGCTCAATGGCTGTCACAAAGGATGCGATGATCATCACGAAAATCGGCAATCGAACAGTTTCAGGAACAAAGTTGCGGAACATCGAAACTGTCAGGTTTGATCCCAGTAAAACAAGCGTACTAGCGATACCTAAGCCTATCGCATTGACCACAGTTCCGGTGACTGCCAGCAGCGGACAGAGTCCTAGTAACTGTACAAGCGCCGGGTTATTTTTCCACAGGCCATCAAGGGTGATCTTTTGGTAATCAACCGCCATTTTTCGTCTCCTTGTGGTCTGTCAGCAGCAATTCAGCCCGGTGTTTGCGGAAGTACTCGAGTGCTCTGCCGGTTGCTGAAACTACAGCTCTTGGCGTAATAGTTGCGCCGGTAAACTGATCGAACTGGCCGCCATCTTTTTTCACCGCCCAGGCAGGGTCTTTGCCTGGGGCCTTACTCTGCCCTTGGAAGTTCAGAATCCAGTCTGATTTCGACAGGTCAATTTTATCGCCCAGCCCTGGTGTTTCCTTATGTGCAAGTACCCGAACGCCTGCGAGGCTGTTATCTGCGTTGATTCCGACAATCATGGATATATCGCCGGTATAACCATCAGGTGCGACAACTGGCAGGATAACCGCGCTGACCTGGCCTTTATTCAGTGCTCGGTAGCCTTTGCTGGCAAGCCTGTTGCCCAGAGTGCCCGCTGCTAACTCGAAGCTGTCTTCTACCAGATCATTATCGATCTTCTCACGATCGATAATCTGATATAGCGCTTTGGCTTCCTGTCGGCGCTCGTTGTCTTTGATTCTCGCTTCAGTTGTATTTTGGGTGATAGCGATCAGTGCTGCTGTCGCTACTGCGAATACGGCGATACCAAGGGTGCTTTGTTTTATCGGGGCAAAGAATTGCATCACTGACTCCCTTTAATGCCGCGGTTTGGCTTGCTATGACCGTAACTACGCGGTTGTGTGTACTGATCAATAAAGGGGGCGCAAAGGTTCATCAGTAGTATCGCGAAAGCGATTGCGTCAGGGTAGTTGCCCCATGCGCGAATAACATAGACCAATAATCCGATGCCAATGCCGTAGACGATCTTACCCTTATTACTGGTAGCTGCTGTGACCGGGTCGGTCGCGATAAAAAATGCACCCAGCATAGTTGCGCCCATCGTCAGGTGGAAAAACGGGCTACCAAAATTATCGGTATCAAAGGCGTAAAACAGAGTAGATAGTACAAAAAGGGTCAGCAGCATCGACAATGGCGTGTGCCAGGTAAAGATCTTTTTGTATAAAAGGAAAATACCGCCCATCAGATAAGCTGCGCTGACAGCGTGCCAGGCACCAATACCGTTCGCCAGCACCTCTGTGCTGCGGAAAGCTTCGTCAGTTGTCAGACCGCCACGGTGTTTGAGGGCATCCAACGGAGTAGCGGAGGTAAAGGCATCTACCGCTGCAGCATCAATGCTGGAAAAGATTATCGCCAGAGTGTCGGTGAATGGAAGTATCGCCCAACCTTCGCCATTCATTACAAATGGCGATGTCCAACGGGTCATCTCAACAGGGAAGGAGACCAGTAGCAACGCATAAGCGACCATCGCCGGATTGAAAGGGTTTTGCCCGAGGCCACCGTAGAGGTGTTTAGCAATTACGATAGCGACAAAGATACCGACGAATGTAAGCCACCATGGCGCAAACGGTGGGATTGCCAGAGCTAGCAACACCGCAGTGACCACAGCGCTATAGTCGCTGAGATAAAATTTCAGTGGGCGTTTGCGTATCAGCATTATCAGTGCTTCGAAGCCCACTGCAAAGACAGTCGCCATTATCAGCTGAATCAAAGTACCCCAGCCAAAGAAAAAGGTCATGGCTGCAATGCCTGGCAGGGTTGCCAGCAGAACCAGTCGCATCACATCGCCGGTCCTGCTGACGCGGCTGATATGTGGAGAGCTTGCGCGGATCATTGCCATCTTCTGTTAATCCTTATTCAAATCGGCTCAGAGTTTCGTTTAGTGACTCTGACTTCTGTTCAGCTTCGGACAATGCCTGTTGCAACTCTGAGAGATCTTCGGCACTTTCCTGACGGGCTTTTTCTAAGGCGCGTTTCACTTTCGTGACTGAGGCGCGCGCCATTGCAGCATCTATTTTCAGCTGTTTCAGGTCGATCCCTTCTGCAGCAGCCTCTGTTACCAGTGCAGCTTCCGCCTCGTCATACTGCTGTTGTGCGCTTTGGTAGCGCTGCTGTAGGTTGTCGATTTCACTCCGGATAGCAGAGCGATCCTGATCATCAGATTCTTCTAGCTGCTTTTCAGCTTTGCGTAATTTAGTACGCATGATTGAAACCTGCTGTTTCAATTGTTTCAGGTCGACTTCAACAATTGCTTCAGGTTCCTCTTCCGGCGCTAGGGTTCCGCCAGCGGACAGGAATTCCTGCTTGAGCTGTTGATGTTTATCTTCCAGTTTGGCTACACCGGCCTTCATCTTTTCTGCCGCCGGGCTATTACTGGAAATTGCCTTTTCCAGCGCTTCGCGGGCTTTGAGTACTTTGTTCCAGGCTTTATCGAGATCTTCCTGTAGCTCAGTAAGATCTGCACCAGGTTGTGCTGGCTGGTTGTCGCTTGCCTGTTGATAAGTCTGCCTGGCTTCTTCGTATTTGCCTTGTAGCTTTTCGACACCCGCTTTCATTTTTTCTGCTGCCGGGCTGTTGTTGTCGATCGCTTTCTGCAGCGCTTCTTTGGCTTTTTCAACTTTGCCGGCTGCTTTTTCCATATCGCTGCGAAGGGATTCCAGTTCAGCTTCACTTAGACCGTTGCTAGCTGCTGGTGAGCCGGTGTTGGCCTGTTCGAAGGCGGCGCGCGCCTCTTCATATTTGCCTTGCAGCTTTTCAACACCCGCTTTCATTTTTTCAGCAGCAGGGCTGTTGCTGTCGATCGCTTTCTGTAGCGCTTCTTTAGCTTTCTCAACTTTGCCAGCCGCTTTTTCCATATCAGAGTGCAAAGCTGCTAATTCTTGCTCGCTGGCTCCGCTTTGTGGTGCTGCAGTTGCAGAGTTCGCCTGTTCGTAGGCTGCACGTGCTTCTTCAAACTTAGCTTGAAGTTTCTCGACACCAGCTTTCATTTTTTCTGCAGCAGGGCTGTTATCAGCGATCGCCTTGTCCAGCGCAGTGCGCGCTTTTTCGACTTTCGCAGCGGCTTTATCCATATCCTCTTTCAAGCCGTCAATTTTGGCTTGATCAACAGCTGGAGTCGCTACTGTACCGGACTCGGCCTGTTCAAACGCCTGCTGTGCAGCTTCAGCTTTTGCTTTGGCTTCAGCTACAGTTGCCTGGAGTTGGTCGATGTTATCGTCACCCGCATCAATCGCTTTCTGCAGTTCCTTCTCGGCTTTTTTGAGCTTGGTGCGGGTAACAGCTGCATTCACTTTCAGCTGTTTGGTATCTACTGCTACAGGGGTCGTAGGGGCTTGTGCCTGTTCGTACGCCTGTTGAGCCGCCTCCGCTTTTGCCGTCAGAGTTACGACGGTTTCGCGCAGTTTGTCACTGCCCTCAAGTCCTTTCTCTTCAGCGTTCTTAAGCGCTTTTTCAGCCTGCTTAAGTTTGGTTCTGGCGACTGCAGCGTTGGTTTTCAACTGCTTCAGGTCAGGCTTGGCGTCGGCAGGTGACCCACCTTTTTCAGCGGTTTCCAGCTTTTGTTGGGCCTGCTCAGCCTTCTGTTTGGCTTCTGTCAGTGCGGTTTCAAGCTCTGCAAGATTCTCGGCACCGGCCTCTTTACCCTGAGCGAGTGCTTTTTCAGCTTTCTTCAGCTTGGTACGGGCTACAGCGGCTGCTGTTTTTAGTGCTTTAATATCGTCGGCAGAACCTGCCTTAGCCGCTGGTTTTGCGGCTACAGTATCTTTCTTAGCTGCCTGTTTTCGGGCTGCTTCGGCTGAACGGGCTTTGCGGCGTGCTTCTTTCTCTGCCGCTTCTGCTTCGATACGTGCCTGTCGTGCTTCGAAACGTTTCTTGGCGTGTTCGGCTTTGCGTTGTTCAGCTTCTTCCAGTCTTATCTCTGACTTAGCAAAGCGGTAGTACTGCACCAGTGGGATATTGCTTGGGCATACATAGGAGCAGGCACCGCACTCAATGCAGTCAAACAGGTTGTGGTGCTTTGCTTTTTCGAATTCACGGCCTTGGGCAAACCAATGCAGTTGCTGAGGTAGCAGTTCAGCAGGGCAGACCTGTTCGCACATACCGCAGCGAATACATGGATTAGCGGGATCTGCTTCTGGCATCTCCTGCTCTGTAGCTGCGATCAGGCAGTTGGTGGTTTTCACCATAGGTATGCTGTCATTCTCAACAGCAAAGCCCATCATCGGGCCGCCTACTACCAGTCGGTACAGTTGTTCGGAGCGCAGTCCACTGGCTTCCAGCAGAGTACTGAACGGTGTGCCGATCAGAGCGTCATAGTTACAACGGGAATCCAATGCTTCACCGGTAAGGGTGATCACTCGTGAGATTAATGGCTCGCCAAGATGGACTGCCCGATGGATTGCGGTTGTTGTTCCTACGTTTTGACAAACGATACCGACATCAGCGGGAATCCGTCCGCTAGGTACTTCTACATCGGTCAGCAGTTTAATGAGCTGTTTTTCACCACCAGAGGGATACTTTGTTGGTACTACAGCTACATCGATATTCAGTTCGCTACCCGTGATAGCTTGTTCCAGAGCTCGAATCGCCTGAGGTTTGTTGTCTTCTATACCGATCATAATATGACTCGGCTGAAGCAGGTGGGCGATCACTTCGATGCCACTGATAACCTCATCTGCACGTTCCCGCATCAGCATATCGTCTGCTGTGATGTAGGGCTCGCATTCGGCCGCGTTGATGATCAGAGTGTTAACGATGTGGTCTTCACCAAGATGCAGTTTCACATCAGTTGGGAAGCCTGCACCACCCATACCAGCAACACCGCAGTCACGGATATAACCGATCAATTCAGCTTTGTTTAGACTCTTATAGTCTTCTAGCGGCTGACGTTCGATCCACTGATCTTCACCATCGGTCTCAATAATGATGCAAGGTGAAGTCAGGCCAGACTGGTGCGGAATCGGGCGTTCTTCAATTGCTGTCACGACACCAGAAGAGGGCGCGTGTATAGCCGCACTGATTCGTCCGATCGGTTGTGCGATCATCTGGCCTTTTAAAACTTTATCGCCCACTTTCACCAGTGGTTCTGCTGGTGCGCCTATATGCTGTTGTAATGGCAGATATAGCTTCTCAGGCAAAGGTGCTAGCTGGATCGGACGTCCGTTTGACTGGTTTTTATTTTCCGGTGGATGAATACCGCCGTGGAAACTGAAAATCTGGCTCATCAGGCTTTGCCTCCCTGATAAGCTGCACCCCGGCCCTGGTCTGTCGCAATCAACTGGACACCAGGTGTTGGCATATCCCACTTCCAGTTCTGTGGTGTTACTTCTGTCGGGATCATATCAATACAGTCAACCGGGCATGGTTCTACACACAGCTCACAGCCTGTGCATTCGTCAGTGATTACGGTGTGCATCTGTTTGGCTGCACCGAGGATGGCATCTACCGGGCAAGCCTGAATGCATTTTGTACAGCCAATACACTCGTCCTCGCGAATGTATGCGTAGGCTTTGACCTGCTCTTCACCGTGTTCGGCGTCTAGTGGAATCGCTTCGACATCTAATAGGTCGGCCAATGCATCAATGGTTGATTGACCGCCTGGAGGACACTTATTGATTGCGTCGCCATCGGCGATCGCTTCGGCGTACGGGCGACAGCCGGGATAGCCGCACTGGCCACATTGGGTCTGTGGCAAGATGTTATCGATCTGGTCGACAATCGGATTGCCTTCAACACGGAAACGAACGGAGGCATAGCCCAGCAGGACGCCGAATATTACAGCGAGGCCCAGCAATACCAGTATCGCAATTACTACAGGATCCATGGGTGACTCCGATCAGAAAGATACCAGGCCGGTAAAGCCCATAAATGCGAGTGACATCAGACCGGCTGTAACCATACCGATCGCAGCGCCACGAAAAGGTGTTGGCACATCGGCGACGGCGATTCGTTCTCGCATCGCTGAGAAAAGAATCAGTGCCAGAGAGAAACCGACAGCAGCACCGAAGCCATAGATCACAGATTCAAAGAACCCATTCATCTTCTTAATGTTGAGTAGTGCTACACCCAGCACGGCACAGTTGGTAGTGATTAGCGGCAGGAATATCCCCAGTACTTTATAGAGTACTGGGCTGGTCTTCTTGACCACCATTTCGGTGAACTGTACCACTACAGCAATAACCAGAATGAAGGCGATAGTCTTCAGGTAAACCAGCTCCAGGGGAGCCAGCAAATAGCTGTAGACCAGATAGCTACAGACGGAGGACAAAGTCAGTACAAAGGTCGTTGCCAGTGACATGCCCATCGCGGTTTCCAGTTTGTTGGAAACCCCCATAAATGGACATAATCCCAGAAACTGTACCAGGACAAAGTTATTGACCAGTACGGTACTGATGAGAATGAGCAGAAATTCCGTCATGAGAATCCGTATTCCAGTGTACAGCCGGAGTTAATGATGCCGGTAAAGCTATTTACCGGCTGCAGGAGCCGGTAAATGATTAAATTAGATAGTTCTAAATTTTACACTGCTTTTGCAGGCTAGCGGTATAGCCAGCCTGTTGATCTGCCTAACTTTATTGCCAAAGTATCAGAAACAGTCAGCGCTTTGGCTAACTGCTTCTGATGGCTGTAAGGATCAGATCAGTCCTTCGGCTTTCAGTGCGTCAAGCGCCGCAGCTACTGTGGCTGTCGGGTCTTGCTGATCTGCATCCAGCTTCAGGTTTGCACCTTCGATCTCAGCGTCAGTCAGGACAATCAGACCGTTCTGCTTCAGCAGTGCTGCTGCTGCAGCAACATTCTGTTGCAGTTCTGCTGGCAGTGTTGCCTCAGTCGCAACAGCTACCGCACGGCCCTGCGTGAACAGCTGTTGCTCAAGAGTATAGAGCACCGCATTGCGGCCAGCTTCGGCTTCGCCAGTCACACTGACGATCGCGGCTTTCTGGCCAAAGCGCAGCTCTTTATCGTGAGCACTCACCTGAGACGTTTCAGTCACAGTTGTTGCCTGTTCAGCGTCTGTCGCGCCGCTGATCATGCCTGCTGCAACAGTGGCGTTTGTCAGACGGTCGATGATGATAAACGAGCCAGTGCCATGGTGCTGCTGATAATCGTCTGCGATCACTTCGCGCTCAAGCGTGATCTCACAACGTGCGATCTCATTCAGCCCAAGCGTTGCTGCAGGGCTCTGTTCCAGAGTATTAACGTCGATGCGGTGGCGGATCGAGCTGATGCCACCGGCCACACGAGTTGTCGCCAGCTTTACTTCGTACTGACGGCCTGGAACCAGTGATTCTTCTGCCATCCAAACAACAGTCGCGTCAAAGCGGTTAGTTGTTTCCGGAACCTTGTTGCTATGAACCAGTACGTCACCACGGGAGATATCGATCTCATCTTCCAGGGTCAATGTGACCGCCATTGGTGGGAAGGCTACGTCAATTTCGCCTTCATAAGTCACGATAGACTTAACTTTGCTGGATTTACCAGAAGGTAAGACGGTGACTTCGTCACCAGGGCGCACTTCACCGGAGGTCAGGGTGCCGCAGTAACCACGGAAGTCGAGGTTAGGGCGGTTAACGTACTGAACCGGGAAGCGCAGTTCGGAGTAGTTGTGATCGTTAGCGATCTGTACAGTCTCCAGAGTTTCCATCAAAGGCTTACCCTGGAACCAGGTCATATCTTCAGACGGGGATACAACGTTATCGCCTTTTAGTGCGGAGATCGGCACGAACTGAACATCATTCAGATTCAGATCCGCAGAGAACTCCTGATAGTCTTTCTTGATCTGTTCGAAGCGCTCTTCGCTGAAATCGACCAGATCCATCTTGTTGATCGCCACTATAGTGTGCTTGATGCCCAGCAGTGAAACGATAAACGAGTGACGTTTAGTCTGAACCTGAACACCATGACGGGCGTCGATCAGGATGATCGCCAGATCACAGGTCGAAGCACCGGTCGCCATGTTGCGGGTGTACTGTTCGTGCCCCGGGGTGTCGGCGATGATGAATTTGCGCTTATCAGTAGAGAAGTAGCGGTAGGCTACATCAATGGTGATGCCCTGTTCACGCTCAGCCTGCAGGCCATCTACCAGCAAGGCCAGATCCAGTTCTTCACCGGCGTTGCCGACTTTTTTGCTGTCAGACTGAATAGCAGCCAGCTGATCTTCGTAGATCATCTTGGAATCGTGAAGCAGGCGGCCAATCAGAGTGGATTTACCGTCGTCTACGCTGCCGCAGGTAAGGAAGCGCAATAGCTCCTTGTTTTCATGCTGCTTCAGGTAAGCTTTGATGTCGGATGCGATCAGGTCGCTTTGATGACTCATTGTGTATTCTCCGGAAAAATGTTGCTTGCGACCTAGGCTTAGAAATAGCCTTCCATTTTCTTCTGTTCCATCGAGCCGGCACCGTCATGGTCAATGACGCGTCCCTGACGCTCGGAGGTCGTGGTCAGCAACATTTCCTGAATGATATCTTCCAGGGTATCTGCTTCGGATTCGACGGCTCCCGTTAGTGGGTAGCAGCCCAGAGTACGGAAACGAACGCTCTTCAGTTCCGGTACTTCGCCTTCTTTCAGAGGCATACGATCATCGTCAACCATGATCAGTGTGCCGTCACGCTCAACGACTGGACGCTTCGCGGAGTAGTACAGTGGTACCAATGGAATCTCTTCCAGATAGATGTACTGCCAGATATCCAGTTCAGTCCAGTTAGATAGCGGGAATACGCGGATACTTTCGCCTTTATCTACGCGGGTGTTGTATGTGTTCCACAGTTCCGGGCGCTGGTTTTTTGGATCCCAGCGGTGGTTCTGGTCACGGAACGAGAATACACGCTCTTTTGCACGTGATTTCTCTTCGTCACGGCGCGCGCCACCAAAGGCTGCATCGAAACGGTACTTGTCCAGCGCCTGCTTCAGGCTCTGGGTTTTCATGATGTCGGTGTGCTTTTTGGAACCGTGGGTAAATGGACCAACGTTCATATCAACCCCTTCCTGGTTGATGTGTACGATCAGATCCATGCCAGCCTCTTCCGCCATCTTGTCGCGGAATTCGATCATTTCACGGAATTTCCAGGTGGTATCAACATGCATCAGCGGGAACGGCGGCTTGCCCGGATAGAACGCCTTGCGTGCCAGGTGCAGCATTACGGAAGAGTCTTTACCGATTGAGTAAAGCATTACCGGGTTTTCAAACTCAGCAGCAACTTCACGAATGATATGAATACTTTCGGCTTCAAGCTGCCGAAGGTGAGTCAGGCGGTGTTCCGGTAGTTGGTTCATCGCTAACGGCCTTTGTTAGTAACTAAGAAACTGTGTGGCATAGTGCTGCCAATTTTGCAGCGCATTATTACAGAAATCCCTAGTTGTAAAAAAGAATAAAAAGAAATTCTTTTATTCGATTTGGGTATATTTGTTTTTGCTTTCGTTTGGTTATAAGAAAAGTTCAAATCAGTATTTTGGGTTATAAGTGACAATCAGTATTATGGCGCCGGTATTTTGTAGATTTCTTTTGGGTAGGTCTGATGGAACTAGCGTACATCTTTGCGGGACTGGTGGTCGGATTCATTGTCGGTTTAACAGGTATCGGTGGTGGTGCACTGATGACTCCGGCTCTGATCGTCATCTTTGGTATTCCGCCTGTTGTTGCCGTTAGCACGGACCTGCTTTACGCCGCGATTACCAAGTGTGGTGGTACCTGGAACTATGCTCGCCAAAAACTAGTGCAGTGGAAGGTCGTGATTCTTCTACTGGCTGGTAGCATCCCGGGTAGCCTTGTGACCCTGCATTATCTTAAAGGGTTGGAATCGCTGCAGAGTATTGAACAATTAATGAACTTGACGCTTGGCGTTTCATTGGTGCTGACCAGCGTTGCGATCTTCTTTCGCGGTCAGATTCGTGATCAGGTACTAAAACACCAGGATACTCGCCTCGCATCGGTGATGCGCAAATGGCGACCGACCATTACTGTAGTGATGGGCGTATTGCTGGGCGGTTTGGTGACATTGTCATCTGTTGGCGCGGGCGCACTAGGTACCGCATTGCTGGTACTACTGTATCCGCGGATGTCGATGCCAATGATCGTCGGTACAGATCTGGTTCATGCGGTTGTGCTCACCGGTGTAGCTGGTGCCGGGCACTATGGCATGGGCAATGTTGACATGACGTTATTGATTTATCTGCTGATCGGTTCTCTGCCTGGCGTAATGCTGGGTAGCCACTTCGGAGTTCGTTTGTCGCCGAAGCTGATGCAGCCGATTATGGGATCCTTATTGCTGGCCATTGGCATTCGCTTTGTGCTGGCAGGATAAGAAACAAAAAAGGTGAGGTGAGGCCTTGAGCGGGCCTGGAAGGTGTCTAAACCATGTATCAATTTAGTGAAGTCGATCAGCAGATCGTGAACGATCGTGTCGCGCAGTATCGCGACCAGACTCGTCGCTATCTGGCCGGGGAAATTCCGGAAGATGAATTCCGGGTTCTGCGTTTGATGAATGGCCTGTACATTCAGCGCGAAGCGCCAATGTTGCGAGTTGCTATCTCATACGGCCAGCTGACTTCAGAGCAGTTGCGCAAGTTGGCTCATATTGCCCGTAAGTATGACAAGGGCTATGGCCATATCTCTACTCGTGCCAATATGCAGTTCAACTGGCCTGAACTGGAACAGGTACCGGATATTCTGGAAGAGCTGGCGGAAGTGCAGATGCACGCGATCCAAACTAGTGGCTCTTGTTTGCGTGTGACCACCACCGACCATCTCGCGGGTGTTGTTGAGGGAGAGATCGAAGATCCTCGCCCATGGTGTGAGATCATTCGCCAGTGGACTACTTTCCATCCGGAATTCACCTATCTGCCACGTAAATTCAAAATCGCAGTAACTGGTGGTCCTGAGGATCGTGCAGCTTCACAGGTTCACGATATCGGTGTCCACGTAGCACGTAACGATGCAGGCGAAGTGGGTTTTGAAATCCTTGCAGGTGGTGGTCTTGGCCGCACGCCTGTTATCGGTAAAGTAGTGCGTTCATTCGTGCCGCAGCAGGATCTGATCTCATATCTTGAAGCGATCCTGCGGGTCTATAACCTGATGGGCCGCCGTGACAACAAATACAAAGCGCGTATCAAAATCCTGGTTAACGCTCTGGGTATTGAGAAGTTTACCGAGCTGGTAGAAGCGGAGTGGGAAAAAATCCGTGATACCGAGCTTAAGCTGACTGAACAGGAGATCCAGCGGGTAAAAGCCTTCTTCAAACCTCATGCGTATGACCTGGCTGAAGCTTCTGAGCCGACGCTGGCTCAGAAGCTGGAACAGGATCAGGATTTCCGCGCTTGGTATGAGCATAACACCGTTGAGCATAAACAGGCGGGCTACCGGGTAGTGATGGTGTCGCTGAAGGCTCCACTGCAGCCGATGGGTGATATTACTCATCAGCAGATGGATGCTCTGGCTGATCTTGCTGATCGCTTCTCCTATGGCGAGCTGCGTACGACGCACACCCAGAACATGGTGCTGGCGAATGTGCCTCAGAGTGGCCTGTATGAACTCTGGCAGGGGCTGGCGGATAACGGTCTGGCTCGCCCGAATATCGGCACACTGAGTGATATGATCGTTTGCCCGGGATACGACCTTTGTTCTCTGGCGAATGCTCGTACGATTAATATCGCGGAAGAGATCCAGCAGCGCTTTGATGACCTTGATTATCAGTATGACCTGGGTGAGCTGAAGCTCGGTATGTCTGGTTGTATAAATGCATGTGCCCATCACCACGTTTCCCATATCGGTATTCTGGGTGTGGATCGTAAAGGCGAAAACTACTACCAGATCACGCTGGGCGGTTCTTCTCGCGAAGATGCATCCATTGGCAAAATTATTGGTAAATCTATTGCTGCTGATAAGATCGTTGATGCGATTGGTGTACTGCTGAAAACTTTTGTTGAAAATCGCCTGGAAGGTGAACGCTTCCTGGATTGTGTTCGTCGAATCGGCCTGGATCCGTTTAAGGAGAAAGTCTATGCCCCTGCTAATTAATCGCGAACTCGTCAGCGACGATAGCTGGCAGCTGGTTGATGAAGAGACCCTGCAGCAAGGTGGCGATATTATCGTTCCACTGGCACTGTATCTGGAAAATCGTGATGCGTTGCTTCAGCGCGAAGGCCGTCTGGCGGTGCAGTTCAATGGTGATGACGATTTTGATGCAGTGCTACAGGACAAAGATCAGTTTGCGTTGATCGCAATTGATTTCCCTGCGTTTGGTGATGGCCGTGGATTCAGCCTGGCCCGGATTCTGCGCCGGGAAGGTTTCGCTGGCCAGCTGCGCGCGGTTGGCAGTGTAACTCGTGACCGATTCCAGTACTTCGAGCGTGTTGGGTTTGATGCCCTGCAGGTAGCGGACGATCGCTTCGATGAAGCCTGCCTCGCTTCCTTTGATGATCTGAATGTACAGTATCAGGGCTCTACGGATAATCCGAAACCGATTTATCATCAGTAATCACGGACTGAATTAGGATAGTTTTAATGGCTATTAATATTGATCTGAGCGCAGCGAATGCTGAGCTGGAAGGTAAAACTCCTCAGGAAATTATCGCCTGGGCAATCGCACAGTCTGATAAGCCTCTGGTGACCACTAATTTCCGTCCCTACGAATCTGTGATTCTGCACATGGCAGCACAGGTAAAGCCTGATATTCAGGTACTCTGGGTTGATTCTGGTTACAACACTTCAGCAACCTACCGTTTTGCGGAAAAACTTATTCAGGACCTGAACCTGAATATTGTGACTTATATTCCGCAGATGACTGCTGCGCGCCGCAATGTACTAATGAAAGGCATTCCGGAAGTGGATGATGCTCTGCATGAAGAGTTCACCCGGCAGGTCAAGCTTGAGCCGTTCCAGCGCGCCTTGGCCGAGCTGCAGCCTGACCTGTGGCTGAATGCCATCCGCAAGGATCAGACTGAATTCCGTCAGTCAATGAACGTGGTATCAGCCAGCAAAGATGGTGTGATCAAAGTGGCTCCGCTGTACAACTGGACAGAAGAGCAGATGGACCAGTATCTGGCAGAACATAACCTGCCGAATGAGCATGATTACTTCGATCCGACCAAGGCGTTGGAAACCCGCGAATGCGGGCTGCATACTCAGCTTTAATTAGTAGTGAATAACCGGGCATTTTGTCCGGAGCAATTGAAAAGCCGCGGGTTCCCCTCTCGCGGCTTTTTTGTCTCACCATCAGAAGGTAAGCCAAAGGGTTTATGGTGGCTATTAGATTGCGCTTTTTTTGAGCAGTCAGTGATCCGGATTGACGCATACGCTAGTTAGCACTTTTTAGGCTGATGAAAAAACGGATTCTTTTGATCTTCTTGCTGGGCAAACCAGAAGCAGGCATATATATTGCTGCGAAAATGGTACCTGCAGGCACTAGCGCATAGCGACTGGTACACTGATGCTATCCCACAAATTTCAACGGAGATGAGGCCTTGGACTATCTACCTCTCTTTTTTCAGCTAAATGATCGCAAAGCATTACTAGTGGGTGGCGGTAACGTCGCGCTCAGGAAAGCGAGCTTGCTGGTCAAAGCTGGTGCGAATGTCACTGTAGTGGCGCACCAGATCTGTGCAGAGCTCAAGTCGCTTGTTGAGCAGAATGGCGGTCAGGCTGTTGTGGGAGAGTATCATGCGGCTCTGCTTGAAGAGCATGCGCTGGTGATTGCTGCAACGGATGATGAAGACCTGAATGAGCGGGTACACCTGGATGCAACCGATCTGAATCTTCCGGTTAATGTTGTCGATCAGCCAAATCTTTGTACTTTTGTTTTTCCTGCTGTTATTGATCGCTCCCCCATCGTTGTGGCTGTTTCATCGGGAGGTAAATCTCCGGTGCTGGCAAGGATGTTGAGAGCGAAACTTGAGACCTGGGTACCTGCGTCCTACGCCTCTCTCGGAGAACTTGCTGGAAGATATCGTGATCAGGTTAAAGCGCGCTTTAATTCCCTGACTAAGCGGAGGATGTTCTGGGAGCACATTCTGCAGGGGCAGGTAGCAGAGAAAGTCTTTGCAGGGCGGGTCGGTGAAGCTGAAGAGTTGTTACAGCATCGTTTAGAGGTTGCAGATCCGGAGCATCAAATTGGTGAGGTCTACTTGATTGGCGCGGGGCCAGGCGATCCAGAGCTGCTGACATTTAAAGCGCTAAGGCTCATGCAGCAGGCTGATGTTGTACTTTATGATGCATTGGTTTCTCCACAGATCGTAGAGCTTTGTCGTCGTGATGCGGATCTTATTTACGTCGGTAAGAGACGAGATGATCATACGGTGCCGCAGCAGGGCATAAACGAGTTGCTGGTTGAGCACGCGAAACAGGGGCGCCGGGTAGTTCGATTAAAAGGCGGTGATCCTTTTATCTTTGGTCGCGGTGGCGAAGAGCTGCAGGAATTGGCTCGGCACGGTATCCCGTTTCAGGTTGTTCCGGGTATTACAGCAGCGAGTGCTTGTTCGACCTACGCTGGGATTCCACTGACTCACAGGGATTATGCTCAATCCTTTAAAGTGGTGACCGGCCAGCTGAAGAACCGTTCATCGGAATTGGATTTTTCGGAGCTGGTCGCTGCTAACCAGACGCTGGTGTTCTATATGGGGCTGCACACGTTACCGGATCTGACAGCTGGTTTGATCGACCATGGTAAGCCTGAATCAACGCCAGCAGCGATTGTGTCTCGTGGTACCCGGGCCGATCAGCAGGTGTTGATTGGTACACTGGCGGATATCGCTGACAAGCAACGTGAAGCGCAGCTGCCTGCACCTGGGCTGATCATTGTTGGTAAGGTGGTTAATCTGCATGAACAGTTGTCCTGGTTCGGTGAAGATTTGTTGGATGAAGGTAACCACTCGATGATGATGCGGCATACAGACTGAAGAGGAGATTCCCCGTCATTGTAACGACTAGGTATCTTCTGGGCACGGTGATGACGGGCCACACTTTCACTATTCAAGCTGTTTATTTAAATGCCTGATTTCTTCAGGCATTTTTTTGACCTCTGTTCTATCCCCTAACGACTTATTCGCGTTAATATTCAACTTAAGTATTAGCTGTTCCGGTTGGTCATTCAGATATCCCTGCCGGAGCTATAATGCAGTTGATGAATGAGATGATGTGCAGGCCGTTGCCCGGTTGGCGGCAAGGCTGTAAGGGAGAGAGATAGAAGATGGCAAACGAATTTGAAACATTGAAAGATATGGGAATCGACAATCCGCATGATATTGAGAAGTACAGCTCTCGTATCGAAGGCGATACCGATATCCTGAAGATTTACTTTCACCGTCATTCTGGTGACTGGTTCCAGAAGAACAAGAAGTACAAATTCAAGCGTCTTGAGAAGCGAATCCGTGTTAACGAGGCAAACGAGCATTACCGTGATGTAACGGAATCATCGCCTTACTTCCTGCGTGCAGTCGCTGAACTCGATCGTCTGGTATCTCAGGAGCAGACAAGTAAGGATAAGAAAGAGCTGATGCTGGATGAGCTTGAGCATCTGGAAAAAGTTGTTTCTCGTAAAATCGAAGATCTGCGTCGTCAGATCGAAGAGATGTAATTTTACGGCGTTGCCTATCCGTTTATCGGATGGGCAACGCTGTTGTGTACTTAATCTGTTCCATTGAAAAGCTGGATGTGACGTCTGTCAGTCCTTCAACGCTGTTAACTAGCTTCTTATAAAACTCATCGAAGGTTTCTATATCCTTCACTACGACCCTGAGTAAATAGTCCCACTCGCCACTCATACGGTAGAACTCGACCACTTCATCGAAGGCTGACACCTTCGCTGAAAAAGTTTCCAGCCACTGGTTATCATGGTGACGGGTTTTGATATGGACAAAGACAGAGACCTTAAGGTCGACACTCGCGCTATCCAGCAGAGCAACTCGCTGACGGATAATTCCATCTTCTTCAAGCCGCTTGATTCGCTTCCAACAAGGGGTTGGAGAGAGATTGACCTGCTCTGATATATCGACCAGCGATAGAGTGGAATCTTGCTGTAGTAGTTTGAGGATCTCTATATCTTTATTATCCACAAAAATAAATTCCAATTAACTGTAATAAATAGATCTGTATTCTATATCTCAGGCGGTAACTCTGCACAAAGAAAATACTTTTTTGTCCTCCCGGAGCTATTCTTTTGGCTATAGCTTAATGGTTGGGAGAGCGGCTGTGAGTAGTAACAGAGAGTGGGTCAAGTGGGCGATTAATGAGATAGAAGCAGACTTTCAGCGTTCAGCTGATACTCATCTCATCAAGGTAGAAGTGCCAGGTTTTCCAGGTATTGACCTGTACTTTAAAGATGAATCGACTCATCCGACTGGAAGTCTGAAGCACCGTTTGGCGAGATCACTGTTCTTATATGGCCTTTGTAATGGCTGGATCAATGAAGGAACACCGATTATTGAATCATCGTCGGGTAGTACGGCTATCTCGGAAGCATATTTTGCCCGGTTGCTGGGTTTGCCGTTTATTGCTGTGGTGCCAGAGCAGACTTCAGCTGAGAAAATTGCACAGATAGAGTTTCATGGTGGTGAATGCAGGCTGGTACCGGGCAGCGAAATATATAGTGCTTCCGAGAAGCTTGCTGCTGAACTGAATGGCCACTATATGGACCAGTTCACCTACGCGGAAAGGGCGACTGACTGGAGAGGTAACAATAATATCGCCGATTCAATGTTCCGACAGCTTGCTCGTGAACGTTATCCCGATCCTGAATGGATTGTTGTAGGAGCCGGCACTGGCGGAACCTCAGCAACCATAGGTCGTTACTTGCGTTATCACCAGGCTGGGCCGCGAGCAACGCGATTGGCGATTGCTGATCCTGAAGGTTCTGTTTTTTATGATGCTTTCGCCGGGAATCCGTTGCCGAAAGGGGGAAGTTCTGCCATTGAAGGTATCGGCCGCCCGAGAGTCGAACCGTCATTTGTTAGCTCGGTGATTGATCGAGTTGCCAGAGTTCCGGATTCAGGCTCAATGGCTGCTCTGCTTTTGTTAGAGCAGGTATTGGGGCGAAAAGTGGGTGGCTCGACCGGCACCAACATGATTTTGGTATTGGAGTTGATGCATCGGATGAAGCAGGCAGGTCAGCAGGGCAGTATTGTGACGCTGATATGTGATAGTGGTGAGCGCTATCTGGATCGTTATTACAGTGCTGAATGGCGCAGTGAAAACGGTTATGAAACTGAGCAGTGGCTAAAAAGCTTAATGAACGCTTGGTTTAATGGTCAGTGGAATCCACCTCAGAAGCTGAATATCGCTGACCATTAAGATAGTTTGTTTACCCACAGTTATCCGCTGGTTGTAAGGTGATCAAGCGGTAGTGCGGTTTTACCGATGGGCTTACGCAGAACAAAATTAGATACCAGCGAGTTGATGTTGGGCAGCGCCGTGAGCTTGTCCAGCAACAGCTGCTGGTAATACTCAAGATCTGGTACACATACTTTGATCACATAGTCTGCTGTGTTACCGGTAATTAGGTAGCACTCCATCACCTCTGGCAATGAGGCGACCGCTTCCTCAAAGGCCTGGAGCTTCTCTCGCGTTTGTGCGTCAAGTGATACCAGTACCAGTACTGTCATTGGCAAGCCAACCTGATTTTGATCAAGCAGTACTACCTGCCTATCAATCAGTCCTTCATCTTCAAGGCGTTTGATGCGACGACCACAGGGAGTTGGGGACAGGCCAACCCGATCTGCAATATCCGCGACGCTTATACGGGCGTCTTTTTGCAGTAGATCGAGAATATGGCGGTCAATACGGTCTAGTTTATGTTTGGTCATCGTTGGCAGAGTTGGTGTTGCTGATTGTGCAGTGGCTATTTTAACTGATTCAATGCGTGGCAGGTATCTGCCCGGCGCTCATTTTCAATGCCTGAATGTTAGAAATAGTATAGTAATCGGCCGACCAGACGGGTTTCACAGAGGGCCTTGCGCTATATTGCCTGTATGGGATTATGGTAGCGCGAACCACGCAGACGGAGCTGTTTGATGCGAAACTTCATCTTGCTATTGCTGCTGTTAAGCGTTTCCGTTGTTAGAGCGGCGGAGGTGGTATACCTTGATGACGGGGTTGAACAGCGCCATTCGGCGGTAAAACTTGGCGAGCACCGCTACCTGTACGGCCCTGACGATGCCGCTGAACGGGTACAGCTAGTGACTCTGGAGTGGCCGCCCTATATCAGTGAAGAGATCTGTGGTCATGGCTGGGTAAATCAGGTCGTTGTTGCAACCTTATTGCAACAGGGCTATCAGGTTGAGGTTGAGTTTATGACCTGGTCTCACGCTGTACGTGAAGCTGAAAGTGGTCGAGCTCACGCAGTATTTCCTGAGTATTTTGTTCCTTTCAGTTCCAAATCAGACCACTACAACGCCCGGCGGCGAGATCTGTTGGCGCTATCTGTTCCTTTTGTCGGTGGAGACCTCAGTTTGTGGAAAAATACCGGCACCCACTTTACCTATTCCGGAAACCTTTATGATCTTGTTGCCTATCGCCTTGGGGTTGTAGCCGGTTACGAGAATACGCCTGAGCTGGATCTGATGATCGAAGACGGTGAAGTGCGAACAACTCAAGTGGCTGATGACTGGCGTAACCTGCAGATGCTGATGCGCGGCCGAGTGGATTTTATCATCGCTGATAAAGCGGTATTGAGGTATTACCTGTTCAGCCGAATGTCCCGCAGTAAAGCGCGTGAAACCTTCGACAAAATAGAGGAGGTACTGCCGCCTTTAGCGGAGAAGGAGCTGTATGTAGCGTTTTCACGGCACAATAGAGATGCAATGGAGATAAGGCCTGTATTTGACCGTGCGTTCCGGCAGCTGTTGCGTAGCGGAGAATTTATTCGCATTCGCGATGCAATCAGTGTTCGCGCAAATGAAGGTGCGGGTTGCCTGATCTCCGCTACTCAGGATAATAGCTAAGTCTCACACCCTTCGGAGCTACGGTCATCACTGCTGTTAATACATCTCTTTGGTACGTCTACATCCTGCAGTGTGCCGATAATACCTTATACACAGGGATTACAACTGATCCGGTCAGACGGCTGGATGAACATAATCATAATGATAAGCTCGGTGCTCGTTATACCAAAGCTCGCAGGCCAGTAGATATGCTGTACCAAGAATCTCAGCCTGATCGGGCCAGTGCAGCCCGGCGTGAAGCGGCAATCAAAAAAATGCCCCGTCGCGCTAAGCTGGCGCTGATCGGGGCAAATGAGGGATTGAAAGAAAAATGTGGCTAAGTCCTGCTGCAAGCGAGACTTAGCTGTTATCTGTATTAACGGATCGCGGCAATGAAGCGGCTGGAGCGGCTGATGGTTTGCTCACCATTGCTGACCAGAAGTTCGATATCTCCGCTACGTACCTCACTTTGAGGACCACACACCCGGTAGCTGGCGCCAATTCGCTGACGCGGTTCCAGCGTAAGGGTTTCGACGCCCTGCAGTGATACAGGCAGTGTTGAAGCTAACTGCAGATTCAGGTTCTGAGTTTCACTAGCGCGGCTTTCAAACTGCACCAGATAGTCGTTACAGATATCGCCGGCTGCCGTCGTTTGGTAAAGCGCCTGTCGGTCACGGCTGATTTCGATGATCATTGGACTGCGGGTTGCGATGTACAGCATCAGTACAGCCAGGCTGAGGGTACAGATAGAAGCGTACCCCAGTAGCCGTGGTCGGAAGGTTTTCCCCTCTTTGCCTTCAAGCTCATTGGCCGAGGCAAAGCGGATCAGTCCTTTCGGCTTGCCAACCTTTTCCATCACCTGATCACATGCGTCGACACAAGCGGCACAGTTAATACACTCGTATTGCAGCCCGTCGCGGATATCGATTCCGGTCGGACAAACCTGCACACAGATGTTGCAGTCAACGCAATCGCCTTTGTCTTCACTATCGGAGCGGTAACCGCGGCGCGGTTCTCCCCGTTGGACATCATAGCTAACTGTGCGGGTGTCCTGATCGAACATCACGCTTTGAAAGCGGGAGTAAGGACACATATGAGTGCATACTTTTTCGCGGGCCAATCCACCATTAAGGTAGGTCAGAGTTGCCATCACCAGAACCCAGAACTGTACTGATGCAGAAGCTTCAAGACTCAATAGGTCGGGAACCAGATCGCGTACTGGTATGAAGTAGCCGGTAAATGCTACTGCTGTTACCCAGGCGAGAGCGACCCAAAGAAGATGTTTTGAAATACGGCGGAAAAGGGACAGTCCACGTAATCCCTGTTTCTCTACTTTAGCTCTGACTCGGTGATCTCCTTCCGTCAGCTGCTCTATCCGAATGAATAGCCAGGTCCAGATACTTTGCGGACAAGCGAAACCGCACCAGACCCTGCCCCAGGCCATCGCCATCACAAATAACATCACGGTGCCAATGATCATCAGGCCAGCGAGAATGGGTAGGTCTTGCCAGGTGAACTGAAGCTGGAACAGAAAGATTCGCCGTTCAGCGAAGTCAAACAATATTGCCTGACGGCCGTCGTACTGGAGCAAGCTGCCCAGTAGGTAGACCCAGATCAGGCTACCGCTGATCAGGCGGCGATACCACTGAAAGCGGCCTTCGGTCAGGCGAACGTGAAACTTACCACCTACCGCAGTAGTGGTGGACGGAACATTGCGAACAGGGATCTGTTGCATGGACTAAACCTCCGAACTCAAAGTCGGATGGGTTGTTAATACAGGTATGGCGGTACCCGACTTTGATGGAATCTACTGTAACCAAATAAAAAAATGGGGACAGGGATAAAAAAATAATAATTTTAGGGTACAGTTGTCGGTGGAGGTGCCTATGCCAAGATATCGCTATCAACAACTTGAACAGGAATTTGCTGCCAAGATTCAGCAGCAGAGATTGTTACCGGGAGATCGTCTGCCCTCTGTAAGGCAGCTGTGCTTGCAGCGGGAGGTTTCGAAGGCGACAGTACTGCGAGCATATGAAAGGCTGGAAGCGCGTGGTCTGATCGCGGCACGTGCAAAGTCCGGTTACTTTGTTGTTGATCAGGAGCAGAGAGCCCTGCCGGAGGTACAGCAGAGTCATGAGCTACCAACGCCTGCTCTAGTGACAACCACAGACCTGATGCGCGATCTGATGGCCAGAAGTGCCGCCTTTGATCTGACACCCGGAGCCGATGGCAATCAGTCGACACCAGCAGGGTTGGTCGCTCTGAACCGCTCGGTAGGACGTGCGCTAAGGCGTCAGCGAGGCATGCAACACCAGTATTACGATGAGCCCGCAGGGGACAAACTATTACGCCAGCAGCTGTCGTTAAGGTTGAGAAGGCGTGGATGTCAGATCGACGAATCGGCATTAACAATCACCTCGGGATGTCAGCATGCACTTTTTCTCGCCCTGAGCTGCTGCTGTCAGCCTGGTGATCTGGTTGCTGTTGAATCACCGGGTTTCTATGGCGTCTTGCAGTTGTTAGAGGTACTGGGGCTCAAGGTGCTGGAGATACCGGCCGCGGCTGATACTGGTCTTAATGTTGATGCGCTGGAACAGGCGCTGGACAAATGGCCAATTAAAGCCTGTGTAGTTACTCCTTGCTTCGCGACACCGACAGGTAGTCTGATGCCAGAGCAGAATCGTCGCCGTCTGTTGCAGCTTGCGGAGCAACATCAGTTCACGCTGGTGGAGGATGATATTTATGGCGAGCTATCGTTTGACGCTGTTACTGAACCGTTAAAGGCCAGAGATCTGCATGATAGGGTGATACTTTGTGGTTCGGTCTCTAAATCGTTATCGAGGGATTTGAGAGTCGGATGGGTTGCTTCTGAGCGCTTTAAAGCACAGCTACAAAGGCAAAAAATGGTCACTGTGCTGGCGGGGAGTAGATTCAGTCAGCAGGGGTTAGCTGAATATCTCGAAGATGGCGGATATGATCGCCATCTGAGACAGACTAATCAGCAGTTACAGGATCATCTTCAGCAGTTAACCTGCTCGCTGCAAAACTGGGCTGTTCCGCACAATTACCGAAGGCCACAAGGTGGTTTGGCGTTATGGCTTGAACTGCCTGAGCAGGTAGACACCATCGGACTCTACCAGCAGGGCCTGAAGCACGGTTTGGTGCTTACCTCCGGTCGCTTGTTTACCACCTCCGAACGCTATCAGAACTGCTTGAGGATTAGCTTTGCTCACCCTTATACCGGTCGCAGGCTGGAGGGCCTGGAGATGCTGTCGCAGTTACTGGAGCAGGTATTGGAATAGTCTCGGAAACGTCATATAGCGATTCTAAGATGTAGATTGTGGCTACAACCGGAAGAATCGCTGATGGATATCTTTGTCGGAAATCTGACACCGGGAATGGAAGCAGAGCACTTATTTTCCTGTTTTAGTGAATTCGGTGAGGTTGCTGATTTGCGGATCATTGAAGGGAAAGACTGGTGGCGCGATCCGGGGTTCGCTTTTGTAACCATGCCTGACCCACTTGAAGCTCGGGAGGCGATAATGCGGTTGGATGGCTGTTCGCTGAAAGGACGTCAGCTACTGGTTCAACCTGCCCGAAAACGGCGGCGTTAGTGCTGTTAGTGAGTAGCCAGGTTACTTCTGTCATGCAATGATGACGTAGAGCAATCGGCAGGGGTTAGTGATGGAGTTTATTTTGTGGTTGGCAGGGGGAGCCGTATGCCTGTTGCTGCTGTCTCATTTTTCGCTTAAATCCCGCCGTCGGCAGTTTCTGAAGCAGTATCGATTTCCCGTCACTTTGCAGCAGAAACTACTGAAACAATATCCAGAGCTATCCAAGGATCAGCTGGTTCAAACAGAGCTCGCCTTGCGAGATTTCTTTCTCATCTGTCAGCGCCATAAAGGTCAAGATATTGCCATGCCTTCTCAGGCGGTTGACCTGATGTGGCATGAGTTCATTCTATTTACCCGTGGATATCAGCGGTTCTGCCGTCGGGCATTGGGATTTTTCCTGCACCATACTCCGGTAGAAGCGATGTCATCGCCGCAAGTGGCATCACAGGGGCTCAAGCGCTGCTGGAAAGCGGCTTGCTTGTTGGAAGGCATTGATTCGCAAAAGCCAGATCGTCTGCCGAGGTTATTTGCGATAGATGCTGCTTTGGGTATCGAAGATGGTTTTTGTTACACCCTCGACTGCACTGATAGTAAGCCCGGTCGTTACTGTGCGTCACATATTGGCTGCTGGTCGGGAGGCTGCAGTTCCAGTAGTGGTGGTAGTTCGTCAGCGGAGGGCGGTGGGTCCTCCTGCGGTGGCGGCAGTAGTTGCGGTGGTAGTGGCTGCGGGGGTTCTGATTAAGAAATGCATTGAAATGTTATATTGTAACCATTAAGGTTCACTCCTACTCTGATAATTGCCCCGATGGTTACAGGATACAGATCATGAAAAAGACGGCTCTGGCACTAATGCTGGCATTCTCTTCCGTAAGTTTTGCAGATGAACTGCAGCACCAGCATGACGCTCATGTGCACGGTGAAGCGGTATTGAATCTGGTCTTGGATGGCAAGACGCTGGAGATGGAGCTGGATTCGCCAGCAATGAATCTGGTTGGTTTCGAGCATAAAGCGAAGGCAGAAGAAGATCAGCAGAAAATCCGTAACATGGTCGCGTTACTGAAACAGGGCTACCAGCAGTGGGGGATGGCTGACCAGGCGGTTTGTCTGATGCAGGAAGCCGCTGTTGTTCAGCACCAGCTGGAGATGGAAGATAGTCATGATCATGAAGAGCATGGCCATCACGATAAGCATGATGATCATAAAGAACATGATCACCATGATGGCCACGACAAGCATGACGATCATAAAAAACATGATCACCACGATGATCACAAAGAGCATGCCCACCATGACGAGCATGCCCACCATGACGAGCATGATCACCATAAAGAACACGATCACCATGATGATCACGATAAGCATAGTGATCATGACAAACATGAAAACCACGCTGATGTTCACGCTCACTACGTTTTCCGCTGTGAGCAGCCGCAGCAGCTGAAACAGATCGATATTAAGCTGTTTAGCCACTTCAGCGGCCTGGAGAATGTTAAAGTCCAGATGATTACGCCGGCAGGACAGACCTCGGTGACAGCGACTCCACAAGCGTCAGTTGTAAAGATCAGTCAGTAAATTGACTGCCGGACACCGCGGATTTCGCGTTTCCGGGAACTGTATCACCTTCGGAAAGTCTCAGGCTTTCCAGCATAGCTCTCGCTGGGTATGATCCAGCGGGAGCTTTTTCGTTAAGCAGGATGACGGATAGATACCAGTTATGGCATCGGCGATATCGATCAAAAAATTAAGTTATAGCTGGCCGGGACAAGAACCGGTTCTGAATATCGAGCGTTTTTTGCTGCAACGCGGAGAGCGCTGCTTTATCAAAGGCCCGTCGGGCAGTGGCAAGAGCACGCTGCTAAGCCTTGTTGGTGGCATCGTGCAGCCACAACAGGGGAATATTGAGTTACTTGAACAGTCTTTGAACGATCTTAAGTCTGCTCAACGGGACCGTTTTCGCGCTGATCATATCGGTTTTATCTTTCAGATGTTTAACTTGCTGCCATACCTGTCGGTCTTGGACAACGTGCTGTTGCCCTGTCGTTTTTCTAAATTACGAAGGACCAGGGCTGAGCAGGCTGGTGAGCTGGCAGAGGTAGCGCGAGCATTGTTACAGGCTTTAGGGCTGAATGATGAGCGGTTATACCAGCGTCCGGTAACGGAACTGTCTATCGGCCAGCAGCAACGTGTTGCGGCCGCTAGGGCACTGATCGGATCGCCAGAGATTCTGATTGCTGATGAGCCGACGTCGGCGCTGGATCATGATAACCGTGATGCCTTTCTGGACTGTATTCAGCAGCAGTGCCAGTTGCAAAATACGACGCTGTTATTTGTGAGCCATGATACCAGCCTGCAGTCCCATTTTGATCGTCATGTGGACTTAGCTGCCATTAACAATCAGCAGGAGATGCCACGATGGCAATGTTGAAACTTGCCTGGTGCAGCCTGTTAAACCGCAGACTAACCGCTTTGCTAACAGTGTTTGCTATTGCTATCAGTGTGACCTTGCTGCTAGGGGTTGAGAAAATCAGGACCGAAGCGCGAAGCAGTTTTGCCAGCACTATTTCCGGTACTGACCTTATTGTCGGGGCACGCTCCGGAGAGATTCAACTGCTGCTTTACTCAGTGTTCCGCATCGGTAATGCAACCAACAACATTAGTTGGGACAGCTATCAAAAAATTGCCAGTCACCGCCGGGTCGCCTGGACGATTCCGATCTCACTGGGCGATTCACATCGTGGGTTCAGAGTCATGGGAACCACGACAGACTATTTCAAACACTTTCGCTATGGCCGTAAAAAACCGCTGGAGCTGGCAAAAGGAGAACCTTTCGCAGGGGTCTACGATGCCGTGTTGGGGGCCGAAGTGGCCGAGAAGTTAGGTTACCAGGTTGGCCAGAAAATCGTTATCGCCCATGGCTTGGGTAGCACCAGCTTTGCCAAGCATGACGACAAACCATTTACTGTTACGGGAATTCTGGCGGCGACCGGAACGCCGGTTGATCGTACTGTCCATGTTTCGTTGCAGGGAATAGAGGCTATCCATGTCGACTGGAAAGCAGGTGTTCAGATCGCTGGTCAGCGTGTTTCAGCTGAGGAAGCAGAAAAAATGGATCTGCAACCGAAACAAATCACCGCTTTTATGGTCGGATTAAAATCGAAGCTGGGTACCTTCCATCTGCAGCGTGCAATCAATCAATACCGACAAGAAGCTTTGTTGGCGGTATTACCGGGAGTCGCGCTCCAGCAATTGTGGGATATGATGGCGCCAGCGGAACAGGCGCTGCTGACGATCTCCGGTTTTGTGGTGGTTGCTGGGTTGATAGGGATGTTGACGGTAGTGCTGTCCAGTTTGAATGAGCGTCGTCGGGAGATGGCCATTCTGCGCTCCGTAGGTGCCAGACCCTGGCAGATTTTTCTGCTGTTAAGTGGCGAAGCCTTTTTGCTGACTCTGTTAGGCATTTTGGCCGGGCTGCTGGTCCTGTACGGTGGTCTCGGACTCTTCGGGCCCTGGCTGGAGGCGCTGACCGGGCTCTATATAGAGATGGGAGCACCAAGTAGCAGCCAGTTGATAATACTGGCAGCTGTATTAATTTTGGGTGCGGTGTTGGGTATGATCCCGGGATATCAGGCATATCGCCAATCACTAACGGATGGAATGACTATTCGGATATGAAGCAGACTATTAAGACGCTGGCGCTCTCATGCCTGCTGTTGTTTTTACCGCTCTCTCTTCATGCGTCAGAAAAAGCGCAGGAGGTGGAGTGGGAACAGCTGATGCCCGCCGACTTTACTCTGGATGATATTTTCCAGCAGACAGATCTGGATTCTCTGGATGACTATGATCCTAAAGCTCAGCTGATCCTCGATAATATGATGGCACAGTTGGCGTCGGCACCAGTGGTGCCTGAGATGGACGGTAAACTGATCCGTATACCGGGTTTTGTTGTGCCAGTTGAGGGTGATGAACAGGCGGTAACTGAGTTTTTTCTGGTACCTTACTTTGGCGCCTGTATCCACGTTCCTCCGCCGCCTTCCAACCAGATCATCTATGTGCGATATGAGGCAGGTACACGGCTGAAGAACCTGTTTGATGCGGTCTGGATTACCGGACGCTTGAAGACAGAGCTGGTCAGTCACGAACTGGCGTCATCCGGTTACAGTATGGAAGCTTTCCGCATCGAACCATACGAACTCTGATCCTGCCGCTTCAGCTTCTGTCTGAAGCCGTATTTACAGTCGTAACTTCCGGCGGGGCTGGCCAACTACCAGCCTGCCGCTAATCGCTAATACCTTTCGCTTCGGAATAAGCTTAGAATCATCGGTCCGTTTATTGTTCAGTGGATCGATCCAGATGGAACAGTTGATCAGCCTGATACTCGATGCCGGCCGCACAGCGATCGATATGGCGCTTTATATATTGCTGCCAGTTATGGTTGTAATGCTGGCTGTTATGAAGCTGTTGGATGCCAAAGGAGTACTGGCCTGGTTTGCCCGTTACCTTTCTCCTGCATTACGTATCTTCGGCTTACCTGGACTGGCGATCTTTGCAATGTTGAAGCTGCTGTTCGTCAGCTTTAACGCGCCTGTAGCGACACTGGCGATGATGGATCGAAATGGTACCTCCCGCCGTTTTATCGCTTCTACCCTGGCGATGGTCTTGACGATGTCACAGGCCAATGTGGTCTTTCCAATGCTGACCATGGGGCTCAACTTGCCTGTTACTTTGTTCAGCTCAATTGTGGGTGGGTTGTTTGCAGCTGCAGTGACCTACTACCTGTTGGGTCGTGCGCTTGCTGATCCTGAAGCTGAACAGCTTAAAGATCAGGAACCAGCTGCTGCCGTGACTGACCATAAAAGTGTTGTTCAGATACTGTCGGCAGGTGGTCAGGAAGGACTCAATATTGTTCTAGCTTCAATACCGTTGCTTATTCTGGCGTTGTTGTTCGTCAACATACTTGAAGCTACAGATGCTATCAGTGTTATTAGCTATCTGCTGTCGCCTGTGCTGGCACTGGTGGGATTACCTGAATCGACAGTACTACCAATAGTGACCAAGTTTATCGCCGGTGGTACTGCCTTTATGGGTGTGACCGTCGACCTGATGAATCAAGGGTTGATCTCACCGACCGACCTTAACCGAATGGTTGGCTTTGCAACCAATCCGCTTGATGTTGCAGGCGTCGCTATCATGGCGGCAGCAGGCAAGCGTGTCGGCTTGGTGGCACGGACCGCTGTATACGGTGCTTTGTGCGGCATGGTTTTACGTGGTGCAATTCACCTTATCTGGTTCTGAATTGCACCTTAGCTACAGTAGTTATCTTGGCATTGTCAGTTGCGGGCCAGAGCTGCGCCCACTTGCCATTGTATGTTTGGCGAATACGCCGTAAATGTGTCCGCAGCTGTCGCAGTAGGCAACTTGAAACCACGCCTTGTTGTCCCGCGCACGCTCAGCGCTGTCTTTCGATACGATATGCTCGATCCCTTCTATTTTGCAGTCAGGGCACTTAGGTTCCGCCATGGAGACTCCTATCAAAAAAATAGCCGGACAACAGGTCCGGCAATCGGAAGTATATCGCCTGATCACAGCCAAAGGGGAGTCGTTGTGACCGGGCAGCTCCATTGAGCACTACTAAGCTGATTTAAAACTGAAAGAATTCCGAGAGAAGTGACAGTCAGCGAACTTGTGACCTGAATGGACGGGGCGGCGTTCTGCAACTAAATTTTATGCTGGGAGGCTGGCTATGTTGGCGAGATTTCTAAGCGTTTTATTGCTGTTTCTGAGCAGTATGTTGTGGGCATCGACTGAGCGGCTTGTCACTGTGGTTACACTGCCTGAGTATGAGCCGTTCTGTTTCTATAAACCTGGTGTCAGTGCAGATATTGATGGCAGTCGCGAGTTGATCAGACCCGGTGATAATTCCCGTATGTTCGACGGTCTGGCTTGGCAGGTGGTGTTGGAGGCGTTCCAGCAGCAGGGATATACGGTGGTGCTCTCGGTTGCTCCCTGGAAGCGTGCCATGTCGATGCTGGACAATGGCGATGCTGACCTGATCTTCCCTGCTGTTAAAACTGAAGCGCGGTTGCTCAAATATCACTTCTCCGAACATCTGGTGTATCCCGAAAACCGGTTTCTGTTCTACGTCCAAACAGGGAGCTCTCAGCAAGGGTCAGGTCTGAAGGATATGTTTGATCGCCGAATCGGCTATATGCGCGGTTTTAGCTATGGCGACAACTGGTTGAACTATAAGCAGCACCCGCGTATCAAGACAGAGCAGTTTAACTCTCTGAAGCAGGGCTTCAGAATGTTGAGCGGAGATCGCTTTGACGCTGTAGTCGGCTATGAATTGTCTCATGATTACTATCTGCAGAAATGGCAATGGCGGGATGACTTTCGAAAATTACCGGCATTCGGTGCTGCAAGGTCATATCTGATGGGATTGCAGAGTGCAGAGCTGACTGGTCAGCTATTGACTGACTTTGACCTGGGGATTGCAGAAATGATTTCAGTGGGTCGATATCAACAGTTAGTGGATAAATGGATCAATCGAGCAGGGGAGATGCAGTAATGGCTGGAATACGATGGCTAATATTCGTTCTGCTTTTGATGGCAGCTTCACTTGTTCGGGCTGACTCGCAGCCGGTTATGGTCGAGGTTTATGGAGATGATGCTTATCCACCATATTCATATCAGGAAAATGGTGTGCTTAAAGGGATCTATACCGAGATCCTGAGGGTCGCATTCTCCCGGATGAAAGGGTATCAGGTACAGATGCTGCCTATGCCCTGGAAACGAGGCTTGCAATACCTCGAGTCCGGTGAGGGGTTCGCACTCTATCCGCCTTATCACCATGTGACAGACAGGCCCTATATATGGCCTTACTCTCTGCCGATATTGGATGAAAAAGTTGTCGTGTTCTGTCGTGACGAGTTGATGCAGCAACCACGTCCGCGTTGGCCTGAAGATTATTATGGGCTGACTATCGGCAATAACGCCGGTTTCTTTCTCGGTGGAGAGCGCTTCAGGGAGGCAGTCGATCAGGGGCATATTACTTTAGCAGAGAAAGGGGGCAGCAAGCAGAACCTCCTTAAACTGGTCAGCGGTCGTGTAGATTGTTACATCAATGATCGCTTATCAATTCTCTGGGAGCTGAAAGCACTTCAGCGGTCGGGTGAATACAATCCTGATCGTCATCACCTGCTCACCGAAGGTGCGACTATCTCACTGGAACAGGGGTTTCTGGGGATCACAGCTCGGGACTTTGGACGTTTCTATTTCAAAGAAGATTTTCTGCGTAAGTTTGATAGCGTGATCTACGGCATGCGTAAAAGCGGAGAGCTTCAGCAGATGGTTGATGACTTTATCGCGCGTTGATTTTAAAGATAGTGTCAGCTATCGTCATGGCATTGATTGAAAGGGCCTGCGATCACTATTGAGCTTAGTGATAATTGTTCGCCAGCCCCGATCTACCTCAATAAGGATATACCGGCACCTCAGGATGAGTGCTATGCCCGTCATCTGTGCATTGTCACAGTCTTGTTTATGGAGTTTCCCTGTTTATGAATCGTCCGGTAAAGCGAATAGTGCTACTTGGCGGCTACGGTAATTTTGGCAAAAGGATTGCCGAGAGCCTGGCGCGAGTATCCGGAATAACCTTGATGATCTGTGGTCGCAATCCGGCCCGAGCCGAAAAACTTTGTACTCAGCTGAGGCAGCAGGGTGCTCAGGCGGTGTTACAGCCGGTGATTCTGGATATCACCAGTCCGGTACTACACCAGAAACTGAAGCGGCTGGAGCCGGAGTTGATTATTCACACTAGCGGCCCTTTTCAGGGGCAGGATTATCGTATTGCAGAAAGCTGTGTTGAACTGGGTTGTAATTACATTGATTTGGCAGATGATCGACGCTTTGTCTGTGATATCAGGACTCTTGATGAGGCAGCAAAAAAGAATGGTGTGTCGATTATCAGTGGAGCCAGTTCTGTACCGGGACTATCCTCAGCTGTTGTTGACCAACTGGCTGAAGGATTGATGGCCGTTGAGGCAATCGATTTCGCAATTGCTCCGGGAAATAAAGCGGAGCGTGGTAAGGCCACTGTAGAAGGAATCCTTTCTTATACCGGGCACCCTTTCCGGGCCCTGCAAGACGGCGAGTGGATTGATAGCTTCGGTTGGATGTCTCCGAGACGGCTTGATTTTGGCGGTACTATTGGTAAACGCTGGTTGGCGAATGTTGATATCCCGGATCTGGAACTCTTTCCTGAGCGCTATCCAGAAGCGGCTACCGTTCGTTTTCAGGCGGGACTTGAGTTGTCCTTTCTTCATCTGACAATGGTGGCGATGGCATGGCTGGCAAGAATCGGCCTGGTGAGAAACTGGCAGGATATGACTGACGTCGTTTTCCAGCTGGGAGAACACTTTCGGCGATTTGGATCAGATGCGGGAGCGATGCGAGTCGAAGTGACCGGCAAAAATGAAGCAGGAGAGCTCAGGGTCAGACGCTGGACTTTGATCGCTGAGAACGGGGTTGGTCCTTATATACCGACCTTATCTGCAATTATCCTGGCGCAGAAACTGATTCGTGGTGAAGATATGCCTAAAGGCGCACAGCCTTGTACCGGTTTATATACTCTCGCTGAGTTTGATCAGTTAGCTGAATCCTGGGGAATCTATCACAACACTGAGGAATTGGCGGGGTCCTGATGGACTACTTTCTCTCTCTGCGGATGCTGCACATTCTGGCAGCGGTAGTCGTTGCTGGGACTGGCACCGGGATCGCTTTTTTCATGTTTGTTGCGTGGCGCAGCCGTAAGCCGGTTGTGATCGCGCATACAGCCCGTATTGTGGTACTGGCGGACTGGATTTTCACCGCACCTGCAGTGCTGATCCAGCTGGTCAGTGGTGTATTACTGATGCAACGGCTGGGTTATTCTTTCTCCTCTGACTGGTTTATCCGTGTCGCCGGTCTGTTTGTCTTTATCGGTCTTTGCTGGATACCCGTTGTGGTCATTCAGTATCGCCTCAGGGAGGTTGCCAGTCGGATGACTGATCGGGTGGCACCTGAGTTTGATCGTCTGATGAAGTACTGGGTGGCATTGGGCGTTCCTGCCTTCAGTGCTATTTTGGTCGTTTTCTGGTTAATGGTATTTCGTCCGTACCCTGTCTATTAACCACTACGTTTTATTTTTCTGATAGTTGCTTATTCGGTATCTCGTTGTTCTGTCAGAGATAATTTCCGAGGCGCTTCATATCATCAACTAATGTCATCTGCCTGCCTCTTTTATTCCCGAATCTAAGGTGAAAAATATTCAGTTCAAATAGCGGTGTAAAACGTCTGAAAGCCAGCAATGACGCAGTGTTGGGCTATACTCTGATAGTCGAACGAAGAGTGCCGTGTCCGCGACAGAGCGAAGTTTCTGACGTGGCGAATTCGGTAAGGAGCATGTCATGAAACGTCTGATTTTCCTCGCTCCGAGTATGGAGCAGGCTAAAACAGTTGTTGCGGGCCTACATCAGTTATCGGTCGATGACGAACAGATACATGTATTAGCAAAAGACCATGATCTGTTACAGAAAGAACACCTCCACGAAGCAACCGAGCTTGAAACCACAGAACTGGAACAAGATATGGACTGGGGTATGGTTGCTGGTGGCACTATGGGTTTGCTAGCTGGACTGGCTGTAACCGGAATGGGGCCGTTTGGGCTTATTCTAGGTGGCGGGTCAGCGTTGGCCGGCAGTTTATTAGGAGTCGGACTAGGCGGCTGGCTGGGGGCGATGATTGGTGAAAGCACTCCAACTGCTGCTGTAGAAAAATACGAACACGCGATCGATTCAGGACAGCTGTTGATGATGGTTGATGTAGATGCTGAACAGATGCCCCCGGCGTGGAAATTAATCCGGGAAACCTGTCCACAGGCGTTAGTGGAAGCGAATCATCTGACTCATGATCATCAGTTGGTAGCCTGAGATCGAACAACGATTACCTCCTGCCTGGTAAGGGCGATTCAGCCGAAATCGTTTCGGCTATTCAGGGGACGGCCAGTTGGCTGTCCCTTTTTTGTGGTTAGTCATTGCTTATCTGGGATATTGGTACGATAGTTATGCCGGTATCGGAAGTGTTAGAACTGGGGATAGGAAATGTCTAAGGGACACGCCAAGCATCAGGAACGTCACCACGGCTTATCGCTGTTTGGCAAGGAGCTTGTCAGACGTTGTGCTGCGCATTGTGAGTTATGCAATGCTAATGGCGTCAAACTCAGTATTTACGAAGTTCCACCGATCCCGGCAGAGCCCGATATTGATCACTGTATTATGATTTGTGAAACCTGCTCTGAGCAGCTGGAACGACCGAAAAGGCGTGATCCCAATCATTGGCGTTGTCTGACGTCGGCGATGTGGAGTACCACCGTACCGGTAAAACTTGTTGCCGTTAAAATGCTGCAATGCCTGTCGCAGAAGGAAGATTGGGCAGCTGAACTCCTGGAACAGGTTTATCTGGAGCCGGAAGAGCAGGCATGGTTGGATAAGATCGAGCTTTGACGCTTGTCTGCTAAGGCACCTGCATGCCATGGCGAACAAAATCGATGTGATCCATGGCTGCCATCCAACGCGTTACTTCTGGAAACTGTCGCCGGTCTATTTTTTGCCACTCATATCGGCAGGCCCATGGATAGATAGCGAAGTCGGCGATAGATAACTCATCGCACACAAATTCACGCCCTTGGAGCTGTTGTTCCAGTACCTGCCAAAGTCGGCGGGCTTCGTTGTTATAGCGTTCAATGGCGTAAGGAATCTTCTCAGGAGCAAACCTGTTGAAGTGATGAGCCTGACCGAGAAAAGGACCAAAACTTCCCATTTGCCACATTAACCACTGCATGACCTCAAGTCTGGCTGTGGGCGTTGAAGGGAGAAACTCGCCGCTTTTTTCAGCCAGATAGATCAGAATGGCACCGCTTTCAAATAGTGTAATGGGGCTGCCTTCAGGACCGTTCGGGTCAACAATCGCGGGAATTTTGTTATTCGGACTTATGGCCAGAAACTCTTCGTCAAACTGGTCGCCCGCTTGAATGTCGATCGGGTGCACCCGATACGGCAGTCGTAAGGCTTCAAGCATGATGGATACTTTTCGACCGTTTGGTGTACCCCAGGTATAGAGCTCTATCATTCCGCTGTGGTTCCTGACTGGTTAACAAACTGATAGTAGATACTGGTGAGTTCTTCGTTGGTGAAGCTAACCAGTACCAGTTGCTGACCAGGCAGAATCAGGTCCGGGTTTTGTCCGAGGCGCCCCTGCTGATAGTTGTAGACGTATGTTTCTTTTACTTTCCGATCCAGCAGTTTACCGAGAAATGAGCTGCGTTTATCGGCTAACTTCTCGTCTGCATCGGCTGGAATTTCAGCTCTTATCGCTTCGCCAATTTCTGGCAGTGATAACCCTTGAGCATAGGTGCGGATAAGGCCGGTCTGCAGAATGCCCCAGAGCCCCTGTTGGTCTCCGTCATTGACTGCATGGATGTAAAACACACGGTCCTTGGCATCTTCGGGATTATCCAGTAATTCCTGGAGTCTGATCTGGGGTCTTGGGTCGGGGATCTGACCGGAAATCACCGTGGCGGAACCGGCAGGCAGTGGTGAAGCGAAAGGTGTTGTTGCAGCAGGGCTGGTCGTCGGTGCGTTGCTGCGAATCACTGGAGTGACTACCACCGCTGTTTTAGCACCGTGAGTTGTATCAGATAATAGTGGTGATGCTGTAATGGCCTCGGCTGTTGCCTCAGTTGCAGGCACAGTGGTTGATGTCGCTGCAGTAGGTTCCACCGCAGTCAAGGTAGCAGTAGTACCTTTTGCCAGCGGGAGTTTCAGTAGCTGGTCAGCGGTTACAAAATGACTGGCTGCTTCTATATTGAGTGGGGTTTCCGGTTGATGCGTTAACTCTTTGATATGTTCCTCAGCTTGCTGGCGTATCTCCTGGCTGGGCTCTGACTGTTGAGCGTTTGAAGCCTGAACCGGTTGTTGAGGACGGCTGGTGACTGACTCCGTTTCCTCCTGAACTGGTGTAAGAAACAGGTAAGCGCCGGCTGCGAAAAGCGCGACTATCACTATCAGCAGAATGCGTTGCATCTAAATTCCCTCGCCAATTCCCTTAAACCGGGAACCAAAAACTGATCCGGACACTCACTGTAGAACAGAACGAAAGAGCAGAAAAGAGCTGGATAAAATTCTGGCGATACAAATACGGTCGTGATTCAGGATGGAGCAAGCTATGAGAATCAAAGCGGTTTTATCGATTGTTATCTTATCTATGGTGAGCATTGATGTGCTGTCCGGGCCTGATACGGTGCTGCACAATGGCCAGATTCTAACGGTCGATCCGAATTTTTCTATACGACAAGCGATCGCCATTAAAGCGGGTGAGATTATCGCGGTTGGTGATGATCAGGAAGTATTGTCACTGGTAGATAAAGATACCCGGATAGAGGATTTACAGGGAAAGACCGTGATACCGGGTCTGATTGATAACCATATTCATATGATCAGGGCGGCTCAACAGTGGCATGGTCAAGTTCGGCTGGATGCTGTGTTGTCATATCAAAATGCACTGAATCTGATCGCTGAAAAGGCGAAACAGCTAGATCCTGGACAGTGGATACTGGTTCAGGGTGGTTTTATCGAGCGTCAGTTTGAAGATAAGAAAGGCGGCTTTGAATTGGCAGATCTGGATCGGGCCGCGCCAGAAAATCCGGTCTACATTCAGCACCTGTTTGACTGGGGGTATGCCAACAGTCTGGCGCTGGCTGCCGCAGGCGTCGACAGTAAAGCCCCGAAAGAAAAGATTAAAGGGTTATTGCTGGATGATAATGGTTTGCCGCAGGGGGCAGTGACCATGCTGATGCAGCAACGGGTTGTGGATAGTATTCCGACCCTGTCGGCAGATCACCGATTAGAGGCTGCCCGCAGAATGGTGGCTGATCTGAACAAGGTTGGCCTGACCTCTGTACTTGATGTGGGCGGTTTTGATATGTCAGATGCTTATTACCAACCGTTCAAACAGTTAGAGCAGCAGCAACAGCTCGATATCAGGCTAAATTATCTGGTGCAGCTGATTCCATGGGAGCTGGGTTGGGGGCAGGATCCGCAGATGCAACGATTGGATCCGTTTACGTTGCCTGAACGGACTGGACGGATGCGGGCAATTGGTGTCGGTGAACAGGTATATCTTCCAGTTCAGGATAGCGCTGGGCGGCCAGCTAAATCCTCGGCTGAGGTTCGCTCCGCTTTTTCCGGATATCTGCGTCAGTTAGCAGAAAAAGGCGTTCATGTTCATCTGCATGCAGTCAATGATCGTAGTATCAATCAACATCTGGATATGCTGGAAAAGATTAGTGCCGAGATCGACCTGAAACCGTTGCGCTGGACCTTCGCGCATGCGGATGGTATCCGGCCTGAAACTATTAAGAGAGTGAAATCGTCGGGGTTGAATATTGCCATTCATAGCCGACCGGTATTGATAGGCTATCGGTTTCATAGCCGGTTCGGTAAGGCCGCTTATCAGATGACTCCGATGAAAGATTTAGTCGCAGCAGGGCTACCGTTTGGTCTGGGGTCAGATAGCCCGATGGTGTCAATCTATAACCCCTTTGTGACACTTTGGTGGGCGGTTAACGGGAAGATGATTGATGGTACTGTCGTATCAGAGCAGACGATTGACCGGAAACAGGCTCTGATTGCTCATACGATCAACAACGCGAGATTAGTGTTTGCAGAACAGCAACTGGGTTCGCTGGAGGCAGGTAAGCGAGCTGATCTGGTGATCTTAGATCAGGATTACATGACTGTACCGCAAGAGCAGATTAAAAAGATTCGCCCTGTCGCCACAATGGTAGAAGGGCGCTGGGTTTATCGAAAGTAGTTTGCGTATAATGCGCCCGAAATTCAGGTCAGCTGAGTAAAGGTGGTAAAAATGACTGACGATGACACTGGGGATTTTTTAGATTTGATGGCCAGTGAGGGGGTAAAACCTCTGAACCATCAGCAAAAGGCGGACCTGAAGCCGGAAAAAGCAGATGCACTCACCGTTGTCGAACGCCGGTTGTCGGCCCAAGGCGGAGCAGGAGAGGGATTGTCGACAGAGCATGTAGCACTGGTCAACCCTCTGGATCCGCTGGAATGGAAACGCGATGGTGTTCAGGAAGGCGTATATCGAAACCTGAGGTTGGGGAAGTATTCGGCAGATGCCCGGCTTGATCTTCAAAGATTGCCGGTTCCCCGCGCTCAGCATGAATTGATTGAGTTTCTTGATCAGTGTATCCAATACGGTATCAGGACAGTGTTGATCAATCATGGTAGGGGACGGGATCCTGAATCAGCTCCTAACCGCTTAAAGAGCTTCCTGAATCAGTGGCTGCGGGAGCTACCACAGGTGATGGCGTTTCACACGGCACAAAAACATCACGGTGGTCTGGGATCAATCTATATCCTGTTACGGAAAAGCGAAGAGCAACGCCTGCAAAATTGGGAACAGCACCAAAAGCGTTAATAGTATTCTGGCTCTCATTTGAAAGATTAACGCCAAATGAACAATTGATCCCTCTTGACTTGAACGTATAATGCGAATGATTCGTGTTGTTATTCCATGATGAGGAAGAGTTGTACGTGGATGAGTCTACTGCGTTGTCACCACCGGAATTACTTGAACTGATCAACAGCGAAAGGTACGGGGTGGAGTATCAGCCATTGGTCAATGTTAACGATGGTGATTGTTTTGGCTATGAAGCACTGGCGCGTTTCTATGATCGGAAAGGAAATGCGCTACCACCGCTGCTGATTTTTCGTCTTTTGCATGAAAGTCCACTGATGTTGGCACAGGTCGAATTTCAGCTTAAGTGTATTCAGCTACAAAACCGACCGGACAATCGGCCTCTTTTCATCAATATCGATCCGGATGCTTATCTGGGATTTGGTGATAATCTCGAACAGAATCCGATGCTGCATCTGATGCGTGATGATGAAAATCTGGTGATCGAATTGATAGAGAACACCAGCGTCAGCGATGCGGAGGTGAGTCAGCAACTGGCGTCCTTGTTCCGCCGCCACGGCCTGCAACTGGCATTGGACGATGTTGGCGCTCCGGTATCCATGGTCTCTTTTGCTGTTATGCAAACGGTCGATTTCCTGAAGTTTGATCGTTCCTGGTTAAGCCACGCACGGGAGCGGGATAGTCGGGTGCTGTTGCAGTCGTTGATCCGTTACGCCCGTGATACGGATAAGCAGACGGTACTGGAAGGCATTGAGAACGCTGAAGATTTTGAGTTTGCCCGGTCGATGGGATTCGATCTGGTACAGGGCTTCAGGTATCGTGAACGTTTTATCAATCATTTCTGTTGAGGGAAAGAAGATGGATGTGGTGGCGCGTATCAATGCATTCTGGTTTGGAGAGCAGCAGAACGGTTTTCCGGTAGAAGATAAGTCCGCACTCTGGTGGAGTGGTTCTGCTGAAACAGATCAATACATCAGACAGGAGTTTGGTACGGCGCTGGAAGACGCATTGGCAGGGAAGCTGGACCATTGGCAGGAACAACCTGAAAGCGCTGTTGCCCTGATTCTATTATTGGATCAGTTTTGCCGGAATGTTTACCGTGGCTCGGATAAAGCCTTTGCCGGGGATGCTAAAGCGCTTCAGGTTTGTTTAGCGGGCCTGGAGCACGGAACCGATAAACATCTGGGGTTCGCTGCCCGTCAGTTCTTCTATATGCCGCTGGAACATGCTGAATCCCTGCCGATGCAAGACCGGGCTATCGCCTGTTTCTCCCAACTGCACGAAGAAGTACCGGAATCACGTAAGGAGTGGGCGGCCAATGCATTGCTGTTTGCCGAGCAACACCGTGATGTGATCCGCCAGTTTGGACGTTTCCCACATCGTAATAGTGTGCTCGGCAGAGAATCAACCTCAGAGGAGCGGACATTCCTGGAAGATGCCCCTCGCTGGGGGCAATAGTCCTTTAATCCTGAGGTAAAGCTCGCTTGCGCTTTAGCGGATTGAAGTCGCAAGCGAAGCAGATAGCTAAAGCCAGTACGGTGTACGCCATGTACCAGCCAATCGCTATTAGCACCAGTGCGCTCAGTATTGCTGACACTAGCGCCAGTTTTCTGGCTGGCCCCTTTAGTAAGTGGTAGCCTGCCAGCATCGCCATCAAATAGATGGTGGCAAACACGCCGTCTGCAAAGCTGATTAGCTGGCTGAGCTGAATACCACTCAACAGTTGTATAGCCAATGCAGCGGCACCTATAGCAAAAACAGCCAGAATTGCTGTGGCAGGTTGCTGTTGCCGATTCAGTTTGGCCAGCTTTGATGGCAGCGGGCCGTCAGAAGCCATGCTATAGACCAGCCTTCCGAAGCTCATGCAATAGAGATTCATACTGGCAAAACAGGCGAGAAAACCGATCAGACTGACAAAGCGGGCGGTACCTGCGCCATATATCTGTTCTGCAATGAGAGCAACGGATCGGCTGTCGGTTAGACTATCGCCATAGCTGCCGTAGTGCAGGACAGCGCTGGCAGTCAGATAGTAGAAAGCGGCTGTCAGCAGTAGACTCAGGATAATCGTCAGCGGAAAATCCCGCTTTGGGTTGCGAAATTCCGCGCCCATATGGCTCATCGCTTCAATGCCCATAAAGCACCAGAAGATGACAGCCATCGCCTGTCCGATCTCATTCACCATTGAGAATTCAAAGGGAGGAGGAACCAGCGATTGAAACTCCATGTCACTCAGTGTGATCAGACTCCCCAGACAAAGCGCTACAACAACGGCAATCATCAACTGCAAATTTCCGGCAGCTTTTACTCCCGACAGACTTACAACTAATAAAAGGCCCAGCGTAGCGAAGGCTAGCGCGCTGTCGAATTGGTGATCGAGACCCAAGAAGTGCCCTAAATAACCAGTGGCGATCGCGAGTGCGGCAGGCAGACCTATGGGTATGATCGACAGATATAGCCAGCCTGAATATTTTTCCCAGCGTTTGCCAAACGCTTTGGCCAACAGATAGGCAGTGCCTCCAGCATGTGGCCAGGAGGCGCCCAGTAAACCAAAGGTAATGGCGATGGGGAGTATCAGCAGAAGCATCAAGATCCAGGCCCATAGGGAATGTGAACCTGCCGCAGTCGCAGCGAGGGCGGGAACGACGAATGCTCCGGTGCCCAGGAGCGTAGTCAGCAACATTGCGGTGCCCTGACCGAGTGAAATCTGTTTCTGGAGTTCAGCCATAGTGGTTTACTGGAACGGGTTTGGAAAACTCTATCCTAGTGCGATGTGATCTGGAGTACAGCTGGTATTTCGTCATTTCTGAGTTGCGATTTGACGGCTTTTCCGGTCATTCGATGGTCAAGGGAAATCGGGGAAGTAATCCACTGTTTTCCTGATATCACTGATCGAGAAAGTTTTGATCTGAATTATTCGATTTTTTTTTGCCGCAGCTCTCTCTATGCTTGCCGACAACAAAAGCACAGGAGAATGATGATGCCTTACGTCAATATCAAAGTGACTGATGAGCAGGTGACGACAGAGCAGAAAAAGCAGTTGATCGAAGGTGCAACTCAGCTGCTGGTTGATGTGCTGGGGAAAAACCCATCGACTACAGTGGTTGTGATTGATGAAGTAAATACAGATAACTGGGGAGTAGCTGGAATCCCGGTGACTGAGCGGCGCGCGAAAGGCATGTAACTTAGCGCTGGAATGATCACTCTGGCGTTGTCGGCAGGGTGATCAAAAAACGGCTTCCGTTATCAGGCTCGCTTTCAACTTTTATGATGGCCTGATGTTGTTCAAGAATACTTTGCACCACCGCCATTCCCATTCCAGTCCCTTTGCCAGCACTTTTAGTGGTGAAAAACGGCTCAAAAATCTGTGATTTTTCTTCGGCGTTCATGCCGCAGCCATTGTCGCTAACTGTGAGCAGTATATGATCTCCCTGGTGTAACGTCTGGACAGTTATAAGCGCATCATCTTTGTCTTCTACCGCATGGAGTGCGTTTTGCATTAGGTTTATCAGTACCTGACTGAGTTCATTGGCATTCCCCTTTACTTTTGGCAGAGCACTATCCAGGGACGTTTCAACTCTACAGCTATTGGTGAAATTCTGACCGAGAAGTTTGATGGTTGAAGTGACCACTGAATTTAGGTCTGTTGGATTGTGTTCATCTTCTCGTGTGCGGGTAAATGCTTTCAGATTGGCGATGATGTCGATCACGCGTTCCAGCCCGTCTTTAATATCGGCTTTGAGCGCTGGAAGATCTTCTTCCAGGAAGCCCAGGTCTTCTTCTTTGATTAGTTGATTGAGTACTTTTAGCTGTGCTTCTGGTAACAATTGCTGTTCCTGCCATTCGATAGTGAGACGCAGCAGTTTAAGTAACGCTTCGTTATACTGGTGTAGAGTAAAAATGTTGCTGTTTACGTATGCCAGTGGGTTATTGATTTCATGCGCGATCCCGGCTGAAAGCTGGCCTAATGTTGCTAGCTTTTCCGCCTTGATCATCTGGCCTTGCTGCAATGAGAGTAAACGCGTTTTCTGATAGAGTTCGCGGCTGCTGTCCTCAAGCAGCTTTTCCGCTTCAAAGCGTGCTTGTCTCTCCCGCTCCCAGGCGGCTTTATATCCGTCGTCTGTCATCTAATCCGCCTGTGTTAGCTGAATTGTAAATTCACAATGGTCAGCTCCCTGATGTATGCAAACATCGTGTCCTATATTACAAGGCTGTTTGAAGTGACTGGCTGCGCCTCGGATCAGGCCTTCCGCCAGTAGGCAGAGTTTTCGCGGTGAGCGATATTCCATTAGCAGTTCGTCGGCCACGTTCTGCCGATAGCGGAACTCAGGGAGATTGGGTTCTGAATAGAGTTTTGCGACCTCGACATGGATAACGTCTTCTACACTGCGAAGGAAACTAAATAGGTCTGGCTGCTCGAGAAAGATTGGGTAGCGTTGAGCAAGGCTGCTAAACAGATGCTCTCCAAATGCCTGAACAAGGTCCGGAACAGGTATTGAAAGTTGCTCCGATATTGTCCCTACTAACTGCAACAATTCCTCGTCGGGATAACTGCGACCGGCAGTGTAGATGCCCTTATGTTCTGGTTTGCTTAGCTCAAGAATTTTATTCCAGCAATCCATTCCGTGGCCAGAGACCACCATCTCTTCGAGGATGTTAAAAATGACGCCTTTCATAGCCTGGTTTCCTCAATCCTTTATAAGGGTATATGCTGTCAGCATAGTACAGACGATCTATCAGTGCCGCGCTAAGCTACTGATAATGAAAAGCTAGTGACCTAAGTGGAATGAGTTACATGGATAGCGATAACGGAACAGTGCTGCTGGTAGATGATGAGCGCGCGGTGCTTAGTGCGCTGCGGCGTCTCTTACGTGTTGTGGGCTGTAACATTCTGATGGCAGAAGGCGGTAGTGAGGCACTGGAACTGCTGGAACAGCATGAGGTGACTCTGGTGATCTCTGATATGCGCATGCCGGAGATGGACGGTGCTGAGCTTCTGGCTCAGGTGGCAGAGCGCTGGCCGGATACAGAACGAATTCTGCTAACTGGATACACGGATCTTGAAGCGGCCATCAGGGCGATCAATCAGGGACGAATCAGCCGTTATCTGGATAAACCCTGGGATGATGAAGAGCTGCTGCGAGTAGTAGAGAAATCACTAAAACTGGCGGCGCAGGAAAAAGAACTTAAACAGTTGCGATCACTGACTGAACAGCAGAATCTGGAGCTGCTGGCGCTCAATCAAAGCCTTGAGCAGAAGGTTGATGAACGAACCCGAAAATGGCAGCTGGCAAATGAGCAGTTGCTCGGCAGTTACCGAAACATGGTGAAACTGTTCTCCAGTATGATTCAGCATCGAATGGGAGATCAGGGTAAACACAACCAACTGGGTCATGAACTGTTGCAGCAGGTTGCGGGCCAGGTTGGTATGACCAAGGAAGATCAAAAGGATCTCCATTACGCCTGGTTGTTACGTAATATCGGTAAGCTGGGTTTTTCCGATTCATTGCTGAATACACCCTTTATCGACCTCTCGGTCGAAGACCAGCGAACTTTCTCCCATCACCCTGTACTGGGTTATGCTGCGCTGTCGATGGTGCGCCCACTTTCCGGGGCCGCGAAAATTATCCGGCAGCAAAAGGAATACCTTGATGGCAGCGGTTATCCCGATCATCTTGATGCGGAAAAGATCGATCTTCGTGCGCAGCTTTTATGTGTTTTGAACGATTTCCATGAGCTGGTGGAAGGATACTATCAGTCTAGGCACCTCAGTACTGACGAGGCACTGGAATATCTGGATGGATACGCCAGTGAACGTTATAACGACGAATATGTAGAAGCTCTTAAAGAGCGCGTTGCGGCGCTGGCTGGCTCTGGTGTTTTGGCTGATAGTAGTAAGGCTACGTCAGAACTGATACCGGGTATGACATTAAGACGTGACCTGGTAAGTAAGCAGGGAGTGTTGTTACTTCCTGCGGGCCATAAGTTGGATACTGTATCAATTAGTCGGTTGCTGGAATTAGAAGCGAATCTCCATGATCATTTTGAAATCTTTGTAGAATCAGAAAGATAGCTATAATTGCAGAGAAAAGGTTATGATCTGTAATAGATTAAATTTGTTGGGATTTTAAGTGTCCGGCCTTAATAACGATACTAATCTGAAAAAGACAGGTTCACCTGTTGTATGGCTTACGGTAATTGCTTTGCTAGGGGTCGTCGTAACGGCGATCACATTTCAGCACCTTAAGCATACAGAGCGGCAGATCCATCAAGCTGACCTCTACCGCATAATGGACCACCGGGTAGAACTGCTCGATCGCGAGATTGAGGGGAACCTTAGGGTGCTCGAGTCCTTATGGTCATTATTTGTTGGTTCCAGCAAAGTTGAATACCCTGAGTTTGCACAGGTTGCTGAGAAACTTACTCAACAGCACAAAAGTATCCAGGCGCTGGAATGGATCCCTCAGATCGATCAGGCAGCAAGAGCTGGTAGTGTTCGCTCCAACCAGATCGACTTTCCGGGTTTTCAGATTCGTCAGGCGAACCCCAGCGGACGTATGGTTCCTGCTGGAGAACGGGAGTTTTACTATCCTGTTTATTACGTCTACCCGATGAAAGGTAATGAGCGAGCGCTAGGGTTTGATCTTGGCAGTAATACAGATCGTCTGAAGACTATTATTGCTGCTCGTGATAGCGGAAACCTTCAACTAACAGCGCCAATTAAGCTCGTTCAGGAAACAAGCAATAGTTTGAGTGTACTGGCGTTTCAGCCACTGTATCGGAATGACCTGGTGGCGTCTGAAACCCTGGCTCAGGGCCTGCGCGGATTTCTACTCGGTGTTTATCGTATAGATGATATGGTTGGTGCAGTGCGTTTTGAGGATGAGCTATTGGATGTAGACGTCCGACTGCTGGATCGCAGTGACGACAGCGAAACGGTGCTGTTTGAATCTGCAGGTGGTGGTCAGGCTCGAGCCGATCTGCGCTATTTGAAACGGGTTGCCTCAATTACATCGCGCCAGTGGTATTTCGAAGCTGTTCCGTCAGAGCAGTATTTCGTCCGCAAACAATCGAACACTCCCTACATAGCCGCTGCAGTGTCCCTACTTTTGACCCTTGGTGTCATGTGGGCCGTTTATATCCTGATTCATCGCTCCGCTTTGGTTGAGTCTGAAGTGAAACAGCGTACCCATGAACTGCATGATGCGCTGGAAAAGTTGGAAGAGCAGGCGGTGACAGATGGTCTTACGGGTATTGCTAACCGCCGCCAGTTTAACCATATTCTTGAGACAGAGTGCCGTCGCGCGATCAGGGAATTTACTCCGGTCACCTTGATGATGGTCGATGTCGACTGCTTCAAAGCGTTTAATGATACTTATGGCCACGCTGCGGGTGATGATGCTCTCAGGCAGGTCGCCCGGGTATTAGACGAAGCTGTTACCCGTCCCGGAGATCTTGTGGCCAGATATGGTGGTGAGGAGTTTGCGCTATTGTTACCTGCAACTAATGAGCAGGCGGAACAGTTAGCGATACGTTGCCTTAATCTGGTTGAGGCGCTGGGCATAGCGCATAGTCGAAACCTGGCTGCCGAAGTTGTGACCATCAGCATTGGTCTGGCGACGTTACAACCGACCACTGATCTGTCTCCGGGCAGGTTGATTGAGGTTGCGGATCAGGCTCTCTATCAAGCCAAAGAAGGCGGTCGCAATCGACATGTCGCGGTGATTGAGAAGAGTGATGACGTTCCGGTGACCTACTCTGTTTGATTACCAGGCCAGCTAAGGGCCGGTCGTATATCAATCATAGGGACTCGTTGAGTCCCTCTTTTGTATCTGGTGCACTGTTGTATGGCTGAGGCCGTTTTCTCTGAATCCCTGATCGAAGCATTATTACAGGATCAACTGCATCGTGGTGGTTTCCGACGCCTGTTATGGCTGACGGGTTCCGCTCGATGGACTCAACTGTTGGCTGAACAGTTGTTGGATCGAATAACTGATTGTGACGATCGCCTGGTGATCAGTGAGCGGGGCATAGCAGACGGTTCAGTATCTAATCGTCAATCCAGTCGCTACCTTGGGCAGGAACGTGGCGCTTTGGTATACGACGCGTTTTCCGGCTTTAACCCAAACAGCTTTGGACAGCTGGCCGGTATAGTGCGTCGCGGTGGTTGGTTGGTTCTGCTGTCGCCCGAAGTCGATTGTTGGCCTCAGTTTGCTGATCCTGAACATCAGTCTCTTACCGTTGAGCCCCTGTCAGCAAATAAGGTAACCGGGCGTTTTCTGAGTCTGCTCACAACCACTCTAAACGTGGATCCACAGCTGATACATCTATCGCAGCAGACTGGCCGACGCTGGCCGGAAACGGTAATTGAGGGTCCTGTTCAACATGCCGGTTATGGCATCTACTACACGGCAGAGCAGCAGTATGTGGTAGAGCAAGCAATTGATATGCTAGCTGAGCAATCGCCGCGCCCGATAGTCTTAACAGCAGATCGGGGCAGAGGCAAGTCCGCTGCTTTGGGTATTATCGCCCGTCAGCTTTGTGAACAGAATTCTTCTGCAGAGGTGCTAGTGACAGCGCCCCAGCGAGCGTCGGTCAATACACTATTTGAACTGGTGGGTGAGCATCAGGCGCGCGTGGGTTTCCAGCTGCCTGATCAGTTGGTAGGCGAGCGACCGGTAGCAGATCTGCTGTTAGTGGATGAAGCGGCTGCGATTCCGGCTCCGGTATTGAGTCAGATGTTAATGCATTACCCCAGAATTGTGTTTGCTTCGACTATTCATGGCTATGAAGGTACCGGGCAGGGATTTGCTATCCGATTCCGTCAACAGCTGGATAAGTGCAAGCCGGGTTGGTTGCCACTGACAATGAAAACGCCTGTTCGCTGGCCTGAAGGTGATCCGTTGGAGACGCTGACCAATCGAATGCTATTGCTGGATACAGATCCAAGGCCGCCTACGGAACTGTTGGTTGAACCAGAGCGGTGCCGGGTTGAATGGATAGACCGCGACCAACTGTGCCAGCGACCTGATCAGCTAGCGGATATTTTTGGTCTGTTAGTATCTGCTCACTATCGGACGACCCCAGGTGATCTTAGAATTCTTCTGGATAGCCCGAACGTCTCAGTTCTTTGTCTGAAGCAGGATGGGCAGCTATTGGCGACGATGCTGGTAGCCAGGGAAGGAGGATTAGATGATGAGTTATCGGAGGCGATAGCGCAGGGAACGCGAAGACCACGAGGGCATCTGTTGCCTCAGCAGATGATCGCACAGTTGGGATTACCGGCAGCAGGCCTTTCCTGTTTCAGAATCATGCGGATTGCTACCCATCCTCAGCTATGGCGTAACGGTTGTGCGTCAATCTTGCTACAGGCGTTGGAAAGTTATGGCCGTAAAAATGGTATAGATTATCTCGGCACAAGTTTCGCCCTTTCGGCTGATTTGTTGCCATTTTGGCAGAGAGCTGATTATCAAACGGTTCGTTTAGGTAGCCAGCGCGATCCAGTTTCAGGAGCTCATGCAGCCTTAATGTGCCTGCCGTTAAGCAGTGCCGCTGAGACCATGATCGATAGCGCCAAGCAGCGGTTTTTACGACAGTTTACCCATCTGCTCGCAACTGACTTCGTTGATCTTGAGTGGCAGTTGGTGCAGTCGTTACTTCCTGTAACCGCAACGGAAACCTGCCGGGAGTTTTCTGAAGATCTACGGTTGTTTGCTTTTCATCATCGTCCATTTGAAGGGCTGGAGTGGGTTTTGGCGCAGTTTGTGATGGTAGCGCTACCGAATTCCGCCGAGCTGTTAACAGTGCAAGAGAGAGAAATTGTCATTCGGAAGCTGCTGCAACAGCAGAGTTGGCAGACGTTGGCTGAGGTCTGTCCGGGTCAGGGCCGCAAAGGCGTGATTAGCTTGCTAAGATCTGTGATCGGTAAACTGCTGAAAGCCGATAGCCTATTGATTTCTCAGCCGGATGAGCCATGCTGAGAGATACGATAGCTATCTTGGAAAAGGGAATACTGAGTTGTATCCGGTAGTGCCGATTATGATAAGGAGATGCAGGGTATGAAAGAAAGGATGACAAGAATTCTGTATCTGGTGACTGGAGGCCTGGCAGTTGTGTTAGGCGTCATCGGTGTCATTTTGCCTGTTCTGCCGACAACTCCATTTCTAATAGTGGCGGCCTGGTGTTTTTCCCGAAGTTCCCCGCGCTTGCACCGTTGGTTGTTGAACCAAAAGTTATTTGGGCCACTTATTCGTGACTGGGAAGAGTATGGAGTTATCCCTCTGAAAGCGAAATATCTGTCGACCATTATGATTGCGCTTATGATGATCTACCCGCTGTTCTTCAAGACCTTTGATCTGTGGATGAAAGGGGCTGCACTGGGATTGGTACTGATTGGCCTTGCCTATATATGGACAAGGCCATCGCAACCCAGATTGGCACCTTCGTCAGGCGAAATGAGTTAAATCGCTTCAATAACCAGATCGGTGTCCGGCAAGCATGAGCAGGCAAGAATGATATTGTCTTGTTTTTCCTGTTCTGACAGACCGGCTGTCTGCAGCTGAGTAACCTCGCCACTGATCAGTCTGACCTTGCAGGTACCGCACAGTCCAGCGCGGCATGAACTCGACATAGCCAGCCCCTCATTCTCGCCCTGTTGCAATATCGTTTGCTGATTGTTCCCTGTTACAACAGTGTCCCAGCTGTCAAACAGAATGCTCAAATCTCTGTTTTCCCGGGTTGGGGTTTCGCCGATAGTGAAGCTTTCACTAAACCACTGTTCAGGTTTTAGACCCAATTGTTGGCAATGATCCTTACTCTGCCGGATAAAACCATCCGGTCCGCAGCAGAAGACAGCCCTTTCGGTCAGGTCAGGTACCAGTAATGCGAGCTGGGCTTCGCTTAATCGTCCGCTGTGACCTGTCCACTGGCGGTCAGGCTGAGTGACCAACCAATGAATTTTTGTAGCAGGGTGCTGAGCGGCCAGCCATTCGAGCTCTTGCCTGCAGATCAGATCTTCTGGTTTGCGTACCTGATAGATCAGTATCAGATCTTCGTTTACCTGATGGTCTACCAGTTCTCGTAGCATCGACAGGATAGGTGTGATACCGCTACCCGCAGCAATAAACAGCTTTTTCTTCAGTGCGCTGTTACCTAGGTGAAAGTCCCCTTTGGGGCCTTTTGCTGATAGAGACTGGCCTGGTATCAGATGCTGGTGCAGCCATCGGGAAACTTTTCCTTTTGGGTCCTCTTTAACGGTAATGCTGATATCAGTTGACCGTCCTGGAGATGAGGAGAGAGTATAGTTCCGTTCAGATACACTACCATCTATTTCCGGAGCAACTGTAATGTGTTGACCGGGAATATATTGAACGCTGATCTGGTTCGGCAGTTTGAAACGAAATGTTTTTGTATCGGGCGTTTCGTTGATTACAGCATGACACTGCAGCGCAATTTCCTGATCAGGTTGCCATTTAGGGAGTCTTTGTTGCTCTCTATCGGTAGAGATCAGTACAGGGGCATTATCTTCATAGAGTTGTGGTGCTTGAGTCTCCAGAATTTCCAGTTGATCACCGATGGCAATAGAGCCCTCATTCAACGGGATCAGGTTCTGGCCGAAGTAGACTTCTCCATCATCTCCTTTTCGGTATTTCAGTAAGGTGCTGAGAGGTTCTCCACCAGCGTCTCCCTGTGCCGATAAAGGATCCATAGTTGTCATTACGCAACGGGAACAGGGCTTAACGACCTCAAATTCAACTTCGCCGATACGGACCCGTTTCCAGCTATCCTCGGCAAATGCAGAGGTGTCGCTGATAACCAAATTTGGTCTGAACTGAGCCATGGTCATTGATGACGATGTTCTACTATTCAGGTCAGCAAGTGATGCTTCAGAAATTAGGAGAATAGGATAGCCATCAGCAAATCCTACTGGTTTATCCGGTTGCAGGGCGGTAAAACGCTCTGACTGCTTGCCAAACCAGAGCAATTGGCAAGGCGTTCCTAGATAGCTACTGAGCCAAAGATCAGCATCCTGATGGCAATGCTGCCCCTCTACATGGTCACCCCATATCTCCGCCTTATGCTGTTTTTGGCTGAAGTTGTTGTAGGACAGTTCCAAAGGTTTTATGCCTGGCGCAGAGAGTTTCACCCCTGTGTCGAGTAAATAGCTGCGAAGTTGCAGTAGCTTCGGATAACGTCTGGCGGTCATAAAGCTGCCATCAGGCGCACACACCATAAAGCGGCGATCCATAGCTAACCCAGGCCTCTCAACCCAGCAGCGATTCATATCGATGGCGGCGGTCGATTTTATTGGGTAGATGTGAAGTCCGCTTAGAGAGGGTGCTGGCATGTTCGCTCCATGAATGTGATCGACGATACTCTTTTTGACTATGCTAATGAGGCTATCTACGGGTTTTCTTACGCGGTTTTTAACCGAGCCATTGGCGATAACGCCGTGAGAACTTATTGCATGGCTAAACGATAAACTTTCTGCAAGGTGCTGGCTATGTGGAATTGGATCCTCTGCATATTTTGCTTACTGTTCAGTCTTTCGCTTAGGGCTGAGTTGGTGGTTACTACCATACCTCCGCAGTCAGATAATGATGCTAGCCATAGTTACTATATTGGGCTTCTGAAGCTGGCATTGCAAAAGACTGAGAATGACTCAGGCAGTGCAAAAGTTGTGTTTGCCGACTCTGTGCTTGAACAAGGGCGTGCAATTCACGAGTTAGAATTAGGACGTATGATTGACCTCTACTGGGCCGGAACCTCTACTCTTCGAGAGCAGCGTTTATTGCCGATCAGAGTGCCGTTGATTGGCGGTGCTTTGGGTTTTCGGAAAGCGATCATCCGCAAGGATCAGCGGGCACGATTTGATCAGATAACGACACTTGCAGAGCTGAAAGCCCTGGTGGCCTGCCAGGGCATGCACTGGCCGGATTCCGACATTCTGGAATACTCGGGAGTTGAAGTACTGCGTATTGCCCGGTTTGAGCAAATGTTTACGCTGGTCGATAAAGGACGTTGCGACTACTTCCCCCGAGCGGTACATGAAGGTGTCGTCGAGATTAAAATGGCAGTAGAAAAGTATCCTTCGCTGGAGCTGTATCATGGCTGGGTGCTGCAATATACCTTCCCGATGTACTTTTTCGTTAGTCCATCACGTCCTGAAGTGGCAAAACGGATCGAGTCCGGGTTAAGACGTGCCCTGGCTGATGGCAGCATGCTTCAGTATATGCAACAGCATGAGGTGACTAAACACCTGTTCCCTGTCTCCGAGTGGATGCTCCTGCCGCGTATCCCATTAGTGAATCCTGACTTGCCCGGTGCAACTCCATTAGATGATGAACTGCTTTGGCTGCAGCCTGAATAACTATTAGACGAGTTGATTTGCAGGCTAGATGATACCGGTTTACGATTGCGCTCCTCAGGAGGGTAGTACATGTATGATCTGAAACCGGAACACCTGATCAAGCTGGCCAATATGAAGATGCCGTTCGGAAAGTATCAGGGAAGGGTACTTGTCGATCTGCCAGAACCATACTTGGTGTGGTTCGCTAAGCAGGGGTTTCCTAAAGGTGAGCTCGGTGATCTGTTAAGAGTGTTGTATGAAGTGAAGTTAAACGGCCTCGAATCTGTTATACGCCCGCTAAAGCGCGACTAGACTGTATCTAAGCAACCCAGGAGCTTAGTTATGAGTGGCGTAAGAATTTTGCTGATGATGTTAGTTCTGGTGTCTGTAAATCTGTTTGCAGCATCAGCCGCTGAAATCAATGCGAAGTCAGAGCAGGCTTTGCAGGAACTATACAAGCATAGCTTTGCTGCTAAAAAACTCGCTCAACAGGCTGCAGGCGTTTTAGTGTTTCCTGAGGTTTATAAAGGTGGTATCGCTATTGGGGCTGAATACGGGGAAGGAGTCCTGCTTATTAAGGGGCAACCGCAGCAATATTACAATATCGCGGGTGCTTCTATTGGTTTCCAGTTGGGAGTCCAGATCAAAAGTGAAGTGATCCTCTTCATGAATAAAAATGTACTGCAACAGTTTCGTAGCAGTGATGGCTGGGAGATCGGTGTTGATGGTAGTGTCGCACTGGTGACGTTGGGAGCCGGGGGTACCATCAACAGTCAGACCGCGAGCCAGCCCGTAATAGGATTTATTTTTTCGAACAAAGGACTGATGTATAACCTCTCTTTTGAAGGCTCAAAGATCACTCCTATCAACCCCTGATTGGCGCGTTCAGTACGATCTGGCATTATCTGTTGGCTAACCCCCTATAGCCCGGAAATTCAATGACTCCTGCGATTAAAGCAGCCAGGAAAGCTGGCGTGAATTTTAAGATTCATGAATACCATCATGACAGTGACTCAACTGATTACGGTGAGGAAGCCGTGGCTGCGCTTGGCCAACCTGCAGAGCGTGTATTCAAAACCCTGCTTGTAGCTATCGCTGGCGATAAACGGAATCTGGCTGTCGCTGTAGTGCCTGTTGCTGGATTGTTAAACCTGAAGGCGATGGCCGCGGCCCTTAAAGTTAAGAAGGTCGGGATGGCAGATCCGGTCGATGCGGAGAGAGCGACAGGTTATGTGGTAGGGGGAATCAGCCCTTTGGGGCAGAAAAAGCGTTTGCCGGTTATTGTTGATGACAGCGCTGAATCCTTCGAAACTATCTATATGAGTGCCGGTCGGCGGGGGCTGGAAATTGAGATGTCTCTGATTGATCTAATCGGTATGACCAATGGAAAAGTCGCACCCATCGGGCGCGACTAACCAAGGCTCAATTAGCTATTAACCGGTTTTCTTCATCATGTCAGCTTGCTGCTTCTTGATTGCACGTGCTTCGGACTTAAACCGTGAAGGTTCGATGTCGTGGCGGTTCAGTAGCTTGTAAAAATCGGTGCGATTTCGCTGAGCGATACGTGCAGCATGAGTCACATTACCTTCGGTGATTCGCAGAACCTTTGTCAGGTAACGTTTCTCAAATTCGGCTCTGGCGTCATTAAAGGACGGGATTACCTGCTCTTCATTTTCCAGCGCCTGAGAGACCAGACCTTCAGAAATGATAGGGCTGTTACTTAGCGCTACTACCTGTTCAATGACGTTTTCCAGTTGGCGAACATTACCGGGCCAGGCTGACTGAGCCAGCAAGTGAAGGGCGCCTGGAGATATGCCACGTACTTTGGGGTTGTGGCGGCTTGCAGCAATTGAAAGGAAGCTACGAGCCAGCAGAGGGATATCTTCTGGACGATCCTGTAGGGATGGCAGCGACAGGTTTACAACATTTAGTCGATAGAACAAATCTTCCCGGAACTCCTGTGCCAGCATTGCCTGATTCAGGTCCCGATGCGTGGCTGAAATAACGCGAACATCAATGTCGATAGATTCAGTTGAGCCAACCGGGCGCACTTTACGCTCCTGCAGGACTCTAAGCAGCTTAACCTGCAGTGGCAGTGGCATATCACCTATCTCGTCCAGGAACAGTGTGCCCTGGTTCGCTGCCAGGAACAGCCCCTGATGGTTGGCGACTGCGCCGGTAAAGGCGCCTTTGTTATGGCCAAACAGCTCTGATTCGAGCAGCTGTTCCGGCAGGGCACCGCAGTTGATTGCAATGAAAGGCTTGTCTGCACGGCGGCTGGCTGCATGAATAGCTCGTGCCATACACTCCTTGCCGGTACCACTGGCGCCGGTGATCAGGACGCTGACATCCGATGCAGCTACTCGCTGGGCCTGATCCAGCACCGATTCCATCACCTGGCTGCGGCTGGTAATGCCTGCGCGCCATTCCTGTGAACTTGCACGGGACACTGCTTTTAGTGCGGAACGAACGGTATCCAGCAGGTACTCTTTGTCGATTGGCTTGGTCAGGAAGGCAAAGACGCCTTTCTGAGCAGCGCTTACAGCATCCGGGATCGAGCCGTGAGCAGTCATAATGACAACCGGTAGGTCGGGACGTTGCTGATGAATACGTTCAAATAAAGCAAGGCCATCCATTCCGTCCATGCATAGATCTGTCAGTACCAGATCAACGTTGGATTGCTGTATTTTGCCCAGGGCTTCGCTTCCGCTTTCAGCCGCCAGAATCTGATAGCCAGATGATTCCAGCCGCATAGTCAGTAGCTTTAACAGGGCGGTATCATCATCTACCAGCAATATTGTTGGATTGTTTTGCATTGCTTAAAGGTCCTCACGCTGTCGCATGATCTGGTGTTCGAGATCGGTCAACGCATTAATCTTATGTTGCAGTTCCTGAATCGTGCCTTGCTGAGCAGCGCTAGTGATTAACTGCTCCTGTCTTTGTTGTGCAACACGAAGCTGCAGATACAGATAGCGGTCGGCACGGCAGTTATCCGAGGGAAATAACTGCTGCTGTCGCAAAACAGCGATACTGCTATCTATAAGCTTAATGGATTGGCTGTATTTTGCATTGATCAGCGCCAGTGAAATCTTGTCATCTTTTTGTTTGAGACGATTTTTAAGCTGATTTCGTTCCGTTCGGCCTGCAATCAGAAATTGATGTTCTGCCTGCATACTGTCATCCATCTGTTGGCCGGAGATGGTACAGGACTGTTCCTCAGCGGCGATCCCGCTCGTTTTAGAGAAAGGGATCGTGCAGCCGCCGAGTAATAGAAGCATTAACACTGTGGCCGGTTTAGCTAGCATGGTCGTCCGTATTGTTCAGGGGTAACGAAAGTCGGAACGTCACCCGATTATTCTGATTGTCCTGCAGGTACAGTGAGCCTTTTAACCGGCTGGCAGCTTCCAGTGCGACACTGAGGCCGATACCGGATCCCTTGATCGGTCCGTGGCGACGATTATCACCCTGGTAGAAAGGTTCAAAGATTTTGGCTTCATCGTTGGCGGATATCACCGGTCCAGTGTTGGTGACATCCAGGTGCAGGCTGTTCTCTGTCTGCTGGCAGGTTAGAGTTAACTCACCATTTTCGTCGCCATAGTATACGGCATTTGAGATCAGGTTACTCAGGATACGTTGCAGCATATCGGAGTCGCCATGCCAGGTTAGTTCGCCATCGTCGAGTGAAAGCAGGATATGCTTCTGCTCTATTAGCCAGCGGTGTGGATGAACTGCTTCTCTAAATGCCTGGTAGAGGTTTATTGCGACTGGGCGCAGGCGTATCGACTGCTGCAGGCGGTTGTAATCTAGCAGTTTTTCGATCAGTGACTGAAGTTCGAAGCTGTTTTGCTGAATCAGTTGGACGACCTCTTGCTGATTTGCATTCAATGGCCCTGCGATCTGCTCCTCCAGTAGGTCGGCACCTTCACGCAGCGTTGTCAGTGGTGTTTTGAGCTCGTGCGATATATGACGCAGAAATGTTTGTTTCTCTTGTTCTAGCTGGAACAGTCGCTCCGACAACCATTCCAGCTGATCATTAAGTGCTGTTAGCTCGCGAGGGCCTGATAAGCGAGTGTTGAGCTGACGTTCACCATGTCCGATGGCTTGAATATGGCGAATAAGTTGAGCAACAGGATGACTGATTCTGTTGCTGAACAGCCAGATCATCACTGCTGATAGTATGATGACCAAAGAGGCTTGCCACCATAGGTGCTGTTTGACTTCGGCAGCGCGATCGTTCAGTTCGGAGAGTTGCTCCTGTTGCTGGCTGACAGCCTGACGGATTAGGTAATCCGTTGCATGCTGCAATTTTAGTGACTGTTCGGCCGACGGGGGCTGTATCAGCAGCTGGGAGATTAGTTCTTTAATCGGCTGAATCGCGCTTTGGCGCTCTAACAGAAAGCTATGAACATCTAGCTGGTTATCAAGGTCACTGAGCTGAATATTCAGTCTTTCAAGCAGTTCCGGGCTGCTAACGATCTCATATTGTCGAGTGCTGCGCAGAATATCTTCCGCCAGAACTCTAAGCTGTTGGTTGTGCTGGCTGAGAGACAGTGATTGCCGGGCGGCTGTCATTCCCGCGCTGGACTGCGCTTCTAATGCAGAAGTAGCTTCGACCAATAGCAGTGAAAGAGGCAGTACGACTAACACAAAAGCAAGCAGCAATAGCTGCTTCAGTGTACCTGTGCGCCATTTAGGAACTGTATTCATTGGTATTGGAAATCCGGCATTGCTGTGTCTGATCAAATATTATCCGGAATAAACCGGTTCGGATAAAGCCAAAGGGTACTGAAGCACACTGCCACCGATGCCAGTCAATGACAGTGAATGCTTTTCAGGAATACGGCTAATGGGCCGAATCACATTATCGTTTCATGGGGAGAGTGATCCGGCTAACCTGATGATCAGATATATTGCAGGGAAGAACGTGTCATTGAGACCTGAAATCCCTCAGTTGCCTGAATGCGTTCCAGTTCTGGACGTGTCAGGTAACCGCTGCGGTCAAGATCCAGTCGGCTGAACTGACGTATCAGTTCTGGCTGGTCCTTTGCTTCGATCAGACTGATGCGACCATCCGCATTGCGGTCAAGCTGCTCAAATTTAGCTGTGTCCTTTTTTTCCTCCTGCTGTTCGTTAGTGGCTGGTTCCACTACAGGCTGTTGCTCCTGTTCGATTTTTACCGGTGCTTCTGTTTCGGGTTGCTTAGCAACTTCCTGTGCGATAGCGGTAACAGAGATAGCGGCTGCGGCAATGACCGGAAGGATGATTTTCATGATTCACTCCATGTTGTGTTGAATAGTTTGCTATGAAGTAATCAATGAACGTGCCAGAAATTCTAAAATACTTGTTTTTCAATAGGTTACGAGTTTGCTTTGTAGTCTTTGGCACTATCTGCAATCAAAAGAGGCATAAGCGACGTTAAGACTGTCGCTTATAGGAGACTTGGGACCGGTGATTTAGCTCTTTTTCTTATTAATCAATAGGTTGGAGTGTATCTGTGTTGAGACGGTTACAAGCTAGGCAGTGATTTTAGTGTGGTACTTCAGCACTTCCTCGGTGAACTCTGCTGCGGGTAGTGGCTTACTGAACAGGAACCCCTGACCCATTTGGCAATGTCGGCTTTCGAGAAATGCCAGCTGTTCTTCGGTTTCGATCCCTTCGGTAATGACCTTCAGGTTCAGGCTCTGACTCATCCCGATAATGGCATCGATCAGGCCCTGGTGGGCGGTATTTTCAGTACAATTCTGAGTGAACGAGCGATCTATCTTAAGTACGTTGACTGGGAATTTCTGGAAGTAACTCAGCGCTGAATATCCGGTACCAAAGTCGTCGATCGCGATCTGACAGCCCTGATCGGCAAGTTTTTCCATAATCCTGAGATTGTTCTGATTATCGTGTATCAGTAAGCTTTCGGTAATCTCAATCATCAGCGCTTCGCTCGGAATCTCATACAAGCTCAGGGAGTACTCGACTGATTGGATAAATTGTTTCGATTGGAACTGTCTGGTTGAAACGTTCACCGATACATATAGGTCACTGGCCCCCTGGCGTCGCCATTGTGCGAGCTGGCTCATTGCTTCATGCAGTGCCCAAGAGCCAATCTGTACGATCAGGCCTGTTTCTTCGGCGACCGGAATAAAATCCATTGGTGAGATTAGGCCTTTTTCCGGATCCCGCAGGCGGATTAAGGCTTCCGCACCGACCACTTCGCGGCTATTCAGGTCAACAATTGGCTGGTAGTGCAGTTCGAACATCTCTTCATCAAGCGCTTTACGCAGTGTCGCTTCCATCTCAAGCTGTTCACGCGCTTCAACGTGATGCTCTGGCATAAATAGCTGATAGTTGTTGCGGCCGGCTTCTTTCGCCCGGTACATCGCAATATCTGCATTCTGTAGCAATTGCTCAGGGTTTAGAGCGTCAGAAGGGTATAAAGCTATGCCGACAGAGCAGGAGATAAATATCTCACTGTCGGCCAGATGGAATGGTCGAACCAGTTTTTTCAGCAGTCGTTTTGCGACTTCTTCCACATAGTATGGGTTGGAAACGTCGGTCAGAATGACCGCAAACTCGTCACCTCCCAACCGGGCGACCATATCCTCTGGACGAAGAACCCCTTTAATTCGACTGCCAGCCATTCGGATAAGGGTGTCGCCAGTACTGTGGCCGAAAGTATCGTTCACGCATTTGAAGCGGTCGAGATCGATAAACAACAGAGCCATCATACTGTTGTATTCGGCACACTTCTGGATCTCTTCCTCAAGTGTTTTCTGGAACAGGTTCCGGTTAGGCAGATCTGTCAGCGGGTCAAAATTAGCCTGACGGTCAATAACTGCCTGTGCTTTTTTCAGTGACGTGATATCGGTCATCACCGAAAGAGCGCCTTGGCGATTGTCATCTGACTGACTAACCGCGTGTACTAAGACATCAATGACTTCATTGTTGGACTTTCGAACTTCTAATGGTTGACCGTGCAAATAGCCCGAAGAGGATAGCTCCTGTAATACCGTGGTCGAGTGATAGTCTACAGAGTCACGGGTGAGCAGATCTCGAAGCGGGTGGTTCACCACATCCTGTTTTTCGTAGCCAAGGTAATCGAGGAAGTAATTACTGGCGTCGATGATATGGCCGTCTCTGGAGAGAGTAAATAGCAGGGCCGGGGTATTGTGGTAGAGCGAACGGAAACGGTTTTCACTGGCGGTGAGTTTCAGGTGATTGGTTTTCAGAGCATCTTGCATCTCGTTAAATGCGCCGATAATTTCCCCGAGCTCGTCGTCTGAATTCCAGTTTACTTTGACGAATCTTTCATCCTGATTGCTGCTCTGGATCGCCAGCATCATCTGTTGGAGCGGAATGCCGATCACTCGTTTCTGAATCAACCAGGCCCCGATAAATATCGCTACAACCAACAGCAGCAATACCACCATCATTTCATCCATCTGGCGTTTCATTGACTCTTCCAGACGTGCCTGCCCGACGGTGACTTTTAAGGCTCCGGCGCGCTGATTGATATGAGCGTTGCGGTAGATGATAGGACTTTCGATGACGGTGGTGGATTTAACCAGTCCAAGCAGGTCTGATTTCCGGATAGAAACCAGATTATTGCCTTCGTCATATACTTCGATCTGCAGGACATCAGGGTCCTGCATCAGTGCTCTTTCAGCGTTTTCTATCGCGGTGGAATCGAAATGCCAGAGAGGTTCGGCCAGCAGCATAGAGTAGGAAGCGACAGTCACTCTTTTCTGCGCAAGATCCTTTTCAAAACGTTCTTCAGAGGTGTAACCGGAATAAATTAGAGACAGGAGCAGAGCTGCCACCACACCGGGTAGCAAGATAAATAGGAATTTAAACTGGACCGAATTATACGGTTTGACCATTCACTACTCCTTTGGACCGGTGCGCTCTGATTCTACTGAGCGGATAAGTGCAGCCAGTGAAAAATCATATTCCTTATGTTCAGGATTAAGATACATGCTAAAACGGCGGAAGTTAACCTTCCGCCAGTTGTTATCGGCAAAATGTTCTTTGAAACCAGCAAGTTTATCTGCGGTTAAGGATTCCATTCTGAAGGAGACATGGGAATCCGGGTAATGTTTAAAGTCTAGTCGTTGGTGATGATGGTCGTACAGCATCAGCAAGCTCCAGGCGCCGGCAAGGAAATGTCCGCCGTCAGTGGCAACCATCGTACCCTCCTCAACCATCCGGATACCGTCGGTAGACCAATTTAGCCCGACCAGACAAACGTCAGTCTGTCCGGTTTTCTGATGTACTTCCAGTGCTTCGGCCGCACCCTGAGCGATTGGATCATTTGCTGCCCAGATCAGTTGAGGAGTAATTTCGTTACGTTTAGCCCAATCAAGATAATGAAGGGTGTGGCGATACGCTTCTTCTTTGTTCCAGCTGGCGTTTAAAGTACGGTTAAGTGATAGCACGTCAGGTCGGTTTAGTCTCGATAACATACCTGCATTGCGATTAAGGGATGCAGGTGTGGTTCGATCCCCGATAAGGGCTAACAGATTATAAGGTTTCGAATAGCCGCGTTTGTCAGCACAGGTGACCAGTTGATCCAGCATTCTGGCTCCGGCGGTAAAGTTGTCCGGTTCGATGGCTCCTAGCCAGAACTTCAGATATTCTCCGGGTGCTCCTAGTAACAGGCGCTGTTTCCCGGTCAGAGAGTTGAGCAGAAACAGTGTTTTGATACTTCGCTCATTTGCTCGCTCAAGCAGTTCAGCCCCCGCCTGTTCTTCATTCACCAGAATCAGATAGTCCGGAGGTGTTGCCCTCGCTATTGTTTCGAGCCCCAATTGTTTCATCTGTAGCCGATTGCGCTCGGCATATTTAATCTCCAGGTCAATCTGAAGATCTTCGGCTGCTGCTGACATGGTCTCGCTGACCATCCGCCAAAAAACCTCATCGGATTTCCCTGGATTAATGAACGTTATTGAAAGTGCACTGCAACTGCCGGAAAACAGCAAAAGTAACAAAGCACTGAGTAGTCGTAACTGCAAAAACAAGACCTCAGAAGTGGGTATGATCTTCTCGAATCAGCATATACCGGTGTGCTGTATCCAAAGATTGAGTTAGCTGATTATAAGGGATATAGCGAGATGCTTTCTTATCAATTGTAAGCATAGAACATCGGCATTGACGCAGCCCAGAAAAGCCGGAGGTTTTCAGCCTGAATTCAGCTAATTGTCTTAGCTTTTTCTATTCATTCGTCGAGAGGAATGCGGATATGCTGAGGGTGAGCGGGGTATTAGTGTCGTTGTTGCTGGCAGGTGATGTGCTAGCTTCCGAACGAGTCACAATACCAGCAGGTGGGTTTATGATGGGCTGTTCCGAGGCCGATCCGGATTGCGATAAAGATGAAGGGCCGAAAGGCGGAATTAAGGTAAATGTTCCTGCGTTTCAGCTCGATAAATATGAAGTTACCGTAGCTGAATATCAGCGTTGCATCGATCAGGGTATCTGCGAACGGCCAAAAGACTTTGCCCGTAATAAATACTGTAATTTAGGCGCAGAGGGCCGCGACGATCATCCGATTAACTGCGTAGATTGGCAGCAGGCTCTGACCTATTGCGAGGCTGCCGGGGGGCGTCTGCCATATGAAGCAGAGTGGGAAAAAGCAGCACGTGCTGAGAGCCAAAGCAGGTATCCATGGGGAGAATCTGTAAGTTGTAAACATGGAATTCTCGACGATGGTGTGACTATGGGCTCTGTGGCTGGAGAACCGGACGGTTGCGGTGAAGATCGTACCTGGCCCATCGGGAGTCGCGATGCAAATGGCTATGGGTTATTCGATATGCATGGTAATGCGGGTGAATGGACTATGAACTGGTATAGCGCTGATGCGATCAGCGCGCTTTATGCCAAGGGGAATCTCACAGGCCCCGAAACCAGTGCCCGCCGTGTCGTTCGAGGGGGATCCTGGGATGAGAATACCGCTAACCTAAGAAGCTCTTTCAGGAATGTGAAAGCTCCGGTGAGTGGGAAATCTGTCTACGGTTCGATTGGTTTCCGCTGCGCATACGATATGCAGTAGCTGACAGGGCGGCAGTGATTCTGCCGCCTCCGTAACGGAGCACTAGCCACGCACTGTAACGGGTAGTGCGCTAAGGTAAGTTTGGCAGACCTGCTGATAAGCTGATCTTTCAGGTAGTGTCGTATTTAATACCCGCAAACCCCAAATCGCAGTCATCAGAAATTTAGCCAGTTGGGTGCAATCAGCATCTGCTCCAAGTTCCCCCGCCTGGCGGGCTCGTTCCAGCGTTTTCTCAAAGACCTTCTCCACCTGATTCAGGTAAGCCGTAATATGATTTCGAAGTTCCTGATCTTCACTCCCCAATTCCATCAGGGTGTTTAGTAACAGGCAGCCTTTGCCGCTGTTATCAGATGCGAGATCTGCGCAGAGCCTGTCGAAAAAGGTGAAAACGCCCTGTAAAGGGGAGGTCGACTCTAGCAGCGTTGTTTCGACACGCAGTAACGTACGATTGGCATAAAGGTCTACGGTTTCAAAAAACAAACGGCGTTTGCTATCGAATGCGCCATACAAAGATCCAGGCTTGAGATCGGTAGCCGTTACCAGATCGTTGATAGACGTGCCGGTGTAGCCGGTGCGCCAGAATGTATTCATTGCCTTTATAAGGACATCCTGTCTGTCAAATTCAGCGGGTCTTGCCATGATCGTTACCTCCCTTAACTGAGAACTATTATCGACCGCATTTGCCGGAAAGATCAAGCATTGGTTGGGTGGCTGCCAGTTCTGCTAAAATCAGACATATTGTCGGATTCCATAAGGGAAGTGATGCCGACACCTTTTCTATTTGTTCCTGTTACACCGGGAGTCAGTTTGAAACGCTACACCATCTTTTTTCTATCTGTGTTATTGGCCGGTTGTGCGGCAGCACCTCAGAAAGTCGTGAATAGCACTGAATTTGTCCGTGGCATGGTGAGCTATTTCGATGGCTTTTATTATGTCGATACCTGTTACACCCAGGACAGGACTCAATTGGCTGATCCTGATGGGTTACTGCAGCGTCATTTTCCGGCTGTAAACCAAGAGCAAGCTCCGCCGATCTATATGGAGATAGGAGGACAGCGCGACAGCGATGGCCGCTGGCTGGTGCAGGAAATGCATGTTGCCGGTGGTAGCCGCGATGCCTGTAAGCATGAACTTCATAGTATCGACCTGCGTGCAGCAGGGGAGCCTGAATGGGTCGCCGATCTCGTTGGTGATCGATTACAGATTCAGGTGATGGATCAACTCGCGCTCTTGTCGCTGGATGTCGAATATTTCCGTGATCCTCGGTTTGGTGATGAGTGGAAAGGCGAGCTTCGAAATAAACTTGGTAAGCATTATGACGTTGAGCTAACCGTTCGCCGTCAGCCCTGTGAAGATCAATATCAGGTCTGGTATGGCTTAACGGCAACCTTGTTAGTTAACGATCAGCTTTATAAAGGCTGTGCCCGTCGCGGAAGCTTAGCCGCCAGGAGTTTGCATGGCATATATAGCAACGAACTGCCAACAGGTGATCAGCCTGGTGTATTTGTGGTGCTGGAGCTGCGCTCGGAAGGACAGTTGTTGCTGACTTATGATTATCGAAACGGTCAGCCGCTGATTATCCAGCGTGGCAACTGGCAGCTGACGGAAAGCGGCAGAGTGATGTTGAATGTTGCTGAACAGGACGGCAGGGCTGAGCAGAAAGTAATGCTGTTCAGCAGGCCTGCAACCGGAGGGCTTGAGCTGGAAGGTTTCGACTCGCTTTTTGGTCGTCAGGGAGTGACCTTATATCCGGCAGGTCGTTCATTATTAAGCAACACCGTGTTGCATTAATCGCTCATTGACTCTGAAGCGTTTTAAATTAATGATGTCAGGATGACAAATTCTACTAACGCCGTTTATACATCTGCACTGCTACGACCGCGATTTTTTGCGGCCGTGTGGCCTTGTGCAAGATCGTCCTGCGGTGTTGGAAAATAGGGCCAGACAGCTCTCAATATCATCAGCCGCAGCGAGATCGCCGCGGCTTTTTTCGTTATGGCGCGGTGACAAATTTGCAAGGAAGGTCAAATGTCAGCCGTACATAGCGCATATCTGGCAGTAATTGTTATCTGGTCAACGACCCCGTTGGCTATCAAATGGAGCACCGATGGCTTTACGCCAGAAGTGGCGGCATTTGGACGCATGGCGATCGCTGCCGTTCTGGGATGGTTACTACTTAAAGTACTGCGTATTCCGCTTCCCCTGCACAAAGGTGCTTTGTTGAGTTATCTGGCAGCAGTACTTGGTGTGTATGGCGCTATGATGGCTTCCTATTACGCCAGTTTGTATGTCACATCAGGATTGCTGTCGGTGTTGTGGGGAACGGCTCCGTTAGTATCTGGCGTTCTTGCAATGTTGCTATTACCCGGTGAACAGCAGTTGACTCCCGTGCGTTGGTTGTCAATGTTGTTAGGGATATCCGGGTTGGGCTATATCTTCAGTGACGACCTGTTACTGGAAGGGCCTGCTATGGCGGGTGTTGCGGTATTGTTGTTCGGCGTGTTCTGTTACTCGCTCAGTATTATATGGGTGAAACGGGTCGATGCCCGGCTGCATCCGTTAAGCCAGACGGTTGGTGCGCTGATACTGTCGTTACCTTTCTATGTTTTCAGCTGGTGGGTTGGTGATGGTGAGCTACCAGTGTTTCCGGCAGACAACAAAGCAGCTTTGGCCGTTCTTTATCTGGCGATAGCTGGTTCACTGGTCGGCTTCCTTTGTTTTTATCAGATCTTGTCGAAGCTGCCGGCCAGTACTGTTGCGCTGATCACTTTGATCACACCAGTGTTTGCACTGTTACTGGGACAACAGCTGAACGATGAACAGATAACCTCTGAGATAGTGACTGGCACCGGACTTATTATGCTGGGGTTAGCGGGTTATCACTGGGGTGACCTCTTGCTTCGTCGTAAGCGCGAAGAAGTCACAGTGGAGTAGTAGGGCGTTTGCTCCTTTCCACTCACTTGCTGCCTTTTTTCTTCAGCAGCAGATCTTTGGCTTCGTTGATCTGGGCAGCAAGATAAGTACTTCCGCCGCGGTCGGGATGCAGTTTTTGCATCAGGCGCCGATGGGCTTCGATCACCTCATCGGCGCTGGCATCAGCTGCCACCCCCAGTATTTCGCATGCTTGTTGGAGGTCTGAAACCGTTGATGATGGCTGTGATGCGTTTTGCGGGTCATCCTGTCGCCAATCCTGACCGAAACGCTTATCGAGATAGGTTTCCAGTAGCCTGGTCGAGTCGGGATCATGTTGTCGGCAGTAGCTGAGCAACTGCAGAAACTGCTGTTTGGACATATCACCCAGCTGCTGATCTTTTTGCGGACCCTGTAAAACCGTGCCGTGCATGACACCTGAGTCATGATCCAGTGTCATATGCAGAATTTGGGTTGTGACCTCTGACTGTTTCCCTGTCTGCGGCTGTTTCGATTGGACGAAACTGCGCAATAACGGAATGTAGCGGATTAGGGGCAGAATTTTTCGTGCGAAAGGGATCAGTGTGGCGAAAATGGCCGCCAGCCAGTGCAAACGCCCTGAAACTGCCAGAAAAACAAGCATCAGAAGTAGGCAGCCCAGCAAAAGCTTAAACCAGGCCAGGCGTTGCTGTTTGGCTGGTTGACGCTTGATCCACAGCAAACCTGCCATAAACATAAAACCCAAGAGCAGTAGTCCGAACGGATTCAAACTGTTACCTATTCAGCTGAGTTGATGTGTCAATTTTAGTATCGGGTCTGATTTCCCGATAGCGAAACGCTGTAATGCCTGCTTACCACCAGTGGCAAAAACTGCTACGGCACCTAAGAGGTCTTTTAATAAGATGGCGCTATTACTATCGAAATGGCAATAGGCGCCTCCTGAGAGTTCAGCCATCTTTTTAAAGGTACGTTTGGTGACCAGTTCATTCCCTTCCTGAAACAGAAATAGTGGCAGCCCCAGTAAACCTAATTGCCCCGCTAATTGACAGAGTTCACTGCTGTCTTCCTCCATCGCGTCACCAATAAATATCGCTGCCTGGATTCTATTGCGACCGTGCTCCAGTTGCAGGTGTTTAAGCAAGCGGGCGATCTGGGTCTTACCTCCGGCACAACAGACTGAATTCATTTGCTGCAGGAGTTCGGTGGTGTCGGTCATCCAGCGACTGACATGAAATTCTCCGAAACCACGGTAATAGCACAGCTGTATCTGTAGTTGACCGATGCTACCTGTCTGTAGAAACATTTCGCTTTGTAGCTGACAGGCTCTGTCCCAGGTGTATTGTCTGCTGGCGGTAGCATCAAGGGCAAACGCCAGCATACCATTGTGATCGACTTGTGCAGGGTATTGGTCAGCTTGCTTCAGAAACGCATCCAGTTCCTGCCGGTTTGATATCGGACGGGGGAATTGTTCGTCTGCCATAAACGACTCCGTTGTACCTTTAGGAGGTGCAGATAAGTCCGGCGGCTATTGCTGGGCGCACCGAGTCTATTCGTGCCTTACTTAGTATAGTAAGTGGAGCCTTACTTATGGTTTAGCGTAACCGTGAAGATTGATCTTCAGGCGGCAAAAGTTCTGATATTAATCAGGCATATAGCGTGCGCGTTTTTTCTCCTTCAGATAGTCCATATCCACTAACACCAAACCGTCAATGCAGTAGTTGAAATCTGGATCTACACCGAAGTCCAGAAAGCGCACGCCGTCCTCTTCACAGACATCGCTGTACTGTTTGTAAAGTGTGGGTACAGAGACACCGAGGTAGTCGAGCTGCTCTTTAAGGACCTTAAAGTCTGATTTCAGGTTATCGCCTGAAAACAGCACTGCTATAGACTGTTGTTCTGCTTGAGTGAGAATATGGCGGTTAAATGATTCCGCGAGATGATCGTTATCGCCAAAGTAGTGACGGTAGAACCAGACAATCAGGTTTTGAGCATGTTGAGGATAACTCTGACTTAAGCTTACCGGGCCAAACATATAGCGTACTTGCGGATTGTTCTTGAGATATGCGCCTATGCCGTACCAAAGGTAGTCAAGACTTCGCTTACCCCAGTATTTAGGTTGAACGAAGCTGCGGCCCAACTCTATGCCCCGGCTGAAATAAGGTTCCATGCTCGCTTGATAGTTAAAAAGCGAGGCGCTGTACAGAGGTGTATCTTCTTGCTGGTGCAACTTCCAGGCTTCAGCCAGCCGATAGGCGCCTGCAATCTCCAGCTCCTCCTCATCCCAGAGAATCAGGTGACGGTAGTAGCGGTCATAACGGTCGAGATCTTTCTTCCGTCCAGAACCTTCACCGACACATCTGAAAGCGATCTCCCGCAAACGCCCCACTTCCTGAATAACGGCCGAGTTTGTTTGGTAGTCGAACAGGTATATCTTTTTTCCATCCGTCGTTTCGCCCAGCAGTTCACTCTCTTTAAGTTCTTTCTTCAGCGCCTGCCGGCTTTGTGGGTGAGCTATGGCGCGCTCTGTCTGAAATATTGGTTTTCGGTTACGGGCGATACGGTAGAGATGTTTCTTCAGAAGTTTAGTTTTTTCACGGTCTGGCAGTGGTACTGCATCTATCTGGCTGAACGGAATTTTCTCACCTATACGTACAGGTAAGCTATAACGCTGTTTGTTAAACATTTCCCGGGCCAGCAGCAGTGCAGAGATCGACCGATTCAGCCAGGATACGCCGTAAAACAGAGAGGAGTTCTTGCCACCGATATATACCGGCAGTATCGGAGTATTGGTCTTCCGGGCGAAACGCATGAATCCACTGTTCCAGTGGCCGTCTTTGATACCAGTTACGCCCGCGCGTGATACTTCACCGGCCGGAAAAACTATTACCGCCTGCTCATCGCGCAATGCCTGGGTGATTCGTGCGATATCCCGTTTTCGCGTTGACTTGCCAAGGTTGTCGACCGGCAGGAATAGTGACTGCAATGGGCTGAAGTGATTTAGAACATCATTGGCGATGATTTTGACGTCGCGACGGACTTCACTGATCAGTTTCAACAATGCAAGACCATCCAGGGCGCCGAGTGGGTGGTTTGCAATAATAAGAACCCGGCCACTGGCAGGGATATTCATCCGGTCCTGATCACTTAAGGTGTAGCTGAAATCAAAGTAATCCAGCACCCGTTCAACAAATTCAAAGCCTGATGCATCACTGTTCGCCGTCAAGAAAGAGTTGATCTCACTTTCTCTGAGCAGGCTTCGCAGCAGGCTGATGGTGGAATTCCGAACAGGGGCTGGCTGTTTTGAAAAAGCCGGGTACTTGTCGCTTATGACGTTTTCAACACTGATCAGCATATGAGTCATTCCCGTGAAATGGAGCTGACAATTTAGAGGGCTCTGATTTCTTTCCGGTGACGCATCGGTGACAAGTTGGTGACAGCTAGAGCGATATGGCACTATTGGGTGATTAACCTTGCGGAGTGTCGATTTCATGTTTGTGGTATCAAACCGGGTGTACGTAGCTGAGGGCTGGACCGATACGTTTGAGGAGCGGTTTCGCCGTAGGGCTGGAGAGATAGATAAACAGCCCGGTTTTGTGCGCATGATGGTGCTGCAACCCGCGAAAGAGGGTGCTCCTTATGTCGTACATACCGAATGGCAGGATAAAGCCGCTTTTGATCAATGGGTGGGCAGTGAAGACTTTAAGCGGTCTCACGCTAATCCTATGCCGAAGGAAGCATTTAGCCAGTCAGGTGGTCTGGAAATGCATGAAGTTATCGTCAGTGCCGAATCTTAATATCGGCTGTTAGTTGGGTATCAGGTAGTTTTGAGGCATCAGGAATATGTCCGCAGATCAGATTAGTCCGGAACGCACTGCGGTGCAGACCGCACCTGCAACCTGGGTATTGCTTCCGGATCGACGGATCCTTGCGGGCAGTGCGGTCAGTTCGACGCTGGGTGTGTCGGAGCACTCGGTGCTGGATGTCGATGCTCTGATTGCTTGTTTCAGTAGCCAATATCAACCCGCGCTGGAGCGAGGTTTCAGGCAGTTGCTGGAGGAGCAGTGTTCATTTTCACTACTGGCCCAAACAGTCAGTTCAACATCTCGGCTGTTCCTGTTATCTGCTGAAGCTCAGTTTGATCAACAGACACAGCAGCATCACTACATAGGTACCTTGACTGAGTTGAGCGCGTCAGGTGCTGATATTTCAGCAGAGAAGTACCTGACCGACCGGCTAAGAGCTGCAATTGGACGTTCACCGATACCTATGCTGTTGGCCTTTGGCGATCAAATTTTGGGTATTAGCGACAGTTGGTATCGATTGTCCGGACGCAAGAGGACAGATTTCCGCACTCTCTCTGATTGGTTTCGGTTAGCGCACGGTCAGACCGAGTCTGAGGTTGAACAATTGCTGCGATCGGTCGCAGCTGAATCAGATAATGAGTACAGCTGGAGCAGTGAGCTTGTAACTGACGGCGGTGCGATGAAAGTCTGGGAGTATCATGGCTCAAGAATAAATCGCACTGAAAGTCAGCATTCTCTGTTGATCATTATTGCCACCGATATCTCAGAGAAAGCTCAGGCCGAGCGACAGTTTAGTCGCCTGTTGGCAGGCATATCCCATTCATTTGGTGAGCAACTGTATCAGAAGCTGGTGTCGTCATTGGCCGAGGTGTTATCTGTTGATGCGGCGCTGGTTGGGGTGCGTGATCCGGAGAATCCGAGGCAGATCAATTCGTTAGCCTTTTGGTTAGACGGCGAATTGGTAGAACCTGTGAGTTACAGCCTTGACGGTACTCCCTGCGATAAGGTCAGTGGTAGTGAGGCTTGTCTTTTCTCTTCCGGTGTCGCGGAGATGTTCCCAGAGGATAAAGAGCTGGCCGAGCTTGAGATAGAGGGCTATCTCGGTATCCCTCTGCTCGACTCGGCTGGGAATGTCACTGGGCTTATTGTGCTGCTGTCCCGACAACCGTTGGATATCAGTCCGGCATTAGCATCTTTTCTGCGCATTTTAGCCAGCCGGGTTGAGGTGGAGGTGCAACGCAGCCTGACAGTGGATAGGCTTTCACACACGGAGTTTAACCTGCGCAAGGCGCATCAGATAGCCAGTTTGGGGAGCTGGACGGTTGAGATTGATGCTCAGCGGATGTATGGCTCACCCGAGATGAAAGCTATCTTTGGTGAACCGACAAAGGAAGGGTACTGGACTCCAGAGCAACTGCATCAAGTGCTTTATCCTGAGGACCTGAAACTTGTTGAGCGGTTAATCTGGCAGGGCAATGATTCGGACCGACAATATAGATTCAGTTTTCGGGCCGTGATGGCGAATCAACGGGTTTGTTCTATCCGTGCGATCGTCGAGCCGGTGATCGATGAGTATGGCCGACTTACTCGCCTAATGGCGGTTTTTCAGGATGTATCTGAGGAAGTTGAATCACAGCGGAAGATTGATGAATCTGAGCAGCGTTACCGGAATCTGATTGACATCTCGCCTTACGGCATTACAGAGGTCGATACCGAGCTTAGATTTACCTTTGCTAATGATGTGACTCATCAGGTATTGGGTTATTCCCCGGGTTCTCTGATCGGGATGAAACTCATCGATACTGTTCCGGAGGAAGATCGTGCCCGCTTTGGTGAAAAATTCAGGCGGTTGATGCGACGTCCGGCCGCGCCTAAACGTTATCAGCGTCGAGCGTTAAGAAAAGACGGATCAATCCGGATTCTGGAGGTCGCTATAAATCCTCAGGTTGGGATTGATGGCAAGCTAACAGGCTTTATCGGCTTTATTGATGATATTACTGATAAGGTTCAGCAAGAGCAGCGCTTACGTCAACTATCAACAGCTGTAGAGCAAAGCCCTTCTGCTATCACTATCACCTCACAAAGTGGCGAGCTTGAATATGTAAACCCTGCCTATCAGCTCAGCTCCGGTCTTTCCCTCGATCAGGCAAAACGGCTCAACCAGCAGCATCTGGTTGAACATGGGATTCCGCTCGGACTCAGCGAGGACGCCTGGCGAGCCGCGCAAACTGGCTGTTCATGGCAGGGGGAAATCGAAAGTGATAAAGCTGGGCAGGCCTGCTGGGAGTGGGTGAATGTCGCACCTATCCTGCAGGAGCAGGAACTGACCCATATTGTAACCACCAGAGAAGATATCTCACTCCGGAAAGAGCAGGAACAACTGTTAGCTTATCAGGCGAACTATGATTCGGTCACTGGATTGCCAAACCGGGCGTTGGCAATGGACCGATTGAACCATGCGATCGCTACTTCACACCGGAATAAGAAACACACGGTGGTGATGTTTGTCGATCTGGACCATTTCAAACGGGTGAACGATACCTTCGGTCATAGTGTCGGGGATCAATTACTGAAAACAGCTTCACGTCTGTTGCAGCAATCGTTGCGTGAGCACGATACCATCGCTCGCTTTGGTGGCGATGAGTTTTTGGTAATCATGGATGATATTCCAAATGCTTATGCGATGGAGCGAGTGGCGGAAAAAGTTCTCTGGGCGTTTAACGAGCCACTCTTTATTGAAGATCACGAGCTGTTGCTGACGTCCTCGATAGGGGTCGCAGTTTATCCACAGGATGGAGAAGACAGCGAAACATTGCTGCGAAACGCTGATGCGGCAATGTATATCGCTAAACAGAGGGGACGTAACAGCTACCACTTCTTCTCGCCGGAGATGAATGATCATGCTAAACGGCGATTACTGCTGGAAAGTCACCTGCGTCGGGCGCGTGAATTTGATGAGCTGACGTTGGTCTATCAGCCTGTTATGGAAGTTGCGACAGGCAATCTGGTGGCGGCAGAAGCCTTATTGCGTTGGCAGAATCAAAAGCTCGGGAATGTCACGCCAGATCAGTTTATCCCGCTGGCCGAGGATCTGGGCCTGATTGACCAGTTGGGAACTTGGGTGATCGAGCAGGTATTGAAACAGTATCAAAGCTGGCAACCAGCACTTCCTAAAGGTTTTAAAATGGCGATCAATGTGTCGCCTAAACAGTTCCAGCGTGGTTCCTTTAGTGATGAACTATTGCGAATGATGGCTGAGTACGAAGTGCCGCCAGCGGCTGTTGAGCTGGAGGTTACCGAAGGTTTGTTGATGAATGACTGGCCGGAGGTTGCTGATCAGATTATTCGTCTGCGCCAGGCGGGTATCTCTTTCTCAATCGATGATTTTGGTACCGGGTATGCGTCAATCAGCTATTTACGCCGTTATCCGTTTAGCACGTTGAAGATAGATCGCTCATTTGTGCAGGATATCCATGAGGATGAAGCTGATACAGCAATGGTTCAGTCGATACTGATGCTGGCCAGGGGCATGGGGCTGCGTACTATCGCTGAAGGGGTGGAAACCGCTGAGCAGCTGCGGTTCCTGCAGGATCGGGGCTGCGAGATGATACAAGGGTATCTGCTCAGCAAGCCAGTATCACCGCAGGAATTTACCCGTTTAATGAATATTCCTGAGACAGTTTAGGGGAGATTTGATTCAGTCCGCCAGGCCCTCTGGGTTAGAAGGTGATGCGTAATCGCGGCGGTACTCTGCAGGTATCTCCTGATGAACAGTAAAAGGGTTCATTAGCACTCGGTATAGTTGACCGCGAGTCCTCCTTTAGAGGTCTCTTTGTACTTATCTTTCATATCCGCACCTGTATCCCTCATGGTGCGGATCACCTTGTCCAGTGATACCAGATGGTGACCATCGCCGCGAAGTGCTAACTGGGCTGCATTGATCGCTTTAACTGCTGCCATCGCATTGCGCTCAATACAGGGTACCTGTACCAACCCGGCGATCGGATCGCAGGTCAGCCCCAGATTATGCTCCATGCCAATCTCAGCTGCGTTCTCTACTTGCTCAGGTGTGCCGCCGCCTACCTCTGCCAGGCCAGCAGCAGCCATAGCGCAGGCTGAGCCTACTTCGCCCTGACAACCAACTTCAGCTCCCGAGATCGAGGCGTTTAGTTTGCAGAGGATACCGACAGCTGCAGCAGTAAGCAGGAAGCTTACGACACCGTCATCATCGGCATCAGGATAGAAGTTGTGATAGTAATGTAAAACGGCCGGCACTACGCCAGCAGCTCCATTGGTTGGCGCTGTCACCACTCGGCCGCCTGCGGCGTTTTCTTCGTTCACCGCCATGGCATAGAGATTGACCCAGTCCATCGCGCCCAGTTGCGGCAGTATCATCTTATCACTGTCCAGTTCGCACAGCCGTTGATAGAGGTCTGGTGCCCTGCGTCTTACGTTCAGGCCACCGGGGAGTGTTCCGATGTGAGCGCAACCGTTATTCACACATTGCTGCATAATATGCCAGATCTCCAGCAGCTTATGCCTGACCTCGGTCTCCGATCGGATAGCGCATTCATTCGCCAGCATTAGCTCACTGACCGAAATATTATATTCCCGGCATTGTGCCAGTAGCTCCGCACCGCTGTTGAATGGATAGGGCAGGGGAATCTCTTCGGCGGAGCCCTGAAAACGATCCATGTCTGCTTGTTCCTCAGTCACAATAAAGCCTCCGCCGACCGAGTAGTAACTCTGCTCCGCAATCTGGCCTGTGGCGCTGAAGGCCTGACAGGTCATTCCGTTGGGATGAAAAGGTAAGCAGTGATCTCCGTTCAGGATCAGGTCGTCCTCTCGGCTAAAGCGAATGCGATGGTGTCGGGCTAACGGCAACACATGGTCTTGCTCAATAGCAGCAAGCATCGGTTTAACCGATTCAGGATCAGTGGTTTCCGGTTGTTCTCCCAGCAGGCCCATGATAACAGCCAGATCACTGGCATGACCGATGCCGGTCGCGCCCAGTGAGCCATATAAGGTGATAACCACACGCTCTACAGATGACAGCAGCTTGCTGTGTTCAAGCATAGTGACAAAGTTATGAGTGGCGCGCATTGGACCGACGGTATGAGAGCTGGACGGACCTATACCGACTTTAAACAGATCGAAAACACTGAGTGAGTGCTGGGCCATAGCGGATACCCCCCTATGGGCTGACAGTCAATGGAAGGCGTTTGCATCCATCAGTATAGCCAGTGTTATCGGCATTGGTATTTGGGAAGGAGGAGGCGCCCGCGCGAGAATGCGTGGCGCCAGAATAGTCACATCTGAGACTGCTGGTAATTTTGCAGGCCGATCCGTTTGATCAGGCCCAACTGCTGCTCCAGCCAGTAAGCGTGGTCTTCTTCGGTATCAGCCAGCAGTTTTTCGAGAATTTCGCGGCTTTGGTAGTCACGCTCTTTCTCGCAAAGCTCGATGACATCTTTCAGTGCAGCGTCGACGTAATATTCGAGGTCCAGATCACATTGCAGCATCTCCGGTACATCCTTGCCGATCTTAAGGCCGGTTCTGGTAGACATATCCGGAATGCCTTCGAGGAACAGGATACGTTCGATCAGTAGGGATGCGTGCCCCTTCTCATCTTCAAATTCATGGTCAATGCGTTCATAGAGCTTTTCCAGCCCCCAGTCCTGATACATGCGGGAGTGGATAAAGTACTGATCCATTGCGGCCAGTTCACAAGCCAGCAGCTTGTTCAGTCCTTCGATTACCTTTGCATTGCCTTTCATGATTCAGCTCCTGTCCTGGTGTTACAGCATAGATTGTTGATAGTTTGCGATGCCGATCTCGGAGATCAGATGCTGCTGGGTCTCGATCCAGTCGAGGTGTTCTTCTTCGTCTTCCAGCAAGTCTTCCAACAGGTCACGGGATACGTAGTCGCGCTGTGTTTCACAAAACGCGATCGCTTCACGGAGTAGTTCCAGCTGTTCAAGCTGCAGATCCATATCACATTGCAGCATCTCCGCAGTATCCTCACCGATACGTAGTCTTTCTAGGTGCTGCAGGTTTGGCAGGCCTTCAAGGAAGAGTACACGCTCGATTAGTTTATCGGCCTGCTTCATGTCCAGAATCGACTTTTTGTATTCCTTGTCGTTGAGGTCGCCCAGCCCCCAGTTCTTAAACATCCGCGCGTGAAGAAAGTACTGGTTAATCGAAGTCAGCTCGACAGTGAGTACTTTATTCAGGTAGCCGATTACTTGTTTATCACCCTTCATCGTTACTCGCTCCTGTTATATATCGGCCCTGTCTGGCCAGTATGTCCGCGCTAAAGAATAGAGTTCTAGTCCCATCATTGCAATAAAAAATCCTTACAAAACAATAGGTTGCAAATGTTAATCTTTCTCGTTTTCAGTTCGTTTTGTAACTGGCGATGGGATTCGGTGTATCCGTTTACAGACTTATGAAGGTAACTTTTTGATATATAAGAATATATTTTCGTAATGGGTTTATGTTTTGGTATTGATAATTGAAATGATATGCAGTGTCAGTTCCTTTTATTCTTTCTGGCTATTTATAAATACCAAAAAGTTCAGGGTGCTATACTGCTGCTTAAATCCTATAACGTTTCTCCGAGTCTTTTTCGAGTGGGGGGCGGTATGCCCAGGGAAACAGAACTACCTGATATTAAAGCGTTCTTCGATGAATCGACCTTTTCGGTCTGTTATGTCGTCAGTGATCCTCAGTCAGCAAAATGTGCGGTGATCGATCCTGTGTTGGGGTTTGATCCTATTAGCGGACGTACCAGTGATCATCAGCTGAGATTGATAGAGGAATACATCAGATCCTGCGGCTTTTCGTTGCAATGGTTACTGGAAACCCATGTTCATGCCGATCATCTGTCCGGTGCTGCAGTGCTGAAGCAGCGGCTGGGTGGCGCCGCGGCTATTGGCGATCAGGTATGTGTTGTTCAGCAGGCCTTTGCCGCACTGTTCGATTGTGAAGCCTCCTTTAGTTGTGATGGGGGGCAGTTTGATCTGTTACTGACAGGTGGTCAGGTTCTTGAGCTTGGCAACCTATCGATTGAAGTGCTCCATACGCCAGGTCATACGCCAGCCTGTGTTAGTTATCGGATAGCTGACAGTGTTTTTGTTGGCGACACGCTTTTTATGCCTGACTACGGAACGGCGCGATGTGATTTTCCCGGCGGAGATGCCGAGCAGCTCTACCATTCAATTACAAAACTGTTATCGCTGCCTGAGCAAACGAAAATGTTCTGCTGCCACGATTATAAAGCTCCTGGGCGAGATCGTTTTGCTTGGGAAACGACAGTACAGGCCCAGAGAGAAAACGTGCATCTTAAACATTGCGATAACGCTGCAAAATTTAGTGAATGGCGACAGAAAAGGGACAAGCAGTTATCACTGCCTAAGTTAATGATACCGGCTGTTCAGGTGAATATCCGGGCCGGACAGTTTCCTCCGTCTGCCGATAACGGGCGTCATTATCTTAAGCTCCCAATCGACAGTCTGTAGTCGGAGGTATTGATGCAGCCTGAAGGTAATTGGAAAGTCCTGCCTGCGATATCATGGATGAGTCGCTATAACCGCAAAACCTTTTCGGCAGATCTGAGTGCAGGTTTTGTCGTGATGTTGCTGCTGGTACCGCAATCATTGGCGTATGCCATGTTGGCTGGATTGCCGCCCCAGATGGGACTTTATGCGGCGATGTTCCCGCTGTTGCTTTACGCTTTGTTCGGTACAAGTAGCGCGCTGGCTGTTGGTCCGGTGGCGGTGGTGTCTCTGATGCTGGCGTCAGCCGTAGGACGAGTCGCTGAAGCGGGCAGTTCCGACTACATAACCGCGACTCTGACGTTGGCGTTTATATCTGGCCTGTTTCTGCTAGCGATGGGGTTCTTAAGGCTTGGTTTCCTGGCTAACTTTCTCAGTCATCCTGTTATCTCTGGTTTTATCAGTGCCGCTGGGGTTTTAATTGCCGCCAGTCAGTTGGGTTATCTGGTTGGTGTGGAAACCAATGGCTCAGAGCTGATGGAACTGTTGACCGGGCTATTCACTGCATCTGGAATTGATCCGCTGTCCGCAGGCTTCGGTCTGGGGTCTTTGCTGGCCTTATGGTGGTGCAGGACTGCTCTTGTCCGCCTGCTATTGCGCATTGGATTACCTGATTCGATGGCGTTAATGCTGGTCAGGACCAGCACTGTATGGGTTGTGGTACTTGCGACCGCTATTTGCTGGTGGTTTGGTTTAGATCATGAGGGTTTAGCTGTTGTTGGGGCTATACCTTCAGGTTTACCTGTATTAACGCTGCCTTCACTATCTTTGGATTATTGGCAGGTACTGATTGGTTCCGCACTGCTGATCAGTGCTGTTGGTTTTGTTGAGTCGGTCTCTTTGGCACAGGCTTTTGCCGCCCGGCGACGACAGCGTATTGATCCCGATCAGGAGTTGATCGCTTTGGGTATGGCGAACTTGTCCGCCAGTGTCAGCGGTGGTTATCCGGTCGCCGGAAGCTTGTCTCGGACCGGTGTAAATGTTGACGCGGGTGCCGTGACCCCCGCCGCCGGTATTATTACTGCCGGATTCCTCTTTCTGCTATTGCCCTGGGCCGGCCCGATTTTGTACTTCCTGCCGGTACCTACTTTGGCTGCCACTATTGTTATTGCGGTGATCGGCCTGATCGATCTGGAGATGATCCAACGGACATGGCGCTATTCTAAGAGCGATTTTACCGCGATGGCGACTACTGTGGTGGTCACACTTGTTGCGGGCGTTGAACTAGGGATACTCAGTGGAGTGGTGATTTCTGTACTGCTTTATCTATTCCGAACCAGCCGCCCGCATATGGCTGTTGTTGGCCAGATTCAGGGAACTGAACATTTCCGTAACGTTGATCGTTTTGATGTGGTATTGAGTCCGCGTGTTGTGACCATCCGGGTTGATGGTAGCCTCTATTTCGCCAACGCCCGTTACCTAGAAGATCAGATCTATAAACGAGTTGCGGGTGATTGCGAATTGCGTCACCTGATTTTGATGTGTCCGGGGATCAATGATATCGACGCCAGTGCTCTGGAAAGTCTTGAAGCTATAAATGAAAGGCTTGGGTCAGCGGGTATCAGTCTGCATTTGTCTGAGGTAAAGGGGCCGGTAATGGATAAATTAAAGCGGACCGGTTTCCAACAAGAGTTAACCGGAAATATCTATTTGAGTCAGTATCAGGCGATGCTCCAGCTGGAGCCGGAGCTAACGGAGAAAACGGTCGTTAGCTGACAGCATCTATCAGCCAGGTCTTGCCATCGGGAAGGTCTACCTCATCACCGCTAAAACGGCCGATTAACGCCTGTGCTAACGGAGCTTCGGGGGATACGATGGTGATATCTTGTCGCTGAAATTGCAGCTTAGTCCCTCCTGCGACAGGCAGCAGGTAATAGCAACGAGTCTGTTTCAGCTGAGTCAGAGAGACAACAGCATCAATACTTATTGCTGTGTCCTCATCGAACTCTTTCAATGGCAGCTGGCGCAATAGGATTAACTCCTCTTCCAGCTGCGCGACACGCTCAGACTGGCCGTGAGCCAGGTAGGATGCTTCGAGGCCCAGTGTGTCATATTGCGTTTCTGCGACGCTCTCCTCATGCGTTGCCGCGTGATGAGCCTGATCTGCTGCTTCACGGGCATTGTTAAGCATCTCTTCAAGCTGAGCCTGTATTTGGGCTCTTAGAGCTGTTTTCATTCTGGTTTTGTCTGTCGCTGTTTGATCTGTTGCTGGCGCATTGCTTTTGCCAGTGTTTTATCTAACAGGTTGGCGAAGCTCTGGCGATCAGCCTGGCTGAGTGCCGGTGGGCCACCGGTGTTGATGCCGCTGCTTCTCAAAGTATCCATGAAATCTCGCACATTCAGCCTGCCGCGAATGTTTTCTTTGGTAAAGGCTTCACCTCTGGGGCTAATGACCAGCGCACCTTTCTCAATTACTTCAGCGGCTAAAGGGATATCTGCGGTAATGACAATATCACCGTCGTGACAACGCCTAACAATTTCATCATCAGCAACATCGAAGCCAGATGCCACTTGTAAGCTGTTGATATTGGGATTTGGCGGCGTCGCCAGAAACTGATTTGCGACCAGCGTCAGCGGTGTTTCCGTACGTTCGGCTGCACGGAAAAGAATGTCGCGAATGACTTTGGGGCAGGCGTCGGCATCGACCCAGATATGCATGGAGTGTCCTCTAATACTGCTTGCGGTATGGTAGTCATGATACCGCTTAGACATTAAAGCTAATAGTAGAGGCGACTGATGATGGAGCTAAAAGCCGTTCTATTTGATCATGATGGTACCTTGGTGGACTCCGAGCCCCTGCATCTGGCCATCTGGCGTGAAGTAGCCAAAGAGTTTGGTGCTGAGGTGAGTGACCAGCAGTATGCTGAACTTATGCTGGGTGCATCTTCCAGTCAAAATGCGATTGATATCGTTCGGCTGAACCAGCTGCAAGTTGAGCCTGATGTCCTGCGTCAGGCAAAGGTCGATAAGACCAAATCCTTTATGACGCGGAACTGCTTTCCCGCGATAGAAGGCGCTTCAGATGTTCTGACTCGTTGTGCCGAGAGCTTTTCGTTAGCTTTAGTGAGTGGGTCACAGCGTTTTTGTGTCGAAGCTTCGTTGCGCGGACATGATTGGAGTGACTTATTCTCTAGTGTGGTAGCAGGGACCGATGTTGAAAACAATAAACCTGCGCCTGATAGCTATTTGAAGGCACTAGCTGAACTCAATGTGCAGGCAGACGAAGCGATTGCAGTAGAGGATACTGAAACGGGGGTAACCGCTGCTGTCGCGGCGGGGTTAAGGGTGATTGCAATTAGTAATGACAGTAACGAGAACCATGATTTCAGTGCAGCGGAAGCTATAGTGGAAAACCTCGCCCAGGCTGGTGACTGGATTCAATCTCGTTCCGGCCGCTAGGCGAGGCGCGATACTGACAGGTATTGTCAGGAGTAATCAGCAAAGAGGTTTGTTTTTTGACTGTTTTTTTATACAGTATGCTGGTTGTTTAATAGTGCTGCTTGGTCACATATGCGCAAAATCATCCACCTGGATTGCGACTGCTTCTACGCCGCTGTTGAAATGCGGGACAACCCCGAATACAGAGAGGTTCCGTTAGCCATAGGCGGCAGCAGTGACCGGCGTGGAGTCATCTCTACCTGTAATTATCAGGCGCGTGAGTTTGGTGTCCATTCAGCAATGGCGACTGCTCGTGCTATAAAATTGTGCCCTGACCTGAAGGTGATCCCCGGCAATATGTATAAGTACCGGGAGGTCTCGGCGCAGATTATGGCTATCTATCGTGATTATGCATCGCTTATTGAGCCGTTATCGCTTGATGAGGCTTTTCTGGACGTGACGGACAGTGATTTGTGCCACGGCAGTGCAACCCTGATAGCTGAAGAGATTCGAAATCGGGTAAGAGCTGAAACCGGCATAGTTGTTTCAGCAGGCGTTGCCCCGAATAAATTCCTGGCGAAGATCGCAAGTGACTGGAATAAACCAGATGGTTTATGTGTTGTATCGCCGGAGCGGGTTGCTGATTTTGTGCGCGAACTGCCAGTGAAGAAAATATTCGGTGTTGGTAAGAAAACAGCTGAGCGGATGCATCGCTTGGGTATTCATACTTGTGCAGATCTTCGCGCCATGACAATGGCTCAGTTAGTTGACCACTTTGGACGTTTTGGGCGTCAGTTACATGATCTCTCCAGGGGAGTAGATGACCGCCCGGTCAGGGTATCTCGAGAGCGTAAGTCGATCAGTGTGGAACATACTTATCCCAAGGATATTGCTACGCCTGAGTTGTGTTTAGAGCAGATTCCCCGGCTGATGGATGATCTGAACCGACGCTTTGAAAGGATTAGCCGGCGTCAGCAGATCAAAGGTGCAGTCGTGAAGGTGAAGTTCTGCGATTTTACTCAGATGACGGCTGAACGAGCAACAGACGAAGTTTCTCCGGAACATTTTCGGCAACTGATGCAATCAACCTGCGAACGGGGTAACAAACCGGTTCGGTTGCTTGGTCTTGGCTATCGCTTAGAACCGAGAGAAGAAGGGCAGGGCACCCAACTGGCGCTGCTGTAACAGATCCCAAGTATATTTACGCAGCTTACTTTAATTGCGTGAAATATGTACTAATTTCATATATAATTCGCACCCCATTTCCCTGACTGTATACAAAATCGGACGATGGCATCGTGAATTGCCGTTGTCGTGCAGTTTTTTGCCAATTTTTCATCATCGGGCAATAGTTCGCTGATACAACGATTCGCAAATCCGATTTTAGATTAACCCTGATTCCCTGCGAGGAGTTCGATGTTTCAACTAATCGTAAACCGGGCACAGAGCGCTAAGGCCGATCTGTTGTCAGGTTTGACCGTTGCGCTGGCACTGGTGCCTGAAGCAGTTGCTTTTGCTTTCGTGGCAGGTGTCGAGCCGCTGGTTGGCCTATATGCCGCCTTTATGGTCGGTTTGATTACCGCCGCTATCGGTGGTCGTCCCGGCATGATTTCCGGTGCAACCGGGGCTCTGGCCGTTGTGATGGTAAGCCTGGTAGCCCAGCACGGTGTTGAGTATCTCTTCGCTACAGTAGTGCTGATGGGGATATTCCAGGTTCTGGCAGGGGCGTTCAGACTCGGTAAATTTATCCGTATGGTGCCTCATCCGGTAATGCTTGGTTTTGTTAATGGCCTGGCGATCGTTATCTTCCTGGCGCAGATGAAGCAGTTCCAGTTTACTGATGATGCTGGCAACTTACAGTGGTTGCAGGGCGGTCAGATGGCGATGATGCTCGGTCTCGTGGCCTTGACGATGGCTATTATCCACTTCCTGCCAAAGCTGACCAAGGCGGTACCGTCCTCTCTGGTTGCGATCGTAACCGTTAGTTTTCTGGTGATTGGTCTGGATCTGGATGCCCGTACTGTACAAGACGTGCTGCGCGATATGACGGGTGATCCGATGGCGACTATTGCCGGTGGTCTGCCACAGTTCCATATCCCTACTGTTCCGTTGAATCTGGAAACTCTCTACATCATTGCTCCGTATGCGTTGATTTTGGCAGCGATCGGTTTGATTGAGTCTCTGCTGACACTGTCTCTGATAGACGAAGTGACTGAGACCCGTGGTCGCGGCAACAAAGAATGTATCGGTCAGGGTGTTGCTAACGTTGCGACCGGCTTCTTTGGTGGTATGGGTGGCTGTGCAATGATTGGCCAGAGCATGATTAACATTAACTCTGGTGGACGCGGGCGACTATCAGGTATTTCCGCGGCGCTCTTCCTACTGGTGTTTATTCTGGTTGGCTCAAGTCTGATTGAGCAGATCCCGGTAGCGGCGCTGGTTGGGGTTATGTTTATTGTCGTCATGGCAACTTTCGAATGGGCTAGCTTCCGTCTTTGGGGCAAGATTCCGAAATCTGACCTTTTGGTTGTAGCGACTGTAACCATAGTGACAGTGTTAACCGATCTGGCAATAGCCGTGATTGTCGGTGTTATTATGTCGGCGCTGGTGTTTGCGTGGAAACATGCAAAGCATATGACGTTCGAAATTCAGGAAGATAACGGTGTGAAAGTATACAAACCGCAGGGGCCTCTGTTCTTCGGTGCTGTTCAGGCTTTCCGCGATGGTTTTGATCCACGTAATGACCCTGATGTCGTTATTGTTGATTTTGCTAACTCACGTGTTGCCGATCATTCAGGTATTGAGGCGATTGATGCCCTTGCTGTTCGTTATCAGAAAGCTGGTAAGGAGTTGCACCTGCGCCATCTGAACCAGGAGTGTAAAGATCTGCTCGCAAATGCTGGTGATCTGGTTGAAGTGAATATTATGGAAGACCCGAATTACAAAGTGGCAGACGATCGTCTGGCATAAGGTTTTTACTGAAAATCCCTATCCCCTTCGGGATGCCCCGCCTGGCGTTGTCAGGCGGGGTTTTTTTATGCCTGAAAGTCGGGGCTGCGTGTTGCTCAATCGCTGTTGTAGCGGTTCCGTGGCTGCTCTGATGAGGGGGGGGAGAGCTGGTGTCTAATGTTGGGTTATTCGGTTTTAAGCTAAATAACTGAATGAGTTATTAGGGTGGTTTGTTACAGGTCATAAAAAACCCGGCCTGGGCCGGGTTTTTTGAAATGACAGAAACTGTAGCTTAGTGCTGCAGGATCTGGCTCAGGAACAGCTGAGTACGCTCGTGTTCCGGATTCTCGAAGAAGTCATGAGGATTGTTTTCTTCGATAATCTGGCCGCCATCCATAAAGATAACGCGGTCGGCAACTGTTTTTGCAAAACCCATCTCGTGAGTTACGCAAAGCATGGTCATGCCTTCCTGTGCCAGTTCTACCATTACATCCAGTACTTCCTTGATCATCTCCGGGTCAAGCGCTGATGTTGGTTCATCAAACAGCATTACATCCGGGTTCATGCATAGTGAGCGAGCAATCGCTACACGCTGTTGCTGACCACCGGATAGCTGTCCAGGGTACTTCAGTGCCTGATCCGGAATCTTAACGCGCTCTAAGTACTTCATGGCTTGCGCTTCAGCTTCCTTACGAGGGACTTTTTTCACCCAAATAGGAGCAAGTGCACAGTTTTCCAACACTGTCAGGTGAGGGAAAAGGTTGAAGTGCTGGAACACCATGCCAACATCGCGGCGCACAAGTTCAATGTTTTTCAGGTCTTCTGTCAGCGGAATACCGTTGACGATCAGATCACCCTTCTGGTGTTCTTCCAGACGGTTAATGCAGCGGATCATAGTCGACTTACCTGAGCCGGAAGGGCCGCAGATTACGATACGCTCGCCACGTTTTACCTGAAGATTAATGTTTTTCAGTACATGAAACTCGCCGTACCATTTGTTCAGGTCGCGCAGTTCCACCATCAGTTGTTGTTCAGACATTGTAATTCGGTCTCCACACGCTATCAGGCACGGTTGCCATGGCCGGTTTGCAGTTTCTTCTCAAGGTGCATGCTGTAACGTGACATGCCAAAGCAGAAGATAAAGAACATAAAGGCAACGAAGATATAGCCTTCAGTTGCATAACCGATCCACTCCGGATCGTTGGTTGCTGCCTGGACAATCGACAGCAGGTCAAACAGACCGATAATCAGTACCAGACTGGTATCTTTGAACAGCGCAATGAAGGTGTTCACGATACCTGGGATCATCAGTTTCAGTGCCTGTGGCAGAATGATCAGAATCATCTTCTTCCAGTAGCTCAGACCCAAAGCGTCAGCCGCTTCATACTGCCCTTTACTGATCGCCTGCAAGCCGCCTCGGATAACCTCGGCCATGTAAGCAGACTGGAACAGGGTGATACCGATCAGTGCGCGCAGCAGCTTATCGAAGCTGTACTCTTCAGGTATGAACAAAGGCAGCATTACTGATGCCATGAACAGTACAGTGATAAGCGGGATACCACGCCAGAACTCGATGTAGGTTACACAGAAGCTCTTAACGATAGGCATCTCGGAACGACGACCCAGGGCCAGCAGTACACCGAATGGAAGAGAGGCTACGATACCGACAACGGCCAGTACCAGTGTCAGGCTCATACCGCCCCATTTGTGGGTGTCTACTTCTTTCAGGCCAAATGCGCCACCGCTAAGCAGGAAGAACGCAATAACCGGATAGATCAGCAGTGTGAATGCTGCGACCCAGCCTTTCTTAGGCATTTTTGGCAGCACCATCCATAAAATGGCTGCAGCCAATAGCAGGAAGGCGGTGTTGACGCGCCAGTATTCAGCTTCCGGATAGAAACCGTACAGGAATTGATCCATACGGCTGCTGATAAATACCCAGCATGCACCGCCGCTGGTGCAGGCATCGCGATTATCTCCAAACCAGTCTGCTTCGATAAACATCCAGCTGATACTTGGCCAGCCCAGCGTGACGCAGACGTAGATCAGAAAGAGGGTGGCAATCGAGTTTACCGGGCCGTTGAACAGGTTTTTACGTAACCAGCCGACCAGGCCGACAGTGTTCGCCGGCGGTGGCAGTGTTGGTTGATTCTCATATTTCATCGTAATACCTCCGCCTATCGTTCAACCAGCGCTTTGCGCTTGTTGTACCAGTTCATGAAGATAGACGTCAGGATACTCAGGGTGAGATATACACCCATCGTCATGAAGATAACTTCCAGTGCCTGACCTGTCTGGTTCAGCGTGGTTCCGGCAAAGACGTTTACCAGATCCGGATAACCAATTGCCGTCGCCAGTGACGAGTTCTTCGTCAGGTTAAGGTATTGGCTGGTCATTGGCGGGATAATTACGCGCATTGACTGAGGGATAATAATCAGTCGTAGTGTGCGGCTCTTAGGCAATCCCAAAGCAGAGGCTGCTTCAATTTGGCCATGCGGTACAGCCAGAATACCTGCTCGAACTGTTTCGGCGATAAATGCGCCGGTATAGATCGTTAGTGCCAGCCACAGGGCTACCAGCTCAGGTATTACAACCATGCCGCCGCGGAAGTTAAAGCCTTTCAGCGCTGGGAGTTCCCAAGTGAGTGGTGCACCCATGATCAGGAATACCAGTAGCGGCAGACCTATGATCATGCCTACACTGGTCCAGAAAACAGGGAATGCTTCACCTGTATCGTCCTGACGTTTATGAGCCCACTTGTTCAGCACAAGGCTAGCTACAACCGCAATTGCGAGTGCTATCCAGACAACCCCAAAGCCGTCACCTGTGACCGGCTCTGGCATGTAGAAGCCACGGTTGTTGATAAAGAAAGCGCCGCCGAAATCGATACTGTTCCGGACGTTTGGCAGGCTACGTAGTACCGCGAAATACCAGAAGAAGATCTGCAGCAGCAGTGGAATGTTACGGAATACTTCGATGTAAACTTCAGATAGCTTGGAGATTAGCCAGTTATCTGAAAGTCGGGCGACCCCCATCAGGAAGCCGAGAATCGTTGCTGTAATAATACCCAGAACCGCAACCAGTACCGTATTCAACAGGCCAACGACAAAAGTTCTGCCGTAGCTGTCTGCCTCGGTATAGGAAACGAGCGTCTGGGGGATACCAAATCCGGCCTCTTCTGACAGGAAGCCAAAGCCGGTTGTTATGCCGCGTGTTTCTAAGTTATGAAGTGTGTTCGATGCGATGGCATACAGGAAAAGGCCCAGGCCACCAACCAGCAGGAGCTGGAAAATCAGTGCACGTTTACGGGGGTCGTTCCAGAACTTGGGTTTGGAATCGATCCCAGAGCGTGCTTTATCATTAGATGTGTCAACAGACATGGAATTCTCCACGGGACAATTCGATCACAGCTACCGAAAGGCAGCCATGTGACTGCGCGTCGCAGCAGGTCAGTAACAACAGGCGGCGCCTGAGCGCCGCCTGTTATCGGCTCCGGTTACGGAAACCTGCAGTTACGCAATGCGATTAACGCATTGGCATACCGTACATCAGACCACCCTGGGTCCACAGTGCGTTGATACCGCGGTCTACTTTCAGCGGGGAGCCCATACCTACGTTACGCTCGAAGCTTTCACCGTAGTTACCAACCTGTTTGATGATCTGGTAAGACCAGTCGTTAGGCAGGCCCATAGCTTCACCTTTAGGCCCTTCAACGCCCAGCAAGCGTTTTACAGATGGGTTACCTTCGTTTTTCATCTGATCAGCGTTAGCAGCTGTTACGCCCAGCTCTTCTGCGTTGATCATCGCGTACAGAGACCACTTAACGATAGAGAACCACTGGTCGTCGCCCTGACGAACAGATGGGCCCAGAGGCTCTTTAGAGATAACTTCTGGCAGAGCTACGACATCAGCTGGGACTGCCATACGAGTACGCAGGCCGTAAAGCTGGGAAAGGTCAGTAGTGAAGGAGTCACAACGACCGCTGTCGAACGCCTGAGCTGCCTGCTCATTGGTGTCGAATACTACCGGAGTGTAGCTCAGACCGTGAGTACGGAAGTAATCCGCCATGTTCAGCTCGGTAGTAGTACCGGACTGTACACAGATAGTCGCGCCATCCAGTTCTTTAACAGATTTCAGGCCCAGGTCTTTCTTAACCATGAAACCCTGACCGTCGTAGTAGTTAACGCCTGCGAAGTTGATACCCAGCTGAGTATCGCGCTTCAGGGTCCAGGTAGTTGTACGGGACAGTAGGTCGATCTCACCAGCAGCCAGAGCGGTGAAGCGTTCTTTAGCGTTCAGAGGGATGTATTTAACTTTGTTTGCGTCGCCCAGTGCTGCAGCTGCAACTGCACGGCAGAGGTCTACGTCCAGACCTTTCCAGTTACCCTTGTCGTCTGGGACAGAGTAGCCTGGTACGCCACTGGAAACACCACAGTTCAGCATTCCGCGTTCTTTAACCTGATCCAGAATACCTGCGTTAGCAACGCCGGAGACTGCTACAGACAGAGCGGCTGCAGTGAAAAGTGATTTTTTCATCATCGGGGTGATCCTCCTAAGATCGGGAGATATGTTTGTTATTGTTTCTTTCCTGATTGATTGTCTCTCGACAACCGTATGCCCAATAGATAGCAAGGAGTGTACCTGTTTTTATTTTTCTTTTCGGCAGTGATGCAGAACTCATACATTTCCAAAAATAATCGGACATTTCAATCTGGAAATTACGTTTATCACTTAAGTATTAATACGTATGTTTGAGTTTGGTGCCACTTTCCGGGTTTGTCGAGCCCTCTGTAAATGGCGTCAAAAGTAGTCTTAATGCAGTAAACATGCGACATATTGGTACATTCGTCGGTTAGGTGACTGAGAGTTTTGTATTAATTTAATTCATAGTTAATGGTTTGGTGTTAATTATTTCTCAAGTTTATTTATTAGACTATAGTCTAGATCTGGCAAAAGGCGACAGGATTGATCAAAAGTTGTACTAAAGAAGGAGGGGGAAAGGAATTGTTTTTTAACTCGGGCGTAGTGAAATTATTGTATTAACGAGCCGCTGACTAAGGACGATTGTTGCGTATTTAAGCTTTTCCGTGCGCTGAGTTGGGGCGCGTTGACCAATTTTGATGCTTCGCTTGTTGACGTTTCTTAAAATCCATAATGTTTCCAGTGACTCCTCGCTGCTCCGAAGTTTTGTCAATGGTGATGTCTTAGCGACGTGAATGTTGCTAGAAATTCGATGGATTCATAGCAAGAATGAGAAGAGTTATAACCGATGCACTATAAATCAGCGCATCGGGATTCCGTACATTAATCCGCCTTGAGTCCATAAGGCGTTCAGGCCACGCTCGATTTTAAGAGAAGACTGTTTGCCGAGATTACGTTCAAATAATTCACCGTAATTCCCGACCTGTTTTATGATTTGATAGGTCCAGTCATCTGCTAACCCCAACGCCGCGCCTTGTGGGCCGCCCACGCCCAGCAATCGTTTAACTGCAGGGCTTCCGTTGGCGATCATCTCATCAGCGTTTAAGGAGTTTATTCCCATCTCTTCTGCATTGATCATTGTTTGCAGAGACCACTTTACGATGGAGAACCACTGTTCATCGCCCTGTCGGATTGCTGGGCTCATTGGTTCTTTGGATATGATCTCAGGAAGTACGACCGCCGATGATGGATCAGACATACGGCTGCGCAATCCGTAAAGTTGAGAGATGTTAGCGGTGAATGCCTGACAGCGACCAGTTTCAAACATCTTTGCCGCTTTCTCATTGGTCTCCAGGGGAATCGGTGTGTAACTCAGGCCTCTGGTCTCGAAGTAATCAGCCAGGTTTCTCTCAGTTGTTGTCGCTCCCTGCACGCAGATGGCTGCGCCATCAAGCTCAGCGACGGATTTCGTTAACCCCAGGTTGGCTTTTGTCATGAATCCCTGCCCATCGTAATAGCTTACACCAGCGAACTTGGCACCTAGCACAGTATCTCGCTGCATAGTCCATGTCGTGGTTCGTGTAAGTACGTCGATCTGGCCGGAAAGTAGGGCTTCAAAACGGTTTTTTGCGCTTAGAGGCATATATCTGACTTTGTCAGCGTTGCCGAATACTGCAGCAGAGATAGCGCGACAAAGGTCAACGGCGAATCCAACCCAATTACCATTTTTATCCGCTATGGAGTAACCGGGTACCCCGCTGGCTATTCCACAGTGAAGAGCGCCCCGTTTCCTAACCTGTTGTAATGTATCAGCTACTCCCTGAGTTGGTAGTAGTAAGCAGAGAAGCACGATGGTGAAAAGCGAAAGTCTCTTCATCTCAGTTATCCTTAAGAGGAGATCAGTTTTACTGATGGTAGGTAGGATTAGCTGAAACGAGACTTAATTAGCGCTAAGGCAAAATGCTGATCTTCGGAAGAGGGAGATGAATATGGCAATCGAGGCAGCGCTAAGGGCGCTGCCCGTAGAAAGAAAGGTTATGTGGTTTTCGTTGTCAGTGCCTGTTGCTCGAAACTGATGCCCTGCCAGCCGTGCTTCATAAATGCGCGAATATTGCCATGATCATTACCATCAGGGGTGTTAAGTACATCTTTGTAGAAGCGGCCAAAACAGGCGAGGGTTTGCTGTTGGGATAGTTCATTCAGCTGTGCAAAGGCAAAAATTTTGCAGCTGCCTTCGTTTTGCCCTGCATCGTTCTCAACCTCACCGTTGCTAAAGGCGGTTGGTACATATTCATAGTGTTCAGCAATGACGGCCATCGTATCTTCAAAATCAAGCTCGGTAGAGCTGCCAACTGCATTCAGAAACTGTTCGAGAGTCATGGTTAATCCGTTCACTGTATTTGGTTAGCAGGGTTATACCACGCTATTAGTTGTCGGCCTAACTTAGGTCACTTATGTTGGACGAATTGATCACCGATTCCATGGCATCTTAGCTAATAGCAGCGCCATTCCGCACCAGTTAGTGATACCGGCGAAGACCAGGCCTGCACCGACAAATGCACTGATACCATAGAAAGCAGGATTGATCAGAGTGCCAGACAGAACGCCGGCCAGTACCAAACTACCGGCTGCTATCCTGACCTGTCTTTCGAGAGAGATGTGTTGGCTGCTGCGGCATTCGTTAAGGGTAACAGGTTGATGTTTGAGTGCCTCAAGTCCGCCAGACACCACGATTAGCTGGTGACCAGAACGCGTTAGTTTTTCTGCTGCTTTAGCCGCCCGGCCCCCTTGCTGGCAGATCAGATAGACTGGTTGTCCTGCGGGCAGTTCTTTGAGTGATCCCACTTCAATTTTATCCAGTGGAATGTGGCGGCTCACGGTTAGATGAGCCTGTTTGAATTCAGCCCCTGTTCGAACATCAATCACTGATGCTGTATCAAGGTTGGGCAGGCGGGCAAATTCATCTGCACTTATAAAGCTTGGTGGCATAGTGGGGCACTCTCGTATGTGTATTTATATTAGAGTTTACTAATGTATGTTCTGCAGTGCAATATCGGGGTCTGTTGCTTCAGACACAAAAAAGCCCGGATTAACCGGGCTTTTCAATTGTGCTGAGTGTGAATTACATCACACGCATACCTGGCTGAGCACCTTCGTGTGGCTCCAGAATCCAGAGTTCTTCTCCACCTGGACCTGCCGCTAGTACCATGCCTTCTGATACACCAAACTTCATCTTTCTTGGTGCCAGATTCGCAACCATAACCGTCAGTTTACCTTCCAGATCCTCGGGCTTGTACGCTGACTTGATGCCAGCAAATACGTTGCGGGTTTCGCCGCCCAGGTCCAGTGTCAGGCGAAGGAGCTTCGCAGCCCCTTCGACGTGTTCAGCTTTGGCAATCTTAGCGATACGCAGGTCTACCTTGGCGAAATCTGGAAACTCAATGGTTTCGGCTATTGGATTATCAGCCAGTGGGCCTGCAGGCTTTTCAGTCGCCTGAGCAAGTGCAGCGAGGGTCTGTTTACTATCTTCTACCATCGCATCTACTTTATCTGCTTCAACACGCTGCATCAGTGGTTTGAATTTATTGATCTGGTGTCCCAGCAGTGGTTGCTGGATGTTGTCCCAGTTCAGGTTATCCACATTCAGGAATGCTGTTACATCGTCTGCGACCTGAGGTAGTACCGGTGCAAGGTATGTGCAGATGACACGGAACAGGTTGATACCCATTGAGCAGCAGTCCTGAACCTGTTTTTCCATACCTTCCTGTTTTGCCAGTACCCAAGGTTCTGCAGCGTCAATGTACTGGTTTGCCTTATCGGCAATGGCCATGATTTCACGCATCGCACGTGAGTATTCGCGGGCCTCGTATGCCTGTGCGATGCTCTCACCTGCTTTAACAGCTTCTTCGTACAGTTCCGGAACGGCCAGTTCAGCAGCCAGCTCACCTGCAAACTTCTTCTTAATAAAGCCCGCGCAACGGGATGCAATGTTGACGACCTTATTAACCAGATCGGCGTTAACACGCATCCGGAAGTCTTCGAGGTTAAGGTCGATATCATCAATGCCAGAGCCCAGTTTGGCTGCAAAATAGTAGCGCAGGTATTCCGGGCGAAGATGATTGAGATAGGTCTCAGCCATGATGAATGTGCCGCGTGACTTTGACATCTTCTGGCCATCCACCGTCAGGAAACCATGGCAGAATACGCCATTCGGTTTCCGGAATCCGGCGCCTTCCAGCATCGCTGGCCAGAACAGAGTGTGGAAGTAGGCGATATCTTTACCAATAAAGTGGTACAGCTCAGTATCAGAAGACTGGTTCCAGTATTCGTCGAAGTTGACGTCGTTTTTATCACACCAGTTTTTGAAACTCGCCATGTAGCCGATCGGAGCGTCCAGCCAGACGTAGAAGTATTTGCCCGGTGCGTCAGGGATTTCAAAACCCCAATAAGGTGCGTCACGGGAGATATCCCAGTTTTGCAGACCGGATTCAAACCACTCGTTCAGCTTATGGATCATCTGTTCCTGTACATGGGAGTCTACCCAATTGCGCAGGAAGCTCTCGAAGTCACCTAGCTTGAAGAAGTAATGCTCGGACTCTTTTTCGATCGGCTTAGCACCGGACACTGCAGAATAAGCATTCTTCAGCTCGACCGGGCTATAAGTCGCACCACATTTTTCGCAAGAATCGCCATATTGGTCTTCCGCACCACATTTCGGGCAGTCACCTTTAACGAAACGGTCCGGCAGGAACATCTCCTTTTCAGGGTCGTAGGCCTGTGTGATCGTCTTAGTTGTGATATGACCGGCGTCACGCAGACGGGTGTAGATCAGTGAGGCAAAATCACGGTTCTCATCAGAGTGGGTGGAATAGTAGTTGTCGAACCCAACCATAAAGCCGGAGAAATCGCGCTGATGTTCCTGGCTCACCTGATCGATCAACTGCTGTGGTGAAATGCCCATCTGATCTGCTTTCAGCATGATAGGGGTGCCGTGAGCATCATCTGCACAAACATAGGTGCAGTCGTGGCCGCGTTGTTTCTGGAAACGAACCCAGATATCGGTCTGGATATATTCCACCAGGTGTCCGAGGTGAATCGGGCCATTGGCATATGGCAGGGCACTGGTGACGAGAATCTTGCGCTTGGCGTTTGTCATAGTCGGCTAATGGAACCTTATAGGACAGTAATAGGAAGGCAGATGCGGCCGGAACTGTCATCTTATCCGGCGTCCCGAAATAGGGCTGTGGCAGCTACCGCAGATCTAAGGAAGGTGCGAATAAGTCCCGCTCGTTCTCTGCGAGATCTGTAGCCTGTAGATACTAGGCACGCTTTGCAGCGAATGGCCATAGTCCTTCGCAAGAAGCGTAACAACGTAGATGCAGGCTACAGGTCTCGCCCTCCGGGGCTTAGAGGATGATACGTACTCTTTGTTGGCACTTTTTGACAGGTCTGGACATGCCTGCAAAGTACCGCCGCGATTACGCATCATCTTCTAAGCCAGAGAACCGGCAGGATTTAATCGCACCTTCCCTAATAGTGTAGAAATTAGAGGGGGATTCTACGCGTTTTGCGTGTCAGGTTGAACATTATTCACGTTTCAAATTAGAAGTTAGAGCGATTTGGGTCTATCCATATATTTCAAGGGAATATTATTAACGGATTTCGCAATGGACGCTTTGAATCTCCCCCCTCAGTCGGCGGGTCTTCGCCACCGGGTTGTCTTTTATGACGAAAGTGCGGGCCTGCGACATATGGCTGACCACTTAGCGGTTGAAGCCGGACTCTCTGTCAGTACTTTTTTTACCGAGCATGAAGTGGTCGAGCACCTGATTGAACGTCGTGCAGATGTACTGGTTATTGGCGGTGGAATGCAGCCACACGGGCCGCTTGATCTGGCGAGAAGACTACGAGATCAATTTCCCGATATGGTTCGTATTCTTATTAGTGGATATATGTCGCCAGCAATGAAACTTCGGGCAGCAGAATTGTGCCACCGGGCGCTACCGGCTGAGATCACTCCCGCTGAACTGCACACTGCTACCAATGCAGCTTTAAAGGTCCGGGGATTGATCAGTAAGCCAGCTGTGAGGGCGCATGTGGCATCAATAGGTGAATTGCCGGCGTTGCCAAATACTTATTTTGAATTAAACGACCTCTTTCATAGTGAGCATGCTTCAGCGCGAGAAGTAGTGGCGACGGTCAGTAAAGATCCGGCTTTGCTGGCGAAGATCATGCAGCTGGTAAATTCTGCATTTTTTGGTTTGGAGAGGCAGATTGGTCGAATTGAAGAAGCTGTCACCTTATTAGGCACGCGACTAATCCGAGATCTGGCGTTGATGACTCATCTGTATGGGCACCTTAAACAAGCTGATAGCTGGAAAAGCTTTTCCTTTGAACAATTAAATTTGCGTTCGATGGCCGTTGCCAGGCTCGCGAGGGATATCGCAAGATCCGCCGGGGCCGATCGCTCAGTTCAGGATCATGCATTCTTAGCGGGATTGCTGCATGACATAGGTATTCAGATCCTAGTCCGTCATGATCCTGTGGCATATAGAGAGGTGATGGAGCGGAGTATTGAGCTGAATCGCCCGCTCTATGCTGTGGAGAAGCTTTTGCTCGGCGTTCATCATGGTGAGGTCGGTGCTTGCCTGATGGGCTTGTGGAATCTGCCGGCTGAAGTAGTGGAGGCGATACTGCTGCATCACTGCCCGAACACCAGTGCCAGCGATGGGTTTTCTGCTCTTAGTGCAGTGCACGTCGCTGACAGCCTGCTACCCTCTGTAGTAACAGCTTTGGAATGTGATCTGGCCAACCGGTTGTCCGATCCATATCTCCAGCGTATTGGTATGGGCCAGGAACTGGGGCGGTGGCAACTTGCTGCAAATCAATACAGACTCCAAATGGTTGTACTTTAATTGTGTATCTATATGGCAACATAATCTCGTATGGATATAATGCGTCTCTATGGGCTTACTGCAAAAATCGACGGCAAAGCAAGGAGTTGCCGTTGTTTACTTACCTGAAGGGATCAGTCGTAACTCGTTTCACCTGCCAGAAGATTTCGCTGAATGGAAGGTGGTGGATAACTCTGACCGTATGGAGGCAGAGTTTGCACTCACGCTTCCTTGTGAGTGGTTTGTAACTGTTATTACCCACGACCGCTTTAACGAAATGTATCTTGAGATGCTGGTCTGGAGTGAACAGTATCCAACAGTCCTGAAGGTTGTCCTTCAAGATGGTCTTTCGCCACATCAGGTGGCGTTATTGGCGGATATCACCCATCGAGTATTGCCTCTGTCTCTGTCGGGTGAGGAGATGGTGGCTGAGCTGGAGCAATGCCGTCGCTCCGAGCAGATTTTGTCGCAACATCGGGTCAAGGATATGGTGGATTCGATCGAACGGCTACCATCTCTGCCGGATGTTTACGTCCAGTTAAACAACGTGTTGCATGATCCCGACTCAGATCTGCAGGATGTAGCCAATGTACTAGTGCAGGATATGGCAATGACCGCCAAGGTTCTGCAAATGGTTAATTCATCGCTGTTTGGCATTGAACGCAAAATCACCCGGATCGAAGAAGCAGTTGCCTATCTTGGGATTCGACAGATACGTGACTTAGTACTGACTGATCGCCTGTTTGAACAGTATCCACAGGATCCGGCCTGGTCGAGTTTTTCTTTTGCCCATGTACGTGATCGTTCAATGCTGGTCGCACGATTAGCACAGCAGGTATGCCGTTCCGTTAAAGCTCCTCAGGAAGTGATTGATAAGGCCTTTGTAGGTGCGTTGCTGCAAGATTTTGGCATGTTGATCTTCGCCACACATGATGCCGAGGGGTACCAGAAGATCATGCAGCAGGCGACCAATATGGGGCAGCCACTCTATGCGCTTGAAAAGTTAAGGTTAGGTGTGACTCATACAGAGGCCGGAGCTTATCTGTTACGGCAATGGAAGCTGCCGTCAGAAGTGATTGAGACTGTGATGTTCCACCACTTTCCAAATTCGAGCCATATCAACCGGTTTTCGCCGCTTACAGCGGTTCATATTGCTGATGCACTGTTACCGGATGTATCTAATGCGTTGGAATGCCGGATCGCCAGCCGGCTGAGCATGCCGTATATCGAACGTCTGGGATTACAGAATATGCTGACCCGTTGGCACATCATGGCTAAACAGACAGCCGACCGGGCCGGGCTCGTGCTGCATTAGTGATATCTGAGTAGACCTGTCAGGGCTGCAACTGGTAAAATCCCGCGCCTTTCGAAACCATTTCCAGGTAGTTATTTTATGCCGTTGCCTATTGTTGATCCGTCGTTATATGAGCGCCAGCTGGCCGATAAAAAACAGTGGATAAGCGAACTGTTCAGCGAGTTTGAACTACCTGAATTTGATCTCTACGAGTCACCTAAAAAAAACTATCGTATGCGGGCTGAGTTTCGTGTCTGGCACGAAGGCGATGACCTGTTTTATGTGATGTTTGAGCCCGGTGATAAGCGCAGCATTATCCCGCTTAAAGAGTGCCCAATGGTCAGTGAGCGGATCCATGATGTGATGTTCCGGCTACTGGATGAACTGCGCCCAAATAAGACTCTTCGCTTCAAACTGTTCCAGATCGATTTTTTGAGTACTCTGTCTGGTGAGCTACTGGTGTCTTTCCTCTATCATCGTCCGATCGATGAAGAGTGGCAACGTGAGATCGCCTATCTGGCAGAGAAGTTTGATATCAAAATTATTGGTCGTTCACGCAAGAACAAGATTGTGTTGGATCAGGACCATGTCATTGAGACGTTGAACATTAATGGCCGTGATTACCGTTATAAGCAGGTTGAGAACTGCTTCACCCAGCCGAACGCTGAAGTATGCCGCCAGATGATTCACTGGGCGTTGGATGCATCGAAGGATGCGGGTGGTGATCTGGTTGAATTTTACTGTGGTAACGGTAACTTCACACTGCCGCTAGCTCAGAATTTCCGTCGTGTTGTTGCCACGGAGATCGCTAAGGTTTCTGTGCGAGCTGCGGAGTTCAATATCGCAGAAAATAAGATCGATAATATCGATGTATTACGGATGCCGTCAGAGGATCTGTCACTGATCCTGAAAGGCCTGAAGACCAGCCGCAAGGTAGCCGGGCTGAACCTTGAGGATTGCGAGTTCTCTACCGTGCTGGTCGACCCTCCTCGTTGTGGATTGGATCAGCATACCGTTGATCAGGTGAAAGAATATGAGCATATCCTTTACATCTCCTGTAATCCGGAGACATTAAAGGATAACTTGGTAGATATTACCAAGACCCACAAAATCGAACGCTTTGCGTTGTTTGATCAGTTTCCTTACACCCACCATATGGAGTGTGGGGTTTACCTGACGCGACGTTAAGGGAGAGCGATTATTCGCTCAAGCTCTTAGTCGGCGATCTTGCGCTAAAAGGTATTATTTTTTAATACCTTTTTCGCGACTATCATGTTCAGGGTCAGGCAGCACTATATTGCCGGTTTATCAGTGGCGGTACAGACGATACCGCTTGAGTGAACCGGCTGCGGAACAAGCAGGCGGCATGGAGCGATAAGATGATAGACCTGTTAAGAATCCCCGGCTTTATTGCCTTTATCCTGGTGGCTTTTATCAACGCCTTTGTTGATCTTGGCCATAAGATCCTGATTCAGAATACACTGTTCAAAACTTATGACGGTGATACCCAGATTATTCTGACCGCCGTTGTAAATGGCTTAATTCTGCTGCCATTTATCCTGCTTTTTACCCCTTCAGGCTTTATTGCCGATCGTTTTGCTAAAAATAAAGTGATCCAGAAGTCGGCCTGGGCTGCGGTGCTGATCACTTTGCTGATTACTGCTTGTTACTATCAGGGCTGGTTTATCGCTTCTTTTGCACTCACATTCCTGCTTGCGATACAGAGTGCTCTTTACTCACCGGCAAAGTTTGGTTTTATTCGCGAGATTGCCGGCAGCGAGAACCTGACAGAGGGTAATGGCTGGGTACAGGCGGTAACCATGGTGGCGATTCTTACTGGAATCGCGGCCTTTTCTCTGATGTTTGAACATCGTCTGGCGAGTGCTCAGTTAGCTGATTATAGCGATCCGGCTGAGTTGTTAATGGCTTTTGCGCCGCTGGGCTGGCTGTTGGTTGCTGGTTCAGTGATCGAGTTGATTCTTAGCTACCGCCTGCCTGAAATCTACCAGGGGGATAAGTCGGAAAAATTCAGCTGGAGTTCCTATCTGCAGGGCAAGAGCCTGAAACTGAACCTGGGTATGATCTCGCGTAAGAAATCACTTTGGCTGTCTATTATAGGACTGGCAATGTTCTGGTCGGTGAGTCAGGTAATGCTGGCTGTTTTCCCGGCTTATGCCGAGGATTATCTGGGTCAGAGCAACACTTTTGTGATTCAGGGAGCGATGGCTTTAGCCGGTGTGGGTATCATGCTTGGGTCAGTCGTCGTAGGCCAGCTTTCCCACCACTATATTAATACAGGCCTGATCCCTGTTGGCGCTATTGGTGTCGCTGCTGGGTTGGTCTTGCTGCCATCTGCTGATTCTCTGCTGCTTGCGGCTGGTTTGTTTCTGATGATTGGCTTTTTCGGCTCTATGCTGACCATTCCGCTGAACGCGCTGCTGCAGTTTAATGCCGAAAAGTCTCAGATGGGTAAAGTCCTGGCGGGTAAAAACTTCATCGTTAACGTATCGATGCTGGTGTTTTTGGTAGTTGCAGCACTCTTCGCTTCACTGCAGATCGATGGCATCTGGTTGCTTTACGGTATTGCGCTGATTGCAGCTATCGCTGCGGTTTATGCCATTCGTCAATTGCCTCTGGCGTTGGTGCGTGCAGTTGTTGCTGCATTGATGAAACAAAAATACAAACTCAACGTTCTGGGCATGGAAAACCTGCCGGAAGATGGCAAAGGTGTCCTATTGCTTGGGAACCATATCAGCTGGCTGGATTGGGCGATGATCCAGATGGCCAGTCCGCGTCATATTCATTTCGTGATGGAACGCTCAATCTATCAGCGTTGGTACCTGAAGTGGTTTATGGATTTCTACGGTGTTATCCCTATCGCCTCAGGCAATAGTCGTAAGGCGCTGGGTAAAGTCACTGAATTATTGAATGAAGGTAAAGTTGTCTGTTTGTTCCCGGAAGGTGCAATCAGTAATACCGGTCAGTTGGGTGAATTTAAACGTGGCTACCAACGAGCATGTGAAGGTGCAAACGGAGTAATAGTACCTTTCTATCTGCGTGGTCTCTGGGGTAGTTGGTTCTCCCGCTCAACGGAAAAAATGCAGCGCAGTCGTGCAGCTCTTCGCCGGGATGTGATAGTGGCCTTTGGTAAACCTATGGAGATCTCTGCTCCGGCCGAAGAGGTTAAGCAGAAGGTCTTTGAACTGTCGATTCATGCCTGGGAAGACCATACCCGGACGCTGGAAACGTTACCGAAAGCTTTTATCCGTACAGCTAAGAAAGCACCATCCGAGTACGCAATTGCCGATGTGCAGGGTGAGCCGCTATCGCACAAAAAGCTGCTGACTGCCTGTGCACTTTTCAGCAAGCGAATAGCTGCGGCTGAAGGGCAGAATATTGGTTTGTTGGTACCGACTTCATCGGCAGGAGCTATCGCGAATATGGCAACCGCGATGTCGGGGAAGACGATGGTCAATCTTAACTTTACCGCCCCTGTGTCATCGTTGCTGTCGGCACTGGAACAGGCTGAGATAGAAACCGTTGTTACCGCTCATAAATTCGTCAAGAAACTGAAAGCGAAAGGTATAGATGTTGAACCTTTGTTTGCTGGCCGTAATGTGCTCTACATGGAAGATATTAAACAGCAGATCGGTAAAGGTGAAGCGCTGCTGACCATGGCGATGATCAGTCTGCTGCCGACCTCGTTACTACAGTTCTGGTTGTGCAAGCGCCAGCATCTCGATGATACAGCCGCGATTTTGTTTTCATCCGGTAGTGAAGGGGCTCCGAAAGGCGTCATGCTGAGCCACCGTAACATCTTCGGTAATGCGCGCCAGATCGCTGATGTGCTGAATGTCCGCGATGATGATGTCTGGATGGCGACCTTACCTCTGTTTCACGCCTTTGGCCTGACAGTTACTTGCTTTATGCCGCTGATTGAAGGTATTCCGGTGGTTTGTCACCCGGATCCGACTGACGCGCAGAATATTGGTAAAGGGGTAGCGAGATACCGCGCCACATTAATGTGTGCGACTTCTACCTTTCTGCGCTTATATACCCGCAATAAGCGCCTTCAGCCGTTGATGCTTAAGTCACTACGGTTGATGGTTGCCGGCGCTGAGAAGCTAAACCCGGATGTGCGCGCAGCCTTTGAGAACAAGTTCCACGTAGGTATTGTCGAAGGCTATGGCTGTACAGAGACAACTCCGGTTGCAGGGGTAAATGTACCTGACTACCTGGATACTCGCTGGTGGACCACTCAGATCGGCCAGAAGAAAGGTACTGTGGGTATGGCGCTGCCAGGATCCCGTTTCAGAATTGTTGATCCAGAGAGTTTAGAGGAACTTCCTTGTGGTGAAGCGGGAATGATTCTGATTGGCGGCACCCAGATCATGAAAGGTTATCTGAATAATCCGGATAAAACTGCCGAGGTGCTTGTTGAGCAGGATGGCCTGCGCTGGTACATCACAGGTGACAAAGGCTCACTTGATGAAGATGGGTTCCTGACAATCGTCGATCGTTACTCCAGATTTGCAAAACTGGGTGGCGAGATGGTGAGCCTGACGGCTGTTGAAACTAAGGTGCGCGAGGCACTAAAGCAACCTGAACTGCCGCTGGTAACCGTTAACCTGCCTGATCAGAAGAAAGGTGAAAAGGTCGTCTTGCTGGTAGAGCGTGAGTTCGCACCTGAAGGGATACGGGAGATTTTAGTGGAAGAGGGTATGCCGGGGTTGATGATTCCAGCAGAGATTCATCTTGTAGAGCAGGTGCCTGTACTGGGCAGTGGTAAGCCTGACTTCTCCACCGCCAGAACAATGGCTCAACAGTTGGCTGCGTGAAATTTCAGGCCTTAGGTGAATAGACCTGCTGTATTTCCTCGATATAATAGTTGACTAAATTAGTAGGGTTAGGCCGGGATACATCGGCCAGCCCGATTAACGCCAAAAGACCGTCGCTGGATCAGGGTGCAGCGGCGGTTTATTGAGTTCTGAACGGAGCACATTGAATGACTGCGCTTAACCGCCAAGTAATCGAAGCCGCGTTACAACAGTATGTAGATCCTTACCTGAACCAGGATCTGGTGTCAGCGGGGATGGTGACCGATATTCGCATTGATGGTTCTTCTGTCGATCTGATGATCACACTGGGTTATCCATGTGCCGGTGTTAAAGACCTGTTGGTGGCAGCACTGACTCCACTAGTGCAGGGCGTTGATGGTGTGACCTCTGTAGTGGTCAATGTCGCACAGCGAATTGCGGCTCATCCGTCGTCAGCGGGCCAGCAGGCGCTTTCTGGCGTTAAAAATGTGATCGCCGTTGCTTCAGGTAAAGGTGGTGTAGGTAAATCGACCACTACTGTCAATCTGGCACTGGCAATGGCGGCGGAAGGAGCCAAAGTCGGCATCTTAGACGCCGACATCTATGGCCCGAGCCAGGGACTAATGTTGGGCGTACCAGCTGGTCAGCGTCCACAGCCTTATGATGAGAAGCACTTCTCACCGATTGAAGCGCTGGGGTTGCAGACGATGTCGATGGCATATCTGATCGATGAAGATCAGCCGATGGTATGGCGTGGGCCTATGGCTGGTGGTGCTTTGCAGCAGCTGCTGACCCAGACCCATTGGGATGAACTGGATTACCTGTTCATTGATATGCCGCCGGGTACCGGTGACGTCCATCTGACGCTGTCTCAGAAAGCGGCGATCGCAGGGTCTGTAATCGTCACTACGCCACAGGACATAGCGCTGCTCGACGCTAAGAAAGGTATCGAAATGTTCCGCAAAGTGGATATTCCAATTCTGGGTGTCGTGGAGAATATGAGCCTGCACACTTGCAGTAACTGTGGCCATACCGAGCATGTATTCGGTGCGGGTGGTGGTGAGCGTATTGCCGCTGACTACCAGACCCGCTTGTTAGGCGCATTGCCTCTCTCGCTGGAGATCCGTCAACAGGCAGATTCCGGGAAGCCAACGGTTGTGGCTGAGCCTGCTTCTGATATTACGGCAATCTACAAGGATATTGCTCGCTCGGTTGCGGCTGAGTTGGCGCTTGCTAACAAGCAGGGTGACGCTATTCCGACGTTCTCGGTGCAGAACGACTAATATGGTTACAGGCCCATTGCTTAGTTGTGATGGGGTTCAGGCACGAAAAAGGCCATCCGACTGGATGGCCTTTTTATTTATTAGGTGTATCACTGGTGGTTGTTAGACCGATTCGAACTCAACCATTACCTGAGCACACCAAGTATCGATACGATCTTCTGTTAGTTCGCGCTGGGTGTCTTCATCAACAGGCAGGCCGATAAAGTGTTTCTTGTCTTCAGTCAGTGCCTTAGATTCGTCAAACTCATAGCCTTCGACAGGCCAGTGTCCAACAATAGTCGCGCCGCGGGCGACGACTTTGTCATGCAGCATGCCCATCGCATCAACAAACCATTCTGGGTAGCCCAGCTGGTCGCCTAAGCCGAGAAACGCAACGGCTTTGCCGTTGAAATCCATAGTGTCGACTTCGTCCCAGACTTCCTGCCAGTCTTCCTGAACTTCGCCATAATCCCATGTAGGGATAGCAAAGATCAGTTTTTCGTAACTGTCTGCAAGGCTTAGCGGGCTGTCTTTAACGTCAAACAGCTCGAGCTCGTCTTCGCCAAAGAACTCTTGTACCTTAACCGCGATATCGCCAGTGTTGCCGGTTGAGGTGCCATAAAAAAGTGCGATGCTCACCGCTTTCTCCAAATTAGGTTATCATTTTCAGATAGTGAAATAATAACGAATCGCATTTGCTAATCAAGTGCATTATGGAATATTAAATTCCATTTAGTTATTAAAAATATAAAATCTATTTCAAATTAATACATGTTAGCGAAATGCATTATAGTGGTCGAATTAGCTCGCTTTTTCTTCCGCTAGCTGTTTTAGCTCAAGCATTCGTCCATCTTTAATCGTGAAGTACTGATCAAACATATTCGGGTCAGGTTGACGACGATCCAAGGACACAATGGTGATACCGGGGATCAGCTGCTTAATATTGCGTAGAATATTGACCTGATCACGGTCTTCCAGTGCAGACAAAGACTCGTGCATGATCAGTACATCTGGGCGCTTAATTAATCCCCTGAGCAACTGAATACGTTGTCTGGCCGGTGTCGGCAGTCGGGAACCTCGAATACCCACTTTTGACATGCTCAGCAGAATCAATACCAGTGAGCGGGCCTGCTCTTCGATCATGATCTGCTCTATATGTTGCTGCAGGGACTCGTGATCGTCGGAGGTTGGATCTTCCAGCTTACCGAATAGTACGTTCTCTAATACCGTCAAATGAGGGTTGATGAAATCATGATGCAGCGGCGTCTGATCCTGCATCAGTTCCTGCCACTGAGGCCGTCTGATGATTTCTCGCGCTGCGACTACTTTTTCCTGTACTTCGTCTGTTATCAGAGGCTTGATGGAGCTGCCCGAGCAGCTGCGCAGGAACAGCTCGATCAGTAGTGGGTCGTCACACTGAGAACAGGTCATTTCAAGTCCACTGTCAAAGTGCGCGAGCAGGCACTCACGGATGCGAATCTCGTCAAAGCGCGCAAACCGAACAGGTAGCGGATGATCCGGTTCTATCGCCATCAGTTCGCGGTAAATATCCTGCGCCAGTTTAGCGCCAGCCTGAAGAGCGACTGTTTCGAGTTCAGTCTGGCGTAAGAAACTGCGCATCAATTCATTGTTAGCCAGTGAACGTGCCGTTTCGGTTGGCGTCGATGACAGCGCAAAAGAGATGTTCTCCAGCATGGTCAGCGCACGATTGAAGTGATGTTCACGGAAACGGTGGATCTGGTCGTTATCACCGACACAGAGCAGCTCGTCGTGAATTCGGCGGCGGACCGTCAGGAAACGTTCGGCGAAATCTTCCGGTGCCGTGTTCGGATCGAATTTTTCCTGCAGGCCAAACCGGTAAACTACCGGGCCAGCGCCTACAGCGTAAATACATGCCTCAAACCATGGGCGCATATCGAGCCAGGTATCGAAGCCGAGAATAGAGAAATCGGTCCAGACGCCGCGGAATTGATTGACACTATTGCCTGAAGCCTGGGCTTCAACCAGCTCAGTAGAGCGGTCTTCACTATCGTCATTTTCTGGTGGGCGCAGTCGCATCCCGTAATGCACGTTCTGCGCTACGTTCTCGTTAAACAGGAAAGCGTCTGGTCCGGCGTAGGCGATTCTTCTGCGTCTTAATGCATCCGGGATCTGCTCCAGATTTTGGTCGCCAATCCGGATCTCACCATTAGCCTGCGCCTGCAGTCGGGTTAAGGCGTAGCTCAGGCTTCGGCTATAGGAACTGTTTTCCGCATACACCGATACTAAATTATGTTCATGGAAAATAGCCTGAGGGATATGCAGGAATCGTTCGCCGGCGTCGTTTAGCAGCCAGATATCATCCAGTATCAAATCGCCTTTGACACGCTGATCAGGGTCTATAATTTCTGGCTCGTCGTGCGTCTCAGGGCTAAGGGCATCGGAGCGGAAACGATCCAGAATCTGCTCGTACTTGATCTTGGCATCCTGATAGATCTGGTAGAAATTCAATAGCTCGCGCCAAGGTGCAGTCAGTTCTTTATGAGCGGCAATGGCTGCAACTAGTGCACCAACGGTAATGTCGCCGCGAATCGCCAGGATGCCCCCGATGGAGTAGAACAGTATTGGGGTCAGGCTGTTGATGAAGTTGTTAAGAAACTTCATGAAGAATTTGCGATTAAATATCTCCAGTCGAATCGCGAAGAGTCGGCCCAGAATCGATGAAAACTCGGCCTGATGGTAACGCTCAGTGCCGTGTATGCGGATATCGATCGCTCCGTCTACTGCCTCACCAATACGTTCAGAGAAATGGCGGACTGTCTTAACCCTTTCCTTTTTCAACTGATTGATTCGCTTCTGTAAGCGGGGAATCAGCACCAGTTGAAGTGGAATCAGCATGATCGATGCAAAACCCAGGATTGGATCCTGCATAAACATGAATAGAAGAATGGTAAACATAGTGCCGCCCTGGAAGAGCGGTAATGCAATACTGTCACCGATAAAGCCAGCCAGCGGTTCGGTCTCGGCGGTTACTGTTGAGATCAGCTCTCCCTGACTGACACGCTGAAAATGCTTTGGTGGGAATCTAAGAATTCGGTCAGTCAGGTGGTAGCGAAGACGACGTACCAGCCGTTCACCGATAACGCCCTTCATCGTATTGATGCGCATTTTCAGCAAGCCGGATAGCAGTATGATCAGCAGGTATCCGCCACAAAGTGCCAGCAGGAACTGTTCTGCGCCTAGTTCGTAACCCAATAGGTCAATCGGTTCCCCGGCTGCACCCAAAGCATCATTGATAATGATCTTTGGCAGCTCCAGCGAAACATACAGAATCGGGAACGAAAGCAATGTCAGCGCGACAACAGCAATTTGCTGTTTCAGGCTGAACTGCAGGATGTATTTAAAAATGCGTGGTTCCAAGTGGGCTCCTGCGGATCATCAGGTCACTGTATCCAATATTGTAGGGCGCAGCATGGCGCTGGCAAGTTCGTAATGCGTTCGATTATGCAAAAAGTGACGTGCATTTCCGCTGCTTGCATCTTCCCCTTGGTGGGGGCAGTCGCGATATTTTTAAAGTCTGCGCTGGTTGTTATCTGTTCACTCCCGGAAGATGCGGGTACAATAGCCGGCTGTTTGTGATCAACTATGGACTACGTTTGTAATGGGTATTAAGTCTGACAGCTGGATTCGCCGTATGGCTCAGGAAAAAGAGATGATCTCGCCATTCGAGCCTAATCAGGTTCGTCATGTGGCCGGTGAGAAAATCGTCTCCTATGGCACCTCCAGCTACGGATATGATGTTCGTTGTGCTGATGAGTTCAAGATCTTTACTAATATTAACTCTTCTGTTGTTGATCCAAAGAGTTTTGATGAGGGTAGCTTCGTCGACGTAAAGTCTGACGTATGTATTATTCCTCCTAACTCATTCGCCTTGGCACGTACTGTCGAATACTTCCGCATTCCGCGTGATGTACTGACCATCTGCCTGGGTAAGAGCACTTATGCCCGTTGCGGCATTATCGTCAATGTGACTCCGCTGGAACCAGAGTGGGAAGGTCACGTGACTCTGGAATTTTCTAATACCACTCCGCTGCCTGCGAAAATCTATGCTAACGAAGGTGTAGCACAGATGCTGTTCCTGGGTGCAGACGAAGTTTGTGAAACCTCATACAAAGACCGCGATGGAAAGTATCAGGGACAGACTGGCGTTGTTGTTCCACGTACTTAAGTATTCGGTAGGTTTCACGCGTGATTAACAGACAGAAGCATATCTCAGCATTCTGGCAGCAGCTTCAGGAAACGATTGAGCAGCTGCTGAAGAGTCAGCAGGAGCATCATTTTGATGCAGATTCGCTGCTGCGTGATTATCACAATACGCTGGGCAAGATTGATCGTAATATCACTTTTCATTTCGAACGTGATGAAGAGGAAGGCCCGGTTGAGATGATCTTTGGCTGTGATGGCTATCCGGAATCTATCGGCAGCGTACTAAGTCTTGTTGGCGCTGCGCCTGAATTGAGCGGCATTAGTTTTAAGGCGTTTAACAATCGTTATGATCCGGTGCCGAGTTACATCAATATGGGAGAAGAGGTCTGCGAGATCAAAGACTTCTGGTTCTCACTTAAGGATGTGGCAGGCCGGTTACGTCTGACCGTTTATTTGAAGGATGTGCCAAAGGTGCTGGATGCGGATCCGCGTACTGAAGCTGTTATGATTTTGCTTGATGCGCTGATCGGTGAATATGAACTGATGACTAAGATCAGTGCCTTGGACTGGGTGGAACTACCAGCTGATCCACGGGATTTCAGCTTACGGCCTCTGAAAGAGCTGCGTGAGCAGTTTGATGAGATGAAGGATAGCGTCAGGTCTATCGGGTTAACCGTACACTGATTGAGCGAGCCGGTAGCAAACAGCTTTTTATATTTGTTACCGGCGACTGAGGCGTTTAGTTATCAGATAGGATATAGACGCTGCCTTCTTCGTCTATGTCCTGATCTGCAACAGAAGTCCATGCGATCATTTCTTTAGTCCTTTACGTTCTGTGTTTGCGGGGTATCGCGGCTGCGATGTTATAGCCATCGGCCGGTAGCGGGTACACTTTAGTCTAGATTCCTGTTATACGCTTAATAATTGTCATAAATTTTTCATTTAATCTGTTTCGAACCTGTTTGGTTCAGATTTTCCCTCTCAGGAGTTGGCATGAGCCTGATACTGGCGGACCTGTTGAGTCAGGTAAAAAAGCTCTATCTCGACGAATTGACGAGCAATGATGGCAAGGAACCTTACCTGACGGCTGAACGGATCTGCCACGATGTCTTGATGATTGAGACAGATACGCTGGCACGGATTATTACCCACGATCCTTCGCTGTTGGCTGCGCGTGCTGGTGATCTGGTGATGAATAAGCAGGAGTGCGAAAACCCTTCAGTTGGTGTGATCGTATGTGCCAGCCTGATTGCTGTTGCTATGGATGAGTTGTTACGCATTGCCGTGGAGAAAGGTTGGCTGGAAGCTGATGAAGAACAGCAGATCCTGATCGATGAAGACGAGTTAGTGCAGGAAACGGAATACCCAATTACTGTTGATTACAGCGTATCCGAGTATGCCCGGCAGAAACTGGGACAGGCTGGAGCGACCGTTCTCAGCAAGCTGTTTCAGGTGGCGGAGAAGTCATTTCTGGAACGATTGGACAACGAAATCCACGATGCTTACCAGCTGGCGATGCAGGTCTCTTCTGAATATGCCGTGTTTGCGCCTGAAGACTTGGCTCCACTAGTGGCTGAAAATCCGTTACTGCTCGGCCTCCGTCCTGATGGCCTGATAGATGATGATCTGTTCGAAGGAGATCCACCGGCGGGGATTATCATCAGCAGCCACCTGACACATATGTTGTTGGAGCAGCTACTGGAGCTGGCGGCAGAGCAAGGAGCGCTACCCAAAGACAGTAGCGGTCATCTGATCATGCCGGAAGGCGAAGAAGACGATCCGATCGTGCATTGATCAATGCGAAATAAAAAAGCCGCCAATAATGGCGGCTTTTTTTATACCTGAACGGAGCCTAGTTGGTTTCCTTTTCAGTTGGCTTAATGCGGAAGAAGATCGCATAGAGTGCCGGTACAAAACCCAGTGTCAGTACAGAGCCTGCAGCCAGACCGGAGATCATGACAACCCCCATTGAGCGCCAAAGCTCGCCGCCAAATACCGCCAAAGGTACCAGTCCCAGGATAGTTGTCAGGGTGGTCATCAGTATCGGGCGAAGGCGTTCAACACAGGCGTTTATGATCGCATCATAATCGGCTTCACCTGATACTCTGCCAGACTCGATTCGATCGATCAGTACTATACCGTTGTTGATGATAATACCGGCCAGGCTGAACAATCCCAGCATGCCATTGAAGTCAAACAGGGTGTTAGTTGTTAGCAATCCAGCACTGGCGCCGATGAGGACCAATGGGATGGTCAGCATAATTACAGCAGGTCTGCGGAACGAGTTGAACTGCCAAACCAGTAACAGAACGATCAGGCCGAGACAGTGAGGCATATACTGGAATAGAGCTGAGTTAGCTTCTTCTGAGCCCTTGAGTTCGCCTTCGAGTGACAGCTCATAGCCGCTCGGTAGATTGAGGCTGTTGAGCGTACTGCTCATCTTGGCATGTAGTTCGGCTGCGCTCATATCCGGATGTTTACCGGAGACAGTCATAGCGCGCTCTTGGTTGTAGTGCTTGATCCGGCTTGGTTCTGCACTGCCTTTCAGGTCTGCAACCTGAATAAGTGGAACAGCAGTGCTGTTGGCGGCAGAGTAAATTTCCAGCGTACGAAGTTTATCCAGATCATGGCGGAAACGATCGCCACGCAACAGGATTGGGATTGCCTGGTCGCCTTCACGGAAATCGCTGACTTTAACGCCTTCAAAGTAGGCGTTAAGGGAGGCTGCAATATCTTCGGAGGTAACTCCCGCGCGTCGGGCCCGTGCCTGATCGACATCTACTGATACTTTGATGACCGGGTTTTCCCAATCATTTTCTATATTTTCAGCACCTGGTATCGCTCTGAAACCATCTTCAAGCTTTTGTGCAAGATGGGTTAACTGGGCGATGTTGTCGCCGCTGATACGGTACTGAACCAGTCCCTTCTCATTGGTTGAAAGGGACATCTTTTTAGCAATGCCATTCACTTCCGGTAGCTCCTCGGCCATAAAGCGGCGAGAGCGGTTAACCAGCGTATCTATATCCAGGTGGGAACGGGTGTTTACGATCACAAAGGCCTTGCTCGATTCAGGATCAACCGGAGAGAGTGCAAGGAAGAAACGTGGGCCGCCTGAAGCAATGTAGGCAACGTTACTGGTGACCTCCGGGTTTTGTTCCGGATCAGATAACCATGTTGTAAGTCGCTTGGTTGCATCCAGTGTGACATCTGTCGCCGTACCAGATGGCAGGTTCAGATAGATAAGATATTGATTGCGATCGGATCCGGCCATTAATTGCTTATCGACGAACTTGAGCCCGTAAATTGCACTGCCAAGCAGGGCTACCATCAGAGCAACAAACAGGTAGCGTTGTTTAACAATGGTGGAAACGGCCCGGCGATAGCTTAGGGTGAATCCCGATTCGCTTTTTACACTTTCGCTTTCTGTAACCGGTTTCGGTTCTGGTAGGAACCAGTAACAGAATGTGGTGATGGCGAATACCGCCAGAAACCAGGATGAAAGCAGGGTGGTGATAATGACCTGGCTGAGGGAGCGAAGGTATTCACCCATTACATCTTCTGCCAGCATCAGAGGCATAAAGGCCAAAATGGTCGTTAGGGAAGAGGTTAGTAGTGGAATGCCGAGGCTATCAGCAGCGTTGATAACCGCCGCGCGGCGAGCTTCTCCAAGCTCCATTCGGCGTTTGATATCTTCTGCGATCACTATGCCGTTATCGACCAGTAATCCAAGCGAGATGATGATGGCGGCAATAGACATGCGCTGCAGTGCGATATCCCAAGTGCCCATCAATAATAGTGACAGCAGGATAGCCATCGGGACCAATGAGCCAACAATTAAGCCGGTACGCAGACCCAGGAACAACATTACTACGGTCAGAACAATGGCGATCGTCTGATATAGGTTATTGGTGGCATCTGAGACCGCTTTTTCGACCATCACTGGTTGATAAGTCGCGAACTCTAGTTCGACGCCCAGGGGGACTTCCTGGCGCAACTTTTCTGTCAGTGCGGACACCTGTTCATCAAAGGCGAAGATATTAAAGTTATCCACCATCGATACCGCCAGAGTCACGGCAGGACGATTATTGAAAAACACAGGCTGATCTAAAGGTTCTTCGTAACCGCGGCGTATCTCCACTAAATCCTGAAGATAGACAAATTCAGTATCAGAAAGGGCGATAGTCAGTTGCTTCAGGTCTTCAATCGACTCCAGGTTACCTGAAGGCTCAATAGTGACATCCAGTCCGTCGGCGTTAATTTTGCCGCCGGGCATCACTATATTCTGGCTATTTAGTACGCTGACAATGGTGGCGGGCGTGAGGCCGTAATGTGCCATTCTGACCGGGTCCATCTCCAGCCAGATCCGCTCCTCCTGTAAGCCGTAGATATCAACTCTGGCGACGGACTCTAAAGTGGCGTAACTGTCCTGCAGGCTTTCGGAGATTTCGCGCATATCCCGCATGTCGAAATCTTCGCCGATGATAGCAACGGTCGCGGAGGCTGTGCGGCCAAAGTCATCGTTGACGTATGGCCCTTGTGTTCCCTCGGGTAGCTGGCGTGCCGCGTCTGCCATTTTGTTACGCAGATCCTGCCAGATCGGGTCCAGGTCAAAGTAGATGTCGTCTACTTCTGCGTAGATGACTGACTGCCCGGTTTGGGTGGTGCTGGTAATTTTGGCGACTTCAGGGATCTGCTTGACGATACGTTCCAGCGGTTTGGTTATCAGCGACTCCATCCGCTCAGGACTCATACCTGGCATCAGGGTGGTGATAACCGCCTGGCGCACAGTGATTTCAGGGTCTTCCTGACTTGGAAAGTTAAGGAACGAGCCTATGCCGGCCCCTATAACAAAGAGTATGGCAAGAAGTGTCAGGCGCGCGTTATCTATCGCAAATGCTGCGAGTCTTCCAATCATGATAACGCCTCCTTAAGGATTCCAGAGCTGAACGGTCTGGCCGTCCTGTAGGAAAGCAACGCCAGCGACGATAAGTTGATCGCCCTGAGTCAAACCTTCATACACTTCGATCTGGTTATGGCGAATATCGCCAATCTTAACCATCGTGCGCTTGGCTGTACCGGTCTCTTCATCGAACAGAAATACCGGTGCCTGATCATTGCGCTGTGGTTGCTTCTGACCCATAGCGCCGCGCAGGTCAACGGCGGACAGTGGGATTAGAAATACCGGCTTATCGCCCAGATAATCATCAAACAGGAAGCGGGCTTTAGCGGTAATACCGTTAAGCAGGTCTTTATGCTGTTCTAGCAGTGCAATCTTAACCGGGAAGGCGTTGCCGGTTTCGACGCGTGAGCCGATCTCACTGACAGTGCCGTTGATAGTGACATCCGGGAGTGTTGGGAAACTGACTGTGACGGTCTGACCGTAGCTGACGTTGCGAATCAGGGTTTCCGGCAGCAGTACCTTAACTTTAAGGGCATCTTTGCCGCTGATCTCAAACAGAGCCTGACCGGCGCTGACGTCACTGAAGGGGTCTATCTCACGACTGGCAACGCGGCCAGCAAAGGGTGCTTTGAGCACTGTGCGTTGCAAATCCAGCTCGGCATTTTTTAGCGCACTACTGGCTACGTCCACTTCACTTCGGGCTGCCGCGAGTGCAGTGCGGGCCTGATCAAGAGCGGTGGCGCTGATGTAGCCTTTGGCTTTAAGTGACTTCTTCCGTTGGTAGTCGTCATTTTTCTCGTTGAGCACGGCGCGGGCATTGCGCATCTGTGCCTGAGCACTCTGCAGTGATAGCTGATAGTCTTTGCGATCCAGCGTTGCCAGTATCTGACCTTCGCGAACCTGATCACCAATATCGACCAGTACTTCTTCGACAGTTCCCGCGACCTGGAAACTGAGTCGGGTATTGTCAGAAGCTGTAACAATACCTGATATCTCACGGACCTGTCCGGTAGATACTTCACTTATGGTTTTGTATTTTACCGCAGGGACAACCGGCTCTGAGGTCTGTTCCTTGGCCTGTTCGCAGCCTGTCAGCAGGCTGATCATTAAGAGAGAGGTCAGTAATCGCATCATCGTGTTAAATCCATTTCAGGGACTGTCGTATATTAGCCCGTATCCTTCGCCGATTTTATACCGGTTTGCCTGTACGTAAAAAAAAGCCAGTCTGCAGATGAACTGAGACTGGCTGGTGTTACGCTTGATCTATCTTAGTTTTCAGCTGGTGCCAGCCAGCTGTCCAGTGACATCAAGTCGTCTGGGTTGAGCGTCCCCAGCTGCTGTTTTAGTGAGAACAGTGTCTGTACATAGTCAAAACGTGCATTGGCATAGTCGCGTTGTGCGGCATAAAGTGCGCGCTCAGCGTCCAGTACATCGACTACGTTACGGGTACCGACATTGAAACCTTCTTCGGTCGCTTTCAGTGCTGTCTCACTTGATTTAATGCTCTGAGCACGGGCATTTACACTGAGAACGCTGGTGCGCAGATCACGCAGTAGGCTACGTGTTTGCTGGGTTACCGAACGCAGGTTGTCTTCTTCCAGCTGTTGCGCCTGATCCAGTTCGGCATATGCCTGGCGGGACTGTGACTGCGTTGCACCGCCCTGATAGATAGGCAATGAGAACGTCAGGCCAATGCTGGTGGTTTCATTATCGGTGTTCGCATTGATATTGCCGTCGTCATAGTCGTAGCTGGCGTTCAGGTCCAGTGTCGGATAGTGACCAGCGTTCGCAATTTTGGCGCTTTTGCGTGCTGCCTCTACTTGCAAACGAGCCTGTTGCAGTGGCAGGTTACCCTGCCAGGCTTTCTCTAACCACGGCTTTGATTCCATCGGAGAAAGGTTTTCAACCGGATATTCAGCCTTGAGCAGATCAACCTCATCGAAGGTCTGTCCGGAGAGGCGCTCCAGTGCTTCGTAACTGTTATACAGATCACCTTCAGCTTCGATCCGGTTAACGCGAGCGTTGTCGAATTGAGCTTCAGCTTCCTGTACATCGGTGATGGCGATCAGGCCGACTTCGAACTGGGCATTCACCTGATCCAGGCGGCGTTTGATTGCACGTTCTTCGGCTTGGGAAGTTTCCAGTGCATTCAGTGCGCGAAGTACCGTCAGGTAGGATTCAACGCTGCGCAGAATCAGATCCTGCTGGGCGATATCGTACGTGAGGACTGCCTGATCAGACAGGGTTTCGCCCAGCTGGAAATTAAACCATCTGGCTGCGGAAAATACCGGCTGGGTCAAAGCAAGCGTAAAGCCATTATTGTTGTAATCCCGGGTATCCGTATTGTTGTAAGTGGTATTCGCCGACAAGTTAATGCTTGGCAGCAGGCCCGCCTTAGCCTGTGGCAAGGCTTCCTGACCGGCGCGAAGCGCTGCTTCAGAGGCTTTCAGCTGCGGATCATTGGTCAGTGCCAGGTTGTAAATATCAGCCAGAGTGCCTGCCTGGCCGGAGCTTGCTGCTGCGAGAGTAATCGCAGCCAGCAACGGTTTTATCAGCTTAGTAACCGGTTTCAATGTCGGATTCCTTCGATTATTCATGAATACTCCGGCCGTACGTCCTTATAGGTGCGTTTACCAAGGTAACTATATATGGTCGGTATTACAAACAGTGTCAGTAATGTACCAAATATCATACCACCTACAATAACCCAGCCAATCTGTTGGCGTGATTCAGCGCCGGCGCCCATGGCCAGTGCCAGAGGAACTGCTCCAAGTACGGTTGCACCCGTTGTCATCAGGATCGGTCTCAGGCGCAGTGTGGCAGCTTCAATAACGGCTTCCTTCAACTCTGTGCCCTGATCCTGCAACTGGTTAGCAAACTCTACGATCAGGATGCCGTGTTTCGTCACCAGTCCGATCAGCGTGATTAAACCTATCTGGCTGTAAACATTTAGTGAACCACCACCATAGTGAAGCGCAAAGAGTGCTCCGAAGACTGCAGGTGGCACAGCAAGCAGGATGATCATTGGGTTCTTGAAGCTCTCAAACTGTGCTGCCAGTACCAGATAGATAAATATCAGGCCCAGTGCAAAGGTGAGTTGCAAGCTGCTGCTGGATTCTTTGAATTCACGGGATTGCCCAGCATAGTCGTAAGTCGCATCAGGGCTGATTTCACGCAGGCTTTGCTCAAGAAAAATCAGTGCTTCGCCCAGGCTGTAACCCGGTGCCAGCATCGCCTGGATCTTCACCGCTTTTGATTTATCAAAGTGGTTGAGCTCTTTTGGTGCGACTGTCTCGGTTACAGTGGCCAGGTTTGCCAGCTGAATCATCTCGTTGTTCATGCCGCGAACGTATATGTTCGTCAGGTCTTCCGGTGTTTCGCGGGCATCATCCTCGATTTGGAGGATAACGTCATATTGTTCGCCATCCCGTTTGAAGCGTGTGACTTCGCGACCGGCCATATAAGTTTCCAGCGTCCGGCCAACCAGATTAACATCGACTCCAACCTGAGAAAGTTTGTCGCGCTGTACTAACACTTCCAGTTCCGGTTTGTTTAGCTTCAGATCCATATCAGGCTGAACAAAACCTTCATGCTGATAGATCCGTCCCATCAGTTGATCAGCGATCTTCTTCAGTTCAGGGTATTCAACATTACTTTTAATGATGAATTCGACAGGGCGCGAGATGATGCTCTGACCCAGTGATGGCAGGTTCATTGCAAATGACATTGTGCCAGTGACGCCGCCATACAACTGTGGTGTCAGCTGTTGAGTGATCGCTTGTTGTTTACGTTCACGCTCTTCCCAGCGATCCAGACCAAGGAATGCCAGTGAGTTTGTCTGGGTCGGGAAACCAACGATCGTAAAGTAATGGCTGCCTTCAGGTACTTTAGACAGGAAGCCCTCAACCCCGCGGGCATAGCGGTCAACGTAGGCAACTGAAGAGCCTTCGGGCGCGATGGAGAAGGTCATAATAGTGCCGCGATCTTCAAAAGGTGCTAGCTCTTGTGGCAACAGCTTGTAGTAGTAACCCGCGCCTGCAAAGCTGGCCGCCATAATGGCGAATGCCAGTAGTCTGGAGCGCAATACTTTATTCAGGGTCCAGTGGTAGCCACGGGTCAGTGCGTTCAGCCAGCCTTCGATCAGGTTAAACAGGGCTGAGTGTTTCTTCTCATGCTTTAGCAGCCGTGACGACATCATCGGTGATAGTGTCAGGGCCACAAAGGTGGAGACCACTACGGCACCTGCCAGTGTCAGCGCAAATTCGGTAAATAGCTTACCGGTGCGGCCCGGTGTAAAGGCGACTGGTGCAAATACCGCAATCAGCGACAGTGTTGTGGCAATGACGGCGAAGCCGATCTCTTTACTTCCTTTGAACGCAGCCTGAATAGGGGAGAGGCCTTCTTCAACATGACGGTAGATGTTTTCCAGCATGACGATGGCGTCATCTACAACCAGACCTATCGCCAGTACCATTGCCAGCAATGTCAGGGTGTTCACTGAGAAATCCAGTGCGTACATCATGGCGAAGGCGCCAATCAGTGACAGCGGAATCGTCATCAGGGGTATCAGTGTTGCTCTCAGGTTTCGCAGAAAGAAGAAAATAACTGCGATAACCAGCAGGCTAGCCTGGAAGATAGTGGTAAATACTGAATTGATCGATTCCTCGATAAATACCGAAGAGTCGTAAGCAATTTCCACGTTCATACCTTCGGGCAGAATCTCTTCGATCTCCTTCAGGCGCTCATGGATGCCAGTTGAAACATCCAGTGGGTTCGCAGTGGACTGCTTCACTACGCCCAGTGCGACCGCTGTTTCACCGTTATAGCGTGAGACGTTTCGCTCTGATTCAGGTGCAATCTCGACACGAGCGACATCTTTGATGCGCACCGGGTAACCGTTGTCGTTGCGGATGATGATCTGCTCAAACTCGGTAATAGTGTTCAGATCGGTCCGCGCAAGAACGGTAAATTCGCGCTCCTTGCTTTCGATTCGACCCGCCGGGATTTCAATATTCTGGCTTGCCAGTGCATCCTCAATGTCAGCCGGAATAATGTTATAGGCTGCCATCCGTGAAGCATCCAGCCAGATTCGCATCGCATAGCGACGATCACCGAAGATCTGGACGTTAGCTACCCCTGGTACTGTCTGTAGCTGATCCTGTACTTTCAGGTCTGCGAACGCACTGATGGTCATCGGGTCGTGACGATCAGAGGAGAACGCCAGCCAGATGATTGGCTGCGCATCCGCTTCGGTTTTGGATACTACAGGTTCATCTATATCTTCCGGCAGTTGACCACGTACCCGGCCAACGCGATCGCGCACGTCGCTGGCTGCTGCGTCCGGGTCACGATCGAGGCGGAAGGTGACAGTGATTTGGCTACGTTCTGATCGGCTGACCGAGGTCATGTAATCGATTCCCTCAATTCCAGAGAGGGAATCTTCGATAATTTTGGTGACCTGGCTTTCAATAATGGATGCGCTGGCTCCCCCGTAGATCGTCTCAACTGTGACCGTCGGGACATCTATCTTGGGATATTCGCGAACCGACAGGCGATCGTAGGAGACCAGACCGACCAGCAGGATCAGCAAGCTCATGACGATGGCCAGTACTGGTCGCCGGATACTGATTTCAGACAGTACCATGATCAGTTCTCCTGGCCGTTAGCGGCGAATATCGGCGTGATAGGCATTCCCGGACGTAGTTTGAGATGACCGGCAGTGACAATGACATCACCTTTGTTCAGCCCTGAGTTGACGATGATTGAGCCTTTGCTCCGCTTACCGGTGCGTATCTGGACCATCTCAACTTTATTACCTTCTCCCATCCGCATCACAAAGGAGTGATTATCTTTTGGGATCACGGCTTCTTCCGGGATGCTAAGTACGGTTTTGTCCGCTCCGGTTTCCAAATTGATACTGGCAAACAGGCCCGGGCGCAGCAGTCCTTCGGTATTGTCGATGCGCGCGCGTAGCTGAATGCTATGACTGCTGGCTTCGGCGCTTGGAGCAATGGCATAGAGTTCGCCACTGAATGTCTTGTTAGCGAAAGCGCTGACAGTCACTTCAACAGGCTGACCGACTGCCAGCCGGGAGAGGTAGATCTCCGGCACTTTAAAGTCGGCTTTCATGGTGCTGATATCGGTTAGCTCGACCAGATCCTGGCCATCATTAACGAAGTCGCCCGGGCTGACCATGCGTAACCCGGTCAGGCCGCTGAATGGCGCTTTAATCGTCATCTTATCCAGGCGTGCTTTTGTTAATTCCAGTTGAGCCTGATCGACGCGCAGCTGAGCCAGAGCTGCATCACGGTCATTCTGGGACCCGACCTTTCGCTTCAGTAGCTGGTCTGCGCGTTTGTATTCGATACGGCTGAGCTGTACCCGAGCTTCTGCCTGCTGGACTTCAGCACGATAAACTTCATCGTTCAGAGTGAACAGCTTATCGCCTGCTTTCACTGGAGCCCCTTCAGTGAAGCTGATGCTACTGATTCGGCCGCTCTGTTCCGGGCGCAGCAGTATGGTTTCGTTCGCATCCAGTCGACCAACGGCACTGACCCGGTCCTGATGCGTGATCTCTATCACTTTGGCGACTTCAGCGGGAAGCCCCTGAGGTTTTTCAGCAGATGCGGTCAGGGGAAGCAGCAGGCTGGCCGCGATCAGGCTTTGAAGGGCAATTTTTTTCAACATCGGGCTCTCTTATTGCTGTACTGGTGGTGCAGGTAAAATGTGATCCCACAACATATTGGTCGTTTCCAGTAGTGGGGTAACTGAGTTCTCGACCTGCATACGAAGCAGTGCTCCCTGCCAGTAGTTCCAGATCATTCGCGCTAGTTGACGCGGTGCTATATCTTGTCGCACCGAGCCTTCTTGCTGGCAGATCTTCATATCTTCGGTAATTTCATCGATTACTTTGTCTGTTGCATCCAGAATCGCGGCTCTGAAGGACGGCGAAGCATTCCCCATTTCTGCTGACATGTTTGCTAGCAAACTGCCTAACCTGATGCATTGGTCGTGATCGGTTGCGATATCCGCTTCGATAATGGAGCGTATTTTATCGGCGTAACAGCCGTCTTGTTCCTGCAGTCGCTCATGCCAGGAACCAAATTCGAGCTCCTGATAATGCGCGATAATTTCGATAGCAAAGGCTTCTTTGCTACCAAAAAAGTTATAAAAGGAACCTTTGGATACCTGACAGCTATCAAGAATCTCTTTTATTCCGGTGCCGTGATATCCCTGGCGGTTGAACAGTTCCATCCCTCTTTCGAGAATATCGTCGCGGCTGTGCGCGGGAGGTCTGCCTGTTGTCATTCTATCTAGACCGGTCGTGCTAAAAGTCCGCTATCATATCCTGACTGCAAAATAAGACAATCGTCTTAACTAATCTTTACCTGCAACAATGCGTTCCATATTCGAAGGCGCATTGTCTGTTAGCCCCGGAATCTCTGGCTATGCCGGATTTCCCTAATGTTTTTCCTATAAAACCGCTTCACGTTATTGCCAATATCAATGCAAAACCTTCATATCCGCTAAAAACCAGTTCTGGAATAGATAATTGTTTGATTCGTAGAGAGTTATTGCATGGGTACGCACTGCTGATAAGCGTTGTGCAGTTGCGGTGAACGTCGGATTTAACGGTGGGCCGAATGAAACTGAACTACGCTGTCAGTATTATTTTTTATTGTGAAGAACCTTTCTCTCAAATGCTGAGTAAGCATCAGCAGCCTATGGAACGTTTGAAGAGCAGGTGGACTCAATGGACTACGCCCATCAACTAATACATTTTCTGCGCAGCGGGTTTATCGCTCTGCTGTGTCTATGGTGCGGCGCGGTATTGGCAAACGAAAGAACGCTGAACCTGCTGACCTGGCAGGACTATATTTCACCAGATCTGATCAGTAGCTTTGAGCGTCACCATAATGTTCGTGTACGGCAAATTTATTTTAACTCCGATGAGGAGCGCACCAGCTTATTGGTGAACTCCGAAGGGCGCGGTTTTGATTTGATCGTTGTATCCGGTATAGAGATCAAACCTTATGCGAGCCGAGGATGGCTGGCTAAGTTGGATTATCGAAAGCTGAGGAGTTATCAGCATCTGGAAACTCGCTGGAAAATCGCCTTCACCGATTCAGAAATCTATGGTTTTCCCTATTTCTGGGGTACGACTGGCATTGTCTATCGTGAAGATCTGGTTGCTCGGCCTATCTCCCGCTGGATGGAGCTGTTCCAGCCTGAGGAAAGTCTCAGGGGGCGTATCGGTATGGTTGAAGACAGTCTCGATCTGATCGCGATGGCGCTCAAATCGCTGGGGCACTCGCTGAACAGCGTCACTGATAGTGAGCTTGATGAAGCTGAAACTCTTCTACTCAGGCAAAAACCTTTTGTCGGCAGTTATGAATACAGCCTGTTGGATGAAAAGGCGAAGTTAGTTACCGGAGAGCTGTGGGCATCTTTTATCTACAGTGGCGATGCCTTGATGCTGCAACAGTATCAGCCAAACCTTAAATACGTGTTGCCAAAAGAGGGTAGCAATATATGGATTGACTACATGACAGTCGGGAATTATGCCAGCGAGCCGGAACTGGCCTATCAGTTCTTGGAGTTTATCAACTCGCCACAGCACGCAGCGCTAAATGCTCAGCACGTATTCTATGCCACACCGAACGAGCAAGCGCGAGAGTTTTTGCCTGAGCGTTTTCTCAATAACCCGGCTATTTATCCCCCTAATGAAGTGTTAGACAGATCTGAGTTTCATACCCGGTTGCCCATTAACGCGGTGCAGCGGAGGAACCAGATCGGTCATCAGGTGATTGATTAGGTATTAAGAGAGCGATGGATCGATGAAACTTAGCAGGAAGCTACCGCTTATCGTAATCAGTTCAATCTGTGCCCCTCTGTTGATTGTGGCTGCTATCTCCTACGTGGAGCTTCGTCATCAAACGGTGCAACAGAAGGAGAGTCAGCTCAGCAGCCTGCATCAGCAGCTATCCGGGCGTATCCAGAACTATATCAAAATGGCCGTCGACGATCTGAGGATGTTAGCGGAGGATCCGATCACCCTGGCGTATGTGCGCACACAGGATCCCGAGCAGCGTGTGATGCTGATGCAGCGTCCGCTGCTGAGGAAGTTTTCCAGCTTGCAGCGGGTTAAGCCCGATTACATTGAGGTTAAGCTGTTTACACAGTCGATGGATGAGGAGTTGAATCTGGTTGCGGGTCCTAATCGTAGTGCCAGTCTGGACCTGCGGAAGAGTGATGTACTGGCTGAAATTAGCAGTCAGACAGCTCCTGTATACAGCCGATTTATCTTCGATAAAGTAGTTGGCGAGAGTCGTTTGCTGGTGTCTTATCGTTTGAGATCCCCGGCGGGGAGCGTCGGCCGGCGAGAATCATACGGTCATCTGGTGATGGTGGTTGCTCTCACTCAGTTACACGACATGGTGCAGCGTTTTCCCTGGCAGGGGGGCGGGTTGGTGCTGACCCGGGAGCAGGGGCAGGTGATCGTTGCGACAGAAACTCTGCGAGACGATGCGGTGTCGGGTAGCAGTGATCTGTCAGAATCACTGTCAATACTGATACCGGGGCTGCAACGGACTGAACTCCATGATAATCCCTATCAGCATGCTGCGAATTTGGTGGTGGATGATGTCTGGCTGCATGCTTTTGTTCCGGAAAATGTGATGCTGGAAGGTGGGCAGAGAGTCCGGCAAGTGGTGTTGTGGGTGGCTGTCGGAGGTTTGCTTTTTGCTGTGCCTTTGGTTCTCGTCACCATGCGTAGGAGTGTCATTGAGCCGATTACTGAGCTTAATCAGGCTTTTGAGAAAATGGGTAATCATCATGAGTTGGTGGAGGTTGAAGAGCCCGGCCGCAATGAGTTAGGCGATCTTGGTCATGCCTTTAATCGCATGAGTAAGCAGCTGTTTGAGTCCCATCGGAAGATCAGAAACCTGGCCTACCATGATCCGTTAACAGGCTTGCCGAACCGGATGCTGTTTAATAAGTCACTGAATCGGATAATGCGGCGAGCCAGACGCAATGGCAGTAAGGTTGCATTGTTGTTTGTAGATATCGATAACTTCAAACATATCAATGATGGTCTGGGACATCATGCAGGCGATATGTTGCTCGAGGAGATTGCACGGCGTCTGGTAAATCGGTTGCGGGCGCAGGACTGTGTTGCCCGTTACGGTGAGCATACAGAGGTCTCAAGGCTTGGCGGTGATGAGTTTACCATTATCTTGAATGAACTGGATCACGTCTGTCGGGCGGGAGAGATTGCGCAGCGCGTTGTTGAAGCTGTTGCCGAGCCCATCCATGTTAATGGCAAAATTTGCTACGTCGGGGCCAGCGTAGGCATCGCATTCTATCCTGGTGACGGGATGACGGTTGAGGATCTGTTAAAGAACGCTGATATGGCGATGTATCAGGCGAAACATAGTGGTAAAGGGCACTTCCAGTATTTCTCACGTAATATTGCTCAGGAATCCAGTGACCGGGTAGAGCTTGATCAGCGCTTGCATATAGCGGTTGATAATAAAGCCTTTAGATTGGTGTATCAGCCGATAGTGGACAGCCGCACCGGGGATATCGTCTCTGCTGAGGCATTGATTCGCTGGCATGATGAGAAAATGGGGCAAGTGTCCCCGGATCGTTTTATTCCGCTAGCGGAGGAAAACAGGCTGATACTGCCGATTGGGCATTGGGTGTTGGAAAATGTTTGCCGTCAGCTGGTGGAATGGCGAGAGCAGGGGTTGGATAACATCCGGGTTGGCATCAATGTTTCAGCTGTACAGCTTAATCAGCCTGGGATTGCTGAGCAGGTGGCGTTGTTGCTGCAACGAAATCAGCTTAGTTCAGATAAAGTTTATATTGAGCTAACAGAGACCGCAGTGCTAAATGCCGAGAAGACCGTGACTGAAAACTTGAATTTGTTACGTCAGATGGGCATTCAGGTAGCGCTTGACGATTTTGGCACTGGCTATTCATCACTCAGTTATCTGCGAACGCTTCCTATCGATGTGCTTAAGATCGACCGTAGTTTCGTCCGTAATTTAGATAATGAGAGTGACCGGGCAATTATTGCCGCCATTATTGAGATGGCACATGCGCTGAAGCTTAAAGTCGTAGCTGAAGGTGTCGAAGAGCAGGTGCATGCTGAGTATATACGTGATCAGGGTGGAGACCTGCAGCAGGGATATCTGTTCAGCCCGCCAGTTGAAGCAGCAGAGCTTCGGGCGATGGTTCAGCGTCGTCGCTTACCGAAAATGCCGGGTGGAAAGGTCCATTACCTGCATAATCCTGGGTGAACTCAGAGGTGGGCGGTTGTAGAGGTTTGGGCTAAAAAAAACGCTCTGGTTGCACTTCGGATTTTTATTAATTGTCTTCAGTGCAGGAAATTTCTTATTTTGGTCCAGTATCTAGTCCAAAATCGCGTTTGGCGTCTGAATTCGGCTGTTTTTTGCAGCCAGCTATCGCGTCTTCTCCTTATACTATCTCTCCAGTAAGGCTTAACAGGCTGATATTAATTTCCGGGATCCGGATTGATATGACGCCATACCCTACCCGGGTTGATCTTTAAGGGTTATCCGCCCTGAAACTGTTAAGCCTCTCGTTTTATCCAGATGAATGACCCAAGTAATCAGGTTCCTATATGTACGACAGAATCAACATTTTACTGCTGCGACTGCTCAGCGGTAACCGAACCAGGAGTTACGTGGTGTTCGGTTGCTGATGCAAGCCACGGATAGATATTTGCATGAATGATTTTGTCGGAGCTATATATGAGCCAGTTTACTCACACTAAATACCAGCCGTTTCCACCGATTCGTAAAACTGATCGCAGATGGCCAGATCAGGTTATCAGCCAGGCCCCACAGTGGTGCTCTGTGGATCTGCGTGATGGCAACCAGGCATTGATTGACCCTATGACTGTCGATCAGAAGACCCGGATGTTTGAGCTGTTGGTGAAGCTTGGTTTCAAAGAGATTGAGGTCGGTTTTCCGGCAGCCTCTCAACAGGATTTTGACTTTGTCCGCAAACTGATTGAAGAAAACTATATTCCGGACGATGTGACTATTCAGGTACTGGTGCAGGCGCGTGAGCATCTGATTGCTCGCACTTATCAGTCACTGGAAGGTGCTAAACAGGCGATTGTGCATGTTTACAACTCCACTTCGACGGTTCAGCGAGAAAAAGTCTTTAATATGGACCGCGAAGGGATTAAGCAGATCGCGGTTCAGGGCGCGCAGTGGGTTAAAGAGTATGCCGAGAAATACCCACAAACCGCGTGGCAGTTCCAGTACTCCCCAGAGAGTTTTACTGGCACAGAGATCGACTATGCAGTGGAAGTCTGTGATGCGGTAGTGGATGTCTGGCAGCCAACGGTTGATAACAAAGTCATTATTAACTTGCCGGCAACAGTCGAAATGTCGACGCCAAATGTATTCGCAGATCAGGTGGAATGGTTTATCGATAATGTGCGCCAGCGTGAGGCGATTATCATCAGTCTGCATACCCATAATGATCGCGGTTGTGGTGTGGCTGCTGCAGAGCTGGGTGTGATGGCAGGTGCTGACCGAATTGAAGGCACCTTGCTGGGCAACGGTGAACGTACCGGCAATATGGATCTGGTCACCATGGCGATGAATCTCTACAGCCAGGGTATTGATCCGGAACTGGATCTGTCCAACATGGATGAAATTGTAGAGTGTGTAAAAGCCTGTACTCAGTTGCCTGTGCATCCTCGTCATCCATATGCGGGTGAGTTGGTCTTCACCGCTTTCTCCGGTAGTCATCAGGATGCGATCCGGAAATGTCTGGCGACCTACAACGAAGGTGATAAGTGGGAGATCGCGTATCTGCCGATCGATCCTGCAGATCTTGGTCGCAGTTATCAGGAAGTGATCCGAATTAACAGTCAGTCTGGTAAAGGCGGCGTGGCTTACATTCTGGAACAGGATCATGGTATTGCGATGCCACGATGGTTGCAGATTGAGTTCAGCTCGGTGGTTCAGCAGGCAGCGGAAGCTGCCGAAGCAGAAGTTAGTTCTGAATCTATCTGGAATATCTTCCAGCAGCACTATCTGGAGCAACAGGCGGAGCGTTCTATCACTTTACGCAGCTACCAGATGAAACGCGAAGGCGAGCACGATCACATCTCCGTAGAGTTGGATTGGCATGGTCAGACCACACTGTTGCATGGAGATGGTAATGGCGTCGTGGATGCATTTGTGAACGCTATTAATGGTGCCCTGGATACACCTGCGGTGTTGGTAGAGTACAGCGAGCATGCATTGACTAAGAGTGCAGATGCTGAGGCTATTTCCTATGTGCAGCTTAATATGGCCGGTGAACGAGTCAGTGGTGTATCGGTGAGTGCTGATATTGTAGCGGCTTCGTTTGGCGCAATTTTGAATGCGGTCAACCGGATGCAGGGCGAAGGCCGCAATGTTGCCTGATATTGCCTAAGATTATCGTTATTTTGCCAACAAGCCCGCTCCTATGCGGGCTTTTTTGTTATGGAGTTTACCGTCTGTCCTGCCATAGTTACTCAGTGGCTCCGACTCCTCTTTCAATCCTTCTCGTATAGTCTATCTAGTAAAATCATCCACTTATTTCAGATGAATGTTTTTCCAGACGAACTCTCCGGACAGGTAGTAATCTATATGCGTATGGATTGATTTCGGAGGCTGTTATGAACGTTGCTGCCTTTCGGATATTCGTGACGGACCTTGTCATAGCTGAACATTTCTATCGTCGTAGTTTGGAACTGCATTTCGGTGGTGGTAATGTGAAGGATGGCTATCTGGTTTTTGACCTGCATGGATTACCTCTGGTCATAGAAGAAGAGAGGGAGATGTTGCAGCGGGTTGGCCAGTTTACAGGTCTGATGCTGGAAACCACGGATATCGGTGAAGACTACATATTACTACTGAATCGCGGTGTGATTTTCGATACAGGACCGGCCTGTCAGTCAGACGGAGGTATGATCGCGCATTTCAGAGATCCCAGCGAAAATGTTCTCTGTTTGTTTCAGCACCCTTGAGATACAGGAACTAAGACTCTGGTTCGTTCTATACATCGAGTTGCCATAATTACCAGTGCGTTGCTTGGGGCGCTCTGGTGCCCGTCTGTTTTCTCGCAAGAGTTACTGCTCGCGTACGAAGATCGCGAGCAATATCCCTATTACGCTACCGATGGTGGACTGGTGCCCTCCCTTGATCCCGGTGTCTCAGTGGCTATGGTGAAAGAGCTGGAGAATCTGATACCCGATTTGGAAGTACGGCTGATCCGGCTGCCGTGGGTTGAATGTCTGCGCCGGATGCAGGTCGGAGCTGTTGATGGTGTTTTTAACGCTTCCTATCGACCTTCGCGCTGGCGTTCAGGGATGTATCCGATGAAGGCTGGGAGGCTGGATCTGTCTCGGCGTATCATGGACATTAGTTATAGCCTCTATGTTCGCGAGGGTAGCGGCGTCGACTGGGATGGTGAACATCTGTCGGGAATTGAACGGCCTGTGGCTGTTGCTGGTGCTGACGTTATTGTGGACGAGCTTGAAAAAATGGGGCTGAGGGTTGAAGAGTCACTCTCCCCTGAAGACCGCTTTGAGAGGCTTCAGAATGGTCAATTAGCTGCTGTTGTTGAGCACCGACACCGTGGTGATGAGTTACTACGGCTTAAGTTTGGTCGCTTTAATAAATTGATGCGACTGGACCCACCTTTTTTAAGTCGTCCCTATTTCCTAATGCTGTCATCGCAGTATGTGGTGGAGTTTCCTGATCGTGCCCAGTTGATATGGGATGCGGTTGCGCGCTTGCGAAAGCGTGAACATGAGTCGTTAATGGGGCATTATTAAGGCAGTTATAGTCTGTCTTGAGGTGAGCTGTATGCGTGTCGGCAAATTTATATGCCTGATACTTATGCTCTGTGGGTTGTCTGCTTCAGCATCTGCGGTCGTGTTGGAGCTGGCGTATGAAGATAGGGAGCAGTACCCCTACTATGTTGGTGGTGGAGCCAATACCCCTGAATCTAAGCCTGGCGTCGCGGTAGAGATGCTGCGTATGTTAGAGCAGAAGATTCCCGGGCTTGAGGTTAGGTTTACCCGGATGCCATGGCCACGCTGTCTTGCCAGTCTGAAGGGTGGCCAGGTACATGGTATTTTCAATGCATCCTACCGACGTGACCGGGAAGCTCTGGGGCGCTATCCGAAGCGTGGCGGAGTTGCCGACAGCTATCGTCGTATCACTGAAATTTCTTACAGCCTGTATGTTCGCGAGGGTGAAGATATAGGTTGGACTGGTGATCCGCGTGATCGCTTAAGAGGGGTGATCGGAGCACCGCGAGGATACTCAGTTGTGGGTGACCTGCGCGCAATGGGTGCTTCCGTTGAGGAGTCCCCCTGGACAGAGAATGATTTCCAGAAATTGTTGACGCACCGTCTGGATGCTGTTGCTGCGCAGACCGTGACTGGCGATAGCCTGTTGGGCGAAACTGATCGTTATAGTGGTGTAGTTCGACTGGAGCCGCCGCTGAGAGTCAAGCCTTACTATCTGATGTTGTCACATCAATTTGTCGTTGAACATCCACTATTAGCGGAACAGATTTGGGACTCTATTGCGGAGATCCGGCTAGAGCACTATCAGCGTCTGTTAACCGAATACTAAATTTTGTCGCAAAAAAAAACCGGAGCAGTGCTCCGGTTTTTTTTGCTTTAGAAGGTGATTAGCCTTCCAGTGCTTTTTTGATACGGCCGATAGCGTCTTCCAGAATCTCCATGCTGGTCGCAAAGGAGAGGCGCATGTTGCCCGGAGCGCCAAATGCGGAGCCAGGAACCAGTGCTACGCCTGCTTCCATAAGCAGGAATTCAGCCAGTTCGATATCGTTGCTGAAGCGCTCATCGTTATCGATGACAGCCTGGAAGCTCGGGAATGCGTAGAATGTTCCGTCAGCAGCGATGCACTCAACGCCTTCGATCTCATTCAGTGCGTTCACGACAAAATCATGACGTTCACGGAAGGCGATGACCATTTCCGCAACGCACTCCTGAGATGAGTTCAGTGCCGCTTCAGCACCGAACTGAGCGATAGATGTTGGGTTAGAGGTGCTCTGAGACTGGATCTTTTTCATTGCGCCGATCAGTTTTACCGGGCCAGCCGCGTAGCCGATACGCCAGCCTGTCATGGAGTAAGCCTTGGATACGCCATTCAGCACAATTGTACGATCCAGCAGTTCAGGGCAGGCCATTGCAATATTGCAGAACGGCTGATCACCCAGCTGAATGTGCTCGTACATGTCATCAGTCGCGATCAGTACGTTTGGATACTTCTTCAGCACGTTACCCAGTGCGTTCAGTTCCTCGCGGGAGTATGCAACGCCTGTTGGGTTAGATGGGCTGTTCAGAACAACCAGACGGGTTTTGTCAGTAATAGCCGCTTCCAGCTGCTCAGGACTGATCTTGAAGCGATTCTCCTGAGTAGTGCTGACAATAACTGGTTTAGCATCAGCCATGATCACCATATCCGGGTATGAAACCCAGTAAGGAGCAGGGATGATCACTTCATCGCCTTCATTCAGAAGTGCCAGTGACAGGTTGAAGAAGCTCTGTTTGCCGCCACATGAGACCAGAATCTGGTTGGGATCATAAGAGAGGCCGTTATCACGTTTGAACTTCTCAATAATCGCTTGTTTCAGACTTGGGGTGCCGTCAACTGCGGTGTATTTGGTCTTGCCTTCAGCAAGAGCCTTAATAGCAGCTTCTTTAATGTGCTCAGGGGTATCGAAATCAGGTTCCCCTGCACCCAGGCCAATAATGTTCTTACCGGCCGCGCGTAATTCAGCTGCACGGTTAGTAACCGCCAGCGTAGGAGATGGTTTGATATTGTTTACGCGGTCTGAAAGTTGAACGTCCAAGCGTCAGCCCTCTGTAGAGTGTTTAGTTTTTCAGTTCTGGAAATTCAGCGGGTCTCCGATGACGGAGAGGCATAAGCGAAAAATTTCCAAACCGGAGAATAATACAACATCCATTGGAAATTCAGAATCCTCTGATAAGAAAAAATCAGAGCTCTTCGCAGGGTTTGTAGCCGGGAAGGTTACTCAGGTCAACACTGTCCTGTTGGCGTTTGGACATGTGATCCCGTGCGTAGTCGAGATAGACGCCTTCACGGACGAATACTTCGAAAAGCGTAGGGTCCAGCTGACCCTCTTCAACGGCTCTGCCGACGATATCCATCGCTTTTGAAAGCAGCATGCCTTTTTTGTAAGGCCGGTCAGCTGCTGTAAGCGCTTCGAATATATCGGCGATACACATGATTCTGGCGCGCAGTGACATCTGGCCGCCGGTCAATCCTCGTGGATAGCCACTGCCATTCATATGCTCATGGTGGTTACAGGCGATTTCCGGTACCTGTGAAAGGTTTTTCGGATAGCTGAGAGACTCCAGCATATCGATGGAGACTTTAATATGGTCGCGCATTACCTGACGCTCGGAGTCGGTCAGGGTACCACGGCTGATGCAGAGATTGTCGACTTCATCCTTAGTTAGCAGCTGCTGTGGTTTACCTTTGATATCGGTCCAGTGAATGTCAGACAGAGAATGCACCCGGTCTATTAAGGCCTGGGCCATAAACTCACCGCCGGTATTAGCTTTCTTCAGAAACTCGAGGTCGTCATCCAGTTGTTCACAACGCTGATGGTAGAAGGCACGCGCGGCTTCTTGTTCAGTGACCTCTTGTGCTGGTAGTCGCTCCAGCATCTGGATATACAGATATTGCTGATACTCACGCATTCGGGTTTCGACCAGGTCGATGCGGTCATACATCGTATGCAGCTTGGTGGCCTTATCGATAATATACTCGGGTGAGGTGATCTTGCCGCAATCATGCAACCAGGCCGCGACTTTGAGCTCATAAAGCTCCTGTTCGGTGAATTGCAGCTCTGCCAGCGGGCCTTGTTCTGTCCTGCACACCGCATCTGCCAGCATCATGGCAACTTCCGGAACCTGCTCGCAGTGTTTACCGGTGACGGGAGACTTATGGTCGATCGCGCGACCGATCAATTTGATAAACGATTCGAACAGTGTGCGTTGAGCATCTATCAATTTGCGCTTAGTCAGAACAGTGGCGGCTAGCGAAGCCACCGATTCGATCAGTGCCTGCTGGCCGTCATCAAATGGCTGCCGGTTTCCTTCGTTGTCTTCTGCATTGATCAGCTGGAGCACGCCTATAACTTCTCGTTCGTGGTCAATCAGCGGTACAGAAAGGAAGGATTGTGAGCGGTAACTCAGTTGTTTGTCGAAGCGGCGGGTGCCAGAAAAGTCGTAGTCGGTGCAGTGATAGACATCGGCAATATTGATGGTGATGCCATCCAGAAAGGTTTGCACTACGACAAGATTATCTCTCTGGCCCTTTTCATTACATAGTCTGATAGGGGGAAGATCGTTCGGTTTCCGGTGAATGCCGAGTGAACGATTGTGGATAACGGTAAAGTTCAGCTCGTTTCCAGTGTCATCAATCGTGTAGAGTGTACCGCCATCGGCGTTGGTCATCTCCATACAGCCAATGATAATCTGGTCCAGAATTTCCTGATGATCGCGCTCAGACGTTAGCGCCGCAGCCATGTTGGTCAGCTGATCGGCGATCTGTGAGGCATATATTCCGTGTTCGTTACCAGTTGTTTTCGACATGGTCAGGTTTTGTTCCCAGAAACATCTCTTCCATAGGGATATAATAGGACGCTTGTAGCAGTATTGGGTAGATTTATGAAGCAGCGGTTTAAATTACATTCGAACTTCCAGCCTGCCGGTGATCAGCCGGAGGCAATCCGGGTGCTATCGGAAGGACTGGATGATGGCCTGGTTGCGCAAACGCTGCTTGGCGTAACAGGTTCTGGTAAAACCTTCACCGTTGCCAATGTTATTGCTCAGGCTCAACGTCCGACCATTGTAATGGCACACAATAAAACGCTGGCTGCTCAGTTATATGGCGAGTTCCGTGAATTTTTTCCGGACAATGCCGTTGAGTACTTTGTTTCTTACTACGACTATTACCAGCCTGAAGCCTATGTGCCGTCTTCTGATACCTTTATCGAAAAAGATGCTTCGGTAAATGAACATATCGAGCAGATGCGTTTGTCTGCGACTAAAGCATTGCTCGAGCGAGACGACGCCATCATCGTGGCTACGGTATCTGCTATCTATGGTCTGGGTGACCCCAAATCCTATCTGTCGATGATGTTACACCTGGATCGTGGGGATGAGATTGATCAGCGTCAGATACTGCGTCGTTTAGCTGAACTGCAGTACACTCGTAACGACGTTGAACTTCATCGCGGTACTTACCGAGTGCGTGGCGATGTGATCGATGTGTTCCCGGCTGAATCTGAAAAGGAAGCGGTGCGGATTGAGCTGTTTGACGATGAGGTTGAGCAGATCAGCTATTTCGACCCGTTGACTGGCGAGGTGCTGCGACGTGTGCCGAGAGCTACCATTTATCCTAAGACCCACTATGTCACGCCACGAGACATACTGCTGGCGGCCGTCGATAAGATCAAGGCGGAGTTAAAACCTCGTCTGGAGCAGCTACGTGAAGCCGGTAAGTTGGTTGAAGCGCAGCGCTTGGAGCAGCGAACCCTCTACGATATCGAAATGATCAATGAGCTGGGGTATTGCTCAGGGATTGAAAACTACTCGCGCTATCTTTCTGGTCGTGCGGATGGTGAGCCGCCACCGACACTGTTTGATTACCTGCCTGACAATGCACTGGTCGTGATTGATGAATCTCATGTCACAGTGCCGCAATTGGGGGCTATGTATAAAGGTGACCGTTCGAGGAAGGAAACGCTGGTGGAGTATGGCTTCCGTTTGCCGTCTGCACTTGATAACCGCCCGCTGCGATTTGAGGAGTGGGAGCAGTTAGCTCCACAAATGATCTTTGTTTCAGCAACACCAGGCAAGTATGAGGCAGCGAATGCCGGGGCTATTGCGGAACAGGTTGTTCGTCCTACCGGTTTGGTCGATCCAGTGATGGAAGTTAGGCCCGCGATGACTCAGGTTGATGATCTGCTGTCTCAGATTAACCGGGTGGTTGCCAATGATGAAAGGGTAGTGGTTACTGTTCTGACTAAGCGGATGGCCGAAGACCTGACAGAGTATCTTGATGAGCACGGTGTACGGGTCCGTTATCTGCACTCTGATATCGATACCGTCGAGCGGGTGGAAATCATTCGTGATCTGCGAATTGGCGAATTTGACGTGCTGGTGGGGATTAACCTGCTGCGTGAAGGTATAGATATGCCAGAAGTCGCGTTGGTGGCGATTCTTGATGCGGACAAGGAAGGATTCCTGCGTTCCGAAACATCTCTGATCCAGACTATTGGACGTGCCGCGCGTAACGTAAATGGTAAAGCCATTCTCTATGCAGATCGGGTCACTGGCTCGATGGAAAGGGCGATGGGAGAGTGTGAACGTCGTCGGCAGAAACAGATGGCGCACAATGAGGCGAATGGCATAGTACCTAAAGGTATTCGTAAGTCTGTTGCAGATATTATGGAAGGTGCGTCTGCCATACCGGGCCGTAAGGTCGGTGGTAAAGCCCGTAAAGTCGCTGAACCTGATGCAGCATATCAGGTTGACCCTCAGCAGATGTCTGCTCCTGAGCTGGCAAAAGCGATGTCTAAGCTGGAAGATCAGATGTATGAAGCGGCTAAAAATCTGGAGTTTGAGCAGGCAGCTCAGTACAGGGATCAACTGGAGCAGTTAAAACAGCGAACATTAGTCAGTTGATTGGTCTGGAGACTGGACAAATTTCATAGCGGTTCAGATACTTAAAGCTGCATCCCTATCGGGATCGGACGGCAGATAGCAATAAGAGGGAGCTGAATGCGGCTACGCAGTGTTTTGCTGGTGATGGTGGCGATGATTTGTCTCGTCGCAGTGATGAGTGCGGTTTTTTACTACCAGTTCTCCGAACAACTGGCGATTCGTGATGCAGAAACTCAAAGCCAGCGGACTGCGCAGAGCCTGGCGCGGGAAGTGGACAGCTTCATCAGCACTAATCGTCAAACGGTCGCAACCCTTGCGACTCAGCCAATTTTGGCGGATTTCTTTTCTGACAATAGTTTGCGCCAGCAGATGGAAGTAACAGAGCGATTGAACAGAGCCTGTGAAGTGGCCAGCGCTGCTCTCTGTTATTTAATGGATGGCGAAGGCCTGACTGTTGCAGCCTCTACACTCAATAATGCCAAGAAGATAGTTGGCCAGAATTATGGCTTTCGGCCTTACTTCAAAACTGCCCTGAGAATCGGTCATGGTCTCTATCTGGCAAAAGGCGTAACCACCAAGGCGCGTGGTCTGTACTTTAGCCGACGTATCGAATCCCGCGATGGACGCCCGTTAGGAGTAGTGGTTATTAAGCAGGGGCCTGAGGCGCTGGAGAAAGTATTCCGCCAGTACAGTTCTGATGTGATCATGGCGACACCGGAAGATGTGATCTTCATGAGTAACCGCCAGGATTGGATACTGCGTACCCTACATGAAGTGGATGATGAGAAACTGAGTGAACTCACCCGTGATCGCCAGTTTGGAGAGACACTCGGTGATTCGGTGGATCTGGTGTTTAATCAGGACAGTACAGCACTGGATAGTGAAGGGCGTGAGTACCTTTTGGGAAGCTCGGATATCACCAATCTGGCAGGTTGGCGGGTGCTGTACCTGACAGATGTTTCACTGATCCCACTTGGCTTGCGAACCAATCGCACTGTCTTTGTGTTGATGATATCAATCGCTTGCCTGTTAGCTTTCTTTACCTTCCTTTGTTACCGCAGTGGCTTGTCACAACTGAACAAGCTTGAAAGCCGCAGTAAAGCGCTGGAGGAGTCAGAAGAGGAACTAAGTCAGTTCAGCCAGTTAGCGGGCGATGTAATGCTGGTGCATTATGACGGTCGGATTATGCAGGCGAATACCAGTTTGGAACGGTTGTTTGGATATCAACTGGATGAACTGAAAGGGATGCAGGTGCTTCAGATTATCTCTGACGAAAGTACTGAGTTGGTTCAGCGCAATATTGTGGACGACTTTCAGGAACCTTATGAAGCTGAAGGGATGCATAAGAATGGCAATGTATTCCCGATCGAAATTACCGCAACAACCATCATGCGCGGTGGAAGTCGGGTCCGGGTGTGTTGCATTCGCGATATCACGGACCGCAAACAGGCGCAGCAGCGACAGCGATTTGAGTCTCATTATGATGCTTTAACGGGCTTACCAAGCCGTAATCTGATGATTGACCGGTTACAGCACTCCATTGCACGCAGTCAGCGGATCAATCGCCACGTAGTAGTGTTATTTCTTGATCTGGATGACTTCAAAAAAATCAATGAATCTCAAGGCCATGATGTTGGCGATAAGGTGTTGGTTGCGGCAGCGAAACGCCTGAACAGTGCGATTCGGGTCAGCGATACATTAGCACGTTACGGCGGCGACGAGTTTATCGTAGTGCTGGAAGATATCAGTGATCCGATTGCTGCTGAACCTGTGGCTGAGAAAATACTGGCAGAGTTGTCACGGCCTTTCGAATCGGCCGGGCGTAGTTACTTTATTTCAGCCAGTATAGGGATGTCCGTCTATCCGACCGATGGTGTTGATCCAGCAGTATTGCTCCAAAAAGCGGATACTGCAATGCATCGTAGTAAGGAGAGTGGACGCAATACTTTCCGTTTCTTTACTGATGCGATGAACGATGAGGCAGTGCGAAGACTTGAGTTGGAACAGCAGCTCAGGGAAGCGATGCGTCGTGGTGAATTTCAATTACACTACCAGCCTATCTTCGCAACTGAAGAGCGCCGCCTGATCGGTGCTGAAGCACTGTTGCGATGGAATAATCAGCGGCTTGGAGCGGTGTCCCCGGCTGACTTCATCCCAACGGCAGAGCAGACAGGATTGATTGTCGAAATCGGAGATTGGGTGCTTGAGGAAGCCGCTCGTCAGACGCGTGAATGGCAAGATGCGGGGATTGCTCATTTCCGGATCGGGGTGAATGTATCGCCACGCCAATTTCGTGATGGTGCAATTGTTCACAGCGTTGAACGGGTGTTGGAACAAACCGGCGTGGTACCGTCGGCATTGGTGATTGAGATTACCGAAGGGGTGCTGGTGCGCAATGATGCTGGTACCGAGGGAGCCCTGAATGACCTGAAAAAAATGGGTGTGCGGTTATCTATGGATGACTTCGGTACTGGTTACTCGTCACTCAGTTATCTGAAGCGCTTTCCGTTTGATACCTTAAAGATTGATCGTGAATTTGTCCGCGATCTCTATGAGGACAGCAGTGATCAACAGTTGGTTGTGGCGACTGTCGCTATGGCTCAGGGAATGGGGCTACAGGTCGTGGCCGAAGGTGTGGAAGGGCAGGAACAACTCGATTTCCTAAAAGATGTAGGTTGTGACTCTATCCAGGGCTTCTTCCTGGGGCAGCCCATGTCAGCTGACGAGTTTACTAAGACCTTTGTGACACCACAGCAGACCTGATTAAGGGAAGTCTTCTGCATACCGGCTGATCCATTCAGCAGCGGCCTGTTCGTGGGTCAGGATCCTGCCTTCCTGGCTTGCAACTTGTTGCCGGTAATCTTCTATATGACAGACCTGTTCGACCATTCTGACTGCATAAATGGTATCGCGGTCTGTGAACTTTATACCCAGTAAGTAGTGTTCGTGCGGCATGCTCTGACACCAGACGACCAAGCCTGTCGCCATGAACGGGCCTGTATCTGCCTCTATCCGTAAACGTAGTCGGCTACCGGGATCCACGTATTCTTCCGCTTCAATACAGAGCCCTCCTTCGCTGATATTGCGAGCTCGGTCGAAGCGCAGGTCATGGTTACCCTCAGAACTGTATTCAATGGGTACAGTGGCCGGATGGCGGATAAACTGCCGTTTCATAAAACCTCCGAACCCGTCGAAGGACTTTAGCAGGTGGGGTCAGTGGTCACTGAATACCCATTGCCAGTCAACAGACGGGAAACGGTCTTCCCTGACGCTGAGCTGCTTTTAGTATAGATGTTGCTTAATAGAGTCGTTTCACAATCTTAACTCTAGTTATAGCGGAATAAGATGAACCTGAGCTGATTGTTGGCAAGGGTTTCGGTGTTTTAAGTTGCCCCGCAGTGCTCGTCAATCTTTCTCTCCTACCTACCAGTGTTATTCGTAAGACCTTTCGAAATAGACCAATCAACTACGTATTAATACGGATAGCTCCTGCGTATTAGCGCGATCGCTACTGCGTAGTTTTAACCCGTGATTGCGCATTAATCCGAATGGGAGCCTATGTGACAACTTGGCAATATGTTGGCATGGCTGAACAGTACGCTGTTCACCTCAGGTCCCCCGCCTGCGACAGGGCAGGCAGTTGTTGACCGGTACTAAAGGTGTCTAGCGACCGGCAACAGAAAGGGCAAGTCACTAAGAGGACGATAATAACAATGCTCAAACTGAACTTTGCTAAAAAACTGGTCGCTGCAGCAGCATGCGCAGCAGCCTTCGCAGCTCCTTCTGCAATGGCAGAAAAAGTCTACAAACTGAAACTGGCGGAAACCTGGCCGACCAATTTCGGTACTTTCAGTGAGCCAGCACGCCGTATGGCTGAACTGGCAGAGACCATGTCTAACGGTCGCCTGAAGATCTCTATCGATACTTCCAACAAGCACAAATCTCCATTTGGCGTGTTTGACCTGGTTCGTTCCGGTCAGTACGACATGGCTCACTCCGCGTCTTACTACTGGAAAGGTAAGGTGCCAAATACTCTGTACTTCACCACTATGCCATTCGGTATGACTGCAACTGAGCAGTACGGCTGGTTCTACTACGGTGGTGGTCAGGAGCTGATGAACAAGGTTTATGAGCCACTGAACGTACTGTCCTTCCCAGGCGGTAACACTGGCGTACAGATGGGTGGTTGGTTCCAGAAAGAGATCAACTCTCTGGAAGACCTGAAAGGCCTGAAGATGCGTATCCCAGGTTTCGCGGGCGAAGTTCTGGCTAAGCTGGGTGCTAAGCCTGTAAACATCCCTGGCGGTGAGCTGTACACTGCGCTGGAGCGTAAAACAATTGACGCACTGGAGTGGGTAGGACCTTCTATGGACCTGCGTATGGGCTTCCACAAAATCGCTCCTTTCTACTACACCGGCTGGCATGAGCCTGCAACTGAACTGCAGTTCATGATCAACAAGCGTAAGTTCGAGAAGCTGCCTGCAGACCTGCAGCAGATCCTGAAGACTGCAATGCGTGTTTCTGCTTACGACATGACTGTTCTGTCTCACCACGTATCTGGCGAGAACTGGGCGAAGATGACGACCGAGTTCCCGAACGTACAGGTTAAGTCTTTCCCAGCAGAAGTTATCGAAGGCCTGCGTAAGGCTAACGACGAACTGCTGGCTGAAAAAGCAGCTGCTGACCCGCTGGCTAAAGAGATCCTGGAATCTCAGGCTAGCTACCTGAAGCAGGTTCGTGTCTGGACTGATATCGCAGACAAGGCTTACCTGAACTCTATCGCTAAGTAAGTCCAACCGAACCGACTGCCTGCAGCAAGTCGGTTCGGTCTCCCCGGTCCCCCGGCCGGGGAACTCTGATCCCGTAAGGGACACCTCTAAAACCTTTTAATTTGAGCAGGAACGCTTTTCAGGAATAACCTTCCTGCAGGAAAGTTGTATCCGTTAAATGGTTTTCAGAAGTGTCCTGATACGACTGAATAAATCCGAGAGGATCGTCCGATGTTTTTGTTAAGACTGGAGCAGACAATTAACAAGTTTTCCGACTTGTTAGGCAAGGTTGCTTCAATACTGTTTGTCATGATGCTGTTCAACGTCTTCTATGACGTTGTTATGCGCTACCTGTTCAACGATGTTTCTATCGGTATGCAGGAACTTGAATGGCACCTGTTTGCCGCGATGTTCATGCTGGGTGTTCCGTTCACACTGCGCGCCGGCGGCCATGTGCGGGTTGACCTGATCTATGAAGGTCTGAGCATGAAGAAAAAGGCCTGGATTGATCTGATCTGTACCCTGACACTGCTGTTTCCGTTTTGCCTGCTGGTGGCATGGTACGGCATCGATTTTGCCCGTGAAGCATACGAACTGGGTGAAGGTTCCGGCGATCCGGGCGGCTTGCCTCATCGCTGGATTATCAAAGCAGTGGTGCCGTTCGCATTCTTCTGCACCTTCATCAGCGGCGTTGGCCTGATGCTGAAGAGCATTAACACTCTGAATGGCCATCACAAGACTGATTCTTACACCCCAGTTGAACACTGATTAAGGCAGGTAATTTACGATGATCGGTATGATTATGTTTGGCACCGCGTTGCTGATGCTGTTAGTCGGCTTCCCGGTTGCCTTTATCTTCGGTGGGGTGGCACTCTGGTTCGGAGTATTCTCCGAAGGCGCAGAGCTGTTCGCCTTTATGCCTTTCCGCATCCAGAGCATAATGGAAAATACGGTGCTGATGGCGGTTCCTCTGTTCGTATTTATGGGTATTGTGCTGCAGAAAACCCGTCTGGCAGAGCAGCTGCTGGAGTCAATGGGTAAGCTCTTTGGTGGTGTTCGCGGTGGTCTGGCGATCTCTACTGTACTGGTAGGTGCGCTGTTGGCTGCATCAACGGGTGTTGTAGGTGCGTCCGTAGTCGCTATGGGTCTTATCTCGCTGCCAGTTATGATGAAGTACAAGTACAACAAAGGACTGGCGTGCGGCACCATCTGTGCGTCTGGTACTTTGGGTCAGATTATTCCACCATCCATCATCCTGATTATTCTGGGTGACGTCATGGGTATTCCGGTGGGTGACCTGTTCCAGGCGGCAATCGGCCCGGGCATGATCCTGATCGGCTTGTACATCTTGTATATCCTGGTGTTCACCTTCCTGAATCCGGAAGCGGCCCCAGCACTGCCAATGAATCCTGATGACGGTACCCGTGGTCAGCAGATCTTCACTGCATTGAAATCCATCATTCCGCCATTGGCATTGATTCTGGTGGTGCTGGGTTCGATCTTCGCAGGTATCGCAACCCCAACTGAGTCGTCTGCTCTGGGTGGTGTCGGTGCACTGGTACTGGCTATTCTGTACAAGCAGTTCAGCTGGAAGATGGTGATGGATGCCGCGACGGAAACCGTGAAGGTGACGGCGATGGTATTCGCTATCCTGCTGGGTGCAACTGCCTTCTCTATGGCGTTCAGTTATACCGGTGGTGAAGAGATCGTTGAACACTATCTGTCTAACCTGCCAGGTGGTGCGATGGGCTTCCTGATCCTGTCGATGATTGCCATTATGATCCTGGGCTTCTTTATCGATTTCGTAGAGATCAGCTTCATTATCGTGCCGATTCTGTTGCCTGCAGCTGATGCGCTGGGTATTGCACCGGTATGGTTCGCGATCCTGATCGCGATGAACTTGCAGACCAGTTTCCTGACCCCGCCGTTTGGATTCAGTTTGTTCTATCTGAAAGGGGTCGCGCCGAGCAATATCCGTACTGTTGATATTTATCGTGGTGTAGTGCCATTCATTGCGATTCAGGTTGGTGTGGTGATCTCTATTCTGCTGTTCCCAGAATTCTACGGCTTGAATTAAGGATTCAGCAGGTACTGTATGAAAAGAGGATGCTGGCTGCCCCCGGCATCTCATTTCTGAGCATGTATGCAATGCATCCCAGATATATGCTCTTTCGCCCCGCCACGCGGGGCTTTTTCGCGTATCGGGTGATCCGAGGAGAGAGCCGGTAAACAGAATCAGCTGAGAGTCAGAAAAGCTCAGGTTTCTGAACACCCTGATTTACGCAGAACAATAACAATAACGAAGGCAACGATTATGTCAGCGAGATTTTCGTGGAAACAGAAGTTGGTAGTCGTTATCGCGATTACCTTGCTTGGCCTGCTTATGGTAGCTGGCTCCTCCTTTCTGGGACTGAACAGCGTCAGTTCTGGCTTCTCTAAACAAAATGCTGCGTTGGACTACAACAAGCAACTATTGCAATTCACCAATGAACTGCTGCTAAACGAAGCAGCGGGTTCGGCGCTTAAAGCAGACCAGCTTAGTCAGTATCAACAACAGCTTGGTGCCCTGGTAGAAGGTGCTGAAAAGATGCGTGTGACAGCAACGGCTTTCGGTGATCCCCGGTTGGCTGAGCTGGCGGTTGAATTGGCGCAGAATATCGAAACCTATCAGCAGCAACGTGGCGAATGGCTGGCAATAAAACAGCAGCTGGGCTTTTCTCCTGCAGAAGGTGTACTGAAAGAACTCTACGGTATTGCTGATGACCTCGAAGGCCTGAAGTTCTCGATGATAGATGCGGCGATCAGCGACATTGTGATCGGCCAGAAAAGCTACATTGTCAGTGGCGCAGCGAGTGACGAGAAGCGAGTGGTTGGCGCTCTTGAAGTGCTGGAAAAGATGGTTATCGATATGGAATGGCAGACCATCGATATTGGCCTGAAAACCGCAGCGTATCGCAAAGCCTTTGAACAGGTGCGTGGTTTAATTAGTCAGCAACAGAGCATCTTGCAGTCTCTTGAACCGCTAATAGCGGGTATTGATTCTTCGGTTTCTGAGCAGAGTGACTATTTGGAAAATACTGTCTCAGTCAAAGTGCTGAATGAAGTTGAAGAGGCTCGTAGTACAGCAATCCTTATCATTGTATCCGCTGCGGTAGTGGTTGGGTTGGTCATCTTAGTTAGCCTCGGCGGGATCGCTCGTCAGCTGAACATCCAGTTGGAGGCGATGCAGAGATTCCTGAAACAGGTGGCGGCAGGTGACTTTTCGCGTCAGCTTGATGTTGGTGATAATGACCGTGATGAATTCAATCAGCTAAGAAGTACGATCAATCAGACGATCAGTGATATTTCGGCGGTGCTGATACAGGTCGTCAACGGTAACAAGTCGCTGTTTGAGGTTCGCGAACAGCTAGAAGGCGTGATGCAGCAGTTGGTCAGTGGTAGTGAGCAGGTTGAACTGACGACGCAGCAGTCATCTGAAGCGACCCAGCAGATCTCGACAGCGGTAAACGATGTCGCTCAGCGCTCGCAGGGTGTCAGCGAAACTGCGCGTATTGCTTCACAAACGACCCGGCAGGGTGGTGATATTGTCGCTGATTGTGTCAGTTCGATGTCCAGTCTGTCTGACCTGATCGGCTCCACCAATCAGGAGGTTGATCGTCTGGGTGAGTCCGGTAAGCGGATGATGGGAATTATCGATGTGATCAACGGTCTGGCCGACCAGACCAACTTGCTGGCGTTGAATGCTGCGATCGAGTCCGCCCGTGCAGGCGAAGCGGGGCGCGGTTTCTCAGTGGTTGCCGATGAAGTTCGTGCTTTGGCGCAGAAAACGGTGAACGCGACCAACAGCATCAGTGACATCATTAAAGGGTTTAATGATCAGTCCCGTCGGATGAGCGAGTTAATGGAGCAGGGTTTAAAACTGGCTGAATCTGGTCAGAGTAATGCTCATAATGCTTCGTCATCTTTTACACAGATTGAGCAGGCGATAGAAAAGGTCGCAGCTGAGATGGATCAGGTGGTGGTTGCGGTGGAGGAGATCTCCTATAACACCGGTGATATCGCCAATCAGGTTGATAGCATCTGCCAGCAGAGCAACGAAACTCGCAACAGTCGTTTAACGATGGAATCTTACACTCAACAGCTTTCTGCTCAGACTGATACGCTGGAGCAGGTGACCGGTCGATTTATCCTTCAGAAGTGATATCTTCCCGTGCCCGGGTGACAGCCTGTAACAGGCTGCCCGGGCCTGACTCCAATAGGGTACTCAGCTGTTGTTGATCTTTGACCAGCAAAGAGCCGACAAATCCCAATCCATTGACTGAAACGCCTTGATGGCACTCTTGCCGGCGCGGAATCATCATCATCCATTGTGAAGTGACCAGCAGGTTATATGGCTGTTGGATAAATTCATTGTGGTCGCTGTGCAGCTTCAGGTGGCGACATAACTTCTCATATTGCATCTGCATCTCCACCGGGGCGAGTTCAGACTTTTTCAGCAGGTCTTTAGAGAGAGCGACACCCGCGTGGTAATAGGGCAGCTCAGGTAGCTGCTGAGGTACTCCATCACGAAATTTTTGTAATACGGGTAACAGTGGCATCAACTGCTGGTTTTGCTCAGTCAGTTGGATCAGCTGCAAGTGTTTGTGAGACTGGCTGGCTCCTGCTTCAGGGCCGCTATTGTAAAACCCAAAACTCTCACCCTGTGCCATCACATCGGCCAGCGCAATGAAATCGTCGATATTAAGGCGCGCCTGCTGTGGTTTGAACTCTTGAGTAATCAGCAGTACATGCTGTGATAACACCGGGTATTTATTCAGCACACAGAGATGGCTATCGCTGACTTCTCTGACGGTCAGGGCCGGGTCAGGCGAAAGAAAGGGGTTAAAGCCAGGTTTGTGCTCGGAAACTGTTGGTTTCTGCCACAGCGGATCAATCAACCGAATACAGAACTGCTGATGAAACTCTTCAGTGTATTGTGCATCTGTGTCTATAGGCTGCGCGTTGCCTGATGCAATTGCGGCTTCACTACAATGCTTCACCTGTTGCCAGAAATCCGCCATGTAACTCTCCTTGCCTGTGCTGCTACATCACCAGACTAGCATGAGTTCCGTTGGGTTTTGCAAACCGATGCAGAATCAGGCTTAAAGAAAATAAAAAAGCCGGCAGAAATTGCCGGCTTTTTCAGATTAGCAATTTTAGCTGATCGCTTTTTCTGGCGGCAGGTAGTCATAACCCAGTACATCAGCGACTGCTTTGTAAGTAACAGAGCCGCGGTGTACATTCAGACCTTCCAGCAGGTGCGCATCATCTGCCAGTGCTTGCTGATAGCCTTTGTTTGCCAGTGCCAGCACAAACGGTAGTGTTGCGTTGGTTAGTGCGAAGGTAGAAGTACGGGCTACACCGCCCGGCATGTTAGCTACACAGTAATGAACCACGCCTTCCTCAACATAGGTTGGGTCCTGATGAGTGGTGGCTCGAGATGTCTCGAAGCAGCCGCCCTGGTCGATCGCAACGTCCACTAGTACTGCACCGTTACGCATCTTCTTCAGGTGCTCGCGATTAACCAGTTTAGGTGCTGCAGCGCCAGGGATAAGAACTGCACCGATCACCAGATCCGCATTGGTTACTTCCTGTTCAATGGTATCTGCGTTGGAGTAGAGGGTTTTCAGCTGAGGACCATATTGAGCGTCCAGTTCTTTCAAACGTGGCAGGGAGCGGTCAAGGATAGTGACATCCGCGCCCAGACCCATCGCCATGCGCGCTGCGTTGATGCCAACGACACCACCACCGATCACAACCACTTTCGCAGGTGATACACCTGGAACGCCGCCAAGCAATGTACCCAGACCGCCTTGAGCTTTTTCCAGCGCGTGAGCACCAGCCTGTACCGCCATGCGGCCTGCTACTTCACTCATTGGCGCCAGCAGAGGCAGTGCGCCGTTTGGATCAGTTACGGTTTCATAAGCGATGGCAACTGCATCGGATTTAACCAGCAGTTCAGTTTGTAGAGGATCTGGAGCAAGGTGCAGATAGGTGAACAACAGCTGGCCCGGGCGGAGCATTTCGCATTCGTTTGGCTGAGGTTCTTTTACTTTGACGATCATCTCTGCCTTGGCAAAGATCTCTTCAGCGGTATCGATGATAGTTGCGCCGGCAGCTTCATAATCGCTGTCCAGCAAACCGATTGCAGTACCGCCGTTACGCTGCACCATTACCTGATGGCCAGCTGCGATCACTTCACGAACACCTGATGGGGTCATACCGATACGGTATTCGTGGTTCTTAATCTCTTTTGGTACGCCAATTAACATTCTGCACCTCCAATGCCTGTGCTTTTATTATTTGCATTGTGGCTGAACTATCCGCGTCGAAGACCTGGTTGTTCAGATCCCGGCGCTGATCAGGGTCAGCAACCTACCGGATGACTAGCTGAATAACTGTTTACCAGATAGTCAGTATCTATTTTCAGGGTAGCAGTGGTTGGCCAGAAAATTATTCCGTATTTTTATATTAAAAAGAATAAAACGCTATTAAATCGGTACATGTAATGCTTATTGTTGTGTGGCTGCAGTGATGGTTGGAGTATTTTTTGTTTCTAAATGGCATGCTGATCGGCGTTGATTACATTGCTGCATGGCGAGTTTTTACTCAGCTTTAGATACAATGGGAGCCTTGCCACTAGTGCTGACAGAGGTTTAATCGCACTCCATGAAATCGTTTCAGGCGAAGCTGCTGATACTGGCTATAGTGCCTCTGGTACTGGTTGCCAGCGCTATTACCTATGTGACCCTGTCTCAGGCAAGGCAGCTGTCCGAGCAGGAGATTCGTATCTTCGAAGAGCACCTGCTGGCGCATAAAAGGCGGGAGTTACAGAACTACGTTGGTTTGGCGATGACCTCTATTTCGCAGATCGTTGCCGACTCAGAGTTGAATGAACGTCAGGCGCTGGAACAGGTTAAAGATATCCTGCATTACATGACCTTCGGCGACGATGGTTACTTCTTTCTCTACGATAGTGATGGCACTAATCTGGTCCACCCGATCCAGCCTGAATTAGAAGGGCAGATGCTGATCGATCTGAAGGATGAAAAGGGCAACCCCGTTATTAGTAGCTTGCTGAAAATCGCCAGTGAAGGTGGAGGTTACTATCAGTATGTCTGGAAAAAACCGTCGTTAGGTAAGGCCGAAGACAAACTCAGCTATGTGATCGAAGTGCCGCGCTGGAACTGGATGATGGGTACAGGCCTGTACATCGACGATATAGCGAATGAGATAGCGAAAGTTCGCCGCGAAGTGAACCGCAATATCCGCAACACCTTCTTCACAGTGCTGGCGATTTTGTCAGCCGCGGTCATAGTTATGGTACTGATCGGCGTTGCTATCAATGTGCAGCAGGCGCGATTAGCGGACGATAAGCTGCGGAAACTGGCACAGCGCTCGGTGAGAACACAGGTGGGTCATCGACGTCAGATTGCCCGTGAACTGCATGATGGTATCAATCAGTTAATGGTATCGGCCAAGTTCAGAATCGAGCTGGCGATCAATAAAATCCGCAAGGAAGACAGTAGTTCAGTCGATGATCTTGAGAAAGCCACTAAGGTTATGAACCAGGCGATACAGGAAGTCCGGCGAATCTCTCATGACCTGCGACCGAGTATTTTGGATGACCTTGGCCTCACGCCCGCGTTGCGCAATCTGTTGGATGAGTTTCACCAACGTACCGATATCAAGGTAAAGCTGCATCTGGGGCTGCCGCCTGAAAGACTGGCGGAAGATATCGAGATTACATTATATCGAGTAGTGCAGGAAGCTTTGACCAATATAGAGAAATACGCCGGTGCAACAGAGATTGATCTAAGGATCTGGAGCCGGGGTAAGGCGCTCTGGCTTGATCTTTATGACAATGGAGAAGGCTTCAATCTGAAAAAAGGGCATCCGGGGATCGGATTGCGTAATATGAGAGAACGTGTCGAACTCTTGAGTGGTCAATTCAAGCTGGATTCAGCACCCGGAAAAGGGACTCGAATTCGGATCGCTCTCGAAGGTAAAATATGACGCTTGGGTTCACCCCATAAAAACGATAATAAAATTAAGGTAGAGAGATGTCAGAGTCCCCAATTCGAGTGCTGCTGGTGGATGATCATCCATTGGTGCTGGATGGCATTCAAGCGCGGTTGGAGGGAGAGCCGGGTGTCGAGATCGTCGGCCAGGCAAATAACGGCAAGGAAGCGTTGCGCGAAGCCGAACTGTTAAAGCCAGACGTTGTCATGATGGACGTATCCATGCCGGTGATGAACGGTCTGGAGGCTACTCGCCACTTTCAGGCAGACTTTCCGGACGTACGGGTTTTGATCCTGACAATGCACGACAACCGTGAGTATATCGTCCAGCTGATCCAGTCGGGTGCATCCGGTTATATTCTGAAAGACGTTTCTTCTGACGAGCTGATCAAAGCGATTGAAACCGTCCATCAGGGTAGCACTTACTTCAGTTCAGGTGCTTCTCAAACCTTGTTCAGCAACTTCGATGCACCTGTTACCACTGCTGAAAGCGGCGTGCTGACCAAGCGTGAAGAAGCTGTGCTGAAACTCCTTGCTGGCGGATGCAGCAATAAGGAGATCGCCCGTGATCTGGATATCTCTGTACGTACCGTTGAAACCCATCGCCAGAACATCAAGAACAAGCTGAATATCCAGACTGCAGCAGGCCTGACCAAGTATGCAATCGAGCATAATTTGGTACAGCTCTCCTGAGTTTGCTCAGCAAATAATCAAACGAATTAAAAGCTTAGTATTTGGGTGAAAAAGGGGTTGCAAGGCGAAAAGCAATCCCTATAATACGCACCACACTTTAGGACTATAGCTCAGTTGGTTAGAGCGCTACCTTGACATGGTAGAGGTCGGCAGTTCGAATCTGCCTAGTCCTACCAGAATTCTTTAACGAAAACAGCGAGTTAGCGAAAGCGGCTCGCTGTTTTTGTTTGTGCCAAAAGCCCGGTTAGACAAAAGTTAGACAAAAGTTAGACAATCGTTTTTCTGAAAGGTGGTTGCAGCTGTGCTTTTCGGGCATAAAAAACCGGCTATTGAGGCCGGTTCATTCGTTGGGATCTTCGATCAATCTTGCCAGTTCTGGCGGTAGCGTTGTTCGTTGCCAATCGATCTCGTTTACCTGTACCTGATCCATCGATAGATCGGCATTAACGATCAGTGGTTTTCTCTCTTCGTGGCCTGCCAGATAGATCTCTGTGGTGCTCGCTTTGCAGTGTCCGGCTAGAGCCATGATGTAGTCTATCGGGTATCCGGCTTTGTGATACATGAGGATGCCGAGGGCGCGGATGTCATGGAGAGTGGGGCGCTCGTTTTTGGGTAGGTGCTTGTACGCGCCAGATTCATCCCTATGCTTCGCAAATTGCTTTGATAGAAAGTCTGGAAGCACGGCAAACGGGTGCTTTTTCTTGGTGTTTTTGGCTCCGTTATTGCGTAGAGGCCTGCAGTGAATCAGGTATGGGCAAGGTACGTCACTGCTGAGGGCGGAATCTACTGCCTGCCATAAGGCGTCGCCCGCTTTTATCTTGATGTAAACCGGCTGGCTGTAGTTGCGTGTTTTTTGCTGCAGAATCTCAACTGTGTGCTCGTTCCGATCAACGTGATTTTTATGCATTTGGGTCAGGTCAGCTCTGCGCTGCAGGCTATACAGGGCGATATCCATCGTTCGTTGCAGCCATTCCGGTGCGCAGCGGCGTACTTGCTGAAAGCCTTCCCATGTATGGCGCTTCCTTTTGCGTGCTTCAGGCTCTTTTGGTTGAAGCTCGTTAGCCGGATTGATGTCACGGTAACCTTCTGAAATCGCATAGCTAAACAGGCTTTTAAGTAACGGGATATGCTTTACTTGCACATGTCCGCTGCGATCTTTTAGGTGTTGGGCTAGGTCGAAGGTCGTTACTTGCTGGCAGTCGATATTACCAAGCAAGTGGTCATACTCGGCCAGCACGGTCAGTTTGGCTTTCAGTGTCGCATCTGAAAGCTTTTTTCTCTTGTGCTTATCGCGGAGTACGTCTTCCCGGTATTCCTCAATGACCTGGTTCATCGGCGGATTTCTGGGGTTGTATTCCTTTTTGGTGCGATCCTTTCGGCTGAGGATGCGATCAACCAGGTCGCCCGACTCACGAAGGGCGACGTTTAGGACGCTGGTTGTTTCGACTGCCGTTTGGTAGTCCTTGCCCAGCGCCTCGCGGGAGCCGTCGGGCATTCGGTAGTAATAGTACGTCCTGCCCTTCGACTTATAGCCGGTCATATGTGGCGGGTATTTTCTCTTTCTGCGGCTCATTGTGCTGGGGTAAGTCCGAGGCTGGTGCCTGCTGTTGCTCGTGCCAAAATGGCGTCAGCAGTGCGGTTGCCTGTTAGTTTAATTGATCCTGTGCGGCCTAGTGAGGCTAGCTCAGCGTAATCAGATCGGGTTTCGCTATAGCCGTAGGCTGGGCTACCATCAACCAAAACGTAGATGTACCACTTACCGCCATCCTTAATGCCGGGTAGTTTTCCCTGCTTCAGGTCGCTAAGAATGGCGGTTCTGCTTCGTCCGCCATCGGTGTAATTGTGGCGGATGTAATCCGTAATGCTCTGTTTTTTTGGCCACTTGGTTTTCATCGGTATGCCCCAGATGTTTGTTGGTTGCTGTTCATCATCTGCATTTCACTGGCGATGATTTCGGTGGTGTGGCGCTCTTGGCCGTTTTGGTCTTGCCATTTACGGGTGCGCAGTGATCCTTCTACATAGACCTGTGAGCCTTTGTGGAGATACTCGCCAGCTATCTCTGCCAGGCGATTGAAGAAGACCACTCGATGCCATTCTGTCCGCTCCTGCAGCTGGCCGGTCTGCTTGTCTTTCCAGCTCTCGGACGTAGCAATCGTGATATTTGTAACCGCTGCGCCATTGGGCATGTAGCGGACTTCCGGATCGCCGCCTAAATTGCCAACAAGGATTGCTTTGTTTATGCCGCGTGCCATTACGCTGTGCCTCCTGTGAATTTGGTGGCTCGATGCCTGATTGCTCGTGCAATTCTGATCGTGGTTTTGATCTCGGCTTCGGTGGCGATTATTTGCTTTGTGCTTTCTTCTAACTGTTCGGCCAGCTGTATAAGTTCATGTGCAACAGCGTTGCTGTCTTCTCGCACGTAATTAGCTGTGTCTGCTAAGGGGGTATAGCTGGGAACGTGATCCAGCGGTGCCCATTTAATATTGCGGCCCTGTTTGACGAGCGTGATTCGTTGAGGGGTGTTCATGCTGCAGCTCCCTCATAGCACTCGCAAGGTGTCTGGTCTTGTCGATCCGGGAACTCGAAAAGTTCGCCAATCTCAAGAAGTTGTTCCCATGACCAGTCGCGACCAAGTCCCTTGATGGTTGTTAGGTTTGCGTTTTGCTCCATCTCAATGGCTCTTAAAGCGAGTTCTGGGTAATGTGCTTTAAGTTCTCTGATCTCAGCTTGTTTCATGTTGGGGCAATAAAAACAGCTGCTTTTGCCGGGTAGTGGAAGTCCTGCTCGATTAATGGTTTCGATGCATTCGTCTCGCCCCCAGTCCCATTCGAGCAGTGGATACCAGTTGCTGAATTTTTTGCTTTCGTAATCTTTTGCTCGCCACGGTTCGTCGGCATCAAAGCCGACGGCCTTGGTTATCTTTTGCCCTTTGTTCCATATCTTCTTGGCCGGAGGCCAGTTGTTTAGCCATGTGTCTTGAGGCTCTATCTTGAAGCGCTGAGAGCAGGTCTTTCGTCCACCATAAGCAGGCGAAGGAAGGCTCTTGTTGCTTAGTAGGGCTTCTTCGAGCGTTTTGTTTGCTGCTTTGACTACAGTAATCAAAGGAAAGCCGACTTTGCCTAACCAGTTGTTTAGGATGCGCAGGTGTTCGTATGTGTGGGGACGCTCGCCGCCGGTATCGGCAAAGAGGATTGCGTCTGGATAGATATCTCTTTCGTGCATGCCGATAAGCATGGCCGTAGAGTTGGTGCCCAGTCCTGCAGATACAATGATCATGCTGCTTCCTCCAGATCTGGTATCTCGATGGCGAACGGTGGAATTTTGCCGAGTCGGCATTGATGACGGAGTGCGCTCCATACTGCAGCGGATGCTTTACAGTCTTCATCAACAAATGTTTGCATCAATGGTTCCCAGATTGTTGAGCTGCAGTAGGGTTGTTCGTTGTGGCCAGGCCCGGCTAAGTGGGCGAAGTGCTCAAGGGCGTCCTTTTCGCATGTTGCGGCGATAGGGGTGCTTATGGTTGAGATGCCCATTTGTTTGCCGACGTTGATGGTGATTTCGCATTTGATTTCAAAGATGCTTAGCTTATCTGCCAGAGCGTAGCGATCAGCGGTGATCTGCTGCCAAAGCTCGTTTCGGTAGATTTCTATGGATTCAGGTGCTGAGATGCCGATGTTGGCGAAGCGGTCATTTGTCGCTAACGTGCGGATCTCTATCTGCTCTCCTGTAGAGGTTTGCAGCCAGATGCTTTCGTTTTGTCTTCGGGTAAGTTCTAACATTGCTTTGCTCCTTGCTTTGCTCCTTGCTTTGCTCCTTGCTTTGCTTTTTGGTTAGCCCTGTTTTGTCGGGACTACCACTGGTCTAGATAGGGTTGTATTGCCGGGCGAACTGGTTGCCCGGCGAGGTGTGCCTTGGTGGCGATCCCGGCAACTGCGATACACCAGGCGATAAAGAAGGCTGCGATAAATAGGGCCAGCGCGCCGATGATGTAGAGGAGTTCAGCTAGCATGGGCCTGCTCCTGTTGCGGGCTTTCTTTGATGGCTTGGTGATCGGCTAAGACCTCTGTCAGCCATGCCATGCCGTCTGCTGTTACCAGTGTTTTGATGTATGGGTGGGCTACTGGACCACGCTGATACGATTTTTCCTGCACCCTGAATAGCCCTTGTTGGATGTAGCGGCGACGGGGTGTGGTTTTAACAAAGATGTCCATTTCCCGAAGTAATCGGTACAGACCGTTGCGTCCGCCTTTGATCTTTAGTGCAGCGGCTGCGGTTTCGATATCAAACTGTTTGGTTTTGTTGGTGTTCATTGGTCGCCTCCTGTTGCTGCGGGCCGGTCGTTTCGTTTCAGCCACGAGGCTGCTTGTTCTAAGAAGCCAAAATGGCCGGACTGTTGGTTGCTGTTGATGGTCTTGTAGCGATGGATAAGTCCGATGCGCTCGTACCTGATTACGCCCGTGGTGTGATGGCCAAAAAAGTGCCAGCTGTTTGAATCGATTTTTTTAAGCACGGGGCTTATCCATATGTACCGTTTGGATACATAATGTATCTCAGTGGTACATATTTCAAGGGGTTTTTTAGTTTATTGATCTTTTTGGTACATGGAACTGCTTACTGGTATGGATAGAATGAGGGTCTAAGGAATTGTTTTTATAAGGAGAGTTTTCAAATGGTTGCTTATTCCCGCCCTGTCCATCGATCCAGAAATGTGCAAAAAGCAGTGTCTTCTCTTTGGGGGATCTGTCGTGGCGTGACGGCGGATTCGGAGCTTACGGACATGGAGCTTCTTTACATTGATGCATGGCTTAAGCAAAACAAAGGGATTGCCGAAGATCCTGATGTAATTGATTTGCTGGATGCGGTTGGGGATGTTTTGGCGGGTAAGTGTATTAGCCAAGAATCATTGGATGATATTTTGCAGCTCATGCGAGACATTGTTGAGTATCGCTCTGGTCTTGACGGGGAAGTAGCCCGGATGAACGAGTTGATGGGCTTGGTTCAAGGGGTTATGGCTGATGGCGTGCTAAAAGACTCGGAAGTCAGGGAGTTAAAATTGTGGCTCGACAATATGGGGAGAGATCTCGATTGGCCTGCCTCGCATCTGCGAGTTGTTTTAAATTCCGTTCTTGAGGACGGGGTTATCTCGGATGATGAGAGGCGGTTGGTCAAGAATGTTTTGATGGCAATGGGTGTGGATTTCTCAGAGACAGGCAGTCCTGATGCAATTGTAACAGCTATTTCATTTGACGATGTTGATATTGACTTTGATGGCAAACGGTTTTGCTTAAGCGGTGTATTTTTGCATGGGGATCGCGCAAGTTGTAAAGCGGAAATCGAGCGGCTTGGCGGTATTGTAGTTGGGAATGTTAGTAAGCAATTGGATTATCTTGTAATGGGTTCGCTGCTTTCGCCTGACTGGATTTATTCTGGTCATGGTCGAAAGCTTGAGCGTGCGGTTGATTACCGCAATCGCTTTGGAGGCTTGGCAATAGTGTCGGAGGAGCTTTGGGTTGGTGCTCTTAGGGCTATTGCTTGAGGTTGTTTAATACTAGAGATATTGCTTTCCTGAGGTCTTTGGGGGCTTTTTGATAAAAGCTCATTGCTGCTACCACATCTTGCTCTGGTTGGGGTAGAGAGGCTTGCCCAGTAAGTAGCCAATCTATTGAAATGTTAAATAAGGCTGATATTTCTACCAGCTTCGAGGTGTTGGCTGGCTCAGCTCCACCAGGGTGCTCCCAATCTCTATAAGTTGAAGTCGCGACATTGAGCTTTTGCGCGGCTTCAGACTGTGTCAGTCCTGACTTTGTTCTGCCTTCTCTCAGGCGCACTGCTTGATCGTACTTCACGCTATTATTCTGGCTGAACGCAATTTGTATTGCATTTAAGTGCTGGGCCGAACCGCACTAGCTTGGCATGTTATGCGGTTTCTTCTGGCGGTCAGTGTCGGAAGCGAAATAAATTGTTGTATATTCCGGACACTTTTAAGGTGTATGTGTTCGCTTTGCGTTCCTAAAGTATGTGTCTGAGCGTTCAAAAGCCAAAGTTTTTTATTTATACTGTATAGATGTACAGTTCTCTTATAGGGGACAAGGAGGTTTTTGTGCAGGCTAAAGTAGTTCAGTTACCTACAGAGCTGGCTCGATTGCGCGATTCTGAGCGTTTGGTGCAGAGGTGGATCGAGATACAGCAGACAATGGAGGGCGCAGACAAGGCGTCAGCGGTTTTTGAGTGGAGGGTAGAAATGGTCGACCACGGTCGCAAATTCTACCCATTCGGTACGATTAGATAACGGCGTGTATTGCTGTGCTGGCTATGTTTTGATCCTTGGCCAGCTTCTCGCCTCTGCTGATGCAGGTTTTCAAGCAGCCTATGATTGCTTGAGCCTTTTGTTCCGGTGACAGCGTCAGCTCTTCCTCTATTAGAATCTCTTCTATAGTGGCAATCACTGTTTTTAATAGCTCTACCTCATCTGTCTCGGACGTTAAGGCGTAATGTAGCGATGCTGTATTAGGGGTGCTAGCGGCGTTTTGGTCTGTATGTGCTTGGTCCATCCATCCGTTAGGTAATTTGAAGCACGCTTCTATGTGCCGCGCCATAGTGTTTCCAATGTTCTTCGATGGGTTCTTTCCCATAAACCGACTGACTTGAGTTGGTTGTCTATCAATCCTGTCTGCAAATTCAGCGAGTTTGCTGAATTTCTCTGCGAGGCTGCGCGCATTGTCCAGTCGGATTTGTGTGATATCGGTCATGCTTCGGGTCACTTGTTTGGCTCGCCTCTATGTTAAATGCGAGTACCTTTTTGGTACATGTGCTTGCAGGTACATAAAAGCTATGTTTATATGTACCTCGGAGGTACATTATGGCTGATCGTCAAAGCAATTCGGCGCTTGCTGACTACTGGTCTGCAATGCAGCGCCAGCAAAAAGAAGACCTGGCTCTCCGCGTGAAGAGTACCGCTGGGTACTTGAGGCAGGTCTTCCTTTATGGGCGTCCCGCTGGGCCGAAGATGGCACTCCGGCTGGGTAATGAAACCGGCTTGGGTGCAGCGTTGTTTCGTCCTGATTTGTATGGAGCGGTTGCAGCGCCAAACTCAGGGATGGTCTGAGAGTGTATGTGCTGATATTGCTGAGCAGTGTAGTTCAGAATCGGATCGTCTGGCATGTGTGTAATTCCTGCGTGCTGCAGGTGGGTAACAAAGAAGGGGTTTTAAGGGATGGCTGCTAAGAAAAAACAGCAGGATCACGGTGGGGTTTTGACATTGCGGCAGGCGATGTATCACGCCGTCCATGATTTTGAAGGCGGGTTGCGAATGTTTGCGGCTCAGTTTGGTTTGAGTGCAGGTCATATGACTAACAAATTAAGCCCGACTGTGCGGGAGGCTGAGCCGACGTTAAAGGATTTTGAATTGATCCTTCGTGAGACTCGCGATCCTCGATTATTGACGGCTGTTTGTGAGCCAGTGAGTGCCGTGTGGCATTGGGTGGATGAGGTTGATGATGCGCCTTGTGATCTGGATGTGCTTGCGCGTGGTTCGTCACTGATGACATCGGCAAGCGGTGTGATCGATGAGTTAGTTACAGCCTTAGCGGACGGTCAAATTGATGACGATGAAATGGCCAAGATTCAGCAAAGGCTGCAGGAACTTAACAAGGATATGCAGCTGATTCGTCAGACTGCGGAAGGTTTTAAAGGGGAGGGTTGATTTATGGCTGGTGCAGTAAGACAAGCAATTACGCGGGCTATGGAAAAGATTGATAGTCGCCTGGCAGAGATTGATAAGGCGGGTTGCGCTGAGCGTGGCTTTGAATGGTGGGGGGATATGCCTATTGCAGTGGGCGGTGCGTCTCCTGATCGACTTGCTGAGTTGCGCAATGATTTGGAAAGCGAGCGCGCTGAATTGGCGGCTGCTTTAGAGCATCCGGCTTTTTATCGTTTTTGGTAGGTGCAGGGTATGGATAAGAACGAAGTACTGGATATGGAGCTTCACGCGCTCTCTACAACGGATAGGCAGGATATCGAATGCCACGAGTTTGATATTTACGTTGAAGACAAGCAGGGCCGCGAAGGCAGCTACAGTGCATGTATTGTTGATGTGGCAGGGCGAGCACTAGCTCGGATCGGTGAGTTGGAAGGTCGGCTTTCAGATCGGGGAAAAGGTTGTTCTAGAGATGTTGCCGCAGAGTGTAAGTGCATGAGTTATGCGGCCAAATTTTGCTTGGCAACACAGCAGCTGGAAGAGGTTGTTGGTTCACTTGATGGGGCCCCTAAGGTCGAAGTTGAATTGGCGTTGAAGCACCTTGGCGGTGGTGATGGCGAGGCGGTCGAGAGGTTGCAGGTTGGTCTGCAATGGATCAGTACTAAAGACAGATGGCCTGAAGCGGAATGCGGCAACAAGATTCTGGCTTTCGGTGAGGGGTACGTCTTCGAGTGTGAATACGATGGAGAGCACTGGTGCAGTCTTGGTGGTGACGAGTTCACTCACTGGATGCCGCTGAACCATCCAGCACAGGAGGCCGAGTGATGCGCGATCCCAAACCTTGCCCGTGCTGCGGGTCTGCCGATGTAGGCGGCGCGAGCGGTGTTGTCAGTTGCTATTCGTGCGGACTGAGGCTTGAGTGTACTAATACAGACCGTGCCGTCGCACTGTGGAATGAGCGGTGTGCTCCAGACGATTATGTGTTTGTGCCAGTGATTGCGCTGAAATACATGCGGGATCACTGGTTAGAAGCATACAACCACTTTCGCACAAAAATGAATGAAGCTGATGACGTGATTAAGGCGGCGCAGGGTGTTGAGTTGGCGGAGGGTGTAATGGTTGATTTATCTGCTCAGGTGCCTGCGTCAACTATCTCGAAAGCGGAAATGGTGCAGGTAATCTGTGTGTCGGAGATTTTTGGTTTGGGTACGCAGGATTGTCCTCGGCGCTTGATATTCAAGTATTTCAATCCTGAAAACGGTGAACTGCTTGCTGTTTGTGACCCGTCGGAAGGTGAGCCGGATTATCGATTGTATCCGCGAGTGGGGTGCAAAGAAGAGTAAATGCATGTGGCGTTAGCACTGCGCCCGGTGAATAAAGTGCTAATGAGGGTGCCCCTTCCTGTTGGCGCAGGAGGGGCTTGAAGGCGCTATCGATTCTCTATTGGCATGGAGCGATAGCACGCAAACAGTTGGATTATAGCGGTAGTTCATCCTGTTCGGTAGCTGAGCAATTCAGCTATCGCGCATCATGCCGCTGAGGGATAGTCATGCCTGGTATGTATTTAACGGAAGCAGAGTTAGATGTGATCTCTGACAATGAGATGTCGCACGAGTTGGTTGCGCTTTATGTGAGGGTGTTTCGTAAGCATATGGACTATGCAACTGGCGTTGTGGGTAAAGCGCGCAGGCTTAGTTATCAACAGGTGCGCGAGTGGCTGAGGTATACGCCAAAGAGGGGAAGTAAACGGCCTGCGCTTGAGTACGACAATTCCAAGATTAAGCGGCTGATTGATGATCTGTTAGCGCGTGGGCTTCTGGCTCGTGTCGGTGCGGCGGGTCAGATGATCTACCGTTTGCCGTTTGCACAGACGGATTTGGTTTCATCTCAGGAGGAGCGCCCAAGGAGCGCCACGGATGAGCGTACCGCAAAACGCAGTAATGACGATGGATTGAGTACAGATGAGCGCCACACTGACTTGGGCTATGAACGCCCAACATCCGAGAGTCCGAGAAATAACTCTCTCTCTGGTGCTGCTTCGGAAAAATTTTCGATGCGGGAAGATTGGCAGGTGGTTGATCAGGAAGAGTTCTCGCTGGACTGTGGGCTTCGGAATGTTTACTGGAACCCTGCAGGATCTGCAGCGCAGGAAGCTGTGAGATTAGAGTTTGTGAGCTTTGGGATCGCTCGTGGCGATGAGTTATCGCAGAAGGAATGGGAGCACCGGTTTTTAACCTCGGTGGTGTATGCAGCTCAGCGTGGCGGGCTTCCATATGCAGGCCAGTAAACTAGACATGGAGAATTCAGGCATGGGGATTGATGTGTCCGTAGCAGAGCAGATTAACCGTTTGGCGGCGGTTGATTTGGGTGAGGCTTCAAAGCTCAAGAAAGTCCGGAAGAGTAACTTGCTGCCAAAGATTGACAGTCGATTGGTTGTTTGGGGTGAATGGGTGCTCAGTAATAATCGGTCGTATGATTCACAGGCTGGCGGGTCGATGCTGGGTGCGTTGATGGATTCCTGCGGTGAATTGATTCGGGGCACTAATCCGTCTGCGGGTAGTATGCCTGATGATGTGTACGATACTGCAAAGGCTGTAGAAGGGCTTGGCGATCAGCTCAGAATGGTGGTTGAGCAGCAATACCAGAACCTGAGTGCGACTCCGGTGCAGAGGGCTGAGGAGTGTGGCTGTTCAGCAAAGACGTTTTACAGGCGACTGGCTAAGGCTCATAACGAAATTTTATTTATGCTGAAAACTCCAGATGCGCTGCGGGTTACAAGTGATTCGCGCAGCAAAATTTTATCAAGGTGTGCAAAGAGGTGTTGACACACTTGACAATGAACCGATAGGATTCAGCTACTGTCGTATTATTGCGCATGAACGAAACCGGATCTCGAAAGGGCTCCGGTTTTTTTGTGCCTGATCGATTGCGAAAAGTGAGATGAGATTCAGCCCGGCCTTTGTGTCGGGCTTTTTTGTGTCTGCGATTTGGGAGAAAGGAGGATGCCGAATGGTGAAAGCAGTCTGCTGGACAGCCTAGTCCGGCTTTGGCCTGTCGGGCTGCTGGCTGGATTGGGTGCAACGTTCGATTACTGGTACTCGGTCAAGAAGGGTAAACGAAGCTGGTCGGTTTTCGGTTACCTGATTCATCTTGGCTTTGCTGTGTTCGTTGGCTACCTGGCTGCGCTACTGGTGGTTGGGCTGGGGTATTCGGTTGAAGTTGCGGGGGCTGTGGCTGGCGGTGCTGGCTGGGCTAATACGAAGTTGATTGATCTGTTCATGATCTGGTTCAGGGGGAAGTATGGGAACGGAAATGGCTGCAATGTCAGCGAGCAAGCTGGACTTCACGATGGTGAATTACCTTAGTCGTGATGAATTCCCAGGCGATTCGCTGGAGCACGTTTCGGCAGATTTGATTTTGGGGTTGAGTGAGTTTCGTGAGCGACTGGGTGCGCCAATTGTTCCGTCCCCGTTGGTGGCTGGCTGGTATCGAAAAGATGGCAGTAAGCGCAGTCGTCATTATGCAGTTGGCCGTTTGGCTGACGGTGGTGACTTCTTCCCGCGTTGTGATATCCGGTTGGCATTTCTTGTGGCAACTGGGTGTGAGTGGTTCGGTGGCATCGGGGTTTATCTCGATACCAACGGGCCAAGCGGGAGACCGGAGCCAATGATGCATTTGGATTGTCGGGGTAAGCGAACGATCTGGCTGCGTTATGAAGGGCGGTATATCTACCCGCTGGCTGATCAGGATCAGTTCAACGAGTTCTGGAAACGTTTGAATGAGGTTTCATAGATGAAAGCGAAGGTTAAGGCTGTTTCAGCGCTGCTACTGGCGGCTGCTGTTGCGTTAGTTGCGGTTGTCGGGTTGCAAGGCTGTAAGCCAGAGCAGCTGAAGGATGGCTACCAGTTTGGTGATGGTACAAAGATTGTGCTGGAAGCGGTGCGGACTATTGCTCATTACCGCTATGCCTACTGTGTAGAGGGTAATCAGGGTGTGCGTTCTTTGCTGATAAGTGCAGTGAGAGCTTGGGAGCCTGATTATCCTGAAGCGGGTATCTGTTCTGATGCCGGTGAGCTGGCCGCTAATCTGGCGGCATTTCTGGGTAGTGATGCAGAGGGTGTTCGGGTTGCCAAACCTGATGACTAGTAGTGAGTGCTGGGTGTGCTCTTTAGGCCGGGGTTTTTCTCGGCCTTTTTTGTGCGTTTCGAGCGGGGTTGTGCTGGCTGCCAGAGTTTTTAGGTTCTTCTGGGGCTGCCAAATCATACGGGGCACTGACTCGCGAATTTTGTGCAGATATCTGAATTTGCAGGGGGGTTGTGGTAGTAGCTAACCCTCTGATTGAGTTGATGATTTATGAAGTTTGATTGTCTGGAAGAGAAGGCGAGCCAGACCGGTTTTGCGGGTTTGGTTGGTGTGTCTCAGCAGGCAATTAGTGCTCGGTGTCGGTCGGGTGAATTGCCTGTCGGCGGCACCTATGGCGAGTGGTTGGATATCTATCTAACCCGGTTGCGTGATGAGGCTTCAGGTCGCGGTGGCGACGATGAGGCAGAGCTGCGCAAAGCGCGCACTGAGGATATGCAGGCCGCTGCTGCGTTGAAGCGTCTGCAGTTCAATGAGAAAGCGGGTGAGCTGGTTGTTAAGGCTGAGGCGCACGCGCTGCTGGCTGGTTGGGCAACCTTTTCCAGTCGTGAGTTTGCCGGGGCGTTTGACCGGTTTATAGCGGATCTGGAAAGCCGGTTCTCAATCGATGTGCCGGATGAATTGAGGGAAAAGCATGCTGCCTCTGCAATCCGAAGAGTTAGGGATTATGGATGCGAGCCTGGCAAGGATCGCAGCGGAAGTGGCGGAGCTGTTTCAGCCGCCGAAGGTAGTGCCGACGATTGATTGGCTAGAGCAGAATTATGTTCTGCCAGATTTCGGCTTATACGATTTTTATTACACGCCATATTTTCTCGGCGTGGCCAATGCGATTGATGATCCTCGGGTTCGTGAGATTGTGTTGATGAAAGCAGCGCAGATCGGCTGGACGTATCTGCTGCTCGGCGTGATGTTTAAGAAGATCTGCGAGGCGGGAGTGTCGCCTTGCTCGATCATGGCGTTATTCGCAAAAACTGCAGACGGCAAGAACTTCCATGATGAGAAGTTGGTTACTGCGGTGAAAGCCAGCGATGTAATGTCTGAGCTGCTGGATGTATCGCAGCGTGCAGGTAACCGGTGGGATAACAAATCGTATCTCGGCGGGTTCCTCAAAATTGTCGGTTCTAATTCACCTGGTAACGTGAAATCGACTTCTAAGGTCGGCTTGGGCGTGGTCGAGGAGCCGGATGATACGACTGATAACGTTGCCGGTCAGGGCGATGCAATCGCGCTGCTGGAAGAGCGTTTAAAGCGTGCGGTTAACTCTTTGTTGCTTGTCGGTGGTACGCCAGCGATAGCGGGGCTTTCTAAAACCGCTGACCGGCTGAAGGAGTCGGATCGGCGGCAGCTGCCTATTCGCTGTCACAATTGCGATGAGCTGCATGTACTGGACTGGTCAAATGTTCACTGGGACGAAGATGAGCATCAGCGCCACGATGTATACGGTACGGCGCTGCCGGATACGGCGGTCTATCGCTGCCCTGAGTGCGGTGTTGAGTGGGACGACAATCAGCGTAAGCAGAATATTCGTGATACCTGCTTCAATGCTCACCGTTCTGGCGATCCGCTGGCGGGCTGGTCGCCAACCAAAGAATTCAACGGCGTTGCAGGCTTTCAGGATCTCAGTGAGCTGTATGTCTGTATGGATGGCACGAGCCTCGCGGATGTGGTGCGTGACTATCTTAAGGCCGAAGCAAAAGCCGCCAAGGGTGATGAGAATCTGCGGCGTACCTTTATCAACCAGAAGCTCGGCAAAGAGTACGAGTTCAAAGGCGATCATGCGACTGCTGAGCAGCTGCGGGAGCTGTGTGTTGATTATCAGGAGATGGTTGTTCCGCGTGACTGCCTGATGCTAACCGCCGGTATCGACGTTCAGCGAAACCCGGCGCGTGTTGCTGTGGTTATTCGCGGCTGGGGCCGCAATGGCTTGTCTCGCTGTATCTACTGGGGCGAGCTTTCAGCCCGCAACAGCACTGTCGATCCAAAGGATGGTGTTTGGTCTGATCTGGATGCGCTTCTGTTTCAGGGGTTCAAGTCTGAGGCGGGTTATCCAATGTTTCTCTCTGCAGTCTCTATCGATTCATCAGACGGTTTTACCAGTGATGCTGTGTATAACTGGGTGCGAACTCGTGCCAAGAAGTACACCAAATGCCTGGTGATGGCGATCAAGGGCAGTTCATCTAAGGGTGATCCAGAGATATTCGTCACGCCGCGTATCCGCTCGGTTGATCACAAGAATCCAGAGAAGGCGACCAAAGCAGATAAGCGTGGTGTGAAGGTCTTTATTGTCGGCACGAATAAGGCGAAAGACTGGATTGCAGGACAGCTCAAACTGCTCGCTGAAGGTGTTGGTCGATTCTTCTATTACACCGGCATCCGCGATGACTACTTTGATCAGATTCTGGGTGAGGTTAAGGCTCCAGATAAGACCGGGCGCATGGTATGGCAGGCGAAATCAGGTCAGCCCCATGAGGTGCTTGATTGTGAGGTTTATGCCTTGCATGCAGCGCGATCTCAGCGAGTGCATCTGAAAACGCCGGAGCAATGGGATGCGCTGGAAAATGAATTGGGTCAGGTCGATTTGTTCGCTGAGCCAGAAGATAAACAGGAAGCACCAGGCAGCAGCGCCGGTTCTCAGGGAGATGCTGGCGACTGGATGGGAGGCTTTGAAAACGATGAAGGAGGCTGGCTATGACGTTGCAGGAAGCTAGGGATATGGAGAGTTTCTATATCGCTGCTGAGAAACAGGTACTTAATGGTCAGTCGATCAGCAAAGGTGATCGGACTTGGACGCGGGCGGATCTTGCTGAGATTCGCAAGGGGCGGCGGGAGTGGTCTGCCAAGGTGCAGCAGCTATCTCGCGTAGGTGGGTTTGCTGGGCCGTCAGTCGCGGAGTTTTAACCTATGAATCTACTGGATAGAGCTATTGCGACTGTTGCGCCGAGTTGGGCGCTAACGCGGGCGCGGTCGCGGTCTGGCCTTGCGGCTTATGAGGCGGCGGTGCCAAGTCGAACCCATAAGGCAAAAAAGAGCGTCGGTTCCGCTGATTCTATCGTTCAGCGTTCAGCCAAATCCTTGCGTGATCAGGCGCGTCATCTGGAAGAAAACAGCGATCTTATCGATGGTCTTTTGACGACTTTGGTTAATAACGTGGTTGGTAAAGAGGGCATTGGTGTTGAGCCTATGCCGCTTAACCATGAAGGGCGTGTGCATGAACAGTTCGCGCGTGAGCTGCTGGATGGATTTGTTGAGTGGTCGCTGCGGCCAGACTCAACCGGGCAGTACAGTCGCTCAGAAATGGAGCGGCTGGTTTGTCGAACCTGGTTGAGAGATGGCGAGTGTCTTGGTGAGCAGTTGCTGGGGTTTATTCCCGGCTTCATGCATCCCAATAAGGCTGTGCCGTTCTCGCTGCAGCTGATGGAGCCTGATTTTTTGCCGCTCGATCTGACGCGGCCTGCGGATGGTGTTCAGCAGGGTATTGAGGTTAACCGCTGGCAGCAGGCGACGTTCTATCACGTTTACGAGCAGCATCCGGGCAGCATGGCTGTAACGGGCTTTAAAACGCGGCCTGTGAAGGCTGAGCAGATGCTGCATATCAAACAGGTTAAGCGGCTACATACGCGGCGTGGCGTCACTGTGCTGGCTTCTGCTCTGAAGCGTATTTCAGGGCTGGATAACTACGAAGAGTCAGAGCTGGTTGCTGCGCGCATTAGTGCGGCAATGGCCTTCTATATCCGTAAGGGTGAGGGGCAGGACTATACCGCAGACGATACGGCGGAGAAGCGCAGGCACTTCCCAATATCGCCGGGCACCATCTTTGATGATCTAAAGCCTGGCGAGGATGTCGGCTCGATTGAGTCAAAGCGCCCGAGTGCATTGTTACAACCGTTTCGTGATGCGATGACGCGGATGATCTGTAGTGCTGCAGGTGGCGTTAATCACTCAACGGTTTCCAAGAAATATGAAGGTAGCTACAGCGCTCAGCGTCAGGAGCTGGTTGATAGCTTTGTGAGCTATGGCGTGCTGTCGAATGCCTTTATCAATCAGTGGTCACGGCCTGTTTATCGGCGCTATGTGCAGATGTCGATTCTGAGCGGTCGTCATGTGCCGCCGCCAGATGTGGATATGCGCACTGTGCTAATCGCGTATTACCAGCCGCCAGTTATGCCTTGGATCGATCCTTACAAAGAGGCTCAGGGTAATCGTGAGCTGGTTAAAGGTGGGTTTGGCACTGAGGCTGAGGTTAATCGTGCCAGAGGCAAGAATCCGCAGGAGCTTAAGCGGCAGAGGATTCGTGAAATCAAAGAGAATCGGGAGGCAGGGCTGGTGTTTAGCTCCGATGCATACCATGAACTCTATGGAGCGAGGGAAAGTAATGAAGAAAGAACGGTTCAGGACAGGGCTGGCAGCGGCGGCGATGATAGCGCCGATGGCGATGGCAGCACCGCAGGGGCTGACTGAGTTGGAGCTGCAGGAAAGCTGGTATCGCTTTTCCGGCAATGCTGCAGCACGAACGGTTGATCTCTATGTCGTGGGTGACATAGGGGCATGGGGCGTCAGTGCTCGGCAGTTTGCGCGTGATCTGGCTGAGCAGGCCAAAGGGGCTGCGGTCATAAAGCTCTATCTGCACTCTCTGGGTGGCGACATCATGGAGGGGCTGGCGATCTACAACATGCTGCTCAATCATCCAGCGCGTGTTGAGGTGTATATCGCGGGGATCGCTGCCTCAATGGGGTCGGTAATCGCGATGGCGGGGGATGTGATTCATATCCCTGAAAATGGCTGGATCATGGTGCATAAGCCGTGGGGTGGTCAGATAGGCGATGCTGAGCAGATGCGGCGCTATGCGGAGTTGCTGGATCAGTGGGAGGACTCATTGGTGCTCGCTTATGAAAAGAAAACCGGCAAAAGCCGAGAGGAGCTGGCGGATCTGTTGGCTTCTGAAACCTGGTTGATGGGTCAGGACGCAATTGATTTGGGTTTTGCTGATCAGCTTACCGATGCGGTCGAAATGGTCGCGAAAGCAAACAACAGAGCAAAGGATTTTTTGAACATGCCTAAGCGCCTTGCAACACTAATGAATCCGCGTGGTGAGGGTGGTCAGCCGCCTGCTGCGCCAGTACAGACTCCGGCACCGCAGGCGGCAGCGCCTGCTCCGGCTCCAGCGCCTACACCGGCTGCTGATCCTCAGGCTCAGTTCCGAGAGCAGGAGCAGAATCGCCGGAATGGCATTAACGCAGTATTTGATGGTTTCGGTTCCTTTGGTGAGTTGCAGCGTCAGTGCCTGGATAACATGGATTGCACGGAAAGCATGGCCAAAGATAAGCTGCTGGCTGCGCTGGGCGGTAACGGTTCTGCGCCTGCAGGTGCAGGCCGTATTGCTCATATTCACGCGGGTAACGGTGAGTTCGTTCGTCAGGGTATGGCGAATGCTCTGGCAGCGCGTGCAGGTGTTGAAGCATACGAGTCTGACAATAGCTATCGTGGTATGGCGTTAGTCGAAATGGCGCGCATGGCCCTGACGGAGAGCGGTGTTTCTGCTTACGGTTTGGATCGTATGGAGATGATCGGTCTGGCGTTTACTCACTCCAGTTCTGACTTTGGCAATATCCTGCAGGACGTTGCGCATAAAGCGCTGTTGCAGGGTGTTGAGGCGGCTCAGGAGACCTTCCAGCTGTGGACAAAGAAAGGCCAGCTCTCTGACTTTAAACTGAGTAACCGCGTTGCGTTGGACGGTTTCCCGGCGCTGGACGAAGTGCCGGACGGCGGCAAGTATCAGCAGGCGAATATTAATGATCGTGGTGAGTCGATTAAGCTGGCGACCTACGGCAAGCTGTTCGGAATTTCTCGTCAAACCATCATGAACGATGACCTGCAGGCGTTTACAGAAATTCCGAATCTTATGGGGCGCGCAGCGCTTCGTACTGTGGGCAACCTGGTCTATGCGTTGTTGATGGCTAATCCAAAAATGCGCGATGGTAAGGAGTTGTTCCATGCTTCTCATGGTGGCAACCTTGGTGACGCAGCGGCCCTGTCTATGGCTGCTCTGGATGCCGCCTCTACGGTGATGGCGATGCAGGAAGACTCGGCAGGTACTGTGCTGAATGTTGAGCCGAAATTCCTTATCGTTGGCCGTAAGGATAAGGGTAAGGCTACCTCGCTGATGGAGTCGGAATTTGATCCGGATGTGGCTGATTCCAATAACCCGAATATCGTTCGAAACATGGCGACGGTCATTGCTGATGCTCGTATCGATCAGGCGGCCAAAAAGGCAAATGTGAAAGTGCCTTGGTTCCTGGCTGCAGATCCGGCTTTCGGCACTATTGAGGTTGCTTATCTTGATGGTAACGAGCAGCCGCACCTGGAGCAGAAAGAGGGTTGGACGACTGACGGGGCTCAGTTCAAAGTGCGCCACGACGCTGGTGTTGCTGCCTTGTCTGCTACCACTATGTATAAAAACCCTGGTCAATAAACCGTCTGATTGCTCTTTGGCTGTTCTGGCCTGATTAAGAGTTTCTAAAACATAACCACGCGCACGGCGCTGCAGAGATGCGGCGGGCTTTGCTGTGCGCGCAATTTGGAGAAATGGAATGAATAACTTTCTTTCCGAGGATGATGGCCTGGTCAATCTGGTTGCGCCCGCAGGTGGTGTTACTTCGGGTGTTCCGGTGCTGATCGGAGGCGCGTTGATTGTGCCAAAGTCGACTGCTGCAGAGGGTGAGCTATTTGCGGCTCATTATCGCGGTGAGCATGAGATGGCTAAAACGGCGGCTGATGTTGCTGGTCAGCTGGATGTTGCTTACTGGAATGATGCGGCGTCTGAAATCACGACGGCTGCAGATGATGGCAGTGGCGGTGATTACAAAAAGGTGGGTTTCTTCACCAAAGTGGCAGCGGGTGGCGACGTATCAGCGGCGGTCATGCTAACTGGGCTGGTGTAACTAGGCAGGGAGCTGGAGGGGTAGAGTGATGAGTTGGATGGACATGGAGGCTGAGCTTGATCAGGTGGGCATGGATGCCTTTTCTGAGCCTGTCACTCTGCATCTCCAATCAGGCGATCAGCGGGTTAAAGGTGTGTTCTCTGATCAGGTTGAGCAGGTCGAGTTGAAGCATGGCGGCACCGTTTCAGGAGCGGATGCAGAGCTGGAGTTGTTTGCAACAGATGCCGCGCAACTGGAGTATCGCACTCGTGTAACGGTACGGGGCCGCAAATGGTCAGTGCTGAAAACACCGGTTCCGGCTGGGGCAACGACGGTGATGGTTTATCTGGGGGTGGCGAATGAAGCGCAATCCGGACAGCCTGTTATTCGATATTGATCTGGATGATCTGACGTATATTCAGGATGCGGTTGGCGCAACTGAGGAGCAGTTGATTGCCTCGTATAACCGGGCGCTGAAACGGACAGCTGTAACCATCCGTAAGCTCGCTCGTAAGCATCTTAAGGATGAGTTGCAGCTTAAGAATGTTAAGGCGTTGCGCAGTCGTTTGAAGGATTACGTGATCAAACAGCATGGCCTTACAGAGTTAAAGCTGTGGTATGGCCTGAATGCCTTACCTGTTAGTGCTTTTAAGGGGCGCATGAGTCAGGGGAGTGCGGGGGCGTCGTTTGCTCCTGCTGGCCCTTCTGGCAGGCGTCACTATAAAGGCTCTTTCGTCGCAAGGATGCGCAACGGGAAGCGCTCTATCTGGCGTCGGTTGTCGGCTGATCGTAACCATCTGACGGAGGAGCGCGTTGATGTGCATAAGGGGCTTCAGGAGAGTGTTGAGGACGAAGTGTTTGATCAGCTTCCTGATATCTTCTTGGCGCATCTGGAAACCGATCTGAAGGGCCGGGTGAAGCTCGGGATCAGTAACAATTACAGCAGGTGACTATGGGCGGTATCCATTTAGATGACTTTCATGATGCAGTGGTGGCCAGTCTGGAGTCTATTGGGTGGCTGAATAGCGTTGAGGCATACCCTGAGCATCAAACAGAGCTCGTTGGGCCGTGTGCGTTTTTCTCAGTGATTGATTGGGAGTTTGCCGAAGAGCAGCCAATGAATGGCCAGATTGCTGTCGATCTCAGTTGTGAGTTGCTGGTTGTATTTGGGCGGGATGATTCGGGCTATCAGAAGAGCATTCGCAATGCGGCAATGGCTATCTGTGCGAAGGTGCATGGTAACCGCTGGGGGCTGCAGGTTGAGCCTGCAGTGTTGAAAGGTGCTTCACCGGACGGTTTTACTCCAGAGCTTGATGCTTATGCGGTCTGGCGTATTGAGTGGCAGCAGCGCGCTGAAATCGGTATCGATCAGTATCACGATGACGGCAGCGGATTTGTGCCGACAACGATCATGGTTAGTCAGTCACCTCATATCGGTGCGGGCAATGAGGGGCACTATGAGCCTACCAGTTGAGCAGATGTTGTCTGAGCTGCAGCGGCGGCTGGCGAATGTCGTGCGCAAAGGGAAGGTTCATAGCGTCCAGTTGAATCCGCCACGTTGCCGGGTTGAGGTGCAGCCGGGCGTGGTGACTACCTGGTTACCTTGGTCGCACGGGCGCGCAGCGAACCGCAGAGACTGGGAGCCAATCAGTGTTGGCGAGCAGGTGGTTGTGCTGAGTGAATCAGGCGAGTTGAACAACGGTGTTGTTATCGCTGGATTGCATACGGCAGCGAACCCATCACCAAGTTTCGATCCTGATCAACACGTTACCGAATATGACGATGGCACTCGTGTGGTGTATGACCGCAAGGCACATGCGTTGACGGTGACGATTGCTCAGGGCGGTACGGCAGAGCTTAACTGCAGCGTGTTCTACGTGAACGCCGATATTGTTCATAACGGCAATCAGACAACCAGCGGCAACATCCATGCTGATGGCGAGGTATCTGATGGTGTTCGCACGATGTCTGCAGATCGCGGAATCTACAACGGCCATGATCATCCGCATGGCGATCCTGTAACCAGCAAGGTTAATCAGAAGCAATAACTATGAACGGTATTGATTCTATATCCGGCAAGCGGCTGGAGGGTATCGCGCACCTGAAGCAAAGTATTCGCGACATTCTAGTAACGCCTATCGGCTCAAGGGTCATGCGGCGTGACTATGGTAGCCGGTTGTTTGAGTTGATCGATGCACCAATTAATTCGGCGCTGATTATGGAGATCATTGCCGCGACTGCAGAGGCGCTTAAGCGTTGGGAGCAGCGGATTATTGTGCAGAAGGTTGCGGTAGAAAGTGCGAGACCGGGGCAGGTTGTGCTGACGATTACCGGGGTCTATCGGCCAAATGGCCAGGCGATCACCTTGGAGGGTATTGAGATATGACGGGCGGCTTTACTGAGGTTGATCTTTCAAAGCTACCGGCTCCCGATTTGGTTGAGGTGCTGGATTATGAGGTGGTACTGGCAGAGATGCTGGCGGATCTCAAGGCGCGTGATCCTGAGTTCTCTGCGTTGGTTGAGAGTGATCCGGCTTATAAGATTCTTGAGGTGGCTGCGTTCCGTGAAGTGCTTGTCAGGCAGCGTGTGAATGATGCCGGTCGAGCGGTCATGCTCGCTTACGCTGAAAAGGCTGATCTGGATAATCTCGGTGCTCTGTTTCGGGTTGAGCGTCTGGTAATTGATCGGGGTGACCCTGATGCGCTGCCACCTGTTGATCCGACTTATGAGCAGGATGATGACTATCGGCGGCGTATCCAGCTGTCGCTTGAGGGTTATAGCACTGCTGGGCCGGAAGGGGCGTATATCTTCCACTCGTTGTCTGCAGATGGTCGGGTGCTGGATGCCAGCGCTGACGCGCCACGCTTTAAGGCGGCTGAGTTAGATCCTGCACTGCAGGCTCAGATTCCGGCAGACGTCATCTGCTTGGAGGTGGAGTATTCAGCGGGGCTGGCTGAGCCGCAGCCGGGTGATGTGGTTGTGAGTGTATTGAGCCGTGACGGAGATGGTTCAGCGCCTGCAGATCTGGTGGCTGCTGTGGATTCGGTGCTTTCGTCTGAGGCAGTTCGCCCGCTCACTGACAATGTGCATGTGCGCTCGTCTGGCATTGTGAGTTATGCCGTGGCTGCCACGCTGTATTTCTATGCCGGGCCAGATCGGTCACTGGTGATGGTTGAGGCTGACAAGGCGCTGCGGGCTTACATCGAGCAGCAGCACCGCATGGGTAGGGATGTCGCTATTTCAGGTGTTCTGGCTGCGCTGCATCAGCCGGGTGTTCAGCGGGTTGAGCTGGCATCTCCGGCAGCAAATGTCGTCGTGGATCGCCAGAGTGCGAGCTATTGCACCAATATCACACTGACAGACGGGGGTATTGATGAGTGATTCATTACTGCCACCCAATGCAACGCCGCAGGAAAAGGCGTTAGAGCAGACGATTAGCCGTGCTGCTGATGTGCCGGTGCCTATACGTGATATCTGGAATCCTGATACCTGCCCTGAGGCGTTGTTGCCCTGGTTGGCTTGGGCGATGTCGCTTGATAGCTGGCAGTCATACTGGCCGGTTGAGGTGAAGCGTGAGCGGATTCGGCAAGCGTTAGAGATCCAGCGGCGTAAAGGAACGGTTAAAGCGGTTAAGGATGTTGTATCGAGCTTTGGCGGTAACCTGGCGCTAAAGGAAGGTTGGCAGCACGATCCACCACGGTCGCCGCATTCCTTTGAAGTGGTGCTAACGGTTGGTGGCGGTGCGCCTGCCACTGACGAGTATCAGCAAGACATTATCGATGAGATTAGCCGGGTTAAGCCGGTTAGATCTCACTTCACATTTGTAGCGGGTGCCAGTGCGCAGGGCGGGCTGGGAATGCAGGGCATTGCTCGTGCAGCTACATACCATCGGTTAAGCATGGTCGAAGCGCCTTACCGGGGCGGTATCGGCCTGCAGGGGGCTATCAGGCCCGTTACATACCATCGACTTAATTTAACTGGGGCGTAAAACACAATGTCAGCATTGCAACTTACGATCACGGATGCAGGGCGCGCTGAGATTATCAACGCAACAAACACCGGTACTGGCCCGGTAGAGATCACAGAGGTGGCGCTGGGTACTGGGAAGTATGAGCCATTGGCCTCTCAGACTCAGCTGCAGGCAGAAACAAAAAGGCTGAACACTATCGCAGGGACTGTGGTTGCTGATGACACTATTCATGTCACGGTGCGAGATGAAAGCGCCGATGCTTACGATGTGTCTGAGTTTGGTTTATTCACAAGTAGCGGCACTCTGTTTGCTGTGTATAGCCAGGTGGGTGCGGCTTTCATGCAGAAGGCCGGGCCGTCGGCACTGATGCTCTCAGTTGATATCGTTTTGGGATCACTGGATGCAAACAATCTGGTGTTTGGTGATACCAATTTTGCGATGCCATCAGCGAGTGAGACGGTGGCCGGTATCTCTAAGCTAGCGACTGATGAACAGGCAGCTGCAGGCGAAGATGATAAGAGAGTAATCACCTGTAAGACACTGAAGTTTGCGGTTGGATCTTTAGTGCCAGATGCGGCTGAAGGGCAAAAGGGTAAGGCTGCATTGGCGTCGAAAGATGCCGTTACTAAAGGGCAGGGCTCGACGACAATAGTCACTCCAGAAGCATTGAAACCCAATCTGGGTCGGTTATCGGGTTTTACATCGGTACAGGCTTCCGTAGTTCTGACTGTGGAGCAGTTAGGTACTCATGTTCAAATTGCGCAGGCAACACCAGATGCGCAGGTATTCACGCTTCCTGCGTTGGAGGGGCTGGAGTCAGGGCTTGGTTATTGGTTCACAAACGACTCTCCTTATCGGCAGACAGTAAAAGCAAATGCTGCCGAAAACATTAATCCGGTTGGTAATACATTGGTTCTGGAGCCTTTTGGTACAGCGTTTGTGTTTGTGCAGCAAGGTTCGCAGTGGAATGTAGTTGGTGATGTGGTTAGCAAAAAATTTGCGGCCGCACTTACGATGTCTGGCTATCAGAAGCTGCCAAGTGGATTGATTATTCAATGGGGTTCCCAGACAGAAAGTATTGCGAGCGCAGGTGGTGGCAATATTGTTTTTCCAATCGCGTTCCCCACTGCACTGTTGCAGATAGCTGATAGTCCTGGGTATACGGGGGGAACTCCAGCGCACGACACTGGATCAACTTATGTGTCTGATTCGAGTGTGACTGGCTTTTCGTGGACATCAACAGTTGCTGGTTACACTACGCATATTCGTTATATAGCGGTCGGATACTAATAGAGGCAATATTATGATGCACTACTCCCCAGGCCGGAATGCCTTTTACGACTCTGAAATAATCAAGCCGCCAGCCGATGCGCTAGAAATAAGTAGGGCTCAGCACGACTCGCTGATGGCTGCGCAGCAGGCTGGCAAGAAAATCAGCCCTGGCGCCGATGGTTTGCCGTGTGCCGTCGACCCATATGACCGACTCGCTGATGGCAAATGGGTCAAAGACGCCGCTGCTGAGCTGGCCGACAGCAAAGTTTCGGCTGTCGCCAAAGTGATCGCTCATGCATCCAGTATTCGTCAGCAGATCGCGGGAGATGCCGATCATTACGAGACTGCGGGATGGGCAGACAAAGCCCGTCGCGCAGAGCGGGTAGTCGCTGACCAGCCATTGGCGGGCGATCTGGATATCCTCACCGCTGAAACGCAGCGGCGGGGAAAATCAGAAACGCCGGAAGCGTTGGCGCTGATACAGTTGGCTAAAGCTGGCCGCTTCGCCATGGCTGTTTCTGTGATCGACGGTCTGACCGCCAAGGCTAAAGCGGCGATCGACGCGGCTAAAACCGTTGCTGAAATCGACCCACTGTTAACTCAACTGAAAGCCGATGCTGATGCAGAGCTTGCAGCACTGCTTGCGGGGTAGGTTTCAGCGCAAAAAGTTGGATTGAGAATATAACCCGCTTCGGCGGGTTTTTTATTGCCTAAAGAAAGGGGAAAGATCGGATGACCCAGTTTTTACACGGGGCGGAAGTCATTGAGATCGATGACGGGCCGCGCCCGATTCAAACGGTAAAGTCTGCCGTTATTGGTTTGGTTGGCACTGCACCTGCAGCACTAGGAGCTTTGGCAGCAGCTATGTCTGTGGGTGCTGAAGTGCTGAATGATGGGCTGCAATTTACAGCGGTTGCAGCAGGTCGTGCTGGTAACGCACTGAGCGTTGAGGCTGTTGATCCTCAGGCAAATAATGCGGCGCTGGCTGTCAGCGTCACGGATAACAAAATTTCGATTAGCCTGGCAACAGATGCCGGTGGTGTGCTGACGTCAACAGCTGCAGATGTGAAGGCTGGCGTTGAAGGTGAGCCAGCCGCAGCAGGGCTGGTTAATGTCGCGTTACTGGGTGATGGCTCGGGTGTGGTAACGACTTGGCCGCGTAGCTACCTGGTAGATGGCGAAGATGAAGCCTTCCCGTTGAATAAGCCGGTTGTGGTCGCGGGTAGTCGTAAGCGTGCGGCGGGCTTGGGAAGTGCTGGCACTTTGCCTAAGGCTATCGATGACATCTTTGATCAGGCGGGAGCCTTGGTTGTCGTGGTGCGAGTGGCTGAAGGTAACGACTCTGCAGCGACTCAGGCCAATGTGATCGCCGGTATGCAGGGTTGGCTGGATAGCCAGACCGAAACCGGTTATCAGCCACGCATTCTGATCGCACCTGAGTTCTCCCAGTTTGATGGTGTGGCGGCAGAACTGGCTGCTAAGACTGTGCGGCTGCGTGCGATTGCCTATCTGGATTGTGAGCGCTCAGCGACTTATACCGATGCGATGAAGCGCGCGCGGGGCTTTGGTGAGCGTGTCGAAATGCTCTGGCCCTGGGTGACGGTGTTTGATGAAGATCAGGCGCAGAATGTGGCGCGGCCTTACTCCGGGCGTGCAGCGGGCTTGCGTGCGCGTATCGATGCGGAGAAAGGATTCTGGTGGTCGAAATCCAACAATGAGGTATACGGCATTGTGGGTGTTGATCAGCAGGTTGATTGGTCGCTGGGTGATGCCAATACCACTGCCAATATGCTCAACGAAAACAAAGTTTCCACCATTATCCGCGAGGGCGGTTTTCGGCACTGGGGTAACCGTACCTGTAGCGTCGATCCCAAATGGATGTATGAGCAGACCCGGCGCACGGCTGACATGATCAATGATTCGATTCAGCGTGCTCACCTCTGGGCGGTAGATCGCAACATCACTAAAACCTATCTGGAGGATGTGGTTGAGGGGGTAAATGCGTATCTGCGCGAGCTGAAAGCGTTGGGGGCTTTGCTGGGTGGTGTGTGCTGGGTTGATAAAGAGCTAAACACGCCAGCGACGGTGCAGAAGGGCTTGGTCTACTTCGACTTTGATTTCTGCCCGCCTTATCCAGCGGAGCATATCGTGTTCCGTTCTCGCCTGAATAACGACTACATCGAAGAGGTATTTAGCTAATGGCTGCTGATAATTTGCTCCGGAGTTGGGCGATCTGGGTAGATGGTGTTGGCAAGGCCGGTAATGCCAAAGAGTATTCGCCGCCTGCGCTGACGATCATCACCGATGACTTTCAGGCCGGTGATATGGATACCTCTATCCCGGTGGATGTGGGTATGGAACCGATGGAGGCGAGCTTTGTGCTGTTTGGTGTTGATCCGGCTGTGCTGTCTTTGCTGGGTCTGCAGGGTGGTGCACGCAAATCAATTAGCGTGCGCTCAACCTACACTGATCTGAATAACAATGCGTGGGATCTGGTTGAAGAGCTGCGTGGCCTGATTGTCAGTGTGGAGCGTGATTCGCTCGGCACTTCTGATCGCCGCCAGAACGGTATGACCGTGACCATCAAGCCAGAGTATTACAAGGTGCGACGGGGTGAGTCCGTTTTGGTTGAGATCGATCCGGTAAACGGTGTTCGGAATATGGGTGGAAACGATGTGCTGGCTGATGTCCGTAAGCTGATGCAAATCGTTTAAGCGTAAAGAAAAAGAGTGTTGATAGCGGGGCTTAGGCTCCGCTTTTTTGTTTCTGGAGATTGAAAAGTGACTTATCCAAATAACGGTCAGGAAATTGAGCTGAAATACCCGGTGCAGAATGGCGCAACTGAGCTGAAGGGGCTGCGGATGCGTCGCCCTACAGCGCGTGACCTGGTGATGTATCAGAGCCATTCCGGCAATAGTGAGATGGAGGCAGAGGTCGCGATGTTTGCGCGTCTTTGTGATGTTGAGGAAGAAACAGTCCTTAACCTGGATGCGTTGGATTATGGACAGCTGGGTGAGGTGTATAAGGGTTTTTTCGGCCAATAATGGGGCTTGAAGAGCATCACCTGCAGAAAGGGATGTTAGCGCTGGCCAGTCATACTGGTTGGCCATTGTCTGAGCTACTGGATCTACCTGTTGAAACCTTGCTTCAGTTTTTGGAGCAATTGCCAAAGGCTAAAAAGTAATGGCTACCACGCAAAACCTGAAGGCTGTTGTCACCTTAGGTGGCGCGGTTGATCCCTCCTTAAAGAGTCTGACCGGCTCTGTTCAAAAGAGCTTTGGTAAGACCACTAAAAGCGTTAAGGCGATGGAGCGTGAGCAGCAAAAGCTCACGCGGGAGATTCAGAAATCTCGCAAGGCTGGTGCGTCCGTCAAGCTGCTGACTGATCGATACGATGCTCTGAATGATGAGTTGGGTCGGGCGCGAAAGAAGGCTGATGCACTCGGCACGCTAAACAAGGTCGGTGGAAGTCTGAAGCGGATGGGTGGTTATGCCGCTGCGACCACTGGGGCGGTCATGGGGCTTAGCGGTGCAGTGGCTGGCCTGATGACCATGACCAATCAGCAGACGGCGGAGCAGCTGGGGCTGGCCAAATCCTACGGGATGACCATCGAGCAGTTTCAGGCTTGGGGCGGAATCGCTGAACAGGCCGGGCTGAATGCTGAGAATACCGGTGACCTGGTAGAGGAACTGACCAACAAAATTGGTGAGTTTAAGACGCTGGGTGAGCAGTCGGCGGTGGCCGATGTGTTCGGCGCGCTGGGGCTGGATGCTGCAATGCTTGAGGGCATGAATGCCGCTGAGCAGTTTGAGTTCATCATGCGCCGGTTGGAAGGTGTGGGGGATGCTCAGGCTGCTGCCAGCCTGGCGGATATGTTGATGGGTGGCGAGGGTAATAAGGTAGTTACCTATCTGCGCCAGTCCGGCAAATCAATTGATGACCTGCTGGAATCTCAGAAGCGGTTCAATCAGCTAACCAGTCGTGGGGCTGAGGGCGCGGGGGCTTACGGCAAGTCAGTTAAGCAGCTGTTTGGCACGGTGAAGAGTGCTTGGGCTGAGATCTCTGGTGTTGTCGGTGGAGAGCTGGCCCCCAGTATTTCCGCTGTTGCTGAGGAGGTTGCTGAGTTCGCCCGGAATAACAAAGGCGAGTTAGTTCAGTCGCTGAAGTCTGCAGTGAATGTAGGCCGTGAATTGGCGGTCGGGCTTTGGAGTGTCGGCAGTACTATTGCCGGGGTTGTTGGGTCAGTCGGGGATATGGTTGGAGGCATGGATAATCTGGTTCAGATCGGCGCGGTGGTCATGGCTGGCGTGGTCGGAGCCAAGATGATCGGCGGTTTGATATCTACTGCATCAGCAGTGGGTGGTTTGATCAGTGCGGCTGGCGGTTTATCGGCTGTTCTGCCCGGAGTGGCTACCGGCATTAAAGCGATAGGGTTGGCAGTGATGGCAAACCCCATTGGTTTGGTGATTGGCGGTTTGATCGCGGCAGGCACGGCCTTGGTGATGAATTGGGATTCTGTCAAAAACTGGTTCGGAGGTTTTTGGGAGGGTCTTAAGGGCACGTTCTCTAGTGCTGTTGATGGCATTAAAACGGTTCTGGGTTGGACGCCTATAGGGGCAGTGATTAAGAACTGGGAGCCAATCAAAAACTTCTTCGGGAATATGTGGGACAACATCACCGCGATCTTTCATAAGAAAGTGGCTCAGGTCAAAGGCATGATCGATAAGGTGTCTGGCTGGGTTCAGAAGCTGAAATTCTGGGATGACGACGAGGCAGAAGTCTCGCTTTCAGAGGGTAAGCAGGCTGCGGCCTTGGCCAGTGCGTCGCATGCTCAGCAGGTGATTAATCAGGCTGCTCCTGCAGGGCGAGGTAATACCGTGCATCAGCGTGTTGAAAAGATCGAGGTGGTTGCTGCGCCGGGGCAAAGCCCGCAGGAGGTGGGTGCAGCTGTGAATGAAGCGCTGGGTGGCTATCAGTCAGATGGTCTCTATGACTATGCGATGGGGTGATTATGGCTGTTTTGATGTCGCTGGGTAGTTTCAAATTTGAGATCAGCACCGCTGCTTACTCTGAGCTTCGCCGGGCTAATGCCTGGCGTTGGTCGGGGCAGGCGCGGATTGGTCTGCATGATCGGTTGCAGTATGTCGGGCGTGATAACGAAACAATCACGCTGATCGGCACGGTTTATCCAGGTATTCGTGGGGCGGGTGTTGGTCAGCTTGAGCGTCTGCGGGAGATTGGCAATTCCGGTGAGCCTCAGCTGCTGGTGAGTGGTGAAGGCGATGTGATGGGGTATTGGGTGCTGGAGTCGGAAGACAGCAGCGAGAGCCGCTTTGTAAGAGGTGGTGCGCCCCGTAAACAAACGTTCTCTTTGGCGATTAAGTTCTATGGCGATGACTTACATAACCCGTGATGGGGATGTTCTGGACGATGTGTGCTGGCGTCACTATCGCCGTGCAGATGCATTGATTCAGGTGTTAGAGGCGAATATGGGGTTGGCTGATATCGGGCCGGTACTACCAGCAGGTGTGCGTATCGAACTGCCGGATATTCCAGTGGTTGCCAAATCTGAGGTGAGTTTATGGGATTGAGGCATACTCCTGAGTTTCAGTTAACTGTAGAAGGGCAGGATATCACCCGCGTTGTTTCTGAAAACCTGATTAGCCTGACGGTGACCGATAAGGCAGGAGGTGAGTCTGATCAGTTGCAGATCCAGTTAGTTGATACTGGCTTTGAGCTGCCTAAGCGTGGGCGGGTGCTGAGGTTGGCGCTGGGCTTTAATGGTCAGCGGGTTAGCAAAGGTGCTTATACGGTCGATGAGATCACAGTAAGCGGCCCGCCAAGTACGCTGCAGATAACCGCGAAAGCTGCCCCAATGGATAGTCAGAAGCACAAGGGCAAGCTGCAGACTCAGAAAACCCGCAGCTGGGATCAGATCTCAATCGGTGACCTGGTAGCCAGTGTCGCCGCTGAGCATGGCCTGGTGCCAAGGGTAAATGAGCAGCTTGCACAAAAGGTGATTCAGCATGTGGATCAGGCGAATGAGTCTGATATGAATCTGCTTACCCGGTTGGCTCGGCAATACGGTGCTGTTAGTAAGCCTGCTAATGGGTTCTGGTTGTTCCTGAAAGACGGGGAAGGCAAGACGGCAGGCGGGGCTGCGCTGCCTTTGGTGAGTCTAACACCGGAGCAGGTGAGCCGCTGGCAGGCTCGGTTTAACAGTCGGAATAAAGTGCAGCGTGTGGTGGCTCAATATCACGATGCTGAGACCGGGGGAAAGGTTGAGGTGGCGACGGGTCATGGAGAGCCTGAGTTTCGAATTGCTTTTACTTACCCGAATCGTGATGAGGCTGAGGCCGCTGCTAAGGCAAGGGCTAAGAGTGTGCAGTCTGGATCTGACAATCTGGATGTATCGATGTCATGCACGCCTGAGCTGGTTGCTTTGGCGGCTGAAGGGCATCTGCAGTTGGATGGTTTTAGAGAGGGTGTAGATGGGCGCTGGCGGGTGACGCAGGTGGTTCATGCGCTCACCGGTTCCGGATTGCAGCTGCGGATCGTGGCAGATCATGGTGCTGCAGGTGGTGATTAAGGAGGTTAGGGATGATCGTTTCAGTTGATATATTGCCGCCTGAGAAATGGTGGAAAAAGGCCCGATACAGGCTGACTAAGCCTCTAAAGGTTGCTGGTTATACGGTGCCAGCAGGATTCGTGACAGACGGGGCGACAGTGCCTCGTTTTTTATGGCCGCTGTTCCCGCCTGTTGGGCGATACCTGGCAGCAGCTGTGTTGCATGATTACTTACTCACAAAGCAGCCTAGATCGGTTGCTGATATGGAGTTTGGTAGGGCGCTGAAGTTGGCTAAGGTTGAGTGTTGGCGGCGCGTGGTGATGTTGGGGGCGGTTCGAGCCTATTCGAGCTATATCCGGTTGATTGGGTGACTGTGTAAATATACAGTTTGTGTATGCCTGCTGTGTTCTCAAAAATCAACTTCCGCAATCTTATGCACACTGATGATCCTACGATGATCGAGGTGGGTGTTTGGCTGCGTGGCGACGGTCTGGCTTATCGGAATTGGGCGGGCTTCATCGACGTTCTTGAAGCTCGCTCAATGCCTGGTGCGATTCCGGTTAAGCTCGATATGTTTGCTTATCTGCCTAATGATGAGATTGGGTGTAAGAGGATTGATCTGGAGTCTGGTCAGTATGTGCAGGGCTGTGTGGTGGGGCGGATGGTATACGGTGTTTTAAATGCTGGAGAGGTGGTTATTGTTGGTGTGGAAAAGCGTCCGAAAAGGTTAGACATAACGCCGCTAAGTGATTGATTTTATTTACTACGAAAGCGCGCATTTTGAGCGATGTTTTTAGGGCTGTTTTTCTTAAATATCATGTAGTTGCCGCGCTAACGGTAGTTCTTTGACATGGTAGAGGTCGGCAGTTCGAATCTGCCTAGTCCTACCAGAATACAGAAGAGCCCGCTTTTATAGCGGGCTTTTTGCATTCTGGCTCAGGCAGATGAGAACTGGCCAGTTCGAGCCGAGCGCTTTGCGCGAGACAAGGTCACCGCAGGTGACGGCCCGAAGGGTGAGCCAGCTTGCTGGCGAATAATTGCCTAGTCCTACCAGAATAGAGAAGAGCCTGCTTTTATAGCGGGCTTTTTGCATTCTGGCTCAGGCAGATGAGAACTGGCCAGTTCGAGCCGAGCGCTTTGCGCGAGACAAGGTCATCGCAGGTGACGGCCCGAAGGGTGAGCCAGCTTGCTGGCGAATAATGGCCTAGTCCTACCAGAATAGAGAAGAGCCCGCTTTTATAGCGGGCTTTTTGCATTCTGGCTCAGGCAGATGAGAACTGCCCAGTTCGAGCCGAGCGCTTTGCGCGAGACAAGGTCACCGCAGGTGACGGCCCGAAGGTTGAGCCAGCTTGCTGGCGAATAATTGCCTAGTCCTACCAGAACAGAGAAGAGCACGCTTTTTAGCGGGCTTTTTCCATTTCATGATTTCTCTTCTTGGCTGAAGCCAGACCTCGTTAACCAATGTTCATTTCCCTTGGTGCCTCGAATGTCGTCCCTCGCGCGTTGAGAGTTCGATCACTACGGTATAAAAAATAATTTTGAACAAGTGTTCATTTTTATATTGAACGACTGTTCATGTTGGGTTAGAGTGCCTCTGAAGCTTAAGAAATGAACTAAGACATCACACTGATTTGGAGGCAACATGTCTGCTTTTACCCTGCACACGAAGGAAACCGCTCCTGAAAAGAGCAAACCACTATTGGATAACTCTCTTAAATCATTCGGCATGATTCCGGGTCTGCATGCAGTGATGGCGGAGTCACCGGAACTATTAGAAGGCTACCAGCAGCTACATGAGCTGTTTCAGAAAACGGCGTTTGATGCGGCAGAGCTAACAGTAGTTTGGCAAACTATTAACCTTGAGCATGGCTGTCATTACTGTGTACCGGCTCACACAGGTATCGCGCACGCTATGAAAGTTGATCCGGTGCTGATCGAAGCGCTACGCAATGGTGAAGCTATGCCAAACGCTAAACTGCAGGCGCTGCATGACACTACGCTGGCGATGTTACGTAACCGAGGTCGCCTGAGCGATGCTGAACTGGCTGACTTCTTTGAGGTCGGTTACAGCCAGCGTCATGTGCTGGATATCACTCTGGGGATGGCGCAGAAGGTGATGAGTAACTACGTCAATCATTATGCTCATACCCCGGTTGATGAGGCGTTCAAGAAGTTCATTTAATATCGGTCAAGCTGGCGGATGTTCACCGGGCGCGAAATTTATAGCGTCCGGTTTCCGTTTAATAGATGTTTTGGGAAAAACTGCCGTTTTGAGCCGATTTTGTCTTTATCGTCCGGTATAATGAACTGAACTTGATAGACAGACCTGGCCATGAATCGTAAGAAAAAGATCAATCAGATCCTAAAAAAGAAAGCCAAGAAGGCCAATGCTAAGTTGGCACCAAAGAGTAGTAAGCCGCGTTACATCGCCAAGGCTGATCGTGCTGATGAAGTGGTTGAAGGAGATGCTTCTTAAAATGACTTTGCTAGGCAGGAACATCCGCTGAGCTATCTGGTTATCTATTGCTTATTCTCCCTGCCTTTTCCTCCCCCCCTTTTTTTGTTCTCTCCTCATTTGAAGTAAACCGACTATAGTTTGATTTTGCGTTGTTCCAGTCGCTGATTTTTCGCCTCTGTAGGAGAACTCAAGATGAATAGAGTTGTATTGCTATGGTTATGTTTATGGTTTGCTGTCAGTGCATCTGCAGATGTGACCGAATTACAAATTTTGACAGAAGAAACGCCTCCCGATACCTATTTTGATCAGGATGCGGGAAAGGCAGCTGGTTTTGTAGTTGAGGTCGTCGAAGAACTACTTAAGCGCACCGGGATCAAGGCAAAGGGTGGTGAAATACAGGTAATTCCCTGGGCTCGAGGCTATCAGAAATTAGAGACCGAGCCGGATGTAATGCTGTTTGAAACCACAAGGTCTGAGAAACGTGAGCACTTGTTTAAATGGGTGGGGCCTGTGGCTCCAAGGGTGAAGTGGCTATGGAAACTGAAATCTAATCGTGTGCTTAAGGCTAATACCCTCGAAGAGGCGACCCAATATACGGTAGGCGGAGTCAGGGGATTCTCATCTGCAGAGCATCTAGAAAGTCTGGGTTTCAGGGTTGAATACAGCAATAAAGAACAATATATGTACGATATGTTCTTCATCGGCCGAGTTGATCTGGTTAATGCGACTGAACTAGTTGCGGCTTACCACGCGAAACGCTTTGGCTACCAGTTCTCAGATATGGAAAAGGTTGTCGCGTTTGACGACCGTTATGATTATTACCTGGCGTTAAGCAAAGAGGTTCCGGATGAAGTGGTGAAGCGCCTGCAGCAGGCTCTTGGTCGAATGTTCATGGACGGAACTTATACCCGGTTGCGGCAACCTTATCTTGAATAGAGAGCAGCTGTTTAGCAAAGGCGATGAGAAATCTTTTGGGCTCTAGGTCTGCTGGTTGTTTAGGTCGTTTGCATGAAGCGAGCTTTTACAGACTTACTTCTTACTGACCACGCGCTTTTAATTAGTATTTTTTGACGATACTGAGTGTGGAAGCATCAGTTCAGCCCGAACTCCACCTTCCTGAAATTCCAGTTTCAGTGCCCAATTCAGTTTGTCGCAGATCTTTTTCACCAGCATCAGGCCCAGTCCGAAACTGTCATCACTATTATGATGATGGTTACCTGTCTCTCTGTTTTCGATCACTAGCAAGCGATAATCTACTGTCAGGGTAATGGTGCCTTCGCCTGTGTATTGGAAGGCGTTGCGTAATAGGTTTCCAACCACTATCTGGAAGGGCACAGTTGCCAGTTCAATCTGTTGTGGCTCAGCAGGGAAGTGGCGTAGTAGGTTGATATTTTTACCTTCCAGCAGATAGCTCAGCTCAGCCGTCAGCTGTTCCAGCATTTCAGCAGGATCTATTGTTGTTTGCTGCGGAGGGGTGTCGTTTTCCCGGCTTAACCAGAGCAGGGTTTCTGTTAGTTGTAGCATCGTTTGATTTGCGCGCCTGATCCGGTCGAATGGTCGTGCAAGACCGGTGGACACTTCCAGCTTTTCTAGCAGCTCGACGTTAGTGCGGATCACGGCGATCGGCGTGCGTAGTTCGTGGCTGGCATGGCGAAGGAAGTTATGTTCCCTTTCCATCAGGGAGGCGATGCGACTGAAAGCATCCTGCAGTTGTTCGGCGATACGGTTGAACTCGGTGTAACGAAAGTCGGGTCGGGGAGCATTAAGATTATCCAGTGTCAGTGCTTCTGCCCAGCCCGCGAGCTGTTGGGAATAGCGGTTGATCCGGCGGTTGTAGACCCATACTACAAAGAGCATCGCGACAAGATAAACACTGGCGTAAAGAGGTATCTTCTCGAAATCCTGGTCGAACGCCTGCTGTTCTTCCGCTGTCAGCAGGTTGGCTTCGAAATCGGTGACCACAAAAAGGTCACGACCATCATGCAGTTTGTGCCAGTAGATAATCAGATAGCGCAGATCCTGCCATTGTTCGGGCCCATGGGGGGACCATTCGGCCTCAGAAAAGTCGCCAGGTTCCAACTCTTCGAAGGGGATTAATTTCTGATAGAGCTCAGGCGCATTTTGCCAGTTATCAAGAAAGACCCGGGTGGTGTTACTGCTGGATGGACTGATCGATGGGTCTTGCAAGTACCGCTTCTCGAAGGCGCGGGCTTCCATCAGCATGGTGGTGCGGGCAGCGCTGTCGAGGCCACGCTCAAAGTAGCTGAACAGGATAACAGTAAATACGATTGCAGTGAGCACTGATAGGCCGAGGATGTAATTACTCAGTTCCCGCCTCATGGTTCTAGATCTTGATCGCTGTTTGAACATTATCTAGAACTCTGCTCGGATGACCACACCCTGTCCTGGCAGGGTATGGATTAAGGAGCTGGTAAAAGGCTTATCGACCTGTTGGCGTAACTGGTAGATATGAACTTTAAGACTATTAGTGTCGGGTAGTTCATCCGGCCAGAGAATCTGTTCCAGCTGATGGCGAGGAACCACAGCAGGACTTGCTCGCATCAGGGTCTCGAGCAGCAACCAGCCGCTCGGGGTGAGCTTCAGCGGTTGGCCTGCCCGGCTGGCTGTACGGGTCTCTGGCTCAATAATCAGGTCTGCGATCTGTAACTTTTTGATCTGGCCACTGCGACGGCGTGCCAGTGCTCTTATCCGAACAATCAACTCCTCCATCGCAAAAGGTTTAATCAGGTAGTCGTCGGTACCGGCCGTGAATCCCGCAACCTTGTCATCTAGTGTGTCGCGGGCTGTAAGCATTAAAACCGGCGTATCGTTCCCCATTTGACGAAGTTTTTCACATAAGGTCAGGCCATCCATCCGTGGCAGCATCAGGTCCAGTAATAGCAGATCGTAGTGATTTTCAGATGCCAGTTTCAGGCCTGCAGAGCCATTGTAAGCGTGGTCGACCGTAATCTTTTCCAGCGCCAGATAGTCAGCCACCGAAGCGGCCAGATCTCGGTCATCTTCTACCAGCAGTAGCTGTATTGGGGTGTCGCTCATAAGTCCATTTCTCGCTCAGGTGTCTCCATCTTATCAGTCTTAAACCAACTTGTACGGCGGCTCTTCAGGTCTTCAGTGACCATAATCAGCGTCGGAATCAGCACTAGTGTAATCAAAGTTGCAAACAGGATACCGTAGCCCATCGCGATAGCCGCCGGGATCAGGAACTGGGCGTTCTCTGCTGTCTCACCGATCAACGGCACCAGACCCGCGAAGGTGGTGATTGATGTCAGGATAATTGCGCGCATTCTACTGCAACCTGCTTCTGTCATTGCCTCCCTGGGTACCACTCCAGCCGCTCTTAGGTCGTTATAGCGACTGATCAGGAGCAGGCTGTCATTGACCACGACTCCTGAAAGCGCAAGGATGCCAAACATGGAGAGCACACTGAGTGGGATGCCATGCAGCCAATGCCCGAACAAGGCACCAATGATGCCGAAGGGAATGGCGCTCATGATCAATAGCGGTTGCAGGTATGAACCTAGTGGAATCGCCAGCAAGGCATAGATTGCCAGTAGGGCGACCAGGAATGCGCCTTTGAGGGAGTTGCGGGTTTCCGCTTCTTCTTGTGCTTCGCCACTTAGGCGGATATCTAATTGCGGATAGTCTTGTCGTAACCGCTGAAACAACTCCGCGTCCAGCGATGTCAGGATCTCGGCTGGAGCTGCAATGCTCTTATCGACATCAGCAGTGATGATGGCGACACGATTACCGTCGATCCGCTCAATTTCAGTGGCAACTGACGTGGAATGAATCTCCGCGACTACTTCCAAAGGAACCACCTGGCCATTGGGACTGCGCAGACGGGCGTGTTTCAGATCCTCGATTCGTTGACGTTTGTGGTCTGGATAGCGAACCTTAATTTTGACCTCGTCACGACCGCGTTGCATTCGCTGCACTTCATAGCCCTGATAAGCATGCTGAATCTGTCGTGCCAGCATGGCGATAGTAAAGCCCATTGCTTCGCCTTCAGGACTTAGTTTCAGGTCGATCTGTGCCCGAGCAGCTTTCATACTGTTCTGGATACCCGATACTCCCTCCAGTTGGGCAAGAGCATGCCTTACCGCTGTACTTGCTTGCTGTAGTGAATCAGTATCTTTTGAGTGCAACTGAATGCTGATGTCTGCTTCACCTTCCCATGCGGTTATAAACTGGATCTTGCGGACCGCTTCCAGTGAGTCCAGTTGTTGTCGCCAGCGCTCTGCCAGTTCGTCGGTGCCCAGTGGCCGCTCTGTTCGGGGAGACAGGCCGACGATAATCAGTGCCGAGCGGTCATCGGTTACTGTCATTCGGTGAGGTATAGGTTCAACCGAAAGATTATGAGCCGCGGTAACCAGTTGATTGACTTGTTCGGCCGCGCGTTCGACCGCGATAGCCTGTTGCTGAATCAGGGTAAGGCCTGCCTGATCTTCAAAACTCATCTCTACAACTATGTAGTCGCTTGGAATATCAGGGAAAAATACAGCTCGTACTTTTCCGGAAGGGATTAAGCCTATCACCAGAATAAACAGAGCGACCGCCAGCAATGTTGTGCTATAGGGTTGCTGCAGGACCCTATTGATAAAAGGGCGGTAGATACGCTGGGTAAAGTGCTTCAGGGATCGACTGACATACTGCTGTAGACGGTACCATAAGCGACCCACTGGGCGTTTTGGTGAAGTGGTTGTCGAGGTGCTTGAGAGATGAGCCGGTAGAATGAATTTCGACTCGAGTATTGAGAAGATCAGGCAGAAGGCAGCAGCGTAGGCGAAGAAGCTGAAAATCGTTCCCATCTCTCCTTCGACCAGTGCCAGCGCGAGAAAGGCCACTATTGTTGTGAGTACACCGAACACGGTAGGTACAGCGACTCTTTGCGCACCTCTGATGGTTGCTGCCAGTGTCGGACCATGATGCTCTCGTTCACTATGAATACTTTCGCCCACGACGACGGCATCATCCACTACTATGCCTAGTGCGATTATGAAGCCGAAGGTGGTTAATTCGTTAAGCGTCAGGTTAAAAATTCGTGGGTCCATCAGCAGCATCGCGCCTGCAAATGTCACCGGCAACCCTGCCGCAACCCAGAAGGCAACGCGAAGGTTCATAAACAGAGCCAGCAGGAACATCACCAGAAGGATACCTAAGACGCTGTTTTCCAAAAGCAGGGTCAGACGGTTGGAGATGTAGTGGCTCTGGTCATTCCAGATTTCAGCCTGAACGTTGGCGGGTAGCGACGCCCGGAATGATTCAACAATCTCCGCAACCTCTCTGGATATCGCCATAATATCGGAGCTGCTGTACATCTTGATATCAAGTCCGATGGCCGGTTGGCCATTGAAACGTGAGATGATGGCCGACTGCTCATAGCCATCTGAAACCGTTGCGATATCACCAAGTAATATACGCTGGCCCTGGGGGCTCTCTTTGATCAGGATGTCAGCGAATTCGCGACTGCGATAACGTTGCTGGTCAGCCTTTACTACTAATAAGCCATCTTTGCTGAATAACTCTCCGCCGCTTTCTATAAGTGATGAGCTGGCGATACGCTGGCCGATATCAGCGACTGAAAGCCCAAGGCTCTGAAGACGGGCTTCATCTACCTGGATTGTCAGTTCCGGGGTTTCTCGTCCATAGGTGTTCACCCGTTCAATGGCCGGGTTTGCCAGCATTTTGTCTTTGAGTTGCCGGGCTAATTGATGGAGTGCATCGGTGTCAGCGTCACCAAACAGGTGCACGGTGACAGCATCTTCCAGATATATTTCCCGGGTAATCACCGGCTTTTCAACTTGTTCAGGCAAGGTGGCGATACCGTCTACCCGGTTCTTAATGTCTTGATAGAGGAGGTCTAAATCGTAGCCACTGGTCCGTTCGATATTCACGGTACTTCCGTTGGCGTCTGAAAGGCTGTAGATCTCTTTAATGCCGGGGATTCCCTGTAATGCTTCTTCCAGCTTTTGGGTTACGGCTGACTCAGCTGATTTCGCTGATCCACTGTCGAAACTGACGGAGACGGTCACGCTGTTAGGTGGCAGCGGCGGAAAAGCTTCCACCCGCAAATTCAGGGCTGAGACTATGCCTGCAACGAGAACGACCGCCATCATCAGGTTGGCAGCGACCGGATTGCTGGCAAACCAGGCAACCCATCCTGATCCGTTAGATACCTTCACTGGTCATCTCCTGATGTTGAGCCTGAACCCGGATACCCGGTGTATAGCTGGCCATTGGATAACGCACCACATGAACCTCAGAGTCGGGTCGGTCGAATGGGATAAACAGAGTATCGCCCCTAGAGAATGCTGGCCTGACGGGATAGCGTTCGAGTCGCTGGTTATCTACCGTCCAGATATAGCCATCGGTGGTGAGCGCGGACGCGGGAACGGGTAGCAGATGGTCGACTGTTACACCCGCTATTTCAACATCGACAAAGCTGCCAAACAGCAGAGCCGGTTGTTGGGCCAGCGGTTGCTCAATCACAATCGTCAGAGAGCGAAGCCGGGTTTGTTGATCGATGCTGGTTGATATGTTGGAAATCTCTCCTTGCCAGCCATCTTGTGCTCTGTCGCGGCTACGGAGCAGAACCTGATGACCGATGATATCAGCAGGCAGTTGTTTCCATTGGGATTGGGTGAGGGAAATATCAATTTCTGCTTCTTGGCTGGAGCGAAGCGATGAGACTGTTGTTCCCACCTCCAGATAGCTGCCCACTGTCACAGTGCGGCTGTAAACAACGGCGGAAAAGGGGGCTTTTATTTCGGTGAGAGCCAACCTTCGTTCGGCCTGTCTAACGGCATCGCGGGTAGCAATATAGCGTGCTTTGGCAGCCTTCAGTTGCGGTTCACGCAGGGTAATTGGGCTCGGCTTCTGAGTTAAGCCTGATCGCTTCCAGTCCTCTCGCGCTTGCTGCTGTTGACGTTGCTCCATAGCCAGCGCAAGTTTAGCTTCTGCGGCTGCGTGTCGGGCTTCACTTAGTGCTGCCTGATAGTCGGTGGAGTCCAGTTTTAGCAGTGTTTCGCCTGCGGATACTGTGTCGCCGGTTCTGAGTTTGGGGTTGCGCCAGATAACAGTCCCCGCAACTTCATTGTTAAGCTCAAGCTGGTCGCTGGAACGGACTTCGCCATAGCTGTTGATTGTGGCCTGATAGCTTCCGGTTGTTACTGGTACCACCGTAACTTTAGGCAGATTGACCTCAGTTTTTTCGGTAACAGGCTGGGGCTGATTGCTGATCGCAAAGTCGGTATAGATCACTGCTGCTGGAATAGCCGTAAGCGCTAGAATCGTTATCAACCAACGAGATTGTTTGGTCGGTTTTTTTTCAGGCTTTGTTGTCATTTTTCAGACTCCCATTCCTAGCGCCAGACCCAGCTCAATGCGATTGATCAGGCGACTTTGGCGAATTTGAAAAAGCTGGATCTGTGCATCAAAGGCGCTCTGTTTGGCGGATAGCAGATCAAGAATGTCACTGAGGCCATTGCTATAGCGATCCTGATAGTGAATCAGGCTGTTTTTCGAATGCTGTAAGGCGATGCGGACCTGCTGTTCCTGAATGGCTAAAGAGGATTCCTGGCCCAGTGCTGTCTCAACTTCGTGGATAGCGGTCAGAAGTGTTTGTTGATATGCCAGATATCGCTTTTCGCTTTCGAGCTGGGCTATATCTGCTGCAGCTCGCAGGCGTCCACCATTGAATAGGGGCGCCGTGAGTTGGCCCAGTAACTGCCATGCAGCAGATCCAGATAGCAGATCACTGAGGGTGTTGTTGCTCTGGCTCAGGTCGGTACTGATTTCAAATGACGGAAGTAACTGTTTGTATGCGGCAGATGCACTGGCATCAGCACTAACGACTGCTCGATATGCGGCCTGAATGTCATGTCTGCGTGAGATCGCTTCTATCGGCAATACCGCCGCTACTGGCGCTACTTCAGGCAGTTTGGACGGCTGCAGTAATTGATCTGTGGTGCTGACGCCTCTGAGCAGCGCTAATTGGTGATAGGCCTGATGCTGTTCCTGTTTTGTTGCAGCGAGTTGTGCTCGGGCGCGGGCAGTGGCTGCACGGGCTACTTCGAGATCAGCCAGCGCGCCTAAGCCGCGGCTATAGCGCTCGGTGATTACGCTTTCTGTTTTTTGCAGGCTAGATACCCAGGCGCGCTGCGCAAGTATGATCTGATCGCGCATACTAATCGCGATCCAGCTTTGCACTACCCGAGCCGCTAATGAATTCCGAGCCGCCTGAAACTCTGCTTCAAGAGCTAGTAGATTTGCCTGTTCGGCGTCGCTGTTATCAGCCAAACGGCCCCATAGATCCAGCTCCCAACTCAGGTTTAAGCCTATTTGATGCTGATTGTTGATCGACTCTTCTTTCTGTCTTTGAGAGTTAAGGTTCAGATTAATCTGCGGGCGACGAGCTGCGTTTGCCTGAGTAATCAGTCGTGTTTGTTGCTTCAACCGGATCGCTGTTTGTTGAAGGTCATAGTTGGCAGCAAGCGTATCTTCTATCAACTTCGTTAGTGTTGGTTGATCGAATAGTTGCAGCAGCTGTTCTGTCTGAGTCTGTGCTTGAGGATAGATTTCGGTTTGCCAGTCTTCAGGGATTAGGCCAGCCGGCTGGGCCGCCATCGATCTGGGGGATGAAGTTAGGTGACAACCACTAAGAAAAAGCAGGCTTATGATGCTTAGCCAGCGGCAATGCTTTAGGGACAACATGGGGGAACTATCTATGTTGATATCGGTGGCTGAGTTATAGCGAAGAAGGGGTAAAGGGGGGGTAAACAGGAGACCAAATGGCCCCTCAGCAAAAGGGCCATTTGGGGAATTAAGTATTTAGGTTCAACCTAACCTGTTAGATGAGTTGCTGTTCCCTCATATAGGTGATTATCTGCTCCGCACTCTCTTCAGGTGTGAGGTTTGTGGTATCCAGCACGCATTCAGCATTTGTCGGTCTTTCATATGGAGAGTCTATACCCGTGAAGTTTTTAAGCTCTCCGCGACGTGCTTTTTTATAGAGTCCCTTCACGTCTCGTTGCTCCGCGACCTCCAGTGGTGTATCGACATGAACTTCGATGAATTCACCTTCCTCAACGAGTTCACGCGCCATGTCTCTTTCAGAACGGAAAGGAGAGATGAAGGCAGTGATAACGATGAGTCCTGCATCGACCATGAGTTTTGCGACTTCGGATATCCGGCGGATGTTTTCGACTCTGTCTGTGTCGGTGAACCCGAGGTCTTTGTTTAAACCATGGCGGACATTGTCACCGTCGAGCAGATAGGTATGTTGCCCCATCTCTACGAGTTTCTTGTCGACAATATTGGCGATTGCTGACTTGCCTGCGCCAGACAGTCCGGTAAACCAGATAACGCAGGGTTTTTGATGTTTTTGCCCGGCTCTTATCGTTTTGTTTATATCCAGCGATTGCTTAGTAATATTCTGGCTGCGGCGCAAGGCAAATTTGATCAGGCCTGCGCCTATGGTGTTATTTGTCAGCCGGTCTATCAGAATGAAACCGCCGGTATCCTGACACTCTTGATATGAGTCAAACGGGATCTCCTGATCGAGGCTTATTGTGCAGACACCGATATCGTTCAGCTCCAGCTTACGTGCTGCAATTTTTTCCAGTGAATTGATATTAACCTGATGCTTAATGCTGGTGATTGTCGCAGAAACTGTTTTTGTGCCAATCTGCATCAGATAGGTTCGTCCGGGTAGCATCGGGTCTTCATGCATCCAGATAATGGTAGTTTCAAACTGCTTTGCGACGCTGGCGGGGGAGGACGCTTCTGTAATCAGGTCACCGCGGGAAATATCTATCTCATCGTTGAGGGTGATGGTTACTGATTGCCCGGCGACTGCAGCAGGTAGATCTCCCTCCCAGGTTACGATGCTTTGGACGGTACTTTCTTTACCCGATGGCATCACCCTGATCTTATCGCCAGGCTTTATGCAACCGCTTGATATCTGCCCCGAAAATCCCCTGAAGTCCAGGTTTGGTCTATTTACCCATTGAACAGGCATTCGAAAAGGGCTGCGTTGTAGCCTGTCCTCGTCGATCTCGACTGTTTCCAGATAGCCCATCAGAGTGGTGCCGCGGTACCAGTCCATATTAGCGCTAGGCTCAGTAATGTTGTCACCCTTGAAAGCGGACATAGGTATGTAGGTGATATTTTCAATACCGATTTTTCGGGCTGTAGCTTCAAAGTCTTCAATGATGGCGTTAAAGGTATCTTCTGAGTAACCGATCAGATCCATTTTGTTGATCGCTACTACAACCTGTTTGATCCCGATCAGGGAGGTGATATAGGCATGTCTTCTGGTCTGCGGCAGTATGCCTTTTCTCGCATCTACCATCAGAATAGCTGCATCAGCCGTTGACGCGCCTGTGACCATGTTGCGGGTGTACTGCTCGTGACCCGGGGTATCGGCGACAATAAATTTACGTTGATCTGTAGAGAAGAAGCGATAAGCAACGTCGATCGTAATGCCTTGTTCTCGTTCGGCCGCCAGACCATCAACTAGCAGGGCAAAATCGATAGACTCTCCTTGAGTACCAAATTTTCGAGAGTCGGATTCAACGGAAGCTAGCTGATCTTCGAATAGCATTTTCGACTCATATAAAAGTCGACCAATCAGTGTGCTCTTACCGTCATCGACACTGCCGCAGGTGATAAATCTCAGCAGGCCTTTATGTTCATGCTTTTTAAGGTAAGCGAGTATGTCAGTCGCTATCAGGTCAGATACATGTGCCATTAGAAATATCCCTCCTGTTTTTTCTTCTCCATTGATGCTGCGCTATCACTATCAATTACCCGCCCCTGACGCTCAGATGTTCGGGTAAGTAGCATCTCCTGAATAATGGCAGGCAATGTATCCGCTTCAGATTCGATTGCCCCTGTCAGGGGGTAGCAGCCAAGCGTTCTGAACCGCACTTTTTTCAGAGTAGGAACTTCTCCCGGCTGTAATGGCATACGGTGATCATCAACCATAATTAGTACGCCATCTCGCTCGACCACAGGGCGTTCGGCAGCGTAATACAGTGGTACTATCGGAATTTGCTCAAGATAGATGTATTGCCATATGTCGAGTTCTGTCCAGTTCGATAATGGGAATACACGTATTGATTCGCCTTTATGGATGCGGGCGTTGTACTGTTTCCAGAGCTCTGGACGTTGGTTCTTCGGGTCCCAGCGGTGATCGCTGGTTCTGAAGGAAAATACTCGTTCTTTGGCACGAGATTTCTCTTCATCACGCCGTGCGCCACCGAAAGCCGCATCAAACTTATACTTGCTCAATGCCTGTTTAAGCGACTCTGTTTTCATGATGTCTGTGTGAATAGCAGAGCCATGGGTAAATGGATTTATGTTCTTCTCAACGCCTTCTTGATTGATATGGACGATCAGATCCAGCCCACAGTCTTTTGCGATCTGATCCCGGAATTCATACATTTCACGAAACTTCCAACGGGTGTCGACATGAAGAAGAGGAAATGGCGGTGGCGACGGGTAAAAAGCTTTCATGGCGATATGTAGCATCACCGCGCTATCCTTTCCGACGGAGTAAAGCATTACAGGGTTTTCGACAGAGCTGACGACCTCTCTCATGATCTGTATGCTTTGTGCTTCCAGTCGTTGTAAGTGTGTCAGTGTCATATCTTTCTCCTGGGCTTTCGTCCGTGATGAGTTGGCGGGAGCTGCGAGGCTCTCTTTTTCATCAGAGATCGCAAAATCGCTCGAGAATAAAATATTGGCGTTGGGTCGATAACGCTCAAGCCAACTGATGAAGTCTTTGAAATGGTCTGTCTTGGGTAGTTTGAGAATCAGTGTGACTTGTTTTGGTAATTCTGGCGTGATTTGTTCGATAAATGTGATCAGATCTTGTGTTGCAACCGAATCAGGTATCAGAGTCCAGCTGAGCTTATGCCGTAGATCCATGCAATAGCCTTGATAAACCAAACGACCAATAGAATTCGGTAATGTTCTAAGGCCGATGGTGAAAACCTTACCCGTTTTACTACTTTTCCTCTGATTACTTAATAGTGCGTTGTCTATCGCTTGAAGAGAGGGTTGTTCGGTTTTTGGGATGAGACCTTCCTGCTGTAGATACCGTTGTAGGGTCTTTTTAGATATTCGGCTGTTAGATCTGTGTTGTAGCCAGCCTAAGGCCGATTCGATCCCCCAGTTTTTGGACTGATCAGCTTCCATTTCAGCAATCAGTGCCTTCAGCTCCTCTTCAGGTAGGGCTTTCTGACCGCTTGGTCGTCCTCTGTTCTCCTGGCGTAAGGCTTCCCAGCCCCCTTCAGTGAATTTCTTATATAGAGCAATAATTGTCGGCCGGCTTAGTCCTGTAGCAGTTTCTATTTCGTGTAGTTTTTTCTGTTGCAGGCGCAACGTCACTGCCAGCTCCCGCCGTTGTGTCAGGGTTTGGGGGTCAGAGCTGCGGTTACCAGGCATTCCGGAATCTCTTTATTAACCTATAGTTGTGAGCGTAGAAAAGGGCAGCTACCTTTACAACTAATTGTTAAATTATTTTTGTCTCATTCTTGTCCGCTTTGTCGGGTGAAGGGGTGCTGATGGCTATCGATGGGCTACTGACAATATTGACGGTACTCACGACGCTTGCCGTTTTGATATTGAGCAGGTTAGCTGCTGATGTAGTCCTGATGGGGGCGATGATTTTTCTGGTGATTACTGGCGTGCTCACACCACAGGAGGGGCTACATGGTTTCGCTAATCCCGGCGTTATGACCATAGCAGTCCTTTATCTCGTCGCGGCGGGCCTTAAGGAAACCGGTGCTGTGCAGTGGATGGCGTTTCGTATACTTGGGAGGCCCGATTCTGAGCGCAAGGCGATACTTAAGGTTTTCTTGCCTGCTTCAATCATGAGCGCTTTTATGAACAATACAGCCGTTGTTGCGATGTTTATCCCCAGTATTCAGGAGTGGTCTGGAAGAATCGGAGTATCTGCTTCTAAGGTTCTGATACCGCTAAGCTATGCGGCAATTCTTGGAGGTACCTGCACTATTATTGGTACTAGTACTAATCTGGTGGTCGCTGGGTTGGTGTCAGAGCAGTTTGATGAATCACTTGGGATCTTCTCGATTGCCCCTGTTGGGATAGCGATATCCGTTGTTGGGTGCGGCTTTCTGGTGCTTTTTGCTAACTACCTGTTGCCAGATCGAAATGGCGCCAAGGAGCAGCTTGATTCGGCCAGGGAATACAGTGTTGAGATGGTTGTATCTGAATATGCGGCTATTTGTGGAAAGAGCATTGCTGCAGCGGGTATGCGAAATCTTCGTTATGGGTTTTTGGTAGAGATTCAGCGTGATGGCCGAATTCTCTCTGCAGTATCACCGGATGAGTTGCTAGAGGCTGGTGATGTTCTGGTCTTTGTTGGCGCTCCAGAAGCTGCTAGAGAGCTTCGGGCTATTCAGGGTTTGCAGGCGGCGCATGGCGAGGCGCATAAGTTGGAGGTGTCTAACCATGACCGTTGCTTAGTGGAAGCGGTGGTTGGACCCGAATATTTTGGGCTGGGCCAGACCATCAAACAAGGCCGTTTTCGCAGCCGCTTTCAGGCTGCTGTGATCTCAGTATCCCGTGATGGACGCCGTATCAATGGAAAAATTGGTGATATTGCGTTAGAGATTGGCGATACGCTGTTGTTGGAAACCTCGAGGGGGTTTGTTGAGCAATACCGTTCAAGACGTGACTTTTTACTGGTTAGTGCCATTAATGATTCAACCCCTCCGGATTACCGTAAAGCGCCTCTCGCTTTGGTGATTTTACTCGGCATGGTGTTGAGTAGCGTTAGTGGGCTGCTGTCGATTCTGGAGGCCGCTTTTGTTGCTGCCGCCTTTATGTTGATGACCCGATGTATGTCGGTTTCTGCCGCACGGCGTAATATAGATCTCACTGTCCTGACAGTTATCGCTGCATCCTTTGCTCTTGGCGCTGCTATGACGAAAACGGGGGTTGCACAACAGATCGCTGAAATCATCGTATTTCAGGATGACCTTTCTCCCTATTTGCTGTTAGCGCTGGTTTATCTTCTTACGCTGATATTTACCGAACTTTTGACAAATAATGCTGCGGCAGTATTGATGTTTCCGATCGCTATAATGGTCGCGGAGCAAGCGGGGGTTGCGCATATGCCTTTTGTTATTGCACTGATGATTGCGGCATCTGCAAGCTTTATAACGCCACTAGGGTATCAGACGAATTTGATGGTTATGGGCCCCGGAGGCTATTTCGCACACGATTTCGTTCGGCTGGGGACCCCTTTGAGTGTGTTGGTTGGAATCACCGCTATTACATTGATTCCAGTTGTGTGGAATTTTTAAGCAATGGATATGGACTATGCAAATTGAACTTAACAAGGTAGTCGAAATAGCCAGAGAGGCTGGCGATGCAATCATGGAGATCTATCAGCGGGATTTCTCTGTTACAGAAAAAGAAGATGCGAGTCCGTTAACTGAAGCCGATATGGCATCTCACAATGTTTTGGTTAGGGGGTTACTTCAGCTAACACCTGAGTTACCCGTTCTCTCTGAAGAATCTAATGATAGGGTCAAGCAGTAGCGTTTTGATTGGCGTGAGTATTGGTTGATTGATCCATTAGATGGCACCAAAGAGTTCATTAAGAGAAACGGTGAATTTACAGTGAATGTTGCTCTGGTGCGTGACGGAGTGGCTGTTGCAGGTGTGGTTTATGCTCCTGATCTGGACACTATGTACTGGGGAGAGTTGGGGAAAGGGGCGTTTAAGCAGCGGGGCTTAGAAGCGGCCCAGTCGATCTCTGTTGCGCAACTACCAACTACAAACCGAGGCTGGAGGGTGGTGGGAAGTCGTTCACACCAGAGCGAGGCGTTTCTGGAATTTATGACAAAGCTGCCTGAGGCGGAAATTGTCGCCATGGGCAGTTCGCTCAAGTTATGCTTGGTCGCAGAAGGTAAAGCGGATCTCTATCCGAGACTTGGCCTGACCAGTGAGTGGGATACGGCGGCTGCCCATGCTGTAGTATCGGCTGCTGGTGGGTTAGTACTGGAGGCGGATACCCTTAAGCCCCTGCAATACAATCAATCGCAGGATACCTTGCTTAACCCGTTCTTCATTGTGTGTGCGGAAAAGAGCCCATTTTGGAGGTAGTGTGTTTATTCAGGGCCAAGAAATTGGAAGGCCCCAGCTACCCGGATCGTAATTGCCCGGGCCCTGGGGCCATAATAGAGTCCGACGACTGAGTAAGATTCCCACCACCGGACATCAATTTCACTATATAACTACTGTTTGATGTTTGGCAACAGGTTTTTTGCCTTTTTATTTTTTTGAAAAAGTGGATTTTTATGCTTCTGCTTTTGGCTTGATTTTCTCTCTGGCCATATGGCGAATCAGTAAATAGGCCACCAGACTTAGCAGAGCAAAGGCAAAAGTAAGTGGGAACAGTGTGCCATTGTAGAGCTGACCTATAGCTCCGCCGATCACTACAGAGATCAGTGTTGTGCCTGAACCAATCACTGCTGCAGCTATACCAGCGATATGTCCCATCGGGTTCATTGCCATCGCATTCAGGTTACCGAACAGCATCCCGATACATAGGAAAGTGGCTGCCATATACAACATAAACAGCAGCAGCGGCGGTTTGCCGTCAGTCGCTATCAGTAACGGCGTAAACAGGATAGAGAGTCCGATCACCGCTTGCAGAGACATAACCGAGATACGTTCCATCCCCAATCGTGTGACCAGCCGACTATTTAGCAGCGACGCACAACCGATCGATAGTGCAAGAAGGGCGAAGTAAAGCGGGAACTGATCAGTAATGGCGAAGATATCCTGAAACAATGGCTGGACGGTGCTCAGATAGGAAATAAAGGCACCGAAAATCATGCCTGCAGCTAACATTGAGCGGCGTACCGTTTTGTTGCTGACGGTTTCCTTTGTACCTGCAAGGATTCGTCCGAGCGTAAAGGGGATTCGTTTCTCCGCTGGTAGCGTTTCTGGTTGGCGACTGCCGAACCAGATCAGGCTGATACCGGAGAGGGCCAGAAAGCTGAAAAAGATCTCTCGCCAGCCGGAAACTGTCAGAATCAGGTAGCCAAAGGAAGGGGCCAATGCTGGCACCAGAATAAACACCGCCATGATGAATGACATAATCCTGGCCATTTCGGCACCTTTGTACTGGTCTCTGACCAACGCGATCGAGACCACCTTAGGGCCGGAAGCGCCAATCCCCTGAATCACTCGCCCCAACAACATTACTTCAAAGCTCTGGGCAAATGCTGATACCAGGGTACCTATGATAAAGATCACCAGTCCTAAGTAGATTGAGGGCTTGCGGCCATAGCTGTCTGAAAGTGGCCCATAAATGATCTGGCCGATCGACAGGCCAAAAAACAGGGCGCCAATAATCCATTGCAGTTGATTGGGATCTTCGACTGCCAGGCTGTGACCAATCTGGGGCAGGGCGGGCAGAACAGCATCAATGGCCAGGGCGATCAATGATGTTAGTAAGGCGAGCAACGCAACGCTCTCACCAACGGCGGGTGCATGGGCTTTAGTCAAATTAGGTTTCCTGATGAGGAATAAGCGGGAGCAGGAATCCTAGCCAGAATTGACTGTTTTTCAACCACTAGGGCGGGAAAAATTCAGCAACAATGTTTTGAACCTGCGGGATGGAAAAGACTGTTTCCTGATAGGTTGGTCCCGAACGATTTGTGAACTGTCTTTGTTAAGCTTTGTAAAGTTAAGTAACTATCTGAAAAGTCGGGGCTAATTGCTGAACTCTGATCTGTTGCCCAACTCATATCCGAAGTGTATTCGTTATCTTGAAGAGGAAAGGAGAGAGCGATGAGGAAATTCAGATATGCGTTGCTCGGAGTTTTTATGGCCGGTCAGATCAGTTTGGCCAGCGCAGCCCTGCCGGCCCGATTAGCTGGCGCTGAGCCTTTGCCATCGTTAGCGCCGATGCTGGAACAGGTGAATCCGGCGGTGGTGAATATCGCTACCTTCTCGAAGCGGCAGAGAGCTAACAACCCTTTAATGAATGATCCGTTCTTCCGTCGATTTTTTAATGCACCTGACAATGCCTTGCCGAAAGGTGGCCTTCGACAGCAACGAAGCGCCGGTTCAGGCGTGATAGTTGATGCGGACGAAGGGGTTATTGTTACCAATTACCATGTGATCAAGGGCGCTGATGAGGTGCAGGTTGCGTTGGTAGACGGCCGCTCCTTCAAAGCCAGCATTAAGGGAAGTGACCCTGCTTTGGATATCGCGGTGCTGGAGATCGAAGCCGAAGATCTGAGCGCGGTGACTATGGCAGACTCTGCGGAACTTAAAGTGGGCGATTTTGCTGTGGCCATTGGTAATCCTTTCGGGCTCGGACAGACGGTGACGACCGGCATTGTCAGTGCGCTTGGCCGTACCGGACTAGGTATTCAGGGCTACGAAAATTACATTCAGACAGATGCATCGATAAACCCCGGCAACTCTGGCGGTGCCTTAGTTAACCTGCGTGGTGAACTGATTGGCATCAACACTGCGATCATTGCGCCTGCTGGTGGAAATGTCGGTATCGGTTTTGCTATTCCGGTGAATATGGCGCGCGCCAGTGTGGAACAAATCCTTGAGTCTGGTGAAGTACGACGCGGCCAGATCGGCGTGGGTATACAGGATATTTCTGCCAACCTGCGTGAAGCTTTTGAGTTGGATAACGGCCAGCAGGGTGTGTTGATTACCGGAGTGATGCCTGACTCGCCAGCTGAATCCGCGGGTCTGAAAGCGGGTGATATCATTGTTTCGGTGGATGGCGAACAGACGACTTCAACTGGCCAGCTGCGCAGTCAGATCGGTAATCTTTCAATAGGTGATGATACCGGTTTGACCATTATTCGTGATGGACGGACTGAACTCTACAAAGTTGAAGTGGGTTTGCCGCAGCAATCTGCTCAACTAAACAAAGGGTTCGGTAAATTGCTGGAAGGCGCCCGTTTTATCGATAATCCGGACGGTGAAGGAGTGTTGGTCGCTGAGCTTTCGCCAGCCTCTCCTGCTGCTGAAAGCGGTCTGCGCCAGGGTGATCTCATTGTTGGTGCCAATAAACTAAAGGTTGATGATCTGGATAGTTTTAAAAGTGCGCTCGAGAAGAATAGCGAACGTGCGTTGCTGCATGTGAATCGTGGTGGCTACGCACTTTACCTGGCTTTAAGTTAACAATGGACGGGAAGTAGTTTGTAGTGAGCACTTCCCGTTTCCTTTTTCTGACAACTCCTCCGAAATCTATTAATGATATAAGAATTGATCTGGTACGCTGCTGTCCTGAGGATTCAGCAGTACACTGTAATTACTCCTGTTATTAGATGTGGTTCGGGGGATATACCATGAATAGACTGAAGTGGAGTAATGGCTTCAGTGTTGCGCTGGACGATGTAGATCGTGATCACCGGCGTCTGATCGGTATTATCAATCAGTTGTCAGAACTACTGGACAACAACGCCGGCCGCGAAGCCTTAACAGACGTTTTTTCCGAGCTGGAATCTTATGTTGTATATCATTTCCAGCGTGAAGAAGGTTTGTTGGCAAAGTACCAATGCTCCCATTCCGAAGAGCACCTTGCTCAACATGATCTGTTTACAGATTCCTTACCTAAGTTGCGCGCGCAATTAATTGATTCAGGCAATTACGCGGAAGGGCAGAAGGCGATTATCGCCCTGATCCGCTGGTTACTTGAGCATATTATTGTGCACGATGTTCAGATGTCGAAAGAGATCCACGCTTCAAAACTGTGGCAACAGGAGCAGGGAGAGATCTCGTTCTTTTCTCGTATGCGACTATCACCGGCGAAACTTCGGGGATTACTTGTTATTCCGGCGGTAGTTATGGCGTTGCTGGTAGTGCTGCAATTTGTGATCGATCCGATATTACTGGCTGACTACCATCTCTACATTACCATGGCGGAGTTAACCGCGATGGGCCTGACTCTGTTCTCAGTTGCAGTGCTCTTTATAAAGGGACGAAGTAATAGTCGGCTATTTGCCAAAATGATGCGGCGGATGGCGCAAGGTAGCAGGGATCTTTGGTTATCACATATCGAACGCAATGAATTGATGGATGAGTTGATGGACTCTCATGAGGAGTTGCGGCGAAGTCTACTGCGGGATGAGATACTGTCGATGATCGACCTTAACCTGAAGGAGATTGAGGTAGAGTCTCGAAGCCGAGAACATCAGTCGCTGGAACAGATGGCGTTTTTTGATCCGCTGACCGGACTGCACAACAGGCGTCGATTTGATCAGTTGGTCGAGGCTGAAATAAAACGCGCTAGGCGGCATGACCATCCACTGAGTTATATGATGCTGGACCTTGACCACTTTAAGCATGTCAATGATAACTACGGACATGCAGTTGGAGATGATGTACTGAAACGGTTTGCTCAGTTGGTGCAATCAACAGTGCGAGACAGTGATCTGGTCGCCCGTCTGGGCGGAGAGGAGTTCGGTATCCTTCTGCCTGACACCAATCTGGATGAAGCCAGAGCCTTTGCCGAGCGGATTCGTCTTCAGGTTGAGCAGATCGGCTTCGAAACCGATTCCCAAGCGTTTCATGTCACCGTAAGTACTGGTGTGGCTAGTTTCAGGCATCAGTCTGGTGTCGAAACATTCCAGTCCCTGGCCGCCCGTGCGGATATGGCGCTCTATCAGGCAAAACATGAAGGGCGAAATCTGGTCGTTACTGAACAGCAGTTGCGGAAAAGTTTCTAACAGCAGTTTCATGCTGCTCTTCAGTTGTATACTGGTCGCGAGTTGATTTCGCTCCTCTTGCTGTTTTCTGATTAAATGGATTTATGTACCGACTTTTTGAACGCCTGACTAAAGCTTTCCCCGCAGAAGAACCCGAACAGCCGCCCAAGGGTGTTATCGCTTTCTGTCGTTATTACACCCGTGGTTTTGAACGCTGGTTGGTGTTGATGGCGATCTCAACCGCTGCTATCGCCGGCTTAGAAGTCATATTGTTTGGTTTTTTAGGGCAGCTGGTTGATTGGCTAGGATCCCGGGATCCGGCAACTCTGCTACAGGAAGAAGCTGATACGCTTTGGTTGATGGGGGGCCTGGTGTTAATTGCCCTACCGTTGGTAGTGGTCATCCACTCGTTGCTGTTTCATCAGACCTTGATGGCTAACTATCCGATGGCCGTGCGGTGGCAGGCGCATCGCTATCTGTTGGGGCAGAGTTACAGCTTTTACCAGAATGAGTTTGCTGGCCGTATTGCCACCAAGGTGATGCAGACTGCGCAGGCTGTGCGCGAAACGGTCGTCAAATTAATGGATGTGATGCTCTATGTCGCTGTCTATTTCTTTGGCATGGTGTCTGTTGTTGCAAGTTCTGACCCTCGCCTGACCGCTCCTCTGCTGATATGGCTCTGTGCTTATATTGGATTACTCAGCTATCAGGTGCCGAAAATGCGGCGTCGAGCGCGAGATCACGCTGATGCGCAGTCGGTGATGACCGGGCGCATCGTCGATAGCTATACCAACTTTGCCACCATCAAACAGTTCAGTCATACCCAACGAGAAACCGAGTATGCCCGTAGTGCGATGGATCAATGCCTGCAGGCAACCTATCCGCTGATGCGGCTGGTAAGCCAGTTAAATATCTCGATCTGGATCATCAATGCGTTGTTGATGTTCAGCATATCGGCACTCTCAATTTGGCTTTGGACACAAGGGGCGGTGACGCCGGGAGCTATTGCTGTAGCCGTTGGACTTTCGTTGCGGCTGAACGGCCTGTCGATGTGGATTATGTTTGAAGTGTCTTCTCTGTTTCAGAATATCGGAACTGTTCAGGATGGGATTAACACCTTGTCGCGCCCGCGTAGCGTGCAGAATAGCGAGCAGGCGACAGACCTCGAAATCAGTCGGGGCGAGATCGAGTTTGATGAGGTTAGCTTTCACTATGGTAAGTCAGCAGGGGTTATCGAGCGGCTTAACCTGAATATTCAACCAGGAGAGAAGATTGGTCTGATCGGGCGATCCGGGGCGGGAAAATCGACAATCGTTAATCTATTGCAACGCTTTCATGACCCAGAACAGGGTGTGATCAGAGTGGATGGTAAAGATATCTCCCAGGTTACCCAGGAGAGTTTGCGGGCCGCTATAGGTATTGTCAGTCAGGACACCTCGTTATTACACCGTTCAGTGAGGGAGAATGTGCGTTACGGCAGGCCGGATGCCACTGAAGAGCAGATTTATGATGCAATCAGAAAAGCGCATGCTGATGAGTTTATAGCTGGCCTGACAGACCGTAATGGCAAGCCGGGCCTGGATGCGGAGGTAGGGGAACGTGGTATCAGGCTTTCTGGCGGGCAACGTCAGCGGATCGCCATTGCACGGGTTTTGTTGAAAGACGCACCTATCCTACTGCTTGATGAGGCAACGTCGGCATTGGATTCAGAAGCTGAAGCGGCGATTCAGGAAAACCTTTATCAACTGATGGAAGGGAAAACGGTGATCGCCATCGCTCACCGTTTATCGACTATAGCCGCAATGGATCGCTTAATTGTGCTGGAGGATGGTGGTATCGCGGAACAGGGAAGCCACGACGAACTGTTGCGCAGTGGCGGTCTTTACGCGCAGCTTTGGCAGCACCAGTCGGGTGGCTTTATTGGTGAGTCGTAATCAGCTCGGCCATGCTATGCAAGGTGAGGTCGGCTTGTGAGGGAAAGGTATCTTCCAGCTCTATAGCGACTTTCGCGAATTGATCCTGTAATTGGCTAAACGCCTCTACAACCACAGGATCAAAGTGCTTGCCTGAGCCATTTATTATCATGTCTGCAGCCTGCTGGTGGCCGAAAGCATCTTTATACGGGCGTCGTGAGATCATCGCATCATATACGTCTGCGACGGCCATCAATCTGGCGACGGGTGGGATCTGCTGAGCTTTTAGCCCCTGCGGATAGCCGCTACCATCCCAGTGCTCATGGTGACTAAGGGTCACTTGCTGAGCGATCTGTAAGAATTGTCGTGCTTTGTCACCTCCGCTGCCTTCCAGTAGCTGTTCGGCAGACTTCATGGCCTGATACCCGAGGGTTGTATGCTGCTTCATCAGCTCGTATTCCTGCTCGGAAAGCTTGCCGGGTTTCTGCAGAATCCGGTCAGGGATGCCCACTTTGCCTATGTCATGAAGAGCTGCGGTCTTATAGATCAGCTCAATGGTATCTTCATCAAGTTGCAGGCAGTAATCCGGGTGGTTTCGTAGTTGTTCTGCCAGCATTCGGACGTAGTGTTGAGTCCGAAGAATATGATTACCGGTGGAGTGATCCCTAATCCTCGCGATGGTTGCCAACGACAGTATCGCTGCATCTTGTACCCGAAGCAGCTCGGTGACGGTTTCGTTAACCGAGAGCTGATCGGTAGAAAAGGAAGATGAGAGATGAGCAAGCCGGTGACGCAGCAGATTTATGTCAAACACTGGTGACAGGTAGTCATCACAGCCAAGCTGCAGTGCCTGTTGGCGATAGTCTTTGTCTTGATCAAGCCAGGTAAACAGGAGCCGGGTGCCTCCTCGTTTCAATATCTCAATTTGTTCCAACGGTTTATCCGATTTCAATAGTAGCTCCATATCAATTATCGCTACAGCTGCTTCCGTTGAAGCAGGCAGTGACAAACTACTGGAGTAGTCGAAATCTAGTCGACCTAGCATAGAGCCGATCTGTTGGGCAAAAGTTGATTGGTCTGAAACAAGAAGTAGTAGTGACATCCCTATCCTAGTAATGAAGTGAAATTAAACAGGTATTTAGTGTGCGGGATTTTGCTTCTTTATTCAGATTAATGATAGTGAATTTCTAGATTTTCTCTTTGATAAATTTTCACAACGTAGGTTAAAACTGAAGATAAAAAATTCCTATCAGCGACTTTGAATCAATCAATTGGGAAGAAAAACAACGGCGACTTAAGATTTCTCCTGTCTTTAACGGAATCCCTTACAGGAGAAAAGAAATGTCATTGATTAACGAACAGGTTCAGCCATTTAACGCCACTGCTTTCCACAATGGCGAGTTTGTTGAAGTCTCTGATGCCGACCTGAAAGGCAAATGGAGCGTTGTTTTCTTCTACCCTGCAGATTTTACTTTCGTCTGCCCGACCGAGCTGGGTGATATGGCGGATCATTACGCTAAATTCCAGGAACTGGGTGTTGAAGTATATGCAGTTTCGACTGATACCCACTTCACACACAAAGCTTGGCACGATTCGTCCGATACGATCAACAAGATCAAATTCCCAATGATCGGTGACCCGACTGGCAAGATCTCCCGTAACTTCCGTGTGATGATCGAAGAAGACGGTGTGGCATTGCGCGGTACTTTCCTGGTCAACCCAGAAGGCGAAATTAAGGTAAGTGAAGTACACGATCTGGGTATTGGTCGTTCCGCAGCGGAGCTGATGCGCAAAGTACAGGCGGCACAGTATGTAGCGGCTCACGATGGTGAAGTATGCCCGGCAGCATGGCAGCCAGGTGAAGAGACACTAGCTCCATCTCTGGATCTGGTTGGCAAGATCTGATCCCTCTCAGCCGGACAGCGTCAGTTGTCCGGCCTGACCTCCACCCATAATTCAGTCCTTAAGCGGGAGAAAATGGAATGTTAGATGCAAATATGAAGCAGCAACTGGCAGCTTACCTCCAGAATATCAGCCAGCCGGTTCAACTGACTCTGAATCTGGACCAGAGCGTAAAAGCGGAAGAACTGAAGAGGTTAGCGGAGGAGATCGAATCTCTTAGTGACAAAGTTACATTGTCGTATCTGGACTCTGATGAGGTCAGAAAACCCTCTATGCAGGTAGGAGCAGCAGGCGATGACGCCCGCATCACGTTCGCTGGCGTGCCTATGGGGCATGAATTTACATCACTGGTGCTGGCGCTGTTACACAGCGGTGGGCATCCGATAAAAGTGGATGAGCCTGTGCAGCAGCAGATCAGATCTCTGCAGGGCGAGTTCAACTTTGAGATCTATATCTCTCTGTCGTGTCAGAACTGCCCGGAAGTGGTTCAGGCGTTGAATATGATGGCCACTCTGAATCCAGGCGTAAAGGTTACTATGATCGACGGAGCTCTGTTTCCGCAGGAGATCTATGATCGCGAGATAATGTCGGTGCCAAGTGTATACCTCAATGGTGAGCTCTTTGCTCAGGGACGTATCAGCCTGAGCGAAATCCTTCGTAAAGTAGATAGTGGAGCGGCGGAGCGTGAAGCTGCGGAGCTATCAGAGAAAGACCCGTACGATTTATTGGTGGTAGGTGGAGGCCCGGCCGGGGCCGCAGCTGCTATCTATGCCGCCCGAAAAGGGATTCGCACAGGTGTTGTTGCTGAGCGATTTGGTGGTCAGGTGGCTGACACTATGGCAATCGAAAATTTTATATCAGTTAAAGCGACTGATGGTCCGAAAATGGTCGCTAGCCTGGAGCAACATGTACTCGACTATGACGTCGATGTCATGACTCAGCAGCGGGCTGCGCAGTTGATTTCCGCACCTCAGGCAGGTGGATATACCGCTGTTGAACTGGCAAACGGTGCTGTTTTGAAAGGCCGCACAGTGCTGCTGGCGACCGGAGCCCGCTGGCGTGAAATGAATGTACCGGGTGAGCAGGAATACCGTGGCCGTGGTGTTGCATACTGCCCGCACTGTGATGGGCCTCTGTTTAAAGGTAAGTCTGTAGCAGTAATCGGTGGTGGTAACTCTGGCATTGAAGCCGCGATTGATCTGGCTGGGATTGTGAAAGATGTCACTGTGCTTGAGTTCGACAGTAAGCTACGTGCAGATGAAGTACTGCAGCAAAAAGCGCGTTCGATGAGCAATATCCGTATTTTGACTCAGGCTCAGACCACTGAAGTGATTGGAGATGGCGGCAAAGTTACAGGGCTGAACTATACCGACCGTAGCAACGGCGAAACTCATATGCTTGAACTGGCCGGTATCTTTGTCCAAATAGGCTTAGTACCGAACACCGATTGGCTGAAAGACTCAGGTGTTACCTTAAGCAAACATGGCGAAATTGAGGTGGACCGCCGTGGTCAGACATCAGTGGATGGTGTTTTTGCTGCGGGTGATGTGACCGATGTTCCCTATAAGCAGATCATCATTGCAATGGGCAGTGGCGCCAGTGCGTCTCTTGGAGCCTTTGATTATCTGATCCGGACACCGGAACCGGTAGAGAATGCTGCTTGAGTCAGTGAAAGATTTTCACACATGAACTCTTCCCTTTGGGTCGCTAAGCGACCCTTTTTTCGTTCCAGTCCGCTGCTGTTAATTGCGGGCTAAAACACCCTGCAGTACAGGGCAGGTCAGTAAACGTTTGAGATCCGGCAATTGCTCCAACTGATGGCGGATTTCGTTTAGTCGCTCCATTGAATTGGCTTCGACATAAGCGATCAGATCAACTTCACCGCTTAGGGCATGGCAGCGTTTAATTTCCGGGATTTTGTTAATAGTGTTGTTGAGCTTCTCCAGCTTAAATGGGCTGAAGCTCATCTGGAAGTATGCACAGACAGCGGACGGATTTGTCGATTCACCCGTCACTATGGTGTATCCGGCAATCACCTTCTGCACTTCCAGTCTCTGCAGGCGTTCGGCAACAGAAGTGCGTGACAGGCCTATCTCTCTGCCAATCTGAGCTAGTGACATTCTTGCATTGCCGCGCAGAAGATTAACGATAGCCTGATCAAACTTATCCACGTCTTAGTACCTGTTCTGAGTTCGGCTGGCATTCTAACAGCTTTTAGAATCTCTGGGTTCCATCTGTTATTTGTCAGGCAAATGTTTCGAAACGTCGGTATTTATCCGCGCTTATGCGGGTGAAGCTAAAGGTCAGTCCGTTTTTAATAGAGGTACTGAACAACGGGAATACCAGATCATGAATTACTCACCTGCACTTTTGCCTGAAGCCGTCCATTACAGTAACGGTACTCTGACGATGGACCAAACATCGTTATCCACAATAGCAGCAGAACTGCCGACGCCATTCTATTGCTACTCACAGACGTTGATAGAGCATAAGGTGTCACAGTGTAAAGAGGCCTTCCTGCCACTTGGCGCAAGTATTCACTTTGCGGTTAAGGCCAACAGTAACCTGAGCGTTCTTCAGTTGATGGCTGACTCCGGGCTGGGTGCCGACATTGTCAGTGGTGGTGAGTTGGTGCGTGCACTGGAAGCAGGTATTCCTGCTGAACAGATTATCTACTCAGGGGTAGCTAAGACTGATCGGGAGATACGCCTCGCTATCGAAGCGGGGGTTGGTCAGTTCAATCTGGAGTCAGCTGAAGAACTAGACCGAATAAATCGCCTGGCGACCGAGCTGGAAAGGGAAGTGGTTGCTGTCCTGCGTGTTAATCCAGATGTTGATGCGGGCACGCATAGACATATCACCACAGGTAAAAAAGGGAATAAGTTCGGCATTTGCTCTTCGTTGCTGGAAACACTGTTTACAAAGGCTGCTGAGATGCCATACCTGCAGATCAGGGGATTGGCGATGCATATAGGCTCTCAGATCTGCCAGTTAGACCCTTATCGTGAAGCGATGTCCCGGATGCGTTCTTGGGTGACAGAGCTGCGCCAACAGGGTTTCACACTGGATCGACTGGATCTTGGTGGCGGAGTCGGGGTGAATTACGGTGAGGATATGCCGTTTAGTTTCGCAGACTATGCAGCTTTGGTGAAAGAGGAACTGTCTGATCTGGATATCAGGTTGCAAATTGAGCCGGGGCGCTCTCTGGTAGCGGAAGCCGGAGTTTTAGTGACATCGGTTGTAAATACCAAACAGGCTTCACCCAATAGTTTTGTAATGCTAGACGCTGGCATGAATGATCTGATGCGACCAGCACTTTATCAGGCGACGCACCACCTTCTACCTGTATGCGACAAGGCCGGACAGATAGCAGAGCAGGTCGATGTTGTTGGACCTGTATGTGAATCAACAGACTGCTTTTTACGTAACTACCATCTACCTCAGACAGAGAACGGTGAGCTGATGGCTTTCACTATGGCGGGTGCTTATAGCGCGGTGCTGGCTTCCAGCTATAACAGTCGTTCACTGGTTGCAGAGGTATTAGTGTCTGGTGATCAGCACCGGATTATTCGCCGAGCTTGGGATATAGCAGAGCAGCTGATGTTGGAGAGATAAATAGCACTAATGCTGTATTAATTTTGAGACGTATTTTGGTATGATTCCGGAGCGTGATTCAGGAACGAATCTCTGACGGTATAGCATGGACGCAGATGCTCTTTTCATTCGCACGTGAAGAAATTAAGTACTTCCAGACTGGCCGACTAAGTCACTTCCTGAAATAGCACTCGGATTTATTGTTTATTCAGGATGTAGCATGATGAAATGTATAACTGTCTCGGTGTTGGCAGCAAGCTTAGTTTTAGCTGGCTGTAATTCACATAAAGTGAAGCAGGAAGAGCGTGACGTGACAGGGAAGTATGACGGTGAATGGTCATTCTTTGTGTCGAATGACAGGGTTTATCAAGAGTATGGCGACGTATACTTTACCTGTAGTCGGGTAGAAAACGTATTAGTTCCGGTAGCCATTGAAGAAGGTCGAGTCAAAGCGAATAAGAGCCCGTCGAGTCATGGATTAATAAGTGAAGATGGCCGCTTGTACCATCGTGGGCCTCATGGCGATTTCCAGAGTACGGACTTTTACAATAGCCCTGCAGAGCTCGTTTTTTATGGTGAATTGCAAGGAAATGCAGGTACAGGAACTTTCATGATAGCCAGCGCTGGCGAAAATCGTGGCTGCAAAGGAACTTTCACTGCGATTCGTAAAGGCTAAATATTAGAAAGGGATGCATAAGCATCCCTTTCTTGTACTACGCCGAGCTTAACTCTTCGCCGCCAAAAATACCCCTGCACCCATCATAATGGAGCCTGCACTGCGGTTCAGTCGCTGAACGGCTTTTGGTGAGCGCAACTTGCTCGCGGCCCACTCAGCGGAATAGGCAATACCCATCATACCCATAATCAGGCCCACTAAGGTCAGTACAACAGCCAATCCAATATCTGCCGTTGTCAGCACGGTCAGGTCCATAAAGGTTGGCAGGAATGCAACGTAAAACAGAATCACTTTCGGGTTAGAGGCTGAGATCAGGAAACCCTGCAGCAAGCTCAACCAAGCTCCGGTTTTTTCTGCTTTTGCAGCTTCGAGTTCAAGGTCTGGTTTTGTGGTAAACATCTTCCAACCCAGATAAAGCAGATACGCAGCACCGGCGAAACGGATGACAGTGAACAGCTCGCCATAGTTTTGTGCGATCGCTGCCAGACCAAAGCATGCTAAAACCAGATAAACAGCATCGCTGGCAGCCATACCGAAGATCAGGAAAAAGCAGCTATTACCACCTTGTACCATCGCTTTGGCCAAAGTAGCGAAAACACCAGGGCCGGGTGTGATGCCGAAGATCAGTATGGCAATGAAGAATGTGATCGCACTTTCGAGAGACATGGATCTGTTCCGGGTTGTTCAGTTATTGATCAGTTAAGGTTTCGATTCTAGCGCCACTTTTGGGCGGAGTCTTGCAAATTCTTGCTATTGGACAGTTGCGCTCTTACAGCTCTCACTGTTCTGTTGCTCTTCCTGTTTGATCACTCGTAACACAATAAGCAGGGCGATGCTTCCAGCTGCAATATTGGCAATAGTCATACCGATGATCTGACCATCAAAACCGTTGAGTTGCGCGCTTAACCATGCCAGCGGCAACAACAGAACAAACAGACGGGTACTACTAACCAGCAACCCGGTACGGGTTCGCAGCCAGGCACCAAGTGCAGAAACACTCAGCATACACACGCCCAGCATGCCGTAGCTCCAGGGTAACCAGGCTAAAAGTTGTGCCGATACTGTTCGAACATCTGGATGGTCAACCAGCCAGCCTGCGATGCTGTGGTTGCCAATAAAGACAATAACGGCAGCGGCCAGTTGACTTAGCAGAGCAAACTTCCATGCCATCCAGACCGCCTTGCGGGCAGACTCTGGATTATTCTTTCCTAATTCCTGCCCTATGATTACCGGCAAACTGGTCGTCATAGCCAGTACCGGCAGCAATAGAAAGAACTCCAGTCGAACCTGAGCTCCCATAGCTGCGACTGCAACCGTACCAAAGCTGGCGGTAAGTTTTACCAGTAATGCATTGGCCAGTGGTGGCAGCATATTGGTTGCGATGGCCGGTACCGCCTGTTGCAGCAGAGGCTTGATCAGTTCGGCTTGCTGTTGGCGATCACCGCCGGATAGCAGGCCTTTACGATAGAGCAAAGCCAGTGAGTAGCTACCGGTTATCAGCCAGGCCAGCAGACTGGCCAGAGCTGATCCGGCTAGTCCTAAACCTTGCCAACTGCCGATCCCGAAAATAAAAATCGGGTCGAGAACAATGTTGATTAGGCTGGCAGAGATCATGATAGAGCCGGTACTGCGAGGGTAGCCGCTGGCACGAAGCTGACTGTTAGATATAAATTGCAGCGCAGAAAGGGGGCTGCCAAACGCCCAGAACACCAGCCACTCCCTCGCCATTGGCTGCAGGTGGGTCGGCATATCCAGTGCATCAAGAAATAGTTGTTGACCGAACCAACCGACACTGACGACGAGTGCCGACGATATTACTGTCAGCATGACGCCGGTGCGGATAATACAGGCTGCTTGGGTTCTGTCGCCGGCACCTATCGCTCTTGATACCCGGGCGCTGATCGCCACTGATAAGCCGATATGGACTCCTATCATGACGAAGCCAAAAGGTAGTAGGAACGAGAGAGTGGCCAGCGCGTCCTCACCCAGTCGTGCAACAAAAACTGCATCGGCGAGATGAAGCGTCATCAGTGAACCTATACCCAGCAACATCGGCCAGGTAAGTTGCCAAAAACGCAATGGCATCGATTCTGTTTGAAGGACAGGGGGGCTTTGCTGGGTCATTGAAAAGGCTGAGATAAGTTAAGAGTGTGAACTTTAAGGCTTCGGTTAGCGAAAGAACAGTCTGTTTTCTGCAGTGCTGTTATGCATTTTCGCGGGGGATGGCTGGAACAGGCAAATTTTCGGATGTCTTTTATACTGAAATCGAGATTTCAAAGTGGCAACAGAAGGTTGCCCGGAGACTGGGTATGCAACCGGCCCCCCTACCAGAGAATGAGAACGATCGCCTTGAAGCGTTATTGTCGCTTCAAATTCTGGATACCTCCGTTGAAGAGAGATTTGACCGCCTGACCCGCTTAGCCAGGCGGCTGTTTAACACGCCAATTGCTGTCGTTAGCCTTGTTGATAAAGATCGACAGTGGTTCAAGTCCTGTCTGGGGCTGAATTTTCATGAGGGTCCTCGGGAGGCTTCCTTCTGCGGTCATGCCTTGATGGGCGACCAACCACTGGTTGTGCCTGATGCCCGGCTTGATCCGCGTTTTGCTGATATGCCCTTGGTAGTCGAGTCGCCAAAGGTCCGTTTCTATGCGGGTCAACCGATTAAGGGGCCAAACGGGTTCAAACTTGGCACACTCTGCGTGATGGATAAAAAGCCGCGTAGCCTTGATGAACAAGAGCTATCAGCACTGCAGGATCTGGCGGCAATGGTCGAGGATGAGATAGCAGCGGCCCACTATGCAACCATGGATGATCTGACCGAGTTGTCTAATCGCCGTGGTTTTATCATGTTGGCTGAATATGTTTTGAACCTCTGTGTCCGCAATGGCCACAGCGCACAGTTGCTCTATTTTGATCTGAACAACTTTAAGCAGATCAATGACCGCTTAGGACATGCAACTGGTGATCTTGCCTTAACCTCATTTGCCGGTCTGATGAAGGAATCATTCAGAGGCTCTGATGTAATTGCGCGCTTGGGCGGCGATGAGTTTGTGGTGTTGCTCAGTGATGCGAAAGAAGAACGTGTAAGTGAGATATTACAGCGGTTTATGCTGTGCGTCGCAGACTATAACCACTTTAGTGGCAATGAGTTTATGCTGGATTTTTCAGTGGGTCATGTTGCTTTCGAACCAGCGCTGCATCGTGTTGTTGATGACTTGCTTAGAGACGCGGATGAAGCCATGTATCGTTCAAAAGAATCTAAGGGTGCCACCGAATAACCTGTAATTCGGTGGCTTTTCCTGACAGGTCAGAAGCTCTGTATCAGAGTTAGTTGCTGTTGTAGTTGCTGAGTTCGTAGCACTATCTGCTGGTGACGGAAGGTAGCGGCAAGCTGCAAGCTTTCTTCATGACCTAAGCTTTTTAGCAGCTGTTTTCTCGCTAGCATATGGTCCAGCCACTGCTGCTGTTGCTGTTTTAACTGATTTTTCTCACTCTGACTCAGTGAAACTTTAACAGCCTTATAGACCTCAGATAACTTCGCTTCCGCCGCTTTCAGTTCGCTTTCCTGACAGCTTGTCGGGTGTTTACAACCTGAATCAGCCTGTACAAGAGTTGGCTGTACTAACAGAGCCACCAGGGCGGTAGATAGGATCAGTTTCATTATCGAGATCTGGCTATTTATTGAACAGTTTCGCTACTATACCAACTTTTCTATTTTTGTCAGCTTTTACCGGGTCTAGGCAGTTTTGTCAGAATGTGCTGCACGCCAGAAACAAATGGTGGCAGAGGCAGTGTTGCGATACGTTTTTTCTCTTCAGTTAAGGTGTGAGTGATCATCCGCTTTACCGGAGGAAAGTTATTGGCTAACCGAAGGGTAAGTTTTCGCAGTAGTCGGGCTGGTAGTTGCTCATTGGTGAATAGCCCGACAACACTATTAGTGCCGTGATAGAGCACTCTGGTGGCACGCATGTGGCTTAGTTCATAGCGTTTTAGCAGAGTTTTGTCCGCAAAATCCTGACCTGTAGCCGCAGCGTTGCAGATCAGTTCCGCTAGGGTATTTTGTCCTCTTAAACCCAGATTAAAACCATGTGCAGTCACTGGATGCATGCCAACCGCAGCATCGCCAATCAGGGCATAGCGATCAGAAACAAAACGGCTGGCATGTACCCCGACCAGAGGGTAATGATGGCGAGGCCCTGTAAGCGTCATCTCCCCGAGGCGCCCCTTCAGTTTGTCGGTAATGTCACGATTGAAAGCTGCGTCTGACATCTGCAGGATGCCCTCGGCATCACGGGAATTGACGGTCACAACGACGGACGAGCAGTTATTGTTCATCGGCAGCAACGCCAGAGTGCGGCCGTAATGGAAACATTCGAATGCAGTCTGATCATGAGGCAGCACATGCTCCATACGGCAGACAATAGCCGTACGGGAAAACTCTTTAACCTCAGCTGCCACGCCCATTCTCTTGCGGCTATCGGAGAAACGGCTATCGCAGGAGACCAGCAATGATGCGGTCAGCTCTCTGCCGTCATTCAGTTTGACGGTTGTCAGGTTATCGTCCGCTTTGACATCTGTGGCTTTAACTTCAGTAAAGAACTGCAGTTTCGACTGATGTTCAACGGCCTCATAGCAGGCTTTGCGAATCACGTGATTAGGTATCAGGTATCCCAAGGCCTCAAGGTTCGGGTTACTGTTATCGAAATCCAGCGAATAGTCGGAATCACCATCAAATACTTTTGCGGCCTGAATCGGGGCGATCTCTTCAGCGGGGATTTTTTGCCAACTACCCGCTTCTTTCATTAGACGTACTGATAGGTGAGTGAGAGCGATTTCACGGCCATCTTCGGCGGGATCACGCAGAGTTTCGATACTGCTTTGTTCTATGATCGCCAGATTCAGGCCACTGCTGGCCAGTGAGCGGGCAAAACTCAGTCCGGTTGGGCCTGCTCCGATAATAATGATGTCAAAATGCACAATATCGCTCCGTTACTTCCACAATCGCCGTGGCAAATATTACCTTGTGGTCGATGGTGAAGAGCTGGCATGGATCAACCTTTGTCATAGTTCTCTGTGGTGATCACAGATTTAGCGAAGCAGCTGAAAGTGATAGACTTCGATCACTGAACACCTTCTGCCTGAGTGTTATTTAGGCTTTCTGAATAGGTTAATGAATGAGATACGTTTCACTGGAAGATTACGCCCGCGGCTGGATTTTTCGCCATCACGAGCTCCCTGTACCCGCTGAGGATCTGGCACTTATCCGCCCGCTGGCGGAACCTGTAGCTAATCAGATCTGGTCAGAGTGGGTGAGTAAGGAAAATCTTCACCCAGAAGATCTGGGGCAGGGCGATTGGGCAGGACAAGGAAATAGCTGGAGCGAGCCAGAGCGCTGGCAGGAGCGCTGGGAGTCAGAAAAAACAGAAATGCCCGAAGCAATTCTGGAGCATTTACAGTGGGAAGATAACACAGTGGTGTTTTTCTGTTATGAAGCTGACCACGTTATCGAAACAACATGGGCAGTGTTCCGCCGTCACTGGAAGAATTTCCTGTTCTTCGACAACGGCCCGATGTTAATGGGGCGCAAGCGTAAACAGGTTGTGCAGTTTAATGAAACAGGGAATTTCCGGTTAGCGGAGCGGCCTTAACGAAAGGCCGCTAGTCATCTACACGGATACGGCGTAACGGCTCGCCGAAATCGTCGTAAATCGTTTTGTATCTCGGCTGGCGTCTGCGACTAGTCGCAGACGACTTGCTGCGCTTACTTTGTTTTCTTCCGTCGATCGCAGCAACAACTTCCGGTACTGGAGTGCGTGGCTGGGGTGGCTGGTTATAGCTGTGGCGACGGGTATCAAACTTTCCGTCAACCAATCCGCTGGCACCCTGCTGTACTTCCTTGATCTCTCCACCATGTTCCAGAAAAGCTTCAACGTGCCGGTTTAGCTGGTCACGCAGTTCTGCCTTGGTAGGTCGTTTTATCATAGCGGTATCTTTGCTGATCAATCAGTAACCAACCAGTCTATACGCAAAACCGTGATTATTCGAGAAATTCGGGGAAAATCACGCCAAAGTAGAACGCTGAATCAGGGCAGTAGCTGATAGCTGGCTGGATTTTACCCTAGTCAATCATTAGACAGCGTCTTCTACCCAGTAGATAGCTTGCAGGAAACCAGATTGAGTAAAATGCTTGGCCTCACCGGTTAGCAGGTGATTACTCAGGTCTGTAGCCCAATCCATCCAGTCTTCGTCACCGACTATAGCGATCCGTTTAAAGTCATTACGGTGGGTCACGCCAAACTTCAGGTCTTGCCAGAATGCGCCGGCTTCCCAACCGCTAAATCCTGGATCAAGGTAGAATACCGCTCGAATTGGGCCGTGCTCGGAAATTGCTTTTTCGAGTACCGGTAACAGCGTATCTGTATAGTCTGCTGCCGTTAGCTTTTCAGTGGCCTGGATCACCACCAGATCGCCGGAAGTTTCTGGAAGGATAAAAATCATGGATCTGTTCCGTTGCTGACTGTCAGATGTAAAGGCGAGGAGAGTAGCCGATGTTCGTAATCACTCATATTAATCTATCGCCGGATGGCCGGTCTACTGTGGTATAAAAGGGCCTCTATCTGACGTCAGGATCATCTATGGACTTTAATGAATTTTTCTCGGCGCAACCGGACTGGCAAATTCTGGATGAAGCGATCGCCGATGATCCCGCTGTTGCTCTGAGCCGGGATACGGATCTGGTTCGGTCGGCCGCACGAGGTGAATTTCCGGCAACGGCGAGGATATGGGAAAACCCAAGGTCTTTGATTGTCACTCGCCGTGAGACACGTTTCCCCGACTTCCAGCAGGCCTGTGATGATCTGGCGGAGAAAGGATGGCCGGTTCTGGTGCGGGAGAGCGGCGGTACGGCTGTACCTCACGATGCCGGTATTTTACATCTCAGTCTGATCTTTCCGGTATGGGAAACACGCATCTTTGATATGGACACCGCCTACCAAGCACTTTGTGAACCATTGAAGATGGCGTTAGCAAAGCTGGGCCTTAAAGCGGAATATGGCGAGATTGATGGTGCCTGGTGTGATGGTCGATACAATCTTAGTATCGGCGGGCTAAAAGTGACTGGCACTGCTCAACGGATCGTCGGGGGCAAAAATCGTGGCGCGGGCATTAACAAAGCCGTGCTGGCGCAAGCGATGTTGATGGTGGAAACCGATGCGGTGGCGGGGACTGCAATTGTGAATGATTTTTATCGACTGGCGGGTAGTGATCAGCGCTTCAATCCTGATGTTACCTGTTCAGTACGAGATCTGTTGCCAGATTCTGAGCTTCCTGCCGGTGAGTTAACCCTCAAGTTGCGTGAGCTGATTGCTGAGAGTATGCGTGAATTAGCTGCCGGGGCTCGATAATCTGACAACTTAGTTGAGGCTTCAAATAACGGCTAGTGGCTGCTAAATGACTGACAGAAGTGATTGTCAGATCGATCGATGCAGCTGTTGTGCATGTACTTTACTGTAAAGGAATCCTGAAACTTAACATCCTGACCATCATTGGAGATGCAGCTCTCGTTATACTCCACAGCCTGATCAATCCGGATATTGTGATGATCCTCGTACTGCTTCTCCAATTGAATTCTTTCTTCTGACTGCACTGTGATCGCATTGATCTGATCCCTCAGGTGCTCTGCTTCGGCCGCGAGGACCTGATATTGATCGGCCATTGCGATGCAGTTTCTGACTCTCTCCTGGTCAAAAAACAATCCAGCATTGGCTTGGATTGCGAAGGCACTGAGTAATCCCGCGGCGATCAGCCTCAACATTTAATCCACTCCTTTGAAAATAGTCGCTGCTATTACTTTAGCAGTGAACAAAGAAAAAACGTCTATCTTTCTGAGTATTAAATGAGATCTATGTCGGACTCTTTCTATCGTGCGCTAAGCGATTTTGAATTTTGCTGCTAGGCTGAATGAATGGCAAGGATGAGAGTAGTAGCAGATGCAACAGATTTGTCAGCAGTGTGAGGCGATGGAATCAAGTTCACCAGAGATGCCGCACAGTGCGCTGGATAAGAGGCTGGAGCGACCAGAGTATGCAGTATTTGTCTGCAGTCGTTGTGGCAGCTGGTTGTACTGGAATCAGCCTGAATCAATATGGTTGTTAATGGGGCGACACATTTACAGACATGGTGAGTGGTAACTTATCGGGGACTTAGGTCCCCGCTTTTTTCTTTAGAAATCACAAACGCCACTATCGGCAAACAATTCTTTTAGTTTTTCTATTTCTGCCGCTGAGAACTTAACCTGGCCATAGGTGCCGTCAACCAGCGCCTGTTCCAGCGGTTTTGTCCGGCATTTAATGGTTTTGCTGCTAAAGGGCTCGCCAGCGGCCAGACGTGGGTTTCCATGTAGTGGGAATCGCCAACTACAGATACCGTCATCAGTTTTTACCGGAGTGGTTATGCCCCGCCAGATACCTGCGCCTGCAACCAGTTCACTGGTGTCTGTATTGAGGCAACGATCATGCGATTTTGCAGGACGTTGAGCATCGCTCAACCATTGATCCATAGTGGTAACTGCTTCGCCGACCAAGCGCAGTGCTGAATCGGAATCTTCCACTTTACTGCCGACACCCCAGATCGCCATATTGTTACTATTGCCACGTTGTTGCCGAATTCGTTCACGGATGACGAATGGCTGGCGAGCATCGTGAATATCAAGCTTGTGATCCTTATAGATACTCAAGGCAATGATTGGGTGCTCAACATCGCCAGAAAATTGCATCCCATGTTGTTTAATAGCATCGATTACTGCTGCAGGTGCAACTGATCGCGGAGCGGGTAGGGGATAGCGATGAGCCGTATTGTTGTAATGACTCCATACAGAGAGGTTGTCATCTTTCTTTATCCATTCCGGTAGCTTGATCGGTAGCAGAGAGCTGGTATTGCGAAGTTGCTGGCTTAGTTCACGCAGAGTGCCTAAACTTGTGTTAACACGAATCAGCTGCCATAGGGACAGCTTACCGTCGAGCACCTGGAGGATACCGTAGGGCATATAGGGGGCAGGTGCTTGCTTCATCTGCGATGATTCTACCCACCCGCCAATATGTTGATTTAAATGAATAAACTGGCTGCTGCTGATCTGTTTCTCTCGCAGCGCATTCAATCCATATTGCACACCACTGTTGTCGAAGCTGCGCCGCGCATATCCCTGAGCATCAGTGCCAAAGATCTCTGAAGCATCGTCCCAGAGTGTCCACTTGCGTTCTCGATAATCTGATGAATCAGCGAGTGCCGGTGCTAAGTGGCCATCTGCGAGGGGGTTGAAGTAGTTAGGATTGAATAGCATCGGGATTGTGACTACGCGGCGCCAGCCATCGCTGCAGACCGATCCTCCGCGTTCAGCGCTCGACATCAGTGGTGCGCCAGATGATGGATCAGCGAGTTTGCTGGCACGCGTGTTTTGGCTATTAAATCCTTCGACCCATCTCCGTTGTTGCCAATTATTCCAGCCATATTGAGGAAAGCGGTCGAAATAGTATTGCAGTAATTCACAATCTCCAACCGGATTGATCTGGCTTAGCAGGTCGGGAAAACTGTGACTGATGATCAGGCCATTGAGCAGCTTAGGATGGTTCTGAGCCAGGTAAAGTTGCTGAATAGCACCGCCCGAACCACCAAGTCCGATTGTTGTTTTCGGAGGGCCATAACGCAGTTCGAACCACTGTTTAAGCATGGCCGATGTCTGTGAGAGTAGCTTCAGGTTGTAGGTTGTTGAGGTGGCCATACCGGTTGAAGTGGCTATGGCATAACCCTGCTGCAACAGTTCGGGGTGCATACTGAGCGGCGGTTTAGTAGACGGGATGATATTTGCAAGACTTTGATCTGATGCCTGGCTGCTGCCGAGACCAATACCGCCATCAAAAAACATAATCAGGCGTTTATTCCAGAGGCTGGTTTCATCATCCTGCGGTGGCCATTGGCTGGCCATGCTGACGGAATAGATGAACCGATTTAATACTCCGACATGCTGGCGAACGACTAAAGGTGTTTTTGCGCTTAAGAGTACGGCATCACTCGGGAGCGAATCACCGGACCGCAGGGCGATATAGTGGCCCTGTTGATTAAGGTAGAAGTAGCGGGTTTCGTTTCGTGCCAGACAGTCAGCGCTATAGTTTTGACTGAAGGTCGAGTGTGAATCGTACACCGATATTCGGATTCCCTTTTCTTCCCGGTTATCCGCCAGTGGTGCTCCTAGTCCGGCTGCCAATGTCTGACAGGAAAAAGGTTTTTGTCGTGCATTGTTATGATGGATAGGTCCTATAGCACCATCGTTCAGCGCTTGGTCGATCGATACGGCCGGGCTATGCAGTGGCACCTGCGCACACCCGGCGATGAACAGGACTAATAGTAAGGAACCTAGTTTGCCAGCCATAAACGTGCTTCTTTCAGTGTCTTGCTAATTTCAGTCTGGCTCGGGCCACTGCCAGCTGGGCACTCCACGTGCTTAATGCAAACATCAAGCATATGCTTCCCATGAGGAATAAATGCAAACCTACTTTGGTCGTCACATGCGACAAGCTGGCGGCGATGATCAGACTGTTGCAGCCTGATGCCGCTTGCAGGGCCCTGATCTGCGTTGCCGCTTAAGGCGTTACATAGTCTGATCGATTGCTCCGCTGGTACCAGCTGGTCTGAGCCTCCATGGATTAGGAAAACGGGAGGATACAGCTTAGGTTGTTGCGCAACTTTGGTTGGAAAACTGGTAGCAGCAATAGAGCTTTGATCGAGCGGTTGATTAAGGTCTGCCCGGTTAAGGAAGCTCGCCAATGCATTTGCACCTCGTTCTGATGTGATCTCCCCCTGGCGGTACATCTCGATAAAGTCCTGGCTGTCGAGTGCCGGGTATAACATCAGGCTGCGATTAACAGCTTGGGGGGAGTTTGTCATCACGTGACTCGCCAGCATACCTCCGGCCGAATGGGAAACCAGTGTCACAGCAGAGCGCTTTGCGCCGTAGTGCTGACCATGTTCGGTGACCCAGGTTAAGGCTGCGTCTGCATCTGACAGAATCTGCCGCCAGTTTGCGGACTGGCATTCAACAGGACCATCTGACTGGCCTGCCAATCGATAACTCGGTGCAAACACTATGAAGCCCTGTTCCGTCAGATCGGAAATCTGCGTTTCCATACCGAAGAAACCAAAGCCACGCCAGCGCCATTCGCCACCGTGGAAAAACAATAATGGCTTGAGATTGTTTTCTGCCAGATCTTTCTTATAGATTCGCATCTCAAGATGACAGAGGCCGGTGGCGCGACGGTGATATAGAGGGGACTGTTTTCCTTCAATATCAGGAGGTGTTTGATCGCTTATCCCCGCAGTGACAGTGCGGAAGTTGACTCGCTTCATGAAGGGTTGTTTATTACCGCGGACGGTGTCGATGCCGATGTTAAAGCGGGTCGCCGGATTCAAGGTCCAGCCTGACTCGGAAAATGCTATATCGCTGGCATCGCCTAGTTTCCCTTTCGAAGTGTACTGGTGACAAAAATCCGCATAGGTAGTCAGTTCGAAATCAACCGGATTCTGGCATAAAGCATCGCTATAGAACTGTTTCGGTTGAAACTCTCTGTGCCAGTATTTGTTGCGCAGCTGAGCGGCTTCGCAAAGCCCCGAATTGTTGAAATAGAGAGGCTTATGCAGCAGCGGCGTCTGTAGCAGCTGGCTGGCACTGCAGGCTGCGGCTGTTTTAGCTGCGTAGCGAAGGCTAGCACGATCTTCTTCCGGGACGGCATGTTGCCAAAACCAACTGCTGCAGCCTGAAAGACTGACGGATAGGAAAGCTACGACGAGTACCTTCATCATTGCGATGCTCCTGCAGTTCTTAGGTTTTCTGGTTGCCATGAGTTGGAGGAGTGGTCGATGGTGTGGCGATAAGCCAGTTCCGGCTGATCTGAACCTTTGGCGACCCGGTAGATCTCTGCTGTTAGCTGATTGCCGATGATCTCTATATGGAAAAAACCTGTTGTTCTGCTGGCTTGCCAGCGTGAAGGGTTTCGCTCAGGGTCTTTCAGACTGTTAGATTTTGCAGCAGCACCGGATATGATGAACTCTGTTTTACCGCAGCGCTTAGTGGCAGGAAGCCACTGCATATTGTGGTCGTGTCCGGCGAGAAACAGGTCGACACGATCACAGATCTGGCGTTCGAGAAACTGCTGATAGTAGAGGCCTGCAACCCGCTGGAATAGAAAACGGTTGGTTTTCGGTAGTACCTTGCTGACCGTTTTGGTGTAACGGGCGATATCATCATAGTTTCCCGCATTGCCATGTTTACCGTTAGAAATGTACGGATGGTGGGCGAAGGCGATTTTCCACTGCGCTTTGCTGTTATGCAGACCTGAGTTGAGCCAGGCCTCCTGATTGCGGGTGTAGCGGTCGATATGGAACTTGGGAACAATATCGGGTGCGCTGGTCAGTGGGGTTGAATCAAGAGCAAAAAATTCAGCCAGAGGTTGCGGATTAGAGGATGGATTCTGGCGCGGGTTCTCACCCAGCGGCGCGGTAATGCGGTAGTAGCGTTCCGGCATTGTCCATTTCTGGCTGTGTTGGCTGTATTCAACTTCAATACCTCCTCGAGCGTTAAATCCGCCATCACCAGCCATTAGCCCGGAGCTGTCGTGGTTTCCCAGCACCATATAGAAAGGAAAATTCAGCTGCTGGTAGGGCTTTTCAAATTTCTCCTGAAACTGACTGTCTGTCACGCTGTCTGGCCCAGCGTTGTAAATGTTATCGCCGAGTCCTAATGCAAAATCGCAAACTTTTTTCTGGCAGATCTGCTCTATCGCGGCAGCCACATGGTATTGCTGTTTACTGCCAGTGCCGGCATCGCCTATGACGATAAAGCTGACGTTATCTAACTTGTCTTTATTGGTACTTACCAGTGCTTCAAATGGATAGCTGTCGAAAGCGCCATCATTAACGACTAGTGAAACGCGGTATTCACCAGGTTGGTCGATTTGAAGTTGGGCTAGTTCTCCATCTTTTTGGAGCTGGGCTTGACTCCCGTGTGGTCGTTCAAGCAGGAACCAGCGATATGTGAGGGGAAGGTCTCGTTTGCTTAGACTCCGGCTTGCATCAAAGCTAATCGAGTCACCAACAGTAACCAGTCTTTGTTTCTGCTCAAGTCGGGCGATTGGGTCATGCTGCAGCGGAGGGCTGGCCTGACGATCTTTAAGGGCGTTTTTGAATGCGCTGTTGAAGTTAGAACAGCCGGTTAGTGCAGTGATTGAGAGTACTGCTAAGAGTGCAACAATCGGTTTAAGCATCAGAGATTCCTTTCCAGAGCTACCTACCCTTATTGCCAGAGCTGGGTGGCCTCTATTCCTTAAGCGATACTGAACTATCGCTACAAATGTCTCTGATTGCAAACAGCTATAAATAGTGCCGCTCTTGGTTTCGTGATGAGAATACTAACTGTATTGGTTACTCCTGAGGGAACTAAGAAGTTGAACGATCAATAACAGGAACTGAAGTTTCCCGGTCTAGCCTGTCAAGACTGGCTCTGAATCCTTTCGCCCACATTTCCATCAATTGATTAATGTCCTCTGCCGATGGTTGTTGTTTGGCGTGGGTGACCTTATCAGTTGTGATCCGGTCAACAACGATAAACAGACGCTCGTTAGTGACGCTATCGTAGCCTTCGAGCCGCAGGGTGCCGACCAGTACCAAATCTTCCTGTTCGGTCAGGCTGTTATAGGCATCCTTGCCCAGATCGATAGCTAAACGCAGTGGAATGAAGTCTCTCAGTTCTTTTTCCGCCTCAACTCTTTGGGCGCCGGTCAGGCTCAGTTTTATACGCAGCGTGGCAGGACCGGCCTGATCAACAACCTGATATTTGTGCTCGAGATGGCGTCGAATGGTTGCTGGAAAATGGCGCTCGATTTTTTCCAGCTGATCCAGCGAAATGTTGTGAAACTGAGCGGTTTGATCGTAGTGGATGGTTGCTGGGTCGATGATAAACCTTGTGTAACGGGCCAGCTGTTCAGCATCGGTGCCAGGCTTAACCCAGAGGCTGGCACTGCCGCGCCACGGGTGGGGCTTCATCTCTGCGCCGCCAGGCCGAACTTGCTGATTAATGCAACCGGTCAGTAGCATCAAAGTTGCTAGCAAAATAAGTAGATGGCGCATAACTGGTTCCCTCCTCAATTTTGCGCCATCATACTGACCTGTTATGCAGGCTTGTATACGGAATAACCCATATCTGCCTGCTAGCGGTTATTGAAGGAAAGGGGGGATAGATGCAGCAGCGATGGTGTGTAAGCTTTGTTGTGATTTTGCTGTTGTTAATGGCGAGTAGTTGTTTTGCTGAGGAAACGACGTTTGATGGCAGCTACAACGTTGAGAGACGTCAGGCGACAATACTCGAAGCGCTGGCGCTCCCCGCCAAACATGAAGCTGCATTTGTTGAACTCTTTGTCGAATATCAGGCCAGGATGGATACCTTAAAAGATCGTGGCATAAGGTTGCTAAGAGCCTATAAGGCAAGAGATCCTGGTCAGCTTGATGATGAGTTCGCACAACAGATTCTTGATAACATGTTCGAGTTACGGCTACAAAAACTGGATATCCAGCGCAGCTTTCGTGAACGTTTCAGCAAGGTGTTGACGGCGGGGCAGTTGGTACTGTTTTTTCAGCTGGAAAACCGGATTGATATATATAATCAGCTGAATGTCTTTGAGCAGGTGCCGTTAAACAAGAGAGGGGAGTAGTAGCGGGACAGCTTTATAACAACTGCCCCGGCCTATAACTGCACCGCTAGCTATTCGAAGCAGGCGTCAGGGCATCTGCTGCAACCAGCATCCGCATTAGCTGAGCGACACTCCGTACGCCCATCTTATGCATGACGCGGGAGCGGTGAATTTCCACGGTGCCTTGTGCAATGCCTAGGTCTATCGCAATCACTTTATTTGCCTGACCACTGGCGATCAGGTTCATGATCTCTTTCTCTCGTCCTGTCAGGGAATCTATACGTTGCAGTATTTCCTGTTTGATGCGATCACTCTGCCGGGCTTCATAATCGTTAGCCAGTGCCTGATCTATCTTGTCCAACAGTGCCTGCTCACGGAACGGCTTTTCAATGAAATCAAAAGCACCTTTCTGAATACAATCCACCGCCATCTCAATATCACCGTGGCCGGTAATGAATATGATCGGTATCAGTACCTGTCGGCGGATCAGTTCTTCCTGAACAGCGAGACCTGACATTTCAGGCATTCGTATGTCTAACAGCAGGCAACCGGGCTGATCATCAAATTCTTCCAGAAATTTTGTTGGTGTCTCATAACATGAAACCTGATGGCCGTTGCTGGATAGCATCAGCTCAAGCATTTCTCGAATGCTCTGGTCATCATCCACAACAAAGACGGTTGGTTTTAGATCACTGCTCTTCATGACATTCCTCTTGTTGGCTGGCGACAGGTAGTGTGAGTGTAAAGCAGGCACCCCCTGTGTCGCTGTTTCCCGCATCCAGCGTACCGTGCAGAGTTTCAACAATATTACAGCAAATAGCCAGTCCTACTCCCATGCCATTTTCTTTGCTGCTGATAAATGGATCAAAGATCTTGTCTGCCAGATCGGCGTTGATACCCGGACCGTTGTCTGAGACAGATAACTTCCATTCGCTAGTAGCTGACTCCAGTGTTAGCTGAATTCCTGGTTGGTCGGCTTCACTCTCTTTTAGAGCGTCGATAGCGTTCATCATCAGGTTAACCAGTACCTGTTGCAGCTGCACTGGGTCGGCCATAATGAGCGCCGGTTTCTTTGCTGAACTGTTAAAGTCGATCCGAATGCTGAATTGTTGCGCCCGGTGTCGGATCAGTTCAATGCTATCCTCGATTGTCGAGACGAAATCAATTAACTCGGCATGCCGTGACTTCTTCTGTAGAAATGCTCGAGTCCGTTTAATAATTTGTGATGCTCGTTCTGCTTCACTGCCGATCCGATCAATACAGGTTTTAAGTTGTGGGGAAGGTTCCGGTTGCTGGCTAAGTCGGGCGGCCATATCAGAGTACCCCATAATACCGGACAGCGGCTGGTTCAGCTCATGAGCCAGGCTGGTAGCTAATTCACCCATAGCGCTGACACGCTCTAAGTGATGCAGATGCTTCTCTGCCTGTTCTCGACGGTCGCTTTCGTCGAGGTGGGCTTGATGAGCTTGTTGCAATCGTGACTGAAGCTGATTGTATTCGTCTGTTAGTTGATCCAACTCATCGGGCTTTTCACGTTCACTGCGTTGCAGTTGCATGGCGGGCTTCTGTTCGCTGCCATTGATCTGCTGCATATAGTTAATGATGGTTAACAGGTGGCGTCCGATTAGATTATGAAAGAGCAGCATTAGGAAGATCACCACCAACGTGGTTTTCAAACCGTTCTTTAGCAAGATGACGGCTGCTTGGTGAAGAATCGTGTGAAGAGCTTCGTCGAGACTGGAGGTGATTGTTAGATGGCCAACATGAAACTCTTTCCCACCGCTAAGGTGATAAATCTCGATCGGATAATCGCGAGTGTTCTCTGATAGTGGCACCTGCTCAGTAAATAGTTGCCCGTCCTTTAATTTCAGTTCACTACGTTCAATGTAGTCCAGGTCATTTATCCCTTTCAGAAGCGTTTGAATCTGCGTTTTATCAAACGCCCAAACTGCATTTCCCAACGCAGGTCCAAGTGAGGCTTCTATTTGAGTAGGGAGTTTGTCGATCTGTTTGAGCAGAGAACGGTACTCGACTAACAGCTGAATCGCTGTTAATAGCAGTGTAATCAATGAGCTAAAAAGAATGATCCTTATCGCCAGCTTTCGGCCAAGTTTGGGTCTGAATAGTGCCCTAATCATCTGCGGTGTTTTCCAATCTCTAAAGCAGGTGTCTCTGATGCTATCACGTTAATGGCATTACGGTACCTGAGTATAGGAAAGCCGGTATATATCCAAAGTGGCCCGCTTAATAGACTAAAAAACGTACAGTCGATACTGATAAGCATTTCTTCAATAGCGTTAGGGCAAAGGCTATGACCTCCATTACTGCAACTGCCGGCAATAGTTACAGATCATTGCCAGTCTCTTATAAAACTGCTGAACAGGAAGTTCTGTCGCATAGCTCAGCGACTCACCCAAGGGCTGTGATCGCTACGGGAGACGTGCAACCAGCGGGTAAGACAATGGATGCTCCTCAGCACCTTGAGTCTGTAACTATGGTACAGGCTGAACATCCGTTAATTCGTAATGCAGTTGTGCCTGATGAGCGCGAGCGAAAAATGGAAGATGGGGCTTTAGCTGAATTGTATGTTGTGCAACATCAGCAAGAGTTGCTAGACACATATCTGGAGAGTTCAGGTACAGAAACGGATGATGGTGATCAGATGGAGCAGTTTTATGATTCGCTTCGTGATTATCAGCAACTGTCTGGAAGAGTGGGAATATATGCAGCCGTTGCAGAGCACAAAGGAGAAAGGGTTGATATCCAGGTTTAAGGCATAGAGATCTTTGCGGGGAGCAGAGATAGATTCATCATCGTAAGCACGCAAAAAAGCCGTCATTAGACGGCTTTTTTGATATTCGGTTTTTAAACGAAAACCGAATGTGGGCCTGAATAGTTGTTCACTCTAGCCGCGTCAGGCGGATAGTTTCAGGCTGCAGTGGTTTTGACCAGTTCGACAGAGGTCTGTGCCTGTACAGCAGGGGCCTCATAGTGGCCACCACTCATAATTTCCCAGCTACCTTCAAAATGATGCAAGTAAGCTTCACAGCAGTTGCACTTGTATAGCACACTTTGCTCGATTGCACTGATTTTCGTCAGTTTGGGATGCAGCCGTCCATGCACAACAAGGCCGTAACATAACGGACAAGCGCTTTCCATTTCAATTCTCCCTAACCCGCAGGTCTTCAAGTCGAACTATATCTGAGCAATCAGAATAAATAACTAGGAAAAAGTCCTAATTTTCCTGAAAGGCCGTTCAATAACTTGTTGCGGGATGCCTATCAAGTCCAGTTTCTTTCGCAGGAATAATACCGAAAAAAAAACCGTGGTGAGAACCACGGCATCAAAAAACGATGAAATCAATGAGAGAGCAAACAACTGAGAAGTTGTTTACCACCCTAATAATATATAAATCATGAGGTTACTGTGATTAGACATTTAGCGAATGAATGTAACAGTAGATACCTACTTTAGTACCTATTGTCAGCTACCTATCCCTAATTGTGTGGAGTGGGCCTGTTGCTGTCGCTTCGCGGAAGGTGGCTATGACGTGGTAAACTTGCCGGCTGCCATCTATTGATTCTGTTCTATCGAACTTCATGGGGATAATTATGCTGCATATCACCAGTGGTGATTTTGAATCCGCCAAACTTAGGGAGCTAGGTATTGAAGGTAGTTTCCTGGGTTGGAGTGATCTGTTAACTGAGGGGCCTGTTCCTGCCGGAATGTCTCTGGATGAACTCAGTCAGATTCGCGCAGCATTTATTGCTCAGAATGGATGGGGCTCAGACTATGAAACCCTGACGCATTTCCAATCAAGGGATGCATGTCTCAGAAGTGCAGCGGCCAGTGATGAAGTGACACTGTGGTGTAGTCCAGGGTTATCCAGTTTGTTGCTAACGCTTCAGGTGTTGGATTGGTTTCGGCATGAAGGTCGTGAACACGCGCGTCCGGCACTGATTCGTATGCCCGCTGATATCTCCCAAATGCAGCAGGATGATGTGCAGCAGGCTTATCGGCATCGCCAACCTGTGACCGATTCTTTATGGCAGCAAGCGGCAGATAGCTGGGATATGTTCCAAAGTTCGAACCCTCGTGGGTTACTGCAACTGGCAGCTCAGCATGATACAGCCTGGCCGGAACTGACCTCGGCGCTATTGCGACTGTTGCAACAGTACCCGGATCATACCGGCTTAAATCTGAGTCAGCGCAGGGCGCTGGAGGTGCTGAAGGAAACTCCGCAAACGACTGCAGAGCTAATGCGGAAGCTGCATGAACTAGAGGCGTTACCTTTTATGACGGAATCCTCATTCTGGAAAATGCTGGAGCAGCTCGAGTCTAATCGTTCGCCTTTGATCGAAACCGCTACAGGAGTGTCACTAGGCAAGCCAGGCCTGTTTGGGGCTGATCAGGCGTTGCTGGATACGAATTTAGTGCTCACAGAGCGGGGAACCCATCTACTTTCAGGGAATGGTGATTGGCTGCGTGAAAACGATGCTGACTTCTGGATCGGTGGTGTGCACTTTTATGGTGAAGATAGCTGGCGTTTTATCCGTGACGAGAGTCGTTTGCAGCGAGGTGCAGGTTGAAAATCTCAGCGGAAGAACGTGATGCGGTTTATAAAACGATCTTCGCCCGTCGGGATGTCAGGGGGGAGTTTCTGCCTGATCAGGTACCTGAAGATGTGTTGATGCGGATTCTGCAGGCTGCCCACCATGCACCCAGTGTAGGCTTTATGCAGCCTTGGGATTTTATTGTGGTGCGGTCTGGGAATATTCGCGGACAGATAAAAAAGGCGTTTGATGTTGCCAATCAGGAAGCAGCCGCAATGTTTGATGGCGATCGGGCTGAACAGTACCGCTCGCTTAAGCTGGAAGGCATCACAGAAGCGCCCTTAGGTATTGTTGTGACTTGTGACCGCGAGCGTACTGGTGATCTGGTGCTGGGGCGGACTGCGAACCCTGAAATGGATCTCTACAGTGCGGTATGTGCGGTACAGAATTTATGGTTAGCGGCTCGGGCTGAGAATCTGGGTATGGGCTGGGTCAGTATCATTCACCATCATCACCTGCGCAATATCCTTAAGATTCCAGAACATATAATGCCGATCGCTTACTGCTGTATCGGATATACATCGAAATTTCACGATACCCCCGATCTGGAGCGCAAAGGCTGGCTGCCACGACGGGAGATTGGGGATCTGCTGCATTTTGACCACTGGGGTCAACACCATGATGACGAGCAGAACCAGGATTAACATATCCCCATCAAGTTAGATGATGAAGTTTCCTTAGACGTTTGAGTGCTTGATTTATAGAGCTTTTATGTCAAATGGGTTTAACGTTAAGTGCAGTTACTTCTAGACTGAAATAAGGACGGGCGGACGGCGCAGAGTATGTGCTGTCCGCTCAATCTGCAGCCAGAATATGGGTTGTTGGAATCAGGTCACAGGACAGAGGTGCTCTTATGAACGTTTCGGATTTCGAAGATCTGGCACAAAGCAGCCGTCTGAAAGCGGTGAATTTTGTTGAGTCCGGTTGTGGACCAATGGTGATTGAGGTTGAATCTGACCAGGGGACTGATTTGATACGAGACCGCCATGGTGAAATTATAACCTGCCAAAATGTTTCCCAAGCTTATGCGGTCTGCCAGAAAGCAGGCGTTCACGAGGCGAATCTGGTCCAGGTTATTCCGCATGATGAGACTTGCTCAGGCGTCATAATGGACTATCATCGAGACAGTATCCCTCTGAAATTCTGACGGTTTTCTGATTCTTGGTTGACTCAGGGGGGGAATCGCCCTCCTGATTAGCCGGAGTTATCAATGGATCGAAACCTGACGACCTCCCTCTATTTCTGTTTATTACTGGCTTTTATCTCCTCTCCAGTTCGCGCCGATGCGATAGCTAAAGTGATTCTTAGTGTTGGCGAAAACAAAGCCTTTGATCCCAGCAACCAACAGCGATCATTAAAGCGTAAGGATTCAGTTTTTCCTGGGGATCGTCTGGTGACAGCAGAGCGCTCGCGGTTACAGCTTAGGTTTAACGATAACTCCAGAATGTCGATGATGCCGGAAACTGAATTCGTTGTTGATCAGCATCAAACGGCTAATGATGACTCAGCGAAGGCGGTATATAGACTGTTGCGGGGCGGGATGAGAACGCTGACTGGTCAGATCGCTCAGAAAAGTCCGCAAAATTATCAGGTAGACGCGGTGGTCGCGACAATCGGAGTTCGCGGTACTGTATATGAACTCTATCTTTGTGATGCTTTATGTAAGCAGAAGAAAGGCTTGGATGAGGGGTTGTACTGTCGAGTGCTGGAGGGAGAGATCACTGCGACTAGTGATGCAGAAGAAGCCAGTATTATGGCGGGTAAGCAGTATTTTATCGGTATGGATCAACAAACCCGTTGGCTGAAAAAGTGGCCTTCAGCGTTGGCTGAAGTGTCAGAAGGTTTCGCGGGAGATTCTTCATTGCTTGATAACCCGTTACCCCCGGTGCTTGATCCAAACCAGCAACCTGGGGTGGATATCAATGATCTGAGCCCTCGCTCACCGGGGAACAATAGATACGGTCCTAAGCCATAAGAAAGTGATATTGCTCCATTTGCCTAATGGAGTGTCAGGTATGGCCGACATAATATTGACCTGATAAGGTTGTGGTAATTAACGTCTCGAAGAGTGAACGCATGCAGAAACATGGATTTTGGACAGCGTTAGCACTGAGTACTTTAGTCAGCGGGCAGGCGGTTGCAGATGGTGAATCTCTGGATCAGCTGATCGCTCAGGGTGAGTATCAACAGGCGTATGATCTCGCTCAGGGGTTACTGTTCGAAAACGAAGGTGATCCGGAGTTTGATCTTCTTTACGGTATAGCGGCGATAGACTCCGGTCATGTCAGCGAGGGGGTGTTTGCCCTTGAACGAATACTGATCGTCGATCCTGACCACCCTCAAGCCCTGCTTGAGATGGCTCGGGCGCTGTTCATCCTTGGTGAGGATGCAAAAGCCAGAGCGCTCTTTCTCAAAGTTAAACAACTTAACCCGCCTGAATCCGTACAGCAGAAAATCGATGGCTTTCTGGCTCAGATCGATGCGAGGCGTGCTGGTGGTTTAGCTCGCAGCAATGGCTATCTGCAGTTAGGCGCTGGTTACGATGATAATATTAGTGGTGGCCCGGCGGGGCAGACCACAGTGGTGCAGCTCAATGACAGCGCTCTTGAGCGCGGAGACAGTTTCTCTCAGCTCAAAGCCGGTTGGCAATATGCCAGGCCGTTAAGTGGTAACCGGGAATTTCTTTTTGATGCATCACTTGATAATCGCTATTACTCGGGTGAGTCGGAGCAGAATTTCCAAACTTACAATTTGGGCGTTGGTCACCGCTGGAACTTTGCTCAGGACAGAATTGACCTTCGTTTGAGCGGGCAGAGTTATATCCTCGATAAAGAACGATATCGTGAGATGGCAACTCTCAGTGCTGAATGGTCACATGCACTGTCAGACAGTACTTTGTTCTCCACCTCAGTTACTTACAACAACATCTATTACCCAGATGCAGAAACTCGTGATGCAGAACAGTGGATTCTGGGCGGTAATTTATTGCATCGACTTGGCAACAGTACATTGCTAAGTGCGGGGATATTCACGGGTACGGAAGATCCTGATGAGCCCGGTGTTATTAATCAGGGCACCACTGATCGAAGTTTCTACGGTGGACACATAGGACTGCAGCACTCTTTGGATGAAAACTGGCTGTTATCTGCGGCTATGGTCAGTCAATTAAGCCGCTATCGTGGCACAGTCGTGTTCTATACCGATGATCGTGAAGATGACTACTACTCACTTGGGATGACGCTGCAGCGGCCGATATCGGAGCAGTGGCTACTTTCTTTTGCATATAGTTACGCCCGAAACGACAGCAATATAGAAATCTATGATTATGACCGTCAGCAGCTAAGTGCTGCAGTCCGGTTCCTGTTCTGAGGTGATCCTGATGAAACTCCTTACTTTCCTCTGCTGTATCACCTTGCTATTTGGGACACCGCTCTGGGCCGCCGAACCTGTTGGCAAAGTGATCCTGTCCTTCGGCAACAATGTAGCTCTGGATGAGAGCGGTGAGTCTCGAAAGCTGAAACGCCAGTCTTCAGTTTTTAAGTCAGATACTGTTGTTACCTCAAATAAGGGGCGTGTGCAGATCCGGTTCACCGATGGCTCTATGCTCTCTTTGCGTCCTGATACCCGTTACCTGATCAGGGAATATCAGTTTGATCCCGCAGAGCCTGACGAAGGTAAGGCGATATACAAACTGATCAAAGGTGGTATGCGCACCATCACCGGTGAGATAGGTAAGGTGAACCGTGAGAACTACAAGGTCGAGACAGTGGTTGCCACTATTGGTATTCGCGGTACTGATTACGAGGTCGTGATCTGTGATGCGGCTTGTAGTCAGAAGACAGGCGCTGAGGAAGGGCTTCACGGTACTGTATATGATGGCGCGATCGCGATGGATTTGACTGCTGATGGCGCAGGCGGCGATGATAATCGGGTTGATGCTGGCGGTAATTTCCTGATTAGTTTTGGCTCTGATGAGATGCAAAGCACAGAGGAAACCAGCTCTGCAGTTAGTGACCCTGAATCCACTTCAGATGAGGGCGGGGATAGTTCAACCGGTGAGGAAGCTACAGACACCTCTAGTGAGGGAAGTGCTGCCACCGATGATTCTGCGAGTGAAAATGACGGTAGTGAAAGTAGTGAAGATTCATCCTCTACAGATGGCTCTACAGGCACATCGGATTCCACAGCCGATAATACATTGCTGACAGATTCCACAACCTCAGACACAGCAGATAGTGGTACTACAGTGCCTGCAAACGATACTCAAACACAGCCTTCTGATCCTACGACAGATGTTCAGGGCAATGCCCCTACGGGCTCAATGGTAGCGGTTGCCTTTGTCGATAAGGACAGTACTGGGGTACTGGATGGGAATGCGGGTACTGTTACGCAATCGGGCAATAACGCTATTGTATTGGGGACTGTGGATGGCGTCGGAAATGTGCCGACAAAACTTGTGGTGTATAACTCATCCGACAGTTGTGATCCTTGCACCTTTGATAGCAGCAACGGCACCTTTGATAATACTAAGGCGGGTGGCAACGGTACTATAGGCGTTAACTGGGGGCGTTGGGATGGCAGTTGGATGGTCACTGAGAATGGCCAAACCCTCAATACGGCGGGCAGCTTTCATTATATTTACAGCGATAAAATCAGCTCAGCTGCCGTTGTAGCAGCCAGAACAGGAAGTAGTATTAAGTATTCTAAGACTGGCGCGACCGTACCTACCGATGTTAATGGAAATACGATTGCCCTTGGTAAGCTCGACGTTTATGTGAACTTTGATACAGATACTGTGACGAGCGTGGATATGACGTTAGGCGTTAACGGAAACGACACCAATATTCATCAGAGCGGTACTGTCTCGATTAGTGATTTTATGAATGGTAAAGGAATTCAGCTACAGGAAAACTGTACCGGCTGTACCTGGGATTCTCTGTCTGGTGAGTTGAATGGCACTTTTGTTGGGACCAATGCTGAAGGAATGATGACGACCTATGGAATAGAGGCTTCGAAAACTGGCACTTCAATCGGGGTGTCAGGTGCCGCTTTACTCGAAGATCCGTAAACGAAGAGTTTTTAAGCCTCCGGCTGTATCCGATCATCATGGTGCAGCCGATCAATCTCCCAGTCCGGCAATAACTTGCGGCACTGGCGCATAATCGTATCTTCAAACCCAGGCTTCAGATGAGTGATTTCTATCCGAGGCTTATATTCTAGTTGCTGCAGTTGGCCAGCTAACTGACTCGGAGTCAGGTGGCCGCTTAACTTCGCTAATTCGCCTACTTCATCAGTAAATGACACATCTATGATCAGCAAATCTGGCTGTTCTTTGTTCAAAATTGGCCAGATATCCGGGTTTTCTCCACTATCTCCGCTGAATGCAAAGCTGCCGTTATTGTCCTGGATCAGGTAACCGATCGTTGGAGAGGGATGATTTGCCGGCAGGGCTGTGATCCGCCGTCCGCCAATGTGAATATGGTCACCAGTGCGCAACTCTGTGAAGTTCACAATGGGTTGTTGTTCCGGGAGTTGCGTGTAATCAGGCCACATTGTCCAGTTGAATACGTGGTTGCGTAACGCAGCAATCACTTCAGGTAGTGCATATACTGATACCGGATGCTGGTGGCGATCAAAGATAGTAGCGAGCATCAGTGGCAGACCTGCCACATGGTCGAGGTGAGCATGGGTGATAAGGATATGGCGGATCTGCAGCATTTTCTCCATCGTCAGCAGTTCTACACCAGTACCTGCATCCAAAAGAAGATCGTTGTCGATCAGCATTGTTGTGGTTTTAAGACCACGGCCGATACCACCGCTACAACCCAGAATATCGATATTCACTTTGTACCTCTGACAGATTCGCCATTAGAATTCAGTCTATACGGGTTTTCAGGCAAAGTGCAGTCTTCCGCCGCAAATTGAGGGTCCTACATGGCAAAACAAACGCCAACAGAATCTCAGCGCTTTCAGGTAGGGCTAAACAAGGTTGTTAGTCAGATTCACCAGTATCAGAGTTTTGATCTGGCTTTTCCCCATTTGGAACCACTACTACTCAAGTTGTTTCGAGCTGAACGTATCACCGTTTATCAGCGCAACAGGCTACAACAGGATATTGTCTCACGCTTTAAAAGCGGTGATGAAGTTGCGGAGATCCGGGTACCGGTTAGCACTGCTTCCATTGCCGGGTTTGTAGCACTGAGCCGCAAACCTCTGCTGATTCGGGATGTCAGGGATGCCGAAGAACTGAAAAAATATCATCCGAATCTACGCTTTAATGCTGCTTTTGAGAAAAATAGCAGCTTCAGCAGCCACTCCATGATAGTCGTACCGGTGGAGTACAACGGTGTATTACTTGGCGTCTTACAGCTTATTAACCGTGATGATGGCAGCAGCTTCATTGTTCAGGAGGTCAAACGGGCTCGTCAGCTGGCGATCTTATTGGCGCAGAAGTTTAAGTATGACCTTGGCTGTACAGAGGGGCCTTTTGATTACTTGTTGGATCAACAATTACTGACAGAGGAGCAGCTGCAAAAGGCTGAAGCAGCAGCGAGCGAGAAACTCCCTGTTAGTCGCATTCTTAAAGAGCAGTACCAACAAACGACTGAGAATATCGGCCGCTCGCTTGAATACTTCTATCAGGTGCCTTTTCTTCATTATGAGCCTGAGAAATATGGCGTACACCCGGTTGCCGAAGGTATTAAAGCAGGTTATCTGCAACAAAGTCGTCTGGCGTTATTGCAGGCAGAGACTGACGATAAGGTCTGGATTCTGATAGATGATCCAAATGATGTTGATCGGGTGATGGAAATCCAAAAAGTGATCGGCAATCTTGATAGTCAACTGGCTGTCGGGGTACTGGATGATATCTATCAGTACCTTGGCATGAGTGTCGGCGGGAGCGGCGGTGATCACAACTTAGACACCATCCTCGGGGAGATGAGTGAGGATGATGCCACACTGATGGATGATAACCTTCAGGAGAATGAGGAAGTTTCTGAAGAGGATTCAACAGTCGTGCGTTTAGTCAATCGGATCCTGATGGATGCGCGTCAGTACAACGCATCAGATATTCATATTGAGCCGGGTAAAGGGCGCTCTCAAACCAGGGTGCGGATGCGAATCGACGGCGTGTGCCAGGACATTATTCAGATCCCGGCGGCCCATGCTAAGGCGACGGTATCGCGCATCAAGATTATGTCTCATCTTGATATCGCTGAAAAACGGAAGCCGCAGGATGGTAAATTCGGCGTTCGGCTAAAAGGACAGGCTTTGGAGGTCAGGGTCGCAACCATTCCGACTGTCAACGGCGAAGGGGTTGTGCTGCGCTTGTTACAGAGTGGCGAACCTATACCGTTCAACAAATTGAATCTCTCAAAACCGAATCAGGAAGGGCTAAAAGATCTGCTAAGTAACCCTCATGGTATCTTGCTGGTGGTGGGCCCTACAGGTTCAGGTAAAACAACAACCTTGCATGCATTGCTGGCTACACTGAACACGCCAGAACGAAAAATCTGGACGGCGGAGGACCCGGTGGAGATTACCCAACCGGGATTACAGCAAGTGCAGGTGAAGCCAAAAATAGGTTTCGATTTTGCTGCGGCATTGCGAGCCTTTTTACGTGCAGATCCGGACGTTATTTTGATCGGCGAGATGCGTGATAAAGAGACGGCAAATGCGGGTATTGAAGCCTCACTGACAGGCCACCTGGTGTTATCGACCCTACATACCAATTCTGCACCGGAAACCATTACGCGTCTGCTGGATTTAGGGATGGATCCGGTGAGTTTTTCTGATGCTCTACTCGGAGTGCTGGCACAGCGTTTGGTCAGAACGCTATGCGGCGACTGTAAAGAGCAATACACCGCGTCCGCTGATGATATCGCTTTCTTAAGACGCCAGTATGGCGAGCAAGCCTGGGATAAGCTGAAACTTCCGGATGGACTAAAACTGTGGAAAGCCGTTGGATGTAAAAAGTGCAATAACACCGGATACCGTGGCCGTACAGGGATTCACGAGTTACTAACGGGAACAGTGGCAATGCGTGAGTTGATATACCGTTCGGCCACAGCAGGCGAAGTTCATGCACAAGCGGTGAACGATGGTATGAGAACATTGGTACAGGATGGTGTCGAGAAAGTGCTTAAAGGTGATACCGACTTTGATCAGATCCGTCGGGTAGCTGGTGGGCATTGATCCTCTTTGGGTAAGGATATCGTAAATTGAAACTGAAACAGCGAACGATTCGGGTGTTGTGCGGGGTGGCGATCACCTTGCTGATGCTAGTGCCTGTGCTGACCGGTGAGCGTTTTCAGCTGATTGAACGGTTGGAGTTGGATCTGTATGACCTGCGGTTACAACAATCGCTGACAAAAGAGCAGGACCCGCGGATCGTTATTGTTGATATTGATGAGAAAAGCCTGGCCGCTGAAGGGCGCTGGCCTTGGGGGCGTGACCGCATTGCCGTGATGATCAGCCAGCTGCTGAACCATTATGGTGTTGCTGTGGTTGGTTTTGATATGGGATTCCCTGAGCCAACAAAACGGTTATCAGTGGACGATATGACAAAGATATGGCAGCCGGGAAAAAGTCTGGCTGAGGTGGTAAGTGAACTGGATCCTGACGGTCGGTTAGCAGAGGTGATTAGCGGGCAGCCAGTAGTTTTGGGTTATGTATTCGATCAAAGTCAGGAGGATCTGCGAAAAGGTGTCCTCGGAGAGCCCTGGCTAGTTGACGAGCGAATTGAATCACTGGAGGTACCCGAAGCCAGAGGTGTCATTGCGAATATAAGACGATTGCAGCAGGCCAGTGACTGGGCGGGGTTCTTTGATAACCCTTCAGTTGATCCTGACGGTGTATATCGCCGTGTGCCGGTGCTTCAGCATTATCAGAATGGCTACTACCCATCGTTAGCCCTGGCGATGCTAATGGCCTTAATGGACAGCAAAGAGATCACTCCACTGATAGAGCAGGATATTACCGGCCGACTCAATGCGCTTGTTGGCATTGATGCCGCTGGTATCCAGATACCTACTGACCAGAGTGGGGCGGTACTAGTCCCGTACCGGGGTTATCAGGGAAGTTTTCCTTATGTGTCAGCAACAGATGTTATCTCGGCTAAAGCGGATCTTTCTCAGCTGGAAGGAGCGATAGTCCTTATCGGTACCAGTGCTGCCGGGCTGCTGGATCTGCGAGTGACGCCGATGCAGAATCGCTATCCCGGTGTTGAAGTGCATGCGAACATTATTGCCGGGATGCTGGATGAGCAGTTGCGGTCCAAGCCCGATTACATCTTAGGTGTTGAGCTACTGCAGCTGTTGCTCTGTGGCTTGATTCTCTCTCTTGTTCTGCCACGGGTTTCGGTGGTTGGTGCCTTTGTTACAACTTCAGCGTTGATCATTCTGGTTACCGCGTTTAATTACTACGCCTGGCAAGAGTTGCTTATTGTAGTATCACTGGCTTATACCGTTATCCTCTGTCTTATCCTTTTTCTGTTCCTGCAACTTACTGGTTATTTCTTCGAGGTGAGAAATCGCCGTCAGCTCAAATCGACCTTTGGCCAATATGTTCCGCCAGAGTTAGTGGATTCGCTGTCGCTTGCGGGTACACGGCTTTCGATGGAAGGTGATCATCGCTATATGACGGTGTTCTTTTCCGATATACGAGGCTTTACCCAATTGTCGGAAACCCTAAGTCCGGCTCAGTTAACAGACATGATGAATATCTATCTGACCGCGATGACCAAGATCATCCATCAACATGGTGGTACGGTCGATAAGTATATTGGTGATGCTGTTATGGCTTTCTGGGGAGCGCCGTTGGAGGACCCTGATCATGCAACTCATGCGGTTCAGGCCGCGATAGCTATGCGTCAGAAGATGCCGGAGGTAAATGCGCGGCTGGCGGAACATGGTCTGCCTGAATTAAAAATCGGGATGGGACTGCACTGCGGTTATATGAATGTCGGAAACATGGGGTCCGAGTTTCGGGTTGCTTACACAGTGATGGGAGACGCGGTGAATCTGGCTTCCAGGTTGGAAGGACTGACTAAATTTTATGGTACCGATCTGATCATCAGTGAAGAGCTGGCCAACAACCTGAAAGCGAAGCGAGTGCTGGAGCTGGATCTGGTGCGGGTGAAAGGCCGACAGGAGCCTGTTCACCTTTATACAGTGATGGATGAGGAACAAGCGGAATTTGTCAGTGCTGTTGATGCTTTCCTGTTACGTTATCGGGAAGGAGCCTGGGAACAGGCGGCGGTACTGCTTCAGGGGTTACGGCAAGAGTACCCAGAGCAGTATCTGCTGAACCTCTACTTTGAGAGAATGTCAGATAATGGATTCCAGCCGCCAAAAGGTTGGCAGCCGGTATTCAGTCATACGGAAAAATAAGCTCACCAGGAATTGGCAGGGCAGGGAGACCAGATGCAACAGCAGATCGAACAGGCGATATCAACGATAGGCAGCGTTTTACTGGGAAAGGAGAGGCAGATTCGGATGGCGCTGACCTGTCTGTTTGCCGAAGGGCATCTGTTGATTGAAGATCTGCCGGGGATGGGGAAAACCACCCTTGCCCATGCGCTGGCTCAGGTATGCGGATTGCAATTCCAACGCGTACAGTTCACCAGTGATATGTTACCGGCCGATATTCTGGGGGTGTCTATTTTTGATCAGCAGACATCAGCATTCAGATTCCATCCCGGCCCAGTATTTAGTCAGTTGTTGCTGGCAGATGAGATAAATCGCACCACGCCGAAAACCCAGAGTGCTTTGCTGGAAGCGATGGAAGAGCAACAGGTGACCCTGGATGGTGAAACCCACCGGTTACCAGATCCGTTTTTTGTTATAGCGACACAGAACCCGGTTAGTCAGTACGGCACTTTCCCACTACCGGAATCGCAACTAGACCGCTTCCTGATGCGTATTGAGATCGGCTATCCAACGGCAGAGGCGGAAAAGAAACTGTTTCTCAGTGGTGATACGCGTAGCGAACTGGATGGACTTGAGCAAGTACTGGATCTGGAGTCTCTACAACGAATTCGCCAAGCTTGCAGTGAAATTAAGGTTTCTGACAGTTTGATCAACTATCTGCAACGGCTTATCCGTTATACCCGAGAAGCGCCTGAGTTTGCCTATGGTGTCTCGCCGCGCGGCGCTTTAGCGTTACTAAAATGCGCCCGCACCTGGGCCTATATGCAGCAGCGTGATTATGTGGTGCCGGAAGATCTGCAGTTGCTGCTGGAACCTGTCATAGGCCATCGCTTACGGGCCGCTGAAGATATTGGCAGTCATAGTAGTTCTGCACTGGTTCGCCAGATGCTGAGCCATGTGGATGTAGTCGGCTAGATCCATGAGTGTGTTAGTCAGTAAGATCAGTGGTCTGATTCGAAAGGTCACACTGCGCCGTTACCCCCGCCAGCACAGTGTGACCCTGACCCAAAAAAGGATCTATATTTTCCCATCCAAACAGGGAAGTGGTTTTTTACTACTAACCCTGCTCGCGCTGTTATTGGCGATCAACTACGAAAACAATCTGGCCTTTGGCTTCTGCTTTCTGCTGGTCGGGCTCTTTGTTATCTCGATCCTGCATACCTACAGCAATCTGTCAGGACTGACTATTACAGCTCTGAGCGCTCATAGTTGTTTCGTTGGAGAGGCGGCTGAGTTCCGCTTAGGGTTGCGAGCAGCGCCAGGACGTGAATATGAAAACCTCCGGTTCAAATGGATGAATGGGGAGACGGTTACGACCGATATGGTCGGGCAGTCAGAGAAAGAGCTGGTGTTGTACCAGAATGCTGAGAAGCGTGGCTGGATGAGGCCTGGGCCCTTATTGGTGGAAACCTATTATCCTCTTGGGCTGTTAAGAGCCTGGACCTGGATAGAAACTGACCTGAGAACGGTGATCTACCCGGCGATGGAGCCTTGTGAGTTGGTCGCGGGTAGTGCCTCTGAAGGTGATAAGGGGGATGATGGGCTTCAGGATGGTCGGGAAGATTTTGCCGGCTTGGAAACCTATCAGGTAGGGATGTCTCCTCGGCATATCGCCTGGAAGCAGGTTGCAAGGGGGCAGGGCTTACATGCAAAGAGTTATTGCGGACCTGAACAGGATGATCGTTGGTTGGACTGGGAGGTCTGGCCGCAGCTCGATGCCGAGCGACGGTTAAAGCGCCTTAGCTACTGGGTGAGCAGACTTTCTCGTCAGCAGCAGGTATTTGGCTTACGGCTGCCATCTGGTGAATTAGCGCCAGCAGTGGGAGAGCGACAACGCATTCAGGCACTGAAAATGCTGGCCTTATACGGCCTGCCCGAGGAGGCAGAACTATGATGCCGGTCAGCCAGCTGACGCGTCATGCACTGTTGTGGCAGTTAGTGATGTTTATCGCCGTATTAATACCGCACCTGCCGCGTTTGCCGGTTTGGCTGCCGCTGCTGGCTGCAGTCACCATCGGTTGGCGCTATATGATCTTTGTCGGGCGTTGGTCATTTCCCAACGGGCTGTTTAAGTTCTGTTTGCTGGCGGCTACCGGCATAGGTGTATTGCTCAGTGCTGGTAAACAGGTTGGGATGGAAGCGACCGTCTCGCTGTTAATTGCCGGTTTTGCTTTAAAAACGCTGGAACTCAATAAACAGCGTGATGCTCTGGTGTTGGTTTATGTGGCTTACTTTGTTGCCGCAACCCATTTTCTTTTTGAGCAAGGTATTCCGCATGCGCTCTATATATTCTTGTTATTAATACTGATCACAGCGTCCCTGAATGCCGCTTGCCAGACCGAGCAGCAAAGGGACTTCTGGCGGCCGTTGAAACGATCGTTAAAGCTTAATCTGCAAGCACTACCACTGATGTTAGTACTTTTTGTGCTGATGCCGCGAGTCGGCCCGCTTTGGTCGGTAGAGCTGAACCAAACGGTGGGACGAACAGGGTTATCTGATCAGCTCTCTCCGGGAGATGTCAGCCAACTGACCCGATCATCTGCCGTGGCGTTCAGGGCTGAATTTGATGGTTTCATACCTGCTGAGCGCGAACGCTACTGGCGCGGTGTCGTCTACAGTGAGTTCGACGGTGTTAAGTGGGTCGTAGGTGATCCTGCTCCAGCGGTGCAGCCTCCCAGGGTCCAAACTGCCCGGCGGTATGAGTTATTGCTTGAACCTTCAGGTAACAACTGGGCTTATAGTCTGGATTATCCGGTTCGGTTAGGCAGTGGCCTTCAACTGCATGCGGATAACACCGTTCGGTTCAATGGCAAATTGAGCCAGCGTCAGACGATCAGCCTGGCATATAGTTCAGAGAAACAGCCGGATCGTCGTCTCGACGGTATGGATTTCTCCCGCTATCTGCAGCTACCTCGAAGTGGTAACCCGCGTACCAGAGTGCTGGTCGCAGAGTTGCTTCAGCAGGGGTTAACTCGTGAGCAGTTGATCGATGAGATATTGGGGCGCTTCAATCACCGATTTATCTATACCTTATCGCCACCGTTGATGAGCGGACGTAACGGTATCGACCAGTTTATGTTCGATAATCAGCGTGGGTTCTGCGGTCACTACTCCAGTGCGATGGCGTTTATGCTGCGACTGGCGGGAATCCCTGCGCGAATTGTCGGGGGCTATCAGGGAGGAGAATGGAATCCTTATGAGCAGTATATGTTAGTCCGCCAATATGAAGCCCATGCCTGGGTTGAAGCCTGGTTAGATGGTCAGGGCTGGGTGCGTCTAGATCCAACTGCTGCCGTTGCGCCTGAAAGAGTCGAACAAGCTGCCGATCAGTTGTTTGCAGAGGAAGACGGATTCCTGGCAGACGAGCCGCTATCGGTCTTACGCCTTGGTAGGGATAGCTGGCTGAATGAGCTCCGGCTGCAATATGAAGCCTTTAACTATCAATGGCAGCGCTGGGTGGTGAACTACCATCATCAGCAACACGGATTACTAAAGGATCTGCTGGGTGAGGTCAATCACTGGCGATTAGTAGGCGCGCTACTGATACCTTTTGTGCTGATACTAGGCGGGATCGCCTGGGGATTGTTAAGAAGAGGCCGCAAAGCAACCCTGCATCCCGTCGACCAACAATACGTAGAATTAACGACTGTGTTGGCTGATATGGGAATCTCTCGTGGACAGGGAGAGGCACCTGGTGACTTCGCTAGCCGAGTTAGCGACTTGTTCCCGCCTGTTGCGGAGGAGTGGCAGAAGTTGACCGAACTCTATCAGCAGCTTCGTTATGCTGAAGCCGATGACCCAAGTGTATTGCGGACGTTTAACACTCAAGCTGAACAGTGTCGGATAGCTTTCAGGCGTAATAGAGGTCGGTTTAATCTGTCTCCATCAGAGACGCAGTGATCTTCTGGCGTATCAAAGGCAAGGTTACCTCTTCGAACCAGGGATTCTTTGACAGCCAAATGTTGTTTCTCGGAGAAGGGTGGGGCAGTGCCAATATATTCCTACCAGTGGCAGGCTGTTGCTGAATCAGTTCTGTTAGTGTCAGCTGGCCATATTCCGGCAGATATTTCTGTTGAGCGTAGCGTCCAACCAGTAGTGTTAGCTTGGGCTGAAGTAGCGGTAATACTTTGTGATGCCAACGCTCACTGCAAACAGCAGGAGGGGCTTTGTCACCACTGCCGGCCTTACCGGGATAACAGAAGGCCATAGAGACCAGTGCAACAAGGTCAGGGTTATAAAACTGTTCAGTTGAGAGTTGTAGCCAGAGTCGCAGCCGGTCGCCACTTGGATCCGACCATAGCTTTTGATGTTGGTGGGCGAGTTTGCCGGGGGCCTGGCCGATAACAAGGATTCTGGCAGCGCCACCAAACTGAACCAGTGGCGTCGGAGGAAGTGGTAGTTGTTCAGCACATAACTCGCATTGGCTAATCTGCTGAGCAACTACCCGGCAATGATCAGGCTTCGGCAGTGGCATCCTGATCCATGATGCTGCCGCCAGCGGAGCCGTTGGCCATTTTGCCGATCTCTTTATCGATAAAGAACAGCCCTTTGCCGTCTTCACCGATGATCTCGATCTTATCCAGAATGCCTTTGAACAGTTTCTCTTCTTCGTGCTGTTCAGCAACATACCACTGCAGGAAACTGAATGTGGAGTAGTCCTGAGTTGTAAATGCAGTGTGTGCCAGTTCGTTAATCTTCTGTGTCACCAGGCATTCGTGCTCAAAAACCTTTTCGAACAGACCTTTAATAGTACCGAATTCGGTTGGTGCTGCTTCGATTGCACCTACCTGGGCCAGAGCACCGGTTTCGTTCACATAAGTGAACAGGCGCTTCATATGTTCCATCTCTTCATCAGCATGCGCGCGCAGGAATTCAGCGCAGCCTTCGAAGCCTTTGTATTCTGCCCATGCACTCATCTGCAGGTAGAGATTTGATGAGTAGAACTCAAGGTTAATCTGTTCGTTGAGCTTGTCGATCATGCTCTGCTTAAGCATCTGTTTCTCCGCTAGCTGATCCGTCCGGACCATGTTCATACCTTTTTGGGCTTGCACAGCCAATCTTTATCTTCGGCGACACGCGCGCATTTTACGCACAGGTAACGATTATGTGCCGTAATACTGGCAAACTCGCTGAAGTGTTTACTGATATCGTCTTTATCAAACTTGCAAAGACTTTTGGCTTTCAGCTTCTTCGCCATTTCGCTTCTCCCACACGGGTAACCTGCGTTGGATCTATATGGTCAGGTGGGTATTTAAGCCGTTAGTGTCTCATATTTCGCTCTTTGTTGCAGTGGCTCACTAGTGATCGCCAAGCTGTTAGAATAGCGCTCCTCCGGTCTCTGTCAGCGAATCAACTTACCTATGCAATGTTATTGTCAGGCGCTTCCTTTCTCATATCAGCTCAGCCATAGCCGGCGCAAAACAATTGCGATTGAGATCAGAGATTGTGAGGTGCGGGTTAAGGCGCCGCTGCGAACAGATCTCCATATCGTTTGTCGTTTGCTCTGGAAAAAGAGGGACTGGATCAATGATCGGTTGGAGCGGGTAACGGTTAACGCAGCGTCTTTCGGCGTAGATGTTCGTGATGGTGGTCGCTTGTTCTGGTTAGGGCAGGCACTTTCTATCCGTGTGGTCTCTGGCAGTCGTTCAGAGATTCACAGAGTTGAAGATGAGCTGGTGGTGTCGGTCGGAAGTCGAGTACGTCGTGAACCTGAAAAAGTCGTCGCTGATCAGCTGAAGAAATGGTGCCGGGAAGAGGCTCAAGTCTATCTCGAAAATCGCATGGAGCATTGGCAGCAAGTGACCGGATTGAGATGCCAGGAATGGCAGCTAAAGGATTACCGGCGTCGATGGGGAAGTTGTGATAATCGTCGCCGGATCCAGCTGAACTGGCGCATTATACTGGCTGATCCAGCTGCGATTGACTATGTATTGATCCATGAACTTTGTCATCTGGAACACTTTAATCATTCACCAGCATTCTGGCGTTTAGTTGCGGAATTTTGTCCGGAATTTAAAGCCTGGAAGTCATACTTCAGACAACGTAATTGTTGGCTGGAATGGTAATGAAATTTGAGCCGGGTCAAACTTTAGTCGGTATCCTCTGCTACCTTTGTCTCAGAGAGATTACAACCCTATTTACAGTATGGTTAGATGGTTCTAGATGAATAACGGCTTAATGCTAAAACGATATAACGCAGTCGGATAAGGCACCCCAGATTCTGCTGGTGGTGCAACGGGGCACGTGTCTGGCTTTATCGACAATAATAAAAAAAGGTGTCGCAACATGGGATGGTATCAGGCGGTCGAAAAGACCTTCTTCAACTCGCTGACGAAGAAAATCGTCGGTAACGTATTTTCTTTACTGCTGCCGCATATATTTCTGCTAGGTCTTTGCCTGCACTACTTCGGCGAAATTGAACCTTTGGTTGCCTCGCTTGAGGGCGAAAAAGCTGCACAGCTCCAGGAAGTTGTCGCCAGTTTCTCGTTGGTAGCAACAGCAACAGTAGTCGCAGCTATTGCGCTGGGCGTTTTCACAATCTTTTTTATGCGTCATCTGTTTCTGCGTCCGATCCGGGAAATGACTACGGTATTGCGGGCGATTAAGGAGAAAGATGGCGATATTTCGGCCACCTTGCCGGAATATACTCACGATGAAATTTCTGAAATGGCACGGGCCTACAATGAGTTCGCTGAGAGCCTGAAGCGCATGATTGCAGAAACCCGCCGCCGTAGCGTCAGTGTTTCACTTAGTGCGACCCAGCTGCAGAAAGTACTGGTCGGGGCTTATGACTCGGTATCCCGCCAGGAAGATCGTGCCTTACAGGTCTTTGAATCCAGTAGCGAAGCGACACAGGCGATTGATGAAATTGCCGGTACAACCCTGACCATCAGCGAACAGAATTCCGCTAATCTGGAAGAGATCCGGATGTCTGGCAATGAGTTGATGAAAGTACTCAATCAGATCCAGGCGGTTAATCAGCTGGCAAGTGGTTTCCAGACGACGGTTGAACAGCTAAGCGAGAATTCCGCCAACATCACTGAAATTCTGTCGATGGTACAGGACTTCTCCGACCAGACGAATTTGCTGGCTCTGAACGCTTCAATTGAGGCTGCGCGAGCAGGTGAAGCAGGCCGTGGTTTTGCGGTGGTTGCAGATGAAGTTCGTAACCTGTCACAAAAAGTGAGTACTGCCACCAGTGAAATAGATCGTAATATCTCCGAAATGACCAACCTGGTCGGTGTCACTCGTAAAGGTGCGACCGACATTCAGGACTATATCAGTAGCACTGAAGGTTTCATTGAGAATACTAACCAGCAGTTCTCTAAATTGGTTGGTGATTTTGAAGCGGTAAATGGGCAGTTGGCAGGTATTAGTGCTGCGATTGATGAGCTCTCTTACACTAATAAGAACTCCCACGGTCATGTAAACCAGATCACTGAGATTGCGGGTGAGATCAAGTCTGAAATGGATCAGTCTAAGATGTTCTCACAGCAGCTTGAAGTGGCAACGGAAGAGAGTCAGGAACTGCTGTCCCGCTTTATTATCGGCTACGGTGGTTTTGAAAACATGATTCAGACTGGCCGAAAATGGGCTGCAGAAACTGTTCAGAACATTGAAGGGCTTTCAACTCAGGGTATAAATGTATTTGATACCCAGTATAAGCGCACTAATGATGGTCAGTTGCCAGAGAAGTTTGATACTGCCTATACCGATTCGTTTGAAGCGAGACTCAGACCACTGTTTGACAGCTTTATCAGCGAGCGACCGGAGTTTACTTATGCGATCGCAGTCGATCGTAACGGCTATGCACCGGCTCACCATACCAAGGTATCTCAGCCTGTCACCGGAGACTTTAACGTCGACAATATGAAGAGTCGTCACCGTCGGATCTTTATGGGTAACCGGGCTGAACAGCGCCGTGCAACCAATACATCGCCGTTCCTGCTGCAAACCTTTATTCGCGATACCGGTGAGGTTCTCAACGATCTTTCTATCCCGCTGTACGTCAATGGTCAGCATTGGGGAGCCTTGATCATGGGCTTTGATCCAAAGAATCTGCTGGATAACAGTGGTGCCGATAGTCAGTCAGCGTCGGTGCAATCGATTGGTGGCGGGGCTGCTTCATCCCCGGTAGCTGGTTATACCCGCAACGCGGCCTGAGGATAAATAGTGTAAAAAAACGCCAGCGATAGCTGGCGTTTTTTTATGCCTGAAAGGCTATTCCTAATCTCTCTCAGGGGCTTTGAAAAACTGCAAAAGTCGGCATAAAAAGGGCCCATAAGTACAATATCTGCAACCATTCTCCACTCATAGAATGAGGATTAGTTTTATGGATACGGGGAGTAGAGGTTGTCTGATTATCATCCATATCCTCAATTGCAAAGGGCTGTTAGTTACTCATTAGATCCAGTCCGTGCGGCAAAGGATTTGCAACAACAGCTTGCAACAGTTTCAGGATTGCAGTTTGTACTCTTTTTCTGTTCTGCAGAGTATGAACTACCAGTGCTTGCTGCAGAGCTTAAGGCGGCGTTTGGTGACCTCGCGGTTGCCGGCTGCACCACCGCTGGTGAACTGACCCCCGATGGTTATGGCCAGAGCTGCATCACTGCCATCGGATTTGGCGATTCAGCCTTTTCTGTGTCGGCTACCTTGCTGGAAGACATGGCCAACTTCGACCTTTCCGGGGCTCAGAAAACAGTTGAGGATCTGACACATCAGTGTCGACAGCGCAATATTGCACCGACCAAAGGGCATACGTTTGTACTGACATTGCTGGATGGCTTATCGAGCCTGGAAGAGTTGTTCCTGGCTAACCTGAACGCGGCGCTTGGCAGTATCGTTCACTTTGGTGGTTCTGCAGGCGACGATATACATCTTGCCAACACGCACGTCTACTGGGATGGCGCTTTTCATAATCAGGCTGCTGTCGTGATTATGGTGAACACCAGCCGCGAGTTTAAAGTGTTCTCCAGCCACCACATGGAAAGTCGTGATCAGAAATTGGTGGTTACACGTGCCAGTGCGGAATCACGTACCGTTTATCAATTAAATGCAGAGCCAGCAGCGGAAGTCTATGCCAAAGCGGTAGGTGTGCCTGTTGATCAGCTTGATCACAACGTTTTTGCGCTTAATCCTTTAGCCGTCAGAATGGGGCAGGAGTACTACGTCCGATCTATCCAGCGGGTTAACGAAGACCTTAGCCTTACCTTCTATTGCGCTGTGGAGAATGGCATCGTGCTAACTGCGATGAAGCCTGGAGATATGTTGGCTGATATCGAGCAGGTACTGGCAAAAATCAGCCAACAGATTGGTGATCCTGAGTTGGTCTTAGGCTGTGATTGTTTCCTGCGCCGCCTGGAGCTGGAGCATCAGGGCGAGAAAGCCGCGATGTCTGAGTTGCTGCAGCGTCACCGGGTCGTCGGCTTCAACACTTACGGCGAGCAGATAGGTGGCATGCATATCAATCAAACCTTCACCGCCGTTGCGATCGGGAGGGATAGCCGTTGACCGTCAAGGAGTCGTTTGCTGAGCTGCAGTATGAAAATGATCAGCTGAAGCAGGAGAACTACCGGCTCCGGCAGATCAATGATGCACTGATTGAACGTGTTGAGGCGACTGGAGGTCAGCGCAGCGATCCCTACGCGGCGTTTGAACACTCCGTTGTGTTAGCTGAGCAGGTGCGTGAGCGTACCGAAGCTTTGAATGAGGCACTCAAAGAGCTCAAGCATAGTAACCGTGCTCTGTCGCAGGCAACGACTACTGCCGAAACTGCACATAACCGATTGATCGATGCGATCGAAAGTATTTCTGATGCTTTTGTGCTCTTTGATCAGGACAGGTGCATGGTGCTCTCGAACAGCCGGTTTCGCTCATTCTGGCAGGGTACCGGTATCGAGTTGGAGCCGGGTATCAGTATTGAGCAGCTCAAGGATCTGGCGCGCCAGCACGGCTTAGTTGATAACCTGGATAACGGTGCCGCTAATGGTCGGGAATTCAGGTTGAGCAATGGCCGTTGGATCCAGCTAAGTGAGCGTGCAACCCGTGACGGTGGTTTGGTGATGTTGTATACCGACATCACAAAGCTTAAGGAGCGGGAAGAGGCCAAGCGGGAAGCAGCGCTTGCGAGTAAGTCCAAACTGTTGCAAAGCACGGTCGACCACCTTTCGCAGGGTGTAGTGCTGATTAATCCAAAGGGTGAATTAGAACTCTGGAATGACCGTTTTGCCGAGTTAGCACAGCTCTCGCCCGAACATTGTCTTGGCGAACTAACCTTTCAGGAGATCTGTCGCGACAAAAACTGGCTGTCAGCCAGTACAGGCGCCAGCGAGCAGTTCCTCAATGATGGTCGGGTGCTGGAAGTGAAAGCTCACCCAGTTGCCAGTGGCGGAGTTGTGAATACCTACACTGATATCACTGAGCGTCACCGCTATGCTGAGACATTGCGTGAAAGTGAGCAATGGATCCGCCTGATTACCGATAATGTACCGGCATTGATCGCCTATATGGGGGCAGATCTGCGTTACCAGTTTACTAATAAGGTATATGACGAGTGGTATGGCTGGCCACGCGGAGAGTTGATCGGGAAAGATATTCGATTGGTTCACGGAGCTGACCGTTTCAAGCAGCTCCAGCCATATATTGAGCAAGCGCTCGAAGGTGATAGTGTCACCTTTGAGATAGAAGAGCTTAATTTGCTGCGGCAACAGCGCTTCCTGCTTAAATCCTATGTCCCGAATCTGGCGAGTGATGGTCAGGTTTTAGGCTTTTTTGTGATGGTGCGTGACATTACCGAAAGGCGCCGAACCGCCGAGGCGTTGCAGCAGGCCTATCAGAATATGGAGCAGCGGGTGCGGGAAAGGACTTCAGAGTTGCTGGAGTTGAACGATCAGCTGCGCGAAGAGATTGATGAACGAATTGAAGTCGAAGGCCGCTTAAGGGACGCCAAAAAAGAAGCCGAACAGGCAAACTTGTCGAAAACAAAGTTTCTGGCGGCTGTTAGTCATGATCTACTCCAGCCATTGAATGCTGCGCGCTTGTTTACCGGCGCTCTGGAAGAGAAGGTTACAGGAGAGCCGTTGGCTCATCTGGTAAGTTCAGTCAGTCATTCACTGCACGGTGTTGAGGGCTTGCTCAGTACACTAGTTGATATATCAAAGCTGGATGCGGGTGTTATCACTGCCGACATTACTAATTTTCCGGTCCAGCAACTTGCCAATAATCTCGCAAATGAATTTAGCCAGATAGCAGAAAGCGAAGGGGTTGAATTTAGCTATGTACCCAGTCGCTGTGTAGTCAAAACAGATAGCCAACTGCTGGCCAGGATACTGCGAAACTTTCTCTCTAATGCGATTCGTTATACCTCTGCTGGCCGGGTTCTGTTTGGCTGTCGTCGTTGTAAAGAGGGCTTACGGATAGAGGTGTGGGATACCGGAATCGGCATTCCTCAAAGTAAGCTGGGCGATATCTTTCAGGAGTTTAAGCGCCTTCACCCGGATGAGGCGGGCGCAGATAAGGGCTTGGGCCTTGGGCTGGCAATTGTTGAAAAGATCTCCAGGATCTTGAACCATCGGGTGTCGGTATCCTCAGTCGAGGGGCAGGGCTCGGTTTTTGCCGTGACATTGCCGTATGGAGATCAACAGCTTTTGCAAGTTCAGCCTGCTATTTCGTCACAGGGGGCGCTGCAACAGCTTAGTGGTGCAGTGATCTGGGTGATCGACAATGATCCGTCAATTTGTGAGGGAATGAGAACCCTTTTACAGGGGTGGGGCGCAGAGGTGATAACTGCCGGTTCACTCGAGAGTCTGACTGCTCAGATTGAGGACATCAACCAACCCGCAGAATTGCTGATCGCTGACTATCATCTTGACCACGATGAAACGGGTTTTGATGTCGCGTTACGGTTGAATCAGCAACGAACCAAGCCCCTGCCTGTACTGATGGTAACGGCTAACTACAGTAATGAACTGAAGCATCAGGCGCTGGCGGAAGGTTTTCAGCTGATTCACAAGCCGGTTAAACCGTTGAAACTGAAAATGATGTTAAGTCATATGCTCAAGTCTGGCTAAGCAGGCTTGAGCATATGAAAGGCTCTTCAGGCCTCTTCGTCCGGTTCGTCGGAAGAGAAGGACTGGCCTTCGGCGGCAAGGTTAAGAATTAACTGCTTAACGTTGCCGTAGGAGAAAGGTTTATTACAGATAGCAGAGACGCCTGCGCTTTGAATAGCGGCGAGTCGGCTCTCGTTCTGTTCAGAGGTGACCATGACAACAGGAACATCTCTTTGATTGCTGTAGCGGCGGATATGTTCGACGAACTCTTTGCCATCAACATTCGGCATATTGTAGTCGGTAATCACCAGGTCAAAATCCGTATGCTTCATTAACTGCAAGCCTTCGGCGCCGTCTTTAGCCTCAATGATATTGCCGATGCCGATACCTTCCAGCATCTGATGAATGTATCTGCGTGACATGCGGCTATCATCAACAACCAGGAGATTCAGATGTTCAAAATCATCTGACTCCGAGATATCAGTATCCTGATCATCGATGTAGTGTGTAGTGCTGACAAGCGCTCGTTGGAGCTCTTCCTGCTGAAACGGCTTAGGCAAAATCGCAACAGCACCAGACTGACGAATGGGTTCGAGATAGCGATAGTGGGTTTCAGACGAGATCAACAGAAAGGTAATTTCAGACAGCCGGGTATCTTCGCGCATTTTTGAAAGCACATCGGTCCCTGTCATATCTGGCAGATGCATTGATGAAATCACAAGGTCTGGTACCTGACCATCCATGTATTCCAGTGCGCTCTGACCATCACTGAATTCTTCGATTTGCTGAATCCCTGTTTTCTTCAGGCAATCAACAATAATTGAGCGTTGTAGTTTTGACGGCTCAATTGCTAAAACAAACAACTGATCTAAATCCATACTCGCTTTCCATTCTGGGCGGCAAATGTGAGACGGTTCAGGTGTATTCTAACACCTTGTTTGTATTGATGCTTTGCAAAAATAAAGACAATTTCCCTAACGGCTTTTCCAGCATTTTGACGCGGATCTATATGTTGATAATAGTGCCTGCCGTCGGCTTTTTCCTTGTCACTGCGACGATTGTTCTCAACAGCTGCGAATAAATTGGTTGATTGATCAACTCCAGCGTTGGATATGGCCGCTATCGAACACCATGTCTGATTGGGCCAGCCGGCAGTTGATAAAGATCCTCTCCTCAGGGCATTGGCAGTAGTTTGCAAGCAAGCGTGCAAGCAGAGCCAGAATTCGCTCAATTTTCTGTTGTTGGCAGAACTCGGGAAGCAGTAGATCAACAATACAGAGATTCTCCGGTTGCTCGTTAACAGCACTACCCTGATGGAAGATTTGCTCTGCGGGGGCTGGGTGCCAGCAAATGGTCAAGTGTGAAGGCTGAATATCCCCAAGCCGACAAAGCTCTTGAGCAAAGTCGCTAATTTTTAGTGCAGGGTAGTCTGAGCGGCTGCTGATTGTGATCACTGGCATCTGCTTGTTACTCCTCCCGAGCAAAGCAATCGATAATGAAGCCTTGAATTCATCGGTAGTGTTTTGCATACACCAGCATAGTACAGGCCCGATGGTCTGACCGGCGGAATTCAGGCGGAGTAGAGCTGAATGAAAGATGCTGGGGAAGAAGAGGAGAGTCGGACCTGAGACTGGTCAGGCCCGTTGGTGAAAGTCTTATCGACGCAGGTACTGTGCAAAATCGATATTGCCTGCTGAAAGCACAGCCTGAATTCTGTTATGCACACCAAGCTTGCGTAAGATCGCTGAAACGTGTGCTTTAACCGTCGTCTCGGCGATATTAAGGTTGTAAGCGATCTGCTTATTGGACTCGCCTTTCGACATCCGTTCCAGAACAAGTAGCTGGCGTCTCGTCAGGGAGGAGAGCAGTTCTGGTGGAATTGCATTGTCGTCATTGCGTGAACTCCGGCGACTCTGGGGTTGGCTGGAGCGGATAATATCGGAAGGCAGGTAAACATTGCCGCCGAGAATCTGTTGCAGCGCCTCGGTCATCTGATCACGTGGTGATGACTTGGTGATAAATCCAACCGCGCCATATGTGATCGCCTGTAGCACGATCTGCTTATCTTCCTCAGCAGAGACGATAACAACCGGAATCGTAGGCGATTCGTTACGAAGTGTGATCAAACCGTTCAGGCCGTTCATGCCAGGCATGTTCAGGTCTAACAGAATCAGATCCAGATCGTCGTGCTCTTCAGTGAGTTTGAGCGCAGAATCAAGGTCTTCCGTTTCGAGCATCTCGCTGTCAGGAAAACTGCCGGAAATGACGTTGATAATCGCTTCGCGGAACAGGGGGTGGTCATCCGCAATCAGTATCTTATACACGCCTTAACTCCTTAATTCTTATTGTTATATCTATCCGGATTAGTCCCCGGACAAAAGATTCATTCAGTTTATAGAAAAACGCAGACCTCGGGAGTACTCCTTTGGTCAACTCAGCATATCTATTGGTTGGCTGCAGAGCCGTCGAAACTGGCCGTCGAGTGTTTCGTTGGCAGTGGCCGCGCAGACTGTTTCGGTAACTGCTGTTCGAGCCATTCCTCGACACCAGAGCGATACCAGAACAATCGTTTATATCCGAGTGACGCGGTATGCTGCACCGCATTCCAGGACATCCAGCAATCGACGTTGCAGTAGAACACCATCGGTTGCTGAAGATTTCCGCTGCTAAGTTTGTTCAACCAGTGGCTCAGGTACTGGCTCCAGTCTTCTTCAAGATGGCCATAGCCAACATTCGGAATCCAGTAACTGCCTTTAATATTTTGCCTTGGCTTACTGGGAACAAAGATCCCGTGTCGCCATGCGACGGGTTGCACATCGAGTAACAGTGTATCCGGTTCCTGCTGCAATAGTTGCTGTAACCGGAGGGTATCTAAAGTTGTCGCGCCTGGAACACTCTCCGGTGTTGGGCTGCGATAGCGGCTGACGCGTAATCCATCGTATGAGAAAAGAATCTCATCTTCCTGCTCTGCACTTGGCCAGTGCTGGCCGTGTGCTTGCGCTAGTGGGTAGAGCAGTGTCAACAGCATCAGTACAGAAAGCTGTATCTTCATAAAATGACCTCACGAAACATCATTACACCGCGATTGTGATAGATCGGTGAATGCTACTCTGGCGCTAAAAAAGCAGTACTAAAGTACTGTTTTTGCGCTTTTGTAGTGCGCTTTCAGGTCAATAAAGTGTTTTTTATAAGCCTTAAGTCGTAGTTTTGGTTGTTTGCTAGCTTTTTGCCGGTACAGCACTTCGTTTAGCAGCTTTTTGTGGATTAAAGCCGATCACTGCCAGGCTGCCGAAAACTCCTGTTGTGAGCAGTGTGACCAGTAAAGCATCGAGATTAAATTGCTGATAGAGGCTGAATCTCACCAGTTCTACGGCGTGAGTAAATGGATTGTATTGGCAGATCCAATAGAGAATCTCGCTGGATTCTCTCATTTTCCATAATGGGTAGAGTGCTGAAGACATAAAGAACATAGGGAAAATGACAAAGTTCATAACCCCGGCAAAGTTTTCTAATTGACGGACAAATGAGGAGATAAAGAGTCCAATAGCGCCCAGCATAACAGCAACTAAAAAGAGCGCTGGTAACGCCCATAGATAGCCAGCTAAGGGGGGATCGACATTAAAAAACCAGGCAATAGCAAGAAATGCGTAAACCTGAGTCAGCGATATCAAAGCAATTGCCATCAATTTGCTGATCAGCAGAAAGGGTCTTGGTAATGGGCTCACCAGTAATACCCGCATACTGCCCATCTCGCGGTCATACACCATCGATAGGGATCCCTGCATGCCGTTAAAGAGCAAAATCATGCAGCACAGGCCTGGTGCTATATAGACCTCATAGGTGATATAGGTTTCATAGGGTTCTATGATCGAGATTCCCAGTGCAGCCCTGAAACCTGCAGCAAATACCACCAGCCAGAGCATCGGTCGAACCAGAGAACTAAGAAAACGGCTGCGTTGATGGATAAAACGCAGAAACTCGCGGTACAACACGCCGCGGAAACAGTTCCAGAAAGCGGTGTGCATCAGGCATTCTCCGTCGCAGTAAAGTAGCTGAAAGCGTCACTCAGAGTTGCCTGCTGACTGCGCTGGCAAAGTCCGGCAGCAGAGGTCGCCGCCAGCACTTTCCCTTTGTGCAGCAGGATGACAGGGTCATCTTCTGAGATCTCTTCAATCAGGTGGGTTGTCCAGAGCACTGTCAGCTGTTGATCAGTGCACAGGCTGCGGACGTGTTCATTGATCTGCTTGCGGGTAGCGGCATCAAGCCCGACAGTGGCTTCGTCGAGTAACAGGATTGACGGTTGATGCAGTAACGCTCGTGCGATCTCCAGACGTCGGCGGTGACCACCGTTGAGATTGCGAACTTTATCTTTTCGCCGTTCAGCCATCTGCATGCGTTCCAGCTCAGTGGCTATGCGCTGTTCAAGGTGCTGGCCTGAGAGGCCATGCAGGGCTGCGTGATAACGTAGGTTTTGCTCAACACTCAGATCGAGGTCCAGGGTCGTTTGCTGAAAGACCACGCCGATCTGACGCATCACTGAAGCAGGTTGTTTGTTCAGTGAGGTGCCATTGACGAGCAGTTCGCCCTGTTGCATCGCATACAGTCGCGTCAGCAGGGCAAAGAGTGTTGACTTGCCTGCCCCATTCGGGCCAAGCAGGGCATTCAGGCGGCCCGGTTGAAGGCGAAAGGATACCTGTTCCAGTGCCTGGCGTGCGCCATAGCTAAAACTGATATTTCGGGCTTCGATGGTCATACTGCTATACCGCCTGAAGTGGGTTGAGTTATTAGAGCGTGACTACGCCCCATGGGTAGCGACCCACTTTGATCGATTTCACGACTTTCATTTTATCGATATCGATCACTGAAACATCGCCACTCACACCGTTGGTGGTCAGCAGTTGTTTCTTATCCGGGGTGAAATCCATATGCCATACACGGCGGCCCACCAGCAGGTAATCCAATACCTCGTAGGTCTTAGCGTCAACGACCGCGATGTGGTTAGCCGGGCCCAGAGCGATAAACGCATATTTACCATCATCGGTCAGTTTGACGCCGACTGGCTGGATCTTATCCGGGTGGATGCCTTTGATTTCAAAGTTCAGCTTGTTGGTAATCTGACGCGTGGCTACATCGATGATTGAAACGGTACCGCCGATCTCAGAGCTGGCCCAGAGAATCTTGCTGTCTTTGGTGAATTCAACGTGACGTGGGCGTTGGTCCACCAGAGTGTTATCAACCAGTTCCCAGGTATTTGTATCTATCCAGTGAACCATGTTTGTTGTTTCACTGGTATTCACTGCAATCTTGCCATCTGGGCTGACGGCCATGCCTTCCGGCTCGACGCCAACATCGATCTGAGCAAGTACTTCAGATGAATCAACATCTACAACGGTTACCAGTGCATCGTCTTCATTGGCGATGTAGAGGTGTTTGTTGTTTGGCGCCAGAGCAAACTGCTCAGGGTCTTCGCCGGACGGCAGCTCGGCAATAATAGTGCGGGTTTTAAGATCCATAATCTGCACGGTGTCTGAATCACTGGCGCAGATATAGAGTTTGGTTTTGTCTTTTGACAGGGTAATACCACGAGGGCGCTGGCCCACTTCAATGGTATCTATCACTTCCATCTTTGCCAGATCGATCAGTGACAGAGTGTCATCTTTTTCGTTAGACACATAAGCCAGTGGAGAGGCCGCGGCGATAGTGCTGCTAAGCATCAGGGCGGCGGCCAGTGGGGAACGCATCAGTTTTTTCAGTTTCATGGGGAACTCCGTAAAGGTTTTTAAAGCACTCGACATTTGCTTTCAGGTTTATCGAACCCCAGAGTGTCCAGGTCGGTAACCGGATGCAGGAATCCTTCCTGCGGAGATTGTGATACCAGCGAACGAGGCTGGATCAGCGGAATAGGTTGGCGCAACTGACCGCTCCAGTTGCGGTAGTTCATCTTGCGGCCTTTAAATGCGGCGAGCTGGAATTTATCGGAGGCGATGTAGTTGCGAACCGGTTCCAGATCAGTTGTTTTAATTTGGGTAACGGCCTCGGCAACACTGCGAACGGCTGCCCAGGAGGCATAGTCGTGGCCAGTCATCCAGCGATTGGCCAGTTTTTCAAAGCGGCTCTGTAATTGTGCCGCGCCCCATTGTTCAACCACCCGGTGCCAGGCGACTGGCTTAAGCCCCTGTGTGCCGGCAACGGGTCTTGGTAGCCAGGTGTTGTATTGAACGTACTCGCCGAAATCACCAGATTCATCTGCAACTACAACTACGTCATAGTCGTCGCCTACTTGTGTAAAGAGGGGGAGTTCTTTCTGCGCGGTGCGGCGCAGATCGGTATCAAAGCTCCACTGTTTTTCAGCGACTATATTCTGGCCAAAACGTTTGGCTGTGCGTTTAAGGGAGTCTGCATAGGCTTTATCTTCAGGCCTTTGGCCCGAAATCAGCAGCCAGTTATCCAGTTTACGGGCTTTAAGCCACTGCCCCAGAGCGTCTGTCAGCATCGCCCGGCTGGGTATGGTGTGTAGCAGGTTTTCGCTGCAGAGCTGTTGGCGCAGCTGGTTGTCGCTGCTACCGGCGTTAAAAATTAACGCATTATCGCCTAGTGTTTCGGTCAGCTGCTTAAGCTGAGCTGCAGGCATGTTAGCGACAAAGTATTGGATACCTTCGGCTTGCAGGCGCGTCGCTGCTTTGATGATCTCGGCCGGATCCTCAGTGGTAACAGCCTGCAGCGAGTAATGATGTTTTAGAAATTTGCCGGTTGAGTTGCTATCCCGGATGCCCAGCTCTGCGCCACGCAGGCCTGCATCTTCCGGCTCCGGCAGGATATTCGAGAGTACCGGGGCTTGTTCCTGCTCCAGTTCCAGATATGCCACCTGAATGTTCAGCTTATCGCTGGCAGCAGCATTACACGCACATGCAGCCAGAACCAGGCCTGGCCATATTTTTCGGGGGGTAAGCATCGAGTCACCTACAGCTGGTTGTTGTTTTTATGACACTCGAGGCTTTCAGAATAAGGGCGCAGGAATAGCGTGGAAATATGAAGAAAGTACAAAAAAAATAGTGCTGAAGTAGCAGATTCAAATTTGAATTTGCTCTCTAGCATGTGAATCACCGACAACAAGAACGGATAAAAGAGGTTAGTTATGCGTTTGTTTAAGACTGCGGCCATTCTGGGCCTGACTCTGGCTACAACGGTTTCTGGTACTGCCGTAGCGGAAGGTGATCTGACACGTCGTCCGGCTGCTCTGCCTGATCTGGTAATGGGTAATGAAGAGAGTGATTACTCTATGTCTCAGAAGGAGTACAGCTTGGAAACGGGTAAATCGTACAAGCTTAAAATCGTATCTTCTGGTCAGAAAGAGTATGCCCTGCAGGCGCCTGAGTTTTTTGCTTCTATCTTTCTGCGTAAAGTTGAAGCGGGAGATATGGAGATCAAGGCTGTTAGCCTGACGGAACTGGAATTTGAACAGGAAGGTGAAGCCGAGATCTACTTCGTACCTGTTAAGCCGGGTGCGTTTGAGTTCGCAATCGACGGCCTGGAAGGTAAAGGCATGGTCGGCGTATTTAACGTCAAGTAATACCCTCGTCATCATTCGGGCCAGTTAAACCCTGTCGGTGTCACGATTTTAACTGGCCGGAGAGTTTTACAGGATAAGGTGGATGCGAAGTCGTATTCATCTCGGGTAATATCCTGTATGCAATAATTCTCCGGAGTGATGGATGAATGAGATGAAAGCTGTTTATCGGCTGATGTTGCTAGTGTCCGCAATGTTTTTGATTGCGATGCTGCTGGTGCTCAGTCTAATGGTTAGCCAAGCTGAGAAAGATGTACGGCGAGAGGTTGAAGCAGGCTTCGGCTTTGCTGAACAGCTTTTGCGTGTTGCCCAATACGATCCTGCCCTGCTTGAACCTATGCTCGATGGCAAGACTCGTCATGTAAAGATCGAGATTTCTGGTGTATCTGCGCCTGAGCAGGAAGCTGAGGAAGAGGAAGTTCCAGAGTGGTTTCAGCAGCTGTTTGTGGGCGCGGTTGAAGGACTTAAACCTGTTCGTCAGTTGATGCCTGACCGTCAGCATGAATTGGTCATGACCCCGGACCCGCTTGATGAAGTGGAAGAGGTTTGGGAATCTACTATTCAGACACTGTTGCTCTTCTTACTTGCTGCAGTGCTCTCAAATTTGGCAATTTTTGCAGGCGTTCGTTACGCGATGAAGCCGATTGCGCTCTTTCTAGAAGCGCTGGATGAAATTCGGCAGGGGCGTTTATCTGCCCGTTTGAATAACTTCTCTCTGCCAGAGCTACAACGCATCGGGCAGCACTTTAACAATATGGCGGATAGTCTGGAGAAAGCGCAGCAGCAAAATCGTCAGTTGTTAGCGCAGCAGTTTGAACTGCAGGAAAAAGAGCGAGCCCATCTGGCCCGCGAGCTTCACGATGACCTTGGCCAGTATGTAACCGGTATTCGCGCACAGGCATTCATGATCAGTCATACGGCGGCTGAAAATAAGCTACTGACAACAACAGCTGATAGTATCGTTGGCCACTGTGACCAGATGCAGCAAGGATTTCGTCAGCTGGTAAGGTCTCTTCATCCGGTGATACTTGAGCAGCTTGGTTTGAGTGGCGCGATCCGCACATTGGTAGATCAATGGCAACAGAGCCACGGTATTGAATGCCGCTTATCAATCACTGAGCCGCTACCCGACCTTAGCGATGAGCAGCAGACCCATATATATCGTTTGTTACAAGAGGCGCTGCACAATGTTGTTCAGCACGCGGATGCAGAGCGCGTTGAAATTACCCTGGCAGCGAACGATAACAGCCTGACGGTTGGGGTTACTGACAATGGTAAAGGGATTGAAGAATATTCACAGGGCCTTGGTCTTCGTTCGATGAAAGAGCGTGCGCATATCTTAGCTGCTCGTTTACAGATCAATTCTGAACCAGGGGCGGGTGTATCAGTCATACTGACGATGCCATTAAAATCACAGACAGCAGGAGTAGAGTTATGAATATAGTTATCGCTGACGACCATGCGGTGGTTCGTCAGGGCTACGCCAGCCTGCTGAGCGTGATGTTAGATGATTGCACGACTATTGAAGCGGGTAGTGGCGAGGAAGCCTGTACGGTTTATCAATCGGCTGCTCCTGATCTGCTTATTCTTGATGTAAACCTGCCAGGTATCAGCGGGATTGAAACCGCAAGGCGGATTCTGCAACGTGATCCTGAAGCGCGCATTCTGTTCTTCAGTATGTACGATGAAATTCCGTTGGTGCAGCAAGCGCTGGATACTGGCGCTAAAGGCTATATTACTAAGAATAGTTCTCCCGATATCTTACTGGATGCCGTTAAAAAGGTTTCCCTTGGCAACGTGTATGTCGAGCACGAATTGGCGATGCGACTGGCAATGCAGCGCCCTGAACAGGTTGATGCTCGTCTGCAGGAGATGACTCAACGAGAGTTTGAGATCTTCGTTATGCTGGCGCGAGGGCTGAGTACCAAAGCGATAGCGGAGCAGCTCTGTATTAGTGCTAAGACAGTGGCTAACTACACTGCGATGCTAAAAAGTAAGCTGGATGTCGCTTCGACTGCAGAGCTGGTTCATCTGGCGATCGAAACCGGTGTTATTCGTGTTGGAGCGACTGAAGAGGTTGCTCACTAATCCCGTTTGGATAGCAAGTTTAACGACTAAAATGGATAAGGCATGGAATCTCTAAGCCTTATCCCAACTCTTCATGTTCCCGGCAGATCAGCTCAATCTCATCAACTGACAACGCTTCTTTTGTCAGATTGCAAAAGTATCCGCCGCTTTCGAGCTTTTGGTTGTGCCGGCAGCTGCGACACTGACCAAAGCTTCTCATTCCATTCTGGGCCTGCAGAACTTTCAGTAACTCTGAAAGGCTCTCTTCAACGCTCTGTGTTTGCTGATCAGAGAAGCCACTGATAGCACTTCCCAGCATGGGAGAGGGCATAAGTTGATCAACCAGTTTGTTGCCTTCTGGCGTTAAGTGCAGGTGCACAATTCGGCGGTCTTCAGTATCAGGCTGCTTTTCTATCAGTCCTTTCTTCTCAAGTACCTTTAGTGATTGCGAGACAGTGCCTTTGGTCAGTCCAAGGAAGTCGGTTACTGCCTTTGCTGTATCTGAATATCTGTTGCAATGGGATAGGTAGTAAAGCGCATCGCATTGCACTGGTTGTAGTCCTGCGTCCCCCGCCAAACCGCGCATTTCGTTACGCAGTAGTGCAGACAGGCGCTCTAGTAGTTGCTGTGTTATCAGTGCGTTCATTTCTCAATAGTATCGAATCGATACAATGTTGACAAATGGATTATCGGTGTGTAATTGTAAATATGGTATTGAGTCGAAACTAATTATTTGGGAGTAAGTTATGTCTTTCCGGTCAAAGCTGTATGCAGCTGTTCATAATGAAAAGCAATCCGGATTGCGGAAATGGGGAGCTACTGCTGTGCTGAGTGCGATGGTGGTAACGCTAACCGGGCAGGTAAAAGCTCATGATGGTGGATTACATTCTGATCATTCACCGGCGCAGTTGCCTGCGTTTGATATTGTGCATACGAAAATTACGTCTGAAGGAAATATCGCAACTTTCCATATGGCCGTGTCTGGTAACGCCGGAGAAGTTCGACCTCTGGCGACAGGGAAGCTGGCGGGGAGTGACGTTTTTTCTTATGTCTGGCCGACGACGTTGAATAGCAGCGAGGTGGGTTTTGAAAAGGATCAGGGAATTCTGGCGCTTGCGGTAACAGCCCATCCGGACTTTGATGATACCCCTTTGTTTGATGAAAACGGTGATGGCGAGCGGGGGAATGATGGCAATGTCTGGCATAGCCATTGGGTTGTTTTGGCACCAAATGACAGTTGTGGTGATGGCGCATTAGGCGTCGTTGATATACCTGAAGGTGTTACGCCTAGGTTGCCGAATACATGGCCTGGGTTGCCATTGCTGCTGGATAGCCCGGGTTGGGATCCTGTTTTCAATGGCGACACGCTGGAGGTACGAGTTCCGTTCCCCGCCGCCTCTAATATTGCACAAATTTCATTTGATGGCGTAACCGCCGGGTTGCGGGTGAATCAAAGTGTCCATGCTCCGCTGTTATGTGTTGTTGATGTAATGGATGTGGCATCAGCAGATTTGAGCCTGCCGGGGCGGGTTAACCAATAGCGGATGAGTGGGCAGGGAGGTCCCCGATGAGAGGAAAGCAGATGATTAAATATGGTCAGAAAGCACCAGAGCTAACCGTTTCTCAATGGCTAAATGTTGAGAGCGATCTATCACTTAGCCAGCTTCAGGGTAAAGTGGTGGTATTGCACGCTTTTCAGATGCTCTGTCCCGGATGTGTGACGCACGGAATTCCGCAAGCAGCCGCTGTAGCCGAGATGTTCAGTGTTGAAGATGTGCAGGTTATCGGGCTGCACACTGTGTTTGAGCATCATGATGTGATGACGGTGGCAGCGCTTCAGGCGTTTTTACAGGAGTATCGGGTGCAGTTCCCGGTAGCTGTCGATCAGGTTGCCGATCATGGTCCTATACCAAAAACCATGCAGGCGTATGGGCTGGAAGGCACGCCGTCTCTGATTCTGATTGATCGCAGCGGTCGCATACGGCTTAAGCATTTTGGTCGTCTGAGCGATATGCAGCTGGGTAGTATGATCGGTCAGCTAATTTGTGAGGAGCCAGAAGCATCAGCCGCTTGGCCAGAGGAAAATAGTTCAGATCAAAAAGGTGGTGATTGTTCGCCTGACGGCTGCAGAGTGTAAATTTCCCCCGCTCGCAAAGAGCGGGGGGATGCTTCCGTCCATGGAAGCGATTGGGTTGGGTAAACCCTGTCGAGTGTCGAGATTGATACTGAATGTTTACTCGCGAATAGGATAGAGATCTATTCCCGTTGATGTCGGGAAATTTTCCCGAAGCTGATCATTCACCTTAGGTGCTAAAGCCAATGCCTACTCCCTGCTGGTGATATGACGCTTATTGTCTGATCTGCAGCGTCAAGATCGCCATGGTTATCTATCCGGTTTAGGTAAGACTCAGTGTCAGACTTTACGCGAGCTACCGCTAAAGGTTTTGTTAATCGGTGGTGCTCGCATCCGTTTCGTCTAAGGAAGTATCACCTGTATTGGTCAAGGGGATAGTGTCTGTAAAGAGCCTCTGGTGATGCGAGGGGAGACGTAAAAGCTACTACCAACGGACGATATTTTGGCCGCCAAAGTAGAATTGGGGGTTCTGGTTGACTAAGCCATGATGAATGGCGTTTCAGGTTGGCGGTGCACCGATAACCGCACAGACCTCAGGTCTCTGCGTAATAGCACCGGAACAAAAATGTGGTGAACCAAGATGATTAAGAATAAAAAACTGACGTCTCTCGCTGCTGCTGCAGTGCTCTCTTTCTCCGCTGGTCAGGTGATGGCTCACGGTGATGTGACCCCCCAGTCAGTCGACGTTTCTGCGTTAAAACCACTGGGTGAAGAGTGGCTGGAAGAGAATCCATACCGTTCAGACTACGAAAACTATGCTGAAGCCCTGAAAATTGGTGAGTCCGCTTACACCCAGAACTGTGCGCGTTGCCACGGTCTGGAAGCGATCTCCGGCGGTATCGCGCCTGACCTGCGTTATCTAGAAGCAGGTATGGATGGCGACGAATGGTACCAGTACCGCGTAGTGAACGGCGCGGTGCGTGATGGTCGTGTCTACATGCCAAAAATGGCTGAGCACTTGAGTCAGGAAGCTCTGTGGGCTATTCGTTCCTGGTTGGAGTCTGTTCGTGTTGATGAATAATCTTAACGCTCTGATTCTTCTCTGCTGCGCTTGCCTGGTTCCCGGGCAGGCGTTTGCGCGTCTGTACGATGACGTTATTGCCAGCGGTTACCTGCGGGTCGGCGTTTATCGTGACTTTCCCCCTTACTCATATCTGAAAGATGGTAAACCCGCCGGTATCGATGTCGAGATCGGACAACGTATTGCTGATCGCTATGATCTGGAGATGCGAATTCATTGGATTACCCCGGATGAAAACCTCGAAGACGACCTGCGTAATAATGTCTGGAAAGGCCATTACCTGGATAAAAACGAGGAGCAGCCACTGGCGCTTAAGCAGCTGGCCGATGTAATGATGCGGGTTCCTTATGATCGCGAATACTCTTATATGCGCGACTCTATAGGCGAGATCATCAATGAGCAGGTCGTGATGTTTGGCCCATACCAGCGTGAACGCTGGCAGGTTGCCTATGATCCGAAAAAGATCGAGTCGGTTTCCACCGTAGCAGTGTTCCAGTACCACCCGATCGGTGTTGAGATCGATAGTCTGCCAGATTTCTATCTGACTTCAGCGATGGGGGGGCGGATGCGCAATAACACTCACCATTACCCAACGATCATGGAAGCTTTTGAGCAGATGAAACTGGGTAAAGTGGATGCGGTGATGGGGATGCGTGCTCAGATCGACTGGCTACAAAGCCAGAACCCGGCTGAGGGCTTCGAACTAGGGGTCAACGGCTATCCGATGATGGGTAAGCAGCAGTGGGATATTGGTATGGCGATCAAACATACCTATCGCCAGCTGGGCTATGCGATCGAAGAGGTGGTCGATGGTCTGGTACGCAGTGGAGAGATGGAGAAAATCTATCTGGCTCACGGTTTGAGATATGAAAAACCGGGGCTCTATCAGGACGTGCAGCAGTAAAAGCGCTGCACATCCTGAAGATCAACAGGAGGTTGATATGCGTTTGAATATCGTTTCCGGTTTGCTCGCAGTGCTGTTCATGTCTGCGGGTCCAGTATTGGCCGCCGAGCAGGCTGACCCATTGGGCTCACCCATGTGGCAATACATGCGTAACCATTTCCTTGGTGATGCACCTTACCAGTTTGACGACCGAATCAGGGTCGAACTTCCCGAATTTGCAGAAGATCCTACGCAGGTTCCAGTGACTGTTGATGCCTCGGCGTTAGACGGGTCGATTGAGAAAATCATCGTTTGGGCTGACCTGAATCCGATCCAGCATATCTTTTCCTATTATCCACACCCGGAGGTGAAATCCCGTGTTTCGCTTCGCTTCAAGGTGCAGCAGGCGACAGCTGTGCGTGCAGCGGTACTTACTAAGTCCGGTGAATGGCGCGTTGGCACGGCCTATCTGGATGCTGCTGGCGGAGGCTGCACAACGCCCAGTGTTGGCAATGCAGACCCTTACTGGGAAAGCCATCTGGGCGAGATTCAGTCACGTTATTTCCAGCGCGGCGATAGTGGCCGCTACAAGTTTCGCGTGATTCACCCGATGGATACCGGTCTGGTCGATGGCATACCTGAGTTTTTTATCGAACAGGTGGTGTTACGTCATCCTGAACAGGGCAATCTGTCTCGACTGGAGCTGTCTCAGCCGGTGAGTGAAAATCCGGTGATCAGCTTTGATCTGAAAAAAGCTGATGGCTATCAGCTTTGGCTAAGAGATAACAACGGTAATGAGTTCAGCCAGACGCTGTAACAGGGGAGCACCGTAATGAGAAGATTACTAATCGGTATGGCCTGTCTGGTGCTGTTGGCTGGTCAGGTATTTGCGGGTGGCTACCAGCTGAAGCCCGAGAAGATTGCTGAAAATACCTATCTGGTAACCGGGAAACTCGAAGACTTCAGTAACCGAAATGGCGGTAATATCGTCAACACGGCATTTGTTGTGACAGAGCAAGGGGTGGTGTTGTTTGACACTGGCCCCTCGCGACAATATGGCGAAGCACTTCGTGCTGCAATTGCTGAAGTGACTAATCAACCTATAGTGCATGTCTTTAATAGTCATCATCACCCGGATCACTTCTTGGGCAATCAGGCATTTGCAGATGCAACCATTTGGGCGTTGCCTGAAACAGGTAAACAGATTGCCCAACATGGCGATGCCTTTGCAGAAAATATGTACCGGCTGATAGGTCACTGGATGAAAGGCACCGAGGTTCAGCTGCCATCAAAACCTCTTAAGCAGGAGGAGATGGACTTAGGTGGGCATCGCTTTAAATTTATGACCTTTACCGGCCATAGTGGTGCAGATCTGGTGATGCTGGACCAAACCACAGGCGTACTCTTTGCCGGTGATCTGGTGTTCTATCAACGCGCATTGACGACCCCCCACACACCCGGTGTGGCTAATTGGGTATCCGACCTGCGCTCATTGGCAAAGTTAGATTACAAACTGTTAGTTCCCGGTCATGGGCCTGTTAACAGTGGTAAGGAATCTATCCAGCAGACAATTGCTTATCTGAGCTGGCTGGATCAGACGCTGAAAACAGCAGCAGAGCAAGGACTTGAGATGACCGAAGTGATCGGGTTGACGCCTGACCCTGCCTTTAATCAGCTGAAGGTTCGTCGGTCGGAGTTTACCCGCACAGTCGCTCACCTGTATCCCGAATACGAAGAGCGCGCCTTTACTCAATAACCATCCATTCTTAATAGAACCGGTTTCCGCTAAGGGAACCGGTTGCACTTATATGGTCAGCGCTGGTCGCCCGTTATCCGTACCTTTCAGGCGGGTATTACTACCAAGTAACTATAAAAGTTGTGCTGGCGGTCAATTGTTGGAAATCGACCAAATCTCAAGAATGTGGGCAGGGTTCGGGAAAATTTCCCAAAGCCTCCGGGATGCTTTTTTAGCTCGGGTGAACACGCTGTTGCGACTGGCTCTGGCCGAATTGCGCAGCACCTGAATCGGAACCTATTAGCCTGCGGGTTAATAAAATAAGAATGATTTCCGCAAAGGAGACGGTAATGAGCACAAATGGTCGTCGTAACAGCTTCGCTGTTACCGCATTAGTCGCAGCTATGTCGGTGTCCGGCATGGCGACAGCTGCTGTAACAGATCAGGATATCCTGAATGACCAGGCAACAGCTGAAGATGTTGTATCAAACGGCATGGGTCTGCGCGGTCAGCGTTACTCCATGCTGGACAAACTGAACACTGAAACCGTTAAAGAACTGCGTCCTGTTTGGGCTTTCTCTTTTGGTGGAGAGAAACAGCGTGGTCAGGAATCACAGCCAATGGTGAAAGATGGCGTGATGTATGTAACGGCTTCTTACTCCCGTGTATTCGCAATCGATGCGAACACCGGTGAAGAACTGTGGGAATATAATGCGCGTCTGCCAGATGGCATCATGCCATGCTGTGACGTGATCAACCGTGGTGTTGCTCTGTACGACGATCTGGTTATCTTCGGTACTCTGGATGCCAAGCTGGTCGCACTGAATAAAGACACTGGTAAAGTGGTATGGAAAAAGAAAGTAGCCAGCTACAAAGAAGGTTACTCCATCACTGCTGCTCCACTGGTCGTAAATGGCAAAGTAATCACCGGTGTATCTGGTGGTGAATTCGGTATCGTGGGTAAGGTAGAAGCCTACAACGCTAAAACCGGTAAAATCGTCTGGACTCGCCCGACTGTAGAAGGTCACATGGGTTACATCTGGAAAGATGGTAAGAAAGTCGAGAACGGTATCTCCGGTGGCAAACCAGGTCAGACATGGCCAGGTGACCTGTGGAAGAGCGGTGGTGCTGCAACATGGTTGGGCGGTACTTACGACGCCGATACTAACTCCCTGTTCTTCGGTACTGGTAACCCAGCACCTTGGAACTCCCACATGCGTCCTGGTGACAACCTGTTCTCCTCCTCCCGTCTGGCGATCGACCCGGATACCGGTAAGATCAAATGGCACTTCCAGACCACCCCACACGATGGCTGGGATTACGATGGCGTAAACGAACTGATCGCTTTCGACTACAAGGATAACGGTAAGACAGTTAAAGCGGCAGCGACTGCTGACCGTAACGGTTACTTCTACGTCCTGAACCGTGAGAACGGTGGTTTCATCCGTGGCTTCCCGTTTGTAGACGAAATCACCTGGGCGAAAGGTCTGGATGAAAATGGTCGTCCAATCTACGCAGACGCATTCCGTCCGGGTAACCCTGCCGCTTCTGAAGATGGCAAGAAAGGTTCTTCCGTACGTGCTGTACCTTCCTTCCTGGGTGGTAAGAACTGGATGCCAATGGCATATAGCCAGGATACCGGTCTGTTCTACGTACCTTCTAACGAATGGGCGATGGATATCTGGAACGAGCCAACAGCGTACAAGAAAGGCGCTGCCTACCTGGGTGCTGGCTTCACCATCAAGCCACGTGCTGAAGACCACATCGGTGTTCTGCGCGCGATGGACCCGAAAACTGGTAAAGAAGTATGGCGTTACCAGAACTATGCTCCACTCTGGGGCGGTGCTATGACTACTAAGGGTAACCTGGTATTCATCGGTACCCCTGAGGGTTACCTGAAAGCATTCAACGCTAAAACAGGTAAAGAGCTGTATAAGTTCAATACTGGTTCCGGCATCGTTGGTTCCCCAATCACCTGGGAACAGAACGGCGAACAGTACGTATCTGTTGTATCCGGTTGGGGTGGCGCGGTTCCACTATGGGGCGGCGAAGTTGCCAAGCGTGTGAAGAACTTCAACCAGGGCGGTACCGTCTGGACGTTCAAACTGCCTAAATAAGTAGTTTGAGTAGCGCTAAAAGGGCTCGCAATTGCGAGCCTTTTTTGTTGCGCCAGACCATCAGACAGTAATCGCGGACGAACGGGCATATCTAAAGGACTAATGATTACTGTTAGATAACACTCTTGTCTGAAGAAGGTGGGGGACCCGATGAGCAAGGTTGTTATCTATACCAAGAGTTACTGTTCTTTCTGTCGCTCAGCGAAGCAGTTGCTGCGAAGTAAGGGCTTTAAGTATGAAGAATACGATGTCACGCATGATGATAAAAAATGGCGCGAGATGGTGAAGAAAAGTGGCCGGAGGACGGTGCCGCAGATCTTTATAGGTGAGCGTCATGTCGGTGGATGCGACGACCTGTTCTCGATGTTGTTCTGAATTCTGCACCAATCTGTTACTGCATATAGACAAATTCTGCATTGATTCGCCCTGAGCCAAGCGTTAATCTGCCCGGGTTCTCAGGGCGGGGTGAAATTCCCCACCGGCGGTAATATCTTCATGATAAAGCCCGCGAGCGCCGACAATGTCGGGTCAGCAGATCTGGTGAGATTCCAGAGCCGACGGTGATAGTCCGGATGGGAGAGAATCAAATATGCATAGTGTCGTGCAGGTATCGCTGTGGCTTTGCCATGGTGCTGTATGGCATCTCGCTGTTGGCTGGTTATCGGATTTTATTCGGTAGACCGGTGTCTCTACGCCCTGATTCTGGTTTTCAATTATTGAGGTTTAAACCATGAGTCAGTCTTTACTTACTTCCTATGGCAATCCGATTGAGCGGGTTGAAGCAGCACTGATCGCGTTACAGGCCGGTCAGGGCGTTCTGGTGGTGGATGATGAAGATCGCGAAAATGAAGGCGATATCATCTACTCAGCCGAGCATCTGACCCCGCAGCAGATGGCGCTGATGATTCGCGAATGCAGTGGTATCGTTTGTCTCTGTCTGACAGACGAAAAGGCTACTGAGCTGGAACTACCGCAGATGGTCGCTGCAAATAACAGCCAGAACGGTACTGCGTTCACTGTCAGTATCGAAGCAAAAGAGGGGGTCACCACTGGTGTCTCCGCTGCCGATCGTGTGACAACCATCAAAACCGCTATCGCAGCTGATGCAAAGCCGACTGATCTGGCTCGGCCTGGTCATGTATTCCCGTTACGGGCTAACGCTGAAGGCGTATTAGGTCGCCGCGGCCATACCGAAGCGACTGTCGATCTGATGAGGCTATCGGGTTTAGCGCCTGCCGGTGTTTTGTGTGAGCTAACCAATCCGGATGGCACTATGTCCCGGTTGCCTGAGATTGTGGCTTTCTCAAAACAGCATCATATGCCTGTTTTAACAGTTGAAGATATTGTCGAGTACCGTCAGCAGCTGTTAGCTCAGGCAAGCTAATCAGTATTTCATCAGGCAGCAGGCTTTAGTCCGGCCAGCTGCCTACTCTCCTTCAGGGCTAAAATGCTGCACTGCGTTATAAACCCTCAATCAGTACGTCTACTACCAAATAAGTAATTTTTGTGTGCCATCGGATGATATCTGAGTTTGCCTGTCGCGGCCTACACTGGCTGTACATGGAATGGCATGGCGGCTTCGGGATGTGATGGGTTGCCAGCCATCGACTTTACTCTCACCGACATAAGTCGGGTAAATAACAATAATCGAGGCGACACAACCATGATTTACGCTCAGCCAGGCACAGAAGGCTCCGTAGTATCTTTCAAACCACGTTACGGCAACTTTATCGGTGGCGAATGGGTAGCTCCTGTTAAAGGTCAGTACTTCACTAACCACACGCCTGTAACAGGTGAAGCTATCTGTGAAATCCCACGCTCGACTGCAGAAGATATCGAGCTGGCACTGGACGCTGCGCACAAAGCAAAAGCTGCTTGGGGTGCGACTTCC